>Ga0180218_1000027_pt1 | contig 419286 bp, 430 predicted proteins | sample eDN3rd37CKraftBY_FD_151334 | JGI IMG/M metagenome (GOLD analysis project Ga0180218, IMG submission 151334) | Enriched backyard soil microbial communities from Emeryville, California, USA - eDNA 3rd pass 37_C Kraft BY (version 2) (version 2) | ecosystem: Environmental > Terrestrial > Soil >... | reverse complement strand
CAGTTCGGCTCGCTCGGCAAGGCAGTTGTTGCTGGTGCATTCTTCGTCGGCATCATCCTGGTCATCACTGGTCTGATCAAGCTGAAGGCCGCTTCCGAGAACCCTAACCAGGTCAAGTATTCCGATGGCCTATGGCGTCTCGCTGTCGGCGCAGGTTTGATTGCTATTCCAGCCGTCACGGGCATTCTCGGCGCATCCCTCGGCATCGAAAGCACAACCACAATCACGCCATCTGGCCAAGTGGATTTCTAATCGATTTTCACCAAAAACAGGAGAACAATATGTTCAACAAAATTCGCGATCTTCCATACGCTCTCGCAGCAAGTGCAACCATCATGCTTATGGCTGAAACCGCCAATGCGCAGAGCAACGAAAATATAGGCCAGAAGGCTGAGCAGCTGAAGGAACAGTTCGGCTCGCTCGGCAAGGCAGTTGTTGCTGGTGCATTCTTCGTCGGCATCATCCTGGTCATCACTGGTCTGATCAAGCTGAAGGCCGCTTCCGAGAACCCTAACCAGGTCAAGTATTCCGATGGCCTATGGCGTCTCGCTGTCGGCGCAGGTTTGATTGCTATTCCAGCCGTCACGGGCGTTCTCGGCGCATCTCTCGGTCTCGGCGAAACCAAGTCGATCACAGCAGCTGGCGGAGAGAGCTTCTAATCTCTTCCACTGGAATATGATGCAAAAAAAGCAGGTGAGCAGATGCTCAGGAAACTGATAGTAGTATCTACAGCGTACTTTTTGGGATTTACCTCAGTAGCATTTGCTCAAGAAGCAAGCCAGGGAATCACCGTTGGCACGCTTCTATCCAATTTTATCAAGGAATCCTGGAACCCTATATTCCTGCTTATTGTCGTCGCTATGGGGGTCACGGGCATTTATTTCATAGCTCGTGGCCTCACCAATTTAGTTGAGGCGACTCGACAGAATGGCCGCCATAACTATTCAGCTGGGATAGTTATGATGCTTGCAGGCGCAATGTTGGTTTCGTTGCCCGATGTTGCAGGCGTAGGCATGACATCGCTACTGGGTTCAGCTCGTGGCGGTGGTGTACTGGGTTCCGCCGAACTTGATTATAACGATCAAGGCATGGGCGGCGACTTCCTCAACAGCCTTGCCGGACCACTAGGCAGCGTCGGTACCGTAGAAAACTGCATCGGACATGACGCCCCCGCGACCTGTATGGCAGCCAATGTTGCCAGAAACGTGGTGCCAATGGCAGTCATGGCACTGTTTTCCATCGTTTTTTTAGCTGGCCTGATTTCATTCGCAATGGCCATCATCGAACTAGCCAGAAATAGCGAAAGAGGGGACAACCGTCCTGGCAAATTAACAAAGCTGATTACGTCGGTGCTCCTGATGAATGCACCGCTATTTTATACGATACTCACCACTACTCTGCTGGGTAGTGTCGACAACCCAATTGGCATGAATGGCCTAAATGCTAGCTCTGACCTCCTAAAATATCCGGTTGCTTCGAATCTGGAGGTCGTACAGAGATTCGCAGAATTAATTGGCCACGCTTTCACCATCCTGACATTCTTTGGAGCATGGGCGTTTGTGCGAGGCATATTCATGGTGAAAGGTATTGCAGAAGGCAGAGACAATAGGCATTATGGCATGGCCATAACCTACATGGTGGCTGGAATTCTTATGGCAAATTCGAAATTCAGTGCTTGCGTTATCCTAGGCACCTTTGGTGGATCTGAGCTTGCAAAAGGATTTTGCTAAAGAATTAGGGGCCGAAAAGGCCCCTTTCTTTTACGCTGCGCGGACAACTCGATCCTTAGGAAACTGCAATATCACAGCCTCACTGCACGCAACGTTGGTCCTTGTGCGATGATCAAAGAACGGTATGACGTTCAGTCCTTCCTTGCGAAACTCCTCGGCAGCAGCGGCATGAATTTCGTCTAGATGCAACCAGCCGCGATAATCGAGCACAACGTCAGCTATCCAGTGCCGACCTTCATCATCCTCGTCTGAGATATTGACGTCACCAAGACGAACGTCGTCACCCTTGATCATTTTGGCGAACTCCGCTCGCACGTCAAACGTGCTACGATCCGACGAAGTGGTGAGCGGAATGAAGCCAATCAACTCAGCCACGAAATACCAACCAGCAGAGGCCATAACCTCCTCGGCCGTCTTCACCCCTGGACGCTTGAACGTCATGCCATCCGGCATGCGCACCTCATAGTCCGGCTTTTCCTCTCCAGTGGCTTCGTATACGGCCGCATTCAGCGCGCTATCTAGAGACGTGAAATCCCAGAGAACTTCCCACCGGACCCCCGTCCAGTCCCTCTTCATTATAACCCAGGATTTGTTGGCACCCTCGTCATTGTTCAAGACTCTAACCCCTTCTCCCTGCGATCCCACGACTTCGAAAGCGCCGTCATCCAGCATATTCACAACAATTGCAGCCATTTGAAAAACTCCTGAATTTCCTGTCGCCTCGATAGCAATTTAGCATTCTGATCGTCAAGCGGATTTAAAGGAATATTCCCTATTTCCTATGAATTTATCGGCTAATTACCTCGTTTGGAATATCAGTTTTAAGCCGCAATTATCTCGTTTTCCCTATTTCCAAGAAAAAAGGTCGCTTTCGCGACCCCCTTTCCCCCTTAATTCCGATCAAGGAATATAGACGTCATCAAAATCGCACGGACGACCCGACAGCCGCTCAACAGCCTTCGTCATAATTTTCACAGCGGTATAATCCCCCAGAAGATCCGTTACGCCCCAATGCAGAGGGGAGGGGAGATCGTCGAGTGGTACCCATTTATACCCAGCAGACTCATTGGTCTTCACTGGCTCAAATTCCTCAGGCACAGTCAGAAGGAACGTGTCATAGAAGAAGCGGCTCATTTCCTTGCGACGAAGATGCTGCAAGTCGCCCTTCAGCGATACACCAGTCTCTTCAATAGCTTCGCGAAGTGCGGTATCCTGTGGATCGACTTCACCCGGTTCGGCCTTGCCGCCCCAGAGAGACCAAGTACCCGGCTCATCGACGTCATCAGGGCGCAAGCTGAACAGGAAACGTCCTGAACGAACACTAAGGATCATGCAGCCAGCAGCATAACTTGGTGCCTGCGACATTGATCCGCGATCATGAAAGGTCATCTTTTCCTCCGGATTTATGGAGTTATTTTTGGATAGGGTTCTCCCGAATTTTATCGGTATCCAAGTTTATTGTTAAATGTCATCGATGGTCAACGAGCATTAAGCGTCAATCAGCTTAATTGCTGTATCCATATCCAAGGAAGCCACTCGGCTGACACCGCGCTCCATCATTGTCACACCAAATAATCGATCACATTTGGCCATCGTCAATGAATGATGAGTAATCATCAGGAATTTCGTACCATCCTTTGCCATGTCAGCAACCAGCGAACAGAGCAGATCTACGTTCGAGTCATCTAAAGGGGCATCCACCTCATCAAGAACGCAGACCGGAGCAGGGCGGATCAAGAACGCCGCAAAAATCAGGGCCAACGCCGCCAGAGCCTGTTCTCCGCCCGACATCAGCGACATGGTCTGCAATTTCTTGCCAGGCGGGCAGGCGTAAATTTCCAAACCCGCATGCAGAATATCATCAGACTCCGACAACTTCAGATAGGCATGCCCTCCGCCGAATAGACGCGTAAACAGATTCCTGAAATGACCGTCGATCAAAGCATATGCCTCTGTTAGACGCTCGCGAGACTCCTGTTCGAATTCGGAAATGGTTTTACGGAGACGACGAACCGCCTCACGAAGCTCTTCCTTGACCTTGCTGGCGGCACCGAGACGCCCTTCAACCTCCACCAACTGCTCTTCGGCGAGCAGATTGACAGTACCGATGCCATCTCGCTCTTTGATCAGCCTCTGCAGGCGAGCGTCACAGATATCCAATTCTGGAAGCCCTTCCGAAACGGTAAGTCCCGAAATCTCTTCCAGCCCAGATGGCTCACAAGACAGGCGTTCACTAATCTCACGCACCAATTCCTGTTGCGCTTCCTGCGACCCCTTCATCTCGGCCAGAAAGCGAGCGCGCTCCTCCTTCTGAGTGCCAAGTTTAGCCTCTGCATCCCTGACCGAGATGCGAGCGTTACTGAGAGCCTCTTCAGCAGCCACAGCAGTCGCCACTGCGGCTTCATGAACAATGGCAGCCTCCTCCAAGGCTTCCATCGCTTCCTGCTCGGCCTGAGGCCCCAGAGCCTCGGTCGCGGCCAAGCTTTCCATTTCGAGTTCGCCCTCGGCTAAGCGTTTCTGCAGCTCCGCAATATGTTCTCGCGCCGCAACCATTCGCTTATCGAAATCACGCATTTGCTGTTCGATGTTCTGGATCATCAGATGGCGAGCTTCAGCATCACGCTTCGCCTTATCCAGCTCCTCGCGTGCTTTTTCGTAGGCTGCATTAAGCAGAGACTGACGCGATCTGATGTTCTGAAGCGCCTGCTCATCCTTCTTGATATCAGGCAAGGAAGAGAGCAGGGCGTCTGCGTCAATCAAAGCCTCTGCCTCCTGCTCTGCCGAGAGAGACAACTGCTCCATTGACGATGTAAGCGAGATTACCTGAGCCTCCAACTCACGCCGCTTGGCTTCGACAGCTTCCTGACTACGCTTTATGGCATCGAATTTCTCGCGAGCCGCTTTGACAGCATGACGAGCCTGGTCGGCCGCCAGTTTTGCATCACGGACGGCCGCTCCAACTGCTTCCAATTCAGATTTGGATTTGGCAACTTTGACATCCAGATCGGAAACCTGCTTTTCCAGCTCTTCGATACGCGATGTGCGACGAATTTCCTCGTCTGCGCCAGATACACCTTCTGACCGATAGCCATCCCATCGCCATACACCCCCAGCCAGAGTGACAATAATCTGACCAGGCTGAAGCGAGGCCGCAAGTTTCACGGCTTCATCAGTGGAATTAACAATTCCCACGCCAGAAACAGCTGCCAACAATTCGTCTGGCACTTTGAGCACTTCCGCCATGGCGCGTGCGCCTTCCGGCGCTGAAATACGAATTGGCGACTTTTGCCACCAGCGATGCTCACCAGCGCCAATGCCCGCATTCAGGCCCTCGCCGAAGGCAGCCGCGACCGCCGCCTCATAACCATCCTGAACACGGATCTTGGAAGCCAACGTATCGGCCTCGCTTCGACCAGACAGCAATACCGACAACTCTGCCGACAGTGCCGCAAGTTGAGCCACAAGGGTCGCGTGGTTGGTTTTAAACTTAGTTTCGTCGTCCAGCTTTAACGAGTAGGTTTCTGACGTTGAAACGACAACCTGCTCGGCCTCAGAAATCATCTCCTGAGCCAAGCCAAGCTCCTCCCCAACCTTCGGCATAGACGCGAGCAATGATTGAGCCTCAGACAGACGACGTTGCACGTCGGCAAGTTTCTGGTCCGTCGAAATCTTTCGCTGCTTTATTTCAGTAAGGCGACGCTCCGCCGCTGTTCGTTCAATCTTTGCTCCGGCGAGTGCTTCTGCAAGCCGCGAGACTTCCGCCGAAATCTCGGAGAGCGCATCCCTAGCCTCAACAGCTTTGATATTGGCTTCCTCGATCAGAACCTTGTCGTAGTCGCGATCATCAATCGTGAGCGCTAGGCGATCTTTCAGCTCTTCATATTCTTCGCCGGAATTGCCGATCTCTGCCTTCTGACGGGCGATATCAGTCTTGGTTCGATCAACCGCTTTCAGCGCAGAAGCCAAGGCCGCCTTGGCAGCCTGCGCTTCTTTCCGAACGCTCTCCACTTTGGTCCTTGCAAGAGCAAGGGCAATTTCGGCGTCGGCTTTAGCCTTGATTGCCGGAGCCGCTTCAGCCTCTGCCTTGGCAAGCGCGGCCTCAACAAGCTGCAGAACCAGCATTACCTGCTTGACCTGCTCCTCATTGGCTTCAAAGTTCGCCTGTCCAGTCGCAAGCCGACCTTCAACCGTGTTCCATCGAACGAGCAGAACGGCGGCCTCTGCCGCGCGGATCATACCGTCGATATCGCGACGACGCTTTGCCTGCCGCGCCTGACGACGAAGAGAGCCAAGCTGATCATTGAGATTCTTTTCCAGATCGTCAGCGCGCTCAAGGTTCTGTTCGGTTCCCTTGAGCCGAAGTTCGGCCTCATGTCGACGAGACGACAGACCAGCCACGCCCGCAGCCTCTTCGAGGATATTGCGTCGCTCAGTTGGCTTTGCGTTGATGATCGCCGCAACCTTGCCCTGGCTAACGAGCGCAGACGAACCAGCTCCGACACCAGCATCCTTGAAAAGCACCTGCACGTCTTTGGCACGAGCTGCCTTGGCGTTGACCTTATAGGAGCTACCCTCACCACGGCTGATGCGACGCGAAACCTCAAGACGAGCGTCTCCATTAAATTCGACTGGGGCCTTGCGAGCGGAGTTATCGATGGAAATCGTCACCTCTGCAGATGCCCTCGGCATTCGCTTGTCGGTACCGCCGAAAATGACGTCGTCCATACCGTCCGCACGCATGCGCTTTGCGGAAGTCTCACCCATAGCCCAACGAAGAGCTTCTATCAGGTTCGACTTTCCGCAACCATTCGGACCAACAATACCCGTTATCCCTTTGCCGATTGGAATCTCGACAGGGTCAGCGAAGCTCTTGAAGCCAACTATCTTAAGCGCATCAATATCCACGCAGAACTACCGCCCAGTTAGATGCTTATTTCTTGCTTCGCGCAGCGTTGATGAATCCAAGCAATTGGTCATAAGCATCCTCACCAGCGCCACGCATCACAGCGTCATTCTGAAGGACGTAGACAAACGGAGTACCCGTAACGCCAGCTTTCTCTGCGAGGCTCAAATTCTCCTGCACCAGCTTAGTGGCCTTCTTCATGATTTCACTATTCTGGTTTGAAGCTTCAGCCAAAACAGCCATGGCATCCGTCGCACCCAGGACCTCAGACAGTTTTACTTCAAGAATGTCGTCTGTCAGAGAACCTTGATTGGCCATCAGAGCGTCGTGAAATTCGCCGTATTTTCCAGGAAACATCTGCCAAACGATGTTTGAAAGAAGAGCGGCAGATCGGCTACTTTCAGCCAAAATTGGGATTTCGCGATGGGAAACGCGGATATCCTTGTTTTCTTCGACAATCCGCCGTATGGCCGGGTCCAGACGCTTGCAATAACCGCAATTCACGTCAAAGAAATAGACCAGCTCAACAGCCGCTTGTTCCGCACCAACAAAAGGTCGCCCTGCAGACGCGGCGATTTCATCACGGGCGACAACCGCCTTACCATCTTGCTTCTGACGTTCAAGAGCCTGCTGCTGCTCGACATGCTTGTTGATCGCATCGAGAACAAAACCCGGATCACGGGCAATCTCAGCTCGAATGATCTCGATGACAGCTTTTTCATCCAAGACCTTCGTATCCGATGCCTTTGCCTGAGTGCCCAGCAGGATTAAAGCACCTGCTACCGACACAAACGACACGTCTGCAAGAGCGCGCAAAAAAGGCATTCTGATTATGCGTTTGATATTCATTCCGATTAGCTCCGTTTCTCTTACTTATAATATTGCTTACTCAGTTATGAGAATGCAAATTTTAAAACATCAATTAAGTAGGCATTGACATAATCCCAATTAAAAAGCCCTCCCAGAAAAAACTGGAAGGGCTTTTTAATCCGTGAAGAATCGAATTAGCCGTTGACAGAGTCAGCCAGCGACTTGGCAGGCTTGAACTTCACGACCGTCTTTGCCGGAACCTGGATAGTGGCACCCGTTGCCGGATTGCGAGCTTCGCGTGCAGACTTGTTCTGGGTTGAGAAAACGCCGATATCGCCGATGGTCACCTTGCCGTTGGCCGCGAGCGCATCCTTGATACCTTCAGCAGTCGCATCGACGACCTTCTTAACATCGACCTTCGTCATACCTGTCTTCGCGGCGACAGCTTCGATCAATTCAGCATGCTTCATAAAACAACTCCTATTTGTTGGTCAGGATTATTTTGATTCCACAAAAACAATAATCCCGCAACAAGGATTTTTCTTATTACTCAGATGATGTCAACCATTTTTCTACATCGAGAGCAGCCATACAACCCATGGCGGCTGCAGTCACTGCTTGGCGGTAATGACGATCAGCAACGTCTCCTGCTGCATATACACCGGGAATCGTTGTTCTTGTGGAGCCTGGTGATACAGCAATGTAGCCATAATCATCAAGATCGACTTGTCCATGGAATGGCGCGGTCATCGGGTCATGGCCAATCGCAACAAACATCCCGTCGACCTTCAGATTACGGCGAGCACCGCCATCGACCTGTTCGATGACAATGTGAGTTATCGGGTCCATGACGCCCGCACCGCCAGCGACCTCCTTAACTATTGAATTCCAATGATAAATTATGTTCTTCCGCCCCTTGAGACGCTCCTGCAGTATCCTCTCAGCCTTCAGACTGTCACGACGATGGATGAAGTGCACTTCCTTGCAGATTGACGAGAGATAGAGAGCCTCCTCAACGGCCGTATTGCCGCCCCCAACCACTGCGACAGACTGGCCGCGATAGAAGTAGCCATCACAGGTCGCGCAAGCCGAAACGCCGCGTCCACGATAGGTCTCTTCACCTTCAACACCCAGCCAGCGAGCCGTCGCACCAGTCGCAATGATGACAGCCTTTGTCTGATAGTCGCGCACATCGCCACGCAGGATCAGCGGCTTTCCAGTGAAATCCACACCCATGATGAGATCGTTCTCGATTCGCGTACCGACTGCGAGCGCCTGTTGTCCCATCGATTCCATCAGAGACGGGCCGTCGACAGCCTCAGGGAAGCCAGGGAAGTTCTCGACCGAGCCAGCGATAGTCATCTGACCACCTAATTGCTCTCCGGTGATCAAGAGGGGCTTAAGCCCTGCACGCGCTGCATAGATCGCGGCGGTCCAGCCCGCTGCACCAGAACCTATGATAATAAGATTTTCGACTTCCATTTATTTCTCCAAAGAAAAAAGACCATACGTGATGGTCTTGTATTTTAATTAAACGAACAAGCGATCACATGCGCATCACGCTCGAATACTCTTCTTCAGGACCCGTGTAAATCTCAGGCAATTCAGGAGCATAGGTATCAAAATCGTGATTCCACTTCCTCATTCTTTCGATAGCCTCGGAGGCAAGTATCGGTTGAAAATCCCACGCATCTACGCCGACGTCTATAGAGCGGCCGACGCCAGGCAACTTCCCATGAGTGTGGCCGTATAGATGGAATGCACCTTTATACATCTTATCCCAAGAGCGCTCTGGATAATGACCAAGAATAAATATCTGTCCATCAACCTTTAGCTCGCGACGATGAGCCACCTGAGACGACCACCCTAGGCGCAGCACATGCTTATTGTCATGATTGCCGATAATAAGGTGCTTTCTCCCATTTAATTTATTGAATATGTGATTGATATATTTCGGATCGTGCGAACCGCAGAAATCACCAATAAAATAGGCGTCATCCGTCCGCTCAACACGGTCATTATGACGCCTAATCATTTCCTCATCCATCTCTTCGGCGGACTCAAATGGCCTTTTACACATACCAATAATGCCATGATGACCAAAATGATGGTCCGCCGAGTAGAATATTGTCATTTCGTCTCCAAAATCCGCTTCACAATTGGCACCATGGTGCTGCCGTCGAAGGCATCGCCAAAGCGCTCTTTCAGTGCCTTGTTGACCAGACCAATCGCCGATTTTGCCTTCGGATCGTCCAGACCAGCGACGATTTCCTCGACGGCCTTCTCGACTTCACCGACTGGCAGGGCAGCTGGCAGGTATGTTGCCAAGATTGCGATCTCGCTCTGAATAGAACCAGTGTCACGGCCATATTTAGTGAGATCAGCGAGCGTCTGCTCCGCGTTTTTCATGAATTTCTTAACAACAGCCATGGTTTCAGCATCAGTTGTCTCGCGATTACCGGCATCTTTACCGACGCGGGCGGCTTCGCCGACGAGCGTATTCAGAAGCATAATCTTCGCATTGTCAGTGCGAGCCTTACGAGCCTCAACGAGGTCAGAGCGGATTTTTTCCAAAAGCGACATCTTACTTTTCCTTTCTATGAAGGCGACCTAAATGCCATAGCAATCTAACTTTGAAAAGCTATTTATTCCTGTGGGCCTGTATTTATTCTTTTCAAGCAAAATCTGATTGAAAACAAAAATTCGAACTCGGACTACCCCCTTGCTCCTTCTTCTGCGATATATGGGTTTGAACGGAGACCTCTATGAACGAAGACATCAGATACTGGCCCCACACTGAACAATTTAGCGCAATGGATATTGAGGGTGACGGCCACGCTGACAACAGGCCTGTCGAAATCTCCGTTCTTGACTACGACAAGGGCCAGATCGTCGGCCGTCACTATTGGTTGATTAATCCAGAGAGGCCGATTCAGCCATATGTCCGCAAACATATCCACGGCATCACCAACACCATGGTGAAATCTTGCCCGACCTTTGCCGATATCGCGAATGAGTTCAGAGCGGCTATCGAAGGTAAGACGCTTGCGGGGCATGCCATCAAGAATGACATGCGTATCTTGGCGTCCGTCATGTCGGAACCTTACCTGTTACCAGCGCGCATGGTCGACACAGCTACGCTCGCCAAGCTGACTTTACAAACCAACACCAAAGTCAGCCTTGAGAAGGCCTGCATCGTCTTAGGCATCAGGGTTCCTGACGAATACAGAAGCCCACGCCCGCAGTTTCACGCAGCCGAAGAGGACGCTTATGCCACTGGCCAGCTTCTCCTCGAACTTCCCAAGCTCCTTCCAGACAACCCCTCAATCGTGAAGCAAGTCTCGCACAACGTCATGGTGAAGACCCAACTCAATCCAAAGCGTGATCGTGACATTGAAACTGAGACTTCCTACGGAATGAAGCCATGACCGAGCCAAAATCCTTTGTCACCGACCGTACCAAGCTGTGGGCAAAGCGCTCGGCTGTTCACTATCTTGGAACCTACTCATCGAGCGTTGAAAACCTGCGCCAGACGGTGGAGAAGAGGGCGCTTCGCAAGTACGAGGGCATTAGCGATGATGAGGCACGGGACCTCGCCAACCATGCTGTCGACTTCTGCATCCAGAACCAGTTCATCAGCGACGAGAGTTACGCAGACACCAAAACGGCCGCAGGAATCCGCAAAGGATACTCTCGCGCACGCATCCAGATGAAGCTTGAACAAAAGGGTGTCGACCGCGAGATTGCCGTCACTGCACTCCAAGACGTCGACGACCTGCAGAACGCCATCATCTTTGCCAAGCGCAAACGACTTGGCCCATGGAGAACCAAGGAACTGGACATCAAACAGAAGCAGCGCGAGCTTGGCTCATTTGCCCGCAACATGTTTCCAGGTGGGGTCGCAAGCAAGGTGATCCACATGGACTTGGACGAGGCCGAGGGGATTCTTCAACCAAGCGGACCACGGCCCTAATTAAAGAAAAACCATTTCTCCAAAATAATTTGTCCACAAATTACCATTTTCCCTTGACTTCCCACATAAATCCCACATTTAATATGTGCGGCATGAATGAACTCACTTTGTTCATGGAGAGAAAGGGCATAAATGGAATTTTTCACGAACCCGAGCTTCGCGCCGTTTGCGATCTCTTTTTACATCCTTGCTGGCCTACTTGCGATTGAAGTTTTAATGGCAGTTTCTGGCGTCGGTGGATCGTCGTTTATCGATGACTTTATGCCGGAAATTCCAGAACCGCCAGCTGGCGCGTTCTCGTTTATCGGGGCGTTGTATTATTTCGGAATTGGCAAAGTTCCCGTCCTTATGCTTGTGGCGATCTTCTCTGGATTTTTTGCTGCGTCTGGCCTCGTAATCCAATCCCTGGCAATCAATATCCTCGGAATTGCTCTTCCTGTCTGGGTTGCAGTTATTGCCAGTATTCCCATAGCTCTGTCTCTGACGCGTCCGACAAGCAGGGCACTTGGAAAGCTTTTGCACTCTGAAAAGGGGCACGCGACATCAAGAAAGTCATTAATTGGCCGCGTCGCAACAATTACCGATGGCATCGCATCATTCACGACTTCAGCCTCTGCAAAGGTTTACGATGCCGAGGGATCGGCCATCGACATTTACGTAAAAACCTCAAAGGAAGGACACCTATTCACCAAAGGTGATAATGTTCTGATCATCTCCATAATCGACGGTTTTTACCTGGTTTCACATTCCGAATAATCCGCAACAATAAACACCCTGAAAGGAAATAATTATGGGTCTTATGGTAACCATCGCTCTAGTTGCAGTGGTTGGAGTAATTGGCACTCTGGTCCTTGCACTGATAATGACGCGTTTCTACAAGCGTGCTTCGAACGAAACTGCTTTTGTCCGAACTGGCATGGGCGGTGAGAAGGTCGTTCTTCGCGGCGGCGCTATCGTTTTTCCGATTTTCCAGGAATACACGCCAATTAATATGCGCCCGATGAAAATCGTCGTTGATCGTCGAGAAGAAAGCGCCCTCTACACGAAGGATCTTCTCAAGGCAGACGCCACCATCGAGTTTCACGTTCGAGTGGGCCGCGAAGCTGAATACGTCAGCAAGGCAGCCTCTCTTGGCCGCCTGACGGAAGATTCCAACGCACTCAGCAATCTCATCGAAGGCAAGCTTATCGGCGCAATTCGCTCCGTTGCCGCTCAGATGGACCTGAATGATCTGCATCAGTCTCGCGCCAAATTTAACAGCGAAGTTCGGGAAGCAGTCTCGGCCGAGCTGGAGAAGAACGGCCTCGAACTAGAATCCGTTCAATTGACCAACCTCAACCAGACCGCAAAGCAGTTCTTCGACCCCAACAATTCGATGGACGCTGAAGGTCTCACCAAGCTGACCGAACTGACGCAGGAACGCCTCAAAACGCGCAATGAAATCGAGAACAATACCAAGGTTCAGATGAAGCGCACCGAGGTCCAAGCCAACAAGGAAGCTCTCGCCATCGCCCGTGACGGTGAAATCGCCGCCATCGAGCAGAAGAAGGAGCTGGACGAACAGCGCGCCAAGACTGAATCCTTGATCGCCATCACGCGCTTCGAAGAAGAGCGTAAATCCCAGGAAGCTGAGATCGCTCGAAACAAGGCGATTGAAGACGCGACCATCGCCAAGGATCGTGACATCGAACTTGCGAAGCAGGATCGCGCCATCAAGCTGCACGAAAAGTCGCAGGAAGAAGCTGCGGCAAAGGCCAAGGCCGAAGAAGCTCGTGCCAAGCAGGTACAGGCGACCGAATCCGTCGAAACGACGCGACTGACCGAAATCGCCAAGCGCGAAAAGGAAATCGCAGTTATCGCCGCTGAAAAGGCGGCTGAAGAGGACTCGGTTGGCGTTCGCGTCAAGGCCGCTGCCGAAAAGGCCGCCGCAATCGACAACGCGGAAGCCATTCGCACCACCACCGCTGCCGAAGCCGACCGCATCACCAAGCTCGCAGAGGCAAACAAGGCCACAGCTCTCGCTGAAGCCGAAGGCCTCAATGAGAAGAACAAGGCTGAAAACGGCCTCTCGGCTGAAGCTATGGCCCTCCGTCAGCGCCTCGCCACAATCGAACGCCTGCCTGAGATCATCACGGCAACCGTCAAGCCGCTCGAAAAAATCGAAAGCATTCGCATTCTCGATGCAGGCGGCATTGCTGGCGGTGGCTCTACGGGTGAGGGCACTGCACCTGGTGGTGTCGATGGCATCGTCAACGCGGCGCTCAAGTACAGCACGCACAAGCCACTCCTTGAGCAAGTTCTGGGCGACCTCAGCCTCGGAAAGAACCTCAGTGAATTGACTCGCACTGGCGGTGGGCTTGCGGACGCCTTCAAGACCGCCGTTCCGGCAGCTGAACCTGTCGGTCCAACGACCGAAAAGTAAGCAGTCAAAACAAATAGGCCGCTGATTAGCGGCCTATTTTTCTTTCAGACGAACCTGGCCTCACATGTACTAACGCAATCCGTCCAGCAACGACTTCCTTGCATCAGCTTTCTTTTGAACCACATCCCAATCCACTTCCAGGATACTCCGCCGCCTCTTTTCTACGGCCGATTTAAATCCAAAATCAGCAAGTTCATTGAGATCCGAATAAATCCTTGCTTCTGCTGCATCCCTATCCAAACCGGAGATCAAAAGTGTCTCAGCGAACCCTTCAAACATCTCTTTGTGAAACATCGTATGTTGGTGAACCATAAAGAATAAGGCCGCCATTGGATCCTCACACTTCGGGCCGATAGACTTTATCTGGAGGTTATCAACAACCTCCGTCTGCACTGCGATTTCACTCTCCCCACGGCTCTTCGTCGCGAAGAGAATATCGTCTTTGTGCACCAATCCTTCTGCAAGGGCAGGGGTTCCATTCGGCACTCGGTTTGCGAACCAGACAGCCTGTTCTCTGTCAGTGGTCCACGAGTAGTCACCATAGGGTGTCTCCATGGACGTTCCACGATATATCTGAACCCGTTCCGGAAGCTCGCGATAGAATTTCTGGTCTGCCTTCACAAGCAGCGGCATAACGCGCCTAGCATGGATGTCGTACTCATCAATCAGGCTATCGATCAACGGACGATGGAGATCGTTGCCCTCGCTGTCTACCCACACCCGAACAAAGGTCTTGAGAAACAGCCTTTCCGATAATTGGCTCCGGACGTCATCCAACGCCTGCCACCGCTCAGACTTATCCAACCTTCTCCAAATTGCCCTGACAATGTTGTCCGCTTTCGACATTCTTCAGTCCAACAAACTGCCAAACTAACAAGTTATCAGGCTGATAGACTGTGAGGAGCATAAAACACAACCCCTCACCCGCATGGGCTGTATCAATTTCAGCATGATGGCTTCGACCGAAGAGCAATGCTTTCAGTAGTCAGAGTAGGTCTCGTTGAACGTTTCCTCGTCCATCGGATCGCCAATCCTCATCATCTCGATCACGGACGCATCGAAAACAGCGTCCTCACGCTTCTTCCAGACGTACCCACCACCCGTTTCGTAGACATGTGGCGGGATGTCGATTGAGAAGACGCCGTCATCGAGCAACGCAACTACGAAAACGTGATTCTCGCCAATTGTGGTATGAACCGTCGTGCTGAATTGAACACCCGCGCCATCAAGGACTTCCAGCATCCTGGACGCGATATCCTGGCAAATGCCGCCAGCTCCCAAAACGTCATCAAGCCCATCTTCGTCCTGAAGCCACTCGTCATAGACGGACTTGGCGGCTGCGGCCAAATCCTCAAACCTACTCTCGATGTCACAGGACGATGGGAACTTACCGATATCCAACTTGAATGTCATGGCGCTTCAGAACTTTGGGGCAGGAGACTTGCCAAAGAACAGAGCCGTCACTGCCTCGATATGGCTATCTTCGAAACCAGCTATTCTCATTGCACGTTCATTGAGTTCAGGCTCTCCTTCCTTCCAAGGAAAGTTCTTGGTCAGCTCCACACCGAAACCAGACACGAATATCCGACCCTCACAACGAAGACCACGAGACGGCTCTGTGAACGACTCCGTCATTCCAAAATATGGCGTTCCACCTCTCTTCAGGATTTCGATGAACTCCGAAATGTCATCAATCGGGTCGCCACAGTATTCCAGATCAATTTCTGCTGTCCCACCAACTTCCTCAGGTTCCCCTGAAACCTGGGCACCGCACTCAGAAACGGCTACTTCAAGTGCGGCTCTAACATTCCCATCTGCTGGAACGACATATAGGACAGTGGCTCTGGCCATCTTCAAACTCCTTGCCTGCAAAAACTCATATTGGTTCTCCGCTTCGAAAACAACAAGTTCACGACAACGCGCCTCTTTCGCTGATGCGATATTTATGGCTTGTTTCATAAATCACACCGATGTTTGAGATTTAGGTTGTGAATGAATGCAATTGCTTTGAGGACCGTCGAATATGTCTCAGGCGATTGAGGAAAATAGTGATGGATTATCCGCCATGTTTTTAGTTGGGCAAAGACATGCTCGATTTTGACACGTCGTTTCGATAGTTCACGGTTCCAGGCTTTGGCTTTGACAGGGTCTTGCTTCCATTTTGCCTCGTTTTTCCTGATCGGTCGGAACAATCTCTGCCATTCGCCAGTCCCACCCGCATAAGCCTTGTCTGCCAACACTCGGGTGTTTTGCCTGATGTGCTGGGACTCATCGTTCCAAATGGTTTTATCATGGATCGAGCCAGCATAGGGACGGGAGACCGCATGGACATGGCCCGTCTCATCACACACGACCTGTGCCTTTACAACACGCTGTTTCTTATATGATTGTAATATCGAACATCGGTCGTTCTGACCCGCGTTGAGGTCGTATCGACGATCAGCGTGGGTGGAGCTGTTTCGGACTGGTCGAATTTATCGCCAGAGTGTGACATAGGGAATGTCGCAAATGGCACTGACTGTTCTGAGAGGTAGACCCGTTCTGAAGCGAAATAGAACTGCCATAAGTGTTTCTCTGATTTTATGTGCATAGGGTCTGCCTCGCCTTGCTTCGTTGAATTTGAGGTTGATCAGCTTTATTAGTGTGAAGAATTTGTCTTTAATCATTGACTTGTATTTATTTAGTGTTATTGCTTCATAATTATTAGGAAATTCCATTGGCTAAAAAGAACGGCGACAAACAAGTCAGGACATTGCGTCTGTCTGTTCCCGACAGGGAATGGGCAGTGACGGCTTTGGCGCTGTGCCATGAGGCAAAGAACCTTTATAACATCACGACCTATCTGATCCGGCAGGTTTATTCTGCCTATGAATATCAGGCAGAGACAAAGCTGAATGTTCTGAAGGCCGAACTGCATCAAAACCAGATTGATGCTATTAACCTGTTCAACAGAGTCATTGACCAGGTCAATGACAAGCGTCGCGCCAAGGCCGAAGACCTGTCGAAATTCGTGCCGATCCAGCGGCTCGAACGAACGCTGCAATATGGGCCTTTAAGCTCTGTTCTGCACAAGACAGTGATTGATAATGTCGTTAAATCGCATCTGGATGAAAATGGGCAGAGCGTCTACCGACGCTTGCCTGCGGTCGCGGCACAGCAGGTCGTTTTATCCGTCGTTGACCTTTGGAAGGCATCGCTTGCAGCACAGAAGGATTTTGTCAAAAATCCGCACAAATACACGGGCAGACCGCAATTCCCATCGTTTCTGGCCAAGAACGAGACGTTCCAGATCGAATTTCCATTCGCTCATATCAGCAACGCTTTGCCCAAGCCAAATAAGCTTCTAACGTTTGGCAATGTCAATGAAGAAGCACTTCAACGCTTCTATAAATTTGACATCAAACAGGCCGTGAATACGGCCTGTTTGGGACGTGGATGGTGTGTCTACGAACCGAAGCACATCCGCATTGCCGCAGAAGGTGCAACAAGTATCAGGATCGAAGCGGTTGTTCACCTCAGTCAGGAATTTCCAGAAGGGTCGCTTCTGCATCGCCTCTATCAACAGTATGGTGCTGAACTTCGTGATCTGGCAAAACTCGAAGAGCGAAATGCGTTTCTGATCAAAACGCTACAGAGCGGCGTATATTCAGGCTTAAATCTGGCTGGGATTGATCTTGGTCAGAACAACGTTGCGACAGTTTCATTCTCCACAGGCCACAGGGCGCATGTCCATGACGGTGACCGCTATGCGGCCATGATGCGGGACTATGAGCAGCGGTTGGACAAGCTGCTGTCGACTCTGGCCTCGCCCAGGATGAAAGAGCTGCAGGCGAAGGCTGCGGCTCTTAAGGCAGAGGGCAAGAAGCTCAGTAAGGCTGAGCGGATCGAGTTGCGCAAAGAGCAGAAGAACCTGTTCACCGATCCGGATTATAAGGCGCTGACTTCGCGGCGTGGTCGCCGCAAAAGCGATTTTGAACATAAAATCACAACCGACATTGTCGAGCAGTGCCTCAAGCGGCACATCAATGTGATCGTCATCGGCCGCAACAAGGGCTGGAAGAGCGAGATGAACATTGGGCGAGAGAATAATCGCTCGTTCCATGGCCTCGCCCATTCCAGGTTGATTGACCTGATCCGCTACAAGGCTGAGGCACATGGCATTGCCGTTGTCACGGTCGAAGAGAGCTACACCTCGAAGACATCGTTTTACGATGGAGACGTTTTAAGGAGTTTTTCAGACAAACAAGACCCAACGGATGCAGCATCAGAAGCACGCATGTCGGGATATCGCTCAACCGAGAACCGCAGATGGTTTGTACGTCGCAGAGACGCGGTAAAGCCGGGTGAGATCACGAAGATCCATGCTGATGTGAATGGTGCATTCAACATCATCCGCAAGGTCTTTACGGGCTTCTGTTATCATGTCGGGCTGAGTTTGAAATTCACCGTTCGGTGGATCAGTCCAAGGCGTGGTGCAGTTGTGCCGATGGCCTGTTTGTAACAGTCCATCGGCAGATTCAGATCCCCGCAATGGCGGCGGGGACATAATTCGAAAATGAATTATGAAACAAGCCATTAAAGAACCAAAGAATAGATTCTTTTCTGCGCAAATTTGTATTAGGATAATTCAAATTCAAACGATGTTGACAATTTCAATCCTTGAATCCAATATGCACCAAATTTTAATGTCATGTAGCAACAAGAAAAAGGAGATATATATGACAAAGACCGTATCGCATCTTCTCCATGATTATGGAGTCGCAAAATTTGGCGAGCTTTGGACACCTCGCAAGCCCGATGACTGGCTTGATGGAGACGAAGGCAAGACATTGCGCGACCTTATTTCAAGCAATGATGCCAGCAATCCTGAGACAGCTCGCCTGCTCAACAAGCTCGGTGTTTCGCTTTTCTGCGACAAGTGGCGTCCAGAAAGTGCTGTCTCAATACTCGGCGAAGACGGGGCCGCAATGGTCCGCGAGTTCCTCGAAGCTGATGCTGCGCCGACGATGCGCATGTGAGGTCAGATGACTGATCTCACAGCCGCTGAAACCAAAATCACCTTGGATATCGTCCCTTTTGCCGTGGAGCACGGCGGTTCGGTGATCAATCTATGCAGGCATCACAACGGCAAACTGGAGGCTGACCGCCTAAGGCTTGCCAATTGTGTAAGAGAGTATGACACCGTCGTATTGAAGTTTCCAAACGTGATCTGCTCAGTCACCCCAACCTATTGCAGGGGTCTTCTAGAAGACGCACTCAAGGTTGTTGGCACGGTGGAGAACCTGCGAAAGAAGGTCCTCTACGATTGCTCACCAATAGTGATGAGGTGGATGGAGATTGGGCTTCGGAATCTCAATAGCGGGCGACCATCTTAGGTCGCCCTTCCCTTATAATATCTACAAGACCCAAAACCCCTTGTGACTACTTGCCATTTCAACTTTACATCTCCCAATAAATAACAAAGACTTGAATTTTATTCCATTGGTCACTTGTGGGGAATTATGGACAATCCAGTTAATTACGTTAAATACGACAAGCTGAAATCTGTCGGAGTACGCGCCACCAATCACCTCGATGTCAGAGGTCGCAGGATTGTCATTCACCATGAAACTCCGGTGCAAATAAACAACGCGCCCATGCTCATCTACAAGGACATCTACATTGGTGCTTATTCATTCATGCGCTCTGGCATCGTCAAACACGTCAAGAAAATTGGTAGATACTGCAGCATCGGACCAAACGTTACGATTGGGGAAGGGGAGCACCCGACCACTTGGCTAACATCGTCCCCAGTTGCCTATTACGATCTCTTCAAATGGGACCCGAAAGAGCAGGGCCTCCTCAAAAAGCGGGCAGTGAAGCAAACGCCTGAGAACGATAAATCTGTGACGCACGGCCTAACAACCATTGGCAACGACGTCTGGATCGGCGCGAACGCAGTAATCCGACGCGGAGTCACCATTGGCGATGGCGCGATTGTTGCGTCCGGCGCGGTGGTGTCGAAAGACGTTGAACCCTATACCATCGTTGGCGGCATACCAGCCAAAGTCATTCGGAAAAAGTTTGATGACAAAATTGTCGAAGACATGATGCGAGTTAAGTGGTGGGAATTTAACGTCAACGACCTCGCTGGCATTCCCTTTGATGACCCAGCCACCTGTCTTCAGATGATCGAGGAACGTGAAGCCAAGGGCGAGTTGAAGCGCTGGCCCGAAAAGTTTGGAACCGTTGCTCTGTCCTCCAAGGACAGAGCTGAGATCATCAAGAAGGCACCAGGACGATAAACCCGTCGTACGCTCCACAATCCAAGTAGCCGTTGAGATGCGGTGAAATATCACCAACTCGACGGCCCCCTCTGAGGGAGAAGGGTAGGGGGCATCACATCCCCTACCCTATCTTAAGACCTCCGATATGCACTTTATTTTTAAATAGCCGTCAAACGCCCCCGTCCGCGACTAAGGATGGTCAGCTCGCTGACCCTAGCTTCGGCATCGGCAATATAATCGGAATCGGCGGACACACGCAGTCGACCCGACGTCGGCAAGGGCGAGACATAGCGCCAGACGCGTTCCTCAGCCCAGGTCGAGATCAAGAACAATCCTGCAGCATTCACTTTGTTTATCGATCTATCCAGCAGGATGTAATCTCCGTACCTGGCAGTCCTGGCAACGTCGTCGCTTGAGACAAGGACGATTTCAAGCTTAGCTTTTTCATGGCCACGTAGCAGGTTGCTGAGCATGAAATCTTGAAATGTCAGGGCTAAGTTATTCTCACCGAACACAGAAAAGACGCCCTTGGAGGCTTTCGGGATTCCCGCCCGTTCTGGATGGATTATGTCATCTAGATCACACCCACACGCCTTGGCGATACGCACGGCCCAGTCGATGGTCAATTTGCGGCCACCAGCCTCAAGCCGCTGGATCTGCTGTCTGTTTGTTCCCACAAGTCGCGCAAGCTCTTCTTGACTGATACCAGCGCGCTCGCGACACCGCTTGATACCGTTGACCCATGAAACATCTGACGACGGCATTTGAAATCCTGCCAGAAACCATTAATGCGCACGCATAATGCGCGGAGGAATGGAGCAATTCAAGCAAGGTTGGCCATGAGCCAAGTTCGGCAATAGCGACGGGGCACTTTATAGGCACAATGCTCAGATCGCGAGGTTCATCTAGGTCACAGTCTCCGATAAATTTGTTGGCTAGGGGCAGGGACCATATCAACCTCTTGAAAGAGGATGAAGGTCCAGAACCATCCTCTCGGCCCTCGACATATCTACATGGGTATAGATTTCAGTCGTAGCTATCTTTTCATGGCCCAGCAGTGTCTGGATTGCCCTCAGATCGGCACCGTTCCCCAGAAGATGGGTCGCGAAAGCATGCCTCAGAACGTGTGGCGTCACGTCTTGCGGTCGCGGAAGCCCAGCTGCCACTGCCGTTTCCTGTATGTCACGATAGGCAGCCGAGCGGTTTGTTGGCTTACTGCCATCTCGAACTGAATGGAAAAGCCACTTTGGCGAAGCGACACCAAGCTCTTTAGCCATCTTTCGCCATCTGTGCATCGCTTCGACAGCTCGATGGCCAAGGGGGACTATGCGCTCCTTATCTCCCTTACCCTTAATGATCAACGCCCTGCCATTTCCGGTCAGGACGTTAGCCGTAAGCTTCACGGCCTCGCTGATCCGCATTCCAGACGAGTACAAGGTCTCGAAGAGCGCAGCGCGACGCGCATAACCAGCAAGACGGTAAAGCGACAAAGAACCGTCATCGGCCATCGCATGCGCCGTGTTCAAAAATCGCTCCACCTCACCAACGCTAAGCACCATAGGAATCTTCCTCTCGCGCTTTGCAGGCTCGATTTGAGAGGCAGGGTTGCCTGTTGCGTACCCTTCCAAATAGATAAAGTTGTGCAACGTTCTAACAACAGCCCTTCGAAGATTTATCGTGTTCTCAGCGTATCCCTTCTCATCAAGATACCCCATGTAGGCCACAATATCGTCATGCGAGACGTCCGAAAGGCTTTTGGATTGACTGCCTAACCAACCCAAATAACAGTCGAGAGCGAAACGATAGGTCTCCAGCGACGAGGCCGCCGTGTCTCGGGTAGCCAGGTCTTCCAGCCAGTTCTCGGCAAGAAGTTCGTTTTTGGTCAATCACTCACTCGCAGCGGACAAATCGTCCGGCCAGCGTAATGGTTAAATCCTTAGAAAACTGTGAACGATCCTCGAAATGATCGGACGGTGATCATTGCCTCTCATATTCCAAGGAGCAGGGGATGGAGGCCCCTACTCCAAACTCTTGATGTACTCTTGAATTTGTGTCTGGGAGATCAGAGGCAGAGAGCACATGAAATAAAGTAACAAAAGAAACGGTGCCACTCCAACGAACGCTTTGGAAAAGCTTCTCAGACCACCTTCGTCAAAAATGATCGACGGAAGTTGCAAGCCTAAGCTTAAGACCGTAAAAACAAACAAGCCGAATCTTGTAGTCCTGAATACCCTGTTCGAAACAGCTTTTCGGGCGTACGTCTCGTAAACAGGAACAGTCATCTCCTTTAAGCTCGGTGCATAGGCCTGCCAAAAGAAAATAGTGGCCATCAATGATATCAGGGCGAAAGTGACATCGTTGAACAGCACCAAATCTTGGGAGCCAAAATCTGAAAACGATGTCCGCGAGGCAAACCAAGTGGTTGAAATCGAGAACGCCAGCGCCACCAGGATGATCACGCCGTAGCGAACGCGGAATCTGTACTGGAGCCACCGTGCCAAGTTATCGACGGCATTTATCATCGAATCGTCAGCAGAAATTAGGATATTTCGCATCATTCACGACCCATATCACGATCCAGCAAGCCATAGCGACCGCTTTCCGCGCGCTATCTTCAACCAATTTTAATGAGCGTAATGCTGGGTATGCGTGAGTTCAACCAAGATCGGTGGAAACATGAAACTCCCATCAGAGACGACCATGAAAATAGGGTTCAGGAAACCTTCGAACGCTTCAACGATCTTGTGCTCAGAAGGTCTGGACAACCGTTTACTCGATTTGACCGAGGCCTAATACACGACTGGGAGAGCTACAAACCGCGCCTGAGAGAGCATGCGCTTGGACTGCTTGCGGCCGATAGATGGCAAGAGAGTGACGTAGGGTCTGGCACCATTCTTAACAGCACCATCGCAGCAATCGAGATCAATCTTGGCAAGGCCCTGACCAACAATCTCGTCTCTTGGCCCAATCGCTACGGACATGCGAGCCGCGACCACCGCGCCTTGATAGATGCCAAGGTCACAGGGAAGGGCAGGAGGGACATAGAACGCGCCCTATTCGACCTTTACAGATCCAACCGCGACAACGGTGCGTTATTCGACGAGCTTTCCGATCTCACTGGCAGAAAATACCCTCTCCTCGGCTACCTCTTTTTCCTCAAGGACATGGATCGTTACCTGCCAATCCAACCAACTGGGTTCGACAGATTTTTCAAAGCCACCGGAATCGAACTAACCACGCTGTCAAACTGTTCGTGGGAGAACTACACGGCGTTCAATCGCGCACTCGATGGATTGAGAAGTCTGATTGAGCTTGTGGCTGGCATATCCGGCGTTCGTCCAATCGACGCCCATTCGTTCGCATGGGTCTTCTCGTACCTCCTGAAGGAAGACGCCGAAGGCAAACTCAACCAGGTCGACCGCAACGACGTTCGCTACCTTGGTGCCAAGGAGAAATCCATCGCAGAGATCAAATACAGCGTCGGCCAGACCACCTTCAAATCGAACGGGCAAGTCGTTCAACGAACGGTCAAGAACAAGGAGTTGCTACTCGACAGCTACGAACTCGACAGGTTCATTCGCGAGCTGTTCGAAGTCCAAGGCGACTGCTGCAACATCACCGGACTGCCATTCCAATTCCACGGGACGCACACCGATCCAAACACGCTGCCGTCACTGGATCGGATCGACAGCGACAAGCACTACGAGAGAGGCAATCTCCAAATCGTATGCCGCTTCATCAACTTCTGGAAACAGGCTTCGCCCAACGAGGAGTTCCGCAGACTGATCGCGGTTGTTCGCGGTGTTGAGTTGGAGTAGGCTGCTACTCTTACCAAGACGCTTAAAGATGGCGCTTCAAGCTATTGACATCTATGGGTTCAAGAGTTCGCAACAAAACGGTTCTTATGCGACTAACTCGGATGGGGCCAGCTCACTCTTTTCTCACTCCTCCTCTGTGGCCATAAGCATCTGAATCATTGGTACAGACGGTCGACGAAAAAGTTACCGTCTCTGTCACGGCGAATGCCGAGCAGATAAGCCTCCTCATACTTCACTTTGTTGAAGAAGACATCTCGGCCGTCGACCGTGTTTCTCCCGACAGGATCGCGACCTGGACGATCAACCCAAGCTCCAGAATCATCTCAGGCAGGATCGGCTCAAAAACCTCCACCTCGGCGTCGGGATATGTTGGCAGGCAGTCGGGCATCCCCGATGGACGGCCGTCGTCTGCGAAAATCTCGCTAAATCCCCAAGGACCACCCAGAAAGCCTCTGTGGTTTTTGATCTCCTTCTTCCCCGCGTTCCGGCTAAGGAAACGACACCTGTGAGTCCAAAGTATGCTGGGATCAAGCAGGAGGATCACCCAATGAGGATGCCCAACCGATTGTTGCTTGGCCATAAACATCTTGGGGTAAACGGCGGAGATCGACAGAGAGATGGCCTGGTCTTTGTCTAGCTAATCAAGGATTTGCGAAATACCCCGTCCCATTTTCGATTGGGCGCAAATTGTAGCTTGCCTTGATGTCAATCATCCTCATGAAATCACAGATGGGAACATACGATGTCAAAGACTATCTCGCCTGAAGATTGGTTTTCTCTTACTCACGCAGAACAGGAGTGCATGTTCAAAGCTCACGCGGAGAGTCTACCTTCAAACGAAATCGATAAAGATTACATATTCATGTCCAACATCTACGGCCATGAAATCGAAGGCCCTTACGAAGAAGAAGAGGAAAAGGACGTCGAGAAGCTGGAAAAAACTATACGACAAAGCTGTAATTCACGACTGTGGATGGGCTGTGAGGTCCGTGTACACTAACCAGATTGGGTTCTTGGCACGCGAAGAGGCAAACGAGGGCTTCGAATTGACCAAAGCAGACACTCAGGCCTTTTTCGAGAAGCATGGTTGCACCCTGCAGTTTGTCCCCGATTGGCCCTGTTACTCAGGAACGCACCCACTCGTTCTCTGCTACGTGCCGATGCACCGCATCGATAACGTCAGAGAAATAATGGACGCCATGTATGATATAGCCAACGCTCCCTCACCATCAATTTCGATGTAGGATGACAGGAAGGTACCCTTCCCACCGCAGGCTACCCTCTTGCCTTAAAGATCGGGCTTTCGAGCACTTCCAGGCAACAGGAGCGTATGCGGCATTATCAATGCAATACTCTTGAGGAGCCAAACAATAGTTGCGAACGTTGTCGGTTGCCTCCATAGCATTCATTTTCAAGGCGTCCACACTACTTAGCAGTCACCTTTACCCAACGATATGGAAGAGAAAAATATGACGCAGCCAAAGAAGAAAATCACTCCTCCAGAGATAACAGACATGGTCGCGTCACGCCCATACCACGGAACTTGGCTTGGCCATCGAGCAGTATCACTGGAATGGAAGCATAAATCTGACTGCCGTCCATCATCAAAGCGCATCAACGCAATGATATGGGAGAGTAAAGACATTGAGATCAGAGTGATTGAAGGTGATGGTAGAACTGACGATTTCATTGAGCATGCCAGAAAAACTATGACCAAAGGGTCGTCCCTTGAGGAGATAGCGAACGTCGTCCAACAACTATCTTCTGAGCATTTCGATGCTGCACGCATTTTAAACTCGCCTGTCGACAAGGAAAAGCTTGCAGCAGGCATTTTAACAAACGCTGGTTTCTTGGAAAACGACTTCTATGGTGGCACTGCATGGCTACGTCCAGCGGATACAGATGAATTCACCATCTACATCCGAGGAGCGGCCGAAACACAGACGATTAGGCACGCAGGCAAACAGATTGATGTCGATATCCCCGGCGACATCGATCCTGACAACCCCTGCGAGGTTGGTATAGTTTCCGACAATGACGAAGGAAGATCGTTTGCTGTAGCAGACAATCTGGACGAGGCAATCCGCATCGCGGATGAGAAGTTATTGCCATTGCCGTCAATCGACGAAACGGTTGAATGCACAGCATCGGTTTTATTTGGCAGCATGAAACCCTGAGCAATCCGGCCTAAAAAGGTGTAGCTCTTCTGCCTGGAGGGGCGTGACATTTATTGACTTTTATTATTTTTTCTATATTTATTTCGCCAACAAAGTGCCAGTCTATCGGGTAGACCGATAATTTTTCTACACCCAACCACAAGGAGCAGAGCATGATCCAATATTTTCTGATCGATCCTGGTAATGCCATGCCCAGATGGTGTCAGACGCATGAGAAAAAAGATGGCAGCGGCTTTCAATGGATAGACTTCAAACACCGTTGCATTGATCTGCAGACCAGCGCAGTTCTGGCGATTGCCCAAGGCAAAACGATGGACGATGCCTTCAAGTCGGTTCCAGATAGCATTGTTAAGCTAGAACAAGACTTCGCCTCGATGTACCTACTCGATCCATGGTCGGAGCAAGGTTGGCTGTCGCCTACAGGCAAATTCTACGGATGCAAATACTACAACCACGATGACATTGCCTACGCCCTGCTGCGCACTTCCCCTTACGGGCTTGAGATGTCAGGATGGATCAGGGTCCACGAAGACTTCTACAAGACCGGAGGCCTACGAGACCGCGCTTCTCGCGCGCAAACTCGTGTTCTGCTTGATCTCGGCTTCATCAACCCTCCTGACGACCACAGGCGCATCAAGGGGTTCAAGGTCGACCGGAGCGCCCCTGCCCCGCGTTACGCAGTGAAGCCATCTGCAAGCGTCATGCTAAATTCGATAATCGCGACCCACTTCAAGCCAAAGATGGAAGACCTCATGACGGACGTCAAAAACCGTCTGCGACAGGACGACACTCTGCGTGCGCTATTCGATCTGTACCACGAAGACGTTCCCGACGTCGGGCCAGGAACGTGGATGTGGCTCTTCCACTGGGAGGACTTCGACATCGGTTGCCCTGAAGAGCCGTCTGACATCCTGCGGTATGACGGCATCACTCTGATCAAAACGTCATTCAGCACGCTGGAAATTGAGGCATGCTCAGAATCCGGAATACATTTCGGGGACGGCGCAGAAGAGTTGCTCGAAGCCGAACTTAAACAAATGAGGAGGCTGGCTGCCTAGCCACCTCCCCTTGCCATTTAAAGCGAAAGCAGACAGATATCAGACAATGAGTACATTTCTTACAGCAGACCCCCACTTCGGCCACGGGAACATCATCCGATATTGCAACCGCCCTTTTGCAGACGCGGACGAAATGAACAGGACGTTGATCGAGCGATGGAATGCGCGCGTTAACAAGCGCGACACCGTCAAGATATTGGGCGACTTTGGCTTCCATCTCTCGGACAAGGAAGCACTCGAAATCTTCAACGCACTCAATGGCTCAAAAGAGCTGATCATCGGGAACCACGACCTTGATCGCAAAGGCAGGGTTATCCAGTCAGTCGCGCGCTTGCCATGGGCCAAGCCCCCGACCCATTACAGCGAGATAAAGCACGACGGCCATCGGATCATCCTTAGCCACTACGCTGCTTTGACCTGGAATGGGTCTCACCACGGATCGTTCATGGCATTCGGGCACAGTCACGACACGTTGCCGAGCCTCCCTGGCTCCATCGACGTCGGAGTCGATGCCCAGAACTACTACCCGATATCGGTCGAAGAGTTCGTGCGGCAAGCGAAGGAATCGCTACTCGACGCCCCAGCCCGAATAGCGAAGGTCAAGGAAATGCTTGACGAGATGACCCCTCGCCTACTTGAGCGCGCCGCCAAGCTAAATGAACCAAAAGAAAACAAGGGCTAAAAACCAACGTTTCGGCCGTCGAAAGTGCGGTCGAAAGTACGCCGTCCGAATTATTGCGATAATTTAATAAATCGAACAACTATTTGATTTATCTAATTATATTGCATTATTTTCGCCCTCGGTCTTTGATCTCTTCACAAAATGGGTTGGAAATTAATCGTAATTTTAATTTGTTAATACTGTATTCATCGTAATTTGGCTAGTGTACATTACATCGTCACAGGCAGTTCCACCTATGGTTGGCATTTTCTGTTAAATCGACGCAAAACTACGGAGAAAGCTATGAAAAAGGTCATTGCTACAGTTCTTTCAATTGCAGTTATAGGTGGAAGCGTAAGCACCTCTTTTGCAGATTCCAATCGTCGGCACGACAACCGCGACAAGGATCGCCGAATCGAGCAGATCGAAAAAAAGGCCCGCGATGACAAGAAGAAGAAAGAAAAGGAAGCGATTGCCGCTGGCATCATCGGTCTAGCAGCTGGTGCAATCATCGGCGGTGCTATTGCCAACAGCAACACTCCATCAGCGGCACCTGTTACCCCGATTTATCCGCCGAAGCCGACATACCACCCACATCGCCCCTACTTTGATCGCTATGAGCACCAGCGTCCACGCTATCGTGATACCCGCTATTACAACAGCAAGCAGTGGGGCGCTCCATTCTCGCCTGAATGGTACCGCTATTGTGCAAGCGAGCACCGCTCATTCGACCCGAAGACCGGGACTTATCGCGCTCGCAACGGTAAGGTTCAGTTCTGCGAAATCCCTGACCATATTCGTGGCCGTCGTTAATTAGTCGGTTTCGAAATAAAATCAGCGCCCAAATCAATTTGATATGGGCGCTGATTTTATTTGGATTTTTGTCGGTCAATCAGCGATTTTTTCACCGCGAGCAAAAATTACGTTCGTGACGTCGCGCGCCTTCTTAGGTTCCATCAGACCGAGGACCGAACCAGCTGCAGACGGCGACATGCCGTCAATAATCTCAACCGCCATTTTGATATCCATGGTGTTGATGATTGCGGCAGCGTCTTTTGCCTTCATGTTGGCGTACATATTCGAAAGCTTTTCGATGTCGACCCTTTTGCGCTTCGAAAGGGTACCTACAGCAGCTTCAATATCCGTGCTGATGTCCTTTAGCTCATCGACCTTCACATCAACGCGGGCTTCGACTGCCTTCAGATTCTCTTCTTTCTCGGCGGCGGCCTTCTCTCGTTCCTGAAGAACCTTTTCACGCTCGCTCATCTCAGCCGCGATTTCAGCGCGGATTTTCTCTTCAAGCGTCTGCTCCTCCCCCTCACCCGTTTTAACTTTAACAGCGGCAGGATCAAGTTCGCCTGACTTGGCGGTAACACTTTCAACCTCCATGACAGGTTCGACCTTTGGCGAGATTGAATCAGCCATGGCATACAGCTTCCCGAACGCGCCGAGACCTCCCAGAACCAAAAACAGGACGATTGTTCTATTTTTCATTGCCAGATTTCCGATCCTGTTTTCTTAATTTGCCACTGGGAACTTGACCACGTTAGCACCTTGATCATCCGAAATGGTTCTCGGGAGCCTGGCCGCCAAAGGCTTTTCCCTCAGGACACCTTGCCTACGCGCAGGCGCTGGCTTCACCTTCGGCATGTCTTCGAGAGCAGGCTTAATCACCCGGTGCAACTCTGCTGCCGCAGACACAACATCCGTGATCTTCGAGCAGGTCCGGTCTGCCGCCTTTGCCGCCGACTTCAATTCCGCAGTTATACGCTCGCTATTTTCCGCCTCCGCTTCAGCCTCGGAAATGATTACAGAGAGCTGATCGACAGCATCCTGAGCACGTGCCTTTTCCTTCTGAAGACGAGCAGTTTCATTTTTTAGTTGCTCAAGCAGGACGCGGCCTTCAGATACCGCATTGACTGCACGCGCGTTTTCGAATGCCTGCTTTTCCTTATCCTTCTTATATCGACGCTCGAATACGTAGAGCTGATAGCCTACGACTCCAATTGCTCCGAGGAGCGCCAGATTAGCAATCTCACCCATGTCAAAAGCCACCATGCTCACTGATCTCCAATTTCACCAAGAACACCCTTGGCATTCTTTTCCTGAACTTCATTGATGAGAACGCCCATGCGCCCGTTAAACCTACCCACACGGCCCTTTGCCAGGACACGCTCATTACTGACTAGCTTCGTCGTCTGGTGACCAATTGGCGGCAAAATTAGCTGAGTTCCACGCTTCCAATCTAGAATGGCCGCAAGAGGCATTTCCAGAGATCCGATTACCGCGTCGACAGACATTGGAGTTTCGGATGCCGACTGACGAAGGTCGTTCATCCAATGCTCTTCCGAGTCCACGACCTCCACGGCTAGCGTCGAAAGACTTTCACGGATCGGATCGAGCGCGCTGCGGGGAATGATCACCGTAACCTGCCCCTCAACTCCGTCACAGACGACTTCCTGCTTCAAAACCGTTACTGGGGTAACCGAAGACAAGACCGTCGCAAAGCTTGGCCGGATATCTGTGCTTTCTATTTTCGGTGTGATTTTTAGGACAGAGGTAAAAGCTTCAGCCACCGCCATCAGCATTCGCTCCATGACGGATTTCGCAATTCCACGGTCAATAGGCGTAAACGGCGATTTTTCATTCACCGCATTTTCCGACCGACCTCCGAGCATGTAATGGATAATACGCTTCGTAAGCGCTCCATCCATAGCTATAAAAATCGAACTACGCATTTCCGGAACCGAGGCCACTCCAGTCACGCAATATGAAGGAAGGCTGGCCACAGCCTCACTATATCGAATGGTCTGAACCCCATGCTCACTCACGGTCAAGGGTGGAAGCGTGCCCTGACGAGCATTCAAAGGAAGAAGGATGGAAAGACGCTCGGAAATGCTACTCAACATCGGCATATTGTTCGCCGACGACAGAGCCGATCCCGATATCGATGCCAAAGCCGCTGCCCCGCGAGCCTTAATTGGTTTTATCGTTTTATTGGACGATGAACTCACGGATGTAAATCTCCTTAACATTATCAACACCGAGTGCGTGGCGTGCGCCCGAAAGCAGATGCGACTTTAAATAATCCAAACCAGCGACGCCTTCCAACTCCGATTTTTCGACGGTTCTCAGATAGCTGACTATGGCGTCACGAAGAACTTCATCCGTCGAATTATCGCTATTAGATTCTTGATTTACAACCACAGAAAGCGATATTTTCAACAGTGACCCACTGGCCAGGTTGGTCATCATGTCGTCAATTCTGAGGGTCTTAATCTCATAGACCGTAGCCTTCTCATGGGTTAGGTACATATATGCACCAAGCCCCACGCCCGCTGCGCCCACAAAAATACCCGCCATCAACAATGCTGTTTTTAGGTTCACCACTACATTACCTATCTATTTTGAATTTCGGCACAATTCCTCAATCGGATTTATGCTAACGTATTGTTGGAATTCCGTTCAATAGCCAATGATAAATCCTTGCGCCCTCTCAAATTCCTGTTCAAAATAAGCGGCTACGAAGGGAATTACGCAGATTTCTTATATTCTTGCATTGCAAGGCCGTCCTGAACCTGCTTAAAGGAACGAACTTAATAACGTCCGGGAGTCAATTTTGGCAAAATTAATCAATAATCTGAAATCGCTTGGAACCAAGCGCCTGATCGCAATGGGCGTGGTTTTCGTCGCCGTCATGATGTTGCTATCTGCCGTCACATATTTTGCGACGCGCCCAGATATGACAACTCTATACGCAGGTATGGACCCTGCTGACGCCGGACAGGCTATCGCTGCGCTTGAAGGCGCAAATATCCCTGTTCAAGCGACGAACAACGGAACAGCCCTGCTCGTCCCGAAAAACATGAAGGACAACGCCCGTATCGTTCTTGCTCAGAAAGGTCTGCCAGCTACACCCGGCGTTGGCTATGAGCTTTTTGACAAGGCGGACGGGTTTGGTCTCACCACATTCATGCAGCGCGTTAATCGCCTTCGAGCCATGGAAGGCGAACTTGGTCGTACGATCTCCAGCCTTGAAGGTGTCGAAAGCGCTCGCGTTCATCTCGTTCTTCCAGACCGTGAGTCATTCTCCCGCACTGCTCCCGATCCGTCCGCTTCTGTCGTTGTTCACATGAAGGGTGGGCGCACCCTCGAAACAACTCAGGCTCGCGCCATCCGTCACCTCGTAGCAGCCGCAGTTCCAGCGTTAAAGCCAACCTCGGTCACCATCGCCGACGCGGCAGGCAACGTCATATTGACCGAAGGTGAAGCACCAAAAGCTGGTATGGAAGCTCGCACGTCCATCGAGACTAAAATCCAGAAGAGCGTTGAGGACCTTCTCGTTGCGCGCCTAGGGAACGGCAATGTCCGCGTTAGCGTGACTGCAGAAATCGAGACTGCTCGCGAAGTTCGTCGTCGGCAGGAATTCGACCCGAATGGCCGAGTTATCCGATCAACACAAACTGTTGAAGACAAGCAGCGCGCTTCTGACAACAGCGGCGATAACGCGACATCCGTTCAGCAAAACATTCCGAATGCCGACCTTCTATCAGGCGGTCCAACCGCCCCCTCTGCCTCGACCTCTGACCGCAACGAAGAAACCGTGAACTATGAAATCACCAATGAAGTGGTTGAACGCGTTCTAGAGCCTGGCGACCTTCGCAAGGTCGCTGTTGCAGTTCTCGTCAACGGATCATATTCAATCGCCGAAGATGGCACTCGCTCATATCAACCGCGCACTACTGAAGAACTAAAGAGCTTGGAAAATCTAGTTAAGACTGCGATGGGTTTTAATGAAACTCGCGGCGATCAGGTATCCATAGAAAGCCTGCAGTTTGCTGAAATTCCGACCGATGACACTCCGCCAGCCCGCTCCACAACCGAAATTCTTGCAGAGAACTCGGGCACGATCATCATGTGGACGATTATTGCACTGGTGATTATACTTATTTTTGTCTTCATCGTTCGCCCGCTTATGACAATGATTACCGCAGAAAAAGCTATTGCTGAGGCCGCAGTTGATCCTGTCCTTGACATGCCTGCACCGACCTCTGATGAACCTGCCGTTCTGGTCAATGTTTCTAGCAACGCAGATCAGCTTGCTCGCGATGACGCCCTGAACAACCTTCAGGAAGCCGTCGATGAAAATATCGAACAGGCTGTCGCAGTCTTGCGGTCGTGGATTCAGGAAGACCAACCATGACCGCCAACACCGAAACGTCCAACTTGGAGAACACCATGTCTGAAAACGAAAACAACAACAAAACCAACCTTTCGCCTTTCGACGAAATCCAGCCAGTCGACGGCCCTGATGGCACCGCTCGCGAAGCTGCCATGAGTGTGCCCGTCAATGTCGAAGTGGTGGTTGGCCGGAGCAAGATCACGGTTGCCGAAATTATGGACACTCGTCGGGGCAAGGTTCTTGAGCTGGACAGCAAGGCTGGCGATCTCGTCGATATCACTGTCAACGGCAAGGTTCTCGCCCGTGGCGAACTGAACGTCTTCGATGACGGCCGTGTCGGCGTCACGTTCGTTGAAATTCTGTGAGGCTTTCGTGCAGAAAACCCTTCTCCTTGGCGCAATCCTTCTTCTGACGGCACTGGTCGGCCTCAACGAGGCCGCAGCCCAGAGCATTACGTTGGACATGGGCACTGGCGAGGGTGGCAACACCCTTACTGGCCGCGTCATTCAAGGCTTCATGATTATTGGCATCCTGAGCGTTGCGCCTGGGATCGTCATCATGTGCACGAGCTTTACGCGCATCGTCGTGGTTCTCTCGCTCGTTCGAACGAGCCTAGGTTTGCAGAACTCTCCCCCAAATATGGTAATGACGTCGCTTGCGATGTTCCTGACTTTTTTCATCATGCAACCACATCTCCAACAGGCTTGGGATAATGGCTTGCGCCCGCTTATTGATGACGAAATTTCTCAAGAAGCTGCAATCGATCAGATTATCGAACCGTTCAAAAAATTCATGCTGGCAAACGCTCGCGACAAGGATCTTGAACTGTTTGAAGGTCTTGCCGCTGGCAATAAGGCTGTATTCGACAAGAACGTTAAATCGAATTCCAATGACAAGTCCTCACCTGCTACCACCGAGAAAAAGGCGGAGATAAAGGCAGACGACGTGTCCATGCGCGTTCTTATTCCTGCTTTCATGATCTCTGAACTTAAAAGAGCATTTGAGATCGGATTCATGCTAATGATTCCGTTTCTGGTAATTGACGTCGTTATCTCGACACTGCTGATGTCGATGGGCATGATGATGCTTCCGCCAGTAATGATCTCTCTTCCATTCAAGATCGTGTTCTTTGTTCTGGTGGACGGCTGGTATCTGGTCGCAGGTTCTCTCGCGAGGTCATATGTCTAGGGAAAATAAGCCTCTCAACAGGCTGGTCGAGGTTCTGGAAAATGCTGGCGAGAAAGACATGCCACCAGTCAGAGCCATCGCCGCAGTAGCCGCCGCAATTACTGTTATTGTCGAAAATGGCAACAAGAAATCCGAAGGAAATCGTAAATGAGCGCAATCAAGGTAAATGAATCTGTCAGCACCGCTCGGAGTTTCTCAGCACTGTCTGGCGTCGATAAATCAGCCATTATTCTGCTTATTCTCGGCGAAGAGCGTACTGATCAGATTTTTCAGAATATGGAAGAATCTGACATTATTGCCGCGACGCGAGCTATGGCCACAATCGGCAAGGTTCCTACACATTTGATCAGGGAAGCATGCGAAACCTTCAGCGCAAAATTGGTCGAAGGTGAAGTCATGGTCGGCTCGCTCGCCACCGTTGAACGCATCCTCAAGAAGTCCATGTCCGAAGACAGAATCTCCTCGATCATGGATGAACTGAAGGCTCCTGCGGGCAAGACCACATGGGAAAAGCTATCGTCCATCAACGCTGGCACCATCGCCGCATTCCTTGAGACTGAAGGGGCACAAACTGCGGCCGTCGTTCTAAGTAGGTTGCCCACGGACTATGCCGCCAAGGTTGTTGAGTCATTCAGCAGCACGTTCAATGAAGAAGTCATCGAGCGCGTCATGGATCTCGACTCTGTTCCGCGCGACACCCTTAACGAGATCGAGGCCGTACTGCAGAGCGAATTCATGCAGACCCTCGGTCGTGGCGCGGTAGGCTCCGACTCTACGCTTCTGCTCGCAGAAATCTTCAACCGTACCAGTAGCGAGTTCACTGAGCGCACTCTGGCTAAGATCGGCGAAAAACGCCCTGAACAGGTCTCATCTATTCAGAGCCGCATGTTCACATTCAATGACATTGTCAACCTGGATGCCATCACCGCAGACCGCATCATCTCGTCGGTCGATCAGATCACTGTCATCACCGCCCTTAAGGGTGCGCCGCAAAAACTCATCGATCACATCGTTGCTGCCGCAGGCCAGCGCAAAGGCAGCTTGATCAAGGATGAACTCTCAATTCTTGGCTCTAAGCGCAGGAAGGACATCAAGGCTGCTCAAAACGAAATCCTGAAGGCCGCCAAGAAGCTGGAAGCCGAGGGCGAAATCACACTCAAGGTTGAGAGCGAAGACGATCAGCTGGTTAATTGATAGGAGTCAAAGTGACGAGACAATTCGAAACAATTAGCTCAATCGTCCAAGCGCCCAGCGCCTTTAAGTCCCGGAGCACTCCGCCTTCGGGATTAGAAGGAACTGTAGACGCTTTCTATAATGGCATCGTCATTATCAAAACGCGTGTAGGGGAAGTCATCCTCAGGCTGCTCGACAGCGAGCCTATTCAATCTGGAACCAAAGTTCATCTGCTCCACGAAAAGGACAGCGACCTGGTGAAAATCTCGGCTACGCGCCGGACAGCGACCACATCGCTATCATCGCCCTCCAATCTGAAAAATGAGGCCCGCGTTCGCCACTTGGCAACTTCTATCTACCACCAAAAGCCTACGCAAATTGACGAGATCAAAGGTCATCACACGGCAGCAGAAGCAACATTGGATAGCGCCATTGCATCTTCGTCAAAAGAGAATGCATTCGACGTCGCACGCTCGATCTGTCTGATACCAGACATGGATCGTGATCGTGGCATGATTTCCATCATGACGTTTCTGCTGGTAAGCCTAACTCGCGGGAAATCGAACGCATGGTTTGGCGGTGTAACAGCGAATTCCGGAGAAACCCCCTGGGACCACGTCATGATGGAACGCATCATCGACGGTCCTGATACAAAGAAATGGAAAACACGCCAATTTCCCATCAATCTTTACGACGAAACGCTCTGGGCGATCTTTGCCACCCCTACGGAGAACATAGGCCCTGTTTCCCGCTTTATCGTTGAAGTGGCAACCAGCTCGTTTGGCCTAGTTCAGGTTAAAGCATTCGGCCAAGGAAGCACGTGCGAGATTGTTATCACGTCTCATTTTGGCTTGAATGACGATCTGAAGGTTAAGTGCCGCTCGGCTATCATGACCGTCGCCGAAGAGATCGACGCCGAAATCGAAGTCAGTTTTGTCAGCGATCCAATGATGCTGGCCAACCTGTCTCAAGCGAGACGAACCAGCTTTGAAGCGTAAAAAAGGCGGCTCAATGGGCCGCCTTTTTGTTTTTCCTTCACATTCCAGGCGCACTCGGCTCTGAATCGATAAATCCCGCTTTTTCCCAAGCATCGAGACCTACCTTGTACGGGTCGTCGATATACTCAAAACAGAAACCGATCATTTCGTCATATTCTTTATTGAGCTTAGATGGAAGCCTTGGCACATAATCCTCGGCGCGCGTGTCCGGATGAAATCCGATTCCTATTTCAACGCTAACCCATCGCAACCAGTATTCTGCGTATTCTGCCGCCAATGTGGCTTCGCCGCGAACTTCCACCTCATAAGCCTCATGACCTCCAAATCCAGGAGCCTTAAAGGTCACTGTCGAATTCGGGTCCTTCGCATCTGCCTGAATTATTTCCAGGGCGCTCGTTTGCGACTTGTAGACGGCTGAACCATCCTCCATTATGGCCTTCTCTAGAAAGGGCAGATGCATGATTTCCTCATCGACAACAGGTTGATCGGATCAAGCTACCGCCCGCATAGCCAAGAGACAACACACGCCCCTGCACCACTTACTGGTAGCGCATCTTGCTGGCCATAGCCAAGACACTGGGATCGATATGAACCACTTGACGTCCTCTCAACTGTCCTTGAAAGAGCTGTAAGGTAGGATTGGACGCAATAGTGTTATCCCTATCCCCTAGCACCGCAAAACGCTGCACGATTGACTTCACTTTTTTGGGGTCCTGCAGATCTTTGATTGGAATCCGCTTCTCAAGAAGATCGGCCAGCTTGTCGATATCACCAAGCCGCGCCTCTGGCGGAAGGCCGAGTGCAGTGATCACCACTTCGGACAAGGCTTTATCGGCCAGAACCGAGTACCAGTCCTTCATTGAAGACGCCTTACGTTCAAAATAGAGACCGAGACGGACATTCGCGTCCGTATTCCCTTTCTCTTCTTCAAACGAAAGCACCTCGTATTTTTGCACCAATTTAGCCACGAAATCGGCGTTGCCAAAGTTACCATTCTTTCCATCAGCGAAACCCATGTCATTGACGAATTCTTTAATTCGCGAGTCCACGAAGCTATTGGCAAATGCCTTTGGGTCTTTCGTACCTTCGACGAGCAACTTCTTAATGTAAGCTGGGTACGGCTTGTCATCCATACCATAGGCCTTCAAGACAAAATTAAAGACCTGTCTGTTGTTGATGAAGTCGTCGATATTTTTGATCTTCGGCGCATTCTCGCGAATTTCCTTCAGGTCCTTCGCGATCATAGGCGACGATTTGAAGTTCTTAAGCTGGCTATCGTATGAATTCCATACGATTTGAAGGTTCATTAGCGTCGACATCGTGCTCCTCCTTTAGGTATTCCCCATTTTGCTTGATCAGCTGCGCCTCATATTCCAATACCGGACGCAAGGCGGCCAAAGATTTGTAGAAATCCCCTGCCGAAAATTGATTCATTGAGATGAATATATTGTCCCTCATGTCGGAGCGACCAAATGCGCCGTAAAGCTCGGCGGCCAGATTGAACGTTTGCTCTTTCAGATCGCCATTTCCCCCCTCACCCTCAATCAGACATTTTTGAATGAGAAAATAGAGTTTTTTGACCGCAGTATCGACCCGATTCTCGACCATGACGTCTTTTCCACGCAGAACATTTGCCTGATTAGCAATTGTCAGCATCGTACGCCTGTCGCCGTTCTGAATAACTGCACCGTTGACGATTATCTTTTCATTCGCGCTCAGACGAACTTTTAATGGCATATCAAGCTCCTACCTGAGCTGTCGTAGCCTCACCGGACAAACCAGCGATAATTCTACGATTTAAATCGATCAGATCCTGCACATCAGCCTGACCTGTGAGAACGGAAACCGTATGGCGCTCGACCCACAGGCTTAGAGACACCAGATTCGCACGAAGTGCTACTGGCAGGGAATTACCTTCAGAACCGGTATCATTGCGCACAGCAACCCAAAGACGTTGATTTTTAACGAGATAATCTCTTAGAAAAGAAGATTTACACCCCTCTGGTGCGTGCCGTTCCAGACCTTTTGTAATTGCCGAGAAAATCTTTGCCTCAGCATCTTTTGGCGACTGGATATCTCGCATCGTTTGTTTATAGGCCTCAATACCGTGCATTATTATCTCCAGATATCGTTTACGGATGAGAATTCCATTTATATTAGGCACATTACGAACCGGCAGGAACCCCCATATAAAAAAAAGAGCAGGCTTTCGCCTGCTCTTTCCCGTTATCCGGTGTGAACCGCTATTAGCGGAACAGGGACAGGATCGACTGCGGAGCCTGGTTGGCGATGGAGAGAGCCTGCGTAGCGAGCTGTTCCTGAACCTGGAGAGCCGAAAGACGAGCTGCTTCCTTGTTCATGTCAGCGTCGACGAGCGAACCAACACCAGAGTCGAACTTGTCGACCAGCTTGCTGTTGAAGGCCTTATGGTTGTCGATGCGCTTTTCGACCATACCGAAGTTTGCTTCTGCTTCAGTGATCTTGGCCATTTCGCCTTCGACAGTGGTCATCAGAGCGTCAAGAGCGGTAGCGTCTGCAGCGGCTGAAACGTCGATGGCACCGAGAGCCGTCGAAACAGCAGCAGCGTCAAACTTGTCAAAGGTGAAGTTGGTGGTCTTGAACGTACCGCCTTCACGGGTCACACCGGTGACAACCGTCACGGTGTCAGTGCCGTCGATCATCGACTGACCGTTGTACGAAGTCTGAGAGATGGTGGAATCGAACTGGCTAACTAGGTCGTCGATATCCTTCTGGATCAGGGCGCGGTCAACCGACTCGTTCGCCTGAGCGAGCGAAACCTTCTCCATGATCTGCTTGGCAATCTTGCCGAGTTCCTCTGTACCCTGACGAGCGACCGAAACGGAAGCGCCAGCGATAGAAAGGTTTTCGCTCAGCGAGTTGAACGCAGCCGAGTCACCACGCATCGTCTGGGCGATGGAGTAGTAAGCTGCGTTGTCCTTTGCGCTCTGAACCTTCAGACCAGTCGAAACGCGGCCCTGCGTCTCAGTCAGATTACCTTGGACCGTCTTCAGGGTCTGCAGAGCGGTCATCGAAGCGTTGTTTGTAATAATAGAAGCCATTGGTGAATTTCCTTTTTCTCAGGGCTAATTTGACGTGACTTTCTGCCACCGGAGTTGCGTTGAGAAACAACCATTAATGATGCTAAATTAAGGACATTAAGTTCAAGTTCAGATTTTTATGATTTATCCAAGCGGATTTTTGGCTCGATATGTCCGCCAGACCAATTATTTGTTAATATTTTTGGTAGTCATCAATATTAATACGAAGAAATAAGGGGCCGGATGTTAACCCTCATCCGGCCCCTTATTTCTTATTTCAGAATACTCAGACAGCAGCACCAAAACCGACAATCGTTTTGTCCCGAGCGTCAACTTTTCTGGCCAAACGATTGTACATACCCTCACTTCCATTGTCCGACGCAGACCTACGGATCAGCGAATTGACATGGTCGAGCGCATTTTTTGCACCTTGAAGCGATTCCGAGTTTCTAAGCGCAGCAGTGCGCAGTCTCTCAAGCGCCACCTCCACTGCTTTTACCTCTGGAGTCTCACTTTTCAATGAGAGACCATGATCAATGGCTTGTGCGGTCGCAAGTTTGATCTTGCTTTCCATTTCCCGTTTCTGCTCAAAGAAACCCTCCAGTGCTAGTGGACCGCTCTGCTCAAGGACATCACTTTCCTTATCAAAAAGCTCGGCGGCCGCTTCGATAGCAGCAATTATAGGCCTCACTCGATCATCAAGAACTGGCTCGTTGTTTTTCTTGCCGCCCCGCTTAATTGGCTTTTTCATCGGTCGAGTTCCTTATAAATTTTATCGGCCAGCCCTATGCCACCCGATTTCGCTACACCTTTGGCCATCTCGTCTACCATCAACGATTGCCAAATTTTTTCAGACTGACCACCGCCTGCCATCGATGGCCCCTTCACGCCCTTAAACATCTGCGAAAAGGATTGAGACAGCATTACAGCTTCAAACTGCTCCGCAGCATTTTTGGCGGCCAAATTGCGGGAGTTTATCTGCCCCAAATCCCGGTTTCCGCCGATAATTTGCACAGGATTGATCTCCATTACAGGATCTCCAGATCGGCGCTCATCGCACCAGAAGCCTTGATTGCCTGAAGGATCGCAATCATGTCGCGAGGCTTCACGCCAAGCTGATTGAGACCATCAACCAGGTCCTTGAGCATGACAGGGCCGTTCACAATGCCAAAGCCGCCCTGCACTTCTTTCATTTCGACGTCAGTCTGAGGAACAACGACGGTCTCCCCGTCCGACAAAGGCTCTGGCTGAACAACCGCCGCGTTCTCGCTAACCTTCACAGTTAATCCACCCTGCGAGATTGCTATGCGCCCGATGCGTACGTTTTCTCCAATAATTATTGTGCCAGTGCGATCATCCACAACAACTTTCGCCTTGGCATCGGGCTTCACTTGCACGTTTTCTATCATTGCAATTAGATCGGCCGCTGATGTCGAACCGCGATTTACAGCGACAGTTGTGTTGTCTACTATTTGAGCAGCCTTCTTTCGCAAACGAGAATTCACAGCCTGCTCAATTCGCTTTGCTGTCGTGAAATCTGGATTTTTTAGAATGAGCTTCACATCCGCCAGATCACTCAATGCGAATTCGATTTCCTTTTCGATGATCGCACCATTAGCCACACGAGCAACTGTGGGGATATTCTTCGTCACAGTTTCAGCAGCGCCTGAGGCCTGATCACCACCTGCAACGAGAGAACCTTGAGCAACGGCATAAACCTCGCCATCTGCGGCCAAAAGCGGTGTCACAAGCAATACACCACCCGAGAGACTGGTCGCATCGCCTAGAGACGAGACCGTAACGTCCAGCGTGCTCCCCTGACGCGCAAACGGCGGAAGCGTGGCCGTAACCGTGACTGCGGCAACGTTTCGAGTCTTTAATCCATTCCCACGAACACTTACGCCCAGGCGCTCAAGCATGCCGCGCAAGCTCTGATCTGTGAACGGCGAATTTTGACTCTTATCGCCTGTTCCGTTCAAACCCACCACCAGACCATATCCAACCAGCTGGTTACTCCGGACTCCTTCGACATCGACCAAATCCTTCAGCCGTGACTGAGAATTGGCAGGGGTGCTGAGCGCGATTAGCGACGCACAAACGACCGCAATAATTCGGCTGAAACGCATATTTTTTTCCCATCTGTTACGCCGGTGAAAGTTCACGATAACATAAACCTAACGGCGGGCAACACTGCTTATATATCCACATAAATGCCAGGGTAAAAATGCGGATAGACATATATTCTCTACAAAAATCTCATAGCTTTGCAGTCGCCGCAAGATTTTCAACGAAGAACATCCGTAATGTCTCCTCGCGCGTGATCACCTCCCTCGATGATATTTCCATTTCTTCCGCCGAATCCATTGATGATGTCGGATTGTTGTGCGTTGGAGGAAATCTTCATCAGATCATCGAAGATGTTAAATCCGCCAGGATATCAGCCCCAATCATTGCAATGACCGAGAAATCGGACATTAAGGAAGACATTGCACTACTAGATGATGGGTATGACGATGTAATTCGCACACATTGTGACGTTGAAGAGATTGCAGCACGATTTCGCTGTATTACCCGCCGTGCCATGGGCAACTCGTCTAACGAAGTCAAACACGGACGTCTTGTTACATTTCTTGACGGTCGTGACCCTGAAGTTGATGGCGTTAGGGTGAAACTCACTCACATCGAACACACTATCCTCGACGCAATAGCTCGTCGTGCTGGCAACATCATCTCCCGTGAAAAATTATTCGAAAGAATTTACCCAGACGGCGACAAACAGCCATTCGACAAGGTGCTCGATGTCCACATCTTTAATTTGAGGTCGAAGCTCAAAAAAGCAAGCGGCGGAAATTCCTTTATCGAGACCCTGCCTCAACGAGGCTATCGACTAATCGATTGAAAGCCCCGCTGGGCCGAGGTTCAAGGCAACAAAAAACCTGAATTTTTCAAGGCTTTAATTTTTCAGTGAATTCAGCTTCAGATCATCATCGACGCAAGCGACAGGCTGGCCATTTTGGTTGTGAGCACCAAACTCGCCTGCAACTGCGTTTCAAGAATACTCATCTTGGCATTTGCCTCAATCATGTTCACTGTTTCAAAACCGACAATGCGCTCGTTCATGATCTTGATCGCACTATCGTGCGCCTTGATCTGCTGATCAGCGTCTTTCTGGAAGCCACCAAGCTCTGCCTGATCCTGACGCATTTTGACCGAACCCGATGAAACAGCGTCAAAAGCCGCCCCTACAACCACGGTATAGGCTTCAGGTGACATCGAATCGAGGTCAAGACTGGCAATCATATAGATACCCTTCAGGATGTTCTTGAAACCTTCGTCATTAGCCTGCTTGCCGTAATTCAGCACGCGATCATGGTCAATTCGGCCACCAACACGAGCATTTGGATTGCCAGCTGCATCGTTAGCGGGCGTGCCGTTATAGAAGGTACCCTCAAACCGAAGATCGGCGGGGATAGAAGGATCATTATTGAATGCAGCATTGATCGCATCCACCAGTGCCTGTGCAGATACTGCGTCCGTAGGCGGCGTATTGATGGCCAACTGCTGCATTGCACCTATCGGCGAACGTCCGGTGGCTGGATTGACCTTGTCCGGGTCCTGAATTGGTGGCTTGGAGGCATCTACGCCTGAGAAGAGGAAGCGATCACCAATGGAAACGTTTAGCTGCTGCTGAACGCGCGACAAGACTGATAGAGCCTCATTCTTCATAACACTGGCAAACTGAGAGTCGCCCTGCATTGTGGCTAGCTTGCCAACGAAATCTCTGGCCACTTCATCAATGCCATCATAAGACGATGCCATTGTGTCCATACGGATATTGACCAGCGTAATGTTATTCTTGAATTCACCAATCTGGTCAAACAAATTGCGAAGCGTGATATTTTCACCGAGACGTGTTCCAACGGAAGCAGCGACATCGGCCTTATTGCCCGAACCAATTTCACCCGACAGCTTGGCGATCTCAGCCTGTGCGACCGAAACCATTGATCTAGTTCTATAGGCCATGCCTAGAGTAGATACGGAATTCATTTTTTCTCCTAAGCGATTGACAGCAGTTGGTCTAGCATGTCCTGAACGGACTTTAGGACAGCGGCCGATGCCTGATAACTCTGCTGGACGGTTTGCACTTTCATCAACTCGTCGTCGACGTTGACGCCATCACGATTCATTCGAGTTTCCTGCAATGTAGACAGGGATATCTTCGAAATTCTCAGCGAACTGTCGGTCGAGGTTCTTTCGTACTGCTGCGCAGAAACAAGCGACACAGCAAAATCCTCAAGCTTCGAGCTGTTAGGGAGCTTTTCTGAAGAACCGAAAGTCATGGTCGTCGAGAAAGCCGAAACAAAGGCCGAAACCTGAGTTGCATCCGCGTTCGGCAACGGCGCAGTTGCTCCAATACCAGCGGAAATGCGCCACACATCGCCACCTTGTGAGGGAATAACCGCTGAATTGACCTTAATACGACCCGCCAGCCCCACATTATTAGCTTCGTTATAAGCATTGCCGCTATCTGTGAACAAGCCAGCCTGACCAGGCGCAAGCGAGCTGTCAGCCGCTTCGAACTGACGAATAATGCCAGACGCCAAATCGTCCAGTTGCTTCATGAACTCTGGCATGACGTTGTCACGGACATCAAACAAGCCTGCCAATGCTCCCGACTTTATGCCGCTCGGATTGCCCTCCTTGGGCGTCAGCAATGTTCCGTCGCTGGTCCTAAGATCCCCACGAGATGTGAAATCGAGCGTGACAGCCGAGCCATCGAGCAAGGTTGCTCCACCACGCGTCAAAACGACCATTTCACCGTTATCACGAAGGTAGGTCGTAATGCCGATCTCGCTGGAAATCCGGTCGGCAATCATGTCCCGCTCATCCATCAGATCACCAACTGCGGCAACATTACTGCCGGAGCCAGCAATCGCCTTATTGAGCGCCTCTAAACGCTTCAGGTCCGCATTGATGACGTCGACACGAGCCTTAATCTGATTATCTGCATCGCCCACCATTCTCTGTGCTTCGTTATTCAAAGAATTAATCTGTGTAGCGAGTTTTTCTGCTGCGCGAACTACATTAAGCTGATCAACCTGCGAACCAGGCGAACCTTCAAGCGTCTGCAGAGCAATCTTGAAGCTATTCAGAACGCTGGAAACCGAGCTTTCATCCTGAGGCTGACCAATCTTCAAGGACCAAGTCTTCATATAATCAGCCTTCATGGAGAGCGCAGAGTTCTCTCCAGCCGAAATGCGCACGTCACGGATCAGCTTTTCGTCCACATCGCGGGTCACATCCACTTGCAGGCCAAGATTATGGCCTGCAACGATACGAGACGAGATAACCGCATTTTTGCGAACGTAATGAGAAACCTGAACGTTCTCAATGTTTCGGGACAATATCCCGTATTGCGTTTGACTGGCTTTTAATCCGCTGTAAGCCGAGTTTAAAGCTAATGATAATGACATGCCTATCTACCCTTTATCGCTTTAGCCTCGTCGCTTCTTCGAGCATCTCATCGGCGGTCTGGATTATCTTTGCATTGGTGCTGTATGCGCGCTGCGTGACGATCATATCTGTCAGCTCCTCCGCGATATCAACGTTTGAACCTTCGAGAGCACCGCCAGCAATCGCACCAGTGCTACCCTTACCAGCATCGTTCAAGCGCGCATCGCCAGATGAAGCCGAGACGTTGAAGGTATTGCCGTCAGCGCGAGACAGGCCATCTGGGTTCACAACTGTTGCTACCGGGATCTGCCAGAGCGCTCGACGAGCGTTATTGGAGAAGATGCCTATCAGCTTGCCGTCTTCCGTAATCTCGAATGACTGGAGAACGCCAGCGCTCGAACCATTCTTGACCGTCTTCGGTGCGTAATCGCCAGCGAACTGCGTTACGCCGTCGAACGCACCAGGGGCACCAAACTGAATCGACATCGGCTGTGAACCACCGCTTGCGGTTCCATTCAGCGTCACCTCACCAGTTGCAGTATCGAATGCGAAGCCACCTGAAGTCGACACAACGTTGGTGTAATTCAGAGGAGCGCCTGCGCCTGGATTGGTTGCGCTGAATTCAACATCGACTGTTCCGTACTCATTACCACTGGCGTCCGTAACACGCATGGTCCAATTGTTTTCGGTTGTCGTCGGCTGCCATTCGATGAAAAGACGCTGAGCATTGCCGATTGCGTCGTAATACTCGACCGAAGAACGGAATGGATCGGCCGGAGCGCCAGCACCTGTCTGAGCTGACGGCACGTTACCAGTAAACTTGATTTCGGTTGTAGCTACAGCCGACATCCCAGCAGCGGCAGTATTCACACGCTGGAGGCCGTTGAGGCTCTCATAGTCAACGTTTCCGACATTTCCATCAGGGCCAATAGGCCAGCCCATCAGATAATAACCAGCAACGTTTTTCAGGTTGCCTTGCTCGTCAGGGCGGAAAGAACCAGCACGTGTCAGTGCCTTAGAGGTTCCGGCCACATCCTTTGAGACTACGAAAAAGCCATCGCCTGAAATAGCCATGTCAGTCGCGGCCGAACCTGCCTGAACCAGGCCGAGCTTCGAAACTTCAGTACGAGACGACGAAGACACGCCGCCAGCTTGATACGAGCTACCGCCATTTTGACCAATAACCATCGAACTGAAGTTCACAGTCGAACGCTTGTAACCAACCGTCTGTGAGTTTGCGATGTTGTCAGAAATCGCACCCATTCGTGAACTCTGAGCGGCCAAACCGGAGACACCCGCACGCATTGCGCTCTGTACACTCATGAAATACTCCTTAGAAATTTTGTTAAGTGAATCTAATCACTCGTGATTAAGTTTAAGTTCAGTTTTTTCTCAGCAGGGTAACACTGATACGCCGATTTCGCGGATCATTCGGCTCATCTTTAACCAAATGGTCTCGATCAGCCAAACCCTCAACTCGACTTATTCTATCGACATTTACACCTGCTGCCACAAGAATTCTTCTTGCAGAGTTAGCTCTTCCCGAAGACAAATCCCAATTGTCAAAGCTGGCATTATCCTTATAACCCAGACTATCGGTATGTCCCGTAATCGCTACCTTGTTTGGAACATCAGCGACCGCTTCTCCAATCGCCTTGATGATTTCAGTTGCAGCGGCTGAAACGCCCACCGAACCAACTGGAAACATCGAAATCTTGTCACGATCAGTGATCTGAATTCTCAGACCTTCATCCGTAATCTCAATGACTACGCTTTCAGCCAACTGCTGCATATCGACCGCAGCAGACATTTTTTTCTGAATTTCATCCATTACTTCGGACAGGATTTCATTTTCAGCCTCTATTGCCTTTGCTTTCTCAAGAGCCTGTTTAACGGCTTCTTCTTTTTCCAGCATTTCTTGCTGAGAAATCGTACGCGGCTCGCCGGATTCCAACTCAGCCGCAGTCCCCTTCACAAAAGGGGAATTTTGAGCACCCTCGGTATCGACAGCCTTACCCGCGAGCATGCCATCAGATGCCGACTGGGTTTCCTTAAATGCCATAGGATTGAACCAGTTAGCGATACCCTCACGTTGCTCCTTCGTCGTGATACTGACGAGCCAAAGCAATAGAAACAAGGCCATCATCGCAGTCATGAAGTCAGCAAACGCGATTTTCCAGGATCCGCCGTGATGCGCGTGATCGTGAGAATTATGACGCTTTTTCTTAATGATGACCTTATCACTCATTAGCTTACCGTCCTTACCTTCGAGGTCGCTTCTTCGACGTCGAAGAAACTTGGACGAACATCGGTGCTAATGACCTTGCGACCATACTCCACGCAAACAGCGCTTGGATAGTTTTGAAGATATGCGGTCAAAGTAGCGCGAACGCAGGTGTAGAAGTTTGCCTCCGCATCACGACGCTTCTGCAGCACGGTCGACATCGGACCAAGAACGCAATAGCAGAGAAAAATACCCGTTGCGGTACCAACAAGTGCGCCGCCGATCATCATACCAAGAACAGCAGGTTCGGCGTCAATGTGACCCATGGTTTTCACAATTCCCATGATTGCCGCGATAATACCGAGCGCCGGGAACGCATCAGCAATGGTCTGGAGTGCACGCGGGGTCGCGTTCAACTCATGTCTGAGGGTCTCGATTTCCTCTTCCATCAGTTCCGTAACTTCGTGTGGGCTTTTCGTTCCAAGAGCAACTAATCGCAAGTAGTCGCATATGAAGATAATAATCTTCTTATCTTCCAACAGGCGAGGAAACTGCTTGAAAAATGGAGATTCCTCCGGATTATCGATGTCGGACTCAAGCTTCTTTATACCCCCCTGCCCCTGAATCTGTCGAACGATCAGATAAAGCAGCGAGAGAAGTTCCAGATAATCCGCTTTCTTGCGGCTGACTTTTTTCACGCCTGGCAAAAACGACGTAACGGTATCTTTCAAAACCGACACAGGATTACTGATAATGTAAGCGCCAATAGCGCCACCAACAATGATTACATATTCAAACGGCTGAAACAGAATCTTGAGATTGCCACCCATGGAGGCAAAGCCACCGGCGATACATGCTACCGCTACCAGCAAGCCAATTATAATTTTCATTCAGATTCTCCATCCGTCACGTTATTAAACGGCAAGACCACGCCTGAGTTTATGTTCGTTTATAAAATGGTAACGGGGTCATAACCCCGTCGCAACTGCTCTTTGGAAATACCAATTATTTTTGCTCTTTGAATGAACGAACAATATCATTAGCTTCGCTCAAGGACTGATTAATCGACTTTATGCTCACCTTACCCTTTGATGGAGCTTTTTTCTCATCGGCCTCCTCCTCAAGAAGCCAAGTCGGCTCACTTTTTTGAACCTCAGGTGCCTTATCCTCAGCCTTTTTCTGCTTTTCTGCTTCCGCCATGCGTTTCTCTTCCTCAGCCTTTTCAGCCAAGGCTATTTCCTCAATCAGCTTATCCAATTCGAGCGAAATTTCAGTTTTCCTCTCGACATTAGGCTCGATCTTCTCAAGCGAGCGAAGCGCATTAATTTTATCAGCACCAGTGACATTATCGGCCAAAATGCGCAGAGCGCGACGTTCTACAACATCATTAGTCCTGATATTCACAATGTCGGTAGCCGCAGCTGCAATCTCATTTTTTGAAAATGCATTTCCCTTGATCCCTGCTTCCAGCAATTCAAGCTTAGCTCGCCCTGAAACACCACCAAGAACCGATGTCGATGCAGCCTCAAACGCCGACTTTGCCTTATCAGCCTCGCCCGCCATCTTATAAACATAGCCTCTGATCAAGGGAAGAACAGAAGGGTTCAGAGAACCAGATGCATTCAAGCGATCCGCAACCGCGATCAAAGCATCCGCCGATCTCTTATCGACCAGCGGAGCAAAATGACGGATTACCAACGCTGCCAATGGGTCTGGCCATTTCGAGACTTCGTCGATGGCGACAAGTACTGGATAGGCTGGCTTCTCACCGGAAATGCCAGCACGTGCGACTTCCATTGCCTTCCAATCTACGGGGAAAGCCGCCCCACGGACGATAGACGACTGGACTTCTTTGCCAATCAACACATCAGCGACTGAGATAAGGCGACCTGCCTCCGCGATCTCACCAGCTTCCGTCGCCTTATCCTTGGCAAAGGCAATTTCAGCCACCGCCAGGTCAGGTCGCCCCTCAGACATAAGCCGACGCGCTGCGGCCGCATGGAAACGGAAGCCTTCAACGCCCTCTTCCCAATCACTGTTGGCAAAACCGAGAGCCGCAAACCCACGAACCACATCTCCAGACGTCTCAGCAGGTTTGTCGACCTGAGGCATCTTCGCCTGCTTTTCGCCCTCAAGAATTTCAAGTCCCTTGACCGTATTCTGAACACTTTCCTTGATCCGGGAATAATCCAGATTTTCTGGTACTGGAGCAGTAGCGGCAACAGGTAATTTTTTCGGCGACGTATTTTTACGATTTACGGGCTTTGCAGGTTTCGCGAACTTGCGATTTCCAGGTCGAACAGACGGAATCGGAGCCTTACTGGGCAAAGAGACAGTAGCCTGACGAGCCTTACGCTTATTCACCACTTTGGACTTCTGAGCACTCTTCACGCTGACATGATAGCCTGGATCGCGACCTGCATTTCCTGCATAAACCCCACTTGTCGATAGGCTTAATGCTACAAAACTCGCAATAAGAAGCGCTGATCGAGGGAATTTGCCTTGCATTTAAAACCGCTCCGGTCAAAAATTTATCTATATCGATATATTCTGCATTCGTTCATTAATTGGCAAGGCTATAATAATGTGCGTCTGCATTCCTCCAACAGGAGTTTGCACAATCCATGGATAATGTCGGCTACGTTTCTCTATCAGCAGAGGTATCCCTGCGCCGCAACCTCGACGTGGTTGCGAACAACATCGCGAATATGAATACGGTTGGCTACAAAGCCGACCGCATGATTTTCGCGGAAGTCGTCAATAAGTCTGCTGGGGCAAAAAACACATCCCCAACCTCATTCGTTCAGGACAAGCATACCTGGACTGATTTCTCTGCCGGACCTCTTCGCCAAACCGGGTCAAACCTGAACGTTGCCATTTCGGGAGAAGGCTTCCTAGGTGTCGAAACCGAAAATGGCATTCAATACACTCGTGACGGTCGTTTCCTTGTCAGCAATGAAGGCATCCTGGTCAATCTCGACGGAAACCCAGTCCTCAACATGGATGGCGGGCAAATCCAACTTCCTGCAGGCGCAAATGACGTTATCATCAGCAAGAATGGCACGATCACCAATAATGGTGTTGTCGTCGCCCGACTTGGTGTTTTCACCTCTGAAAATCCACAGGCAATGAAGAAGGTCGGTAGCGTTGGTTTCACCAGCGACGCCGATCTCGCACCGAACATGAACGCTCAGTTGCTGTCAGGCATGGTGGAAGACGCCAATATCAACAGCATCTCGGAAATGACCCGCATGATCAGCATTTCCAAGGCCTACGACCAAGCCAACAACCTCAGTGAAACGGCAGACGGCCTCCGCAAAGACGCGGTAGCCCGCCTTGGCCGCGTATAAGGAGATCAAACATGAAAGCACTCGCTATCGCCGCAACTGGCATGACCGCACAGCAGACCAATGTTGAAGTCATCGCCAACAACATCGCCAACCTGAGCACGACTGGCTTCAAGCGCGCCCGTGCTGAATTCTCCGATCTCATGTACCAGGCGCACCGTCGTCAGGGTATGACCGCCACCGAAGGCGGAAACGTCGTTCCGGCTGGTGTCGAGATCGGCCTCGGCGTAAAGCCGACATCCGTTGTCCGTATCATGTCTCAGGGCAATCTGCAGCTGACCAGCAACCCGCTGGACATCGCCCTTGAAGGTCGCGGCTTCCTACGTGTCACTCTCGCGGACGGCACAGACGCCTATACGCGTGCTGGTAGCCTCGGAAAGACGCCAGAAGGCCTCATCGTAACCAGCGATGGCCACGAAGTCGCCCCTGGCATCTCGATCCCAGAAAACACCCGCGAGCTGACAATCAACCGTGGCGGCGAAGTTATAGTCCTCCTCGATGGCGAAACCGAACCACAGACCATCGGTCGCCTCGAACTCGCAACCTTCGTCAATGAAGCTGGTCTCGAAGCTCTCGGTGACAACTTATTCCGTGTCACGGGCGCATCCGGCAACCCAATTCAAGGCTTTCCAGGCGATGCTGGTTACGCAACCGTCCGTCAGGGATATGTCGAATCGTCCAACGTCGACAGTGTGACGGAAATCACATCGCTGATCACCGCCCAACGCGCCTATGAAATGAACAGCAAGGTCATTGAGACTGCTGATCAGATGGGCCGCACCGTTTCGAGCATGAGGTAACCGTCTTGAAGCGCTTAATTGCATTCATGCTACTTGCTATGACCTCGGTGGCATCCGCCGAGGTCAGTTCTTCTGATGTCGCAGCAGCGCTCGAAGCTCGCTACGGCCCACTGGCCCCAAACACATCACTCACTGTTTCAGTAAATAGCGTCGGTCCTTACAACGGCAAAAAGACCGCACATGAGGACGGGCTGCCACAAAACTTCCTCGCGATCATCTGGGACCAGAAATCCGACCGTTTTGCCGCACTGGTAGAAGACCAGTCCGGCACACCTATGCGCATCGCAGGCGTGGCTGTCGTTGAAACGAAAGTTCCTGTCCTTAAATCGCGAATGAACATCGGGGATATTATTTCCGAACGTGATATCGAATATGTGAATATGTCATCGACCAATAGAACGATGAGTTTTATCGAGACCTCAGATTCATTGATCGGAAAAGAAATTATCCGCTCAATTACTCCTGGCCGACCAATCCCTACAGATAACGTCGCGGCCCCGACCGTCGTAAAAAGGAATCAGGAAGTGCAAATTATTTACAAAAAAGGTGGACTTGAACTTATTTCGAAGGGAAAATCACTTTCAAACGCGGCTGTTGGTGATACCGTAAAAATAGTCCGCAAGGACGCTGCTCGCACCCTTGAAGGAATTGCAGTGTCCGAAGGTGTAGTTAAAATCAATTCCGGAGTATCAAATTGAAATCCCCGAAAATCCTTTCCTGCGTTCTCGTCGTAGCGGCAGTCAGCGGTTGCTCGACCTCTCGAATGGGTGCTAATCCTGATCTCAGCCCAATGTCCGATCTCAGCTCGCGTCAGGCAGAGACTGTATCCATGCCGATGCCGGAACCAAAGGTGACTAAACGCAACAAAAACTCACTTTGGCAGGGCGGATCGACGACATTCTTCCGCGACCAGCGCGCCGCTCAGCCAGGTGACATTCTCACGGTTCTCGTCGACATTCGTGATGAAGCTCGTCTGAAGAACGAAACCTCTCGCAATCGTCAGGCCAACGAGAAGATCGCCGCCCCCAATCTGCTCGGTATCGGCAACAAGGCCGCACCGCTTGACTTCAATGAAGGCCTCGGCTTGACCAGCCAGAGCAACACGACTGGCAAGGGTGAAGTTAAGCGCGATGAAAAAATCCGTCTTAAGGTCGCAGCTGTCGTTACGCAGAAATTACCGAATGGAAATCTGGTTATTCGCGGCAAGCAGCAAATTCGCGTAAATTCAGAACTGCGCGACCTGACGGTCACCGGCGTAATTAGACCACAAGACATCGATGGGCAAAATACTGTAAGTTATGACCAAATCGCTGAAGCCCGCATCTCCTATGGCGGCAAAGGCGTGATTTCTGACGCGCAGACGCCACGATACGGTCAACGAGCTGTGGATGTGGTTCTGCCTTGGTAACAAGGGAAAACCACATGACGAACAAACTTGTCCGCTATGGATTTATGATTGCTATGGCTACATTTGGCCTTTGGAGCGGCTCGACGGCCGCTCTTCACATTGAGGATCATGCGAAACTTTCCTCCGCTGAGATTAAACACGTAAAGGTCGATCTCCCTGTACTTGTCACGTCCATCTCAAGGTCCGGTGAGACTCCGATCATCGTGCGCGCCAATTATTCCGTATCGGTTCCGGCAACGTCTCAAGCCAATCCTGCGCTCAACGACATGCTCTCCGACGCCCTTCTTAAGGCCACAATTGAGACTTTCACAAATCCCAGCAAGGAATTGCTCCGCGTCCCTGAGATCGCTGCTAATAAGATTGTGAACCTCACCAACGAAAATCTCGTTGACGTCGTTATAGATGAGCTTCATGTATCTAATTTAGCTGTTTATAAATACCGCAAATAACGAGATAGACATGTCACGTTCGTTCCAAACATTTGTCGAAGGCATCATTGCCACCGAAGGAACGCTCTGGAACCCGCACCGCGCATCCTACGAAATTCAAGACGGTGAAAAGGAAACGAGCTTTTCACCGTCTTGAAACTAGTCAAAAAAATAAAAGGCCTCAGAAAATTCTGAGGCCTTTTATTTTTTAGCTCGATGGCTGCTGATCTTTCATTAGAGGTTTTCGCGCCGCCACAACCATATCAGAATCAACAGCAGTTCCGTTTTCATAAACCAGAACTGAAACACCGTTTTCGGTGATCACTTCCTTCACGACACCGCGCATCGAAACGACAGACTGAACATCCTTGCCGTCACCATCAACAGCCTTAATCTTGATCTTGTAGTTACCATTCGCAACCAACTGCCCATCGTCGCCACGGCCATCCCAAGTGAACTCCTGCTCACCGTTTTCTGCGCTTCCTTCGACAGTCCTGACGACCTCACCCTTGTCATTGCTGATGACAATTTCAACCTTGTCGGAAGCAACAGTCACATAGCGAAAATCGGTTGGATTACCCTTGAAGGCAAAAACGTCCAGCTTTGCCTCGACGTCCATCCCGATATATGACAAGTCTGCTCGTGACATCACGGCCGACATCACGCCACTCATGGACGCCAGCTGCTTATTGGTTTCGGTCTGCTGCTCCAGCTGAGAGAATGTCGCGAGCTGGGAGACATACTGCGTCGGGTCCATGGGCTGAAGTGGGTCCTGGTTCCGAATTTGAGCGATCATAAGTTTCAGGAACATATCCTTGTCCTTATCGATTGCCGCTCTATCCGAAACAGAAGTCGACCCCTGGTTGGTTATGGACGGAATCTGACTAATAGCATCTGTTGCCATAATATTCTCCTTATACTCTGATGTTCAAAATGCCGCCGCGACCTTCGATTACTCGCCGTGGAACATCAGACACTTCACTATTATTTTTTCCACCCGCACGAGGCTGGTTTGAATTTCCGTCGAATGCCTGATGTCCTGCATCCGCATCTCCTGACGAAGATTTTAAAGCCAAACTGATTGAGTTCGACCGCACGTCGATGCCAGATTCGATCAGGGATCTTTCCAGCGACCGAATATCAGAGCGAACCATTTCGAGGGTCTCTGAGCGATCTACCACGACGCGAACCACCGTCAGGCCATTCTTTTTGGCCAGCGTCACTTCGACATTCCCTAGATGCTCAGGAGTAACCTTGATAACGACCTTACCGCCCTGCTTGGTTGCGACTTTCAGCATTCCATTTGAAAGCTGCTCAACGACTGTTCTCTCTGTTACCGCAGTCGTCGACGACACCTGGCGCTCCGTAACGACCTCCTTCAGGACAGTTGTCACCCCAGCGGAAAATGATGAAGGGACCGCCTCGGATCGCAACTGCGCCGGAGGTTGCCCGTCACCAACTGCCGCCAAACTCTGAACTCCCGCAGTCTGCTGAACATTTGAGACCTTCAGCCCGTCACCGCTTTTCACAGCAGCGCTATGGCCAACGGCGACCGCTGAATCATCCGCCGAAGACTTCAAGTTCGGCGTCAAGACCCGCTTCATCTCGGGCAAGGCAAACTGCACCGCCGCAGACTCGATTTTGTCAGCTTTCATCGCAACAGGAATGCCAGAAGCCGGAACTTCCACCTGCGGAAAATCAAGAGGATAGCTAGTACGACGCGATCCCGTCGCAAAGTCTAGGACGGTTGCAGAAACTGCGACCTGATCACCTGCAACTTGTTTCGATTGCTCAGCAATAGGCATCCCCACGGCTACAACCCCCAAGACAGACTGGACTTCGTCACTCACGACATTGCCCATATCGCTGGAAGCACCCTCCCCTACGGGAATCCCCCCCTCAGACAAAACTTCTACGCCATCTACCAACTCAGAAACTGTCTCACCTGCGGGTGACTTAACCGCCTCATTCAGCAGGTTGGCGACACTATTCAAAACGCCAGAGAAACCAGATGGAACTGACACCTTTGCGCCAGATATCTGATCCAGCGCATTCCCTGACATCAGGTGCTTTTGGAAGGCCAACGGGTCAGTCTGGCCAGAGGCATCTCGCACCTGAGCGCCGGTGGCCGTTTTCGTAATATTTCCCGTTAATAAGGCTGTTGGATTCATATTATTCCCAGTAATCCACATTTCTGTTAGAAAATACAGCGACTTAGCCGCATCAAACCCAAATTTCAAATACACTTGAAACCTGTTTAATTCATAGATTGTAGCATCACTTAGGCCTTTGCAATCAAACAAAAAAGGTGGAATATATGTTTCCGCGCAATCATTTTTTTGCGCCCGCTTCTGTCAGGTGGATTTTAGGAGAAATAAATGGATATTCGCGAGATTGGCGCGATTAAACTCAGCGCCCAGAGAATCGATTACCTCTCCGAAAAACAGCGGATCATCGCTAAAAACATCTCCAATTCGGACACGCCAGGTTTTCGCGCTCTCGAAATGCGTCCATTCACTGAGGTTCTCAAGGGGACATCGGCCTATCAGCCTGTAAAAACTCACCCCAACCACCTTTCTGGCGTCAACGACTCCCGCTCCGCGAGCGTCGTGACAAACAAAGTCGCTTCCATGAAACCCAATGGCAACAGCGTCAATCTCGAAGAACAGACGCTTTCGGCTGCTCAGACACAAATCGACCATTCGTTCGCGACATCGCTCTACAAGAAGGCCGCCAGCCTTGTTGTGATGTCCTCAAAGTAAGGAAATCAGCATGGACCCGATCAGCGAAACCATGAAAATAGGCTCGGCTGGAATGAACGCGCAAGCGACCCGTCTGCGCGTCATCTCGGAAAACGTTGCGAACGCCCAATCGACAGGCAACAGCCCCGGTGCTGATCCGTATCGTCGAAAGACGATCACTTTCTCCCAGCATGTTGACCGAGCCACGGGAACCAACACCGTTCAGGTCAAGAAGATCGGCCGCGACATGTCAGCATTTCCGACTGAATACAACCCCTCACACCCCGCCGCAAACACGCAGGGCTACGTCAAGATGCCGAATATCAACTCGGTGATCGAAATGTCGGACATGCGCGAGGCTTCTCGTAGCTACGAGGCCAATGTCAACATGGTTGAACAAGCCAAGGCCATGCTCAATCGCACCATCGACCTCCTCAAGTAATCCAAAATCCAAAGGAAATCCAAATGGACGGAATTTCATCCATATCTTCAATCTCCCTCGAAACGTCGCTCCCCGCTGAACGCGTATCATCGACATCAGCTGTTGCCAAAACCTTTGGCGACTATGTCACCGACGCGGCCAAGGAAACGGTTGCCACCATTCGATCTGGTGAAACCGCCATGATCAACGGCCTTAGCGGCAAGGGAAGCATGCAGGACGCAGTGAACGCGATTATCGCGGCTGAATCCAGCCTTCAGGCGACCATGGCGATCCGTGACAAGGCGATCACCGCCTACAACGAAATCCTTCGTATGCCGATCTAAGAGGGCCTCCGATGAACGAAGCTGACGTTGTACAAGTTTTGAGCGATGGTCTCTGGACCGCACTTATAGCCGCTGCTCCCGTAATGGGTGTTGCAGTAGCTGTTGGCCTAACCATCGCACTCTTTCAGGCACTCACCTCCATCCAGGAAATGACCCTGACTTTCGTGCCGAAGGTGGCTGCAATCATCGTTGCGACCATTATGAGCCTGCCGTTCATTTTTCAGTCGCTATCCTCACTCATGGACAGAATGATTGATGCAATTCTTGGCCTCTAGATTTAAAGCTATCGCCGTAGCGTTGATGATCCTGCCTTGTGCGGGATCATTTGCCTTTGCATCCGGACAGCAACTTTGCGATTCCGCCCTCAGCAGCCAGGCGGCTAAATCAGGCCTTCCTACGTCACTTGCACAGGCCCTCGCCTCAAATCTCTCGATTGGCCCTGGTGGGAAGATGTACCCTTTTGCTGTCCAGCATAACGGCAAGACATACGTCGAGAATTCCCCTGAAAATGCGCTGCGGCTCATTCGCCAGTTTAAATCCGAAGGCGCACAAGAACTTCGCGTAGGTTGCCTTGGCATCACCATCAATCGCGGACACGATGATCAATTCGTCTGGAATGCTCTTAATCCTATCTGGAACGTAGCTAGTGCTATGTCTGGCATTAATTCAAGCGTTAAGACAGACATTGGCGCACCTCTCGCGGCTATCACCAATAATTCTGCACCACCAATTGTTGAGGAACAGGCCCCTCCCCCGCCAAGCGAATTAAAATTGACCGAAACTCCACCTTCTGAAGACATTATTCTGGACAAAAATGTTGGAAACGAACGGTCGACAGCCGCAGCTGGTGCTGTAAAATCGACCTGGGGATTATTTAATAATAAAAAGCCCTCTCCGCTAACTAGTCCTTGAAATCCATAAATGCGGTGATATTGTGCGCCGATCTATATTCTGGAGTTAATTAATGGCGAACACGAACCCAAGTGGCGGAAAAACGGCGAAATCGCCGCTTTCGTCAATTGCCATGGACAATCGCGACGTCGCATTTGCAATCGGCGTGGCGACCATCCTAGCAATTCTCCTGCTACCCCTTCCAACGTTTATTCTCGACCTTGCGCTCACGCTCTCCTTCTCGGTAAGTGTGCTTATTCTCATGGTCGCGCTATGGATTCCACAGGGATCTCATTTTTCGTCATTCCCAACTGTTCTCCTTGTTGTGACGATGCTGCGGTTAGCTCTATCCGTTGCGACGACACGTGCCGTTCTAACGCATGGACATGAAGGTCCCCACGCCGCTGGTGCCGTTATTCATGGCTTCAGTACATTTATTATGTCCGGCAATTACGTTATCGGCTTTGTTATTTTCGTAATTCTCCTGCTCGTGAACTTTATCGTTATTACCAAGGGTTCTGGTCGTATCGCAGAAGTCTCAGCCCGATTTACACTCGATGCTATTCCCGGCAAGCAGATGGCAATCGACGCCGACTTGGCGTCTGGTGCAATTACCGAAAAAGAGGCCAACAAGCGTCGTCGCGATCTCGAAGAGGAAAGCGGTTTTTACGGCGCGATGGACGGTGCATCCAAGTTCGTTCACGGCGACGCCATCGCCACTTTGATCATCACTTGTATCAACCTTATCGGAGGCATGGCCATTGGTATTGCTCAGCGCGGCCTTTCGGCTTCTGAGGCAGCGGCAACCTTCTCCGTTCTCACTGTGGGCGACGGTCTCGTAGCAACCTTCCCTGCTCTTCTCGTTTCGCTCTCCGCTGGCCTTGTCATTTCGAAGGGGTCGACGCGAGGTTCTGCTGAAAAGGCTGTTTTTGCACAGCTCGGCGGCTATCCCAAGGCGCTCTTTGTGGCTGCAGGCTTCCTTGCGATCATTGGCATCGCTCCTGGTCTGCCGCTCGTCCCATTCTGGTCGCTCGCGGCCACATTCGCTTTCATTGGCTGGGCCGTCCCTCGTTACCAGAACAATGTCGAAATTGAAGAAGGCATGACGCAGGCTCGCGAAGAGAAGCCGAAAACTGCCGAAGAAACCGTGCAGGATGTCCTTCAGCTTGAAGAAATCTCGCTTGAACTCGGCATGGCCCTAGTTCCACTGGCCTCACCCAGCGGTGGCAGCTTGCCTAATAAACTGCGCACTCTTCGAGATCGTTTTGCCTCTGAATTTGGCTTCGTGCTTCCTACCATTCAGATCAAGGATTCGATGGAGCTTAACAATTTCGAATACAAGCTCCTTATCCATGGCCTTGAAGTAGCAAAGGGAGCTGTCTACCCGAGCATGAAGATGATGATGGCTCCTAATGGAAGCCCAATGCCGCCTCTTCCTGGCGAAGACACGACCGATCCGGTCTTTGGCATTCCAGCGAAATGGATCGACGTATCTCTCGTTGACGAAGCGGATGCCCTCGGTTGCACGGTCGCGTCTGCAGACGGTGTCTTGATCACCCACGTCTCGGAAGCGGTTAAGGAAAACATGAGCCAGCTCCTGACTTATTCCGCTGCAGAACGCCTGATCAACAACCTTTCGGCCGAATACGCGAAGCTTATGCGCGACAGCGTTCCAAGTGTCGTGTCGATGATCACAATCCAGCGCATTCTTCAGGAGCTGCTTTCTGAGCGAGTTTCAATCCGCAACTTGCCGACCATTCTGGAAGCAATCGTCGAAGCCGCTAGCTTCACTCGCAACATCCCTTTGATGGTCGAACACGTTCGCCAGAAGATTGGAGGCGTTATCTGTGCACCGCTCCTCGATGAAAACCGCACACTCAACATCATCACCCTCGTGCTCGATTGGGAAAAAGAGCTGGCTGAAGCCGTTCAGGTTGACGCCACCAATGGAGAGCGTTCATTCAACCTCGATCTTCAGCGCTCCAAGGCGTTCTTGCAGGCTACGCGCGAGAAGATCGAAGCAAACAGTGGCGTTCACCCAATGCCACCAATCGTGGTCAACGAGGTCGCTCGTCCATTCGTGAAGGCACTGATCACCCGTATCAGCCCAGCCACCACGATCCTGAGCCACAGCGAAATCCCATCGCGAATGCGCACCCGCGCAATCGACGTGGTCAGCTATGTGGACTAGGGGGTAGAATGTCTTTGACCGCCGCAGCGGAGCTTCTGTCTCCGCTGTTTTACACCTACTTCCTGACATTCTGCCGAATTGGAGCAGCCTTCCTGCTGTTTCCTGCGTTCACCGACCATGTGCCGCAGCAAGCCCGTCTTCTGTTTGCACTTGCCGTATCGCTGCCAATCTCCTTGATCGTCGGTGACGGCGTACAGATGGGTGAAGGATCACAGGTGTTTTCGGCGATTATTACCAATGTGACCCTCGGCATCTATCTTGGTCTGGCCCCTCGCCTGTTTCTCTCCTCTATGCAGATGGCTGGTCAGGTCATTGGTCAGGTCTCCGGTCTCTATAACCCATTCAACATCAACGGCCTTGCATTTGAAGGATCGACAATCGTTTCGACCTTGATGGTCGTCGCGGGCACTGCCCTTATTTTTGCGGCCGACTTACATGTCACTTTCATCCAGGCACTGACTTCATCATTCTCAACCGTGGGCCTGCATGGCGTGCCAGATTTTGAAATCATGAATAAAGGCGTGATCCTGGTCATTTCTCAGGCATTTACGATGGCAATTTCGTTTGCAGCTCCATTCCTTGTGCTTGGTCTTGTTTTCAATCTCGCACTCGGAGTCGCAAACAAGATGATGCAGGCGCTACCCGTATTCTTTGTCTTCTCTCCGATCTTGATGTTTCTCGGCATCCTGCTGATTGTCATCACCTTTGGTGCAATCGCAACGATGTACACCGAAGGCATGCGGCAAGTGATTGAAGGACTTTAATCTGTGTCAGATAAAACAGAAAAACCGTCAGAGAAGCGACTTCGCGACGAGATCAAGAGAGGCAATGTTGCTCAATCTCGCGAAGTCTCGACCTTCACTGGCGTCATTGCCCTGATCGTCCTCATAGCCATAATCATTCCAAACTCCGTGGGATCAATTTCTGATTCTCTTATCCCGTTCGTAGATACACCCCACGATATTGCAGTTTCAAATTTTGGCGATGCACTGGCGCTGGCTTGGTGGCTGACCAAAGCAATTGGCGCTGGTTTTATGGCCTTCATCATCGCGACGATGGCGCTGGGTCTAGTAAGTGCGGCCGCTCAGGGAAAGATTGTCGTTTCCTCTGAACGCATTCGGCCGAAATTCAATAAAATAAGCCCGCTGGGTGGCATCAAGAGGCTCGTGTCCCTAAACAATCTGATCGAATTCATCAAAGGCATCGCTAAAATCAGCATGATTGCCTTAATCACCGCCGTCATTTTGATCCCACACTTCAAAAGCGCTGACCGCATGGTGGGACTTCCAGCTCAGACCGTTATGCCCGCAATCATGGTTCTTGCCCTGAAATTGCTCGGAGGAATGGCCCTTTTTTCTGGGGTTCTTGCCATCCTCGACCGCTTCTACAAGCGCTACGAGTGGGAAAAGCGCCTCATGATGACGAAGCACGACGTCAAGGAGGAAATGAAACAGAACGACGGTGATCCGCACGTTAAGGCCAAACGCCGTGACAGAGCGAGAATGATGGCAAAGCAGCGAATGATGTCTCGCGTTCCAACCGCAAGCTTCATCGTCACAAACCCTACACACTACGCGGTCGCTCTTCGCTATGTGCCAGGCGAAACTGATGTTCCGATCTGCGTCGCCAAGGGCATCGACAACGTAGCCCTTAAAATCAGGGAAATCGCGACGGGCAAAGACATCCCCGTCATCGAGAACCCACCACTAGCGCGAGCACTTCATGCCACGTCAGAATTGGAAAAGGCAATCAACGAAGAGCACTTTGAGGCCGTTGCGCAAGTCGTCAACTTCGTCATGTCACTCAATGGTCGAGCTGGGACGATCAAATATCCTGGAGCAGGTGCCTAAGGTAGAGGCGAAAAGTTTCATGGGCCTTTCGCTTTTAGAAGACTGGCTTTCTACCTTCGACCAGCGACACGAGATCGGGAACATTGTCCAATAGGGTTTTCAATCCGTGATGCAGCGGAGCAGGGAAATTCCCTTGTTCGAACCAACCGAAATCACAGTTTTCCCAGTTGAGTTGAGGATCAAACTCGTTGTCAACGACAGCGATATAGTTGTCGTACACGAAGCCGCTGGCTTCATCAACAAACCTGTAGGCGTGGATCATCTCGGCTTCACCATCAAACATTGTCTCTTCCAACAATTCGATAAGCGCACTTTCTTCAGGTGTCATCCCGCTTGGGATCGCACCACCCCAAGTCCCCCATGTAAGAGGTTCTTGGACATGCTCTGATCGCAAGCCCACCATAAAACGACCAGTTTGCTTCGCGTAGAGAAGACAACCCGAACCAGCCCTCCCCCAGAAACCAGTCTCCTTGAGTGCCGAATTAAACTCTTCATCGGGGTCAAAATCACTCATTGTGCGGTCCTATAAATTGCCATTGAAATCGGCCACTTGCTTCGCATGTAGATGACGCAGCATACTTATCCTGTCTTTTTTAAGAGAAAACTACAAATGAGCGCCAATCAAATCTCAGTTCTTGAAGCGCATGGGTTTAATTCCAACATCTTTTTATTTGGTGTCGCCAATTCGAACCCTACGGCATGGTTAGACTTCAACCTGAATACCATCGGTGGAATTGTCGCAACTATTCACTTTTCAGCTCCAAATCTGAGCGGTCGCATTGCGGTCATCGCATCCGAGTCCCTATCCTTAGAGACCTTATTATACCCAAGTGACGGCCTCTTCACCCAGATCGAGCGCAATCCTGAGAGATCCCACATCAAATCTCTCTCGGACGGCATGTGCAGGCTGTGCCATCCGATGGGCCACCTCGAAGCCTCTTTCATCGGCGGCGGATATCACCTCGACTTCATCCGTGGGAACTTTGCAACTTTTGAAAATGACGATACTCAGCGCTTTCCACCTCTTTCGTCTCCGTCAGCCCTCGAATTTCCAATCAGACATTCACCCACTAACGGCAATTTGCCGAAAATCAAATCCAAGGTTCAAGAAGCGAAGTTTGGTGTGAAAATTAGTGGGGTAGAGGGCCTCATCATTTCCGTCGCCGAAGACGGCCAACTGCTGATCGCTCATGACGGCAGCATCCACACCACTCCAACATCTGCGACCATTGATGGGGATGGACTGCATGCACACTCGGCAGGTGGTGACCTGGTTTTCTCCGTCTTCTCGCCAGAACTATTTCCGAAAATCAAAACGCCACTCTCAGAATCCCCCTCCTTTGTCGCATTTGACGGCATGGAAATTCTAGAGTGGCGTGAACTCAAAGTTTCCGAATGAATTAGGTCGGCAACTTCTCTCTGGTCTTAGCCCAACCATCAATCGCGAGATCGATAGCTTCATCGATTGAAATCTTCTCGTCCGCACGTATCCAACGGCGAATACAGTCTTCAACAAATACCTCAGCCTCGGCAAAATTTTCTGCTTCAAGACGGTAGGCAAGAATTTCCAGGTCACGCTCCGGCTTATGACCATAACGCTCGAAGGCCATGTGCAGATACTGCTCGTATTCAACCGTTTCGGGGTTTGGCAGGTTCACGCGCACAGCAAAACGACGCCAAACAGCCTTATCGATCATGCCTGGGTGGTTCGTTGCACCAAGGATGATTACGTGAGGTGGGATATCGTCAAGCTGAACAAGCAACGTCGACACGACACGCTTCATTTCGCCACCCTCGTTTTCGTCTCCGCGATCCTTACCAATTGCGTCCATTTCGTCGAAAAACAGGATGCAGCGGTGCGTTTTAACGAAGTCAAAGATTGCAAAAAGGCGTTTCGAGGTTTCACCAGGCTTCTGTGAGATCAGCTGGTCATATCTCACAAAATAAAACGGACAGCCCATTCGGTTCGCAATTGCCTTTGAAAGAGCAGTTTTACCGTTACCAGGAGGACCAATCAGCATGCACTTGTTTCGCGGATCAAGGCCTTTGCTGATATATTTTTCGTTATGCTCCTGCTCCTCGATAAACGCATTGATGATTTCCTTGACCTCTTCGGGCAGAATCACATGGTCCATATGAACATTTGTCTTGGTCATCACGAGACCAATTGGAATGTCTTTAACGCTCTTGAGGGTCTTATTGAAGGCGTCGAGCTTATTGCTCGAATCCGTCTTGTCCTCGACCTTGCCACCCTCTTCCGTGCGAAGCGTTTCTTCAATCAATGCGGCGAGCGCACGATCATTGTTTCCTTCAGCAGCCTGGAGCGTATTTTCAAGTTCTTCGAGGAAGGTAGACCTGTCGCCTTGAGAACCAGCCTTGAGAAGATCGAGAAAGTTGGGGTATTGAGATAAATCGGACACTACTGTTCCTCTAAAAGGCTATTTTCTTAATAGAATGCCTCTCAGACGAACACGCCGTCAACAAGCTCAAGGTCGATGTGACGTCCAAATCACTTCCCCAATGAATGATTGGGGATCGATAATATCCTTTTCCTCGCCTCGGAAAGCCGGATTATCACATACCGCCTTCCACTGTCCGTCCGTCGTCTGCATCACTCTACGAACCAAAGCACGGCCTGCAGAAACTAGGACATAAATTCGTCCATCTTCTGGATCGGCAGTCATGGGAACAAACAAAGTCTCCGCATTTTCTGGGATTGTCGGCCTCATCGCCGTTCCCTTCTGCAGCATACATCGTACATCACTTGGGTTTGGAGTTAGCGACGACAGGAGTTCACTTGTATAAGCGACGGACCCTACGGAGTTAAATTGGGTATCTACCAGAGGAACGGCTAGAACCGCTTCGTTTGTCATTGGCTGGGTTTCTTCACCGTTGATGTACCACCGAAGATCGATTTCGAGGATGTTCGCAACCTTGATGGCAACATCAGCTGGTGGGATGGTTCCCTTCAGATAGGAATGAGCGGTCGACAACGCGACGCCTAGCTGTTCAGCAAGCCAAGCGATAGGGCGGCCGCGCATGGCGTCCTTAATCCTATCAGCTCTGGATGCTTTTTCGCTCATTTTCCTCTTTCGGTTTTCCGAATATTTTGTTCGGAATATCGAAAATACCTCACCGTGTCAACTTATTTACCAGATTAAGATTCGGTATTCCGTAAATTTAGTCAATTTTCATTCGGGATTCCGAATTTTTCGATTGAAGCAAAGAATGTTTACAACTACTTGTTGATTCGATTTTCCGAATAAAGATTCGGGATTCCGAAAATCATCATTCATGCCACACAGGCGCTGCGTAGCTACAGGAGGTTTGTTTTGATAGCAGTCGTTCTAAGGAACGTGAGGACAAAAGAAAACCCCCGCTTGATCAACAAACGAGGGCGCTCTTTATGTAGCCGTTATGCCTTCTGCCAAGTGACAATAAATCAGAGATTTCAGCCACTTAACGGTCATCTTCCCTGCAAGATCCTGTACACGGCATCACTAGGAATAGATCATGGGCGTCACCGCAACTCCTTGGCTCACTACCATCGGTATTCGGAAATCGCGGCTGGTCCAACCAAGCATTCACCTACAATGCCTTCAGATGCACCATTCGTCAAACAAATAATGCAATAATGAATGCAATGATGTTGACCGCCCTTAGATTCGACAATCCGAATAAAAAGATTCGGTTTTCCGAAAACTCAAGATTTTTCAACACATTAACTTATTCGGAATCTCGAAATCTTGGATTCGGAAAACCGAAAACCACATACCCGGATCTGCAAAGTCAGGCGCTCTACGCATAATCAATTCCGCCGACGAGCATCTCCCCCTTTCCAGATTCGGAATCTCGAAAGTCTGGATTCGGTTTCCCGAAAAACAATTATATCTCAAATAGATAACAGATTCGGAATCCCGAACGACGAGATTCGGAAAACCGAAAATACGCATCCACGCGTGATGAAACACCTCGTGAAATTTGATCTACAAGAATCGGATCGTGCATTATTGGAGTAGCAAACACATCAACCGGACTTAGCTCGATGGCTAATACGCCCAAACTGATACTTCTGACGGTTCTTCCGGCGATTTTGGCTTGTGGCATGGCCCATGCTCAAGAGCAAACGTGGACTCCAGATCATTTTGACCACGGCCGTGCACCCTCAGTCTCTCTTCCGTCGACGCCAGGGGTCTCGGTAGGTGGCGGTTTCAGTGGCTATTCCGCTCCAACTCCACCTCCTCCAACGGCTCAACCAGTGCCGCAACCTGTGAAGGAGCAGCCTCCAGCACCGTCAGACAAGGCCCAAAACGGTCAGAAAGCGCCTAATACGGCCTCTGACGCATCTCCGGCGAAGAAGGACACGCCAAGACCTACAACGGCTCAGAAACAGCCAATCCAGGCTCCTAAGGCGGAGAAAAAATACCGGAAGGGAATGGTCCTGAGTGGCAATGCAGTCGTCGTAGATGGTCATAGCCTCGTCGTAGACGGTCATCCAGTGCGTTTGAACGGTGTTGAGGCTCCCGGTCTTGCCCAGATGTGCAACACCGCTTCAATGACCGTTTGGCCGTGCGGCTCCAAGGCCGCACATCGGCTGGTTCAGTTGATCGACGGGGATGCAGTAACGTGTCAGGTCGTGGATCAGGCGGGACACGGTGCTGCAGCAGTTTGCTCGACCCGTAGTATCCGTGATTTAGGGGAAATGCTTGTATCTGAAGGGTTTGCCGTACCGAACAGCCACGGCAAAACTTACGGAGCGGTAGCTCTATCCGCGCAGCAGGCACGTAAAGGGCTTTTCATCGGGTCATTCATCCATCCAACCCGCTGGAGGATTCAGAATCCGTCATAATCCTTATTGAATCCTATTTTTGAACGATAAAGCGGAGGCTAACCGAGGGATTATTACTGGAAAGAATCTGCTAGGACGTATGCGTGCCCGCCTGCTATCATTCCAGGACTAGGCACTTGGGATTTTCCTAGGATTAATCAGGGAGATTCAGAGTCAGTTATATTCTTATGATTCAGGAATTTCGAACGGGTCTTAAATCATTGAATCATAAAAAGAATGTCGAAGGGTCTCCGATGAAGTTCACTAAAATCCAGACGGTTTCCCCTGGATCTGGACGCAAAGGCCCTGGTTTTCAGACATAATTAATTCCTTAAAAAATGTCTTTTCCCCTAATGTTTCTTGCACTCGTTAGGGAAGTAATATAGGGAATAAGAACTGGATATGATGAAAGAGGGCGTATTTTGATGACAAACGAAAGCAGGCAGGACGTAATTCGCAAAGGCAGCAGCATCATTTCGGCTACGCCTAATGACAGCGTTATGTTCGAACCCATCGACAACACGCTTTTCAATTATCTGGTGCTGCGTACCTATTCGGACATCAGTCCCGAGCAGCAGATTTACAGGGTGCCTGTGAAGGAAGTCATGGAATATTTGCGGATTGACCGCATCGGCAAACTGCAGGCTTCTCTTGAACGTCTAGGCAAGGGTTTCATCGAAATCGACTACGTGGATGCAGAAACTGGGGAACCTCGATCCATGTATGCTCACTATCTTTCCTCGGATGTTTCTTCGACTGGTTCCGGCATGCTGAAGTTTGCTTTTGATCCTATCCTTGTTCACTTTCTGTCTGAACCCAAGGTTTTCGGCCTCATCAGCGTCAGCCGCGTTCGCGATCTAAAGACAGTCGCATCCCAGAAGCTTTATGAGATGATGGCGCTTCAATTCCGAAAAAAGACTCCTGAATGGCGTTGCTCGGTTGAAGAACTCCGCGCCTATTTCCAAGCGGGCGACAAAAATGCTCGTTTTGATAACTTCCGTATCCATGTCATCGAGAAGGCAATCGCCGATGTGAATGCTATTGCCGAATTTGACATCGTGGTCGATTACATCCGTGGCGGTAAGGGCGGCGGTGTGACCGAGATTGTGTTCAAGGCTCTATCCAAGTCCCATACCCGTCTCATTGAAGCCTCTGCGATCAAATCCCCGTCCACTCGCAAAAAGAAGCCTGCGGATAGTCACACCATTGATCTTCTCGATGGGAAGACGTTTGAGGAGCGTGGCGGACCTGCAGAGTTGACGATGGCGGCAATCGAGAGTGCCCGCGACATGATCCCTGACGATGCAGATATCAATCATCTGATTACCGAGTGGCGTGACATCAATCGCGGTAGAGCACTCACGAATCCTGACCAGTCGTTCCTGAGCTGGCTTGAACTCAAGCTTTCACAGGAAAACGATCCTCTTTTGAAGGACATTGACGGCGACGTCTTTGGCTTGCTCGTTGGCGGGAGGGACTAATTTTGATCGATACCGAAGCCCAGAAGCGTCTTCTTCGCAAGCGCGTAGAGGCCCTGAGTTTTGCCGATGACGTTTTGAACGAAGCTTCTGACATTATCCGCGACGCAGGCATGAAACTCGCTGATGCTGCTGTCATTCTGCGCAAGGAATGGCTCAACGATCTAGTCGCGTCGACCAAACCATCAGAGTTCAAGCGAGCATCAGCTAATCCTCGCGCCCACTTTCTGGCGTGGGTTGGCGAGCGCGCCAAGAAACCGTTTCATGTGACTTATCGTGCAGTCGATGCGGTCGAGCGTCGCTTCGGCAGTGACCTAGCGTCTCGTTTCGCACATATCGTCTGGCCGCAGGAAATCGCGTGGGCGCAGCGTCTTCGTCTTTCGGATAACCCGAATACGGCAACCCGTGCAGCTATGTTTTTGCGTGAAACTGAGGGCAATCCGGCCAGGATGTTCAGCAAAATTGCTGATCTCTATTCCGATGCAGTTGCGAAGGTAGGCTATACGGACAATGTAGCGCATGAATTATCGCCGGATGAAATCCGGTTCAATCCGAGTGTGCCCGAATTCAATCCGCTCTTCCTGAAATATGCATCGCGATATTATTCTGACGTCTTGCACAACATGACCCGCGACAAGATTGAAATTCTCGCTGCTCGCGCCGCGAAGGATGAACGTCAGGATCGTTCTCTGATTATGGCTCGAAACGTCGTTAAAACAACGAAGCGTTTTCCTATGCGCAGGCTTCCAAACGTAATTTCTCTCGCGAAGTCGCTCGGGCTGACGGCCAACCAACTGTATCAGCTGGAAATCTCGTTTCTTGTAAGGATGGAATGCGGCGAAATCGAACTGGAGCAGGGGTTGAACTCCCCACATATCGCCTTCGTTACGGCTCTCACCGATGACAAAACGCGGCAGGAATTGCTGGCCGCCGCTCCACCGATTGATATCGAAGAAGCCAGTGTTCAGTGGGAGGTCGCTCATATGGACGGACGGCGATGGGCAAAAGACCTCCCTGCGTCGTTCAGCAAGTGGAGCGACATTGCGCAAAGCGAAGTCGAGAAGTGGCAGGTGGCCATCGTGGAGGAAGAACGAGAGACGCCGATGGATCTCGTATCCGATTTTGCATTCTGGCTCATGGACATCGCTCTATGACGGCGGACATCACTAAAAATATCCCTGCCGAGATTACGAAGCGGCTTCTGGAGCATGGCAGCAGAGTTGCTATGCGTTCTGCGTCTTTGGCGGCTGAATTTTCGAACTCTCGGGACGAGATCAGGGAAAGTCTAGATGACGTGATCGGCGCAGTTCCTGATCACGTTCTGGATAGTCTCCCTGCCCCGTCCGTAGCGGCCGTCGATGGTGCGCTGATCTGCGACTCCAAGAGCATTGGCGATCTTTGTTCTGCTGTCGGAGTGCGCGTCGGCCCTGACGAAGGCCAGTCGGATTCGGATGTCTGGATGGACCTCGTCTCGCGCTCTGTGACCAACCGCGACATCCTGGGAGGCGTTATGTCGTCGATGGAAATTCGGCTTGCGGCGGAATCCAAGGCCGATGTTGTGTTGATCGATGGTTCGATGCTTTCGACGATGCTCAACGTTGCCAAAGGTCTGGCTGCCTCGCGTGGGGTGTCGAACGAGCTGTCGGCGCGTCTTGGTGCTATCGCTTCGCCGGACTTTTTTGCGCAGGTGATGACGATCCTAAGCTCTGCCCGTTATGTGGCGATGCCTAAGTATACGACCACGAACGAATTTGCTGATCGCATTCCTGAAAAATTCGGCTCTACGGATGCCCGAACAATCATGACGCTCGCACTTCGTCCTGGTGAAATTACCTATTTTTCTGTCCGAGAGCGCGATCAGAATTCTGGAGACAAATTCAAAGCTCCATATCTTGGCTTCAACAAAGAAAATCAGGCTGAATTTACAAGTGCGTTAGAGGGCGTCGTCTCGTGTTACTATCGACCGCATGCGTGGACCCCTGCATTTCGCCTCGACATGATTGCTGATGCCTTACATGACGATGAAGCGCTACTGCGAGCACTGAAAGCGGTCAGAGATTCCACGACGGTTTCTGGCATGCGCGAACCAGTTCCGCTTTATCTTGTGGATTTATTTGCAAAAAGCATTTCCGAAGGAACGGCACCTGTTGTGGATATGGCGGTTCTCTCTGAAATTAGTGATCCCGAAGTCAAGCTTTTGCTGGCTATGGGCTATAGAACGTGAGGAAATATGGAAAATAACGATAAAAACATCGCAATTGCAGCGGTAGGCAGCCCTTCCACTACGGAAGAAATGGCAATCAGCATTTTTGATAATTCCTCGCAGCGCCGTCTTGTCGGAAGCCTTGTTTATTTGGATATGCAGCAGGAAGGGTATCAGGTTCGCGCCACTGGGCAGATTGTGAGCTTGGAAATGCGAAATAAATGGCATGAGCACGACATCATGCAAAATATCATCAAGCAGGATGGCTCTATTCCGTTTCTAAGCGGGCGTCAGGACGTCATCACGGCAAACCTCTCCCCAGGCGCTGTTTTCTCCCGGCATTCCGATATGGACATGTGGGGCCATGAAGTTCTCGGCACCGTTCCCCCTACTGGAACGAAGATCAAACGCCTTGATCAGGCCACGCTTGATGAATTGCTGCGTTCGCAGAAGGATGATCTGTTCTACATCGGCCGTGCCTATGGCGACGCCAGTGTTTCGCTTCCGATGTATGTCAAGCACTTCGGAAATCCGGCGCGTGGCGGCCAGGGCGAAGCCTATCACAGCCTGATTGTGGGCAAGACTGGCTCGGGTAAGTCGACATTGGCCAAGTTCCTGCTCGCAGGCTACGCGCGCCACGAAGACATGGCCATCCTTGTTGTCGACCCCAAGGGTGAGTTCGCGGATGAAATCTCCGGCTATGCGGTTGGCGACAGTGGTCTCCCTTTCCGTGGCCTTCTGATGGGGATGAACCGCGCTGCGCGTCGCTACGGCATTACTCAGGTTCGCTTGGAAGGCTACGAGCTGTTCGAGGACGTTCTTTTGTCGCTTGGCCTCGACAAGAGCCTGAACATTCGAGGAGCGGACAACAAGCTCGAACTCGCTTCGGCCATTATCGAAATCATCCGTGAAACGGATGGTATGACGCTGGACAACCTTCGTTCCCGCGCGATCCTGAAGGAAATTCTTCAACGCATCGCGGACGAAGAAGACGGCTATGTCGACCGCATCTACAAGTCCAAGGAGCCGCAGGATGCCTTGCGCAAGGAAATCGAACGCATCCTGAATAACGACAAACACCGTATCTGGCAGGTTTGGGACTTCCTCGCGTTCCTGTTCGAACGCGGTGACGGCACCCGTCAGACGGTCGGGCAGATCGTTCGTGCGCTGATGGAAAGCCCTGAAGGCGACCGCCCGATGATCGCTCTCGATCTTTCGGTGCCTGGCAACCGCCGCGATCTCGAAGATCTGGGGGATCAGTTTGCCGCGCTGCGCGAGGCGGACGAGGAACGCGATCTGTTCACGGATGCTCTCCAGAAGAAGATCATCTACCGCATCGTGAGCGACATGCGTCGTCTTTCGGAGACGATTGTCTCTGAGCGCATGCGGCAGGGCAAAAAGAGCAACGTGAACACGCTGGTCGTTTTCGAAGAAGCCCACCGCTACGCGCCGCGTCAGATCGCATCTGATGATGAAGATGGCAAGAAGCTGAAGGCAAAGCTGATCGAAGCTGTCCGCGAAACACGCAAATTCGGTCTAGGCTGGTTCTTTATCGACCAGACGATTGGCGGTTTGGATAAAGAGATTATCCAGCAGGTTCGTTGCTCCTATATCGGCTACGGCCTCTCTATGGGTGAAGAACTCAACGCCGTCCGTGAAATGGTGGGTGGCGATGCGCGTGACGTCTCTCTCTATCGTTCGTTCAAGGATCCAGCGTCTTATGGACGGCCGAGCGAGAAAAAGTTTCCTTGGATGGCGTTTGGTCCGGTTAGTCCGATGGCAGCCAATCACCCATTGTTCTTCAATGCCTTCGACGGCAAAGACTTCTCCAGTTTCAACGTTTTGCCTGTCGATGACAGTGTTCGGCCGATGCGTCTCCCACCTCAGACCATCGCAGGTCGTCGATCCAAAGGGGGCGGGAACATCAAGCCCGTGTCGATGGACGATCTGCCTGAAGATTTGTTCTCGGAAAATATCTGACTGTCTTTAAACCAGAAATTTAAGGGGGCTTCGGCTCCCTTTTTTGTTTCATTCAACGCCATCAAGCATTTTCGATACTAATGGATTATTGAGGAATAGACATGGAACAGCAGTCGGAACGCCGTCAATTAAAAATGCACCCACGCCTGTTATGGGATGTTATTCACAGACAGGCTGGTACTATTGGGAAAGCTATCCTTGAAGGCGTTATGAACTCAGTTGACGCTGGAGCTACTGAATGCCGTATTGAAATAGATCGTGAGCGTTTTGAAATTCACGATAACGGCAAGGGCTTCGCGTCAGATCAAGAAATCGAAGATTTTTTCGAAACATTTGGTCAGCCCCATGAAGAAGGGGACGCAACTTATGGCCGTTTTCGTATGGGTCGTGGTCAGCTGATGGCATTTGGTGTCAACGTTTGGCATACAAATGGCTATAAAATGGTGGTAAACTTAAAGCCTCAAGGTAACGATAAATCTAAAGATCACACACTAGGTTACGATTTTTTCAAAATAAATGAAAACAACCCAGGCTGTCACATTGCAGTTGATCTTTATGATAAATTATCCCCATCTGCACTTGAAAGCGTTATGCGTGAAATCAGAGAATTTATTAAATACGTTAGTATTCCTGTTTATTTGAACGGGAAACAGATCAGCATCGACCCTTCGACTGAGGAATGGGACGAAATCACTGACGACGCCTATATCAAGCGTAAAGGCGGCGGCACGCTCGATATCTACAATCTCGGTGTATTGGTCACCAAGCAGTCGCAATATATATCGGGTGCATCAGGTATCATCGTCTCGAAGAAGGCACTGGATGTAAATTTTGCCCGTAACGCTGTTCAGGCAAGTTGCCCAGTGTGGAAGCGTGTCTTGAAAGTCCTCAAAGATGACAATCTGCAGGCCTTGAAAAAGAAGGTTCCTCTTGATGATGTGCAGCGCGACTTCTTTGCGCGTCAGATAGTTTCAGGCGAACTGGAACTGAAAGAGCTTGGTGACAATCGCATTGTAACTGACATCACCAATTCCCATCATCCATTGTCGGTTTTCACCCGTCTGTCCAATTATCAGAATAATGTCACCGTCGCAGAGCGCGGGGACCGCGTTGCCGAGATGGCGCATACTCGTAAGCTGTCGTTTGTTGTTACCAAGGAAATGGCGGAGCGCTTTAATGCATCTACATCTGAAGAATTTGTAGAAGCTGTCAAAAATATTTTTGCTGAAAACAAACAGATTGTTCCTCAGTTAAATTCAGTGAATCGCAGCCACTTTGACAAGGTCATTTCAGCTTCGCACGAGCCTATAGCTGAAAAGGAACTTAACAAAGCCGAGCGGGTCGCTCTACGGGCGTTAAGAGAAGCCAATCGGACCATGTACCAGGCTGGAACTTGGTATGACTATCGCAGTGGCACACAAACATTCAGTAAAAGCGAAAGAAACGCGTACGGACATACCGCTTATCGGCCTCGGCAAATAAACGTTGGAGCTTCCGACACCGCTTTAGCGTGGACTGATGGCGATGCGAACATTTGGTTCGAGCGTCGTCAGCTGAAGCTGGTGAAGAAAGGCATGCCTGGGATGATCCAGCTTGCGAATATCATGATGCATGAATACCTCCACAACGAGGCGTCGACAGACACTCATGAACATGGCGTCGAGTTCTACAATCGACATCATAACCTGAATGTCTATACAACCATCATTGCTGATAGTGCCAATGCAATGATGCGATCTGCAATGAAATCACTGCGGGCCGATGATAAAGCTCTCAATCAGCAAATGGCCAAGTACGAGGATACAATTACAGAGGCATCAGAATTTGGCGTCGGACAATCTCTTGAAGAGACTGTGCTACATGAAACTGACGAGACCATAGTTTATCCAGATCACGCGCCGTCTGCGCCCATGGCGGCTCTCACTCCCACAATTCGACCTAAAAAGAAGAGGGCTGAGCCAGAGCCAGAAGAAAACTCTCCACAGTTCTCAATGTCGTTTTGACGGCAATTGTGGTAAATTGGGTCTTCGGAATTGAAGTCGACCTTGAGGAGATAATGCATGACAAAAAGATTATCTGACACCGATGGTCTGGTAAAGACGTTGGAATTGGGTGACCGTGGCGACTGGTTCGAAATTACTTCTGACGAAGGCGTAGCAGCGGCAGCAAAATTAACCCAAACGGCAATCGCTTTCTATTATAAACGGGAAGGTGAGATGGAGGGTGGACATCCTCGTCGGTGGTTCGTCTTGGTCAATGAGAGCAACGGAAAAGAGATAGGCGATGTTTGTCTGACTGTTGAGCCTGACGGCATCAAGCTGAAGAACCCTAACCTTCTCGATGGCAAGGCTCACGTCACTGGTTATCAGAATAGACCGCCCTACCCTGATTTTGAGTTTGAAATATCGGAGCTGTCAGACGCAATCGGGATTGAAATCGCGCCAAATTACATGGGCCGAAGACTTCCCTAAATAGTCGTATTCCAAGCCCTAGGAGAGCGCTACGGCGCTCTTTTTTTTGTTTAAAACCGTCATTGGAATGAGTAAAAATTGGATGACAAACCACATGTTTATCTATATATTTTACGGGATTTTTAATTGAAGCGGAGTTCCTATGCAAAATACGATGACCCAGGATGCCCTATCAGAGCGCAAGTTTGATCTAGCGGATTTGGTGTCGTCTCTTGTTTCGTTGAATTCTCCAAGTCGAGCGGTCGACCAGGTCATTGAAGCCATGTTGGGCGGTGACGCTGCTCGCTCCGAGATTGCACCTATCTCCGTCCTCGGAAACAAGTGGCTTTATTCAGAAACTCCATATTATACTCGTGACATGAAGTCTGTTGAAGGACTTGCAGCGCGTCGCGGGGTTACCTTTTCAACTGAGAAGGCCACTGCTGGGTTTTCCGCTACGGCATCAATGCCGAAGACTGGCCAACGCCGGACGGCATCGTCATCGTTGGCTACGGCCGCTGCAATCGCCGCAATTGCTAGTTTGAGCTATGGAGTCTAGTGTGTTCGATATTGAGAAGTTCATTGAGGAAAATGGAATAACACTTACGACGTCCGAGGTGGACTTCAATCCATATCTCCCTCATGAAGCTGGGGATATGAAACATTATCTATGTCAGCTCACTGGCGAAACTCTCAACAACTTCGAATTCTATCTCTCTTTTGTGGATACTCAGGAAGGTTACACCCCTGATGCGGCGTTCGTGCTTGAGCGTTTGCTCGACGATGTCCGCAGCTTCCGTGACTGTCAGGGGTATGACGATTTCGCGCGACTGTTAGGGATTGAGGACGACGATCCAAGCGGTATTGTGGCGTTTGAAGAAGCTGGCCGTCTTTCGAATCTCATAGGCCAGCATTTCACCTTCGACGAGGAAGTCAATTCAGTACCAGCCCTATAGCGTGGGGCTGGTCCCTTCGTATTCAGGGGCGATATCCTTAAGCTTGAATTCACGGCATGGTTCGACGGTGCCATCACTATGATAGCTTGTACCGTGCGACCACAATGACCGCAATTGCTGAGCTTCTGGATGATCGCTTGAGATGTCTACGAAGACGTCTATGACGTTTCCACCGTTGTTTCCGCTGTCAATCCTGTAGCAACTTGCGATATGCGCTTCAGTCAGCTCGTCAACGACCGCAGGGATACCGTTTTCAAATGCGAAGACCTCCTGATTGGACGTATCGCCTATGTAGGCACTGACTTGTAAGAGCGTGATCTCTCTTCCAGACAATTCCAATAGATCGGCCGTAGCCAACTTGATTAGCTCATCATCCGAAAGGTATCGAGGTCGAGGAATTGTGGCCCCGAGTTCCTCCTCAACCTGAATCCAGCCCTGTGCGTGATAGGTTCCGTCTGGATAAAAAATTGGGGTTTCAATTACCACCATCGTTCCCCTGTGTTCGCCAGTGAGAACTTTACCCTCCATGATCGACAGCAGGCCTTCCTTTTCGGCCAAAGGATCAGTCTGGGTGCAGGATTCAGCTCCATGAATGCCTTTTACATGAACGAGAATAGGTTCATCTGACATGTATATGCTGCCGTCCATCGTCATGATCTGATGCGTGGCAACGACCCTATTCTCAACCTTGGATTCGAATTCCATAACCTTGTTGGATGTTTCGTCTGAACTCAGAACTGAAGGCACATAAGAATTCTCATTCACGGGAATGATCAAATTCATATTGGCTGAGATGGTTTCGGCCATACCGATCATCTCTGCGCTCTTTGCCTTAATTCCAAGTGGATCAAAGGAAATTTCGGTCGAATTAGCCAGTTCCGTGAGGAAGGCCGTGGTGCGCAGAAGGGAGATGTATTTCCCGGTAAATCTGTCGCATACTGCCTGGTAGGAGGCAGGATGATTTTCTTTGATGTAGGAGTATTGACGGTCGCACTCAGATAATAGTTTATCCAAGGCCTCAGGTTCGAAGTTTGACAGGCTGAAACCTATCTTTTCCATCAATTCGTCTGCGAAATGCCAAAATATATCGTCCGTCTCATATTTGGCCTTTATTTCCCTGCTGGACATTCGGTTTCTCCATTTTTCAGATATCCAAGCTTTGGTGATTTCAATGAATTTCACAAAGCAACCCGCCAATTTTTAAGATTATTGATTGAATATTTCGCGCCGATTTGAGAGTCTGTATATATGAAGGTTTTTACCTTCTGGAAAGGCATTTGAATGGCTGCATTGAGACCTAGAATTGATCTCTCGCCACATTGTGGATGCAGTCACTCGCGATCCTTTTCCAAATCGGACAATTCAAGGAGGGCATGCTTGGTTTCGAGCATGCCTTTTTTGTTGCCTGAAAATCCAACCAACACCGAGAGGGTGAGTTTATGGGTAGACGAGATATTAGAGCAGCTGAGCACCGCAAGCGTAAGAACGAACAAGCCATGGCAGTGGTGAACGAGGAAAAGTTTATCGGCAAGGGTACTAACCGCAGGCAAGTTGAACAAATTAAGGCTCTTAATCCGTCCCAAAAACAATATATGAAGGCAATTGATGATGCCGACGTCACGTTTGGCCTAGGAAGCGCAGGAACTGGTAAAACATATATTGCAGTAGCAAAAGCGGTCGAATATCTGGCTGCAAAAAAGGTCGCAAAACTGGTGTTCACGCGCCCTGCAGTCGAGGCAGGCGGCGAAAAACTCGGATTCCTGCCTGGCGACATGAAAGAAAAAATCGACCCCTACCTCCTGCCAATCTATGACGTTCTTAACGAGCGCTTAGGGAAGGCGAATGTCCAGAGATTGATCGACGACGGCGTAATCGAGATCAGCCCGCTCGCATTTATGCGCGGCCGCACTTTCACCAATGCCTTCATCGTTATGGATGAAATGCAGAACGCTTCGAGGTCTCAAATAAAGATGGCGCTCACGCGAATTGGCGAATATACCAAGGTGATCTTTACAGGCGATCCGCAGCAAAGTGATCTAGGGGAAGAGTCTGGTCTGATGCCAATGGCTAACGCGCTCGAAGGCGTGGAAGGACTTTCTATCGTTCGTTTTGAGGGACGTGATGTCGTACGAAGCAAAATCGTTCGAGATATCTTGGCTCGTTTGGAACAGAGCCAAGCCTAAAAGGAAGAAGGCCCGAGACAAAATCTCGGGCCTTCTTCCTAGGGGTGAGCGATCAATTAAGCGTTGATCGCAGCGAGCAGATCCTTGCCAGCCTTAACCGTGACCTTGCGGCTGGCTGGAATGTTGATCGATTCACCAGTCTTCGGGTTCTTGCCGACGCGAGCCTTACGATCCTTGACTCCGAGCGTAGCAAAGCCAGTCAGCTTAACCGATTCACCGTTGGCGAGCGTGTCGGTGATAATCGCGAGCTGCGCAGCCAAAACGTCAGCCACAACTTTCTTGTTGACGCCCGCCTTTTCCGACACTGCTGCTTCGAGTTCGATCTTGTTCATTTTTTATTCTCCAGAATAATTGATGTGGAAACTGACGCTTTAAGCGGTCAAACTTATGGTTCACGGCAGTTCGCTATACTGTCAAGCGAGCAATTTCAAAGTTTTTGATAAAAACGCAAAAAAGGATTTTTCGATGGATATCGAAGAGTATGTCGATGAGGAAGCAAGAAAGGTCGATGAGGGAATCGAGCGTCCTGTTTCATTCGACGATTTCAATGGCCAGACTGAGGCCAAGGAAAATCTCTCGATCTATGTGACTGCGGCGCGAAAGCTCGATAAAGCCTTGGATCATGTGCTGTTTTACGGTCCTCCCGGCATGGGAAAGACGACCCTCTCGCAGATCATTGCAAGGGAATTGAACGTCAACATCCGCACGTTGATTGCGCCTGCAATCAAGAAGCCGTCTGACATTGTCAGCGTTCTTGCTGGCATCGAACGACGTGACGTCGTCTTCATCGACGAAATTCATCGACTACCGGCGGAGATCGAAGAAGTTCTCTATTCAGCAATGGAGGATTTCGTTCTTAATGTGCTTGTTGGTGAAGGCGCTGGCGCTCGCGTTGTGGCTATCCCTCTTCCTCCATTCACGCTGATTGGCGCAACGACGTTGCCTGGCAAGCTGACAAGGCCAATGCGCGACCGTTTTGGCATCCCGGTTCAGTTGCAACCCTATTCTGATGATGAGATGGCGGCTGTGATCTCACGGGGTGCCGAGAAGCTAGGTCTTCGTATGGAGGAAGCTGCCATTGCTGAGGTTGCTCGGCGTTGCCGTAGCACTCCACGTATTGGTTTGCGGCAGCTTCGACGTATCCATGATCATGCGGTCGCAGCTGACCGTGACACCGTGACCGTTGAGCAGGCGGATGAAGCGCTACAGCGTCTTGGAGTAGACAAAGACGGCTTTAACGACGCTGATAGAAAATATATCAGCATGCTTCAGAACCGATTCAAGGGAGGGCCAGTTGGCCTAAATACGATTGCCACGGCTCTCGGGGAGAACCCTGAAAATGTTGAAGACGTAATCGAGCCATACCTGATTCAGAAAGGTATTATCGACCGCACCACTCGTGGTCGTGTAATTGCCGACCCTCTTCGAAAGGCACGATCTTTGAAGGAAGAAAATCAAGGAGTTCTTCCTTTATAATGTTGCGCGCGTAAACAAAATGGATATCATTGCATTTCTATTTTGGAGTTAAATCTGGTGAATTTTAGTAGATCATCGAGCTTTAGTCGTCCTACGTCTCTTTATTCGAAGCCCTCCGTCGCTGATGGGAACGGTCATGATTATCAGCCAGCCTCGGCAATGCCCGAGGCTGTTGAGGATGAAGACGAAACGACAGAAGTTGGCTCAACGCTGCCGCCATCAATTTATGGGGGGAGCGTTCGCTTGCTTAACTGGAGCAACACCGCTCGCACTGGCATGAGCGTAGAATTAGGCATTCGTGATATCTCTCCCCAAGACGTCCATCCGTTTAAGGGGATGCTCTGCGGCAAGGAAAATGGGCAACGCCTAAAAGTCTGGATCGGGCCTGGCTCAGATCATTTACTCCTGAATCAGAATTCTGAAGGAGCATTTTATAAGGGTGATGGCTTGTTGATGCGCTGGTCCGACGACAGCGTGAATGGCATGTCCATTAAGATGCTGATCGACGGCTCGATTGATGGCAGCGACGGAAAGCATCCTTTCGATGGCTTTATCACTGGCCGCAAGGAAGGGGAGATTATGACCTTCCTTGCTTGGGCTATTGCGGATGACGAAAGCGTCCAAGACCCTGCATTTATACGAAAGAAGCGGCCGTTTGCGGAGCTTTCTCCTGTGTCGCAGTCTCAGATTCTGTGCGGCGACAATCGTTTCATTTCGTTCTTGGCTAAGAATGAGCACACGCTACTTGAGAAGCCAGTCTCAATCCGGCCTGTCGATAACCCGAAGTTTTATGCTACCGAATTCGTAAAGTCATATATCGGCGTCGAAAGTCGCGCTGAAATGAACCACGAAACGCCAGAAGGAGCGATGGCTCGAAGAAAGTGGCGAGACCTCTTGAGCTATTACAACAACTCACGTGGCATATCCTGATTACAGACGGTGATCTCGCCGGTGAATGTCAACGTATAGTCGTCTCTTGCATAGTGCTGTGGCATTAGTGAGTATCTATCTATTATAGTCTCATTAATGCAACAGGTCGCGTGAATAAGAAATGCACAAGGTATGTAATATAAGGGAAATAGGCCTGCGGGATAACCTGCCTCCTAGCGAGCGCTGGCGTTCTTATTGCGCCGATCTCGACAAGCTTTTTTCCAAGGCTGTCGAGGGCGGATTTGGCAATTTCCAATCAAATTCGAATTCATATGGGCGTAATGCCGCTTGATTTTGCGGCAACTGCCTCAGTTTGTTAAAAATTTATACAAAAAACTCGTTGACCGAACCATTATTTGCTATCTACCATCAACTTAATTGTTGCCCAAATGGCATTCGGTGAATCTCTACACCCCTGGTGTTCGTCCAAGCTCTAAGCACGCCCGCAATGGCGGCTTTTGTTGTTGGTTTGTGCCTAGAATGGTGTTGGTGATGAACAAAGTTGAATTCTTTTCGTGGTGCGAAGATCGCGATCTCTCTAAGAACGGTGAAATAGCCCGTTTATTTCGTCTTTCCAGTCAGACAGTGCGCAATTGGCGCAAGAAAAATGACGACGAAATGCTCCCTACCTGGGTTTCTTGGGCATGTGCTGCTCTGGATACTGAGGAACAGCGTGAATCGGCGTCGAAGACCGCACAGATGACCGTTGAAAAACTGTCTGCTTGGCAGCGTCGCCACGAGTTCAAAACACTCGATGATACTGCCGGCGTTTTCGACATTGAGCGACAGGCCGTTCACAACTGGTACAAGCGCGGTCGTTTTCCTCGTTGGCTTTCATTGGCTTGTGCTGGGTATGACCTCAAAAAGCGAGCTAAATCCCGCAAGGAAAATCGATAGCGGCTTGACGCTAAACTGTAGCGAATGGAACATCATAATTAGCGTTATCGGTCGTATATTCGATGTAACTTCAGAGGGATACAGATGTCTCGTAATAAAATAAAAGCTTTTGTCGGGGGTGCAGCTCTATTAACGGCCGTATCCTTTTCTGGAACTGTGATGGCTTCCTATGACGGTTTCGGTTCTGACATCCCTTTGAACCTCGCTGCTCGCGAGATCATTCCTGAAGGTTGGACGGTGGATTACGGCGAAGGTGTTGACCGTGATACCAATGTTTCTTGGTCGTCGGCAAGCGATTGGAAACAGGCGCTTCGGAACGCCGTTGGCAAGCGTGGATATACCGCGAGCTTCGGTACGAATTCCGTCGTTATTTCGAAGGTTTCTGGCGCTTCCACTAAGCCTTATTCGTCCGATGCAAAAACAAGCTCGGCAACCTCGAAGCCGCGCGCTCCGCGACCTGCTCCAGCCAAGAATAATCGTTCCCCTGCGCCAGCAGCTACGGCCGCTGAAGCCCCCCTTCAGGGCGGCGGTGGTTTTACCATCCGCCCGTACAAGGGCGGCAAGCCTGTGGAGGACGTCAAGGGGCCTGCAGAGCGCCCTGATGAGGGTCGCTTGGCCACGAAGGGAGAAAAGTTCGAACCTTACAAGCCTGCGACTTCGCAGTTCTCCGTGTCTGCTGGTCAGATGCTGCATCCCGTGCTTGCTGAATGGGCTTCAAAATCCGGATGGACCGTAATTTGGGAGTCCGAATACGACTACCGCATTGAGGCGAATGCGAGCTTCAACGGCGACTTCGTTGATGCTGTTACTCAGATCGTGACCGCAATGGCAGAGGCTCGCCCTGCGATCACCGTCGATTTCTATCAGGGCAACAATGTTGCCGTCGTTTCAAACAAGGCTGCTGACGCAGTCAATTAAGGATTTCGGAGTTAGTAAATGTCGTCTCGTGCCGCAAAACTTTTTATTGCCCTTCTTGCTACGACAGTTCTTGGGGGTTGCACTCTGAACCAGGAAATGACGAATGGCGTGCGATCTGCACAGCGTGAAGCTACGGCTGGCCTTGCGACAGCCGCAAGTCCGATGCCTGTCGCTGACAAGACCCCAATCAAGGTCCAGAGCGGGGTGTATGTCGGTACCAAATCGATCCGCAATGAGAATGGTGACCCTCTGCCGTCGAAGCTTGAAGGCAAGTCCGGTATCACCATTGTTAAGACCTCTCCCCAAAGCCTTCGTGATCTTTCGGTCTTGATTACCCAGCAGACAAAGATTCCGGTCGTGATTTCTGCTGCGGCTCCTACTGGCGGCAGTGGAGCAGGTGCAACCAATGCTGATGCCGCAACTGCGTCGGGCGGTGCTCGCCCTCAGGCCCCTGCGCCAAATCTTGGCATCGCCAATGGTCCGGTTCCAGACGGTTTCCCGATTGAAATGGCTCTATCACAGCTTCAAGGGTCGTCTGCGGTTGCTGCACCGTCCGCTGGTTTGCCGTCTGTCGCAACGACTGTATCGCTGCCTCTGAACTATTCAGGCCCTCTGTCTGGTTTGCTGGATTTGCTGGCTTCTCAGTACGATGTCGCTTGGAAGTATCACAACGGCCGCATCGTCATTGAAAGCGTTGTGACCCGTAGTTTTGACGTGCCTGCTCTGGCAATGGCTTCGAGCCTCAAATTCGATCTGTCGTCGAAGTCCAGTGCTACTGGTGAAGGTGGCTCTACGCCTCAGGCTGGTCAGGAAGCCAGTGCGACGTCTTCGACAGATATTCTGCAGGAGATAAATGGCACTCTCGATAAGATGCTTCCTGGTGAAGGTAGCAGCTTCACGGTTAACCGTTCGACGGGGCTGGTGACTGTCACGGCTACTCCCGCAGTGATCAATCGTGTCTCTGAATATATTTCCACGATCAATAAGCGTCTCTCCGAACAGGTAGCCTTGTCAGTCAAGGTCTACTCCTTGGTCCTCGACAACAAGGAAGAGTTTGATCTCGACGTGAACGGTCTTTTCAACAAGGCCACAAAATATGGTTTGGCTATGGGCACAGCTGGATCTGGCGGTGTTGTTCCTCCAGTGGGCGGCCTTGGTGGTCCTGGTCTTGGTTGGGCGCTGCTTGACACCAAGAGCAAGTGGGCCGGATCGAATGCTCTCGTGAATGCTCTTTCTGAAAAGGGAGATATCTCCGTCGTCACGACTGCCTCGGTTACGACTGTGTCGGGCGTTCCTGTTCCGCTTCAGGTCGGAGAAGAACGTGACTACGTGAAGCAAGTTGAGGTGACACCTGGAACTGACGGTGCTCAGGCCACGGCAAGCATCACTCCAGGCACTGTTTCTACTGGCTTCAGTCTTCAGATTAATCCTCGCGTTGAGCGGAATGGTGATGTTCTTGTTCAGTACGGCATCAATATTTCGGAACTGTCGGGTTCTGAAGACGGTTTCGAGTCCTTTGAAACCATGGGCACGAAGGTTCAGCTCCGCCGTATTTCCCAGCGCAACTTCATTCAGCAGGCGCGCATCCCGCATGGAAATACGCTCGTCCTGGCAGGCTTTGAGCAGGTCCGCAACGAAGCTAAGAAGCGTGGTCTTGGACGTCAAGCACTTCCGATCTTTGGTGGAGGTGCCAAGGCAGCCGTCAAGCGTGAAATCATTGTTATCATGATCACGCCGACGCTTCTAAAATAAGAGGCTTGGAGGGTCGAATGGCCAAAAAAAATGATTTTGGGATGGGTGACTTTGACGATGCCTCGTACGAGGCATCGTTCAACGACGTCGGTGTTGTAAAAGTTGGTAAACGAGAATACGCGATTGGCCTTCTTTGGCATAAAATCGACGACGTCAGCAAGGCCGCCAACGAAGCTCGTTCGCTCGCTACCAGCGAAAATCAAAAAGCTGATTTTTTCTGCCTTCGCTTGACTGGTGATGCGCAGTTCGGTCTCGGATTTAAGGCACGCGGCCATAAAAACGGTCTTCCGTCTCTAGCAGCGCAGTTGGCATCCGCTAAGGGTGGCAAGTGGATTGGCCTATTCGAAGTTGAGAACGGGTATTATCTTGCTGCTGTCTATGAAGACGCGATCATGTCGGAATGTGATCGGTTCTTCAGCGATGCAGATGCTGCAAAAGAAGAATTCGAAAACTTCTATAACAGCACCGACTGGAAAGAAACCATCGCTCCAGAGAGCTTTGAGATTCCAGGGACAACCGAGGTGCCGATTGCCCGGTTGCTCGAAGATCGAATTGCTTGCCGTCTTCAGGCGGTTAGTAAGCGTGGCGCGCTTATCAAGACCCTCGTCGGGCTTGGAATTGTAGTTGGTACCGTTGGCGGGGTTAATTGGTACCTCAAGCATCTTGAGGACCTCGAACTCGCGCGAATCATTGCGATTGAAGCTGAAAACGCAAAAAAACAGCTATTTGCTCCCAAGCAGGATGAAATCAAAATTCCAGACGCGCCATGGATAAGATATCCGGTGGCTTCATACTTCATCGATAGTTGCGTGAAAAATGTGAATTCATTCCCACTCGATATTCCAGGTTGGGAAGTGAAGGAATTCATTTGCACAGATGGCTACGTCGCCGCAGCCGTTGATCGTTCTGGTGAACTCGGAAAGGGCGGCGGTAGTTTTAACTGGATCAAGTTGATGGTGGAGAAGGAAGGCTTTAAGCCGACGATCATCCCACCTCCAGGTGGCAACGGCAATCGCGCTTCAGTCCAGTGGGAAATAGGTGAACTGCCTAAAATTCCGGTCGATCTGGAAACGATAAAATGGACCAAGATGCGTGACGGTTTAATCGTTGTGATGGATGAACGCTTTGTCCCCATATCGATCTCGGATGGTCCATCTAACAGTGATTTTTTCCGTGGAATTGCATTCTCGTTTTCTACAACAGAGGACCCGCGCCAATTTACAGATATAATATCGGCGCTTCCAGGCGCGTTCGTCACTAGTTTATCATACGAAGTAACAAATAATGTTTGGACATTGGAAGGACAAGCCTATGAACAGCTTCCGCTACCTACGACTCAACCTAATTAGCGTTGCATTGGCTGCCTCGGTTGCAGCTATGGCTTCGGGAACTGCTCATGCGCAGCAGGCGCTGCCACCTGCGGCTGGTGAAGTTGAAACTGCACCAGCGCCGATGCAGGCTCTTCCAGAAGGCGCGACTATCGAGGGCGCTCGCGAGAAAATCAGCAATATGTCTTCCGAGGCTGGAAAGTCTCTTGAGAAGCTGATGGGTGGAAGCGTGACATCCCGCACGGCCACCGAAGTCGGTGCCATGGCCGAACGCAAGCGAAGTATTATGATGCTCGAATTGCAGCGTGACGAAGCCAAATTGGCAAAAGAACTCTTTTTCGAACTAGAAGGTGGCAAGGACAAGAACGAAGAAGAGTTGAAACAGCTGCGCGAAGAGAACGAGGGTCTGAAATCTTCTCTTGAGGCCGCGCAGAAATCACCCAAGGCGGCTCCGATGTCCATTCCAGTGAACCCTGTTGTCACGGAAATTGTGGGTGCTGCTGGCGGTCTGAAAGCGTCGGTGTCCTATCCAGGGTCTGGGGTAATCCTTGCCTCCCCTGGTACCATTCTGCCCAACGGCTGGAAGGTCATTTCGGTTTCGAGCAAGGGGGTTGTCGCTATGGATGGAGACGTAAGAAAAACTCTCGGGTTCGGAGCGCCTCTTAACTAGCCGATCAATCCTCCGATTTTCGTCGGCGGATTGTATCGTTCATTTTGCGTGTAATATCTAAAGAGGATGGACGTGGGAGGCTATGTTGAAAGACTTCATGAGCATTTTAAAAGGGAAGAAGGAGCAGGCTGCTGATAAGCAACCTGTTCAGGCCCCTGCTAAACCTTCGCCTCAAAATGTTGCTCCTTCCGCAGGTGCTGCTCGCCCTGCGCAAACACCACAAAATGGCCAATCCCGTCCAACTCAGGCAAGGCCTGCCACACCTTCACAAGGACAGCAAAATCGTCCTGCACAGGCCTCCCAGCGTCCACGGTCACCTCAAGCACAAGGATCAGCTCTTACCCCTGTTAAGACTGAGCAACGTCATGGGCGCGCAATAGTTGCGACCGAAGAAGAGGCTCTGGAACTTATAAATCATTCCGGTGAGCTTATTACTGCTCCCAATGGTTCATATCCGCTCACTCCAGCACTTCGCCAGTATGTCGCCTTGATTTCTCCGGGCGGCGAAGTCACGAGAAACATTCTTGCCATCGCAAAAGGATACCATGTCCATCCTGAGACATCTTCCGCAAAGTCGTATTTGAGGCAGAGTGGTCAATCATGGGTTAAGGAAACTCTGGTTGACATGGATGTTGTTCGTCAGATTTATGCAAATCACGAACAAAAATATGGATCGTTTTACAGCAATAATGGCAAGGGGGCTACGTCTCCTGCCGCTGAAACCGCCGTCCGTCAAAGAGAATTTCTCAGTTTGGTGCAGCGCGCCGCCGATATGAAGGCATCGGACATCCACTTAACGATTGGTCGGAATATTGCGACCGTTCGTTTTCGTATAGACGGCGAAGTTCGGAAAATCCCTGAAATGCAGGATTTGCCAATAATTGTCGCGAATGAGCTGTGTATGGCGGCCTTCGCAATGGCTGACGCATCCGATCCAACCTATAACCCACTGGACTATCAGGGGGCGCGTGTTACCGATACGTCATTGAAAGGATTGAAGTTTCCAGAGGGCGTGCAGTCGGTTCGTCTACAATTCAATCCTCTTCCTTCTAACGGCCGTTACATGGTTGCTCGACTTCTGTATTCGCAGAAGATCGGATCAGATTCAGACGTTGACCAGCTCGGATATGCACCGATTCAAGTTCGACAGATACGCTCGATGCGTCGAAAGCCATACGGGATAAATATTATTTCAGGTCCTACTGGTTCGGGTAAATCGACGACTCTGCAGCGTGGCCTCACAGCATTGATGCGTGAAAAGGTGGGCGTGAACGTTGTTACCATCGAAGATCCGCCAGAATATGTGATTGAAGGAGCTGCCCAGCTACCAGTTACGAACGCTAAGACGGCGGAAGAACGTTCCGAAAAATTCCGTCAGGCTATTACTGCCTCACTGCGTTCTGACCCTGACGTCATCATGATCGGTGAAATTCGAGACCAGGCTTCTTCGCAGCTTGCGTTTGAAGCGGCTATGACGGGTCATGGTGTCTGGGCCTCGTTGCATGCTAATGATGCGTCTTCGATCCTTGACCGTCTAAGAGACCAAAAGGTCGAGCTGTATAAGCTGTGCGACGCAACTCTCGTCACTGGTCTTATCGGCCAGAGGCTTTTGAAAAAGTCGGTTCCTAATCACACAGTCGGCTTTGATGAAGGTGTAGCTCTAGGTTTTATTCCCAAGGATGTAGAAGAATTTATGCGTACAAATGCGGCTGAGTGGATCAATAAAATCCGCTTCGCTGGAACCCATAAATTCGAAAAAAATCCGGCCGATGCATATTCTGGTCGTCGTGTTGTAGCCGAAGTTATAGAGCCAGATCAGACTTTCTTGGACCTCATAAAAGAAGAAAGAAAGGCGGAGGCTGTTAAATATTGGAAAGAGCAATTGGGCGGCATTAGTATGCTGGAGCACGCCTTTGTTCTTGTCTGTTTGGGGCAGCTTGACCTTCGAGAAATGGAAAATGGCGTTGGCAGTGTCCTGAGAATAGATAAGAATCGAATTCCGACCATAATGAAGCTTGTGTCGGAAGATTTGAAGTAGATTGTGGGCAATTAGATGATCGGTAAATATGAAAGAATGTATCTGAAGTTTGCTTTCAATGAAAAGCAGAGGATGCGCGTATATAGAAAGCTAAGCCGTTTTCTTGCAAACTCGGTTACATTGTCTTCCGCACTCGAAATCATGCACAAGCATGCGACTATGGATGGAAAGAAGCCAAAGGCTCCGATAGCGCGTATTCTTGGAGAGTGGCGGCGTCAGATCACCAACGGTAAAAGCTTTGGCCAGGCCGTTCAGGGATGGATTCCTGACAGTGACCGCCTGGTCATCGAAGGCTACGAATCCGCTGGCTCTCTGGGAATGGGTATTGAAAAGGCGGTTTTGATTTCGTCTTCTGCAAAGCAGATTAAAAGCACCCTGTTTGCTGGTTTGGCATATCCGGTGATGCTCATTGTCATCGCTATTTTGATGCTGGTCCTTTTTGGATTGCAGGTGGTTCCAACCTTCGAAGAAGTTCTACCGCGTGAAAGCTGGACAGGTGTTGGCGCTCAGATGGCGACAATGTCCGACTTCATCAGAGATTATATCATCTACATCATTGGCCTGATGGCGGTCCTTATCGCGTTGACCATTTGGTCCATGCCTCGATGGACAGGCAAATGGCGCGTGAAGTTTGACCGCTACCCACCTTGGTCCTTGTACCGCCTAGTTATGGGTGCTGGCTTCATGGTGTCGGTCGGTAGCATGATCAAGTCTGGTATGGCTATTCCGAGCATTCTCAAGTTGCTCCAGCGAGGTGCTAGTCCTTGGTATGTGGAACGCCTTTCTCGGGCCGCCTACCATGTCAACAACGGCAGCAATCTAGGTGATGCCCTTCATCGTGCCGGACACAATTTCCCAGACGTCGAAACCGTTCAGGATTTGCGAGCCTACGCATCTCTGACAGGGTTTGATGAAACCCTAGATCGTCTTGGTACCGAATGGCTCGGGGAGTCAGTTGCTAAGGTCCAGCAGCAGACTGGCATTATGCGGAACTTTGGCTTCCTATTTTTGGGCGTTGTATTCGGCTGGATCGCAATGGGCATGTTCTCCTTGCTGCAGCAAATTACGACGTCAATGTGAGGTAGGGTATGGTAGATAACGATACAAATAGAAAACCAAATGCCGTAGTTCCGAGAAAAAATGAATCTGGAGCGTTGAGGCGAGGTCATCCACATCGCCTTAAAGATTTGGAATTTTCAGACTTATACATCGCCGAGGCTTCTGGTCGTATTCAAATACGTGGAGCCGTCGATAACGATGGCCCTCTGATGGATGTTCCGGACAATGCTGTGTCTGATCTGGAAGATCTTCGCTTCAGCGTTATGGCTTTAGGGAAGAAGACCGAAAAACGGGAGTTCTTTATTGATTTCGACGGTGTTAGATACCGTGTTTCAAAGATCATTTCCCATGGTGGCATCTGGTATACTCTTCGAAAATCCAAGTCGGAAATTCCTGCCCTAAAAGATTTGGGTGGGTTTCGACCTTCTGTCATGCGTCACTTGGCTCAATTGGGCCTTCAGACGTTTAAATCCTCGAAGGGTGGAATGATTCTGATTGCTGGCTCTACGGGACAGGGTAAGACCACAACTGCCTGTTCGCTCTTGCGCGAGTATCTCGTTCACTTTGGTGATGTCGCCGTGACCATTGAAGACCCGCCTGAAATGATGATGGACGGCGAGCATGGTACATCCGGCCGTTGCTTTCAGCTCGTTCTGGAGGAAGGCGATACGTTCGGAAGCTTGCTGGTGAGCGCCCTTCGCTTCACACCGAAGTACATTTTCTTGGGTGAGCTTCGAAAGCCAAGCGATGCCAGCCAGGCACTTCGCGCCGCAATTTCAGGCCATTTGGTTATCACCACTATTCATGCTGGTTCGATTGAGGAAGCCCTTAATTCCCTCATCAAATTAGCATCCGCAGACGAAGGTGGCGTTGTCTTCGCAAGAGATCAGCTTGCTTCTGGCATTGCCGGTGTCATCCATCAGTCGCTACAGACGACAAGCCGTGGCAAAATCTTGCGCGCAGAAACATTGTTTTTTGGCAAAGAGAACGGCCTTCGAACAATGATCCGCGATGGAAATATAAACCAGTTGTCTACCGCCATCGATCTACAGCGTCGGCGAGCCGAGCAGAATAAGCCGCTGTTCGACTGACAAAATGCTTTCTGTTGGATTCTGACGCTCAAGGGGCATACAATCTAAATATTCTCAGGAGATTGCCTAGATGTATGCCCTCTACATTGTATTTTTGATGACATTTCTGATGTCTTTGGCTTTTGGCCTAAATGCACCCACCGAGCAGAAGATGCTGAGACCGGAAGTCGTCGCAATGCAGATGAGTTCGTGGCACGTTGCTGCGCAAAAAAAGTGCAGTCTAGAGACTTGCAATGGCGGGACCGTCAATCCAGTCAATTACTTGAATGACATGGTCAAAAACGCGGAATTCGTCACCAGAGGATACTTCAAAACAAATTACGACCTCGGGTCCAAGTATGTTCTCACCTCGCTCACGGGTGTTGGAATGAGCGCTGGGAATATCAATAACGCGACGGTCTCATCCTCATTCCATAAACTCCTTGGTGGTGACTCTTCTTCGAGCATTGGATATTGGGATCAAACAAAAAAGCAAATCGAGCTTCCAAGTAGGCGTTACGGGAAGACCAATTTGAGCGTACCAGGTGATATTTCGGCCAATTTGCTAATAGGCGTACCTGATAAAAGTCCGGTAATGATCAATAAAATCGTCGACCGTTGATTTAGGCACGCTCACTGACGATAATATTGAAAAAATTGCAACCTTTTGGAGGTTACCATGAAGAGACGGCTAGTTGATGTGATTAGATCACGGCGCAACAAGGGTTTCTCCCTGATCGAAATCGGCGCAGCGTTGGTTGTCGTCGGTCTTATGTCTGCTGCGATCTCGGTAATGATTGCGGAATACACTGAGCAGAGGAAGGCTAAAACTGCGGCCGAGAAGCTTGCGGAGGTTCATGAGGCGGCAAGCGGTTATATCAAGGCTAATTATTCGGCTTTGATGGGTAATACAACTGGCGGTAAAAAGGTGGTCGTTGCGTCAGGTCGTAAATCGATCACTGATCAACCTCCAGTCGGTTCGTTGCAACGTGAAGGCTTTCTGCCTGCTGGTTTTATTGATAATAACGCGTATGGTCAGCAGCATTCGGTGATTATCCGTCAGGTGACACCGCCTAGCGGAGGTACTCCATATCTGGAGGCAATTGTAACTACACACGGAGGTAGAGCGATCCCGAACGATCAGCTTGCCCGCGTCTCCGGATTTGTCGGCGTTTCGGGCGGCTATTATGGTGGGCACGACATTAATGCTGCGGACGCCGGTATGATTGTGGGCAACTTCGGTGGTTGGCGTACCCAGGCGAGTACATGGAACGCGGGAGGAGTTACCATCGAATCTGGACATGTGCAGTCAACACTGGCCTTTGAGAATGGTAATCTTCTTACGGACTATCTCTATCGCAATGACGTTCCAGGTGTTCCAGAAGCTAACACCATGAACACCTCGATCAACATGGGCGGGAACAATATCAACAACGTGAACACCCTCAAAGGTGTGGCTAAATCTGACGCTAAGTACGGTGGCAATAATGTCGTAACAATCGATGGACACGTTGAAGCTATCGACGTGTGGGCAAGAAATGCTACCTTGTCCAACAACCTCACGGTCAACGGAACTTCGACAGTTAGTGGGAACGCCACTTTCGGGAAGGACGTCACGGTTGTAGGCAATGTAACCGCAAAAGGTGTTACGGCGGATACCGTAAATACGAAGAACGCGACTGTCAGCGAAAAGCTAAAGACGAAGGATTTGGAAGTTACAGCAAAAGCTGATCTTCAGGAAATTGATCTGACTAATGCTTGGCTGACTTTGACGAATGATGGAGGGCAAGGCGACAGCCGTTTTCCTCAGAATGGTCATAAGATTCAGTTGCGTGATCTTCTGCCGCGTACTGTTGCGCATTACTCTTATCAGGTGACTGAATCAAAGCCCAACGTCTACAAGCCTGTATGTCGGAACGGCGGTGTGCCAAAGATCATGGTTTACAGGCAGGTCGAATCGTACACGGGTGATATGGAAGCTGGGAAACCAGTGATATCTAACGGCGTGTTCGCAGGACCCAGTTCTCTTGGCTCTAATTATTGGGCAGTCAAATGGGAAGGTACGCCGAAGCACGGCACCGTTGAAAGAGCTGCAATCGCTCAGACGTTCTGTTCGTATCAATAGCACTTTTTCAACGAAAATCGGATCGGGGGCCTCGGCCTCCGATTTTTTTTATTGTCACTTGCATCGGCCGAATAAATGATTTCCCCTAGGTGTGTAGACCTTCATTCAAGGAAAAATCGACATCGAACCGTGGATTGAAGACATCGAAACCGTAATTGTGAAATCAAATCGACAACGAAAGGTCTAGAACATGGGCATTGCACTTACAAAAAGAACCCGCTCGGGCGGTAACGGTGGCGGAGACTCTCGTCTCGTTTCGTGGAACGCTCTCCTGAAGATGACTGCTGATCGCGATGAAAATCGTGCTATTTGCGAACTCCAGGTTGACGCGTATGGCCTACCTGCTGGCTCGCAGGTTGCTCTGACGCTGCTTCCTGCAAAGGCAGTTGCGCCAGGTAAGAAGGCTCGTCCTGAGCTGAAGAACTTCCGCGCTGGCAGCAAGATCGGCTCTTCGCCAAAGTTTGGTGATGAAGTCATGATCATTGCTGAACGCAGCTATAAGGACAACAAGGAAACCATCGACGGTCTCCCAGTCATTAAGGCAAACTGGATCAAGACCGCGATCCATGACCTGGCGGATGCAGGTCCTTCGGCTTTTGCAGTTGGTTATGTCCATGTTGGCAAGATTCAGGATCGCAAGAACCGCAACGACGAAACCTACTTCACGCAGAATCGTAGCGTTTACATCGACCAGAGCGAGCAAGGTCCTGATGCCTTTGCTTTCAACAGCATGGAAGAGTTCATCACTACAGCAAGCCAGTGGCTTGAGCATGTTGGACAAAACGGCGAAATCATCGTTCGCGTTACCAACAACAATGCCGTTCTTACTGGCGAAGTGCCGGAAGGCGAAGCTGAAATGCTCAACAAGTCGCTCCGTCTTTTCTGGAATCGCGATGCAGAGCGTCAGATGACGATTGAGGAGAGCATCGAATTCTTCCTTGATGGTCCGGAAAAGCTTAGCAATGGTTCCGACAACCCTGACTACGGTCTCTGGAGATCGCTTGTTGAAGCTGCTGGCACGGAAGACGCCAAGGACTACTCGTTCGACGCAGTCGTTAATCGCGTTGCTCCAACTGGTTCCACCACGCTGGAAAACCTTCAGGAAAAGCGGGTTGCCCAGTCGAATGAGGAACAGGCTCTCTTCAACATGCAGAGCGGTGAGTACACTGACCGTGTCTTCATCAAGGGTACACTGTGTTACCGTCATCAGCCGTTGCAGGACGATCCGTCTCAGACCCGTCTGATCTCGACTGATACGTTCGCCTTGGACAGATATGGGCCGACCTATCTTGCCGCTGAGCTTCCTGGCGCTCGCCCAGCTGAGGTTCAGGCTGTTCTTGACTTGCGCGCGAAGGAGCGTGGCGAAAAGCGCTATTTCGATGCGAAGGCTGCACGGAATGCTCAGAAGGAAGAAGCAGGTGAGAATCTGAACATGGATAACAACGATCCAGCTCCTTCTGGTGGTCTCACCCCATCTTAATAAATGGAAGCTTCGGATTTAGGCCCCTTCTTGGGGCCTTTTTCTTTTGAATGTTTAAGATTTTCGATCTCACTTTCGATATTATCGGTTACGCTGTCATAAAATATTTCGTAAATGCGTGAGCACAGATGGCTGAGAATACAAAAACACAGTGGGTAAACCTTGGCGTTGATGGCTTCGACATTGTCCTTGCCAGTTTTGAGGATTCTCCCGAGGAAAAGGCAATCGTCATTCGAGGAGAGCGAAAAGCGACCGAATGGGAGGCCGCAGCGCTGAGGCGTGCTGGCTTCTTTCAAATGGCCAGCAAAAATTCCTTGTGGGCGCGACGCGGTGGCAATTTCAAAATGCGTGAATTGCGACCAATTTTTCCGGCCATGAAAGCCGTGGACATGGAAATCTCCGAGACAAGAATAAGTGTCCGTGGGCGCAGCCCATTTATTTTGACCAAACCAGCCACAGATCGATTGCCAGAAAAATACGTTTCCGAGAATAAAAAACTGGATTCCAAGGCGGTCAACCAGTTCCAGGTTGTCTACAAGCCTGCTTCTCGCTTGGGAAATCCAATTGCCATGATTCCGGTCAACATGAGCGAAGCGACAGCCAAAGCTCTTGATCGGATCGTGGAAACACATGGTCCCATCGATAATTTCGTGGCGACAAGCTTGGATATGACCCTCCACGAGTTGGAGAAATATCTGTCTCCTGAGCAGATTGATGCTGTAGGTATGGGCATTGCCGCCATGCTACGCGACCGTGAGTTCATTTTGGCCGACCAGACAGGTCTCGGTAAGGGGCGAGTACTTGCAGCTCTTGCTTTGGCGGCGCGCGTGCTGGGTAAGAACGTGGTCTTCCTGACAGAAAAGGCAAACCTGTTTGCTGACTTCTGGCGTGACATTTCGGACATTGGTGCTGCCTCGCGCATGGGCACACCGTTCCTTCTGAACAACGACTCCAAGATCATCGACGTTATGTCGCCGACAGGCGACATCCTGTTCCAATCGGAACGGCCGGACGTGATCAAACGCCTAGTCCGCGCTGGAGGCATGCCAGAAGGACACAACATGATGATGGCCTCATACAGCCAGTTTAATCGTGCTGGTTCTGCAAAATCGAATTATCTTGCATCTGTGGCTGAAGGCGCATTCGTTCTCACTGACGAAGCTCACAACGCGTCAGGAGACTCAAACACTAAGAAAATACTCGATGATGCGTTGGCTGGAGCGTATGGCGTTATGCGCTCTTCGGCGACATTTGCTCGCAAGGCGAAGGCCTTACTCTCCTACAAGAGAGTCCTGCCTCCGTCCCTTCGCAATGAAGATGTCGGCGAAATGCTTGATGCTGGCGGCAACCCGCTTGCGGAGGCTCTTTCTCAGTATCTGGCGGAGGACGGTGTTCTCATCCGTCGAGAGCACGACCTGTCGGGCCTGAAGATCGACGTCATCATGGACGATGCTCGTCGCGAAAGAAATCGCGGCTACTCTGACGCCTTGGCTCCGATCCTCGCCAAAATGGCCAAGCTATCTCGCCTCGTCGACGATGAGATCAACACCCGAAACGAAGAGAACGAGCGCTCTGGCGGCAAGGCAGCGAAGGAAAAGTGGTATACATCCAACTTTGGGTCCCGTCTGTCACCATTGATCCGACAGTTCGTAACCGCATTGGAAGTCGACAGCTGCGTTGAACGTGCCATCATGGCGCTCCAGAGTGGTGAGAAGCCCGTTATCGTCATAGAATCCACGATGGAGTCCCTGATGAGGGAGCTGTCGGGTGAAGGCGGCTCTGATGAGGATGATTTCGATGAAGCTGCGGAGATCGAAATCACCGAAGAAGATTTGAAGGCCGAGGGTACTCGCCCACCGGATTTCCGAGCTGCTCTTTCGGTTATGTTGGATCGCATCATGCAGATGTCGGTTAAGCGTGGAAAAGAGGAACCAGAAAAGTTCCCAGTCGAAGATCCGTTTTGCATTGCGGAAGCCGACGATATCCGAAGGATGATCGAGACCTTCCCTGACCTGTCACTGTCGCCGATTGACGATATTCGCGACCGCATTGAAGCGGCAGGCCGTGAACTCAAGGAAAAGGGCCTCAACCCCGAGGGCTGGACTGCCGATGAAATTTCGGCCCGCAAAATGCGCGTCCAGGATGGCGTCTACGAAGCTCGCAAGTCCATTGACCGAAATGAGACAATCGTTGCTTTCAACAATGGCGGCATTGATGCCCTCGTCATCACTCGTGCGGCATCCACGGGCCTCTCGTTGCATGCTTCCGAGCGTGTGAAGGACCAGCGACGTCGCCGCATGATCGAATTGCAGATTCCGGTCAACGTGGTTGAGCGTGTTCAGTTCTGGGGCCGCGTCAATCGTCGTGGTCAGACGTCCATCCCAGCATTTGAAACGCTTTGCACGGGCTTGCCGCTTCAAATGCGGATTATGGCTATGGAGAACCGCAAGGTTGCTGCATTGTCGGCTAACGTGTCGGCGAATGCCGAAAACGCAAATGCGATGGATGTCCCTGACCTCATCGATAGCGTTGGCAATCAGGTAGCCCAGCGAATTCTCGAAGATAAGCCGAGTTTAGCTGAAAAAATGTGTATCGCCATGCGAAACATTGACCAGGAGGTCGCAGACCAGGAACTTTATTACGTAAACAAGCTTCTGCAACGCATGTGTATGCTGATGTCTGATGAGCAGGATGAACTCTTCGCCCAGCTGACCACTGAATATGAAGACGCTATTGCCAGCATGAAGGCGGAAGGTAAGACACCTCGTGGCATGCGGGAACTCGAAGGGTTCTGGAAAGAAGTTTCGAGGGAAATTTATGAAGAAGGTAATCCTGACGATGGCGAAGTCTTTGGCCGCCCCGTCGAACTCGTAACGATGGAAGGTCATTTCGACAAAAACCCATTCACCAGTGAAAAGATTCGAAGTCTGATTTCGACAGCGAGAGAGGAATTGGGTAGGCAATCCGGGAATGTGGTTGGTCCATTCTTCAATGAGGAAATCAAGGCGATCAGGAACAACCGCAAGAAGATATTGAATGCCTCCTTGTCCGCACGACTTGTTTCGGTCGACTTTGCCTTAAAGTCCAAAGAACCGAATGCGGTGAAGAACGCAGACGAACGCCTTACGAGCCTGCAGGCCACTCTTGCTGTCATTCAGCCGGGACAATCCATGACAGTGCCTTCAGAGGACGTAGGCAGCGTCACAGCTGTGATCGTTGATGTTCGCAAGCCCGATAAGGATGAAATTCATCTTCCAGGTCGCTGGTCCATCAAATTTGCCGTTCCCGGCGAAAGCCACACCAAGGAAATCTCACTGGCCACATTGATCCGTGACAAGTCCTATTCCCTGCATCCGCTGCAGCCTGGTCGTCTTCCAGAGCCAAATCTGGCTGTGTTCGACAATGCTCCGCGTGGCACCGTCGTTGAAACCAGACAGTTCTTGGATGGGAATTTGGTCAAGGCAGTGGCGATAGCCGCAGAGGCTCGCGCTGGCAACATGGTCATCTACTACGACGAGGATGGGAATCGTCGAAGGACGGTGATGCTTGGGCGCAACGGTTATAAAAACCTTTTCGACCGTAATCGCAAGATAAAGTCTGGCGACGAGGGATTGGAAATCCTAAAATCTAACCGACCTCTCTACACAAATCACCTCGAACGCTCCAAGGGCCTTACAATTGTAGCTGAAGGTAACACTCTCACTGTTTCTATCCCTAAGAATAAGGATGGAAAACAGTTCGAGGATTTATTGGTCGGAGTCTGCGGCTTCAGAGCGGGCAATTCGGATAAATTCTGTAGAGTGACGCATGAAAAACTCGAAGAAATCCGCATCGCACTTAATTTTGGAGGTTTTGCCCTGCATTATGAAGGAAATCAGGCTCCAAGGCAGGTGAAGAAGCCGTTCCAGCAGAGAGGATTTGGGCAAAGAAATAATGGATTTGGCATGAGGCGCTGATTGAAATCCTTGACGAGCGGGACGGAAGGGGCGACTATTTTTCCGTTAAAAGGAGATTATTTTGCCTGAACATCTTTATATTGCCGAAAAACCCTCGCTCGCAGAAGCACTTGCCAAGGCTCGCGCGTCTATTTTGGGCGTAAAAGCACAGAAGGGTCAGGGCGCATGGACGGTTGGGAATGACGCGGTCACTTGGCTGTTTGGCCATATGTATGAACTCGCCAATCCAGATGATTACGATGCCAGTTTAAAGCAGTGGAAAATGGAGCATCTGCCCATTATTCCAGACAAATGGCGTCGTTCCCCTCATAAGGACAAGGCAGCTCATCTGAGAATCATCAAGGACCTTCTCAAAAATTCGAAATGCGTGGTCAACGCAGGCGACGCCGAGCGCGAAGGTCAGCTACTTGTTGATGAGCTTCTGGAAGAGATGGGATGGGACCCGTTTTCACCAAAGACGAAGCGCGTCTGGGTTTCATCGATGGCGGAAAAGGACGTGATCAAGGCGATTAATGATCAGTTTCCTAACGCTGATAAGCGCAATCTTTCGATTGCCGCCGTCTTGCGCCAGCGAGCTGACTGGCTTCACGGCCTGAACCTGACCCGCATGTACACGATCCTTGCCCGCAACTCGGGTGCAAACATGCTTATTTCCGTGGGACGGGTTCAGACGCCGACCTTGAAGCTTGTTGTTGATCGAGATCGTGAAATCGAGTCTTTCAAGCCCGTCGATCACTATCTGCCGAGCGGCATCTTTAAGCATGAAAACGGTTCGTTCCGCGCCGATTATATTATACCTGATGACTGCGAAGGCCTAGATTCTGAAGGTCGCCTGATAGACAAGAAGGTTGCTGATGCTATTGGCCTGAAGATTTCTGGTAAAACTGGCAAGATCACTGAATTTTCGACGACTGTGAAGTCGAAAGCGCCCCCTTTGCCATATTCTCTATCGGCACTGCAGGCTGAATGCTCCAGCAAGCTTAGCTTGACCGCTCAGGAGACGCTTGAAGTGGCCCAGTCGCTCTATGAAACCCATAAAGCGACGACTTATCCTCGTTCAGATAGCCGCTATCTGCCTCGTACCATTCTCAACGACGAAGCTCCTGGGATCATGGCGGCTCTTGCGTCTACGCCAGGCCTTGATGCAGCGGCTCAGAAAGCTGACCTGAAGCTTCGTTCAAAGGCATGGGATGACAGTAAGGTCACTGATCACCACGGCATCATTCCAACTTCAGAGTTTTCGGCTGCCAAGCTGGCAAAAATGTCGCCCATTGAGCGTAAGGTCTTCGAACTGATCGCAAAGGCTTTTATCGCCCAGTTCCACCCTGAGCAAACGTGGAAATCCGTTACCGCCAAGCTCAATGTCGAAGGTGAGAACTTTAAGGCTACTGGACGAATTCCTATCGCTAATGGCTGGCGCGTTGTTTACGGCGCGGAAGCTGACGATGACGATGAAGACGACAAGGAATCGGATCAGAACTTGCCGACAATGAGCAAGGGTGATCCTGTGCTTGCCGAGAAGGGTGACGTCACAGCAAAGCGCACGACGCCTCCGCCGTATTTTAACGACGGTACGCTGATTGCCGCCATGACGAACGTGCATAAGTTTGTCACGGACCCAGAAGTGAAGAAGCGTCTCCGTGAGAATGATGGCCTCGGTACCGAAGCTACTCGCGCCAACATCATTGAAACGCTGCTGAAGCGCAAATTCCTTGAGCGTAAGGGCAAGACCAAGCTCGTTTCAACCAAGGAAGGCCGTTCGGTCATTGATGCTCTCGACAACGAAGTGACCAGCCCCGGTCTGACGGCAATTTGGGAAGCGCAGCTGCAGAAGATTTCTCGCGGTGAAGCATCTGAAACCCAATTCACAGAAATTCTGTTGAAGTCCCTTCGATCCATGATTGAAAAGGGTAAGGGTAAGACCGTCACAATTAAAGGTGCGTCCCTTGAGCCGCTTCTAGGTCATGGTGAGACTTGCCCCAAGTGCGGTGTCGGCAAGATGGTCACTCGTATGCTGAACAAGGGCGAACATAAAGGGAAAAAGTTCCTTGTTTGTGACGCCTACAATAAGGATGATCCTAATTCTTGCCGTCATGCAGTCTGGCCTAATTCGCCGAAGAAGGACGTAAAACCTATTGAAGGCCATGGCGAAACTTGTCCGAAATGCGGGAAAGGCAAGCTTTTGACGCGTGAAATCCAGAAAGGCGAACACAAAGGCAAGAAGTTCCTTTCGTGCGATGCGTGGTCAAAGGATGATCCGAATTCATGTAATTTCAGCAAATGGCCTGAGGCGAAAGTCACACCCCTTGAAGGTCATGGGTCTACCTGTACCAAGTGCAACAAGGGAACGATGGTTACTCGAATGATCAATAAGGGTGACAATAAGGGTAAGACGTTCCTGTCATGCAATGCATATCCTGAATGCAACAATGCTATATTCCCCGACAACCTCAAGAGTGGAAAATCATCAAAATTCAGCAAAGGCTCCGGCAAAATGAGTTTTGGCAAAAAACCGTTTAAAAAATAATGGCCGACCGCGATATTATAGGGGGAATTATCCCTATAATTGGTTGACGAGGCGAATGGCTTCGTCGACAATTATGGAAAAATTGGAGTTCCCGATGAAGTCGTTTCGTTTTCTATTAGCCGCTGCAACTGCGCTTGTCGCCATACCTGCAATTGCACAGGAACGTAACCCTTTCGCTGAGCGTGAAAATCGCGTCGCTCCGATTATCAGCTATTTTCAAAGCAAGGGCGTTAAGCTGACCGCAATTGGTGATGCTGGCGGACTTCTTGGGTATCTTGGCGAAGACGCCACTGGCAAGCAGCAGGTCTTTTACGTCACACCTGATGGGAAGCATGTTGTCGCTGGTCTTATGATCGGCATGGGTGGAACCATCGTTACTGGTATTCAGGTTGGCGAAATGCGTGCTCGATTTGAAGCCGCTGCGAAGTCGTTTGAAGCTGAATCCGAGAAGGCGCAACCTCTCCTTCCGAAGGAGCGCGATGAGAAGAGCGAGCAGTCCAACGATAGGACTGATGAGCCAGTTCAGGAAGGTCAGTCTCCAGCGCTTGAAACCGAGGCTGAGAAAGCTACCGAGGCTGCTGGAGATGGCTCTTCTGACGAGCAGACTGCGATGATACTCCCGCCTGCTATGGGGCCAGCAGCAGGTGAAATGGGGAATATGTCAGAGCTTTGGATTAGTAAGCTCAACAAGGAAGAATTCCTGAAGAAGGCTGAAGAGCTTCCTTATTTTGAAGTTGGGTCGCTCACCGCACCGAGCACGTTGTGGATGGTGGCCGATCCCCAGTGTCCTTTCTGTCATAAAGCTTGGGACCACATCAAGCCGTCCGTTCTGGACAAAAAGCTGAAGGTTCGCGTTATTATGATTGCAGGCCTGAAAGGCAGTGAGCCAATTGCCACTGACATGCTTGCGCATGTTCGTCCAGCACGCGCATGGTTGGATTCCAATGCTGGGCGTAACTTGAAACCGTCGATTGATCAGGAAAGCCCTGAGTATCAGAAGGCTCAAGAGTTCTTGGAGAAAAACATGGACTTTGCTCGGAGCATGGGTTTCGACCGCACACCATTCCTTGCCTATGTGGCTAAGGATGGCAAGTTTTACTCTTCGCTTGGACTTCCGAATGATCTGAAGTCTTTCTTTGCTGAATCTGGAATCTAATAGAGAGTGGTTCGATATTACAAATGAAGGTATCCGTACCAGCTTCTGAAATAATTAGAGAGGCAGAAAAGCAGTTAATTGACGCGCATAAGATGCGTATTTCTGCTTACAACCTGTTGCGAGAAGCTGCATCTGTCGAAGAGAAGGCTCGAACCGTCACCATAGAAGCTATGGGACCTGAAAATGGTCTTATAGCCTTTGAAATGGCAAAATGGTCCATGTCCGGCATTGAAGGTTATGCGGTAAATATTGATTTGCCAACAACGAAGCCTGTTTCAAAGCAGATGAATGCCTTTCCTACGGCAGCAAAAACTGAAATTGGGGCCACGAGAACGGATATTTCCAACAAAACATCTCCCGAAACCAAAACGCCTCTTCGGACTGAATCCGCTCATAAAGAGCAATATTTCGGCGAGAATGTGCCACCCGCGCGCATCGCTGAAGCTGATGAAATAGTTGCTCAGGCGTCTGCCTATGTAGCACAGGGGCGCAAGGGAAATCCGTACGGCAGTGATCGCGGCAAAAACGCGTGGCGTAAGGCACTCTTCACCGCTGCATTCAACCATATTGCTACAAAATCCGGTGTCACTTCTTTCTCAGAAGAGGACGGACTTACTCCGTCTGATCCTTCCGTCGCTTCGACAGAAGTGAAGGCAGATGATGTGAATGTGTCGACTCGTCCTCGGCAGGCCGAAGTGGCTGCTGTTGCTGTTGCCTCCGCCAATCTCACGGCTGGACATCAAGCTGAAATCGAAGAGTTGACGGCAGAGGAGGCCAGCGCCGCCACCACTTCGGCTATTGATGAAGATCTAGTCTCATATGAAGACATTTTGAGCGCTGATGACTATGAGCATGGTGATTCCATAGGCGATGACATTCTTGATGATGACTATCGCTTTGGCGAAGACGCTCATGCAATTGACGACGTCTTTCATGCTGAGGATTCTGAGGCGGACGAAGACGTCGATAATGGCTTTAATGAAGAAGTCTTTTTGACTGACGATCAGCCAGCCGAAGCGACTGAAGGTGATACTCGACTTATTGTAGGAGAGGAGCTGGTTGCGGAGGCATCGGTCGCAGAGAAGGCCGATGATAAAGAATCCGACGAAAACGACGAAAAACCACAGTCCAGCGCTCCTATCATTGATCCATTTGATGACGTTGGAGAACTTCCGCCTGCAAACCCTGCTCCACCTCCTCGCGGCTTTTCGTCTGCGCCGACAGTGAAGACTGTAGAAGCTTCCAAGACAGCCTCGGGGCAGACCAGTCCCAAGCCATCTGCGCCTGGCATGGGCGGGTTTCCCAAGCCAACCTTTGGTGGAACTCGACCATCTGCAGAACCGAAGACTGTTGATGAGCCAAAAGCTCCAGAGGCTGAAAAGCCCACTGTCTCAAAGTCATCGGGATTTTCATCGCCTACAATACCAACGGCGCATACTCCAAGGCCTATCCCTCCTCATAGACGACCAGGTAATGGTCAGGTCTTGCAGCAACCAATGACTTTGCCGTCCGCGTTAGCGAACGCGAAGCCTGCGACTGGTGGTGAAAAGCCTAAGCCTAATTCGTTTTCATCCCCGCCAAGCTTTATGAATAGAAAGGCATAATTAAACATGTCGGAGCCAAGACTGATCCTTATTCATGGTCTCAAAACGTCTGGTAAAAGCACGCTAGCGTCTCACTTAATCGAGCAGCACGGTTATGAGCGTGTAAAAATGGCAACCCCATTGAAAAATATGGTGCGTAGCCTTCTCAAAGATGCTGGCATTCCGGAATACCGTATTGAGGATTATGTCGAAGGTGATTTAAAAGAGGTGCCAATTGCTGAACTCGGCGGCACCACGTCTCGACGCCTGATGATGACCTTAGGGGATGAGTGGCGGAATATGCACGGCGAGAAGCTGTGGGTAAATATCGCGATGTCCAAGATCTCCAGCCTCCTTAATGAAGGTAAAAATGTCGTCGTAGATGACATTCGATATGTATTCGAGATGGAAGCATTTTCGGCACTCAATCCGTTTAAGCTCGTAATTACTCGTGGCAATCTTCATTTCGAGGAATATGGTGAAGACCGCCATCCTGGCGAGCGGCCGATGCCCGTCTCTCGGTTCGACTTCCATTTTAGAAATGACTCAGACAGCAAGGATCATCTATGGGCGCAGCTCGACAAGGTGATTTCACTGAGAGCCAGCTACGAGGCGAATATGCAGAGACTGATGGAATGTGATATTTATTATGAAGCTGCGTAACCCGATTTCTAGGAACAAATAAAATAGGGCCGCGAAAGCGGCCTTTTTTGTGTTCTCATAACGATGACGAGTCATTGTGTCGCACAAAATAAAAGGCGCACATAGCGCCCTTCATTTAGGTCAACCAGCTCTTGAGATTAATAATCAAAATCCGACCCAGTGTCGGCCGCCTTGCACGACATACAGAGGCGGTTGTGCGCCCCCTTTGACCAGAAATTGCGCCGACATTTAAGGCACGGGCGCTGCTTTTCAACTTTTCTGGTATCGATGATTTTCTTCTCATGCGACTTTATTGGTGGCAGGTAGGTTGCTTTGTCGACGAGGATTTTTGAAAAAAGTTCCTCTTCTCCACCAAGCATATCAGCCAGCTTGGCGGCGACTGCATCAATGCTGCGACCGATATCATCGGCTATTTCACAAATTGGTATAGATCCATCGTCTTTAACTCGCTTCTCGAAGGAGGCATCGAGATCGCGGTTATCTTCTGGCGTCCATTTCCGCCGATGCCTATCATTTCCTTCCAAGCGCCGAGGAAGCCCTAACCTGCTCGCACGCGTTTGAACACTAGAGCTGGAACGCTGAAGTGCAAGCGCAATGAGAACAATGCTGCCCACGCGAGGCCAGAGGTCGATCAAAGATCGATCATCGGCATCGGTCCAGGGCCGTCTGATTAGTTCGGCCATTATTTACGCCTTTCTCATTGAACTAGGTTGACTACTTATGAATCTTCGGGAGAAATGAAGAACCGTCAAGATTGCAAATGGGTATAATCCCGATTTAAATTGGATTTATCGGGATTTGAGGATGACCAATGGCTCTTTCACCAAAACAACCGGCGAAAAAAAATCAGGCCGCGCCAGCCAAAACGAACAAGACCCAGACTTCTAATGGCGCTCAGTCACATATGGACTTGGCCGCAGCGACGGAACTAAGCCGTAATGCCTTGGCAAGAGATCGGTACATATTCCTTCTGAAAGTGATTTACGGGCTGATTGCAGCTCTGTTTGTTTCGATTATCGTAAATGTTTACCTCGGAACAAGGCCAGTGGAATTCCGCTATTTTACGACAACTCCAACCGGAGCGATCCGCGAAATTCAGGCTTTGAACCGCCCAGTGCAGTCTACGAATGAGGTTTTGAGTTGGACCACGCAGGTTATTACGCGAGCTTATTCCGTATCTTTTGCTAATCATGAGCAACAACTCGCCGATATCAGGCCAAATTTTACCGAGCCTGGTTGGCGCGGATTTGAGCAGGCTCTTAATCGTTCTGGATTTATTGAAAAAATCCTTTCGCAGCAGTTTGTTTCTTCAGCCGTCCCTCAAAGTGCGCCGGTGGTTGTAGCAGAGGGGCTTGTCGACGGTGCCTACGCTTGGCGATTGCAGGTTCCAATTCTCGTTACATATCAGTCGGCGAGTTCTCAGACTTCCCAAACGGTAAATGTTCAGGTTACCGTTGTAAGAAGGCCCGAAACTGAGAACCCGAAAGGTCTTGGCATCGCGCAGATCGTAGCTAATTGAGGTCTAAGCAAATGAAACTATCGAAAAAGGCGTTGTCAGCAACAATAGCCATCGCTCTGAGTACGACAATGCCTGTCTTTGCTCAAGACGGCAGCGACCTGCTTTTGCCACCGGCGTCTTTCCCTCAGAGTTCTGGGGCTTCTGCTGCAGCGCCAACGCCAGTGGTTGGTTCGCCAATCGAGAATGTTGATCCATCCGATGCAACATTTCAGGAAGCTCTCAAACATCTTGCTCCTTTAACTCCTGGTCAAATTAAGCAGATGCGTCAGGTTTTGGATGGAGTGGATAAGGCAACAGGCATGCCGCTATCGCCGATAAATCCTATTACGCGTTCGATTAAGGTCAGCCTTAAATCGGGCGAACGCCCTGCTTCCCTCAAAGTCTCACCAGGTTGGGTTTCTACCCTGACATTCTCCGATGTCACTGGTCAGCCTTGGCCTGTTCTGAGCATCGTCAATGGCAACCCTGATGCTTATCACGTCCAGAAGTCTGTGGGTGATGAGAGCACGAATATCGTAACGATTTCTAGCAAGCAGGCTTATGTTCCGACGAACATTGCGATCAATTTGGCAGGAGCCAAGGTTCCCGTTGTCATGACGCTTAGTCCTTCTGCGGGCGAAGTCGATTTCCGTGTCGATGCCCAGATGGACCAGCGCGGCCCCAACGCCGCTTACGACACTGTCGGTGGCAGCTCTCTGGCTCCGACGAATGACAGCGTGATGCTTGGCTTCTTGGACGGTGTCCCGCCCGAAGGCGCTCGAAAACTCAAGACCACTGATCGTGATGTTCAGGCCTGGCGTTACGACGACATGCTTTATGTCAGGACCTCTAAGCCCATTTTGTCGCCTGCGTTTGTTGCCAAGCAGCAGAACGCTAGTGGCGTGCATGTATTCGTCTTGAAGGAAGCCCCTGTCCTGATCGTTTCTGATGCTGGCAGGTCATTGTACGTAAAGATTGACCGCTAAGGGTAGAGAACAGGAGAAATATAATGCTGAAGAAACTTAAAGGCACTACAACTGGTTCTCGCAAGATGCTCTTGGGGTTGGGCGCTGTTGTTGTTGGCGCGGTTGGATATTCAATATTTTCGACTTCTGAGATTGCTGCCCCTAATTCGTCCGTCAGTGCCCCACCTAATTCTGGTCCTACCATTCAGGGTGGGAACCCGATTTCGACCGCATATGATCGGGTTTTGGCAGATGCTGACCAAGGGCGTATCAACGAAGCCAAGAATTCCGGAACCTCTGCTATTCCTACGGTCAGGCCAAATCCATCCGAGCAGCAAATTCCTGTAATTGACCCTGATGAGCCAGAAGAGGCTGCACCGGAGGTCGAATTGCCAGAGGTAAAGCCGCCTGTCGTTATTCAGCAGCAGCCTTTGCAGACGTCGATCCCGATTGTGCAGCCGCCTCAACAGATGAGAGACCCCCAGGAAGTTGAGCGACTTCTGGATAGAATTAAGGATTTCCGTCGCCCAATTGCGGTCGCAGAAGTGATCCAATTCACGACCAACGCCGCCGTTCAAGCTGAAATCGATGCACGTCGCGAACAATCTGGACCTGCAGCTTCGGCAGCTGATCTGACGTCTGGCGCTGGATCGACAGAACAGGCTTCGAAGATTAAGTTGCCGCTGGCTGGGACTATTCTTTACGCCGAATTGGTTAGCCGCGCTAATTCGGATTCTCCTGGTCCGGTTTTGGCTCGCATTCTTCAGGGAGAATATACTGGTGCGACCCTTATCGGTTCGTTCCAGACTGCTCAAAATTCCCTGATTATCTCTTTTAATAAGATGACGGTCAAAAAGACAGCTTCTGGTGAAGAGATTAACGAAACGGTTCCGATTGAAACCGTGGCGGTTGATACGAAATACATCGGAACTGGTCTCGCAACTAAGGTTGATCGGCATCTCTTCCAGAAACTTGCGATTGGCTTCACGGCATCCTTTGCCGAAGGCTTTGGCGATGCTCTCGCAAATAACGGAACAACAACAGTCGTTACTGAGGGTGGTTCTACGATTTCCTCTAGACCTAAACTCAATACCGACGAACAATTGTTGTCAGCGGGTGGTAAAGCTGTTTCCAGCGCAGGGAGTATCCTGATGGATGAATTCGGTCGTCGCCCAACCACGGTAATTGTCGAAAGCGGAACCGCTATCGGCGTTCTATTCTTGTAATTCTGGAGCTTTGTGATGGTCGATAATCCAAAAAACAACCCAGCTGATGATGAACCATTCGACTTCGGCGCAGATTGGGGTGGCGCTGAGACATCAGACGGTGATTTCAGCCCCGAAGATATGGATTTTGGCAGCGGAGCTTCAGGTTCCGGTGGATCGGATGATGATAATCCGTTTGCTTCGTCTGGCGACGACAATCCATTTGGCCAAGGTGGTGATGATGACATTTTCGCCAATGCAGGAGCGTTTGAAGAAGACGACAGTTTTCATTCTATGCCGACGCCGGATAATCTGAGCGCTGAAATGGAAGGTGAGGCAAATCCGGCCGACGATTTTGGTGATCTTTCAACTGATGTCAGCGGAGACGCTTTTGGCGAACCGTCGAATGATGGTGGCTTCGGCGGTTTCGATGACTTCGGAAATGAGAGCGATGAACCCCAGTCTTTTGCTTCGCAGGATGGTTTTGAGAGCGGGGATGGTCTTTTTGGCGGCGATGCATCTGGAGATGCTTTCGCTACCGAAGACGATGGTTTCGGTTCCCAAGAGGAAAATGTCTACGCCGAAGGCGAAGGTTTTGCCTCGGAGGAAATGGGCGCTGAAGAAGTCGTTCAAGCAGCACCAGTTGCGAACTCCGGTGGTCGCGGCAAAGGAATGCTGGTTCTCGCAGGTATGGCAGCGGCTGTGCTCGGAATCGGCTACGTAGGATACACGTCGGTGGCTCCTATGTTCTTCGGCGGCGGTGACCAGCCTAACCCGGTTGTCTCGGATGTACCTCAGGCACCGATCAATCAGTTCCCAACCGCTCTTCCAGGGCAGGATGGTGGTTTACCGCTTCCGGCTCCAGCTGCAGAGGATGTGGCCTCCCCTCCACTTCCGACTGTTCCAGCTCCCGTCGATGCTGCATCGCCTGTACTTCCGAGCATCCCTAGTGCAACTCAGCAGGAGCAGAATGTTGCCGACGCTGGGTCACCTTTGGCTCCGGTTCCAGATCTTCCTAGCTTGGGTGATGAAAAGGAAGCTCCTTCTTTGACAATACCAGAAGTGGGTGAAGCGTCTGCACCGCCTTTGGGCTTACCTTCAGTCCCGACTCCTGCGTCAGAAGACGATTTGGTCTCCGGAGATCGTGGCGGGATTACCGCGATGCGTGAACAGGAAGACGCTGCTAAGTCTCCGCCCATCTCCGCTGAAACGGCTGCCGAGCTGAAAGCCGTTTTGGAGCGCATCTCATCCCTTGAAGCATCGGTCGATGCGAAGATCCAGTCGGTGGCTGATGATCTAAATGGTCGCCTGTCCGATCTCGAATCGAAGCTGACGTCTGGTTCAGCCGTGGTCCGTAATTCGGTCGCTGGTTCATCGGAAGCACCCGTCAGTCCTACTCTGATAGCCACTGGCAGCCAGCCTCCTTTGAAGCCTACCATCGTTGAGCACATGAGTCTCAAGGGCGTTTCTCGCGGAATGGCTTGGGTGAAGACCGATACTGGCATTATCGAGGCTCGCGTTGGTGATAGTATTGGCGATGTCGGCCGCGTGCTTGGCATTACTGAATACAATGGTGCTTGGATGGTCTCGACCGAAAAAGGCCTAATCTTGCAATAAAGGAGTTCGGCATTGGCTGCTAAATTACTTGACTTATTTCTGAGCGTTAAGACGACCAATTGGCGAATGAACGATGCAGAATCCGCAGAAGCCGACGCCGAGTTCGCAAGGGTTAGAAAAACCGCATTGGAACGGGATAAATATTCATGCCGTTTTTGCGGGTTCAAAGCGAACAAATGGCAGGAAGTTCACCATTTCAATGATGATCATGCAGATAATCGCCTTGAGAACCTGATTACCGCCTGCACCTTCTGTCATATGTGCCAACATATTGGCCTTGCAGGTCGTAATAAAGAGGCAGTTCTAATCTGGCTTCCTGAAATTTCGCAAGCCGATCTCCATCATCTGGTCCGTACTGGTTTAGTCGCGACAAGATCAGCTGAGCAGATTAAAAATACGGCTCGCGCTTCTCCTGCGATCATCAAAGCCTATCGTGAAGCTTCAGATACGGCTAAATCCATGACAGCGAGTTTCCTTGATCGTCAGGTCGAAGTCGAGAAGCTGTACGGTACATCTGATCCATTGGAAATTGCCAATTCCATGATGCTGCTGCCTGATGAAATTTATGCCAAGCGGAGAGATTTTCTTGCTGGAATTCGATTATTGCCTCTTGGTCGCCGCTACCAAGGCACCGAGGACGTAATGGCAAAACAAATCGATAGCTGGTCGGAGGCTGGAGGTCCCTACTCCATGCTTAAGCCGAACTCTTGGCTTGGATTGATGAAGTCCGTCCTAGGTTAATCTTCATATTTGTCTTGACCTTTTGTGCGCTGTAAATCCTATAATTGATGGGATTTGTAGTGCACAATTGATATTTAAGGAGGATTCCCTCGCATGGACACCGAACTAGACACGACTAGACGATTTGGTGTTGTCATGTTCGATGACGACAAGGAACCAGGTCCTGGCTGGGCGTGTGTTGCTGGCGACAAGACTCCCACCCGCATTAGTAGCCCTGAAGACCTTTCCACTGGCGTTATTTGGTGGAGCAACATCAACTACGACTTTTTCTATAAGCGATCTGATATCTGGCGTAAGACATGGTTGCGCCACGATAAGTACCTCGTTGTCTCGCATACGAATGCGTTAAATGAGTGGAATTACGATCCGAAGGTGACTTCGCCGGACTTCATCTGCTTTATCCTTGCGACCTTGTTCGACCGGGTAATGCGCTTGGCATATGGGCTAATCCGTGAGGTCGATCCTCGCATTGGCATGGACCGCGCCTTTGTTGGCAAAACGCTGCGTGACGATTTGCGTATTGTTCTTCCTGAGGCCGAGTATCCGAAATCTGAAGCAGCCTCGATTATGAAGACTGGTCAGGCTTGGGAAGAGTTTACGGTCACGAGTGTTCGTTCTGTTCGCGGTAGCTCGCGTATCATGCTGCGCAAGCCGCGCATCCTTTATGCACTGGAGATGCTGAATACGCCTATTCCGCACGGTCCATTTGAACACTACAGCAAGACCCAACTCCGCAGTATGAGTCCTGATCGAGTGGCTTTCATTCGCGACCATGTTCAGCCATGCATGGTTGAAGTCTCGGTGGAAAAAATGTCGCCGGAGATTGCACCAGTTTATGGTTTTGGCAATGCGACAGACCAGGGGCGCAGAACGTTGCGCAGTTGGGTGTCACATCCCGAATTTGTTATTCTTGATCGTATGGCTGAGGTGGATGTTCGATCAGTCTGGATGGGGAGAGAATACGGCTCTTTGAGCGGTGAATTGCCTGACCCTGTGAAGGAATTCCTTTCGGATAAATACAATGAGAATTCGTGGTCTGCAGGCATCATCGCTGAAACGCTTTGGCGCGCTGCAACGCTTGCTGAAGAGAAATGGAAATCTGGCCCTCTTAAAAATGGCGAAGATCGAGCGCAGACCAGCTGGCAGGGAGCTTGGATCAAGGGCGCTGACAAGAACTCTATGTTCATGACGGCTCTCGAACTCTCTAAGATGGACTATGCAGTTGTGTCGTATGGTCTCGGTTGGGTGCAGTGTGCTGTTCCCGAAGAGGCAATGACGGCATTTTTGCGAGATGGCCTTTCACTAGGATTGATTCCCAACTTACTGGATATTCCAGATAATCTGGCCGACCCGCAAATTCATATCCAGTGGGGTGGGGATAAGCGCTCGCATTCCTACGCACATTTCCTTGTTTCCAAAAAGCGAGACCTTCTTTGGAATTTGGATCGCGTTCCAATGCTTAAAGAAGACAAGCGAAAGAACTTCATAGCCAATTTGATTACCCAAAATAAAAAGGGCCTAATCTAGTTACATTTTCATATGCTCGTGATAGAAATGGCTCCGGCAATGTCGCTTGGAGCTATTTTTATGGAACACAATGGATTTCCGTTGCCTCTGATCACTAAAAGTCTCTCGCGCTTGCTCCGACACAATCCTGATGGTGTGCTCTCCATTGATCGTAACGGTTTTGTGTCAGTCGACTCTGTTATTAACTACCTGAATGGATTGAAGGCGTTCGACGGAAAGCTGGATCGGGTTCATATTGAAGAGGCTCTCAATGACCCTCATAAGACACGTTTCGCTCTGAGCGAGAATGGATTGGAAATTCGGGCGCTCTCTGGCCACTCATTTGAAGTCGATTTGGGATATGAGCGATATGTGCCTACGGGGATGCTCTATTTCGGAACGACGGAGGAAGCACGGGATCAGATCGAGGAACATGGCCTTACTTTGTCAAAGAAGCACTTCATTCGGTTGGTGGATACATTTGAGCGTGCTTTAGAAATCGCAGAGGCCCGACCTGGTCCTGGACCCATGGTCATCGAAGTCGACGCCGTTGCACTGGCTAACGAGGGACATGAATTCTTGCATGCCGAAAACGGTGAAATCCTCTGTGAGAAATTTGACAAGAAATATCTGCAATTGCCGTCCCCTCCCTCTGCGACGTTCAAACAGTAATAAAAAGGCGGCTCCTGTGCCGCCTTTTTATTTGTTTGCGGAATTGCATTTAGATGGCTTCTCCGACAGATATGACGCCGTCCGTGGCTTTAATGGCGTTCTCGACAGACAGATCGACCATGTAGTTGCCTTCTAGCAGGACGTCTGTCGAAGTTCCATTGACGATTGTAGTAAGAATGATCTGCGTCGCAGATTCCTTTTCATCGGCCCGAACTCGACCCAGCATTTTGGTCAATGTTTCAGTCTTGCGCCTCGCACCCGCTGCTCTGACTCCAGCGATTGCGTTCTCTGCATCTTCCGTCGAGAAAGTACCCTGAGTCTGCTTTTCCTTAATGTCGCGAATTTGCTTCTGCTCATCCATCGAAGGAATGATCTGATCCGCGTCGATTTTTACGCGAATTTTGCCTCGCTCGCTGACTAGAATTTCGTCCGCATCGAGAACAGCGTTCCCCCAGATTGCCATATCTTCACGATCACCGCCGTCAGATCGAATGGAAAGATTCGCCACGATAATGACAGGTCGACGGCTTATTTTGGCGTTCTCAAGGGTCTGTCGAACCTTGTCCAGATGCTCGCTGTCTTCATCACTCATGAAAAATCGCACGTAGAAGTGATCATTCTTTTCGGCAACTCTGGCCGTGATAAATGGATCTCCATTGCGGGTCTGTTTACGCTCGATGAATTCAACGAGGCCAGCAAGACGCTTGTTCTTCAGGGATGCAGCGTTGTTTTCCTGCATCCAGCGCGCCAACGAGGCTTTGCGCTTTACCTTCACCTTGCGAAGGCGAGCTTCATAGGTGTCGAGAGGGTGTTCACCGAAATAGAAGCCGACAGCGTTGAACTCTCGATCAATACGGTTGCCCCATTCGACCTTCTCATTGAGTTCCTTCGGGAAGGCAAGTTCCAGGGTTCCGCCAAATAGATCGGTTTGAGCAGTGTTGGTCTTTTTACCACCCTTGGACAGGTAGGCGAGGATGCTCGCAGCACAATAGCGGTTTCTGGCGAATTGCTTGCCATCAAAAGCGCCAGCCTCCACCAGACGTTCGAGTTGCCCCTTGTTGAACTGAGTACCCGCGCGAGAGTAGAAGTCTGTCAAGCTCTTGAACGGACCATCTTTGCGAGCATTTTCCAGGATCGAAAGGTCTTTCGAGATTCCGTTGATCGCGGCCAATCCAAAGCGGACGCCAAAGCCATCACCAAATTTCTCAGGTTTGAAACGAGCGCTGGACAGGTCGATGGACGGCATTAGCATTTTGATGCCGAACGCGTCCATGTCTTCCTTAACCTTGGCCATCTTTTCAGGCTTGTCTTCGTAGGTCAGGAGTGCGGCCATGAACTGCGCCGGATAATGCTTCTTCAACCACGCCGTCTGGTACGCAATCAGCGCATAAGCGGCTGCGTGCGACTTGTTGAAGCCGTAGCCTGCGAACTTATCGATGGTGTCGAATAGAGCGTTGGCTGTTTCGGCAGGCGTGCCCTTCGCGACAGCACCATCGATGAAGGTCTTTCGCTGAGCAGCCATTTCTTCGGGGATCTTCTTGCCCATAGCACGACGAAGCATGTCTGCGCCACCTAGCGAATAGCCTGCGACGACCTGCGCCACGAGCATGACCTGCTCCTGGTAGACCATGATGCCGAACGTCTCTTCGAGAAAGAGCTTGGTCTGATCCGCAGGTTCAGGGTAATGCGGCGTTGCCTTACCGTTCTTACAGTCGACGAAGTGCGGGATCATGTCCATCGGACCTGGTCGATACAGCGACACAAGAGCGATCAAGTCTTCAAAGCGGCTCGGCTTGAGCGCTCGGAACCACTTCTTCATTCCATCAGATTCAAACTGAAATACGCCGTTGGTATAGCCTTCCGAGAGCATTGCGTAAGTCTGTTGGCAACCGAGATCGATTTGTTCGAGGTCGATCTTCTCACCAGTGGTGTTTTCAATGTTTTCAAGGCATTCACGAATAACAGAGAGCGTCTTCAGACCAAGGAAGTCGAACTTCACGAGGCCAGACTTTTCAGCGTGCTTCATATTGAACTGGCATACAGGCATACTCGACTGGCTATCCCAGCCGACCGGGACCAGTGTGTCCATTGGACGTCCGGTGATGATCACGCCAGCAGCGTGCGTTCCCTGACTTCGATAGAGGCCTTCAACCTGCATCGACTTCTGGATCAGCAACTTGTTCTTTTCCGAGCTGTTTACGAGCATGCGGAAGCCTGGATCATTTTCGTCTTCCATAGCTTCAGCGAGCGGTTTCGGTTCTTGCCCCTTCTTTGGGATGATCTTCGTGAGCGCATCCACTTCAGGATAGCTATAGGTGCCGTGTTCGTCCGAGTTTAGAACGCGGCCGACATCCTTGATCGCGGTACGCGACTTGATCTCACCAAAGGTGGCAATCATGGAAACATAATCGTCACCGTACTTCTCGCGAACGTACTGGATCACTTCACCTCGACGGTCCTGACAGAAGTCGACGTCGAAGTCCGGCATCGAAACGCGCTCTGGATTGAGAAAGCGCTCAAACAGTAGGCCCCAGCGAAGCGGATCGAGGTCGGTAATTTTGAGACTGTATGCGACGAGCGAACCAGCACCCGAGCCACGTCCAGGACCTACAGGAATGCCATGGGCCTTCGCCCACTTGATGAAGTCCGAAACGATAAGGAAGTAGCCTGGGAATTCCATCCCCTCGATGATGCCGAGTTCGTATTCAAGGCGATCAATGTATTGCTGTTCGGTATAGCCATCTGCCATGCCAACTGATGCCAGACGTTGTTTAAGACCCTCGTGAGCCTGAACACGCATTTCCTCACCCTCAGAGCGGCCGCCCTGTGTCTGGAAAGGGGGAAGAATCGGTTTGCGACCGCTTGTTTTGAAGGCGCAACGTTGCGCGATGGCAGCCGCGTTTTCAAAAGCTTCCGGAAGGTCGGCAAAAAGGGCCTTCATTTCGTCGACGCTACGGACATGATATCGACGGTTGCTACGAGCGGTGATGACACCGCCTTCGATATTAACGACGCTCTTGTTCGTAACGGCATTCAGTATTTCAAAGGCGTCGTGCCGCTTCTTTTCTGCGTACCAGACTTCGCTAGTGCCAACCAGCGGAACAGAATTGCGGACGACCCCGTCAGAGCATTCAAACTCCACAGCATTGTAGGCGAAATTGATCAGCTTCTCTTCGATTTCGATGTCTTTTGCAGTCTCGTCGCCGAAACGCGTGATTTCGATATAAATACGGTCACAGAATTCGTACCGCAACCAGTTCAGGAGCTGTTCTGCGTCGTCGTCGCGGCCCTTCAACAATAGAGTGCGAATGCAACCATCAACGCCGCCTGTCAGGGCGATGACGCCTTCGGTATTTCCAGAAATAACCTCAACAGGAATAATTGCCATGCCGCCCTCGTTGCCCTCGCGAGGACGGTGCGACTGAGCCAGAATATGGCAAATATTCTCATAGCCTTTTTCGTTCTGAGCCAGAAGAATAATGCTTCCCTTCGTATTCATGCCGTTATCGAACCACAGCTTTACACCGATAATTGGTTGAATGCCCTTATCTGCGGCAGCTTGCGAAAATTCCATGGCTCCGTACATATTGCCTTCGTCAACCAAGGCAATAGCTGGGATTTTTGCGGCCTTTGCAGCGGCTACGAGCGCCTTTACCTTGCTCGCGCCGATAGCAAGCGTGAAATCGGAGTGGACATGTAGATGGGCAAAAATTTCCTGCATTATTTCCTCTTATTGCGGCTGGCGAATAAAGATACAAATTCCTGATGCGCCAGTCGAGAACTCTTTATCCTTGACATATTCCCCTTATATTTGTCAACTAATTGGCACTTGGAGTTTTTGAATGAAAATCGAAGATAGAATCATTGAAATCACAGGCAAACTAGATGCCGATCAGGCTGCTGCAGCCGCTGCGCCACAAGGAATTTCGCTTATTTCTGCCGGTGCTGGTACGGGTAAAACAACAACTCTTACCGCAAGAATTTCTGTTTTAATTGCTCGCGGAATTCCCGCTTCGTCAATTATGGCAGTCACTTTCACCAAGAAAGCGGCGAAGGAGCTTAAAGAACGTGTGGAAAAGCATGTAGGGGCTGCGGCCGAAGGTTTGAGGATCGGAACATTCCACAGTTTATCTTCAAAAATTCTCCGTAAATATGCCGAGATGGCTGGCTTGCAGAGCCGCAACTTCATGATTGTTGATGAAGACGAGGCAAAGGCTCTGATGATTGAGGCTGCGGTCGTTGATGGGGCATTCGGTCCATTTATCACACATGAAGACGCCACAGAGGCTGAAATCAAGGCTCTGAAAAAGGATTATGACGCTGGTCTTCGCAACTTCGCTGAACGAGCACTTCGCCAGGTTTCGCTTTGGAAGGGATGGGGGTTGTCCGATGTAGAGGCATCCGATCCAGCTCGCGAGGCACGTAGCCCCGAAGAAGAGCAGATGGCCGTCGCCTACAGCTCGTATCAGTACGAACTCGAACGACGCAACATGGTCGATTTCGGTGACCTGATATTGAAGGTCGTCACCTTGCTCAAAGGAAACCCTGACATTCTTCAGGCTGAGGCCTCTGCCATCACGCACATGCTCGTGGACGAGGCGCAGGACGCCAACCAGGTTCAGGTTGAGTGGGTGCGGTTGCTGACCTCGTATAATGGCGGGCTGACTGCAGTTGGCGACGAAGATCAAAACATCTTTGGCTTCCAGGGCGGCTACACGGGTGCAATGAGTGACATGGTCGGGCCGACCGCCAGTCGGTTCGTTCTCAAGGCCAATCGTCGCTGTACTCAACAGATATTGGAGCCAGCGAACATCATCGTTGATTACAATCGCCGTTCGACCCCGAAGGTTTTGGAATCTCAGCGTTCTGGTGAAGCTGTTCGGTCGACGGGTCATGCAACCGATATAAGCGAGGCTTCCTGGATTGCTGGCCGGATCAAGGAATTGATCGACGGCGGGGTCCCTCCGCATGAAATCGCCGTTCTGTTCCGTTCGGCGTACATCATACCTCCGTATGAAGAAGCGATCCTTCGAAAGGGCGTTCCTAGCGTTGTGACCAGTGGCTCGTCTCTGCTGGATCGTGAGGAAGTCAAGGACGTGATTGCCATGGTCCGTATGGCCATGAACCCGTTCGACGACCTCTCGTTTATCCGTGTTGCCTCCCGTCCGACCAGAGGTCTGGGTACCGCCGCTATTGAAGCGATCACAAACCTTGTGCTCGCCCGCTCCATACCGTTCCACGAGGCGTGCATCGTTGCGGCTGATGTCAAGTCAGGTGTCGGACTGCGCAAGGACGTTCGCGATGGCGCTGCATCGCTGGGGCATGCTCTCGCGATCCTAGCGGAGAAAGGTGAGTGGTGCCACCATACGCACGACATCATCACGATTGGTCTGGAGAAGACTGGCTATTTGGAATGGCTCTCTAACCAGTCGGATGGCGACAAGCGCCTTCAGAACATCGAGGCGGTTCATCGACTGGCCGATGGCTATGAGGATGCAATCCAGTTTTTGGAAGACCTTAGTCTTCTGACTGAAGTTGACCGTAGCATGGTCGATCTGATTGGGAAAGTGCGTCTTTCCACGATGCACTCTGTGAAGGGCTTGGAATTCGATTATGTGTTCTGCCCTGCCTTCGACTACGGCGTAATGCCAAATGCTCGCGCTATGGAAGAAGGTCGTAAAGGCAAAGCTGGCGACCGCTGGAATGGTCCTGCAGGCGGCGGTGTGGAAGAGGAGCGTCGCCTGGCTCATGTGGCCTTCACACGTGCTCGTCACGGTCTCGATGTCAGCTTTGCGTGGCGTCGAGGAGGATCTCACCAGAAGACTAAGGTGGGTGGCCCGTCGAGCTTTATGGAAGAATGCGAATTCAAGTGGCAGGAAATCGGGACTGCAACGACTGCTGATCTCGGACGTAAGAAGGCAAAGAAGCGCGCAGGTCGTTCAGGTTTCGCTCGATGAGAAGTCGTATCGCCTCAGGGTTTGGCTGGGGCGATACGAATGTGAACACAAGGCTCTGCTCCGCAGCGCTTCTCACGAAAGCTTTTGACGACCAACTTGTCGTCTTCAAATACGATGCCGTTCAATGCGTCGAGCACTGACTTCTCAAGGTTGTCAGCGTCACCGTCCAGTCTGGACGTCGGCCAAATGTCATCTTCACCCTTCAGGACGAAAATCAGGCTGGTTTCAACGGGGCAGTAGAACATTGCCTTCCCAGCCATGGCAATTTTGGCGTGGTCAGCAACAAGACGCTCGTAATCAAGGGTAGCCTTGGGAGTGTAGGTGCGGCTGATCTTTTTGTTCACCATGTCCATAAATGCTCCAACATTGCCTCGGGCGGCAAGAAAGCAGCTGTGGAGAATATCGCGGTCTACAACCGTGCGCGGACGTTCCTTGGGCTTGGGATCGTGGTCCAGCCTCACTGTGAATTCAACTGGCTCGAAATTGTATTCACATCGCTTTGCGCGTGAACGCCCTTTTGCTTTGGTGGGTTTCTTTTCTCCAGAGGCGGATTTCCTCCACAGATTTATTCCAAGCTTCTTGGCTTGCGCCTCGGTTATTCGGACCACTTTACTTCCTCTTCGCAATCTTTCGAGAGGCAAGGTCCTCGCGAGCAATTTTCATGACTCCATAGGAAATTCCAACAAGAGCACGGTCAGGGCACCTGGCCTTATGCCATTCCTTGATGGCCCTGTCTTCTTTCATTTTGAGATACCGAGCTGTCGGCCGATAGTTAGCAATTTCAGCGCGAATGGATGCGTCAGCTAAATCTCGTGCCTGCAGCACGCATTTTAGGTTGAGATGATTATAAAGACCTACGGTGAAGGCCAATTGTTCGGCTTCTGCCGAACGACTGCCACCGGACAATGTGGAACCTTTCCACGCCAAGGAGCACGCGAAAAGCCAAATCGACGCCCACATAATACTTCTGAATTTGGAATGGCTTTTATTGCTTAAATTCGTTGACAACGCATTCTCCAGACAGATACTTTATTCCACATTCGATATTACAGGATTTATTGACTACCGAAAGGGAAATGATGTCTCAAGCGCCGCAAAAGCGATTCATCGCTTTAGATACGGAAACAACTGGCCTTAGCTATCAGGATGGAGATCGAGTCATTGAAATTGGTGCGGTTGAGGTTATCGGCAATCTAGAGTCGGGTCGCCGTTATCACACATATTTAAACCCATATCCTCGCCAAGTTCACCCTGACGCATTTGCGGTTCACGGGATTTCAGATGAAATGCTGAAGGATGCCCCTCGTTTTAGGGATATCTATCATGATTTCTTTGAATTTATCGGCGACGCTCCCTTGGTTATCCATAACGCGTCGTTCGATATGGGCTTTTTGAATGAAGAGTGTGCCCGCCTCTCCCTGAAGCCAATTCAGAACGAGATTATCGACTCGCTGCGCGTTGCTCGTGAAAAGGAGCCAGGCAAAAAGGCTTCGCTCGATCATCTCTGCCTTCGCTATGGTGTGGATAACACTGATCGTACACTCCACGGCGCATTGATCGATGCCACTTTGCTGGCTCGCGTTTATGTCAAGCTTATGGGCCTGGATAAGCTAAATCTCGACGTCGCCGAGGAGGCCACGGAGATTGAAGCAATCACTTCTAGTGTAAGCCATAATCGGATTTTCCGCCCATCTCGTGGGGCCATCCAGCCGACCCTTTCGGAATTGGCGGCCCACCAGAAATTTATCTCTGGAATTAAAGATTCTGTCTGGGGAATTTTCCAGCAAAATTAGTTGACTCCACTTTAGTTTGTGTGAACAATTAAAGGGTGAAAAGGAACCTTCAATGTCTCGCGCTCTCTTAATCGAGCAACCGCTTGTTAGCCAAAAAATTCCAGCTGAGCAGTCTTCTGATGCTGCTAAGGCTGCGATGTCCAAATTATTGGAAATTCGTCGAAGCTCGGCCGAGAGAATGTCCGAGGCCATTGACGGTGTTTCAGAGAAACTTCACAAGGCGACTAAGGAGCTGATTGAGGAGCGAACACTCCGTTCTTCAGCCGAACTCGAAGTCCAGAATTTGTCGGCTCAGCTGAATAGTCTTCAACGTAAATATGCAGAACTTCATGAAGGCCTAGTCAAGGTACTTACCCTCAAATTTCCAGGTGAAAGCGAACTTTCTCTCGAAACTCGTTTGGAGTCATTTCTGCTTGCTTCAAATTCAGGTTCTGAAGTTGGAAATCATCCAAATCTGACATCGCCTAAATCGATCTCTTTTCTCAATCTCATCGAAGACAGTCTTAATTAAGGAGCCATAATGACCGTCAGCAATAACACCAACCGTTTCGTCCAGACGCTGAATACCGTTCTTCAGAACGGCCAAAAAGAGCGTGAGAAGATTTTGTCCTATCTGACGGCGGCGGTTACGCAGATCACCAAGACTCGCGAGGAGCGAGATGCTGCCTTGGTACAGCTTCGAGAAGTGAACACCAAATACAAGACGGCGACGGAACAAATCCGTCATCTGCAGCAGGTCAATCAGCGCCTTGAACACGATGTTCAGACCATGATGTCTGCCCTAGATGCAGCCACCCGTGAGTTTGCTCAGTCAGATGCTCAGATGGTAGATCGAGTTGTGGCTCTTGGTTCCGAAATCAACCTTCCAGGTTTCTCTGAACCGCGCCGCCAGCCAGTCGAGATGGCTCCTCGTGCTGCTGCACCTGCTCAAGCACAGAGCGTTGCGACACAGCGCCGTGCTGTCGTTCGCGGTGCGCCAGTTTCTACGCCCGAGTTTTCAACCGATGAGGATGTGAATCGGCGCTTGGAAGAGCTGGGGCGGTTGCTGAATACCCCTTCCACTCCGAAGCGAATGCCCTTGCTCTAGAAAATGAAAAAGCCCCCAATTGGGGGCTTCTCTATTTTACCGCTCCAGCTCTGATTCCCAGTAGAGGAAATCGACCCAATCTTTGGGTGCTGGGCTGCTCCTGATGAGCTTCTTTGCGTTGCGAGCCAGTTCAAACTGATTTGGCTTGCGTGGCGTCGGATCAGGAAACATCTTGCTTTCCTTTGGAGTCCTGTTCGCCTTGCGCAGGTTGCATGGAGTGCAAGCGCAAACAATGTTCTCCCAGCTCGTGTCGCCACCACGCGACTTTGGCATCACGTGGTCGAACGTCAGTTCGGCTGTCGTCAGGTCCTTGTTGCAGTATACGCACCGACCATGATCGCGCAGCCAGATATTGGTTCTGGAAAACGCGACGCAATGCGGAACCTTTTTGTACTGCGTAAGGGCTACGACACTTGGCAGGCGAACGGATGAAGTGGGGCTTTTGACCTCGACGTCATACTCTGCCACGCGCACGAGCTTGTTCAGGAACAGGCCGCGAATTGCCTCCTGCCACGTCAGCGTCTTCAGAGGGAAGATGCTGATAGGGCTGAAATCGGCGTTCAAAAGTAAGGCAGGATAACTGTTTTCGTAGATCATGATATTCCCCGTAAAAATCTGTAGCCGGAGAACACCAAGAATTTAGCATTTTGTCCGGCTAGTTGGCCGAACCGGACGATGTCCCTTCAACCAAAAGAGTATTCCAAATCAGAGCGCAGGAATTCACCTGCCGGGAGCATCGCTGTCCCGCCATCATAAATCCCGACCGAATTGATCTGCATTGCGCTCATTTGTTCTACCCTTTATCCCGCAAGAGGGATGACTTTATTCCTGCCTGAGCACATTGAGAATGTCAAACAGAAATTTACCTAATAGGAACAGGCTTGAATGTAGTGACATGATTGTCGTTCAGGCTTCCTACTTCTCCGTTTACAATAATTGCCTTTATCTGTTCCTTATTGTGCTGATTTGGTATGACTGCATCGATATGCGGGCCGTCAGTTCGGAGAGTCTGGTGAAGAATGCCAACAAGTCGGTCGCCAAGAATGCTCCTTGCCACGGGACCGAGCTTGTTTTCAGCGAGATGGAGGATTGCCTGAACGGTGTCGGCCGCCGAAGCTGCATGAATGGTAGCGAAGACAAGGTGTCCGCTTGTTACTGCTTTAAGCAATTGTTCTGCAGCCTCAGGAGAGCGGACTTCACCTATCAAGATATATTCCGGACGGCGGCGCATAATCCCTCGAATGCTCTTAGCCCAATCTTCCTCGTTTTTAATTTCAGTTTGGAGGCAATATCCCTTTTCAGAAATAGCGCCCTGAAGCTGGTATTCGACGGGATCTTCGCAGGTAATTGCCAAGCCGCCGAATTTCTCCAGATAATATTTTAGTGCTGCTACGGAGGTAGTGGTTTTCCCGTCGCCAGTTCTTCCGCCAACCAGAACCAATCCCCGCTGCCTGCCCCATCCCTGGATATCTTTCAGCAGATTTGCATTAATTCTTAAGTGATCGAGGTCAGGAAGGTCCAATGGAACGGCGCGAACAGCGGCCCATTCCATGTCTTCAGCTGCCTTAAATCGAGAGTATCTGAGACGGAGCGCGCTGTATTGAACAGTGCCATCGTCCTCCTCTCTTTCCCTGATCATATTGCGAATTTTGTTAATCGCAGGCTGATATTTCCTCGGAACAATGTAATTCCCGGCTTCTTTGACCTTAGTTGGGTCCGGTCGAAATCTGGTCGGAACGTGCATATGAGCTTCGCTCATAGTCATATATAAATCGGTAAAAGGAAGCTGCATGATATCGGCTTCAGGCAAAATCTGAGCGCTGGTATCGTTCGTGTCGTGGGACATCTGGTTTTGCCTCTAGGGTTTCGTACTCATGGATAAGGATAACTTGATAACGCTCATTGCCAAACGCCGGCGATTTTGCTTGATGTCCACCGAGCAAAATGCAATAGAGATCTAAATCACTTAGGAGGCTTAGATGGCTGGGCTTCATATCGGCTCATGGAATTTAAAACCTACTAATCAGCAGGTTGTGGGTGCGACACTCAGATTTTTGGATGCTTACAAGTCTCGCAACAATGTGAGTGATGATTCCCTCGCTTCATTGAGTATGGAAATCCTTTCAAAAGCTGACAATGCTTTTGAACTTGCAAACAGGGCATCGGACAGTTCGGAAACGGTCATTGATGCAGCTGAAATTGAATTCAGGCGGTTTTTGGCTTCTGAGGGGATTGCGGTCTCAAGGGTAACGCCTGTTCAGACCCCTTCTGCTGCTCCTGTATCGCCAAGACCGCGAGAGATCGCTCCAGCGCCTGCTGTCCAACCCGCGCCACGTCCTCGCGGGCGTGCTCGGAAGCTCCGCCCCATGATCAATGGGCACGAACTGCCGAAGAATGTGACGTCTCTCGAAGAAACGATTTCCATGAAGTCGATTGTGTGTCTTGAGGACGGTAGGAAGGTGAAAGACTTGGCCGCCCACCTCAAGTCATTGAATATGACGCCTACACAATATCGCGAGAAGTGGGGTCTGTCTGCAAGTTATCCGATGCATGCGCCTCTGATGATCTTGCAACGTGGAGCCACGTTCGACGTCGATTATGTTACTGGAACTCGTCGTCGCGTTCGTATCTGACCGCACCTGAAATTCGAGGATTGCAAGGGCGCGTCCTGGTTGGAAGCGCCCTTTTTGTTTGTGCCATTCGTGAGCGCTCCTCACCATTGAATTCGAATGGTGGAGTTTAGCTCATGTCGACAACGTCGAATATTACCGCGCTTATGCGAGAAATCCCTCGTGGGATTTCCTTTGCAGATCGTTTGACCTGGCTTGAGGCGCGTGAATCGTCTTTCCGCAAGGACGTGAAGCTGCATTCAGAGGGTGTTGCGCGCGTTGCAACGGCGTTGGCTGATGCGGTGGGTTTTGATGTCGATTTCGTGGCCACTTTGAACGATGCAGCTCGTTGGCACGACATCGGCAAACTGGCGACCCCAGATGCGGTTTTGAACAAATCAGGAAAGCTGGACGACAGTGAACGAACGATCATGCAGCGGCATGCATCGGACGGAAGCGTTTTGCTCGGCGACGATGCGCCCCAGATTTGGAGAGACGTCGCAAAATACCATCATGAGCGCTATGACGGCTTTGGCTATCATGGCCTAAAGGGCGAGAATATCCCAGTTTCTGCTCGTTTGACCGCTATTGCGGATGTGTTCGACGCATTGACCCAAAAGCGAGTCTATAAGAGCGGGATGACGGCTGAGGCGGCCTTGTGTTTGATGTCTGCGAATGTTGAAAGCCCTGGTTTCGGCAGACGTGCATTTGATCCCATCTTCCTTCGAGTGTTTGTTGCCGATTATCTCAACAAGGCTGGTCACAGTTTCACTGACGATGGCCGCAAGATGTTGGAAACCTTTGCCGTCTCCGACCCGATGAATGACCTAGATGGCGATAAATACAGAAATGATGGCTGGTTGTTGAAGCTGAATGGAAAACGATTGAAGTACGCGCAAGCGGAAAGCGGTAATGACAGGTTACTGGAAATTCACGGACCTACAGGTGAGCTACTTTTTGATGTTAGGCAGCCTGAATTATCAAACTGCCGAAAGCTCGCGTAGCGATGGCCAGCTTGAAGCTCGCCTGATCTCTTAAATGCGGAAAGAATTCCGTGCGTTTAAAAGGTCTTCCAAGGTTTCGGTTGGATCGCCTTCTCTTTGCTTGCGCACTCTCTGACTATTTGAGTTCTTAGAAGTCGACATCCAGGTGTCGCTACCGTCACTCCAATAGACCTCGTCGCCACTTTCTAGAACATAATGTTCGTGAAAATCGCCGAAATCCAAGAGCGGCTGTTTGGTTGGAACAACCTCCACAATTTCTTCTGCATATTCGCCGAATTCATCGTGCTTCAGTATGACCACATCGCCAACCTTAAACGATGCACCTTGAATTGGGAAATCATCGACGTTGCCAATAAGCTGTCCTCGCGAGTTGGCCATCACTTTGACATCTGAGTGTTTTTCGAAGAATGCTCTTAGCTTTTCCTCCCACTTCTTGCTGTCTTTTCCGATCATCCAAGGATGGCGCAGGCATGTATCGCCACTCGGATAGTGGGTAATCCGTACTTTGCGCGGATAATCAACCTCGAAATATGGTTTGCTTCTATCAACTTGCATGACACCTCCTCTACGTTTGTAGAGACAGGATGGCATATTCTCACGCGAGCTACACCACCATCCTTTTGATAAGAAAAAAGGCGGGCGCTATGCTCGCCTTTTTGAAGTTATGGCTTTGTTTGCCAGTCGGTGCTTTGAGAACAATCGTATTTCACCAAACCCATATTGGGCCGATAAAACAGGAGAAAAACCTCCGTTAACTCAGGCATCCAATGATGCCCTGCAGTCGCCACTGCGGATTAGGGTCACAACCCAATTAATAACTAATTGAAGAAAATAGGAGGTTTTGTAATGTGGTGCTGCAGGAGAGGATCGAACTCTCGGCTTCCTCCTTACCAAGAAGGTACTCTACCACTGAGTTACTGCAGCATCTCAACATTAATGGAAACGATGTTTTGGTGGCAGTAGATAGGATTGAACTATCGACCTACGGCTTATGAGTCCGCCGCTCTACCAACTGAGCTATACTGCCAAAACTATGATAACTGGTGTCAATGGCAAGGATCGAACTTGCGACATCACGCTTATCAAGCGCGCGCTCTCCCGCTGAGCTACACTGACATCAATTCTGGTGCGTGCAGGAAGGGTTGAACTTCCGACCTCTCCGTTATCAGCGGAGTGCTCTACCACTGAGCTATGCGCGCAAACTGTTAAACTTCGTGGTGGGTTCGGCAAGGATCGAACTTGCGACCTTCGCCATGTCAAGGCGATGTTCTACCACTAAACTACGAACCCGAATTGGCCTGCCGAGCGGGATTTGCACCAAGAGCCACCACAGCTCCTTTTTCGCTACCTTCCACCCCACTGACCATTTGATGATCTCGCCGCCCTGGTGAGGGGCTAGATTTCATCGGCCGAGTTCCTCACGGAATCCTCTGGTGGCTGCCCATCGATTGGGCCTTCGACAGAAATGATGCGAGATCGCCGATAGTGGCGCTTCATCGCGGAATATGGTGGAGCCAAGCGGGATCGAACCGCTGACCTCTTGCATGCCATGCAAGCGCTCTCCCAGCTGAGCTATGGCCCCATATGAGTGAATGACTTTACCGCCGTGCAGGAATCGAACCTACCTTGTGACCGACAGGCCGCGCCCAGGTCATATTATGGATTCTCCCCAACCCAGTTGGAGCATCCGGCAGTGAATTTCTTGATGTTTTCTCGCATCTTACTGGTTGCGGGAGTAGGATTTGAACCTACGGCCTTCAGGTTATGAACCTGACGAGCTACCTGGCTGCTCTATCCCGCCAAAAGGGTTCGAGGCCTGATTGATCCCAGTACATCCGTGGTGATCATTACGGGCCTCTACACGGCAACGAATGCCGCTGTTTGTCGACGTCGCAATCAATGCGCCATCTTCTTTAAGGATGGGAAACCGCTTATCATTTCACACACTGCGCAAACGTTTCGAACCGCCGCAGGGCTACTTTACTCGCGATTTCCCAAGCTGGTTGCGGAGATCGGATTCGAACCGATGACCTCAAGGTTATGAGCCTAGCGAGCTGACCTGGCTGCTCCACTCCGCGATAACTTGACTGCCTTTCCGGCAAATTCTGTAGACGTTACTCTCCACGCCCCGAAAGTCTAGGCCATTCTGAGCACGGTAGCCCTTTGATAATTAGAGGGCATCTCGCACCCCTCACGGGAGAGAAAGATGTCGACACTCGGCTGAGGCCGACATTGGTTGCGGAAGAGGGAATCGAACCCTGCGACCTTCGGGTCATGACCCCGACGAGCTACCACTGCTCTATTCCGCGTTTCGTATGACGTATTTAAACGTCAAATTCAGTGAATTAGATGGAGCGGGTGAAGGGAATCGAACCCTCGTCATCAGCTTGGAAGGCTACTGCTCTACCATTGAGCTACACCCGCATTTGTAATCTGCCCCCAACCGTGGAACTTTCTCCGGCGTACCTGATAGATTCCTCGCATAATTACGTTGAGCCGCCCTTAAGGCATGTCGCTCCCTCGCCCATTAATGAGCTACAAATTCTGGTGGAGAATATCGGGTTCGAACCGATGACCTCATGCTTGCAAAGCACGCGCTCTCCCAGCTGAGCTAATTCCCCATAGTCCTGATGTTGTTTCTCAAATCGCCGCCCGTCAAGGACCAGTTCGGAAGGCAATTCGTGGAGCGGGCAAAGAGATTCGAACTCTCGACTTTCACCTTGGCAAGGTGACACTCTACCACTGAGTTATACCCGCAATTATCGACATTCAAATGTCATAGATCATATGTTGCGCGAGAAGAATTTCTCAAGAACGACATTCTCGGCGCTAAATGTATCTTCAAACTTCCTAACTGGCTGTTTTAGAACACTAACTGGACATGCACGAACGAGCTTTTCACCCGATTTACGTCCTGCCGAAGCCTCATTTCTTTGCATTTCCATCTCCTCTCAATTGCAATTTGGTGCGTCCTGACGGGATCGAACCGCCGACATTCTCCGTGTAAAGGAGACGCTACTACCAGCTGAGCTAAGGACGCGAATTCCTCGCTCGCCGCGACAATCAATATCCGCGAGCTTTCAGGTTTACCTGAAGTGAAAATTGGCTTGGATGGCAGGGTTCGAACCTGCGACAACCTGGTTAACAGCCAGGCGCTCTACCAACTGAGCTACACCCAAATATGCGAATGCCTTGCTTCATTTTATGCACGAAGCAGCCAATTTGGCGCTAAGGGCAAATCTCAGCAGAAGCATTCGCGAGATTTTATCGTTTCCATCAATGTCAAAGAACATGCCCTCGGTTGAGAGCGGTAGTGAACGTCGTCGTCGTCGGTCGTCGTTCATGTTTACTAAGTTAGCCTGGCCAAAAACGTAAGTCAACAACAAAAATCAAAAAAATATAATTATTTCAACGACTTAACTTATGGCGCAATACTTCCCCGTTCGCCTCTTTTGAGGCGTCCGAAAATTTGGTTAGTGCTTGGTGTCTGCGGCGAGTGACCGCCGCCCCGTTACCGTCGTCGTCCATTGTCGTTTTTCCCCGAGGCCAAAAAGAAAAGGCCCCTTCCGTTTCCAGAAGGGGCCTTGGTTCTTCAGAACCTTGGGGATTTTGCTACCTCGCGTTAATCCCTACTTCGACACCCTTCTGTGCTGAGCGCACGACAATACCACGTCCGCCCGCCATATTGGCGGTGACGTTGATGGTATTAATCGCGATAGCGCGCACGGAATGCATCTGAATACCTTTTCTCCTGAGCTATTTAGCTCTTTCTACAATATACATCGATTGATGCGCAATCGTCAAGGGCTTGATGAATAATCATCTTGGTCCCGGTTTTTTCGCATCTGAAGTGATTTCAAAATTATCTCTTAATATGCCGAAAATTCTTTCGTGTAGCTCGTTCCCATCCTCAAAGTTGGTAGCTATGACCATTCTGTCTTCAACGTGGGCAATCAATTGAGGGCTTTCGCCCGAGTTGTCATAAATAAGAGCAGTATCAACAAGCTGTAGTGCTGGAGACAGATTTGAAAAGGACTTGTCATATCTTCGTGTAATGGCTTCGATTGGGATATCATGCCCACCCTGTTCAACTCTGCTCTGAACTCGCTTGACGTTGAGGAGAGTGGAATTTACGCAGACAAAAAGAAGATCTACGGTGTATCCGTGATCTTTTGCACTCCTTATTACATTCATAGACTGATGGCTGCTTAGGGTTGTTTCATACGTGAACGATTTTCTGGTTTCGATCTTATTGTTTATTGCTTTTATAGCTATTTTGCCCGCCGCAATAGACCCAGCATTGGGGTTACCTTCCCTTTTAAGGGCCGCCTCAATATGGTCAGCGTTTATGAATTCTCCAGGCGTTTCAATTTCCTTGGCAATCGTCGATTTACCTGATCCGTTAGGACCTGCAAGGATTACGCAGTATAACTCATCTTCCCATTCGTGCTCCATTTTGCACCCCCTCTTCCTCTCCCTCGATGTGAACTCTTGTCCCGTCTGGATTTTCTTGAGTAATAGTTTTTCCCTCGCCCTTTTCTACATAGTAGGCTGGCACGCCCTTCTTCTTGCTTTCTTCGATAGCCTTTCGACCCATTTGACGGATCGATTCTGAATTCTTTTTAATAGCATCCGAGATTCTCATTGCATTCTCCCTTTCGAGGCGATCCTGTGCATACATAGTGTGTCTTGCGGCAAAACGTAAGCCTGGCGGCTCTCAAACCTTCACTTCAGCGATAAGTTGTTTCTCATTCTTAACGGCCCTAGATAGCAGGCCGAGAACAATGTCTTGGACCTCGACCGAGGTTTTCTCTCGCTCGAATTTGTCCTTGATGTCTTCAAGGAGGATCGAGCCGTCGTCGCTCTTGGCCATTTCCATGGAGCTGTTGGCGTTCAAAAGGTTTACGAAGGCGCTATCGAAATCCTTGTTCGATTCTGGAGTCGGTGCTTCACCTGGCGAGATAGCATCGATCAGCTTGCCCGTGAGGTCAAAGATGATCTTCTCATGCGGGATCACGAACTTTTCGAGGCTTCCCTTGGCCGTCAATGCGAAGACGGCGGGTTCATGATCGATGGCGTCGACATGCTGGCGGATGATGTTGCCTGGATTAAACCAAACAGTCGCCCCTACCCTCACAACGTTCTTGCGCAGGTGCATATGGCCGTTCACGACCAGCTTGCAGCCGATGATCGCTTGAGGAGCCACCGATCCCGGATAAGGGTTCTCGAAGGCGACGTCGTGATGGGTGAGCCAAACGATCTGGTCCACCTGACCGAAGAATGGGCGAGCGTCGGTTGGGAAGCTCTGGCCGTAAGGTGTCGCTCCGAGGCCTACAATCTTGTCGCCGATCTTGAACGTCTCGAACGCCCCTGCCTTGGTGCAGACGTTTAGAACGCCACTTTCTGCGATGATCGCCAGCGTATCGGAATCTGTCAGTGTGTCATTGACCTTGTCGTGGTTGCCCACATTCGAGATTGGTGTCGTCCAGCATTGTCGCAGGATGCGGATGAGTTTTGTCTTGAGCGATTCATCCTTCTCAACAGCGTCATCAAACATGTCGCCGAGGAAGCAGGGTACGAACCTGCGTTCATTGCAGATGTTGATTGCGTACTCGATCTTCTTGAGAACCGTCGCACTGAAGTTTCCGTCCTTGCGTCGACCAGGCTTCTTGGAGCTGAGGTGCGGATCTCCGATAAAAAGGATGCCTTCCACTTCGCGATAGGTCTCAGTCATGTGCGTGCTCTTCCGTGTGGCTGTGGCCAAGCAAGGAAGCCGCGCTTCCAATAGTGCTGTGGCAAAGTGGGCAAGTGTGGCCCATCGAGGCGACAACCGTTTCCAGCTCGCTCTCTACATTCTTCATCTCGATCTCGGTCTGTGCCAGCTTCTGTTTTGTGGCTTGAACCCGCGACGACGCCTTCCCGATTGAAGTCAGAAGATCTTCAGGAACTTTATTGTCGGCAAGCTGAGGCATTGCGTCTGGAAGGGAGGCCAAGATTGCACTCCGCTCCTTGACCTTCCCTACATAAATGCGCGTATCCCGAAGCGCCTTTCCGCATTTGATGGCTTCTTCATTCCTGATGATCTCCGGCATTGCCTGAGGCAGGTGCTGCAGGATCGCCAACGTCCTTGAATTGCGTTCGATGGTTTTTGTAGCCGACACGATGGTCGAGAGCGCTGAGTTCAGGGAACGGATGTCATGAAGCTCCGGTGCTACAGCAGGCAGTGATGCCAAAGCCTCGGCGACCTTTTTGTTGCGAGCAATGCGTTGCGAACTGGATTCGATATTTTGCGCGACATTGACGAGGCGTTCATTGTTAATAAGTGCAGGCCCATTCGCAGGCAGGTCAGCAAGGGCACTAAGAACGCCTCGTTTCGAGGACACCTTCTGACTGGAGACCAAAATCGCGCTTGCAAGCTCCTCAAGCTTAGAGATCGTTGAGGCCTGCTGTTCCATTTTTCGGACAGCTTCAGTCTCTGGTAGCTTTGCCAGTGCGTTGAGCTTCCTGATGATGGAAGTTTTGACTGCGACCGCCTTGTTCAGGCTATCGGCTGCAAGCTCCAATTTCGATGTCTCTTCGGCAGTGGTCTGGAATTGCTGAAGGAGTTGGCTCGCCTTTTCAACCAGCAGTCGACACTCTGGCAGTGCGGAAAGCTTCTCTAGGCGATCAAGCAGAACGCTCATTTCAGCTTCGCCTTCCTTTACCCGTGCGCTGTCGGCCGCACACTGGTCCTTATGAAGGGTCAGCATCTTGCGGATGTGGCTGGCTTCTTGGCCAATAGACAGCACAGCAGCGCGCTTGGAAGCTGGCTGATTCAGCAGGAAGACTGGTTCTTTTTGTTTGATGGCGTGAATGTCCATGCCCTCAAGAGACCCGATCTTGAATTCGGACATGATCCAATCAGGAACCGTGCGGCCGCCAGTGTTAAACTCTTCGCTGACAAGAGAGCCGTCAGCTTCAAGGTAGCGCCAGCGATTGATCGGATTGCGCTTTGCCTGACGGTCCCAACACAGAACACGACCACCTGCCATACCGATTTCGACGGTGCACATGCGCTCGCCCCACCGAATAAGGCTGTCGCGCGCTTCACCGTAGAAAACAGCCCGGAAAGCACGAACAAATGAACTTTTGCCGATATTGTTGGTGCCAACGAGAGCATTTACGCCAGGCGTCAGGTGGAGAGTTTCATCAACGTAGCCCTGAAAATTTTTTAGGCGAATCCAACGGATACCAGTTTCCTCGTTCGTCCATGGATATGGACGCGGATTGTTTTCGATCCGGACACCTTCTGGGTGTTCTGGATGACCAGTGAGCTTTGCGATTGAGATGCCGTCATTAAATGTAGCCACGTCGTGGTGAGACACAGCGAGACACTGAACGCCGATCTTGCGCGCAGCGTCCTTGACCACGCCATAGAAAGATGGAACCCGTTCCGTCGCGACCCAACAATCGCTTTCGTCGAGCAACAGAAAACGGTTCATGCCCGAACGCACGACGCCAATCATGCGCAGGCCAAGAGAAACCAGATTGGTGAGTGCTCCGCCCTGATCCTCATAGATATCCTCAGAACGGTCGTTGGAACGCCTGGAAACGATATCGAGCGACGGCTGGCCGCGTTCAATCTGGAGATCGAGGCCAATCGGTGCTTCATTCGGAAGCACTTCGGTCACGAGGGCAGTGAGCAACATCTCATAGTTCGAGACGAGACGGGCATTGGCGTCAGCCTGCAATTGTTCGAGGAAGTCGCTGACTTTTGATTTGTTGGCGAGACGCCCCTTTGCAAGTCCCACTTCATTTGTCAGAGTTTCACGTCGACGAATGACCGATGTTTGCTCACCGACAAGCTCTGCGATTTTGCGTTCTGCTACAGATAGACGATTTCGATGACTAAGGACGTCCACGTTCATTTGCGTCACCTCAAGCGCCACCCTCGACGGCAGCAAGCTTGGACTCAATGGCGTCTAGAACCGAACTGAACTCGTCGACGCGCTTTGTGTTTTCCTCATAATTCTGAAGAATTTTCTGACGAATTTCGTCTTCGTTATCAGTGCCAGCAACGGCAATTGCCTGATCACGAGCGGCCTGAAGATCAGCCTCGGCACGCTCCAATTCAGCGCCAGTCCGAATTTTCAGATCGCGAAACTGTTCGTATTTTGGGCGAAGCGCTTCAAGGCGGGCAACGTTGTCAGAATCTTTCATTTGATTTCACTCCTAATTGGCCAATATAATGCCATAATTCCTATTTTTAAGTCAACATTATTTGCCTAAAATATCAAGAACTCTAGGTATTTGGCAGATAATTGGGTCTTAATGAATATATGAGTGAGTTGCCATGAAAAACAACGACAAGACCGCGCGAGAAACTACAGAAGTCGATGAACGCTACGACACGACCGCTCTTGCCAAGAACGTAATTGTAAAAGACCTGGTCGGATCAGATGATTGGAAGCGCAGTAAGGTTGGTTACTTGACCGGAGCGTCTGTGATCAAGAGATCTGTGGGCACCGTTGGCAACACAGCAAACGAGTCTCTCAACAGGCTTTCGACACTGACTTCTAGTGTATTCGGGCGAGAAAATGTGCAGGCTCTTCCTGAAGGCGGTAATGCCAAGGAGCGCTTCATTCAGTCTATGATCGTTCATAACCGCTCTGAAGACGATATAATAGCGATCCAGACAAATACGTATCGGGCATCAATATTGTATTTTGCCCTGACTTTAATAGCCGCTTTCCTTGGCGTTGCGTCGCTATTTTCATTCTCGCCGAGAGACTTTGCTGACGCTCTTACGAGATTTGTACCACTCTATATCGTCGGGCCTCTTTTGCTCAAATATGCCTATACGAACTGGGTTGTTAGAACACGACAGTTGGGAACTTTGCTGTCATTCCTCAAATCATTTGACTGGGTGCCAAAAAAATAGAAGGTGCTTGAACGTTCAAGCACCTTCTATTTGGCTCATATTAATCGGGTCGCTTACATGCGATCCTTGTAGTCTTCGCACCATGCCAAATTTCTCCCAGTTGAGGTGGTTATGCGACTTATGTAGCTCTGCTCGAAATATATTGAGCAAGCGCCCTTAAAGGTCTTCTCGCGCTCCTCAGCTATTGCCTTATTGCTCAGAGTCTTTGAAGACTCAAGCTTGTTAACTATTCGTATGTCGTGGGCTATGTCGCCAACCATGGCATATGCAACCGGAGCTACGGCGATGGCAACGAGTGCTATAGCAATAATCTTACGCATGTGATCCTCCTTATAAAATCGTCTGCGGTCTTTGTGACCCTTATATAGGGGCGTTATTTATGCCTGTCAACATATTTTTCTTCTAAAAACGAAAAAAATCGATGTTTGCATGGACTGGGGATAACATTTATCATCTTTATCAATTATTTATTTTGGGAGCGGCTCATGCTGGACCTATTTGCAACGCCAGGGGATGGAAAAGGCAACGATATCGCTTTTAAGTGGATCGAAGTCTTGTTTAATACCGGTCCAGAAAGCGGATTTGGACAGGCTTTCTCCGTTTTTACATCGATGCTTGGTCTTCTCGGCGGTCTTTTTCTGGGTTGGCACATTGTCATAGGTATCGTGTCCTCGGCCTATAGTGGCAAAGTGTTGGGAGAAAGATATCATCAAATTTGGGCACCGCTGCGTGTTGTCCTTGGATTCGGTCTCTTGATCCCAATCGCCGGTGGTTTTTCTTCGGTCCATTATGTTCTAAAGGAGGTTATAGGTCGAGCAGCCGTAAACATGGGCAATGCGCCAATCATTGCCTACATCGATCACTTGGCCGCGAACGGAGGTGAGATATCCCTTACGTCAATGTCTGGGCGTCAATTGGTCATCGATGTTATAGAGCGCGAAGTGTGTACCACTGTTCGTAATGCAATCTACAATAATTCTTATTTTGGTGTGAGCGGGGAGATCGCTCTGCCCGAGAAGCCAACTACGAGAATACAGTCTGGTTCTATAACCACTACGTGGAGTTATGGTTGGTGTGGTTCGATTGGATTCACAACCACAATTGCGGATGATGGTCTCGCAGGTTCCGAGGAAGATAAAACCCGTAGATTTTCAGACTTTCACAAGAAGCGGGACGATGCTACTCAAGCGGTCATTAATACGGTTCGCAGTAAAATTGATGTGAGAAAATCGGCAGAAGACAAAATGTCGGTTCTCGGCGAGTATTTTGCTACAAAGTCGTATTCTGATCGGCCTGCAGGTGAAGTCGCTGCAGAGCTTGAAAAGGCCGGTATTATTTCTAAGCACATTGCAACCACTATCGAAGATGAGGCAAGAAAATGGAACAAAGCAGTGGGAGCAGCGGCATCTGAGGTTTACAAGGGGGCCTCATCTGAGAATAAAGAGAATCTGGCAAAGCGGATTAAAGAGTACGGCTTTATGATGGCTGGCTCTTACGAGCGAGACATATCGAAAATTTCGGGAACAACATCTTCTTTGGCGAATGCTACTCCAGTTAAGACGACTCCGAATCCTGGACGCTCATATTATGAGGCATACGCCGCTGCTTTCAATGCAGTGTTGGCGGCACGCGCACTTGATAATATGACGTTGTCTGAAGATGGTAGTATGATTGCTTCCGATGGTGGTGATACTGTAACTACCTTATTGTCCTCAATTTTGCCATCTGCCGATGATATGCAGATTAAGAATATGTCAGGTGATCCTATTGGGTCTATGATTACCTATGGCCATTACTTGCTCGGTGCTGCTGCTTCAGCTATTGCTGCTATGCTTCTGCTAAATGGAACTGCCAATGCTGCTGCCGAAGGCACTGGCTTTTTTAAACTGTTACCAGGTGTTGGTGCCGCGAGTGGATTTCTTAGCGGGGTCCTGAGTTATTTCGGTCAGTGGGTCACGTATCTGATATTGATCTTTTTGGTTGTCGGTATGTTACATGCTTATGTTCTGCCTATGATCCCAATGATTATGGTGTTTGTGATGGGTGTGTCTTGGCTGATAATGTTCTTGGAAGCAGCAATCGCTGGCGTTCTATGGGCCTTTGCATTCATTCGCATGGATGGCAATGAATTTTTTGATCGTAACCAGGCCCCTGGTGTTACATTAATATTCAATCTGTTCTTGCGACCTGCTATTGGAATGTTAGCATTTATTGGCGGATTGTTGTTGCTTCCAGTTCTCTTGTTGTCCCTTAACATTATCTGGGATGAGGCCTTTTATGCCCAAACGGGTAGCATGGGTATCCTTTTCTTCATTCAATACGCGGTTAAGCTTGTTATGTGGGCATGGATGCAGTGGCATTTGACGCTTCGTCTTTTTGGTCTCATTCCAACTATTGCAGATCGTGTTGGGCATTGGATGGGCTTCTCTGGTACCCATGGTTACAATGATGGACAGGAAACTCATGCGGCCGCAGGCGCAATGGTTGCTGCAGGTATGGCAACGGCTAAAGCCCCAATTGCCCCTCAGAAACTTCCTGTCAAGCAACCTCAAGTCAAGACACCGCCACCACCTCAGTCAGGTGGTGGACAAGGAGGCGGTAAAGAAGAATAGGATTAAGGCCCTTTGGGGCCTTTTTCTTTTAAGGGAGCAGAACGAAGTTTATCCGCTTGCGCGGCGGGGCCAGTGGTCTGTGGGATTATGGTAAAGTGGTACCGCTGAGGAGAATCGAACTCCCATTTTCTGATTGAAAATCAGACGTCCTAACCATTAGACGACAGCGACACGTGGCGGCAATGATGGGACTCGAACCCACGACACCCTGATCGACAGTCAGGTGCTCTAACCCACTGAGCTACATCACCGTACCGCCAGCGAGGTTCGAACTCGCGTCACCGCCTTGAGAGGGCAGCATCCTAACCACTAGAAGATGGCGGCTTATCAATTTCGATCTTGCTGATTTTGTCTGTCAGCTCGTCCGTTCTTGATGAACTCATATATGACACACCTTAAAATCGGCGTCAACCATTAAAATCAAAAAAAGATAATTATTTCAAAGGCTTAGCTTTATGAATATGGGCTATCGTTCGCTGCCTTTGGCCTCGTTGAAATTCGCTCGCAATTTGGTTTCGTCACGTTCTCGTTCTTCGCTATCGTCGTCGCCTTTCGGCATCGTTTTCTCCTTTCTGGTTGGATGGTTTCAGGTTTGAACCTAGAAAATAAAAGGGGCCGCAAATGCGACCCCTAAAAAAGAATTCAGATATCTTTTTGAGCGGCCGCGTGCTTGACGGCCGCCGATAAACGGCTACCGCCGGGTGGTATCGTCCTCCCGACGTTCTTCAGTGCGCAGAATGTGCTGCATGCCGTTCATGTTTAACTCCAAGGTTTCTATTAGTGTTTAGTAAATGTCGCCGCCTCAGTCAAGGATCGCATCTTTGGCCGTAGGTAATTTCGTCATGTTCGGTTACATTCGACATAAGCAATTTGAGGTGAACATGAAAATCTCCATAACGGATCGTGGCATCCATGCAATTGGTCATCTCCTTTCAGCAGGCGGGTTTCAGTCCCGCCTGGTCGGAGGTGCCGTGCGTGACATGGTTGTCGGTATGCAACCGAAAGATATGGACCTTGCTACAGACGCTCTGCCCGAGGTCGTAATGGAACTGGCTGAGCGTAAGGGCTATCGGGTTATTCCGACTGGTCTGCAACATGGTACCGTCACCCTCATGTATGAGGACGTTGGCTATGAAGTCACGACGCTCCGGAAAGACGTTGAGACCGATGGACGTCATGCAACTGTGGAGTATGTCACTGACTTCGCGGAAGATGCGGCTCGACGCGATTTCACCTTCAACGCGATGTCGGCCTCTCTCGACGGGCAGGTGCATGACTATTTTGGCGGCTTGAAGGATCTCAATGAAGGGCGCGTAAGATTTGTCGGCAATGCGCGCGAGCGTATTGAAGAGGACTACCTGCGCATCCTGCGCTTCTTTCGTTTTCGTGCTCGTTTTGGTGGCGAAGAGACCGAGCATGACCTGCAGGCGATTAAAGATACCGCTCATGGGCTTTCCGGTATCTCGGTCGAGCGTGTCTGGAGCGAAATATCAAAGGTCTTGCAGCATTCGAATGGCACGAAGCAGCTGCGGCCGATGGCGTCCTTGGGCGTTGCCCAGGTCATTGGTCTGCCGATTGACGAGGAACATATCGGGATTGCTTCCGATGCCAGAGAGTTCGGCGCGCGGCCATCGGTGATGTTGGGCATCCTCTCAGGGCATGAGAGTTATGCCGAAGAGCTTGGAACTCGCTGGAAATTGTCGAATGCCGAGCTGAAGGACGCTGTTGCTGCAGCTCAGGTCCTCGCTGCAGCTGAGTGCGACCCTCACTACTGGCTGACTCAGGCAGTGAATGGACTTGATCCTGCTGTCGCCTGTCCAATTCTTTCTGCGCTTGGCGCTCACGCGGCCGCAAAGGCGTTGGCTGGCGATATTCCGGTCTTCCCCCTTAAGGGCCGTGATCTCGTAGGTGTCGTGGACAAGGGTCCTGGCATGGGCGCGGCTCTGAACGAGGCCAAGGTCAAGTGGATCGACTCCGGCTTTACGCTCTCAAAAGAGGAACTGATCACTGAGATTATGAATGGCGGTCCCGCTGCTAGGAGGTTGTGATGGCGCTTAAACTTAGACGACCTGGAACTAAGCCGGAGGATACCGATGAGATGACGTCTTCGTCTCGTTCGTTGGCTACATCCGCTCCTAAGCAAGAGGCAAAGCGGAGTTCGAAGTGGTTTGGCCGTTCGGCACCTCCTCCACCCCACGGTAGCGGCTACTCTGAGTTTTTGGATTGGGCTTCGAATGAAGCGCTTGATCCTTCCAATGAAGATCGCATTTTGGCCACTACCGTATGGATGGGGAGGGAGCCAGAAGTTGAAGATATTGAGGAAGCGCCAACGATGAAGATGTAGGTACTTTCTCGAATATTTTCTCTTTTCGTTTGCGGATGATTTTTCCGTAATTTATTATCGCAGAATATCAGTTGTTCAACATTTTTCTCCATTTTTTTGGAGGGTGAATAGGTAGGCTGCGAATGTCCGTTCCAGATATTTGGAAAAAGTCGGCTCTAATTGATGTTGAAGCCAGCGGCCTGATGAAGGGTTCATTTCCAGTCGAGGTCGGTTGGCTGGTTGATGATGTTTTTGGACACCTAATTATCGATCCGTCGAAACATTGGGATATGACCCGATGGGATGTCGATGCTGAAGCGATGCATGGCTTGTCAGTGCAGACGCTTACGATGAAAGGTCTGCACCCGGTTAGGGTTGCTGCTCGGCTCAATCAGTCCTTCAAAGGAAAGAAAGTCTTTTCGGACTCCCCAGAGGCTGATTCCGATTGGCTCGATGAGCTTCATCGAGCGGCTGATGTGAAGCGTGATTATGAAATCGAAAGCGTCGGACGGTTGCTCGGTTTTTTGGGAATCGAAGCAGAGCGGGCTTATGAGATTTTCGATGCCGTTCAAGAGAGCATGCCTTCTCGCGGTCGAGCGCTTGTTGGCGTTCGCTATCTCAAGGCTGTTGTTGACTATGCAATTTTGGAGGTTCGCGGGAATGCTCGCTAAGCTTGTTCTTATTGTGGCTTCATTGGTGGCTTCTTCTTCCCCAGTTTTAGCGCAACACAAGATCACCATTACTCGCGTGGAATCTTTGCGAGCTGTTCCGTCTGGCAATGTCTCTCGGGACGCCCTTGAGATGATACCAGGAACGACGATAGCTCCTGCCGACAGTAAGCCCATGCGTCCGATTCCTGAGTATGTCTATTCGTCTAGAGCAGGAAAGAACATTCCCTTGCCGTCTCCAAACCCTCTTGGTGTCAGCTTTTGCGACTTGGACATTTATCCGTTCGAAGATTGAGAGAAAGCAGAATGGGCCTCGGTCTTTGTCTTTCTGACTGTGATGTAGGTATTCTATATATTCACGCGAGGATATGATTTCCCTTTTGTTTTTCAAGAAAGCTCGGCATTATTTTCCTTAATTAGAAAAGTAAGGCAGTATCTACATGTCTACAGATTATGAGATTATTGGCGACTTAGTTGTGAAGAATAGACCGAGTGGCAAACAGGATTACATCTGCCATATTGGCGATTTATTGTCTATCGGATGGGACAACTCTGCTAACCAGATGATCGCACATGGCGATGTAACTAACGTCGCTCGTATCATGCAGGTGTTTGAAGACTTTGCGAAAAATGCCTCATCTGACGCCGGATTGAGCGCAGATTTCTCCATTCTTTGTTTTGAGGCTACCGAGGATTCTGTTTGTGCCCTTAACTCGGCTATTAATGACCCCGCTTCCGGTAGCGCTCTCCTTCAAAGAGCAGAAGTGTACGACGAGAGCAGGCTCGGTATTCAGCCCTGTATCTAGTTTTCTGAACGCCCGTGAACCCCTGATAAGCCTATATTTTTATTGAACTTGTCAATTTTTATTGTTGCATAATTCTTGAACCTGGATAATATTGGCCCCATTAAAGGAGCTGATTTTGAATTTCTCAACCTCGAACAAGAAAGTTCCCGTATATGTCTATGTAATGCTGGCCGTTACCTTAGCATATCTGACTATTGAAGTGCCTTTCTCTGTTCATTTGATCGAATTCATGGGTGGTAACCCTTCGTTATCGGACATCGATGACATAGAGTTTTTTGGTCGCATTCTGACTGGTTGCGCGGTCGCAATCTTTGTTGTGGGCGCAATTGTTCTTCCTCGTATGAACTTCAGGCGTTCCAAGTTTCGCAACGCTTTCTGGATTGCCGTTTGGACGTCGCTATCAATTGGCGGCACGTTTAACGCTCTGAACTACATTGCCGACTATCTGGGTGCCTCCAGCACGCCTGAGCAGCGCCGCGTTGCATTTCAGACGAATGTTATAAAACGTCAGATAGCTCAGAACGGCGTTGGCGATATCGCTATGACCGACACTAGTGACTGGCTTACGTTTGTGTCTGCAATACCTTCGCTTGGAGCATCCGCTGACGAGCTGTTTGAAATGTCGAACGTCGCTCGTAAGGACATGATACGTGAGGAAGCTTATCGTGCGCTTGGCAGCCTAGAGGACGGCCGCAAGCAATTCTCCACTGAGAGCCGCACCGTATCTAAAGAGATATATGCTCAGTACCAAGTTGCTGTTGGCAAGTATCACGAAGCTCTTCAGGAATTGAACCGCGAAGCCAACAGGGCCGTAAGCAAGTTCGAAGACGCTGCTCGGAAGAAGGCGAATGGCTTGTGGTACTGGTATGACAAGGAAAAGAAGGCTGAGGTTGCTCGTACTGAATTCCGCAAACACGGCCTGCACTTTACGAACAAGCAGAACCCGCTTGATCGCGATGTGTTCGCCCATGAATTCGGCAAGAAGTACAAGGTCGAAGTTAGGGCATCTTTTGATAAGGGCATACGAGAACAGTTTGGTTCTGTCATAGACCCCGACCTCGGGTTTGAGGAATTCTTCAGCCATCCCGCCGTTCACAACAAGCTTCGCTCGGTGTTCAAGCTTCCGAAGTCATCCATCCCTCTGGGCGATACGATGTCCGATGCAGATTTTTCAAAGCTGGTCTATGAGCCGCTTGCTTCCAGTAATGCCGACATTTTTGCTCGTGCGTTTGATGCCCCTGCCACGCAGTTCGCGAATGGCAACGAGTTCGAGAAGCTCGGGACCAATGCAGTGAAAATGATCCAAGTTCCGGTGATGGCAATCCTGCTTTCGATAGCTGGCGCGATGTTGCACATATATAAGTTCTCGACCTATCTCATACAGATTTTGGCTGGCCGGACGAAGCTTCAGTTCATAAACACTGGTGTTCGCCACGCCCTCGGTTTCTCAGTCATGGCTAGTGCCTTCATATTCATGGGCATGTCTGGCAACGTAGTCACCTCGAACGCCGCTTTCGCTCAGATAAAGAGCGGTGCCCCAGTTGCTCATCTGATGCACGGCGCAATAGCGATACAGCCGGAATTTTCGAAGCTTGGCCGTGGTCTTGGTTCGATAGGCCCTTGGAACCTCATAGTGTCCCACCTGCCTGCTCCAGTCCTTTACGAGAACACTAAGATTGCAAAGGCTGCAATCGCACCTGTGGTTGAACAGGCGGCCATGGAAGCCGAAAACATCACCTTGGAGAACATACCCGTTCCGACTCCGCGTCCAGACCGCGAGTCAAATTGATGGGCTAACGGTGAATTCTGGGTAATCTACGAGGACTTCGCCTGGTACTTCGAGGCCGCTGTCGATAGCGCGTTGTATCGCGATCTTGTGAGCCTTCATAAGGCATGCACGACCCGCTTTTGTCAGCTTGTGCCCTACGTTCATGGTATCTGGATGTTTGATCATCGCGTCGAACGCTCGAATGAATAATTCGGCTCCGAGGCCAGCTCCGTGGTGCGCTTCGTCAACAGCGATCCAATTCTTGCTGATGCCACCGACAAATGCTCTAGATCCCTTTTCATAGATGGCGATAATCCCTTCTTCATCCGGCTCTTTTGGGCTGATCCAGACGTATCCACTTTCTGAGGAAACATTGAACCTGTGCCGCATTTTAAAGGTCCGATTGGCGTGCTTTCTGAGTAGTTCGAGCGGATTGTGAAGGGCTTTGCCGTTCCAGGTCTTTCCACACAGAGCAAGCTTCAGCATCTCCTCCTCATGGCTAGACGCGTTTTCTGGCTCCATCAGTAGAGACAGAGGAATGTTGTGTAGCGATACGGGTTTTCTGTTGCTCGGCTCAATAATGAAGACACAACACTCCTTTGGTCATGCCTTCATATTGGTTTGCTGGCACGCAAGCATCAATTCATAAGGTTCTCACGACGTCATCTACTGTTGCCTTCCAGCGATTTAATGTCTGTATGCTCTCCTCTGAGTCCGCTTCGAGTTTCTTGAGGGCGACCTCTGAATCTTCCAAGGCCTGGAGATACTTCTTATGTATGTCGCTTGTTGTCGGCACTGCTGACAGGTTTTGGCGAATGCGGTCCTGCTGCTTGTAGACGAGGTCGATCTGTCTGTTTAGGTCCTCTACTCTAAACTGAGCGGTCATCTGCTTCTGTTTGAGGTCAGCTAATTCTTCGAGCTTTGCCTTCAAAGTTTCGTCAGTGGTGTCGTTGGCCCACATCGCAATCATCGAGGAGTTGATGTCGCCGACAGTGTAGCTCTCGTCGAGGGGCATCTCATCCACGACGTTGACTGTTGTGCGCTCTCCTGCTGGCGCTTTGACTTTTATGCGATAATGGGTCGTCGTTTCAGTCACGTTGGCGTCTGAAATGAACTTCCAGCCGTTCAATTTCGGATGCTCGATGATTACGGCTCGTTCTGCATCTGGTGCCGTTGAGATTGTGTAAGTGGTCGAATTTCTCATGACGCCTGACGTCGTGATCACTCCGTCGACGACTTTGATGGATCGGATGGTTCGACCGTTCTTCGCGTCGGGGGTGACAGTCACTTTCTTGTCGGTGGCAAAGCTTGCAAACCTGGTTTCATCAGGAGCAAGGCTGGGCAGTTGTGCATCGCCCACATAGCCGTTGTGCTTGTCATAGACTGTTAGGATGCCCGCTGGCAGACCAGCGCCCGTCGAGTTCTTGAAACTGATAGCAGCGACGGGATTTTCCGACGACTGATGTAGCGTGTAAACGGACACGACTTCTGCATCGACGTCCTGGTCAATGATAGGTACTGAAAGCGTGTCGCCGTTCGTGACATCGTGCGATCCTTTGATGGTGAACGAGGTCGAGATGTCGTTTTCGACCGCATCGGAGACTTCGGCCTTCGCCATATCATAGCTTGCGACTTCAGCACCAAAGGCCATTGCTCCGGCCGCTTGCATGGTCGGCATCGGGGCCATCGCCGCTTTTGCACCTATGCTGGCGCTATTACGCCTCGCTAGTTCACCTCGATCCATCCTTGGGGCTGCGTTTGCTGCTGTGCTGATGGCGACATCGGCGCGATCTTTCCAGATACGTTGGTGGAGACGCTGTTTGAGTGTTACAGGAGCGCCTGACGACAGGGTGATCGAGACGTCCTTCCAGTCTTCACCGCTGGCGTTTTCAAGTATGGCCCAGGACTGAATGCGAGCCTTCTTGTCGTCCTCGACCACCACTCGATATGCCGTTTTCCAAACAGGGGCCGAGACGACGTAGGAAACATCGATGTCACGGTTGCCTTTGCCACCCATTTCGATGGCAATAACGCGTGAACCGTCTGACTTCCTCTTCCCTGCTGCATCAACTGCGGCAGCGATTTTGGCCTGAATGTCTGGGTCTTCTATGGTGACTTCTGTCGAACTATCCAGCGGCATGCTGGTCAACTTTCCTGTCGTGGTCAGCAAGCTGAGAACATATTGAACGCCTCGTTCCTCACTCTGCTTTGAGGACACACCAAGAACTTTGCCTTGAAGCGCCTGGCCGGATGATGTGACAGACACCTTGGCTCCCTGAAGGTTGGAGAGCAACTGTGGAAGGCTCTGCAGGTCTCCAGCTGAGAACGGTAGTGTCCGGAATGTTTCTTCGACTGGCTGTGGACCAGCGAGAGAAATCCCCTTCACGGTCCCCTCCCTGTCCTTCACGATCAGGCTTTTCAAAATGTCGTCGACCTGATCAAGGGGAACTTCAATGAGGATTTTTCCATCATCCTTGATGGAGGCCGTTCTGTGAATTTCTGCGAGACCTCCCGAAGAGAGAGTTACGGATCGGATGGGGCCTTTCGTGTCAGCGTATGCAACTGAACTCAGTGACGTCGAAATGAGTGCTGCAGCTAGTATCGATTTAAGCATGATATGAAGCCTTTGTTTGAATATTCGTTGCGAACATACAACAGTTCGCCACCGGCATCCAAAAGATGGGTGTTTTCAACATCAACAATAGATGTGGTCTTGGCGACCTAGCGAAATGATTCGAGTTCATTCGTATTATTAAACGGGTGAACATTACGATGGCCCAAGCCTGGGCGTGTAAACGGTGTGTTGTGACTCTTCATCGAGAGTGGATGACTGTACTTTTTGCCTTGCCAAATCTGGCATCATTCGACGAAATAATTTAACCAAGCGTCGGACTAGTTCGTCATCGCGATAGGCTAATTCAAGATCATTTTCATGAAACGTCCGGTATCCGACGCATTTCCATGGAGCTTCAAGGCGATTGAAGCGCGCGATAAATGCCACTGGCGGCATCGGGCCATCGTAGTCCCAAAGCTTTCCATCCAATAGAATGACAGCATGACCAACTGCATCGTCCTTGTCTACCAGACCGACAATTTCGCCGCCAATGACTGCCTTTAGAGCCTGCGCAACGATAACGCAGCCACCATCGAATGGCCCACATTCAATGGTGGCCTCCAAATCCGCACGAAAATCTTTGTCGATCAGCCTGCGTCGCATATTCCAACTACTAAAATCCATCTGCTTCCTATCCGTGTGACACCGCCGCCTTTAATTAGAGCGAAGGGCCAGATAGGTCCTGGCCGAATTCCAGATGTGCTTCGTAAGCCTTGCGAAGAGTAATGATATCGGCCTTCAATGTGTCGCTGTCCTGCGTCAGACACCAATCACGGAAGCTATGAGCAAGCCCGATCTCAGTATCATCAGGCTGCCCACCGTCTGGTTTCCGCGTATGCGACCACGTGAATTCCGTCCCTTTTTCGCGGGATGCAACGATACGATCCTTCACGCCACGCATCTGCTTCCAGAACGCGTAGAATGGCAGTTTGACCTTCGTCATATACCCAGCGGCGTCTTCGATCACCAAGCCTTCCACATGTTCCCCGCCGACGCGGTAGTTCATGTCGGTGGTCGCCTTCCTGTACCAGCCAGCAAAGGCAGCGGCATTCTGGAACGTCATCGCCAGTTTCTTCGTTTCGATACCGAATTTCCGGCCAACGGCTTCAACCACATCAAAGCTTGCTTTCTCAAAATTCGCAGAACGTCGAATAATGTCGAGCAGAACTATTTTCGGTTCGTTATATTCGATCATGTGTGGGTCATTTACTGGATCAATAACCTCCCAAGTCATCGACGATTCAGTGTCGCGAAGATATCGACGTATTTTTTCCTGCTGAACGCTGGTTAGCTGTTGTGCGACAATATCTCTAAAGAAATCTGCAAATTTTCCCTCTGGCATAGATTTTGAGGCGATGAAGAGACTGTCGGTTTTTTCGTCGTACCCCATATTTCCAAGGAAGCCATTGTATTTCACGTAAAGCCTGATCGGGAATTGCATGTTCTTTGCGAGATTAGTGAGTTCAGTTTCTTCACGTTCTCCCACATTCCAAAATTTTTCATAGCCACGAGAAACGATTTTGTTTGTCTCTCGTTCAATAAACAGGCCACGAGCCTTCACGACAACATCATCCCATGAACGGTCGTAAAAAACTTTTTTAGTGAAATTAAGCGAATATATGTGCGGGAAAAGTTCGCTCGACTTTTCACGAACGCCTTCATGCTCGTGCATAGACTTCAGGAGGCTTGCATCCATTTCCGTCGACTTGCCGTCAGGCTTGATAATCCAATGAGGCAGCATTTTACGTTGGGCCTTTCTGACTTCGGTGATCTGGGTTTCGAGAGCCAGGCGCTCCTTGAGCGGGCGATAGACATAGTTGCGGAATGCACTGGTGCTCCAGCCATTGCCATCGAGAGTGCAAATTCGCAGATTGCCGCCGTGTTCGACTGAGTCTTCGAGATTGAACGAGTGTTCGGTCGCCGCAATATCGACGTTGCCGTGATTGCGGTGTCCGTGAACTTGGAAGCCTCTCTTGCTGTTGCGCTCGAACTGCTCATCAATCGGATCTTCCCAATAGCCCGTGCCATGGGAGTATTGATACAGCGAAATTAGATGAGGCTTATCTGGGAATGTGCTTAAGCCAGCGTGGGTAACGAGAACCTCAGCACCCTTAAAATTGTACTGGAGAAATTCCTTAGCCTTCTGACAGACGGCTTCAGCGTCTGCAGGAGTAATCCCTGCTTTGATAAGCTGCGGAAGCGTTCTGAGGGCGAATTCACCGCTTGTGGCATCTTCACCACGCGCCCAGCGGTCGAGATGGTCTTCGTGATTACCCCAGAGAAGGGTGACGTTTTCCCTGTGGAGAGCATTGTCGACGAACCAGCGCATCACCTGGCCGTTTTCAATGCCACGATCAAGCAGGTCGCCTACAAAGACATACTTGTAGTCGTCGTCAAATCCATTCGCCAGCGGGCCGCCCTCTCCCGCGAGAACGGTGAAGCAGCCTTGAAGATCGCCAATGTGAATTACGCCTTTGTAGCGGTCGCTGAAGTCATGAACAGGCTCACGCAGCCACGCATCCAGCTCAGCAATGTGGCTACCGTCTTCCTTGCCATAAATGATGGTGACGTCATCGACATCATCTCGAATACCAGCTTCCAATAGTTTTGCATGCATCTCGCGAATTTTGAATTCAGAAACTCGATTGATCTCCTGCCGCTCGCTGTTTTGCTTGAGCGTCAACTCAAGCGGGATGGTCGACATGTCGAGCACGGCGATTTCATAGCGATGAGGCTTCGCCATCTCTGCCAAATTCTTCAAGTTCGAGCGCTCGATGAGAGTCGAGTCAATCGCTAGCGTTTCGCCTCGCGACATGCGTTCGGCTGCGAATTGATTGAGCATCATGAAAGCGCGGCTTGAGACCTCTTGATTGACGATCATCTGACCATCACTCGTCAGAAATGGGGCGGCGATTGTCGACCGAATATTGTCGGCAGACAGGGTCCATTGTTCCATTCCGATTGCCTTCAGGGCGTGGGATTTGCCAGAACCAGGCTGGCCACGAGTTATAATCAGCTTTCTCATTTTCTTTCATTCGCTTTTTTCGTATTTTTTGCCTGATAATAATTATGAATTTTAACGCAAGAAACCAAGCTCAATTAAGTTGACAATTTTATTTTTTCGAGGGATTTAATAAAAGCTTATGACGGGTCTTCCTGGCCCGTGTTTGGAGATTGTGATGAGCAAGGTAGACGACGTCCTTGGTGATGAGATCAAGGCATATGAGAAATTGAATTCTGCTCGCGCAGCCAACATTGGCGAGCCGATGGTTGTGCGTGTCGACGGAGCTTCTTTTTCGAAGTTCACGCGGAATGCGGTGAAGCCATTTGACGCGCGTATTTCAGCGGCGATGATCTACGCAACGAAGTCTACGGTTGAGGAATTCAACTGCCGGATCGGCTACACACAATCAGATGAAATGAGCTTCCTGCTTTATAGTCCAGATCAGGAACTGCCTTGCAGTGGTCGGTACGAGAAGTTGGCCAGTCGCTTTGCTGCGCATGTGACGGCTCACTTCCTCATGAAGGGCCTTGAACTGTTCCCTGACCTGATTGGTGATCGTTTGCCCTCATTTGACGGTCGCGCTATCGCTTTTCCGACACTTGATTTGGCTGCCAAGGCGATCCTTTGGCGTGAGCTGGATGCTCGTCGTAATGCTGTCAGCATGGCAGCCCGTTCGGTCTGTTCGCCCAACGAACTTAGTGGGCGTTCATCCCGTGAACAGCGCGAGATGATGTCCGCTCGCGGGTTGGAATTTGATGGTTTCCCTGAAGATTTCCGGCGCGGCGCTTTCGTAAGGCGCGTGAAGGTGATGAGAGAACTGACAGCCGAAGAGCTGGCTCGCATCCCTGAGAAACATCGTCCGACTGGTCCAATCGAGCGGTCCAGTGTTGAACAGGTTCAGCTTCCGAATTTGTCGTTGATCGAAAACCTTGCAGATGTCCTCGTCGATGGTGCCGAGCCAGTGATCGCGGAACGAAAGTTTGCACTAGCAGTAACGGGGTAATCTATGGGCAGAGAGAACATCCTTCAGGGTCTGAACAAGGAACAGCGCCAGGCGGCCGAAGCGGTTGACGGCGCATATCTCGTTGTTGCTGGCGCAGGTTCGGGCAAGACCACGGTCTTGTCTCGCCGTGTTGCGGCACTTGTCGAGGCGGGCATCGAGCCTTCCTCGATTTTGCTTCTGACCTTTACACGTTTTGCGGCCAAGAACATGCTGGATCGCGCTAAGCGGATCACACCAGCAGCGGTTGACGTCGTTGGCGGCACGTATCACTCGATTGCGCACAGGCTGGTTCTTGAAAACCATCGCATGTTCCGTCTGCCTGAAAAGCCTACCTTCCTTGATCCAGACGATGTGACGTCGGCTTTCAAGAAAATCGCCGTCTCTCTTGGTGGTAAGGATGAGAACATGCCGAAGGGGTCGGCCCTAGCAAAAGCTCATTCGTTCTCGGTCAATACGAAGCGCCAGCTGGACGATGTGGTCCACGACCGCTTCCCCGAATTTTCCTATGCCGTCGACTTCTTCCAGAAGTGTGCGGACGAGTACAAGACTTACAAGCGCACGCGCGGACTTCTGGATTACGACGACCTGCTGGTTGCGTGGGACAACATGATGGACCATCCGGCCATCGGAGAGGCTGTGCGCAAACGCTTCAGGTATGTTCTGGTCGATGAAGATCAGGATTCGAATGCTATCCAGTGCTCTATCGTGGCGAAGCTCGGTGGCGATAACCCGAACGTCATGGTCGTTGGTGATCCTGCGCAGTCGATCTATGCATTCCGAGGTGCTGCTCCTCGCACGATGTTTGAGTTCATTGAGCGTTGGCCACATGCGACGACGATTAAGCTGAACACGAATTATCGCTCGACGGAAGAAATCCTTTCGATTGCAAACGCTGTCGACCGCGACATGCGCGAGCGCTTTGATCGTGAACTGCTTCCAGCTCCAGGCGCTGTCGGTGAAACTCCTATCATGACTCAGGTCGTGGATTATGAGACCGAGGCAAAATACATCGCTGACAAAATCCTCGACCGTAAGGACGATGGTGTCGACCTCGGGGAGCAGGCGATCCTTGTTAGGTCGATGAATACGGCTCGACACATTGAAGCTGAACTGGTTCGACGTCGCATTCCATATAAGGTCTCTGGCGGTATCAAGATCAATGATGCGGCTCACATTAAGGACATGCTTTGCATGGCTCGTTGTGCCGCCAACCCGTTGGATGAACCCGCATGGCTTCGCGTGCTGATGATGGCCCGCACAGTCGGCGAGAAAAAGGCGTCTCAGGTTTACAACAAGATTGCTGACGCAGTTTCGGAATCATTCCTCGGTGATCCGTGCGAAATCATCATGGATATGTGCAAGAAAAGCCCAGATGCAGGCCCCATTTCGGAAGCATATCGGATTTTGGCAGCGGGCGGCCCACCTGTCGAAATACTCGAACGCGCTATGGCTGTCGTTGAGGACCTGTTCAAGCTTCGCTATGACGACTGGAGCAGTCGCAAGAGCGACATCAATGCCGTAATCGGCCTCGCCGAAGGCCAAGAAAGCCTTGATAGCTTCCTCTCGACTATGTCGCTCGATTATTCGATTGATAAAAAGCGGGAAATTACAGGGGAAATGCAGGAAGAAAACCCTGTGACCATTTCAACTGTGCATTCTGCGAAGGGTCTGGAATGGGACGTCGTTTATATTCCGTCCTTTATTCAGGGCCACATGCCATCGGCTTACGCCAATGGTTACGAGGAAATCGAGGAAGAAAAGCGCGTACTTTATGTCGCTGTGACGCGCCCGAGAAAAATTCTTGAAATCACCAAACCTACTACTGGTTTTAAAGGAGTTTTTCTCCAGCAGTCGAATTTCGAGTATCTGATTGCACCTTTTTGTGAGCAGCAAAAGATTGGTGTGGTAAGCAGAAATTCTCAGTCATTCGCCTTCGGGTTCGAAGACGATTATGTAGATATCTTCGGGTGAGGACAGCCGTGAAATAGATAGGCCCCTGAGACAGGCGTGCTTGAAACGCTGCTCTCAGGGTTTCGCTTTTTTGGATTGCCCTGACAAAACCATCGGGATTGAAAGGTCGAAATTCGGCTTATTTATAAGTAAATCCGGCACCGGCGGTTGCCAATCCCGTTTGTTTCTTTGATCCTAATTGTGAAGATGTCGAATTAAGGATCATGAATGTCCGACAATAGACAGCCATTTGACTGGTCGGAAGTTGCGATTGCCATGGATCGCGGCTTGCGTGTCTTTGCGGATTTTTCCAAGCCAATTCTAATCGCGCATGCAGCCGACACTATGTCGATTACCAACCTGCTTTTCTTGGTTTCGGTTGGTGAAAATGAAGCTCGCGTGAATGATCTGGTCAAACGTGGTCACTATGTCGGTTCGAACGCTTCTTACGCCCTAAAGTCACTGCAGGACGGTGGTTTTATCGAACGTCGTCAAGATCCTTCGGATAAGCGAAACGCTATCGTTGTCTGCACGGATCGGGGACGAGCGCTTGTTGTTGCAATTAAAGAGGCCTGCGTTGCCAAGGGCGTAGCTCCTCGTGATGTAATAAAATCGCTCAAGATGTTTGAGGACCACTGCACGAAGCTTCCGGTCACCTAATGAAAATAAGAGTTTTGCAGCCTCACATCTCATCCAGAATTGCTGCTGGCGAGGTTGTCGAGAGATCAGCTTCTGTCGTTAAAGAACTCGTTGAGAATGCTGTCGATGCTGGCGCTAAATCGGTCACGGTCTCGGTTCGTGGACCAGCGCTTGAACATATCAAGGTGCTTGATAATGGTCGCGGCATGGATGTGGAGGATTTGGCCCTTTCGATGCATCGGCATGCAACATCTAAACTGACGGATGACGACATCCTGAAAGTTTCGACGTTGGGCTATCGTGGAGAAGCTTTGCCTTCCATTGCCACGGTGGCAGATGTCGCGATTATCTCTCGAACGGCCGATATGGACTGCGCATTTGTGATGACAAGCCGTCATGGAGTTCTGCAAGGCCCACGACCTTCAGCTGGGCAATACGGTACAATTGTGGAGGTCTCAGATCTCTTTGCACGGCATCCAGCTCGACAGAAATTCCAGAAATCGGCAAAGACCGAGGCGGCCGCCATTCGAGAGGTTTTGGCAGCGACTGCGCTCTGTTTTCCGAATGTCGACTTCCGTTTTACGGTCAATGGCACCGAGGGGCGCTATCAGGCACGTGAGAGCATCAAGGATCGCTGCGCTGACGTTCTGGGCAAGGATTTCCAAGGGAACGGTATTGAAGTGGCTCATCAGGTCGGTGATATGCGTATCGACGGTGTCACCTGCATCCCTACTGCTGCGCGCTCTGACGCATCCGGCATTCGTCTCTCAGTAAACGGACGCCCTGTTGCCGACAAGATGCTGAAGGCTGCTGTTCAGGCCGCCTATGCCTCCTTGATCGGCCCTGGAAGGCACCCGCAGGCCTACATTGCCATCACCCTTCCTTCCAGCCTGGTCGACATCAATGTTCACCCACGGAAGGCTGAGGTGCGTTTCATGCGACCGAGCGATGTGGCGGCGGCCGTGAGACAGGCAGTTGAGCACGCGCTCGATCATTCCGGACTGCGTTCGCCAGTCTCTCTTCCCGATCTCGCTCGTACGCTTGCCACAGAGAACGACATTGGAGTTGATGATCGCCGTCGTCTGCCGCTCGGACAGTTTGTTGGCCAGACGAATGGCTCGTGGCTGATATCCGAGACCGCAGATGGCATTGTCATCATTGACCAGCATGCCGCCCATGAGCGGGTCATTCTGGAGCGTTTGAAGCAGCACATGGATGGCATCACGATCCCTGCGTTCGTCTATCCAGAGCCTGTCTCAATGAATGTCTCATTCTCGGATGCAGCCTGTGTTGATGAAGCGGCTGAGGTGTACGGTGAACTTGGCTTCAAGACACGCGTCGTTGGAGACATTGTCCAACTGATCTCGGTGCCAAGTGTCCTAGCCGATGTCTCGCCGAAGTCGCTTGTCACTCTGGTCGTTCGCTGTGCGGTCGATGGTGTTGGCGCTGGCGCTTTGAAAGAGGCGCTGTGGGAGAAGTTGGCTACAGCGGCCTGTAAGGCGGCGATCAAGGCTGGTGATGATCTGACACCGGAACGAGCTGATCTGTTGCTCCGTGAAATCGAGGCGACCCCCAATGCTTCATACTGCAACCATGGCAGGCCTACCGTCGCGTTTTTGAAAAATGAGGATATCGCTAAGCTCTTTGCTAGAGGATAGGCTTGTTGGTTGCGACTTCAGCGCTCAATCTGATTGAAAACTTGGAATATTCAAATGACAAAATTCACTCAATCGCAACTGCGCGCATATGTCGAAAAACTCTCTGAGGATCACGGTCTTGGTATTACCATTTCCGACGCTCCGATCCGTTTGGAGGATCGTCATTTTAGTTTCAAAGGTCGCATCAAAGGCGGCCGTGGCGAGAAGGTCATTGCCGTACCATTCGAAGGTCGTGAATACGGTGTGATTACCGCTCGATCAGTTCTTTATGCCACTCATGCACATGATTTGACTTGGCTGGTAAACGGGCAGGCAAGTGGTAGCAAAACGAATGAGGCTGCCTGCTTCGTTGGCAGAGAACCCCCTGTGTCCCTTCATATTTCTAAGGCACAGCTTAAGGAATTCACTCACGAAAATGCTGAAAAGAACCCTCAACACCTTGCCCACTACGATGATGATTATGCGCATAGGGTAGGCAAGGGACTTTATGCCGACGAAGCTAGTTTCGGCCGCTATGTCAACGACGGTGGCGATTACCTGAAGCTACAGTTGGAACCAATTTCGGTCGCGGCTAACGAGCCTGAACCTGAAGCGGTTTCCACGCTGAAGATGTGACATCAAAAAGGGCGCTTCAAGCGCCCTTTCACTTCAATGCTGGTGCTGTGTTGAACTGATCGAGCAACCTTTGTGCGATGACTTTCGCATCCTCCAGCTTGGAAGCTGAGTAAGACGCAAGCGGTCGGTCGACTTCTAAATCACACTCATCATCCACATAGATTTCGATCAGTTCTGCAGCGGACTTCAATGTGTCCTCTGAGTAGGATTGGATGTGAAGCCAATTCTCCATTTCATCCTTGACTTCGGCCAATGGACGACGACCTCGAATGTCCCAAGCCATTCCCTCGTCATCTACGCAAAATACGTGGCATGCAGACGCGATGTAGTTGGCATCGTCATCGGGGTCTATCCAGTGCGGCTCGCCATCGTCGAGGATGACGAGCATTTCCCAGCCTGTTAGCTCATGAATGGCAATAGCGAGCACATGGCAGTAGCCAGTCGTATAATCATCGATCTCGGTTTCCGACGTGTCGCTCAATTCCATCATTATCTCCGGCCGAAAGACATTCTTGGAGATGGACGGCCATATTCGTCATCGTCATTCTGACCACCTGAAGGCGTGTCGTACTTCCGACCTGACGATGAGGACCTGGAAGGTTCCGGATTTTCATAGCCACGACGATTGATGCGTTCGAAGTTCATACGCTTCAGGGCTTCGTCGTCATAGAGCTTCAGGATTGTGTTCGGAGTTCCACCATACGCACGTTTGCTTGTTGGAAGACGCCCTGCACTAACCGCTTCACGTTTGAAGACAGGTGCCATTGAAGAGATAACTGGAATTATTTTTCCGGTTTTGCCTCCAAATGCCCACTCCTCTTCCATTGATACAATCACCAGTGATGGTAGAAAGCCGAGTTCATTTCCTGTCATGTACTGGGAGCTGAATTTTCCAACGACGGCCTTGCCTGTTTCATTCTTAGGGTTTACGTCCTTGACGATCTGTTCTTTGCCCATCGGAAGGGACCAAGCTGGGATCAGTTCGAGTAAATAATCGGCAGCAGGGGCAACGTCTGCGTGAATCAAATCCTCGATCAGGTGATCGATTGTCTTCTCTGAGGTCTGAAAGAAGGTGTCGGTCTGTCCATCGTTATCACGGATGATGAAGCCTGGGTTGCCTCCAGGCCAGCGCTCACTTCTGATCCGATCAAAAGCGGCGCGAAGGCCTTCGACTGAATTCACGACCATCGCTTTTGCGCCGTCAGCTATTATCCCAGACTGCAAAGCGCCTTTCTTGTTTACGACGGCTTTGGTTGGTCGAGTCATTGCGGTCATGACCTGCACTTCGCCCAAAAGCTTGTCGTGAACACGAGCTGCTACCGCACCCACCATGACTTTATTGTTTTCAACGTATCCGCGTTCGAAGCCAATGATGTCACCTTTGACCAGCGGAGCGACCCAGTCGTTGCCAGCAATTGCAGTCTTTAGTGAGTTGCGCTCGGACGTATGTCCGTCTGCCTGTTTGAGGGTTATGCGCTGTCCTGCTTTTACGCCAAAGGTATCAACAACCAGATGACCTTTGATTTCGTCAGGCCCCACAATTTCATCGAGCGTCACGAAAATCGGAAGACCGGACATTAGTTTGCCTTTGCTGGCCTCAGCAGCAATTTCACGAGCTTGCTCGCCTCTTTGAGATTGTGCTGCATTTCGCATTGCCTGCATGGCAGGTTTGGCCGCAGTCATCAACAACGTATTGTTTACAGCGTTTGCGCCAATAACAACCATAGTTTTTCTCCGAGAAATTCTTCTCTTTGATTATTTCACACGCATTTGCAGGAATCTAATCGGCGGGAAAATGGAAGACGCACTCGGGTTCGAACCGAGGACCTGCGGTTTAAGAGACCGCCGCTCTAACCAACTGAGCTATACGTCCGTAGTGGTGAACGCGGTGGGATTCGAACCCACGTAAGACGGGGATTAAAAGTCCCCCGCTAAAACCTACTCAGCTACGCGTCCATTTGATGATCTATATATGGCATACCCAAAAAACCAAGTCAACAACAAAAATAGAAAAAAGATATAAATTTCAATCAGTTAGGCAATAATCAAAGGAGTTCCGTGGCGCTAAAATAGCGCATCGAAAGCCATCGAATTCGAGGGATGGTTTCGCACTGCGCATTAAAAAAGCCGCGAGGACATCGCGGCTCTGGTCAAAGAGAACGGATATCCTGCCGCTATGACGCGCAGTGCCAAAGTTTTCGTTTGAGTGCTGTGAAAGTGACGGACATCTTGAGTTCCTAACGTTTATCTCAATAGCTATAACCGATTTCGTAGATACGAACAAGCGACGTGGTGACCGACTAAGAATCTCCTTCCTAAATAATTGAGAAAGATTAATTTCAAAGCAAAATTCGTTGCGAAGTCGCTATTGCTGAACCATCATAGAATTACAGTTTCAGGAGAATTCGACTTTGGCCAAATTGCGGACGAGCAAAGGGCAGGACGCGCTTGCTGTAATCGCCCCTGAGTTAATAGCCTTTATCGGCTCAGTGTCCGCTGTCGAACGCTGCTCGGCGCTTGCTGTTTCGAATGCCTTGCTTCTTAAAGCTGCCTCGCATTGGGGGCGTGAGATTTCTCATCAGCCAATGAAAATTCAGCCTGACACAATCACTACGGTGCTGGATGCATTACATGATCAATATACGCGCCTTGAAGGGGCCTTCGATAATACTGACGGTAGCAATATGAAAGACATCTATGTGATGGCCTGCAAGTGGGAAATGGTTGCCACCCAGGTTGTCATGGTGACTGTAGGAGCCAGCCTTTCTCGGGATTATGCGAACGTAGCACGTCAAGCCTGGGGGCTTTTGGCTAAGTCAAGGCATGTGGCGCAGGACGCCGTAAAAGCGCTTCTTGAGTATGGAAAAATCTACCAGGACTCTCCTGTTCCTCTGTTGCCTGGTAAGCAGCCTACAAAGAGCTATCTGTTTGCATTGGCCACCAACCTTCCTCCTATGTTCAGCGTCAACAAGAAGGCTAGACAGAAATGAGTTTGGCAAAGACATTCATGTCAGGGATTTCTGTCCTTGGCTTGACTGGAGCTGTATTGGTTGGCTCAACCTCTATAGCCTACATCAAGCAGGTGGAGCAGACACTTCCAGACCATAAACAACTCATTTCATGGTCTCCGTCTGAGGGGACGACCATCGTATCGAGCGATGGAGTGACGCTCGGGATTCATGCCAAAGAACATCGCAAATTCGTTCCATTGAAGGCTATCCCGAATGTGGTTGTCTCGGCTTTCATAGCGGCAGAGGACGGCAACTACTGGAAGCATCACGGTGTCGATGCCAGTGCAATAGCCCGCGCGACTCTGTCGAATTTGAAATCAGGTCCTGACTCTCGACTTGAAGGCGGCTCGACCATCACTCAGCAAGTGGTCAAGAATGTCCTTTTGACATCGGAGCGTACATTTGACCGTAAAATCAAGGAAGGCATCCTCGCCCTTAAGGTTGATCGCGATGTCGGTAAGGATCGTGTTTTAGAGATTTATCTCAATCAAATTTATTTCGGCGCTGGAGCCTATGGAGTGGCTGTGGCCGCTCAAACCTATTTTGGAAAGGAGCTATCCGAGTTGACCATTGAGGAAGCCGCTATGTTGGCAGGCCTTCCTAAAGCACCAAGTGCAGCCAATCCATTTATCAATCCTGGTCGTGCCCTTGAGCGCCGGAACTACGTGCTTCGCAGGATGCAGGAGAACGGATTCATTTCGGCTCAGGAACAGCAGATAGCGTCTTCCGCACCGATTACGGCCCATAAATCTGATGCTACTCTTGCCGAGAACGATCCAGCGATGTGGTACGCACAGGAAGCTGTTCGACGACAGTTGTTGCAAGAACGTGGCGCAAAGCAACTTTATGAAGGTGGCGGGCAGGTCGTTTCGACTATCAATTCGCGAGTTCAGAGGGCCGCACATGCTGAATTGCGACGCCACCTTGTCCTTGAGGATCGCAAATCTGGTTGGCGTGGACCTCTGAAGCGAGGATATGCTGGTGTGATTGATTGGTCTTCCCCTCAGTTGGCAAAGCCTGAAGGAGCTGAGGACTGGATCGTATCTGTCGTATTGAAGTCTGATCGTGACGCGACATTAGCCACGGAAAACGGCGAGGTGACCATCAAAGGTGCGAGCCTGTCGTGGGCAACATCCAAGAAGCGCGCGAATGCTGTTCTCAGACAAGGCGACGTGGTCTTGCTTGCTGATCTCGGCAAGGGGTTGGAGCTTGTCCAGTTGCCTGAGCTTCAAGGGGCTGTGGTCGTTATGGACCCTCGTGATGGATCGGTGCTTGGCCTTGCTGGCGGGTTCAGCGGCGAAACGAGCGAATTCGATAGGGCGACACAGGCAAAGCGCCAGACTGGGTCGGTGTTCAAGCCGTTTGTTTATATGGCGGCCATCGAAGCAGGCTATAACGCTGTCTCTCCAGTACTCGATAGCCCGATAGCAATCGATCAAGGTGCTGGGATGAAAGACTGGCGGCCGAGTGGCGGTTCGTCCGGTGGCATGGGTATGATCACGTTCCGTCGCTCGCTGGAGTTGTCTCGCAATCTCTCGACTGTTCGTCTCCTCTACGATCTCGGTATGGATCGCGTAGTCGATGTGGCCACCCGAGCTGGTTTCACGATGCCTGCGAATGCTTCGTATGCGATGGCTCTAGGTGCTGCCGAGGCGACACCGCTTGAAGTTGCCAGCGCCTACTCCTCTTTCGCAAATGGCGGATATCGAGTGGACGCCAAGCTTCTACTCAGCAAGGATGTCGTTAGACAGCGTGCATTTGAGCCTATGGATGTCGCCAAGATGACATCTATCCTTGAGGGCGTGATCAAGGCTGGTACCGCGCAGAAGGCCTTCTCTGGCTTCAAGAAACCATTGGCAGGCAAGACAGGCACTACGAACAAGTCACGGGACGCATGGTTTGCGGCATACGGCCCTGAGGTGGTTATCGTTGGATGGATTGGAAGGGATGACCACGGTCCCCTCTATAATGGCGCAGCTGGTGGTTCGAGTGCAGCGCCACTAGTACGAAGTGTTGCTGATGCTATTGATGGGGCTGTTTCATTTGATGAATTCTCAATCCCGGCAGAAGCTGGAACCGTCCGAGTGAACCGAAAAACGGGAGCTATTGATGAGAATGGCGACGTTCTTGAGGTTATGACGGCCGATGAAGTCAGGCAGCTTGAGCCAATCGTTCCTGAGGAAAATTCTGAGCAACACGTAGAAGACGAGCAGAATTACACCCATGAAACCTACGATTACGACGATGATTAATGGTGAAATTCATCGCGCCAACGTATTTATAATTGCCAACAACAAATAAAATCATTGACTTTTAACTAGCCGACACGATCCACTATGGTGGGTGGAATATATTGAAGGAAGTGATTTTGGTACATTCACGGGATTCTGCCTTGGCGGAGCCTATGTTGAAACCCGATGAAGAAACAAGGCTCATCAAGGACTGGCAACAACACCAAAACGAGCGCTCCAAGGAGCGCATAGTTCGGGCGTATATGCGCTCTTGCTACTCATTTGCCGCGCGTTACACGAAAAATGAAACGCATATGCGAGACCTTGCGCAGGAAGGCAGCTTGGGTATCTGCCGCGCTCTGGACAAATTCGATTTCAGTTACAATGTGAAGTTCTCAACATACTGCTTTTATTGGATAGAGAATTTTGTTGCGGATGCCGCATCAAGAACTATGAACGTAGTTTATGTACCATCGCGCGCTTTCCTTGAATCCAGGATGGGTAAACTGGAAGGAGAAAAGGCTCACGCTGCATTCAATGCGACGAATAATCTGGTAGCCCTTGAGGCGACGGTAGATGAAACCGGACAGACTTATTCGGAAAAGATAGCTGATAAGCGCCCGAATCCTGAAGACCTGATGGTCGACTCGACGCTTCAAGAAGAATATAAGCGTCTAATTGCTCGCGCCATGTCGGGCCTGACGCCGAGAGAGCAGAAGGTTATTTTCGAGAGAAAACTAACCGAGCCTCCGCGCACTCTGGAAGATATATCTACCGATTTGGGCGTTACGCGAGAGCGAGTCAGGCAGATTGAGATTGCGGCCCTACAAAAAATGGCCGCGACGCTTTCTGAATTCGACGTCGCGGCTAATTTCACTTCTTGATTACTTCACTCCAGTAGAGCCGTAGCCGCCTTCGCCGCGTTCGGTGGAGGATGAAAATTTTTCGACTTCCGCAAGTTCCGTTCCAACGATTGGGAGGAACACCATCTGAATGATACGGTCACCTGGCTGGACGATGAGTGGTTCTCCATCGACAGGATGCCATTCGAGAACGGCCGCAATTTCACCTTGGTAATCGGAATCGATCAGGCCAATGGTGTTGGCAAGGCTCAGCCCCTTGGAACCTAGACCAGAACGTGGCATTAGAACTGCTGCAATATTGGGATTGCCAATATGGATGGCGAAACCAAGTGGGATTTTCACTCGATCACCTGTTCGCAGTTCAAGTGGCTTCGAACCGCAAAATCGGATGTCGTATCCTGCAGCGCCATCAGTTGCCCTCTTTGGCAACGCGTCAAGCTCCTTCAACAACGGATTTTTGATTTCTATTTCGATTTTATGCATTCGTTTTCCCAGTATTCAATTTTTAGATTAGGGTTTTTTTCTTCGATTTTGACTAGTTTCCAGCCAATCTTAGAACGCAAGTCTGGCATGAACGTATCGCAAACGTAAATCCCATTAATCCTGCTTATTTCCGCCGAGTTGCAGAATTCTAAGGAATATTCGTACAGTTTGGCACCGCCTGCGATAATAAACTCCTCGACGGGTATCTTGTTAAAATGGGAAATAGCTGCCTCAAGCGATCTGAAGTCGCCGTTTTGAGACGAAAGTGAGTGAATTCTCCTACCAGTCAGCGGAGGCAACGTCTCCATGGTGGTTCGGCCGACAAGAAGGTCCTTCCCCATCGTTCTCGTTCGGAAGTGTTTGAGGTCTTCCTTGTGATGCCATGGGAGGTGGCCATTTAAGCCAATCCCCCAGTTGTCGTCGGCTGCTGCGATCAATGTTATGTGCATGTCAGACCGCCACAGGCGCTGCGATTGCGGGGTGAGGATCGTAACCAGTTACCTCGAAGTCCTCGATCTGATAGCCGTCGATGGAATCTGGTTTACGAAGCAATTTCATTTTGGGAAGCGGGCGAGGCTCGCGCGTCAGCAACTCTCGCGCCATGTCTTCGTGGTTCGAGTAAAGATGGACGTCGCCGCCAGACCAGATTATTTCTCCAGGCATCATGTCTGCTTGCTGGGCAATCATGTGTAGCAGTGCGCTAACCCCTATCAGATTAAACGGTGTTCCCAGGTATAAATCTTGGCTTCTGGCTGTCAGCATTGCAGAGATGCTAAACTTAAGCTTTCCATCATTCGGATCTTCAATCTTTTTATTGCTTACATGAAATTGATACAGGAGATGGCATGGAGGGAGGGTCATTCCATCTAGCTCGGCCACGTTCCAGCCATGAAACAGTATTCTGCGGCTTGCAGGATTGGTCTTCAGTGTTTCGATGATTGTAGCGATCTGATCATATTCCTTGCCATCAGGTCCTTTCCATTTGCGCCACTGTTTTCCATACACGGGGCCTAGGTCGCCCCACATTTCGGCGAAGCTATCGTCGGCAAGAATGCGCTCTTCAAATTGCTCTTGGGAGATATCTTCTCCAGTCGCCTTGCGGTACTTATCAAGCGGCCAATCTGACCAAATTTTCACGTTCTGCTGGAGCAGCTGCTGGATATTGGTTTGCCCAGTAAGGAACCAGAGCATTTCTTTGACCGCCGTTTTCCAATAAACGCGCTTTGTGGTCAGGATCGGAACAGTTTCATCCGATACATTAAACCGCATCATTGCGCCGAATATAGAACGCGTGCCGACGCCAGTACGATCCATGCGATAATCGCCATTCTCCAGAATGTTTTCTAGCAGATCGAGATATTGGTATTCAGGATGCCTCGGCATATTTCTTCTCCATTTCAAAGTATGACTTAGTGTGATTCAATCGGCTGAGGCCCACAAGGAGAATACGGTCTCTTGCTTGGCGCAAATCTAGCGTAGATCATATAGTCTGAAGGCAATTAATAATGCGCTCTCGGGAGGTTTCCTTGAAGAATTTAACAATGAATGGGTTTCAAAAAACGCTGGCTGCTGCGTGTTCCGTACTCGGCTTGCCTGCTGAAGCCGTCCAGATTAATGGGTCGGCACTTCTTATTCCTTCTGAGAACATTGCGATAACTCCAGAGTTGTCGGGCAACACTCGTGTTTGGCTCGTTACGACAACATTTAAAGTCGGTTCGATTGATGGTTTAACAGATCGAGAGATTACAAATGTTCTTTTTGAAGAGCCGCTTAATGACATCTGGGCGGTAGCTCGTCGAGTGGCTTTATATTTAGCTGAGCGGAACATCAATATTGCTATCGAAAACAGCCTCTAGGCACCGGCATTAGTTATTTGCCTTTGTGGTCGTCATAATCTCCTGAATATTGATGATCATGGAGGAGACGACACATGGCAACGATGGCGATGTCCCGACCACAAAATGCCTCGTTCTTGAAGAGGCTCACCAGCACTCTGTCCGACTTGACGAAAAACCTGATGGGGACAACTTCGCTCGTTGCACCTTCGATGGCAGCAACAAAGAAGATAGACAATCCGTTTGGAAATTTCGGTGTCCTCGCGTCTGCTGACAAATTCAAGGCCAATGCCAAGCCAATCGCCAGATCATCGATCCTTTTCACGATAGAGGATGCGCGCAAACGCATTTCGGAATTCGTCGAAAACAAGTTCAAACCAGAGAGCATCACTGAACTCAAGGAATACCTTTCTGAGCGCTTCCTGCGCCTCGAAACTTGGAAACTGCCTCCAGGCCCTATGAACATGCTTGTGGACACCAAGTCCAGCGCGGCTACGCCTGCTGCTGCCGTCGACAAGCGTCTGTCTTACTGGAATATGCTTGAGGAGAAGCTCCGTGGGGATCTGCGCCGCGAAATCGGCACGGCTGAGCCAGCAAAGGCTTTCGGCAGTTGGGAAGGCATGTCCATGTCCCTGTCCAACTCTCGCGGGAATATCGGCTACTCCATCTCCAAGGGGCAGGCTTATGTAGGCAAGGTCTTTGCTGACCAGAATGATCGCCGGACCATGCATGAGATTGTAGGGGCGGCGAAACAGCAGGGTATTGAACTCATACTCCCGACTGATGATGGCACGATCAATGGACGCCGAGTTCCAGGTCTTCCGTTCTTGAAAAAAATGGAGTCCTTGAAGGCCGAGGTGGTTCATTCAGGCCTAAAGCACGATGCGTTGGCTAACGCGTTCGGAGGTTTGGGCCTCGTCGAAACCATCGAAAGCAAGATTAAGTCGAAGCAAGCGCGCGAAGCTTCCCTTGATGGCAAAACGCAGGAAAGCACTCAGGAATTTGACCTGTCACAGTTCTTGCGTAAGGAACCGGAGCCATTTGCTGCAAAGACAAGCGATCCAAATGTCAGCTCGTTCGGCGATTTCGGCTATGAACTCGAAGAAAACTATGAATCTACGCGCAATCTGAGCATCCGTATGTATGCTGAGACTTCGAATGAGTTCGTTGTATATGATCGGGATTTTGACGAAGCTACCCAGATTCAGTTTAGTGATATGCCTGCGGGCCGCTATGATCGCGAAAATGTTCACGGTGTCGTCGAAGGATATACCGAAATTCTCGATGACGGTTCGCTGAAGCATTATGACCGTCGCGGGAATATTGTTGAATTCGAGAACAAACTGGAGGCCAAGCAAGATCAAGAGACTGAGTACGGCAGCGACCTGCCGAAATTCGGTCGATAATTTTGTTTAAATAATATGGGCACGGGCTATTTTCTGCATAGCTCGTGCTTTTTTGTTGCGCATCTTTCTGATGTGTGTCAACATTTTTACCCAATGGATATTCCTGTGAATATTCCTTGCAACGGAGCATTTAATGACAAAGAAGCTTAATTCTATCGAAAATGGCGGTGACATCGACGCACGTCGAAAGAGCCTTGAAAGCGCCCTCTCGCAGATCGAGCGTGCGCATGGCAAGGGGTCCATTATGACCCTTGGTGCAAATTCAAAGGTTGAAACAGAAGTCGTGTCGACAGGTTCGCTCTCGCTCGACATCGCGCTTGGTATCGGTGGTTTCCCTCGCGGTCGTATTATCGAAATTTATGGCCCGGAAAGCTCCGGCAAGACCACGCTCGCGCTGCACACGATTGCCGAGGCCCAGAAGAACGGCGGCACCTGCGCATTCGTTGACGCAGAACATGCCCTCGATCCAATCTATGCCCGCAAGCTTGGCGTTGACCTGGAAAATCTTCTGGTTTCTCAGCCCGACACTGGCGAACAGGCTCTGGAAATCACTGACACTCTGGTGCGCTCCGGTGCGGTAGATGTTCTTGTTGTCGACTCGGTTGCCGCTCTCGTCCCGAAGGCTGAAATTGAAGGCGAAATGGGTGATTCCTTGCCAGGTCTGCAGGCGCGTCTGATGAGCCAAGCGCTACGCAAGCTCACCGCTTCGATCTCGCGTTCGAACTGTATGGTCATCTTCATCAACCAGATTCGCATGAAGATCGGAGTTATGTTCGGTTCTCCTGAAACCACGACTGGCGGCAACGCGCTGAAGTTTTATGCATCGGTTCGTCTCGATATTCGCCGTATTGGCTCGATCAAGGATCGCGACGAGGTCGTCGGCAACCAGACCAAGGTAAAGGTCGTCAAGAACAAGCTGGCTGCTCCGTTCAAGCAGGTTGAGTTCGACATCCTGTACGGCGAAGGCGTGTCGAAGGTGGGCGAACTCATTGACCTCGGTCTGAAGGCTGGCCTCGTTGAAAAGTCGGGTGCGTGGTTCTCATATAATTCGCAGCGCCTCGGCCAGGGTCGTGAAAATGCCAAGCAGTATCTGCGTGACAACCCCGAAGTCGCGGATGAAATCGAGGCAAAGATTCGCGGCGAGCAGGATGAAATTTCCGAATCTCTGCTGACTGGCGACATGTCAGATGACGGCGGTTCGGATGAATAATGGGATAGGTGGTTTTCAGGTCTGGTCCGATGGTTCCTGTCTTGGGAACCCCGGCGCAGGTGGATACGCTGCCATTGCGTTTGATCCCGATGGAAAGGAACTCGCGGTCGTAACTGGTCGCGAGAAACGTTCCACCAACCAGCGAATGGAAATGCTTGCCGCCGCCGAAGGGTTGGCTCAACTCCCCTTGGGGGTAGATGTCACTGTCTGCACGGATTCAAAGTATGTCGTTGATGGCATGACGTCGTGGATTTTTGGCTGGAAGCGTCGTGGCTGGAAAAAAGCTGACGGTGAGCCAGTAAAAAATCTTGAACTCTGGCAACGTCTTGATCGCGAAGTCTCCAATCGAAAGGTTAAATGGAAGCACGTTCGCGGTCATATCGGAATTGAACTTAACGAGCGATGCGACAAGCTTGCCAATGAGCAGGCCCGCCTCGCTAAATCAGGAGAATAAGATGCGAAAATTAGCTTTGTTGGTCCTGGTGGCACTTGGTTCTCTTGTTTCCGTGGCTATGGCTGTCGATAGCAAGTGGGACCCGTATGCCCCAATGCCTCACGACATAATTGTGGGTAATCCTTCAGCTCCAATCACAGTCGTTGAGTACGCTTCGTTGACTTGTCCTCATTGCGGCCGATTTCATAAGGAAACTATGGCTTCCTTCAAACAGCAGTTGATCGACACCGGAGAGGCAAAGTTGATTTATCGTCATCTTCCGCTCGATCAATCCGCGCTGGCTGGGTCTCTTGCAGCTTCCTGTGCTCCCGAAGACATTCGATTTGAGGTTGTTTCCACGCTATTCGACCAAGTTGCTGTCTGGGCACCAGACATCAAGAAAATGGTTCCAGTTCTTCAATCGAAGTTTGGCGACAGGATTGATGCAGCTGAAATGCTGAAGTGCGCTTCGAATTCAGAGCTGGCCAATGAAATTGTAAACGGCATGACGAAGGCGATTGATAATGGAGTAGCATCGACTCCGACCTTCTTTATCAACGGTGAGAAGTTTGACGGCTTTATTTCGCCTGAGAATTTCTTGGTCCTCGTAAAAGCTGGTTCGACTGCCCTAGAAAAATAAATGCTTTCCTCAAAAATGAACAACAAAAAGGCCAGCTAAGAAGTCCTCTTGCTGGCCTTTTTCGTTAAATTGGTTTTCTTATTTGCAGTTTTGGTCAATTTCGTTTTTTGCGGCTGAAAACCCTGTCAGGCTATATCTGTCTTCGGCGCTTTTCCCGTCTTTGTCCGTCCAAGTAACTTTGAACTCTTTTCCGCGTAGCATGGCGGCAGTAAGGTTCGTCTCTGGTTTGCCCGTTCCAACAAAAGCAGCTTCTGCGTAGGTGAGAGTAGCGAATTGCTTGCCGTCTACGTCAATGACCGCCTTCATTTGGCTTGCATCAACGCCGCCATTGGTGACGGCTATCGAGCCTCTCACGCCCTCAGATGGATGATTCTGGATTGATAAATATGGAGTGCTTCGATTTTCGAAGGTACTCTCACTATGATGTGGCATTGTGCTTGCCCAGCATGCCCCGTTCCCTGAAAACACGGACCAATCATCAAAGCTTTGTTGGGCTGCAGACGCGTAAACCGTCCCCAAAATAATAGTGGCACACAGGGTGGCGGTTTTGATCATGACAAATATCCTCTCTGAAGAGACCTCTTATAATTTATGAAACCACCACAGTTGTCTCGTCGCAATAGCTGTGTTGAATTTTTGACCTTTTGATCGGAAATGGCGTTCTGGTTCCTTGCAAAAATAACGACGACTATGAAGGAAATCGAGCATTTTTTGATATGGAGATTGTGGGTATGCGATTACTCCTAGAGATTAAGTCAGTCAGTCAGAGTGTTGCATCTAATGGCCGCACTCGGATCGCTCTTAATGGTTTTGATAAGAATGGCCGTAAAAGCCAGGCTATTGCGTTTGGGTTTACGGCCGATAATATTTTGAAAAGCCTTTATAAAATTTGCGATCCAACTACGGACCTGTCTGAGCGCAGTGTTACCGTTGACCTTCATGGTGATTGGAAAAATAGAGAGCATGAGAAGGAAGGTAAGAAGTTTACTTATCGACAATTTGAGATCGATCAGTTTCAATTCCTCCTTGGCCCAGCTCTAGAACTCCAAAAAATTCGCCAGGATTCTTTGGCTGCTTTTCATCGTGCCGAGGCATTCCGAGCGGACGGCGATTTCCGTTCCGCCTATCGTGAGTTGCTCGCGCAAGCGGGGCGTACTTGCAACATGATCGATGAAGTTTCGGAGATCGTTGAAAGCCTCAATCGGTATGATGAAATTCCGGACGATTTCGACGTCTCTTCGGCTGAGGAGCCTTCTGCGTCGCCTGAGGCGACTGCTTTGAAGAAGTTCTCTTCTATGAACCGCGTTGAAGACGCGATGCAGTTCGCTGGTGACGCCCCTAAGGAGGAGGCTGCTCACGAGGAGGTTGCTGAGGTATCCGGCGTTGGCCAAGAAGCACCTGCTGACGAAGACGATTACGTTTTCGGTGAAGTGGTTGACGATGAGCCGTTAGCTGAAGACGCGCCTGCTGGTAACGAAGCCGAGGAAGGCTTGGATGAAAGCCAGTCGGACGTGCTTGATGATGAGCCTGCAGCGCCGGTCGAAGAGGAGGCTCCTGAAGCATCCGTTAAGCCAGCTCCTGCCCCAGCTTCAAAGCCAACTGGCTTTGGTCGTCCTATGGGTGGCGGGTTTGGTCGCCCAGGTGGGTTTGGCCGTCCAGGCTAAACGGCTCCAGCATGGAAGAGAATGGTGGCCTTCGGGCCACTTTTTGTTTGTCTGCAAAACTATCAGTTTGTGTGACTGACAAACTCTGCGTTTTCTCTCGATGAGAGTTAGGATGGTTGGAATGCACGCTACCGAGGTGTATGGGGCAACCAACCTGACAGTTTGACAGGCTCGCAAACTATCAGGGTTTTGGTGAAGCTACGTTCTCGACCGTGCTTTCAAGGGTTATGGTTTGGAAGCGAAGATTGCGCCCGCTATCGTCGAAAGCTACGACCGACAGTACGCCGCTACCGAAACAGCCGCTGTCCATTGCGATCCTGTTCCCATAATCGCAAGGGTTCTTCTTATCGGGCGTGTGGCCGTATACGACGACCTTTCCGAAGTCATGAGACGAGCGATTGAACTCGCCTCTGATCCACATCATGTCATGGAGCGACTGCTTCTCCAGATCGACGCCTGGCCTTAGCCCAGCATGGACGTAGATGTGCGTGTCAGTTTCCGCCGTCATGGGAAGCGACCGCAGGAATTCAGCATGTTCCTCTGGAACAAACTCATCCAAGGTATCTGGGATCGGGTTGTAGAGCGGGTTCCAGCCGTAACTCTGCAGAGTTTGTTGCCCACCATGCTCCCACCATGCTGTTGCCAGATTGTGTGAAGGGTCGAACCAGACAGACGAGAACATGTCGTCATGATTCCCCTTGATGGGATGCCAGGACATGTGACTTTCTTGAGGTCCTGCAATCAAGAGGTTTATGACTTCTCTGGAGCTTGGGCCTCGGTCGACGTAGTCACCAAGCAAATGCACTCTGCCTCTGGTCCCGCTTTGTAAAGCGTCGGCGGCGCACCAATCGAGTGCGATCCTGAGCTGCTCAACACAGCCGTGGACGTCGCCAATTGCATAGTCAGTAATATGGTCTGAAGTTTTGAATTTCTGATGCATGTGAATTGACCGATCCTTTCGTCAATCGTAGTCAATCTTTTTGAATATATCTAAACTCCTACGGCTTGAATGACGACTTTTCCTCCATCTTTTCGAAAAGCTCCCTTCCCTTTTCCTCATTGCAATCAATTCCGAGATTTCGAGCAGACAGGAACGCCTCATCCAGATCGGCATCCAAGAATTTGGCGTACATAGCCGCAAGTGTTCCGACAAATGTCGGTCCATGCGAAGCTTCACGAACTTTTCGATCTAATTTCACTACATAATGGGCGAGTTCATGGATTATTGTGCCACTGTTCATCATGTGGCTGGCGAGCACTATTCCTTTGGTCGCAGAGAAGTAGCTATGAGTTTCTAAATTCGATGGCCCTGCTTTGATCGGCACTTCCTTGACGCCTAACTCCTCGCAAACCTGATCGGCGTAAGCTCTACATTCATCAATCGTATTGAATTGCTCATTTTTGTAATCAAACGTCCATTCCCACCGATAGACTAATTCACGCTGGTAATCGCGAATACGGTTCGACTTTCCCCGAGCCGGAGGATCAAATCGTTTAGCTATCTGTCTGGCTTCTGATTCAGCCGCTTCCATAAAGTCGTGCTGACTTAGAACCTTGATGTCTCGCGTGTGTCGGGTGTCTGGCCTCCATCCAACGAGTATGTTTTTGTCGTCTTCGAAGATGACTATCTCACCCCGATCCTTGGCGGGTATGGACATCTTTATGCCAAAGCGAATGTTTGCGTATTCTGGAGGGGTAATCGGGCTTGGTAAGTGCCGAATGCGATGACTAGGCATGGGTCTGTCAACCAAGACAACCGTGTTGGCTGCTACAGCTTTGGTGCTGGACGGCAAATCAAGAACGACGCGCCCGTTGTCATGACGTTCTAAGAAGTCATAAATCTCGGTGAAGGGGTGGGTGCCAAATTCGAAAGCGGATGCTGATATTAGTGAGATTGCATCGCCCTGAATTGCGCCTTCGTAGAGATCACGAGCGGTGAAAATCCTATGCCGATGAGTCGAGTAGAATTTGATCCAGTTCTTAGATGCTTGTAATGAGGTGAATGGTCCCCAGATGCGTCCGTCGTCCGACGTGACAGAATGAATGGTTTCGGACGCGAAAAGACTGCTTCTCGCATCAATGTTTTCAGACTTATTCTGTGGCGCAATGGGTGCATCCAATAGATGAATCATGGAACCTTACCTCACGATTTCATCTATTGTAGCGCTGTCATTTGCATTTTTGAATTCAGGCTACCTGTTTGCCTTCTTTTAGACGCGCAGACAAGCCCGTAAAGCGTTCGTTGGCCTCGGTCGTTCTCACAGAGTGTAAGACAGCCTGATCGTGGCCGACAACAATGCAGAGCTTCTTGGCGCGCGTCACGGCGGTGTAGATCAGGTTGCGTGTCAGCATGTGCTTGTGCGCCCATGGGCAAACGAAGATGACGACTGGAAATTCACACCCTTGACTTTTATGGACCGTAGCGGCCCATGCCAGTTCGATGTCATGAATGTCGTCAGGGCCGTAGAAGGCTTCGAAACCTGAATAATCGACAACCAGATATGGTTCTTCATTGTTGTCTTTGTTCGGGCGCTTGCCGACGCGCAGGATCGTCCCTACTTCACCGTTATAGACCTTTTTCACATAGTCGTTTTTCAGGTGCATGACACGGTCGCCGACCGAGAACTCACGTTTGCGAATTTCCACGGTCTTAGCGTTGCTCGATGGATTTAGAGCCTCCTTGAGCTTCTGGTTCAAAGCGAGAATTCCCAGATCGCCAACGCGCATAGGCGATAGAACCTGCACATCCGAAATTGGATCAAAACCAAGCTCTTTCACTTTGACCGACATGAAATCCACGACAGTTTTTGCGAATGACTCGGGATCTCCAACAGCCTTGGTATCTGAAAACACCTCGAAGCCGTTCAAGACATCGCGGCCATTGAGAGGATGTTCGCCAGCATTGATGTTAGCCGCCGCGACGACGATCCCGCTGTCACCCGACTGACGATGAACCGTCTGCAGGCGAGCAACAGGGATCACGCCGGACTGAATCAGATCGCGTAGCACCTGACCTGCACCCACGGACGGGAGCTGGTCGACGTCGCCGACAATGGTTACGGCTGCATGCACTGATACGGCATCCATAAATGCTTGTCCTAGCCGAATATCGACCATCGAAAATTCGTCGATGATGATACGATCTTCTGGGAACGGATTGGATGCATCGTATTCGAAGCCGCCCTTGTCTGCTGAAAAGCTAAGAAGGCGGTGACAGGTGCTTGCCGGATGCCCTGAGGCCTCATACAGGCGCTTTGCTGCACGACCAGTGGGAGCGGCAAGAATGGTTTCTTGCTCCAGCTTTTCGATTGCGTGGACGATGACTTTCTGGGTTGTCGACTTACCAGTGCCTGGGCCACCCGTGATGATCGAAATTGGATTCATAACAGCCATCACGGCAGCGTTGACCTGGCTGTCATCGCGATTGACCTTCAGCTCGACAACAGCTTCTTCAACGACCTTGCGAGCGAGTTCTTCTGGGATGCGAGGTCCGCTTTTCACCATGTCCAGCAGACGCTTTGCGAGTCTGCTTTCGGCTTGGTAGAGGCCTTCGGTGTAGAGGAGGCCTGTCACCTTGTCATCGACGATGCCGCCTTCTTTGACGACGGTGATGATCGCTTCCTCGATCAGTGCCTCATCGACCTGCAACAGGCGTCGCGCCTCGCCAACGAGAGCTTCCATAGTCAGTCCACAATGTCCTTCTCGACCTGTCTTCTGGTCAAGCGCGTAGCGAACACCTGAATTGAGACGAGCAGGGCTATCCTTGGCGTGTCCTGCATCGAGAGCAATTTCGTCTGCTGTGGCAAATCCAATGCCATCGATGGTCTCAGCGAGTTCCCATGGTCGTGTCTGGATCACCCGGCGAGCTGCCGCACCGTAGCGTTTGATGATCTTGCCGATAGTCATTTCGCCAAGCCCGAAGCGGCCGAGAAATTCGATCAGTTCAGGTTGGGCTGCGTTGCTGTTCCAAGCTTCCGCAATTGCCTCAGCGCGACGCATAGGAATGCCCGATTTTACGAGTTCGTTCGGGTCTACAACGGCCTCTAGAATGGCATCGCCAAAGAACTTTGCGATCTTTTCGGCTGTCGATTTGCCGACGCCAGGAACAGAACCCATCTTAAGCCAGGCCACGACACCTTTCGCCCCTTTCGCGATTTCCATCATGAAAATCGCAGCTTTGAAGGTTTCCTTACCCTTGTACTGAGACCACTGTCCTTTTGCGACAATACGGTCACCGCGCTTGGCCTTGATGTTGCTGGTCACCGCAACGGTCGTAGATTTTCCACCGTCGATTTTGACGCTATAAACGGCGTAACCGTCAGACGTCTCATAGATCACACGCTCAACCCTACCAATTACTTCCTGCAAAGTAGGTTCGGCTGGAGCTACAGGTTGAGAAGCAGGTGCTTTTGCGACTGATGCTTGCGGCAACGAGATGTCCTCATACTGCTCCGGCTGAACAGACTTTTTCAGGCCAAAACCTGAGGACGAATTCGGTCGGCTAAAACCTGTCGACGCAGGTTTGGGAGCCGCACCAAAAAGATCGCCCTGACTATTGCCCAAATTGTTCGGCGTCGACGCCTTTGAAGTTACGCCTGAAGCCTTATTTTTGTAGGAGAATGCTTCTGCAGGCGGTCGCTTAAAATGCATTGATCTTCCTTCTCTAAAAACGCAAAAAATATTGCGCTTAAATCGCCGCTTGCGCAAGACTGAAAACAAGATTTCAATATAAATTCAGATTTATGAGGGCGCACAATTGTCGCATCAGTGGCATCGGGAGGTAATTCTTTTATGAAAAATTCGTTGGCTTTTATAATCGGCGTATTTATCATATTATTCGGGATGGTTCCCGCTCAGGCGATGTGTAGGCTCGATGTGAACCAAGTGGTCGCATCGAGTTCGTATTTCAACACGCGTCTAGTTAAATCGCCGGAAAAACAAAAAGACGGATCAGTGGTTTTTAGTCATGTGGATGATCCACGTATGGTTGTCAGTCTTTCATTCGGCCGCGCCGATCCCGTTGGAAACATATCCCGAAGTGCATACGTAGCCAAGGTCGATGAGTTCGCTGGCTTTATGGTGGGCAAGGCAAAGGCACAAGGACGATGGGCTGAGAAGTCCGTTCATCCTCATGATCCCGTGGCGTCGGTGGTCGTTGAAGAGACTAAGATTGATAAGGTCGGAGATGCGCTGGTGGGGCATATGGAGGCCCTCTTTACACCAGATTGCATCCTGATTGCCGACTTTGTCTCTCCTTCATCTCAGAACCTGCGGTCAAGATGGGTACAGATGGCCCAGGAAATCACCACTCTCAGGTCGTCTGCTGCTCATATGGTCGTTCCTATTAACTGGGAACCAGAAGACACTTCTCCTGCAGGCTGGAAGGCCGTTTTAGCAGGACTCGGGACCCCCTTGGTTGTGATGATCCTGATCAATGCTCTGCTTGGTCATGTGAAAGAGCTGGACCCGCCAAGCATCCACACGCGTACCGTTTTGGGTACTAACGCCTTCCTTGTATTTAGCGCATTGATATACCAGTACGGTTATTACCTCCCGATTGCATCTATGCCGTTTGAAGAAATGAAGTATCTCGATAGCTTCCTGCTTCTGACACTTGTCGGCATGCTGTGCGTAGCTGGCGCATTGCTCGCGCAACGGGCCGCACGTTTGGGTCTAATTTCTGCGTGCGTTGGTGGCTTTGCCCTGTTGTCGGCGAGCTATCTGGGGTGGACGCCTGACGTCAACATAAGCTTGGCCGTTGGACTGTCGATGATCAATATGGGCGGCTTGGCCTATGCCGCTTGGAGTATGGCATCTAAGCCTAAGAAGAATGTGATTGACGCAAATTAACCGCGATATGTCTAAAAGACAGAAGGCTGGAACCAAAATTCCAGCCTTCTGTCTTACTTTGAATGTGCGGCTCTCAGCGCTTTTATTGCATCGAGAACCATTATCTCGGTGATGTTTCCATTGAGAGCTTGGACTTTATCGCCTACCGCAATGACTATTGCAGGCTGTGATTGCAGGCCTGTCTTCTTGGCGAGTTCGTTGTTGCTCCGGATATTGAGCGCTGCTGATGGGGTATCGAGAGACAGCGGCACCAAGCCAAGGTCATTAAGTGCCTTCAGGCGTGTCTCAGGTTGTATTCCTTCATTTAGGAATACCCGTCTCAAGTGTTTCCAATCTGCGCCTGCCGCATTTGCCGCAATTATCTCACTCGACGCTTGGACGGCCATCACGTTACCGCTTCTCGGAAGATCATGATGAACAATACCGACGCCATTATCGTCCGACGCTACCTTGTCGATTATTTTTGAAACTGTGTTGCAGGCATCGCAACCATAGTCTGGAAACTCAAAAATTGTGACATCACCCGTTTGATTTCCTGATACTGGCGTTGGGAACTTTGGCGTCACTGCGGCTGTCTCTGCCTTTTGTCGCCATTCCATTATGGCTTCAACGAGTTCCTTGGGATTGGTTTTAAAATACTCAATGACCTCCCCCACGATTGCCTTACGATCTTCTGGGGACAACTTTGTGAAGCTGTCTGCTGCAACAGACGTATTCGGCAAAGAAAGGGCTAGAGAAATAGCCAAGGCTGATGTTAGCATTTTCATCAGAAAACTCCTTTGTTGACGAAATAGCCTCATGGCTCGGTTACAGTCAACGTCGATTTAAGGTGCAAAATGGATTCTTACCAGATATTAGGCGTAAAACCCGGTGCCTCCAAGCAAGAAATAACGGCAGCTTTCCGCAAAAAAGCGAAGGAGTGCCACCCTGATATCAATCGACACGATTTAACTCTAGAGAGGAAGTTCAAGGAGTTAAACGATGCTTACCGCAAGCTCATTGAAAATCTGGATCAAGCACCTGCAGCAAGTGAGCGGCCGTCTACCCATTCATATCGCTCGTCTCCGAGACGGGTAAATTCGATAAAAGTAATTCATCTGACGATTGATGAGGCAATGAATGGAGTTCACTACCGAATTGATGATGCACACGGTCATTGCGACACCTGCCATGGAGATGGATTTGTCAGACTGAAGCAGCCGACCGCCTGCCCCTATTGTGGCGGGACTGGGAATTCGGCCTATAAAGATAGAGGCCCATTGCAGATCAAGATTGTTTGTTCGCACTGCGAGGGTAGCGGAAAGACGACACGGCGTAAGTGCCTGGAATGCCATGGTTTCGGAACTAAGGCTGGTGCAGGGCTGGTTATTGACCTTCCCGCTGGTTGTTTGGCAGACGATAGCTTTGTCGTCGAAAACGGCTTCTCTAATCAGGATAATAATGTGGTAGGGGATCTGGAGCTACTGATCGCTTTGAAGCCTGACCCTCGTTTCAGGGTTTTGGGCAGGGATATCGAGATGCATTTAAAGCTCGATGTCTGGGAAGCGGTGTTAGGTGGGAAAAAAGATGTCCATGGTCCTGATGGGGAAAGGTATACGTTCAACATTCCCAGAGGGACGCCACAAGGTCGGCGCATCCGGTTGAAGGATATGGGAATGCGGAAAAATACGGATGACACTGAGAAAGGTGACCTGATTGCAGTAGTGTCTATTCAAATCCCATCAGGTGACGATCCAAAAATAAAGGAGGCGTATGAACGCCTCCGAAATGATCTCACCGACTGATGGAACTGATAACTACCTGCTTCCGGTCAGGTTGAGAATCGACCTGAACAGATTAATGATGTTCAGGTAAAGATTGATGGCGAAGAGATACTTCAGCTTTTCCGTCTCTTCGCTTGGCAGATTCAGGCCGTAAGTTGCTTTCAGCTCTTGCGTCTCCCACGCAGTCAGACACGTAAAAATAAGAACTGCGATGCAGGACAGAGCGAAATCTAGGGCCGAGGAGCCGAGGAAGATGTTGATGATTGAAGCCGCAATCAATCCAATGAGGCCCATCACCATGAACGCGCCCATGCTGGCCAAGCTTTTCTTGGTCGTGTAGCCGTAGAGACTTGCCCCCATGAAGGTGGCAATGGCAGCGAGTGCTGCATTAATCACCGATGCTCCTGTGTAATGCCAAGCGGTCACGGCCAAGGATGGGCCGAGCAGGAGAACCAGGGTCCAAAATACGGCCTTTGTCGAGGCGAGGGTTTTTCCTACGAAGCCGAACATGAAGAGCAGAAGGACTGCCAGTGGTGCAAGTGAGACCACCGTGCCAAGGGCCGTAAATCCACCTTCTGGCCTGACGAAAAGATCCATCAGATTGGTGCCCCCAACGACCGTAGCGGTAAGAGCAGTCGCGACCAGGCCTTGCGTTACGAGCGAGTAGGTGGAAACCATATGGTTCCTGAGGCCTTCATCGTAGAAATATGCATCTGCGTACTGATTACCGGAATTTCTCATATTTGACCTCCTATTTAATTCACGGATAATGTTGATGTAATATATCCTTTTTAAGGTTACAAGTCTATGGAACGAAAAGCGTTTCTCCTCCTTCTATGTCCATTTATGTTTTCTACAGATGGAATAGCCGCAACGTGCGATCCACTTGCAACTCGGGTGAAGGTGGATCAGCTATATCACGGTTACCAGATTGATCGGTCGGTCGACGGCAAGCGTCTTGAGCGGCTAGGTAATAAATCTGTTGGCACGAACAAGGAAATGATGGGCCTTACTGTCAGCGGCCTCAGCTACTCAATGCAGCTATCAACATCCGTTGCCAAATCTGGAGGCCGTTTTTGTGGCTCTGTCAGGGATATTAATGTTCAATTTGGAGCTAAAGACCCGATTAAGGTTTATATAGCGTCTGGTATCGCTCAAGGAACTTGTGACGACCGTGTTACGGTCAAGCACGAGCTGCAGCATGTATCATTCATTGAGCACGCCATCGTTACTGGAAGCTCTCGCATTAAGTCGGCTGTATCGAATTCATTGGCAGGTAAGACTTTTCTGGGGTCTAGCCAAAATGAAGTGGTTGACCAGGCAAAGCAAATGATTGCTAGCGTTATTGATCGTGAATTGGATAAGGTCGCGTCTGAAATGAATGCTAGGCATGCTTCTATCGACACTGATGAGGCCTATTCAAAGACTTCGGCAATTTGTCGAGGCAAGTAGGAAACTCTAAAAAGACCGTCAGACGGCACAGAACCGTTCGCGGTCTTTTTTTTGGATAAGCATTAAAGTGACGGCTTTGACGCCTCATTGTTCAATTTAGCTTCCAGTTCAGCGAGCTTTTCTGCCGCACCCTCGGTCTTTTTCATTGAACTCGGATCATCGACGGTTGAATGGTATTCCGGTCCTGAAAGGGAGTAATGGGTTGGGAGGGTGTAAATTAAGGCTTCTCTTGCGGTGGTGAAGGGGCCGAAATCGTCGCTTGGATCACTGTCGCGTTTCACCATAAACCCACTCTCGGTCCAGTAGAGACCGTCTCCTGCTGAGTTGTGCAATCCTTCGTTTTCGGAGGCGTCCTCGCGCGTGGCGGCCACTGCATGAGGCTCTTTGTTTTCTGCGGCCTCCAGGAACTCGCGCCAGCCTTCATTGATGCGTCCAAGAATGTGCTGCACGATGTGAGGTTCAAGATCGCCAAGGGCTAAATCTACTTCATGACCATCTTCGACTCTTTTTGCCAAACCACTAACATGGATATCTTCGCCAGATTGCGAGATGCCTACAGGACTAGACGGGTAGCTGGACAAAGCGAAATAATCGCCATCGCTGAAAACGACCGTATAGCGGTCAGCGGAAGCTCCGCCATTGTCTGTGATACGGAAAAGGTACTCGCCCAAGTCCTCTGGTTTTTCAAAAAGCTTTGTCATGTCATACTCCAGTGTTCATCGAAATAATGATGAGCATCTGGATGGCAATCAACAACAAGCTTATTCCGAAGCCTGATCGATCATTAAATGGATGCCCTGCTCTATCAGGCGCTCGATATTGATGCCCATCTCGCTCTTGAATCGAGCCACTCTTTCGACGTCGCGTTTCTCAAACCAGCCAGCCAGTCTGATTTTGCCATTCCGTGAGTTTGCAAGGCTTTTGGATTCACTTGCTTTAGCGATAGATCTTTTCCGATTGATGATCCGGACTCTCGAAACTTTCAGTAAGGGCGGTCGTCCATGAGCCGCCGCAGCAGAGTTGACAGCCTCTGCGATGAACTCCTGAAGGGTAATGTTTTTTTGCTTTCTCAGGCGACGGGCATCCGCCGCCAACTCTTCCTCAAGATAGGCAACAATTTGTTTTTTATTTATTCGGCTTGGCGGCCGTGTCATTGGAGCTAGCATCGAGAGGTCCTTTCTTACAATGATAATTTGGCAGATAAAAATCGTCAAATGCGGCATATTTATTGAAAAATGATGGACAAATATTCGAATTAATGACCTCCTAGATCTAATTATGGAGGTATTATGCGTTTTTCTGATTTTTACGCGGGTGGTGGCGGCTGGTCGCTTGGTTTGGTTCTTGCAGGTATGCAGCAGGTTATGTCTGCTGAAATTTGGCCCGTAGCCAATCGGACGAGAGAGTGGAATTTCGGGACCTCCGAAACTGAAATTGATATTCGAAAAATGGACCCTACATCCGTGCCTGACTGCGATTTGATCGTAGGAAGCCCGCCCTGCACACAGTTCTCCTATGCCAATAAGGGTGGCAACGGGGATCTTCATGACGGTATGCAGGATGTTCGTTCGTTCCTTCGCGTTATTCGAGAAAAGAAGCCTCGATACTGGGTCATGGAGAACGTTCCTCGGCTTGCAGACATCCTCCGGTCTGAACTGAGAGAGGGCGGTTCTCTTGCCGAGTTCGCGGACTTGTTTACGTCAATCGATGTCTTTGACATGTCGGATTGGGGCGTTCCACAGCGCCGCCGTCGATGCATCGCGGGGCGCTACCCTCGTGAAGCTCTTCTCGCGTTGCGCGGCCGTCGCGCTCCGACGCTAGCAGAGATCGTTGAAGGCTGTTCCAGTGGCGTCGATCCAGTCTGGGGCCATTTGTGCTCCAACGTTACGGACAACGATCCAGGCGCGTCACTCACATGGGAAGAGGAGCGCATTAATAGGGAGAAGAAGCAAAACCATCCTATCTACAACGATATGGCTTTCCCTGACGCTCCAGATGCGACCGCACGCACCGTCACGGCAACCTGCACCAAAGTCTCTCGTGAGAGCATTGTCGTTCCAGATGGCAAAGGCGGATATCGTCTACTGACGGCCAGAGAGATGGCCGCCGCGCAGTCTTTCCCGTTGAATTATCAATTTCCAGCAAAGAGCCAGACGGATCGCGTGAAGATGGCTGGTAATGCGATTCCGCCACTCTTTACCTACTTGGTTGGCTTGGCGGTCAAAGGTGAAGCCATCCCTGACACTCTACCCTCCTTTGCCCCTGTCGGCGGTGCCGTCGCATTTGCGGCTCAGACGCGCGCTCGCAGCAACAGCAAGAAGGCTGATCGCGCCTTCCGAGCTGCTGTCTCCAAATTGCGGTTCAAGAGCGGGATGTCGTTTGAGGTGAACAATGCCAACGGGCGTTGGAAGATGGTCTTCAATCTCGGCGGACAAGGTCGGGTGGAGACGCTGTCACCTGCAGATATCTCTGGAATTGTCGGGACGCTGTCGGATGACGTTCTAAAAGCCATTCCGGAAATCAATGCAAATGACGTTCAGGACGCGTGGGTTAATTCCACGCGAGCGGAGCATCATCCGTTCATGATCGTTGATATGATCGAAGGTCTCATTCCTGCGGTTGAGCTTGATTGGGGCGCAGCAGATAAGCTCCTCGAACGCGCCTATGCGATTGCTGGCAATGATGTGCCCAACAAGGCGTCACATAATCAGGAGTTGATTACTATAGGACTGGTTTTGGCTGATGCGTTCAATCGCAAAATCGGGTGAACAAAAAGCGCTGGGAATGACCTCGGCGCTTCGAATGTCCTATGGTTTAGATTCAATCCAGTTCCGTAAGGAATTTACGCTTTGGGTGCCGACTTTGACGTCGATTATGTCTCCGTCCTTCGCCAGTAATAATGTAGGAATGGACTTAATACCGAACCGGACAGCAAGCTCTGGATTTTGGTCGATATCGACCTTGATGACTTCGGCCGTGGCTTCGCTATCAATTTGCTGGAGTGAGGGTTCCATCTGTTTGCATGGCCCGCACCAATCGGCGTAAAAATCTATTATGGCCACGTCGGCATTTGCGATGGCCTCATCAAAGGCAGCGACATCGACTTTCTTCATGGTAACTCCAGTCAACCAGACATAAGTTGCGTATTATTGCTCCAGAGACTGATTGAATGCAATATGTTCTACATTGTTTACATGCGCATCACGGTCGGGGAATTATCTTCTATCTCTTCTTCGCATGGATTGTTGTCGTTATCATTTACCTCATCAAAGGACTCGTCGTCATCTTTCCTGGGGGCGGATTCGGCAACCTGAGTCAAATCGATGTGCTTCGGTTTTGGATAAATTGCTTCATCTTGTGGGGTCAGGATTACTGGGCCATAAGGATTGCTTAGCCGTCCGTCCGATCTCCTCAAAACTACGGCCGATCCATCCCTACCAGCTCTGACTGTGTGAGTTTCAGAGTTGAAGTCGAATTCTGGTACATCGTTATCAAGAATAATCATGCGCATGAAGAAATCCATGGCCTTGTTTCTCTCGGCATCGCTGCACGCCAGGCGTGGATTGGCATCCCCAGTTAGTCTTTCGCCATTTTTGTCCCATTTGACGTACGCTTCACCGTGTTCTGAATGGGACCAAAATGCTTCGGTGGTTCCATCCGTATTGAGGACGAAAATCTTTGGTCCGTTATCATCTTTGTCTTCGACGCGCGTGATGACAATTTTTCTGTCTGGCGGGGCACGATTTACCATGGCATCGCACATCTTCGCCAAGGCCTCGGCCATAGACTTTCGGTCGCATATCATCACCTCAAGCTCGCCTTGTATGGTCGCTTTGATTTTATTGAAGATGGTGTCTTCCGCATTCTTCATGTAGCTGGCTATCAGCTTGCTAGTTGAGCGGCTTGCTATCACAGCTACTAAGCTTTCGAGGTTCTTTCCGCGATTATATGCTTCTGCAAATGCCTTTCTGATTTGCAAGTTGCACCTAGCATGAATTCCAGAATAGGTGTCTTTAAGGAAGTCTTCCAGTTTGGATTTCAACAGCATACTCGCGCCGACTACGAGTGCGCCACCACCAATCTTTGACACTAGTGAGCCTCCAGCCCATCCGACCGCCGACGCTGCCATCGACAGGCCCGTAGCTCCTCCAGACGTGGCAGCATCCAGTGCGATACCGCCGAGAATAGTGGCTGCGGCCCAGATTTGATAAGTTGATGCTTTGCCCCAAAACCTATCGTTTTTGAACTGGGCATTGCCTTCGCCGATCTCTGTGTCCCTGAAGAAATTGCCGTATACGGTCGCACGCAAGGTGCGATCAGGCAGGTGTTTGCCAGCAATTGACATTGTTGGCGTCATATCAGCCCTTGAGAAATTATTTGATATTACGCTGCTTTCGACCCAATCGACGTTATGAAGGACGGACGAAAAGAAGTCTGTTTTACGAACGGTAGCGCCTACAAATGAGGCGGATGACATGGTCGCACCGTTAAATTCAGCGTACTCCACAGTGGCCCCGTCCCACTTAGAGGATGTTAGGGTTGCATGATGAAACGTCGTTGGCAGGTTGCCACGTTTCTCATATCTCGCGAGTTTGGCTTCGCTAAAATCAGCCTGGACTGCAGATATACCCGAGGCATATACGCCTCGCATGCTGGCTCCGCGAAAGACACACTTGTCTGCGATGCTTCCTCTGAGGTCTGCGTAATCAAGGTTTGCTCCAGCGAAATTAATTCCAGACAAATCCGTGCGTGAGAGATCAAAGCCAGACAGATTTGCATTGGCAAAGGAAGCGCCCTTTTTAAGTAGCATGCGGACAAATATCTTTCTCGTGGGCGTCTTACCCTGATAAAGGATATTGCCATCGTTGTGGTAAATAGTCTGTGTTTTCACGGCTTCCCTCCAAATTCGTTTTTACATTACCCTACTCATCTGCAAGGGACATCAGATGCGCGAGCCGATGAAAATAATGACTTGATATTCCTTTTGCAGAGACTGCAACGTGAATTTTGAGGTATCGATTTGCCCAGTTATAGGTGGGTATAGAGCCAGCAAGAGAAATGCGGCAGCCGAGTACCTTCCAAAAATTGATGGCAAGGTGAGGAACTCCCATAGAGTTCGAGGGGTTCGAGTTGCCATGGACCATGCGCATATGATGGCTCCGACGATTGATAGTGCTGGGCTTAACATCGCAGTCCAGGTGAATATCGCAAAAATAGCTATCAACTGGGCTATGTGTACTGACTTCTTCAAATTTCGTTGTCGACCGGAATAGATTCGGCTGTGTGTTCTTTTGGCAGCCTCTTTGGCTACTCTGGTGGCATCTTTGACCGACACCTCAAAAAATTCTCGACGCTGGTTGATACGTCGGGAAGAGAGGTGCTCGTGAATGATCCGCTCGGTCAAAGATGGGTTTTTTGTCTCTACGACAGTTTCTAACTTAAACGGTATGGCTACGCCAGTAGCAGAATTCAGCTCCTTAAGGCGAACTTCTGGTGCGCGTACTGTTTTCCCGATCTTGACGATTCCAGGCATCGTTGGATTTGAAAGGATATAAACATATCCCTCTTTCTTTGGGGACTTCATGGTCCAACTCAGATTGTGCTTATATTCAAATTATTCTCCAATAAATGTATAAGGACAATTCAAAAGAAAATGGCCCCGAAATTCGAGGCCATTTGGTATTAGGCGGATGCCTTGCTCTGATGCCTTGGCATGCAGCGTGGGTCTTCAGGGAAGTCCCAATCTTCATCCACTGTGGCAACTGCCTTGCCGATGACATAGGACGAACCTGAGCCGGAGAAGAAGTCATGGTTTTCGTCTGAGTTTGGCGACAGAGATGCCATGATGGCCGGATTCACACGACAAGCTTCTGGTGGCATTAGCGCGTCATATCCGAGGTTCATCATTGCCTTGTTGGCATTGTAGTTCAGGAATACCTTGACCTCTTCGGTCAAGCCAACTCCGTCATAGAGGTCTTCCGTGTACTTGATCTCGTTATCATAAAGCTCAAGCAGCAGGTCCATGGCAAAATCCTGAAGATCCTGCTTTTCGATTTCGGAAAGGTTCTCAATGCCCTTCTGGTACTTGTAGCCGATATAATATCCGTGAATTGCTTCGTCACGAATGATGAGGCGGATCAAGTCGGCCGTATTCGTAAGCTTGCCACGGCTGGACCAGTAGATCGGGAGATAGAAGCCCGAATAGAAGAGGAAGCTCTCCAGGAACACGCTCGCGATCTTGCGCTTATGCGGGCATTCGCCGTCGTAGTTCGCCAGGATGATAGCAGCCTTCTTTTGCAGGTATTCGTTTTCTTCGGACCAGCGATAGGCGTCATCGACATCAGGCGTCTGACAGAGCGTCGAGAAGATTGAGGAGTACGAGCGAGCGTGGACAGCTTCCATAAACGAGATGTTGGACAGAACAGCCTCTTCATGAGGTGTCTGGGCATCTGGAATAAGGCTGGTTGCGCCAACGGCGTTCTGGATAGTGTCGAGCAGCGTCAGACCCGTGAAAACACGGATCGTCAGCTTCTTCTCCTCTGGTCGCAGGGTGGACCATGCCTGAATGTCGTTCGACAGCGGCACCTTTTCTGGCAGCCAGAAGTTCGACGTTAGACGGTTCCAGATATCGAGATCCTTGTCGTCTTCGATGCGGTTCCAGTTGATCGCCTTCACTCGGCTCAAAAGCTTGGTTTCTTCAGTCATTTATTTTCCTTTCGAACTCTTAGAGGGCGCAAGAGACGCAGCCTTCAATCTGCGTACCTTCCAACGCGGCCTGGCGCATGCGGATGTAGTAGATGGTCTTGATGCCCTTCTTCCACGCGTAGATCTGAGCGCGATTGATGTCGCGGGTCGTGGCTGTGTCACGGAAGAACAGCGTCAGAGATAAGCCTTGGTCGACGTGCTGCGTAGCGGCAGCATAGGTGTCGATGATCTTTTCCGGCCCGATCTCATAAGCATCCTCATAATATTCGAGGTTGTCATCGGAGATGTACGGAGCTGGATAATAGACGCGGCCGATCTTACCTTCCTTGCGGATTTCGATCTTCGAGACAATCGGATGGATCGAAGAGGTCGAATGGTTGATGTAGGAGATCGAACCAGTCGGCGGCACAGCCTGAAGGTTCTGGTTGTAAATGCCGTGCTCCATGATGAGCTTCTTCAGCGCAAGCCAATCTTCCTGCGTTGGAATGGCGATGCCAGCCTTTTCGAAGAGACCCTTGACCTTCTCCGTTGTCGGAACCCAAGCCTTCTCGGTGTACTTGTCGAAATATTCGCCAGTAGCGTATTTCGATTTCTCGAATCCCTTGAAGGTTACGCCTCGTTCGCGGGCGATGGCATTTGAAGCGCGCAGGGCGTGATAGGTCACGGTGTAGAAGTACATGTTCGTGAAATCGATGCCTTCTTCAGAGCCGTAGAAGATGCGTTCACGAGCGAGATAGCCGTGCAGGTTCATCTGGCCAAGGCCGATGGCATGGCTCTCGTTATTGCCGCGCTCGACGGTTGGGACTGAAGAAATGTCACTCATGTCCGAAACGGCAGTCAGGGCACGAATGGACGTCTCGATGGTCTGACCGAAATCAGGGGAGTCCATCGTCGTGGCGATGTTGAGCGAGCCGAGGTTGCAGGAAATGTCCTTGCCGAGCTTCGCATAGGAGAGATCGCTGTTGAATTCGCTGGCTTCACTGACCTGCAGGATTTCCGAGCATAGATTGCTCATCGATACCTTGCCGTGGATTGGGTTGGCTGCGTTCACATGATCTTCGAACATGATGTACGGATAGCCCGATTCAAACTGAATCTCGGCAATAGCCTGAAACAGCTTGCGCGCGTTGATCTTCGACTTTTTGATGTTCGGGTTATTGACCATCTCATAATATTTGTCGGTGACCGAAATATCGGAGAATGGCATGCCGTAAATGCGTTCGACGTCATACGGAGAGAAGAGGTACATGTCTTCATCGCGAGACGCGAGGTGGAACGTGATGTCAGGAATAATCACGCCAATCGAAAGCGTCTTGATGCGGATTTTTTCGTCAGCATTCTCGCGCTTGGTATCGAGCAGTTTCATGATGTCCGGATGGTGGACGTTCAGATAAACCGCACCAGCGCCCTGACGTGATCCGAGCTGGTTTGCGTAAGAGAAGGCGTCTTCCAGAAGCTTCATGACAGGGACGATGCCAGAGGACTGTCCTTCGATCTGCTTGATCGGAGCCATGTGTTCACGCAGGTTTGTGAGGTTTAGAGCAACGCCGCCACCGCGCTTTGAAAGCTGCAGAGCGGAATTCACGGCGCGGCCAATAGCTTCCATGTTGTCTTCAACACGAAGTAGGAAGCACGAAACCAGCTCGCCTCGCTGCTTCTTGCCAGCATTCGCAAAAGTCGGCGTAGCAGGCTGATAACGGCGGGTGATGATTTCCTGAACGAGGTTCTTGGCCAGCTTTTCGTCACCGCGAGCGAGTGCCAGAGCGTTCATCGCAACGCGATCTTCAAAGCGTTCGAGGAAGCGCTTGCCGTCAAAAGTCTTCAAGGCATAAGAGGTGAAAAATTTATACGCGCCAACGAAATTCGTGAAACGATATTTGAATGAATACGCATAATCAAAAAGCTCATGGACGAATTTGTCCGAATAAAGCTCAAAGACTTCCTTTTCGTAGTATCCATTGTCGATGAGATAAGCCAGCTTCTCCGTTAGATTATGAAAGAAAACAGTGTTTCTATTCACATTTTCAAGGAAATATTGACGGACAGCCTGCTTATCTTTGTCGAGCTGAAGCTTGCCGTTCTCATCAAAGAGATTCAGCATCGCATTCAGGCCAAAATAATCGATTTCATTTTCACTAGCCATTACATTCTCCTAAACTTAACGCTTCCAGAAGCTTTCGAGGCCGTTCTGGACATTGGCCACATCCTCAGTCGTGCCCATCAATTCAAAACGATAAAGGAAGGGGACACCATAATCCCTCTTAATCACGTTTCCTGCAATTGCATATTGAGCACCGAAATTCGTATTTCCTGCAGCAATTACACCGCGTATATTCCTGCGATTCTCTTCATGGTCCAGAAAATTCAAAACCTGTTGTGGGACGGCCCCTTTACCTGCGGTATCGCAGTAGGTGGGGACGACCAGCACAAAAGGTTTTTCAGCGATCAGGAATTCTTTCGAATTGATCGGTATGCGGGAATTTTCAATACCGAGCTTCTGAATAAAGCGATGGGTATATTCGGATTTTGTTGAAAAATAAACGAGCATACTCATCGCGCAGCCCTTTAAGCGGCAAGCGAGCTGATCATGTCCGGGCGGAAACCAGCCCAATGGGTTTCGCCAGCGACGACGACTGGAGCCTGACGATAGCCTAGACCAGTTACGAGTGCGTAGGCGTCCTGATCCTTCGAAACGTCGACGACGGCATATTCAACCCCCTTCTTGTCGAGAGCGCGGGTGGTTGCGGAGCACTGAGGGCAGGCTGGCTTGCTATAAACGGTAATTTGCATTTCATTCTTCCTTCTATCTGGTTTTATTTTTGACCCTGAGGCGCTCGCAGACAAAGGCTTTGCAAACAAGGGTTTGCACCCAAGTTTTTCGTGCCCGTGTCTTTTGGGAAATTTATGATCTCGGAAAGATCACGCATTCTCTATATCTTGTTGAGAATATACGGGGTAATTCCGAAAGGAAAGTCATTATTGGCAGCAAAATCTGTTGCCCACAATGAATTATTCCTACATAAATTCCTTCGACAATTTATCCTTTCCCTACGAAGGCCTCACATACTATCTATGGTATACCCGCCGACGCATGTCACAAAGGAAGTGTCCGCACGCGTGAAAAGCTACATTGGTGGACTCGCTCGATATAAATCAGGTTTTGTGTATATTTTTGGCTCGATTTTTTCTCGACGCGAATCCGAAAATCCAATGTTTTCAAGGCAGAGCAAGGGTGCGACAAGTTGTCATCCTTTGACGGTGATGACCGGACGCACTTTGGCAACCTTGTTGACCATTCCAGTGTCCTCCATTGGAGCGACAACATTTTCGATTGGCCGATAAGCATCAGGAGATTCTTCCTTCAATCGGCCGACGATTTCACGAACGATATCCGCTCTGCAACGCACCTCAGGAGCATTGAGATCGATGGGTGTAATCACCTGGAGGTCAGCAGGATGATTGGCCTCGGCTCGTGCTTCTTGGCGCGATAGGCGTCGTCCCGCTCCATGAGCTGCAGACTTTAGCGTCTCCTCATTGCCAAGCCCTCTTAGTAGCCATGTTCCGTCTCCCATGGAGCCTGGCAGGATGACGGGTTCTCCGAGCCACTCGTAAGGCGAACCATGCTGGAAGCCTTGGCCTCGTGCTGGACATGACCCCTTTCGATGCATGTAAGTGTTACCATCTGACCAGATGACGTTGTGAGGAGCGTCATAGATCAATCTTGCGTCCACTCGCTTCCCCAGTGCCTTCTCGACCGCATGGATGGTCGCTAGGCCGATCAGAAAGCGGTTTGCAAAAGCGATATTAACCGCGTTAGCTTGGCCGTTGAGGAAGCGCTGTAGCTCGTCTGTGTGGTGCTCTGCAGAAAGGATGCGCTGATCGCCATGTCTGGCCAGTCCTCGCATTCTTCCTTTCGTCGTTGAGCCGACATATTGGCCAAAATCGAGGGAGCCAGAGTGAACGACCATGACGACGGCACCAGCTTTTACGCCAGCAGCCATAGCGAACGTGCTGTCTACGATTTTGTCGATGACACCGAGTTCGACGAAGTGATTTCCTCCACCGATTGAGCCTAGGATGGCATCGTAACGGTATCCGTCAGTGAGGTTTCCGTATTCGAGAAAGCCGTTATCGATGTCTACAGACGGAAAGAAGCCATCATCACAGGTCCTGCTGACGTCTCTCCACGCGGCTGTTAGTTCTAGGTTGCCCAATAGCCCCTTCGCGTCCCCGGCCAGCGCTTCCAGCAGCCCTGGGATGCCTTCCTTGAGGATTGCGTGGCGCTGTCTTCCAGAGAGCGCAATGTTTCTACTGCCTTGGAAATGGACATGACGCAAATGGCCATCCAGCGCGCTGACGGCCAGATCGTCCTCGGTGACGTCGTTAAGTACGACCATTCGCATGCCGCATCCAATGTCATTGCCGATGACATGTGGCATCGCAGCGCCTTCAATGGACATGGTTACGCCGACCGGAACTGGCTTGCCAGCGTGAAAGTCCGGTGTGGTCACAATCCTTTTGACTGCCGCTGCGGCTTGTTCAAACGCATCATGCGTCGGAATGGCATTCGACAGATCATCAAGCGCCAGCCTCTTGTGTCGTTCAGGCTCGTTATACGAAGTGATAGTGTGAACGTCGTGACCGGAAACACGGACGCGACTGTTCGCAGGCAAAGTGCCAGTGATTTTCATGATAGTTCTCCAGAATTGATGGGTTCAGCAGCCGCAGCAATACGGAGACCTAATTCCTTTCTCATATTTGTTCAGATAGTTCAATGAGCAATTTGATCCATCTGAAATAATCTGTAAAAATTGACGCACGATCGGAGGCGTCACGTGATCAAAAAACTGAAATCAATCTTCCTGTCCAAGAAAGATGACAGCATTGAAGTTGCTCCGCAGGATGAGGCCGCACTACCTCATCCTCTTTCATTGAATGACCGGATTTACGGTTGCCTTTATGCGGGGGCGGTTGGTGATGCGCTTGGTTACGCTGTTGAGTTTGATTCCATTTCTACCATTCGGGAAAAATTTGGCCCGAGTGGTGTCTCTATGCGTGCGATTTCACTCGTGTTCCCAACCTGGGAGCGTTGTCTGGTTAGTGACGACACGCAAATGACCATGTTTACTGCGGAGGGCCTTTTGGTGGCTCATCAACGATGGGGAGATCGCCTCACAGCAGAGCGCTCATTGGATTGTATTCGTGACGCCTATCTGGACTGGTATATAACCCAACAATCTAACCCTTCGCAGGTGCCTGTTGGGCGGTTAGGGCATTCCCATTTGATGAGGGTCAACAGAGCACCTGGAATGACCTGCCTGTCGGCCTGCAAGGCTGGTGCTATCGGCACCATTGAGCGCCCGCTAAACGACTCCATGGGGTGCGGAGGCGTCATGCGGGTTGCCCCCATAGGTTTCCTGAATCTTTCCGATCCCGCGCACTGTTTCATGCTCGGAGCCAAGGCGGCCGCTATGACCCATGGGCACCCAATGGGCTATATTCCTGCTGGGGCGCTAAGTTGGCTGGTCAATAGGCTCGCTCAGGGGGAAAGCCTGAAGGCAGCTGTCTTTGGGCTTGAGGAATACCTTAGGGGCGTAGAGAACGCTGGCCTGATGCGAACGCTCATTCTTTCGGTAATGAAGATCGCCCCGATCTCTGATATCGCTCCTGAACACGTTGAGGTGCTCGGTGGCGGGTGGGTAGGACATGAATGCCTTGCCATTGCTATTTTGGCCGCCCTTGCAGACGTGCCCTTGGAGCGAAAATTCGAAATTGCTGTGAACCATTCGGGAGATAGCGACTCCACTGCAGCGGTTCTTGGCAACCTGATCGGCGCAGAAGTTGGCCATCGTGCGTTGCTGGAGGTTCCTGCATACAAATCGATGGCCTCGAAAATGGACGTCGCGCCGCTGTTGGAGCCATTGGTCAAAGATTTTTCCGACTGGATAGAAGGGACTTAACCTGCAGGAAACGCTGCTGATGAATGACGAGGTCATAGGGTTGCCTTGCTTCGTGATCGTGAACGAGCTTAAGGCGGTAGTCAGAGGCTCCGTACGCCCTGATCTTGCTGTGCTCGATGATCGCATCGATGGCTTCGAGATTATGAGCGATCACGACACGATTTTGATGGCGTCTCCGGCAGGATTCGAACCTGCGACCTATTTCTTAGGAGGAAATTGCTCTTCCACTGAGCTACGGAGACAATACTTTGGATTTCCCAAAGTATGAACGGTGGCGATCCCGGTAGGATTCGAACCTACGACCTTGAGCTTAGAAGGCTCCTGCTCTTTCCACTGAGCTACGGGACCAAAGTGCATCAGATGCACTAGATATTTATTTGGAGGCCTGACCGAGAATCGAACTCGGGTAAGCGGATTTGCAGTCCGCCGCGTAACCACTCCGCCACCAGGCCGTACTGGCATTGCTACCAGTTTTATTCCTACTGGCGGGGAAAGGCTTTTAATCCTTTAACAACCGCACGCCAGATTTTATGGTGCCGCCGACAGGGATCGAACCCGTGACATCCTGATTACAAATCAGGCGCTCTACCAGCTGAGCTACAACGGCACATCGCGTCTCACGACGCTTATATTCGCGGGGCAGTTGATTATCCGGCTCAACCGCCCGAAAAGCCATGGCGCAACTAATTAGGCTGCGCGGAATCCGCATTTTATAGCGGACCTCTGGTGCCAAATAAGAGACTCGAACTCCCGACCTTCGCTTTACGAAAGCGCTGCTCTACCAACTGAGCTAATTTGGCAGAATTACTTGTATCAATCCAAGTCAAACTCAACAGTGAGAGGCTCTCCATTCTGTATTCTCTGACCAATTTCCTCTAGGGCAAGCCTCTTTTGCTCCTGCATTTTATCCCACGCATCCTGAAGAATACTGTTATCTGTTTCTCCTTCAAGCATCAACTCCAAAAGTCTATTTACCATCATCTTATCTTTCGGTGGCAGGGGTGGAGGGACTCGAACCCCCGATGGCGGTTTTGGAGACCGCTGCCTTAACCACTTGGCTACACCCCTAAACTGAATTCCAGACAAAATAAAAGCCCCGAATTTTCATTCGAGGCTTCTTGGTTGCGGTAACTGCGCTCAACGAGTCAACAGACGTCTCCGCCTCCAGGGAAGCCCCTGTAGGTTCTCCAACATGTCCATGTCGTTCTCGTGTTGCGCATTGTACTCTCTCAAAGTTGAATGGACGGGCATCCGCCCAATCGCTTGTCCCCTTTATGAATGGTCGGCTAGCACTTGTCAAACGATATTTTTTCGATTTCATTTAAATAAATCGCAGCCGCATTTTTCCTGCAATATTGTTGACGCCTCACATTATTATCGTCACAATATCTGGGATATTTAAAGAGAAGGAATAAAAATGTCGGATATTGACGCAATTCAGGCTGATCAGATCGACCCACAGCTTGTAGCTGATAATGGTGAATATGGTGCCGATCAGATCAAGGTCCTGAAGGGTCTAGATGCAGTTCGCAAGCGCCCTGGCATGTATATCGGCGATACGGGTGATGGCTCGGGTCTGCACCACATGATCTGGGAAGTCGTCGATAACGGTATCGACGAGGCTCTAGCTGGGCATGCAACTCTCGTCACTGTCGCACTGAATGCCGATGGCTCGGTTACGGTCACGGACAATGGTCGCGGTATTCCGGTCGAAATGCATAAAGAAGAAAATATGCCGACCGTTGAACTCGTCATGACCAATCTGCACGCTGGCGGTAAATTCGATCAGAATTCCTATAAGGTCTCCGGTGGCCTTCACGGTGTTGGCGTTTCGGTCGTGAATGCTCTTTCAACTCGTATGGAAGTTGTTGTCTATCGTGACGACAAGGAACACGTCATCGTTTTCGAACATGGCGTAACGGTTGAACCGCTGCGCGTCGTTGGCGAGGCACCAGGCAAGCTAGGCACCAAGGTTACCTTTACTCCTTCTCCGGAAACCTTTGATTCCGTCGAGTTCGACATTTCTCGTATCGAGCGCCGTCTGCGCGAACTGGCATTCCTGAACTCAGGTCTTCGCATCCATCTCTTTGATAATCGTGAAGCTGGCAAGGAGCCAATCGAACTCTTCTACGAAGGTGGTGTATCCGCATTCGTTTCCCACCTTGATCGACATCGTGAATCTATGCTGTCGCGTCCAATCGTTTGCCGTGGTGAGCGTGAAGTGCCCGTTGGTGGACGTAATGTTACCATCACAGTCGACGTGGCTCTGCAGTGGAACGCAGGTTATATCGAAAATGTGTTCGGTTTTACAAACAACATCCCGCAGAAGGATGGCGGCACACACATACAGGGTTTCCGATCCGCTCTGACCCGTAGCGTTCAGTCGTATGCTGAAGCCAATCTTTCGCAAAAGAAGAAGACGGAACTGTCCGGCGATGACATCCGTGAAGGCTTGACGGCCGTTGTGTCGGTCAAGGTTCCTGATCCGAAATTCTCGTCTCAGACCAAGGAAAAGCTGGTTTCGAGCGAAGTGACTTCCGCTGTCCAGTCGGTTGTTTCTGATGTCCTGTCCACTTGGTTCGATGAAAACCCAGCCGAAGCCAAGGGCATCATTGAAAAGGCTGCGACAGCTGCTGTTGCCCGTGAAGCTGCTCGTCGCGCTCGCGAACAGACCAGAAAGAGCACGCTTAGTGTTGCTTCCCTTCCTGGCAAACTCGCTGACTGTCAGGAAAAAGACCCTGCGAAGTCAGAAATCTTTATCGTCGAAGGAGACTCGGCAGGTGGCACGGCCAAGACCGGTCGTGACAAAAAGACTCAGGCTATCCTTCCTCTTCGCGGTAAGGTCTTAAACGTTGAGCGCGTTCGTCTTGATCGTATTATGCAATCTGAACAGATCGGCACGCTCATTACCGCGCTTGGTTGCGGCCTTGGAACTGAACACTTCAAGCCTGAAAGAGTGCGTTACCACAAAATCGTCATCATGACCGACGCTGACGTCGACGGCGAGCATATTAGAACTCTCTTGCTGACGTTCTTCTATCGCTACATGCGTGACCTTCTCGACCTCGGTTACATCTATATCGCGCAGCCTCCGCTGTTCATGGTAACGAAGGGCAAGAAGTCGATCTACCTTGCGGATAAGGCCGCGTTGGATAAGCACATCCTGTCGTCTGGTCTGGAAGGCGCTAAGCTCGTTCTTGCTGATGGCAAGGAGATCTACGGCGAAGCTCTCGTGAAGCTGGCTCTTTCATCCGCTGATGAGGCTGCTCAAATTGCATCGTTGGAAAACTTCACCGGAAATACCGATGTCGCCAACGCGCTCGCAGTTTGTGGTTTCCTTGATCCCGCTGCCTATGAGGAAGAGGATGATCGCGCGAATATTAGTGGCTGGCTTGCGCAGGTTCTCGAAGGGAACACAGAGCGTACTCGCTGGGCTGGTGAAGCTACAGAAACGGGCATCAAAATCAGCCGAACACAGCGCGGCGTGACCAACTATTTTACGATCAACAGCTCTATCACTGAAACGTCAGTCGGCACCGCTCTTCACCGTCGCCGCGACAAGCTGGTGAGCATCTATGGTCCTGGTGCAACCCTGATCGACGGCAGTGGCAAAGAAACGCGCATCCTTGGCCCTGCAGACCTCTACAAGAAGGCCGAAGCTCTTGGTCAGAAGGACATTAAGATTCAGCGTTATAAGGGTCTTGGTGAAATGAACGCAGAACAGCTGTGGGATACGACCTTGAACCCTGAAAATCGCGTTCTGCTGCGCGTCACTGTTGAGGACGCAGCTCGGGCCGACGAGATCGTCTCTACTTTGATGGGCGATGACGTCGCTGAGCGTAAGGCCTTTGTAGTGTCCAATTCAGAGCTGGCTGAAATCGACACGTAATCTCTAATATCCACCAGTTTTATAAAAATGGCCTCTCGGTGAAAATCGAGGGGCCATTTCGCTGAATAACATTCATCTTTCCTGACATTTTGTTATTGGTCTGCTTGCCAGATGTCGAAAATCCTTCATCATCAATATGTGCAATAAAAGAAGGATAAATCCATGTCTGATAATGCTATCCATAACGTAGAGCATGAAGACGTCGGAGTTGCTGCGGAAACTGTCGTTCCGGTGGAAGCTGATGACTCGGAAATTCAGGTCCGATTTGAGGTCGGGGGAAAGAAACTTGATCTGTCTCAGGTCAATCGGGTAGCCCGCCGCCTCCTTGAAGGCCAAGCCAAGAAGTATCGAGCCAAGTATGCTGATATGGTAGGCCCAAATAACGAACGGCCGACGATTATAGTTCGATCTCCCCGAATGATGGATAAGAAGGTCGAAATAGTCTTGGAATACCCTGAGAGCATGAAGGGCGCTGTTAAGAACCACGAGAAAGCAACCCGCATAGCCTGACAGCTTTAAAGCACAGTCTCTGGAGGTAACTTAGGCTGTGCTGCCGTCGTATTTGTATGTCGATTTCACTCCTTTTATGCCCTGGTTCCGAGCGCTGATTCATAGTTTCTCCGAATATCGACGTCGCTCAAATAATTTTCCATTAAATAAGGTTTATTTCGTTCAACATTGTTGACACAAATAGACGTGCCAAATACAATTTATGCAGATTTTTGCCGCCTTTTATGGGGATTTTTATGAGTCTAGAAAAAATGATCCGTGATCAAAACAAACAGATCAGTCTGAAGGAAGACTTTAATGGCTCGATTGTTTGCAAGAAGCTCTTGGTGCCGCTCGGCATTAAGTTCGATGGTCATGTCATCGCTGAAGAGATCTACGTAAAAGGTCAGTTCGATGGCTACGCGCAGGCAACCACGTTCTACGCAGACGAATCTGCTGTTCTAGACGGCGTAATCATTGCCGAAAAGGTGATGAATAAGTCGCTGAACCAGAACGTTCGTATTAACACCCGGCTGTTCAAGATGGTTGACCCGCTTTTCTCGACGGAAGCACAGGTCGACCAACTTGTTGATGCTGCTGTTGAGGCAGCTCTTGCTGAGGCGTTGGTCGCAAAGTCCCCAGAATTGGGAATTGAAGAACCCGATTTCGCCGAATTTGGCACAGGGCAGCATGAGGCCGGAGAAGCTGTTAGTTTTGCAGCAGAAAGGTTGCGCACTGAAAGTGTTCAGTTCGTTGAACAGACGCCAGCCAAGGTTGCTGTCGATCTTGAGGTCGAGCGCGTTGCGATCTCTGCCCCCGCCTCTGCAGATCGCTCTGGACCGATGCCCTCTCTCTTTTAAAGGAGAGAAAGTGCCGGACACGAATTAAATAGAAGGAATGGATATGGAAATCGAACAAAATTCCGAAAAGACAGGCATTCTCGATGTGACAATCGAGAACATGATGAATAGTTCTTATCTGAACTATGCAATGAGCGTTATCGTGAGCCGTGCAGTTCCTGACGTTCGTGATGGCATGAAGCCAGTCCATCGCCGTATCGTTCATGCCATGAACGAGGGAGGTTACCATGCAAATCGCTCGTATAATAAGTCCGCAAAGATTGTCGGTGACGTCATGGGTAATTACCACCCGCATGGCGATGCTGCAATTTATGAGACGATGGTCAGACTGGCGCAACCTTGGTCGCAACGTCATCCGTTGATCGACGGTCAGGGTAACTTTGGCTCTCGTGACGGCGATGGCGCGGCTGCAATGCGCTATACGGAATCGCGTATGACACGCTTGGCACACTACGCTGTTGCCGACATTGATAAGGATACGGTTGATTGGCAGCCTAACTACGATGGCCGCCAGCAGGAGCCGAAGGTTCTGCCTGTCCGTTTCCCTAACCTTCTAGTCAACGGCCAGCAGGGGATCGCGGTTGCCATGGCGACGAATATTCCGCCACACAACCTCGGTGAGACGCTCGATGCCTGTCTGATGGTTCTGGACAATCCAAACGCCACACTCGATGAAGTCATGACTGTGCTTCCTGGGCCTGATTTCCCAACGGCTGGCACCATTCAGGGCACTGGTGGCATCCGTGAAGCCTATCGCACGGGTCGCGGCTCCATCCGCATTGCGGGCAAGGCAGAGATCGTTGAGCTGAAGAATGGCAAGACCCAGATCATCGTGACTGAACTGCCGTATGGCTACAGCTCGAAGGCTTTCCAGGAGCGTGTCGCCGAACTGGCTAATAAGAAGGAAATCGAAGGCATCACTGAAATTCGTGACGAAGCCGACCGTGTATCTCCGCTTCGCGTTGCCATTGATCTTCGCCGCGACGTCGATCCGAATATCATTCTGAACACGCTCAAAAAGAAGACGAGTCTTGTATCCTCGTTTTCATACAATGCAACTGTTCTGAACAGCCGTGGTAAGCCGCTTGAAATGCCACTTCTCGATATTCTGAACGAATTTGTCGCATTCCGTCGTGTCGTAGTTCGACGCCGCACTGAATTCGAACTTAATCAGGCTCGTGATGCTCTTCACAAACAACTCGGATTGTACGCGGCCGTTTCGAAGATTGATGAGATCGTGAACACGATTAAGACGTCTCCAGATGTCGAAACTGCTCGTGCACGGTTGATGGCAATGGAATTCCCGACTTCTGGTGATTTCGCGCAGCTGCTCCTTGAAGCTGATCCCGATAATCCGGTCGGTGAAGTTTTCACGCTGTCTGTCATTCAGGCTGATACCATTCTCGAAATGCGTCTGTCCCGTTTGACGGGTATTGCGCGTGATGAAGTAGCGACGAAGGTCCGTGAACTTTCGCAACAAATCCAGGGTTTTATTCTGATCCTTAACGACGTTTCCGTCATGAACGACGTAATTCGCAATGAATTCGAGGAAGTTCGTGCGAAGTTCTCATCGGAGCGTATTACGGCAATCAGCCCATATGACGCTGAAGACATCGACGATGAAGACCTCATCGAGCGCCGTGACATTGTTATCACGATCAGCAGGTCTGGTTATGTGAAGGCGACTGAGCTTTCGGCATATCGCGAGCAGAAGCGTGGTGGCAAGGGCCGCAATGGTATGGAAACGAAGGACGACGACTTTGTTCAGTCGACGATCATTTGCACGACCAAGACCCCACTTGTTTTCTTCACTAGCCGTGGCATCGCCCATTCTTTGAAGGCTTACAAGCTACCTGAAGGCGCACCGTCCTCGAAGGGCCGCCCTCTGGTCAACTTCGTGCCGCTCCGTGAAGGCGAAACTATTTCGGCTGTTATCGCGATGCCGGAAGAGGAAGCGGCGTTGGAAAACAAAAGCCTTGTGTTCGTCACTGACTTTGGTTCGATCCGTCGAAATGATGCGAAGGCATTCTGGGGTATCAACAAGGCGGGCAAGATTGCCATCAAGCTTGAAGATGAGCATGGCAACCCTGAAGGCCGTTTGGTTGAAGTTCTGCTTTGCTCGAACGAAGACGACGTGATCGTAGTTACTCGCGACAAGGAATGCGTGCGCTTCCCAGTTGACGACGTTCGTGAAGTCAAGAGCCGCAGTGGTACGGGTGTGAAGGCCATCACCTTGGTAAATGGGAACGAAGTGATTGCAGCATCCGTACTGAAGCATGTCCCCGCTTCGGCGGACGAGCGGAAGGCCTACCTTGCAGGCGGTCGTACGACGGTTGATCTTCAGGAGACTGGTGAAAGCTATACGGTCGATCTGTCTGATGAGCGCATGGCTGAAATGCGGGCAAACGAAGAGTTCTTGCTCACCATCTCGGCAAAAGGCTTTGGTAAGCGCTCATCTGCTTACGGGTACCGCACGACCGCTCGTGGTGCTAAGGGCTTCGCCGCTGCAAACGTTAGCGCCGCAACTGGCCCGCTCGTTGCATGCTTCCCGGTTGTCGATGACGACGGTCTCGTTATGATCACGGACGGTGGCCAGGCAATTCGTACCCGCGTCAAGGATGTCCGTAAGACGGGACGTGCGACACGTGGTGTCAAGATGTTCCATCTGCCTGAAGGTCAGCGCATCGTGAGCGTCGCCAAGGTCGGTGCGGATGAAATCGACGACTCTGAAGTGGTTACACCACTCGCTGACGCTGACGTCGAAATCGACGCCTCAGAAAATGTGGAATAAATAAATGTTTTTGGGTGACGAATGCGAATTCGTCACCCAAAATAGTTGTCAGAATAATTCGAATAATTCAGGAGCAATTAAAGACAATGACCGATCTTCGAAATCTGATTATTGGCAAGGGTAGTGAAGCCGCTCTTGCTGTTGATAAGGCAAAGGCTGGTGTCGAAGATGCCAGGGCTGGCATCGAAGAGGCAAAGCAGCGCCTTGAAGAGGCAAAATCGCATCTTTCCGATATGAATGCTGCGTTTGATGCTGTTCTGGTTGAAATGGAAGAAGCAGGCCTCTCCAAGGCTAAGGCTCGTAAGGCCATCGAAGAGATCAATCAGACCCTTTTTGCGATTGGCGCGATTGCTGGCGAAGACGCCGTGACGGCGACCGCACCAGCAACCGAGAAACCTGTCCGCCGTAAGCGCAAGGACAAGTCCGAAGAAGCGTCTGAAACCGAGGAGCTGTCTGGCGAAACGAAGCCGGAAAAGCCTGTTACTGCTGAGCCTGCAGTCGTCGAAGAGGCTCCCGATGCCGCCGTGGAGGTTGTTGTCCCACCTGAACCAGAAGCTGGTGGAGCTGAAGTGCAGGAGCAGATTTCTGTTGCTGGAAATGACGCTGAAATCTCCGAGATCGTGGATCTCATTGACGAGGCGACCGCAGATTTTGATGCGGCCCGCGTTGAGGCTGTTAAGGCCATTTTGAATGACGCGCTCGCTATTGCTTCGAGCGTAGCAGCCAAGGAAGGCGCGCATCTAGACCTCGAATTTTTCCGCGCATTTTTGTCGGATATCTCTCGCGATCCAGAGCAGGATGCATTCAACGCGAGCGTATATGACGCGTTCGGTAATGTGATCACGGCTGTTGAAGACCAGGCCGCCGAAATTAAGTTCGTTCTTCCAGCTGAGGAAGTTCTGGTTGAAGAGGCAGTTGTGGCTGTCGTTGAGGAAGCCGCTCCCGAAGCCTCTGGCAATGAAGATGTGGTCGACCCAATCGAAGAGCCAGTTGCCGTAGAGGCCACCGTCGAGTCCGATGAAGCACCTGTAGCCGAAGATATCTTCATTGAGGAAGCTGCAGAAAACTTTTCTGAGGAAGGGGCTATCGTTGAGGATGTCGTTGACGACCTCGACCAATATGCTGGCAATGAGGACGAAATGGTCGATGACTATGAGGAATATCAGAGCGACGATTACGTTGGCATTTCTGATGATGAAACCTTCCCGATCAGCGGCGAGGAAGAAGTCACCTCTGCTGATGTGTCGGTTGTCGAGAATATCGACGATATGAACTTCCTGGAGGATGCTCCGGCCGCCGAGACTCCGGCTGTTGCGGCAAAGGTTGAGGAAACGGTCATTGAACCTGTTAAGGCTGAAGAAGAGCCAAAAAAGGAAGCGACCGAGGCACCAAAACCTCGTAAACCTTTTGCCCCTCCTCCGTTCCTGAAGAGATAATCTTCAATTGCATGCGAAAGCCCTCGGCGAGGTAATCTCCGAGGGCTTTTTTTGTTGAGGATTTTCGCTGGTGTGCCACTGCCAATTACTGCGCAAACAACACTTGCACAATCAAATGGCCCGCCACAATCATTATGGCAGGCCTTTTATCGTAATGAGGTTCTGGTTCTGCTATTTATTTGAGCCGTACTCGACGAATTTCTCTGCATCCCAAGTGAAGATTTTGCTTTTTCCCGATGCCTCGGCAATCGCCGCTACGAGTGTCACGTCCTCCACTTTCCCATCCTTAAAAGCGATATCATAAGCATGAAATTCGAGCTGTTTGAACCATTGTTGTCCAATCAAGCTGTAAATCTGGAATAGACAACCATCTGGACTGCAATCACCTGGCATTCTGGAGGCGACGATTAGGTCATAGAAGCCGCGTTTAGTGATATATGCCTGAGCGATTTCAATGCCAAAACCGAGAGGATTCGGCTTTCCGTTCCTCTGTTCGTAATCGGGTGCAGCTAATTCTTCGTAGACTTTATCTACCAGTGAGCCGCTATTGATCCAGTTCGGTAGCTTATATCCTCGTTCAAGAAATTTGTCAGTGTGGGTTTCGATCTCGGGATCGTCCTCAATTTGGCCAATAACGTTGGTGGCCTCGGCGGCGTCTTTGATTACGATCTCACCTTCGGCATCAGGTAATTTCAACGGAACGGATTCGGCGCAAGCATACAAGCTAACGAATGAAAACACCGAAGCGAGCAGTATTTTCTTCATTGTGATCAATTGCAACTCCTGTATTTTCCCCACTCTACATGGAAGTGCGCATACGTACCTGCATACTCGCTCCAGAGCGGAGAAAGAACCTGTCGGAAAGTGGCGCAAGCCATTTGCCTTGCCTGTACCATGATTGCGCCTTCAGGAGTGGCTGGCTTATGGATCATGCCAAAGCTGATGCGACGTCCACCGACTATGACACCTGGGATGTCGACTGCGCGGCCGTAGCCGTGTTCAGACATGTTCTTCTTAACGCCACTCTTGGTGCGCATCTGGCGGCAGCTCAATGACTGCACGTCTGTATAGCCTGTCACCCCAAGCCCCTTCAGTTTTTGGCCCCACTGTTCCAGCGCAACAGCCATGTCACAGGTCATAGTTACCCATTTACCGAATGGAACCGCAGCACCGTTTACCGATACGGCGTTCTCCACGACACAGCTTTGGCCACCAGTGCTGTAGTTATACTGACCAAGAACTCGCGGCTGAACACCCATACCCTTAAGTTTTTCAACGCAAGCTGGATCAGACATCGGGCCGTCAGGATTCTGCTGACCGTCTTGGTCGGCAACGAACTCACCTCCAAATGAGCAGGCTAGAACGAACGACCAGCTGCCCGTGCCAGGTCCGAAGGAAAGGTTTTCGCACTGTTCCTTGTTCGGGCCTTTCTCTGCCTTTTCCGCCATGCTTTCTGCGTCCGAGCACTCAGAGCGCGTCATGAGATATGGCTTGTAGGTGTTGCAGAAGCTTTGCAAACCTGCAGGCATTTTTTCGCATGAGATCGCTTCGATCATTGGCATCACGACCTCGCAGGTTTTTTTGTTCATGTCCTTTGAGATGGTCTCGCAACCTGATCCGGCGCACATGTACTTTCCAGCACAGGTGTTATTTCCGTCGATGGTGTTGTAGCGAAGACGATGGCCGCTTGGTGAAACCTGACCCGCTTTACCGCAGAAACCGCCAGATTTGAGATATTCGCTGGCACCGCCAGGGCCGACAAGGTGAGCGCCCATAAGCATTCCAGACTGCGTCAGCGGTTTGCCGCAGCTAAGATTTGATCCTAGAAAAGAATTTGAACCAGCCATTCTCTGGCCCAGCAAGCTTTTCCATGATTCTTGGGCTTTTTCTTGGACAGCTGGACTGTTTTTGAAGTCAGCTTTCGAATAGATGCCGTCCTTGCCTGTCCAACTTCCATTTTTCATGTAGCCAAGATCTGTCAAAGCTGACTTGCCCATCTGATATTTACCGAGATAGCCATATCGGTTTTCAGCTTGGTATCCGCCTGCTCCTTTTGATTCGAAGCCAGCCAAAATATCATTGAAGTCGCACTTATTTTCAGACACCACTTCTTCGCCGCCCTGATTGCCGCCAGTGGTATTAGCTCTCGCCGGATAGAGGGAGCTAGCGGATATTAATATGGCTAGCGCGCTGACAAAGGCTATTCTCATCCCCTTGCTCCTTATTTTAGATCAAGAGGGATAATGGCGTCGCAAGCCATCAAGGCTTCATGGTCGTCGGAAAGCTCATGGTATTCATAGGCGTCGCACGCCATGCCTTCATTAATTACCTTTCCCTCTTGCATAATTTTGATCGGGCATTCCATTCCGCCACAGTGCATCGATGAAAAGAGCTGACTGACGACAAGGTCCTTCTTCCCTGGCACCTTCACCTTGGCGATCATTGCCCACGGTTTTTCTTCTCCGAGAGGAGTGGCGTCATTGGATTCTGTTGCCCAGATTTGTTGAGCCTCAGGACTGGTTAGAGGAAATTTTTCGTATTTGATGTCGATGTCAGAAGCCACCGACTGCATTGGAATGACGGCAATTGCTGCGGCTATTGCGTGATATGCCAATAATTTTGCTTTAAAATTCATAATTTTCTCCTTCACACACAATTTGCCGCATTATTCTTTCAATGATTCTACCTGCCTACGCTCAAGTCAAGGTAAATTGGGGTTGAACCGTTGGCTTATCGTGAATAATATATGTGAGAATAATGCCACACGGGATTGAAAATGCGTAGCATGAAATTGATTCAGTCATGTCTAGCGACTGCCGCGTTGGTGGCTGTGGCAGGCTGTTCGACTGCGACACAGAAGGCAACTACGGCATCGTCACACGTGAAGACTTTTAGCGGTATCTACAAGGCCCCTAAATCAGTTGCCGTTCAGAACGATATCAAGGGAATTCTTGTCGCGGGCGGCCTCAACACCCGCAATCCGTCCGCTCCAACACAAACTACAAAGGTTGCGGAGATTATGAACTCCGCCAAGCCTAGTCAGGCAGTTGCTCAATTGGTGGCAAAACTTGAAGGTTCATCGGTTGGGCCGAGAGGTGTAGTGCCATCTTCTAATGTCGGCGGGAATCAAGTGGCTCCTGCAGCGGAACCTACAACCCTTATTGCCAGCATTCAGCAACATCAGCGTTCGCAGAAATCAAAGACCTTGGATCGCGAGAAGCGAACAGTTCAGCCTTCGCAGCCCGCCGATCCTGTGATGCTGGCCTTGAGTACCGTTGCCCCTACCCCAACTGCGCGCCCGCGTGAAATCACTGCAGAAAAATTTGATGTGACGCCAGTCGCTATCGCTTCAGAGGCTCAAGCTCCGTCGAGGATTTATACAGCTCAGACGGATGAGCTGACCACGCGTTATCCAGATATTGGTGTAGAAGTCGCATATGCAGCGCCTGCTGCAAGTCCAAAACCGAAGGTGGCTCCAAAGCGCGCACGTCCGGTTCGGGCAGTGCCGTCTCCTGTGGTCGAAGCTCCAGAACCTGTCATTCAGCAAGCCAGTGTTCAGTTTACGAAACCTCGCCGATTCTAATTTCGGTGAGCAATGGCAGGTGATCTGAGGCGGCGATGTTTCTGATCACCTGTTGGTCTTCAATATGTGCTCCGCGTCCCGCGAGTGTTTTGTCTAAAGCGAAAATCGGCTTTTTCGATGGGAACGTTTTGAGCTTGATAGCTTGGCTCCCCAACACGTCTTCGAGAACTGAAAGTTCCATACTTTTCCACCACCAATCATTTGAATCACCTGCAACTATCGTTGAAATTGGTGCTTTCATTGCAATGGCTGATGCAATTGCACCTACCTGTCTTCGCCTGTTGATGCCGAGAAGTCCGAGGTGCATGCCGATAGCGTCAAAAGATATTCCATCCTTTTCTAGTTCCCAGATCACAGCCCCGCGAGGCTCTAAAGATGGTAGGGAAATGTTGGTTTGCTTGAGACAAACGATGCCAGGTTTCACCAAAAGCAGATTTCCGCGCCATCCGATGGAACGGTTGGGGCAGGCTTCCGATAATACGGCTCGCATTCCAGAAAGATGTTCCAGGTCATTGATGGGCAACGTCGCCCGTTTGCGGCCTACCTTTCGGTCAACCTCCTGAAGAATTGCAATGTCTGGGGATATTTCCTTGATCGTTGAAAGAATGCGGGTTGAGCACCGTTTTTGGTCGTTTCCAACACATTTGTGGATGTTCCAGCTCAGTGCCTTTATAATCATTTGCCCCTGCTCTCTAGTGCTAGATAGGTCACATAGGAGCCGATCACCTTCTGGACGTAATCGCGTGTTTCACGGAATGGAATGCTTTCTGCCCAATCAACAGGATCTACCGATCCTCCCCTTGGGTCTCCGAAACGTCCAAGCCATTCATCGGGCCTGGTTGGACCTGCATTGTAGGCGGCAGCGGCAAGCATGGCGTTGTTGTATTTCGACATCTGATCAGCGAGATACCTAGAGCCGACGACAATGTTGTAGTCGGCATTATTTCTCATCATATTTGTGTCGATATTTACGCCAGCATTTTTGCCAACTTCACGGGCTGTTCCGTCGAGAACTTGCATCATACCTCTGGCTGCCTTGTTGCTGAGAGCGTTTTGGTTGAAGCGAGATTCCTCACGGATAATCGCGTGAACAAATTCTTTTCTTACACGGGTGTCATACCAATATAGCTTCTTGATTGGGTATGACGAAGCTAGATGCTTAACCTGGTCGTACCCAATCTTATAGCCGATTTCGGAGGCAGATAGCTGTCCATAGAAGGTGTTGGGATAAGCTACAGATGCTTTGAATAAGCGCTTTGCTTCTTCCGTCCTTCCATTCTGCTTAAGTGCGCGTCCGAGCCAATAACCCGCCTTAGCCTTCGCTGCCGCGTTCTTTTCCCCGCCTTTAATGGCGACCGTTGACATGGCCATTTTTGAGAAGTGCGTAATAGCGACGTCGGGACGGTTTAGTTTCCTCAAGGCGATCCATCCAGCTACGAATTCTTTATCGAACAGGTTCTCACCTGATGCGGCCGCACCTGCGACAACAGAATATGCCTGCTGTGCCCTGCCCTGCTCTGCGAGTTTCATCGCGGAATCGCGGACGGTATACCAGTTCTGAGCCGTTGCAATTGAGGCCGATATAAAGAGAAAAATGGCTGTCAAAGACAGGCTGATATACCTTGGCAGCATTGGTAGTAGCGCTCTTTTCGTGTGTGAATAATCAATATTGTGCGGATCTATACCCGTTTTCAAGTTTAAGCGGTTTCGGCGTCCTCAATGGATCGGGTAATGATCCCTGTGGCAATTTGAATGCATATAAATGAAGCAGCACTCGAAAAGGCATCGGAAGGGAACGTTACGAAGGGAGCCTCAGGCGAATTTGCATTGAAAATCTGAATTCCATTATCGAAATCTACGATATAATCCCTAACGATTACACAGTTTTCTTCTTCTACAACATCGAGATTAATGTTCACCGCCTGAAGGCCAATGGACGTCAGTTGCATGAATTTTTTGATTACAGCACTCTGCGACATGTGAATTTCCTATTTCTTGCTCCTGCATCGACTTCAATGACGTTGGTTTCGAGTAGTCGGTCCAGCACCACCTTGGCCCCGCGAGGGGTGATGTCGAGACGTCCAGCAAAGAGCTTTGCCGTAAAGGATGGGAATTCGAACACAAAATTGATCGCTGGTTCGATGCTCGATGAAGTTCTCGTTGGCGGGCACAGGGCTAATAAGGCCGCGCGCTCTGCGTGTGCGTCCTTGAGCTTCTGTCGCTCCTTAGCGAACCCGGCGCTCAAGGCGCTGGTCAGCTCTATGCTCCAGTGATGACTGATCTGGGCGGCATCACGGAAACGGTCGAGGTTGGATTTCACTTCATCGGAGAGGCCATAGGTTGGCCAGCGACACTGGAAGCCCTTGGCTATCACCCACGATGCGATCATAAGCGCCATCCTTCTCGACGTGCCGAGGAAGCGTCCAGAAGCCCAAATCGCTCGGATAGTTTCCACTGCAGTCCATGGGTCACAGCTTTCGCTGAGGACCTTTATCTGCTCTACGATCCACATCGAGTCTTCCTCGATGCTCCACTGGATGTCTGGGCGCATCAGGCGTCCGGCCGACGCATCTGCGGTTGAGAAGAGTTCGACCACGTCAGAAGTTGTTGGACCTTCCTCTGGCCACGATTCGACCAGCCGGAGGGCAGCGTATATATCTGCAGCCACGCGAGAACCTCTCTCGACGTTTGTGATCTCCGGATCGCTAATTACTCGACAGAGGGATTCCATTCGCGCGATTGCGCCATCAACAGCCGCAATCGCCATCGCTTCTCGGCGTCTGGCTCCAGGGGCGTAAATCAAATCGCTAAACTGTAAGTGGCGTTGAGCTTCATCAAGACGTGTGATCGCCATCGCAGCTTCAATGAAGCCACGTCGATCATCCGCAGGAATCGGGTCTTTTAATTCTTCCATCTGAAAATTGTGATTCAAATACGTATCCCCGTCCAGTCAGTTGTCTGAAAGGCATTCGGTTTGACCACTCATCCAATAAAACAGCCTCCCTGTTGACCAGCGCTCGATTTGTAAACAAAACAAGCGCTATAAAAGGGATGGTAATGAAGCTAAACGCCTTTAACTACACAAGTATCATATGAATTGAATAATCAGGCAACCTGTATATTGACGTCGCTGCCGTATAGCCCCATAGGCGTGATACGCAGCACCCCTTTTCTGACTTCCGATAACCTTCCTTATCGGTAGTTGGTAAGTTATTATGGTAAATATGGTTTTCGGCCGGAAAATAGGTCGAAATCGCAGTGAAGCAGCGCCCAATTCGATGTCGCATTTAATGATTGGCATCGTAAGGTTCTGAACTTAATCGTAGTTAAGTTCATTGCAGTGGTGTTTGACTATGATTTAAGGTGGTTTGTCCATTATTTTGGGTAAATGATTCAGTTGTCACCGATGGGTGCGCGAATTATCATTTAAACGTGCCTGCAACTTCCTTTGTTTGCACGACGTCAAATTAACGATGAGGGACTAATGAGCGGTTTGGACGAACGACGTAATTCTTTTGAGAACAAATTTGCCCACGACGAGGGCCTGCGTTTCCGTATCACGGCACGCCGTAACAAGTTGCTGGGGCTGTGGGCGGCTGAGAAGCTGGGTAAGTCAGGTGAAGCCGCTACCGCGTATGCTGGCGAAGTGGTTGCTGCTGACATCGAAGCTCCAGGCGGAGTAGGCGTACTTCGCAAGGTAGTCGCCGATCTTGGCGTCTCGGAAGCCGATGTGCGTGCTCAGATGGAGAATATGCTGAAAGTGGCAGAAGAGCAGGTTACTGCAGAGTAAATAAGGGGTCGTAAGGCCCCTTCATTTTCTCAACGCAAATTACAAATACCCTCACTCAATCTCGAATGCCCATGGGCTTCGCGACTAATATTCAGGGATTGAACGGTCTGCTAATCTCAACACCAAGGTCTTCAAGAGTTTTACCAATGAAGGCCTTGCCCTCGTGCTTCTGGTAGGAACTGAAGTTGTAGTTCGTGAACGGTAGGCGCACGCCAGAGTCCTGTAGCTCTTTGCAGAATGCGAAGTCGCAGGCTTCTCCGAAAAGGCGCTTATCAGGCATGATGGCCGCCAGAGGAAGCGAGTTGTCGCTCACCTGGTTGATGACCTCATTGTGGAAATTGTAGACGACGAGATGAATCTGGCCGCCGTCCTGATAGACGTGGTGCGTGTTGCGATCTGAGGTGTAGCCGTAGAGCAGCGTCTTCGAGTCATCGCCGACAGCTTCAACGAACGCTGGGCCACCTTCAGACGGCTTGGTTGGATCCTGTGATGCGATTTTCAAGACACTGAATTCATCTGGAGACATGTCGAAATCCTCGGCTTTGTTTCACTATTGAGGCCGAGGATGAATGGGACAAGCGGGCGGGCTTGTTTTATGGAAGCCTGAATTGCAGGTCGTCCGCAATCCCCTGCCAGTAGTGCTGCGTGGAAAACTCAAGCTTTGTAATACCTCGGTAGTCGGCCATGAAGTGTACGGGGCCGAAACGGGATAGCTCGATGACATCATGGTAGACCAGCTGATCGCCGCGATAGGCCTTGACGTCGAAGCCTTCACCTTCTGCGCTATCGAAGGAAACCGAGAAATAGCCGCCGACGAAATCGAATGGCTCTGTTCGCGAGATCGATGCTGGGTGCCCGGAGCTATTGTAGACGACATAGTCCCCTGAAACGGCACCGTTCTTATAGCCTGCGCCCTTGTAGAAGTGCTTGTGCGTGATGACCCAGTTATCCCAGTCGAGGCCCGCGTAGCCGTTAGGAATCTTGAGAACGCCTTCATCGCGGATCATGTCGTCAAAGGTGACTGTTGTCGTCGGATTCCGAGAGGGCTTCGACTCGGTTCCGAATGTCTTCGCCAACTGGACAGGCGTGTCTGAGATGTCGACGGTGATCGTTCGCTCTTTGGACTTGATCGTCCAAGTGCCCTTGGTAACAGGGAGTTCAAATCGGCCTCTATCATCGATTTTCGCCGACTGCTTGCTGCCGTCTCGCGACGTCGCGTTTACCGATAGATCGTCGATAGCGGTGGTTTGACCAACAAGGGTGAGCTTGCGCTTGAACCCCGATATTTTCGGCACATTGTTGGCAATCAGACCACCAATTGAGCCTTGTAGAGGCATCACTTCCACAGTTTGCATCAATGTGTCCGTCGTCAGGTCAAATTGATCAGGAACGAGAAGTCTCAATGAGTATCGGCCAGGTTTTCTGATACTGGTGACATTTTCCATGCCCTCAAAGGTTGACCCATAAAAATTCGCATAGCCGTCAACGTTCGTCTTCTTCACCTCAATTAGGTTCCCGCTCTCATCGAACAACGCTACTGGGATGTTAGCCAGTGGTTTGTCTCCCAACTCGTAGACGCCGTTGCCATTCATGTCTTGGTAGGCAAAGGTAGAAAGGCCAAATTTGCCAGCTTCTGGCACTGTCCAATCTCTTTTCCCGTTGTATTGATTGGAAAGGGCATCGTAATCGATGCGATCATCGGCTCCAGCTTGGGTAGTAACAGTGAGCGCAATAGCAGCGGCTAGGAATGTGCTTTTCAATAATTTCAAGGCAATTTCTCCAGTTCAGATTTCTCATTATTGAGCTTGATAAGCGACATGGCAACAAATCCTGTTTTAATCTAAATTCCTTCGGCGTTTTGGCCCTTGCTAAAACTGAATTTATAATTGCCCTCACAATTATTTATTCGGACATCTTCGCATGGCCAATTATGGTTCAACAGGGAAAGGAATTACGACGACGCAGTCTGAACAGTCGCGCTCGTTGGGTTTCGTGTTGGATCAGGGTACGCGCGAGCGTCTGCGTCGCGTTATAGATGATGGCACTCCGCCAAACACGCGCCGAGCTTATGAATCGGATCTCCGATATTTTTGGTCGTGGTGCTCGGCCATCGGCTGGACCGATGAACCCATCTATCCGGTGCCGCCTGAGGTCGTTGCACGTTTCGTCGTCGACCACCTGGAAGGGCTGGACGAGGATATCGATCAGGATTTGATTGATCGCGGCGTCAAGACGAAGCCTGGCAAGCATGCGATGAATACGATTGATCGCCGCGTGTCCGCTCTGTCTGCGCTGCACAAGACGAAAGGCTTGCCTAGCCCGATTATGGACCCGATTGTCTCTCAAGTTCTGTCTAAGGCCCGAAAGGCAGCTGCTCGTCGCGGTGAGCGGCCGAACAAAAAGAAGGCTGTCATCAAAAAGACGCTCGATCTGATGCTGGAGACCTGTGAAGCAGGAAGCATGCTGGATTTGCGTGACGCCGCATTGCTGCTCTTTGGGTGGTCAAGCGGTGGACGCCGTCGTTCCGAGATCGTTGGAGCAGAGATGATCAACCTCGAAGAAGTCGGCGACTCCTACATCTATCATCTCGGGATCACTAAGACAGAGCAGGAAGGCGATGGCGGTACCGTGCCGATTACGGGCCGAGCAGCAGAGGCTCTTCGTGCTTGGCTGAAGGCGGCCAATATCACTAAAGGGCCGATCTTCCGGTCTGTGAGCCGCTATGGCTACGTTTCAAAGAAGCCTTTGTCGGATCGCGCAGTCGCTCTGATCGTGAAAGCCCGCATTAAGGCGGCGGATCTCAATCCGGAAATTTACGCTGGCCATAGTCTGCGCTCAGGGTTCTTGACTGAAGTAGGTCTTCAGGGAAAGAGCTTGCTCGAAGCTATGGCATTGTCACGACATAAAACGGTTCAGGTCGCAGCTGGTTACCATCAATCGGGCGCAGCGCTTCATAACGAAACGGCTTCGCTTGCTGGATAGGCAGCAACAGGGGGAACAATGAAAATTTGCGTGCCTTTTGATCGTCGCACTGGTGAGGTCTACCTCAATGCCATCGGCTCCAACGAGGATGAGGCTATGAAGCCGTTTGTGGACGGTTGCTTCGAAAGCATTCGGCTTGATGATTTGGATTTCATCGGTTGCGTCGAAGCGGAACTCATCACTGGATGCGACATCCATGAGGGCCTGTTCCCCGTATCACTTCCTTGCTCAAAGGAGACAGGAAAGCCTGAGTTGAGTGCCATCGGCTCAAACGCAGACGAGGCAAGAGTGAACCTCGGCTATGTCGGTCTCGATGAAGAGGACTACCTCTTTGAGGCGGCAGGAATTCGAATGCCGCTACTGCAAATCGAGCATCTGCACTCGCCTATCAAGGCCTGAAGCTAGAAGTCATAATTTCGCGCATGATCTCTGTTGAGGCTTCTTCCGATTGCATGAGCTGGTTTCGGGTAACTGGGTGCGTGCTCGGAAACACCAATCCTCGTTCATGGCGCTTCTTCAAGAACTCGACAAACTCTTCTTGCTCGTATTGAGAGACCAGGCCGTGTCGCTGCAGTTCTTTTTCGAGCTTATGATATTCGTCCCATTCGTCAGCTGATATCGAGTCTGCGAGTTTTAGATCACGAAAGCGATCCATATTTTCATTGATGCCGAGAGCCATCTCCGACATCAGGCCGACAGGTTCATCACCAAAGCCCCATGTGCATCGGCGAAGTAATGCGCTTATTGCGTTCCCGCGCATGTGTTCTTTAAAGCCAGCTGTTCCCCAGTCAGGTTTCACTTCGATGCCAATTCGCCCTTCTATGACCTGAACCAATCCATTGGATTGGAATTGGAAGACATTGTCTTCATCGATCTCATCGTCAGGGGCGAATGCCGTCAGTCCAACAAAAGCCATAACGACCAGACCAGGTCGCGACGGTTCTACATTCGTACGACGGAAAAATCTCTGAAGTGAGCCGCGAGTGGCTGGCACATTCCAGATCGATTGCCTTAGCAGATCTCCAATGCCGTACGCTTGATAGTTATCGCTATGCCCCCAACTGTCGACGACTTCTAAGGGCAGCGAAGCAGTAGCAATCTGTCAAAGAGATGATTTTCTTTTCATCTGGCAACTCGGCATCCAAAGGAAACTCTGCAAACCCAGCGGTGATGACCGTTTTGAATCCGTTTTGAATATTTCCTGTATCGCGATAAACAAGCTGAGTTTTCATTTCAATGTTCCAAAGTTGTTCCAATCAGCATGAATGCGTTGAACGCAAGCCGCCAGTGTTTTCCGACAGAAAGGTCGCTGGCTCTTCATAACTGTCTTCTTTGGGATTGTTCTCTCAAATCACAGCATCGTTATCTGATGGCTTAGTGATGGCATTAGAAAACTTCTTGAGTTTAAGCTGCTGTCAGTTATATCTTGTGTTTTTTTGACTCATAGAAAACTTCTCCTGTTGATATAAATGTCATCGACAAAAGATCGCTGGGCAATCTGTATCAAGGTAATGCTTGACTCCCAATTTGATATTATTTAAACGAGCGGTATGGAAAATCCTTTTCGCACCACCTTCGTCGACCCTGATTTTAGGCGTGATCCAAAAACCAAAGTTTATTGCTGCGTTTGCCAAAAGGATATTAAGGGTGAGCCAAAATTCTATGCGCGATTTGTAGACGGGTGCAGCTTTGTGCATCCTGACGATGAGCATTTGGTCCCCTCGGACTATAGAGAAGACTACGGCACGCTTCCGGTTGGGGTGGATTGTGCAAAAAGAATTGGTCTGGAATGGGTTAAGAAGGCACCATTGTCATCCTAACCCACTGATTTTTTACATCGAAGATTTTGGGCTATTATCCAAGCCTTCACGTATGGCAGTTGTAGCCGACTCTGGGCCATTGAGCCATATCGCGGCAGTAATGCCATCTTCGATTCCAGCGTTAGCGACATTTTCTGACACCCAATTTTCCACCCGGTTAATGGCTGCATCTTGATCATCGGTGTCTTGAAGTAAGTTAGCTACCATCGAACCCAGCTTGCCCTTGAGTTCATCAGTGATATCGTAAAAAACGTCAGAAGAAAGATCTTCACCAGCAGATGTGACTTCGTTTGTCAGGGTGCCGATTAGTTCCGTATTTTCAGCCTTCACCATGGCAAATTTGGTGGCGAATTCGTTGAGAAATTCATCTATGATTTCATTAGTTGTCGCCATTTCTTTCTCCTTCTTGTTAAAAAATCCATCTGTAATTGCGAAATATTCGGGGAATCCTCTCTCGCCTTTACGCATATGCAGCGTTACTTCCTTGCCCACTGGGAAATTCGCGGCGTCTTCGGTCCGCATGTGCTGCATGACCCAGAAACCAGTGCCTTTGGGTTCTGATGAGAACTCAACCCTAGACAATCTGTTGCCGTCGTTCATCACAGCATCTGCATAAGCAAATGATCGTCCGTTGAGATTGTTGTCGGACTCAACGTAGTTTGCGCAGACATACATATGCGTGCGTGATATATCTTCGCCTTCGTGAAGTTCCGGGCTGTCGTCTGACAAGTAAAGCTTAGCCATCATTATTCCTTTTTTTGTTTGTTACATAGCGAACGAAGGTGCTTCATCTTGTACCCAATGTTGTCCCGTTGAAAGTAACTTCCGTATTTCATAGGTATCGTCATCGTCAGAAAATGAATTAACCATCACAGGAGCGTCCGTTTTCATGCGAATTTCCGCTTCTGGGTCGCCTGTCATGTAGTCCATTCGTGCAAGAATGGTCCCGTGCCAATCTATGTCAGCTCGATTAACTGTGACTTCCAATCGAATTTCGTTAGACTTTTTCTCATCAAGCCAGAAGCCGCCGTCCACGTATGGATCATCACTAAAGTAAATGCCCGTGGTGACTTTTCCTGTTTTCAGGTCGTCGATCCAATCATCATTGACACGCATGACACGATAAAGTTTTAGCTGCTCGCCTTTCGGCAGATTTTCGATGACTTCGGCATATCGTTTCTCAAGCCATTGCCAAATGACCGCACGCATTTCTGGGTCTTCGCCAGCTTCAATCACATCAACATTCTTCAGGTGATCTGGGCAGGCTGGAAGCCATGCTGCCCCGTCTTGGATATCGGCAATCAGCTCGCCAATATCCGATCCATGACCAGGAACGAAGTTTCCGTTTTCCATTCCTTTGTTGAACCATTCTTCGGTAATGAGTTCGTCAAATGTCGGGATACTGGACATGTTTATCTTCCGTATCCGAACTGTACTTTGTTCGCGTCGTCGGGGACATGGTCGTAGCCTTGGACGTGATCCTGCAGACGCTCGGTGTCGACTTGATACGTGCCGTCCTCGTTGCAGGTAATCGCTTCCCCTGCTGCTTCTGGATCGTTCGCCGTAGCGAGAGCCATCAGGCGTTCCGCTGGTCGCGGACCTGGCTCCTTGTCCATTGGCTGGACGACTGCTCTGCCGCTTTCGTAGGCAGAGAGAACCGCCTTCACTGACTCCTTCATGCGCTTGTTGGCTTCGTTGAAGTCGTAGTTGATCATCAGGTCGGTCAGAACGCCTGCATAAGACTCATTGTGGTAGTGTTCCAGAACGTGGGCGACTTCATGCATGGCAAGTGCCTGCAAGTGCTGACGATCCTTGGCATCCGTCACTGAGTAACGAAGGACACCGTCTTCCTTGATCGGATTGAGAAGGAACTTGTACTCGCTGTCTTTCAGAGAGCACATGGCTTCAATCGATACGGATCTGGATCTGTCGCCTTGGAAGGTCTCTTCTGGCACCGAATATACCCACCCTGTTGTCCACCGGAAGTTCTCGGCTGACGGCCTAGACTTAATCAGGGTCTCTACGGCGACCGAGCAGGCAGCTGTCCAAGCTGACAATAGTGCGCGAGGCACTCGGCCCTTACCTGTCGCAGTGTTCCACTTCCTCGGATCGTTTCGTCGGATGGCAGCACGCGTCTTTTCGTTCGTGGATACAATGCTGACATAGACGTCATTCATATCCTTCAGGCGTTGCTCGTTCTCAGCCCTTGTCTGCTCAAGCGCTTTCTCATTGCGGGTGCCAAGCGTCTGGATGATCCATTCCTTGAGCGGAGCGGAAGCGTACTTCAGGAAGATGTCGGCCTTGGCATCGCCTTCATATATTCTGTCCTGAACGGAGTTGATGAACTGTTCGACATCGTTCTTTAGCGGGAAATCATAGGACCACCGCATCTTTGAAACGATGCTCTCCCCCCAATGAGTTTTCTTGACAAGTTCCTCAATTGCATCCTGCGATATGCCTCGTTCCTTGAGATCTTCAAGCGTGTTTACCGAGGATGATTTTACACGTGTCGAGATTTCGACAGCTGCGTGCTGTTCCTCGAACGATAGATCTTCTGAGGTGATTTTGGACAGGCTTGGTAGGGTAGCTACCAGCATCCCCTTATCGCCCTTAATTTTGTAGTTGTCTTTGCTGACTTTATCGGCCAGAGCGGACGTGTTGTCGATGTTCAGCTCGGTGATAAACTTATGGAGGGCATCGCTGAAGCCTTCCTTCATACCATCTCGATTGGAGGTGAGGGCTAGACGCGAGAGTTTTTGGTTGATCTCGATGATCACCTGGACCTCTGGGTCTAGCGAGACGGTGTACATTGACGCGCCATCGACGCGGATAATAGCCTTTCCCTTGTGGATGGCTTTATCGCTGTCGCTGATGTGGACAGTGGCGAACTCTGTCATTTGACCGTCGATTTCGGTCGAAAGTGTGCGCTTGGTACGCCCGCGACGAGCCTGTATCTTGTTCTCGGCCTCGAAATACTCTTCCGGCGTCTTACCATTGATGGTGACGTTAGGCTTGATCTGGCTTTCAGACAGATATGTCCTGAGCCGCTCATTCATCGTTTCCGTCGTCGGTCTGTTTCTGTAGTTGCCAGTGGACTGGTCCAGGTCGACCTCAACACGGCAGCCATTGAATCCGCCCTGTGCCTTGGACTCTCGCACCATCTCTAGATCGCTGTTCAAACCACGGCGACTGATCAAGTAATTGCGATGCCTGATATAATCGTCAGCTGGTGGCTCTGGCATCTCCTCCAGCGCCTTAACAAGCTCGCGCTCGGCTTCATCAAGGCTGAAGTTCACGTAGTCAGGGCCATTGCCCATCACATAACGATCACGCGTAAGGATGGAATATCGGTCCTGTGAAAAGCAGGTCATCAGGCGAGCGCGGCCGTAACCGCCAACGCTTGAGCCGTCATCTTTGGTGGTCTGTCCGATGGCGAAGTAGACCTTGTTGAGGACCTCTTCAGTCATGCCGCAACCGTCATCAGTAAAAACGATGCGAGTCACTTTCTTTTCGGAATTACCGATGTTATCAAAGTCACCGCGACCTTCTTCTGTGCTTATGTTGATGTCGATATTCTTTGATCCGGCATCAACACTATTCTGAAAAAACTCACGCCAGAATGATAGCGTCCAGAGGCTGTAGAAGGAATCGCGCTCCTTGACGAAAAATTCCTTGGGCGTTGTGACGCGGCTGATTTCCATGTTGGTCTCCATGCCGAGATAGGCACATGATGTGGCTCGGCCTGTCAAGTTGTGATCGTTCTCCAATTTTGTGCGCGAAGGATGAAACCCACAAATGTGTCGGCTTGTGAGATGCGCCACACAAATCATAATTAGGATTTAAAGAGACACGGGATAACGACCTCAATGGATAAGACAGTAAACAACTTGCCTTCTCTTGGCTTTCCTCTTTTCCAGACGTCTCTAGTTACGGGCAGTCAGATAGACGACCTGAAGCGCGGGATCGGCATATCAGATGATGATTGCGATCCAATCGCTTGGATCGACAACGCAGTTGCGTACGACCAAAAATTGATCTCGGTAAAATCAGGTTGGGGGAGTTTTTCTACAGGATTTGCGGCTTTCGATATGATGTCACACAGGGAGCTGCAGGGTGAAGAGTGGGTGGCCAAATGTTCCTATAATCTGCATGGAGTTTTTGTGAACCCAACTCTTAGAGGTAAAGGGCACGGAAGAGCGCTTCGCAGGACGATTTCGGATATCATCGAGGCGAATGTCCAGACTATTCAAGATCGAGGCTTTGCTGACAAGGTTGAGATTTTTTTTTGAAGCAGAGTGCATCACCGCAGACGGCGCTACGTTCGTTCGTGCTCTCGTTTCGGATTGTGAGAAAATGATCGAGAAGATGTCCGAGCGGCGTTCTGCTGATGATACCTTCCGAATTGTTTTCAAAAATTGCATTGACTACGGCGACTATGATAATGAAGCAGGATTTAGCGCCCCTGCTCCATAAATCTAAAAAAGCTCCATATGTAGGAGCCTTTTTCTGTGGTTTAGATTGAGAACACACCGAGTGCGTCTTTGACATCAGCAAGCGTTTGCGCCGCAACTTCTCTTGCTTCCTGCGATCCCTGACGGATGATGTCTTTGTAATCGGCATCATTTGCCGCCCGCTGGTCACGAATAGGCATCATGACCCGTTCAAGGGATGAGATCAGCTCCTTCTTGATTGTGACATCGCCCAAGCCGCCCGCACGATACCGTCTCTTCAGGTCTTCAACCTTCTCCTGGTCGTTTTCGAAGGCGTCCAGGTACGAAAACACGACATTTCCTTCGACCTGTCCGGGGTCACTGACGCGGATGTGGTTGGGGTCGGTGTACATCGCCATGACCTTGTCCTTTACCTCTTTCTGGCTGTCCGAAAGGAATATGGCGTTGCCAAGAGACTTGCTCGCCTTCGCTTTGCCGTCGATTCCTGGAAGGCGTGTGACCTTGGACAGGAGGCTCTTTGGCGTTGGCAGAATTTCCCTGCCGCCTGCGCGGTTGATCTTTCTGGCGACTTCCTGAGCCAATTCAATCATTGGGAGCTGGTCACCTCCAACTGGGACACAAGTGGCCTTGAACGCCGTTATGTCGGCCGCTTGCGATACTGGGTAGCACAGGAAGCCTGAAGGGATATCACGCTCGAATTCTCGCAACTTGAGTTCATCGCGGATCGTCGGATTTCGCTCCAGACGGGACACCGTGATGAAATTCATATAGAGCATCGTCAGCTCTGCGAGTTCAGGCACGGCCGACTGCAGGAAGATTGTTGTCCTACTAGGATCGAGACCGATTGCGAGATAGTCCGAGACCACCTGCGGAATGGCGTCTCTGATCTTCGCGGTGTTGTCTGCATTGTCGGTGTACGCCTGCATGTCGGCAATCATAACGAAGCAACGATATCCTTCATCCTGAAGACGAAGTCGCTGCTGCAGAGAGCCTGCGTAGTGACCGAGATGAAGAGGTCCAGTCGGACGGTCGCCCGTTAGTGCGATTGGGGCGCTATTGATGGTAGACATTGGATGGTCCTTTCCTGATGATTGAGGACCGCCCGCAATGTCGGAATTCGAATAGAAGCCCTTCCCTGCGGAACGGTCCCATTCGTCTACGTGTTTGAAATTTAAACGTGCATACGTTATGGGCCGCTCAGTTGACTGAGCGCCACCAATTCATCGATGCAGGATTGCCTGCTGTGATTTTCAATAACTTGCACATAAAACCACTTATGCCGTCTGAAGCGGACAATTGCAAGAATGAAAATCAGTCGATCAGAGTTTCGCCTGATTTTCTTATTTCTTCGGCGACGGCTATTCCATCTTCCGTGAGGGAATATGCCGTAGTTGATTTCCTCCCGAATCCTTCAGGTGCAGGAATCCGTTGCCTTATACGGTGAATTATTCCACTGCTGTAGAGTGCTGAAAGATGCGGATTAATCGTTCCCTCTTTTAATCCGGTGGTTTCAGCTATTTCACGTACTGTCATTGGGTGATCGCGAGAGATGAGCGCTAACAGCAATCGGCGTTGTGCCTTTGGCCGAGTGGTCGATCTTGGTCCTGCCATATCTGGCCGAGGAGATCCTTTGCGCGAAGGGCCAGAGACAAACTCGAACCCATGCTTCTTAGCCATCGTTTCCAGTGTTGCGACAGCAGCGGTGATCGCGCTTATCTCGCTCATTGAGAGCGTCTCGAAGTCGATGCGTCCTTTGAAATATATAGATGCCATAGCCGTACTCCTTTCTGAGCAGGCTAGGCTATCGCCGATCCTGATGTCAACAGGGACTACGACTTAAGCTATTGAATCTATTAGATTCTTAGACTCCCCATGTGAATTTCTACCGCATTCCAAGCGAGAACGCTGCGTCAGAGTAATCTGGTCTGGACGACTCCCAGGACCGCCTGAATGCCTGCCGTCCCTCTTCTTCATGATTGCGGCAAACTGCAGCTTGCTTACGAGTAGCACCGTTCACGGCAGGAGCGATCTCAACGATGCGTTCAACGCCGTCTTGGCGGCAACAAGGACACTTTATTCGGCCATGCTTTTTGAGAAAGCCTTCGCCTATAGGGGTGAATGCGATTTCGTCTGGGTCCGAAATCGATGAAATGCCAGGAAGTGTACCCATGCTCTTGCTCCTATCATTGGTTATTGAGGATAGTGGGCATTTCACGCTTTGGACAAATCTCCCCTGTTCGCGAATTGATCAGTCCTGTGGCGCACGCTCGCCACAGAATAACGTCGATTGTGGCGATGCGATATCCAGTTTCGGTAGCGAGTCTCGCGCACATCTCATGAACTGAAGTATTCTCTCTATCAGCTAGCCGCTGGAGATGGATGTCAGGCTTGGCGCAGTCGACACCGTAGTTCTTGGCCAGGTGGTACTTCGTGATTTTGCCGATCCACGGCATGGTTTCGAGATATGAGAGCTTGTCAGTAGCATTATTAAATTCGTCGAAAAACCGCTGCCGTTCGCTCCAGATGGTCTCCATCGCCGCCGCTTTGCCTTTATGACCGAACACTTCGTGGATGGAACGACCTGATTTGATAGCCGCGAGAACTCGCCCTTCGATTTGCCTCGCAATCGTGGCCTTCATTCCGGAATTACAGATGATCCATATGGCTTCGACAGCAAAGTCTTCGGGATTGGATGGAGGAGTTATCGTTTCCGACCACGCAATGTCGTCTGATGCGATCTGACCGAGTTCGCCAATCAGGAACGATATGGTTTCTGGTAGGATTAAACGGCTATTATTCGCTGCTTCAGTCAATTTGCAGCCTGATCTCGGTCGAAGATTTCACCGACACTCCATCCATCATGACGAACATGGCGAATGTGCATTTGAGGGCTTGAGTGTAAACAGCTGGCATCAACTCACCTAGATGGAAGTGCCCACCATCATACACCAAAAAAATATGACCGCCCTGTATTAAGGCGGCCTGAGGTATTCGTGGTCCTGCGTCGCAAACAATTGTAAGGCGTCCACCTTCTGTTACAACGACATCACAAGCCACGATAATTCTCCTGCTTAGCGACGACGGTCAGCTTCAGCTTGCCTGCGACGCTCGCGCTGATAACGGCGTGTAGCTTCGTTTTTTTCGCGGCGACGCTTTTCCGATGGAGATTCATAAAACTCGCGCTGTCGCATCTCACGGAAAATGCCTTCTGCCTGCAGCTTTCGCTTGAGAACTCGAAGTGCCTTATCAACCTGATTATCGCGAACCTTAACTTCCACTTGCTGTACCTTCTTTGTTAAATGGATTTTGCATAATATGTTTAATTCGGCCATCGGCGCAATAGATACGGTCCTCGATAATTCCTTAAATCTCTTGATTTAAGGCAGTTTCGATAAATCGTGTTTATTTTAAATCACAGGCGCAGTGCAAATTGGTTGACAATTTCAGGTGATTAAAACAGGATAAATTCAGCTTCATTACCTAATTTTGACAACGATTTGGTATGGCAGATATCGAATTGGCAGGGATTTATGACTTCTTTAGATGGTCAGCAGGCTGACAGCATAAACGTTGAAATTCGTCGCCGCGACGTTGTGCGCTCGCTGGTGACTTGGCTTTGCGTGTCGGGTCATCCCAAAACGTCCATTCCGAAGATTAAGTCGGTTTTTTCCGACGCATTGAATAAGTTGGATCTGGCTGGCGATCTTTCACCTTCCGCCTTGATCGAAAATCCTGAGCTTGTCGCCTTGATTAAGGCGGACACTGATCGCGTCACCTATGCACAACGTCTTCTCTCTGTGTTACGGATGATGGTAGAAGATTCGTTGGAGCTAGGGGTGGCCGACCAGGTCTTTTCCTTCACAGAAATTAATCCAGGACTTGGTGCACTTGGCTTAGCGGCGATGAATATCGGGGGCGTTCCGCATGGCTCCTGTTTGGTTGCTCCCATGGCGCGACCCACTTTCAGTGAAAATCGCGGCAGCGATAGTCTTTTGGAAACGGATGTCACTGTTGATTTAACGCTGGTCAATCTGCCCTTTTCGGCTTTCGTAGGCATTGGGCAGGTCGATCCCGCAGTCACGAAGATCATTGAAACCGCAGCAGGCCGTCGAAAGCGAACAGCTTGTACTTTGTTCCGTGTCGATTGGACAATTGGTCAGAGATTGGGAATAGATCCAGACGCATATTGTAAGGTCATCGCTCGACATTTCCGTAATCACGAAGTCCAGCCGATGGTTATTGATGTCGAGTGGTTTGTTCCTATGGAAGGACACGAGCTTTTTATTGCGGTCGCACCGTCATTTACCGCAGTGGTTCGTCCGGTTGGTACGGAAATTGTTACTCGTCTGGCTTCCTCCTTTATAGACCGAGCAGCCAATGACGGACCTGTGCTCTCAAGCGTACGGGAGAGCGCACGCAAGTTCCCTCGGCAGCACGCTGGTCGCATCGATTATGACTATTGGCACGATCCGTCTGCAGCGGTTGTCAAAACCGACATCGGCCATCGAATGCTAACGGTTGGTGAGGTCAAGAATCTGTTGGGGATAGACCCCGAATTCAAGGTTCCCACCCATGAAGAGACCACTTACCATCTTCTTGGGGAGTCTGTTGTCGTGCCCGTTGCAGAGCGCGCAATTCGTGGCGTTCTTCGTGCTCTGAAATAGGTGTGGCAATGCATTCGATTATTAGTTTCTTCACTGGCGCTGGATTTCTCGACCTCGGCTTTGAGCATGCGGGTTTCCGCATTGATATGGTCAACGAGTACGCTCCAGAGTTTCTGGACGGCTATATGCATTCTAGAGAGCTTCTTGGCTCTCCTCGCCCGCGCTATGGCCATCATCTCGGTAGTATCGAAGAATTCAATTCCGGCGCTCACTTGGCCATCTTGAAGGCTGTTGTCGACGATATCCGCCGCTCTGGACGAAAAGTTGGTTTCGTTGGTGGACCGCCCTGCCCCGATTTTTCGATTGGTGGCAAAAACGCTGGTTCTGAAGGCGACCATGGTCGATTGACGTCCATCTACTTTGGTTTGATCAGCCAAATTAAGCCGGATTTCTTCGTATTCGAGAATGTCGAAGGGTTGTGGCGAACCAAGGTCCATCGTCAGTTCTACGATGAACAGAAGGCCATTGTCGCGAATGCAGGATTTACCCTGCATGACCGACTGACCAGTGCTGTAGCATATGGCGTCGGCCAGGACCGCAAGCGTATCTTTCTGGTCGGGGTTCTTCATGGCTGTCAAGACTTGAAGTTCCCGTTCGAATCCACGATGACGCATTCTGAAGACGTTCTCGCTTTGGAATGGCCAACCGTAAAGAGCTTCGCTCAAGGTGATGAACTTGACTTCCCTGAGGGGCTTGGTCTTCCGCGCGAACTGACTGTGCAGCATTGGTTTGACCAGAATGACGTCGAAAACCACCCGAATGGCGGAATGTGGTTCAATCCGCAGTCGGATAAGTTTCACACGGTTCCCGAAGGGGATGTGAAGAAGAAGTCCTTCAAACGCCTTCACCGTTGGCGCTATAGCCCCACGGCCGCGTACGGGAATAACGAAGTTCACCTTCATCCCTACGAACCACGTCGCATCTCCGTTTCTGAAGCCTTGGCTATCCAGTCACTTCCGGCTGAGTATCAGCTGCCAGAGGACATGCCGCTCAGCGCATGCTTCAAAACCATCGGGAACGGCGTTCCATATCTTGCCGCGCTTGGTCTCGCCAAAAGTCTGGAAATGCACCTGGTTGCAGAAAAGGAAGCGGGTATCGGCTCGATGCTGATGGCAGCTGAATGAGCTAGGTGCCCCTCTTTTTTCTGAAGGAAGCTAGGTTCACCAGATTGTCGGCCTTGGCGATGCTGGGCTTCACATCTGGCCCCGGTATCTGCTTGGCTATCCGAGCAAGTTCTCCCATCCAGAATAGGACATCGCTCTGAGAGCTGCTGACGCTAATTGTTGCTTGTATGGATGACATGGCGCGCTGGAATGCAGACGCCTTGCGAAGATGGTCGAGCGCGCTTGCAAATGCATCTTCTGGCGCTGCGTAGAGAGCATCATTAAGCGCATAGCGTCTGATTTCAACGTCAAGGGACATTGCCCGAACTATCTCCCACGTATTGGGATCGACGCCAGTTTGTTGCCACGCATCAAGCTTCTTGCTTCTAGAGATGGCTTTTCCGGCCCAAGCAAATGAGATGGCGAGATCGAGTCCATTTACGCTTAAATCGTCCGCAATTTGTTTTGTTATTGCGAGACGTCTAAATTCAAGCGCGGCTTCACAGGGATGACCGTCTTCCGCTAATCCGAAACTGGTAATAATTGACTGGCGCATGTAATTCCCAAACAGCTTGAAAACACATGTTCCCCGTCAATTCCAGATCGAATCAAGCGCCGGTGATTAATTTCGCTCGCGGATGTCTTTGTATGGGATTCTAAATACGTGCTTCGGTAAAGGCGTGTTGACCTTCAGGTTATGAACGACAACAGTCGTTTCCCGTCGAGCTTCATCCAAAAGGGTCCACTGGCGTAGCTCGCTTGTATTCTTATCAAAAAATATTTCAATGGTCGAATTGCCGAATGTTTTTTGATCGGCAAGCATTACCGCGATGAGGCCGTCTTTTTCAACCACGTATTTGATGATCCCTGTCGTCAGATCAATCCGATCCCCGAGTAGTAAGTTGAGCGGCGTTCGCGAAAGCGGATAAAGGTCCCATGTCTTGAGCCGCCTGTTTTCGACAGCCACGGTCTTCCCGTCCGCAAGAATGTTGAGACCACCTTTATTGCGATAATCGAAGCGAGCCATGCCTGGACGAAGGATTGCAAAGGTCCCTTCTGATTGGTTTCCTTTGTAGTCGAATTGCACGAACTCGCCTGACATTGAGCGTATTTTTGTGAATTTATCTATTACGTCGCCAACGTTAACCCCGTCAGCAAAGGACACAGATGCGGTCATTCCTGTGACTGCGGCCGCAGTCAACAAGGCGAGAAAACTTCGGCGACTGAATGTCATTAGATCGGCCTTCCCCATTGGCGAATTCTGCCCGTGTCCATATGTGTGAAAGTGCTATATACACCAAGGCCGCCAATATTTAGCGATTTGACATAACGAGAAACAACGGGAACTGGGACGCCTGGGATTGAAAAATCGACCGCTTTTGCATAGAGATGCTGGCTGTTCACCGCAGGAGATTCTGCTGTTACTCGCCCGCCGTTTCTGGCTATGGAATTTCCTCGAAGCATTCTGTTTGTTGCGTTACTTCTAAAGCCAGAATTGATGGCAATCGGAGACGATACGTTGAATTTGCGTTGAATAACGTACAGAGCTGCGTAGAGTTTGCGATCACAATTCACGACTTGTTTCTGACGCCAGTCACGCATCATCCAATCGCAAACGAGGAGACCTGATTTATTCCACTGAGAACCGGAAAACAGTTCAACAGAATAGGTTTCTCCCGTATGCGGATTAAAGAGACGCAGTGGCACCATCGGTTCAGCAAGGGCTGAATCCGGCAGCATTAGAGATGAAAGCGGACATAGAGCAGCCGTCGCACCAAGCGTGGCGGCAATTTTCATAAAAGAACGCTTACTCAGGTCTATTTCTTCGTGTTTCAAGACGTCGAATTCCCTAGAAGTGGTTGCAGTGTTTTAATCAAGGTAGCATGATGGATGAGAAAAGAAACGGTTTCAAGGACACCGACGATGCAAAATAGCATTTTTGAGGTTGAACATCCTTACATCCCTCCAGCAAATTTCCGTTCCCGCTTGGGAGAGATTGTCTGGAATACGTTCGCCTCTGATGAATTGGCTGGATGGAAGGATGGCGAAATAGTGCGTCCTTTGCCAAGCGATAGCCAAGCTCCGTTGCTGTTTGACTTCCCTTCAACCAATCAATCTTTCTCACCCGGTGATTGGGTCGTTTCACTTATATCGGCAATTGACCAAGCTTTGCCGGACGTTGACATTTTACTTAATTGTCTTGAGATCGACAGCCTCACCATACGTCCCTACGCTCCTGCATTTCGCCTGCCTTCTTCTCCATCCACCGAAGCCGCTGCTCATTGTTTGATTGTTGCCCGCATTCTGATCGCATGCCGTGAAGAGCTGATACCTCCCGCCTTTATGACAACGGAATATACGCTCGGCTGTTTGGAAACCGTGAGCCAGCTCGCAATAATGTTGGGAGGCGAGGAAGCTTTCCTTCATGCGATGTCAGTGATCCAGGACGGTGGAACCTACCATGTGACGAAGATCGATAGTGTCCAGGAGCACGTGGATGCGTAATTTGACCAGACGTCTTTTCCTGCTTGGTTCAGCCGCATTCATATTACCAGCTGTGGCGTTTGCTCAGGATACGGATAATTCGCCTCTCATCATTCGGGAAGACATTCCAGGTGTCGATCCGCGCTACGCGAGTTACGCTACCCAAGGGCCATACGTATTTTCTGCATCGCCGACCACTGTGAAAGGTCGCGGCTTTGACTATATGGTCTTCTTTCCCAGAAACCACAAAAGCCCTCGCCTTATTGTTTTCAGCCATGGAGCCGTGGCCGAGCCGCTTGCCTACCGCGATCTCCTTTGGCATTGGGCAAGCCATGGCTTTGTCGTGGTTGCGCCACTTCATCGAGATTCAATCATCGAAAACGGTCCTTCCCTCCGAAAGACGTCTGTCGACAGCGTTTCGGATTGGGCGATCTCTGCCTTGCTTGAAGATCCCGTCGCTTGGCAGGAGCGCGCTGAAGCCTGTGTTAGTGTGTTGGACGACCTGCAGCTGATCAAAGAGGCTGTCGGGCAGGAAATCAATGTGGAGCGACCGATCATCGTTGGACATGGATACGGTGCTTACGTTGCGCAGATGCTCCTTGGGGCCTCTGTGAAGGACGGTGAAAGCAAGCGTAGAACTTTTGCCGATCCACGCTTCTTCGCGGGCATCATGATGTCCCCTCAGGGGCCTGGTGTCATGGGATTGGACGAGTCTTCCTGGGCCAACATTAGCGCGCCGAGCCTCTATCTGCTCGCCGAAAACGAGATCGATTTCACTGGGCAGCCCTATCAAGAGAAGGCAAAATCCTACCGACTGGCAAAGCCAGGATATAAGCACGTTGGTTTGCTGAAGAATGGCAGTGCCAACACGTTTTCTGGTCAGGTTGCCCGATCCAACGCAACGGAGAAAAAGCTCTTCCAAGTGCTGAAGGCAATTTCGACAGCCTTTCTCCTCGCCTATGGTGATTATGAAAAGCAGGCGTTTCAGGACATGACAACCGATTTCTTCGAGCGGATGTCACTTGGAGCAATTGACGAAGGCCGCAGGTAATTTGCGTCAACTTATTTGACATAAATAAATCATTCGATCATCATCAAAATTGAAAGGATTAAGTGATGATCGATCCGTTTAAAATCACCAATTATCAGCGTACGACTGAAGAGCTTGAGGAATTCTGGCTATTTTGTCTGGCCGTCGCTGGCAAAAAGGCAACGATGATTGCAGCGAAAATTGATGAATTTCTGAGCGGCCGTATTAATGGGGAATCACCATTCGAATATGTTGATCGTTTGGCCAATTCCGGTGAGCTGCTGGGTCGATTGAAAGAAGTGCGAATGGGGAAGTATGCCCTCTTGGAAGCGGCTTTCGCTAACTCAGCTGAAGTCGGCCGTCTCGATCTAAGAGGGGTTTCTCCACAGGACTTGGAAGAGCTACCAGGCGTAGGACCGAAGACATCGCGCTTTTTTATCATGCATTCTCGCGAGAACGCCAACATCGCGGTCATCGACACTCATGTTACAAAGTACCTCAAAGAACGCGGCTACGACGTGCCTAACGGCGTTCCAACGGGTAAGGTATATGCTAGACTGGAGCAGATCATGATTGCCGAGACAAAGGCGGCAGGAATGTCTCCTGCGGACTTCGATCTTGCGATCTGGTCGCACTACGCTTCAAACGGTGAGAAGCCTCTACCAACAGTGCCCATGACGCTTGCAGCCTGACATTCTCCGGCTGATGCTGCTGATTCGGGGCAGAGCTGTTTTGGCGATGCGGGCGCATATGAAAAACGTGCGATCAATTAGCACTTTTGTGCGAGTGATTAGCATGAAAATACCTGCGATTAGCATTTTCGCAATTTTATATGACGTCTGTTCCGTTTGAGACTACAAAGCGGCGATGAATACGCCGCCGCCGCCCTTACTGCGCCTCGCGAGGATTGGTCTGAACCTCAGTCAGGCAGAACTTGCTATCGCGGCACGCGTCAGCCCCAAGACAATATCGAAATTGGAAACGAACGTCGGTATACGACTTGAAACAAAGCTGCGCATTAAGAAGGCGCTGGAGAAACGTGGCGTCCAATTCATCGAGCTGGATGAGAGTGGGGGATTTGGCTTAAGATTTCCCAGAGACTGGGCAATTCCAAACGCTTACTCACCCGTCAATTCCAAGTGATATAAGTTTTGTAATCAAGGCTAAAATTGGATGCCGAGGTGGGGGTCGAACCCACGTCCTGTAGCTTCAAAGGCTCAGATCCTACCATTAGACGACTCGGCATCATCAAAAGTCGTCTAATGAGAGAAAGACGACTGCCTACGCGACTTGTTGTTGTCGCGCAGCAGTGATCGTTTCATTGTGCTTTCGGATGTAGCGCATGAGCATCATGCCTTTCTCCTCGGACGAGAAAGTCGCGTCACCCATATCCGAGAAAGGCACTGGGAATTCAAATCCAAGAGCAGTTCGATACCAGAGATTGCCTGCTCGCGCGCAAACGAGTGTGCACGGTCCTGCAGTGACGTGTTCTTTGATGTTAATCGACTCATTGCTCATGGATTTTTCCTTATTTAATAATTGGCGGAGCCGGGGAGGTTCGAACTCCCGAGACCTTGCGGTCTGCCCGCTTTCCAAGCGAGTGCATTCAACCACTCTGCCACGGCTCCAATTTAACGAATTAACTACGAAAATGGCTGGGGCGGGAGGATTCGAACCTCCGCATGTCGGTACCAAAAACCGATGCCTTACCGCTTGGCGACGCCCCAATTTATTTCGTAATTCTTGGCTGGGCATCCTGGACTCGAACCAGGACCAACGGATTCAGAGTCCGCCGTTCTACCATTAAACTAATCCCCAACGTGCTGGCGGAAAGAGGGAGATTTGAACTCCCGAAGCCTTGCGGCTTGCTCGCTTTCGAGGCGAGTGCAATCAACCGGACTCTGCCATCTTTCCAATTCTTTGGCCCATTTATTAGGCCGAAACTCCTATTATTGCAGTGCCTTATTCACTGCGATTTCGACTGTTTGACGCTCTGCAGTTCCATTAAGCTGCTTCATCGTCTGGCCAACGAACCATCCCCTCAGATTGGATCGTTCTCTGGCCTGTTGAGCCTTATCAACATGGGCTTCCACAAGGGCCATGACAGCTGCGTCTACGGCATCAACCGGAGCATTTATTTCGTGTACTGTCATGGCCCTTCTCCCATAAATAAATAAGCCAAAATTGTGGCGGAGCTGGTAGGATTCGAACCTACGGCGGGGTTAGCCGCATCAGTTTTCAAGACTGCCACCTTAAGCCACTCGGTCACAGCTCCGTATTTGTTTGAATTCCCTGCGGACAGAAAATTCGAATTCGTGGCGGAAACAGGGAGATTCGAACTCCCGAGGGTATTTTACCTCCCTGACGGTTTAGCAAACCGCTGCTTTAAGCCTCTCAGCCATGTTTCCGCATACAAAAAACCCGCCTTTTGGGCGGGTTCTGAAACCTTTTGATCTGATATTGAGGTCAGATTTTCGGATCAGTCACCGCGCACAGCACCGCGTTCGAGCTTGATGAACTCGACTGGCTGGATTGCTGTTGGGACGACTGAACGAACATTTCTAAACTCCTTGATCTTCCCTAGATATGAATTAGACGGCGGAATGTGTCAATGGCCATTTTTGCATTTTTTAATTTTTTCTCTTTTTCGCTCGTTTGTAGCGTTCAAGGGTAAGTTTTGATCATTAGTCGGAACTATGGAGCTTGAAATGACAGATGAACGTCGATCATTGGCCGCCGAAATCAGGGCGTTCGTTGAGAAGCATGCAAACTTATCGCCGAACTACGACCCCGAATTCGACGCCCCTGAGGATCGCTTCACTGGCCCTGACACTGCACTCCTGTCGGCGGCTGCAGATGCGCTGGAGGTCGACGCAGACTATAACTACGTTCATTCCGATTGGGGGTCTGGCTGTTATAGGCCCTACACAGACGCAGAAGCCAAGGCATGGCACGACGATCTCGTCAGACGTGCCAACGAACTCCGTCCGTCAGCGACACCGTCACTGCGCTAGCTTGTTGGCTGTCTCTAATACGTAAGAGGCGGCGGTGCTGAAGTCCTTGAAGGTCTTAAACGGATAGTAGTCCTTCGGGGGCACGCCAAGCCTTGGTGATGACGTTCCTCCACTTTGAGGCCCATATAGCCAAAGCCACAGGTTGGCGTCCGTGATTGTGCCCTGCGGGTTCGTACGCATGCCACCACCGTTCCCACCTGCTTCTGCAGCGCAGTTTTGTCCTTCTGGAATGCGTGAATCGCGTGCAATCCGTTCGATATCAATCGAGCTGCTCTGTTTCACTATTGGATAGCATCCGTACTCGCGCCGGAGCCTGTCCCCAGTTTCAGTCTTCCAGAGATCCATCAGAATGCGTTCGCCAGTGCCTGCGGCCCAATATCCAGATGCCTTACCTGTCATGGCCGCAATCTGGCGAGCAGATGAGCGTACCCTTCCTGGCAGAAACTTGTAGTCTCCTCCCATCAACGAAAGCCCTAGAGTCGCAAAGGCGACAGCTCGGTTTTCTTCCTGGTCGGACAGAGCTGTGTCGAGGCAGTGCGCCGCATGATACAGCATCAGCCAACTTGCCGTTTCCGCACTCGATGGCAAATCGTAGATAGTCGGATACGGTGAACCATATGCATTGGCGATGAAATTGGGATCGATGTTCGCAATGGGCGGCAGGAGTGCGCATACCCTACGTGTCCCCTTCCCATCGAAGTTGTACTCGATTATATGAGACATCCCCATCAGTTCCGTATTGGACGTCATGAAGCGAACGTCCTCACTGCACCAATTCTGTTTTGTTTTATCACATAGAATTGCTGCGGTTCTGGCCCAGAATTCAGCCGGGTCATCACGACGTTCGAGAATAGCAATCTGAACACCAGTGACGCTCTCCAGTGCGGTGATAAGCGCCATGGCTGCGGTAGGTAAATCTATTGCCATCGAAAAACTCCAATATTTTGTTTCATGATAGTGCCTGCGGTTGCTGGAAACCAACAATTTTCTTGCAGCCCCTTTTTGCCATCCAATGGCCATCCGCCTCAGAGATGATTCATCGGCATCGGACGTCCTCGGAATAAAAAATCAGAAATTGCAAAAATCATATTGACAGTTTCGCCGACGTCATTCATCTATAGGCAACACGACGAATTCCAGTCGCCAACTTTGAGGATAGAACGATGAACGCTTCGGCACAGACAGTACAGGGAAAGGTTGCGGCAGTTTCTGCTCGCGTCGCCCTGACGCGTGCCGTTTCCGCTCTGCCTCATCCCCCCCATTTGTTACCGCTCCCGTATCTGGGTTGCGGTCAGCGGGCTGTATTGGCGAAAGAAGGATTTTAACGCTTAAGTAAATCCTTCGATCAGACCAAGAAGAACCCTCGCTGGCCGACCGCTAACGAGGGTTCTTCTTTTTTTTTGCGTGTTTTTCCCCGAAAGGGGGTTCTGCTCCCGCAGAATGATCTTTGAAATTGTGAGCAAGAACAGAGCAATCTGGCTTTGAATACCGTGGCCGTCACCGCGTTATTCTCTTGGTAGCTGGTTTGCGAGGAATTGTAGGGGTGCCCGAGAGGCCGAAAGGGGCGGACTGTAAATCCGTTGAGCAATCCACGTTGGTTCGAATCCAACTCCCTACACCATGTTTGCGGCAGTGGCGGAATGGTAGACGCGGTGGATTCAAAATCCATTGTCTCTGACGTGGAGGTTCGAGTCCTCTCTGCCGTACCAAATTATGTAAGGGGGTCAGATGATGGAGTTTTTAAATTCGATTTGACCCCCTTGAAGAGGAAATGGAAATATGATTTTTGAATAAAACGGAGCATAGCGCAGTCTGGTAGCGCACCTGATTTGGGATCAGGGGGTCGCAGGTTCGAGTCCTGCTGCTCCGACCATCATTTTTCCTTTTCCCCTTTGGGAAATATGCGGATGTGGCGAAATTGGTAGACGCATCAGATTTAGGTTCTGACGGGCAACCGTGGAGGTTCGATTCCTCTCATCCGCACCACAGCTTCAAAGGCTATACTGGGCAAATTCTAGAACAATCCCAGGAAGCCTGCGGAATGGCGGCTGGCCAGCTGCTGTTTCGGTGGCACTTTTAGGAACAGGCGGCGGATCGTGGACGAGCCTGAAGATCCCTCTCCCGTGGAGAGACAGCGACTGATGATCCTTGGCGTCGCTGTGAGTGCCAAAAGTTTCTGACCATGTTTTGGTCAAATCTAGTTTGTCTTGAATGTAGCGCAGTCTGGGAGCGCGCCTGGAATGGGTCCAGGAGGTCGCAGGTTCAAATCCTTGCCGTTCAAGCCAATGGGGATGTCCGCCTGAGGTCGGCATGGGCACCGGGAAACGGAATCCGGCTCTGGTAAAACAGGGACGTGACAAATCTCGATTGGGGTCTTTGCGGATGCACCGAAACAGCCAGAGAGGGCCGAGTAGGGAAGCGCGTTTCAAACCAATTGGGAGCCTTTGGTAATGCGAAGGTCATCACGGTCTGCGCAGGTTCAAATCCTGTCATCTCCACCATTTATGGGGGACGCCAATAAGGATGGGCGGTCCTGTCACCGGGCTGTAAACCGGGTCCCTATGCGGCAAGCAGTTCAACTCTAGCCGTCCCCCACCAAGTTAAACTAACGGGCCGAGACCTACTGCCTTCAGTGGCGCTGCTCGGCCCGTGCATGAAGAATTCGGAGTGTAGCGCAGCCTGGTAGCGCGATGGTTTTGGGAACCATAGGTCGCAGGTTCGAAGCCTGCCACTCCGACCACTTAAATGGCAGGACCCTGACGTATCCTAGGTACATTCGTCGGAGTCGGCGTACTGGTCAAAGATCACGGATTGATCATCCGCTGAGATCAAGTGCCTGTTCTGCCACCAAGTTTCAAGGGCCTCGGGTCCTTATCGAAATTCGCTGAGTATGTCGGAAGTGGTAGACGACGTTGAGGTCAAGCCAATCACGAATGGGTATTCATACCCCTGGTTCATGGCAGAAACCAATGGCAGATACGAACCAGACCGATTCTGCGTTAAGGGTTCGAGTCCCTTTACTTAGCGATGCCTGTTTGCCGTTGTAGCTCAATGGTTAGAGCGCTGGATTGTGGCTCCAGAGACGATGGTTCGACTCCATCCTTCGGTTCCAATACTTGTGACTTCGCCGTCGTTGATCAGCGGAACTGTGCGGCTGTGGTGGAATGGTAGACACGCAGCGTTGAGGTCGCTGTGGGGCAACCCGTGGAAGTTCGACTCTTCTCAGCCGCACCACTGACTGCCTGCAGAAGACACCACCAACCAATCAATCTTCTTCTTACTTACCGCCGAATAAAAAATGTGGACGTGGCGGAATAGGTAGACGCAGTGAACTTAAAATTCACCGCTTCGTGCGTGCGGGTTCGATCCCCGCCGTCCACACCAAGTCAAATCAAAGAATATGCGGCCGTGGTGGAATTGGTAGACACGCTGGGTTCAGGTCCCAGTGGAGAGCTTGCTACTCTCCGTGCAGGTTCAAGTCCTGCCGTCCGCACCATATAGATATCTGTTCTTGCTCACGATTTCATGAGTACTTTGGTCATCATGTCACCCTTTTTCCTCATTTTTGTGCCTTCTTTGTTGTTTGCTGGCTTTGATCTCATTATCGGCTCAAAGCACGAGCAAGGAACGATCCATGACAGAAGACCGCAAATCTCTCTATGAACGTCTAGTCGAGGCAGGTTGCGAAACCGATAGCCATCAGAGTGATCTGTACGTTCGAGAGACAGAAATAGCTAAACAGATTATTCGGGATTTTGAATCCGAAGGCGGCATCACTAACAAGGAATCATTCACAAGTGAGCGCGATGGCCAAAGATGGATTGATCTTCCTTTTGCATTTAAGCCATTCTGGGATGCCAGAAGTCGCGTAGACACTGCTACCGAGGTTGAGGAGGACGTGACACTTGGCCCTCGAATGTGATGTCACAACAGGAACAAAAAAGCCGCCTGAGGTAACTCGGCGGCTTTTTTGTTGAGTTTGATTGCGCAGCCTATTTGGCCAGTCTTTTCACCAGTGGAGCAATGGTCAGGCCCTGCACGATGATCGAGAAGACAACGACGACGTAGGTTACCGTCAGGATCGTACTCTTGTACTCATTCTCGGGCAGAGACAGCGCCAGCGCCACCGAAATGCCCCCGCGAACACCGCCCCAAGTCATGATCCGGACAGCGCCGTTGGAGAACTTCTGGCCAGCGGCCCGCAGAAAGGTCACTGGGGTTGCGACGGAGATGTAGCGAGCTGCGAGAACGAGCGGAATGCAAAGCAGCGATACGACGATGTGGCTTTGATCAAAGCGTAGCACGAGGACTTCGAGACCGATCAAAAGGAAGAGAACCGAGTTCAGAACTTCATCGACCATGGTCCAGAACGGAAACAGGTGGCTCTTCGTCTCTTCGGACATGGCATTGTTCGCGCCCCAGTTACCCATGATCAGGCCAGGAATGACCACGGCAATCGGGCCGGAGAAGTGGAGCTTTACGGCGAGGCCGTAGGTGCCAAGAACGACCGCGAGGGTGATCAGGGTCTCAAGAGCGGCGTCATCGACCTTCTTGATAAGCCAGAGTGCCGCCACGCCAATGGCGAGACCAAGGGCGATTGCCCCGAAAACTTCAACGCTGAACACCTTGATGACTTCGAGGTAGTTCATCGCACCAGATGTGTCGACGAGCTGATGATTGGCTGTCGGCATGATGCCAGACGTCGCCAAAGCGACGGTCAGGAGCACGGTGAACGCCACGACGCCAACGCCGTCATTGAACAAGCTCTCGCCCGCGATCTTGGCTTCCAGGCTTTCAGGTACCTTGACGGTCTTGAGAACAGAAAGAACGGCAACTGGATCTGTTGGCGAGATCAACGCGCCGAACACAAGCGCCCACCAGATCGGGATGGCGAATCCAGCGATATTGGAAAGTGCCCAAAGACCCACGCCCACGACGACCGTCGAAACCAGAACGCCAAAAGATGCCATCAGAAGGATCGGCATCCGCTGACTCTTCAAGGACTTGACGTCGACATGCAATGCGGCAGCAAAAAGCAGGAACGCAAGCATGCCATTCATCACAGTGTCGAAGAAATCGATACTCGAAATCAGATGATTAAGGTCATCTGTCAGCGTAAAGCCTGGGATGAAAAATGATGCCGTAAGAAGGCAAAGTGAGCCGAATAGGCCCATGATTAGCAGGCCAATGGCGTGTGGCAGGCCCAAGAAAACGTGGTTGATCCAGCCGAGCACGGCCGAAAGCACCACGAGCATTGCAGCAATTTCAATAATTGTCATCGTTTTTCCCTTCGAATGGGAAATTACTAAAATTCCACCAGAAAAATGTCAATGAATTATCGCCATGCAGCGATTATTTTTGGCTGAACATTCTCTTCGAAATCACCGCTCGGACTGCCTCGGCAAAGGCGCTTTCGGGGGTCTCTTTCTTAGAGCTAAGCACCATTTCCGTCCATTTTGAGACCGTCACCATATCCTCAACGCGCATAGGCAAATCTTGTAATTCGAATTTATTGACGAATTCGACCCATTTTCGGGACTGCGGCCCCAGATATGCCAAGGGGATACGTCTGCCTTCATGATAAATTCTCAAGGAAGGCGCAAGTCCGTTCTTCTTTTCCTGTGATGCTTCCTGTTCTTTTTCAATGGTGCGCTCGATATCGTCTGCGATTTTTACAGCTGCGCCCATATCCATCCGATTTAATTCAAGAATCTTTTTCGCGACGGCAACGCATTCATTGGTGAACCCCTTTGCAATCGTAGCTTCTGCAGGGGATAGTTCGCGAAAATTCTTACCGAATAATTCTTCCGAATTGTTTTCATTCCAGACTTGATCCCTCTTCCAGCTGAGGATGCTTTGACATGTAGGGATATCAGACCATTTCCAGAGTGGTTTATAGGCCTGTTGGACGGCTCGATTAAGATCGTTGATTGGCAACACGACTTTGCCAGCAGCGTTCAGTTGGTTGACCCACCTGTTCGGGGAGACCTTTGGCGTATTAGAAGATCCTTTCGGTAATCCGTCGCAAGCAAAGATGTTCTTGCTCAGATTTACAAGATCATCGCGGCTCCATGTGATGGCTGGTTTCCCCATTACATTTGGGGAGAATGTCCTGAGTTGGTTCAAGATATAATCAGGGTCAGACGAAGCCAGTTGAGCGCAAATATCTCTTTGCGGCTCAGCGTTCGATGGACTCGATGACATTAGCATTGCCGCGAGTATTAATTTGGCTTTTGCTCTCACCTGGATCATCCTAGTTTTGTTAGATTGTTATTGAATTGCGCTATCGGCGCAATATTTGGAGGTTAAATGCGCGATCAAGCTCTTAAAGTGGTGGATGCTGTCCGCGCGATGCAGCTAGTTCATCGCCATGGCAAAACCATATCAGAACTCGACATAACATCGTTGGCGCTCGCGCTCGACGGCGTTCGCAAGGCGATTGAAGAGTTTGACGCCAACACTGGTTATACGGCAGGTGAATTCAACATGAAGCATCGACCGGAATTCGCCGTTCCCCTGCAGATGGCCGACGACGGTTATGTCGAGGAAATCAGAGAGCAAAGTCCTACATTGGAAATGAAGCTTGAGGTTCAGGCGGAGATAGAACATGAAGTCGAGCAAGAGCTTGAAGAAAAGCATGTTAAAGACATAAAAAAATCCAAAGATATAGATTCCCCTGAGCCGGAACTCGTTCTTCCTAAACCTGTTCTTGCAGCCGCCGTGCTTTCCCAGATGACGGCAAGGCCTGGCGTGAAGTCCAACGGGCGAAGGAAAAGACTGGCCCAAGTTGGGAACGGCGTTTTTTCTGACGGCAATCAATACGTGAATGAGCTGCGGCTATCTGTGAATGCCATAAACGACAAGTTGACTTACGCCGTTAAAAAAATTGGCTGGAACCCTCGTCTGCGGCGGATGGCGGAAGCCTTGAGAAAGGCGCAGGAGAACTTTGCGGTCGAAATGAAGGGGGATCGTGGCTATGTCTTGATTCCGGCCGACAAGTGGGGCGCTCTTTCGGTAGCCATCGCAGAAAGTGCATTGAACCAAGATTTAACGGTCGCGTTGCCCCAGCCAAAGCCAAAAATGTCCCGAGAACTGGAGTTGGAGAAAGAGCGTAAAAATGCTCCAAAGCCGCCTGCTCATATGTTTAGATGAGTTTCTTTAGGTCGGTTTGGCACCCGCTAAAAGAAGGCGATGCACCCCTGTCCTTTTTCCGACGCCTCCGTGCAAACTTTATCTGCCAATGCGTCGGGTACCTGCATGATCGACATGACGGTTATGTCGTCGACTGTATCGAATGTGGGCGTCATTTTTCTAAGAGTGGGGCCATATTTTTGCATGACCTTCCAATGAGCAAGAATGTCGCCCATTTTCATGTTTTTATAGATGCCTAGCGTCAGATTTACAAAGCCATCGCTCTGCTTCGCTGGGTTCGGCCCATTTGATTCAGATTCTGTTGTTCCGTTGCCGAGAATGTCCATTGCATCCTTCTCGCCTGGGAACATGCGAGCTATGTCGTCTGGATAACGTTCGCCAGTCTGTCCTCCAGAAATGGCAGCCAAAGCAGCTACCAGGCCATCATCTGAGCCAGCATCCCTATCAAATCCATAGTCGCTGACGGTTGATTGAGTGTTTTGAGGGCCGCTATTTGCCAAGAAAATACACATGGCATACGGAAACGCATCCATGATTTTTTTGCGCTGCTCAAAAGATGCGGTAGCAGGCAGGTCTTCTCGATAGACGATTCTTCCGTTAACGGTACAGGAGGCCCTGACGCTGTTTTCTGCGCCAGAGCTTTCTGCAAGTGCAGTCTCGCTGAGAGAGGCTAGACTGACGAGTACGGCAAGAATAATCTTCCTCACCATGATCTCCGTTAAGCTATAAGTTCCACCGTGGGCTTTTCGTTTTCCACGGTCACCTTTAGATGCTGACCACGTCGCGGCAATGCGTCCAGTACGGGATCTTCAACCAGCTTTTTGAATGCTCGCTCGACGGCCTTTGCGGTGCCGTTATCATCCTTGGCGATGGAAGCTAGGGTTTCATTGATGTTGCCCGCTATGGTTACCTGCACATCCCGTTTCTTGAGACGTCCGACCAGTTCAGAGACATGTTTCTCGGCAACTGTTACGAGCGCAACTTCCGGCATCGGCTTGAACTCGACCGCTACATCCACGGCATCGAGGAGCATGGGCGGCAGGCCCTCTGGACGTTCATCGGTCTCTTCGATCTGAGAGCTTCCAAATCCGATGGTCTTTCGCTGGTTGTCATAAGAAGCCGACATGACGACTGTGGTGCCTGTGAATGAAACCACGTTGCCCATGGAATCGGTAATGACTCCATTCTCGATGGCCTGCAGGATGATGCTGGCGACATTCGGGTGAGCAAGGTCCATGCGATCCAAAAAGATCACGCTCGACGGATTGCGGCGTACAGCCTCTGATAACTGACCGCCCTCACCGTATCCGACGTATCCAGGAGGAGCACCGATCAGACGCGACGTGGAGTGCGATTCAACGAACTCCGACATGTCAATGCGGATCATCTTTGTGTTCAGGATGTTCGCAATCTGTCGGGCGGCGTGGCGCTTGCCTGAAGCGTCTGGACCATAGAGAAGGATTGAGGCCTTGGCGCGATCTTCACGAGCAAGACCGGAATTCGCCCGGGCGAGAGCCTTTGCGATCTTATTGCAGGCTTCGTCCTGCCCGAGGATTCGCTTCTTTAAATCGTCAAGGACGGTCGAGGCAAAAATTTCGTTCGATGCGATCTTGATACCCGACATGCGCTGGACGACCTTGAAAAAATCAGCTTCTTCGACAGTGTTGCGTCCAGCTGCGGCCGCAGACGCTCCAGCTTCGTCGATGACGTCGATGGCCTTATCCGGTAGCTGCTTGTCGACGATGAATGACTTCGAGAGTTCAACGGCGAGACGAGCCGAAGCATCGCAATATGCTAGATTATGGAATTTAGCGTAGGTAGGGATTACCTTCTCAATGATTTTGATGGCCTGATCCACGTCCGGCTCTGTAATTCCAATGGGTTGAAAACGGCGAGCCATTGCGGGGTTTCGGCCGAAATATTTCAAATACTCGCCATGGGTCGTAGCGCCGATCACACGGATACGCCCGCTTGACAGCGCAGGCTTCAGAAGCTCTGCTGCGTCCGATGCACCAAGTGTGCCTCCTACGAGGGCATGAATTTCGTCGACGAATAGAATAAGGTTTGGATTGGCCTCCAGCGTTTCCACGAGGTTGGCGATCCTCTGCTCGAAGTCACCACGCTGACGCGTTCCAGCGATGAAACGGGCAATATCAAGCGCTACGATCTCAGTGTTCTTGAGCTGACCGGGCACCTTGTCTTCAACAATACGGACGGCCAATGCTTCAACGACTGCGGTCTTACCTACGCCTGGCTCGCCAAGCAGGATAGGGTTGTTTTTCTTACGGCGCGTGATGACCTCAGTCATACGGTCGACTTCCTGATCTCTACCGAACACCGGGTCAATCTTTTTCAGGAAGGCTTGATTCGTAAGATTGGTGCAGAATTCGACGTCCTTGAACACGCGGTTATTCACTGTAGCGTGGTTGGAAGAGGGGTTCGCGCCGACATTTTGTGAAGGAATGAGCATGCCTTCGTGCCGCGTTTCGGATTGCGCATTATCGGGCAAACCAGTTGGTTCAAAAACGAAGTTCGCGCGGGAGCAATTTCTGATCGTTTCAACGTCCTGTGCAAGGCACAGTTCAATTGCAGAAATAGCAAAATATTCACGGGCAGGTGTCGGAGGGACATTCCAAATCTCGTTCAATAAATCGAGATTGGTGACCTCCTGCTGTGGCTTTCTGAGAAAAACCTGAGAAATCGCCTTAAATAGAATAGACGACAATGAAACGCCGTCTCGACCGACTTCTTCAGGGTAATTACGGCTATCCAGGTGTTTTTCAATATAGAACCGAAGCATGTTGCAATCGATGCCCTTATCGGCCATCGCCTTGACAACCGACTTGTCGTCGAGCAGCGCATTTAATGCGAATACAAGATCGATATGAGCCGCGCCACGGTGCTCAACTTCGGCTTTAGCTCGCTCAAACGCGCTCTTTAGCTCTGGAGTGAACTGGGAAGCACCTTTAGAGACCTCTGCTTTTTCCATTAAAATACCCTTTTACTGTCTGCATAAAGGGTATTTATTCATTGTTAATGCGTCAACATTTTTCTACGATTATTCGTCGCTAATTGCCATGTCCTTTGCAGGGCCATCCGACTTGGAATTAAGGCCAAAATCCGCAAGTTTCTTTCCTGCTTCTGGCGCATCCGAGGCTGCTAGAGCAGCGCGTTCCTTGGCACGGTTTTCAACGATTTGCTTGAACCCTTCGTGACCAAATTCCTGGACTATCTGTAATAGGCTTTGTCCAGGACGACCGCTGGTTATGTCCTCGCGACCAAGCTCGTGAACCTCCTTGGGGTCCATGAGACCAGCAAAGGATTCATCGATTATCTGGTTATTTAATGCTTTTCCCATTCTTTTAATTCCTTTTCGCGCATGGAGGTATTGGCGATTTGTTTAAAGCGATTGATAGCCGAGCCAAACCCGTCTTGAAGACTGATATCTGTGACAATGGCCATGTGCTTTGCACGAAGCAAGCGCTCATCGAAGTTTTTTTCAATCTCGATAAGAATCACTTGGTTGGTGGTCTTTAATACGTCGAGGCTTGAGCGTTTCACGTTATCAACAAATCCGTACTGAACGCCGTTCTGTGAAAAAGCAACATGCTTATCGCTCACCTGAACGAAGACTCGGCTATCGGGATCGAGGCCAACATAGGGAACGGCGACAAAGATTTTATTATCCGAGGCCACAATGATGTCAGCGTGGTCTATCTCAGAAGCTCGTGCAGGCTTTCGCTCTTTTGCCTCAATCTTCTCTTGAATGTCTTTGGCCACTGATGGCTTTCGAGCGGCGGCGACATCTTGTCGAATTTTCTTAGCGCCTGACATCCTGTTTCGGGTCGATTTCAGGAAGCTATTCTTATTGACCTCTTGCTCAATCGAACGAAGGACCATTTCTTTGAGCTTCTGGCCCGAATAGCGATTCATAAGCCCTGTTGGGTCAGACTCCTTCAACGCTTCGACCGCAACAGAAATTCGTTGCTCATTTGACGGCAAATACCGCCAAATTGCACCCCATCCAATGTCCGGCAATGGTTTGTCTACCAAGAGAAATTGAAGGTCCCCACCAAGTTTTCGTGAGTTAGCCTTTGACCAATATTTCTCACGCACTTTCCAGGCTTGTTCAGGGATTCCACCAGGCTCAGCATCGGCAGCCCACCCCCATTTCACAACCGCTTTGTTAGCTTCCCATGCCTTCAGGTATTCGTCATTCCCATGAGTAAACGTGGCAAGGACTGCATCATGGACCAGATGAAACTTTATGGAGCAATTGAGGTCTGGTGCGATGATCCCCGTCGCGCTTCGGCCAAGAGATTTTCGAACATCCGAGCATGCAACGGCAAAAACGTCGTCAGGCAAATCAGTGATGCCCATTCTGTCGCGATCTAGGTATTCAACTGCTTTATGGGCGACCAAGGTCCCGTATAACTTGCCGAGATGGCGCAGCGACGTGGTTCGATAGTCGTCAAGCCAAGCTGACAACTCGATTATGTTGTTGAGTTTCAATCGATAGCCCTTGGCTGACGTCATTGCGAAAATTCACTCCTTAATACCAGTTAAGCCTTGGAGCGGGAAATATGGCAAGCGGCGATTGCGCTCAAGGCATTTGATCTGCAGAATAATTCTATAGTCATTGGAAAATCAGGCATGCAACGGGTTTCTTCGCCTTCTATTTTTTCTTCACACTTAGATATTGCAAAGCAATTAATTGCCGGTGCAGTCGACGAAGACGACATTGAGGCAGTGCTTGAAACACTTGGAGAGTTTGATAATGGTGCGACATCACCTGAAAAATTGATTGCCGCCAGAGCTGTCTCAGGAATGAAATTGTTGGCCGTTCCAGCCACGGAATGCAGAGGAGTTGACCTATCTGCCTTCTCCTCAGTCCTTGTGACTCAAGGCAAAGACACCGCACTCTCCTGCTTGGCAGTGTTCAATCTGGCAGAGCAGATGGAGGACATCAAAGATGAAATCTGGTCGGCACTCGATACAGGCCACGTTTGGGGGTGCGAAATCTCTGGTGAGGTTGAAAAACGGCTTCAGACAGCCAAAGAGCGTCCGAGTTTGGCAGGTCATCTCTATAGGTCCGCAACCGATCATTTCGTTTCGGATATCCTGAAGCTGCTTGACGAGGTTCCAGGCGTTTTCCCCATCGGGCCTTACGGCCGTGTCTGGCTTGCCAATCTTGCGAGCGATGCATTGGGCGACGGAATTTCATGGATCGCGGAGTCTCGCCTGACGCAGTTTGTCAGCTTGCTGGTCATTCAGGCAGGAGAAAGGATCTCAGACAGTGACAATTGAAAATTGTGTGGCTGTGGTCGTTGGACCTGAGCAGATGAGGGCCTTCACAGGTGTGGAAGGCCTTCATGGAGCCTGTCTCATTAACGAAGGCGTCGGGCAGTGTTTCATCTTCATGACGAAAGAGGAGTTGATGACCGCCGTCGCCGACTATGACGTGTGCCCAAGTGGGTACACCAGTAAGGTGGCACTCCTAGACGCGGATGCAGAGCTGGAGGCTGTTGCTCAGATTGCCGATTTTGCCATGTCTCAATCTGCCCAGCTCGCGGCTGTTAGAAAGGCTGGCGAACAGGCTATCGGCTATGTCGACTTCGGGCCTCGCTATTACCGAGGCGTTCTCGCTCGGCTGACCACCTTCGGGCTGGATATGATGATTGGTGTTAAATTGGCCGAGAGCCTTGGATTGCAAGAAGGCGATAAGGTCAATTTGACTGTGTCACCCTGTTCGAATTTTTTTGCAATTGAGAGGTCCGACGCTGGCCCCGAGTTGACCCGGCCAATGAATGAGCCTGAACATTACGTGCTAGACCGTGTTTTCTCCAATGTTCCCCTATTCGTCGAATTGAGTGACACGGACTGGAACACGGTCCCATATCATTTGCTTGATGATCGGATTTTGATTTCCAGCGATTTTAAGCCAGCCACTGTCCACGACAAAAGCAAAAAAGAGGCTTCCGTCGAATTTTCCAGGGACAGGAAATCTGAAGGAGCTAGATCCGGCAAGCAATTCCCAATTGTAATTGGCCTGGCAACCTTAGGTGTTGTCGCCCTTATTATGAGTGTCGCCCTTTTTTAAGGGCGTAAATTTTGTGAGTTGCCACTATTTTTAATAGCTTGATTAAAGACGTATTTCTTGAACTTAGAGTGAAGATCGATGGCGAAGTGGCTTGATTTATCTGAATATGGGATGAAACTGCACCTTGCAGTTATGCCGACTGCACAAGTTTTACTGTTGGATAAAGTTCCTGATCAGCATATTGATGCCGTTCGCCGCCTTGGCTTTCAAAAACGACCAACAGGAAATAGTTGGATCAAGCCTAATGCAACGCAGCTCAACCCGCGTGAATTTCAGCGCGAGTTTCCGAATCTGAAAATCCGTGAGCACGAACAGGGAGAGTACGTCCTCCGTATCGAGCCGCCTAAGCCATCTGCGGACACTGATGCTTCGTCAGATCTGATCAGTACATCAGATATCAAGAAGGCTGTCCTCCTGGGCTACAATAGACAGGGTCAGAAGATCGTTGAAGAAAATGGCGAGCGCGTTTTTGTCGACTCCAGAGGTCGTCAGATCAAAGAGAAGGGCATGGCCGCAAGTAGCCCAGGCATGTTCCTGCGTGCCGTCGACGAAACCTCTTTCACCATGTGTGCCGAAGGCTTTGTTGAAACCGCTGTAAAGACGCATGGCACTGATCAGATGATCAGCATCGATACCTACATGAAGACAATTGGTGTCGAGCCTTCGCGTAAGGATGAATTCGTTACTGCAGTTAAAGAAGCAGCCCTTCGTTTCGTCGGCCGCAAAGGCATCAAAACCCTTCGCGAACGCTTCTCTGTTTCTCTCGATATCGCTCGTGCTTTTGAAAAGTACGATCTCGGTAAAGACAGCAATTTTGATCAGATCGTAATTGGACGCCGCCTCCTCGGCATGGATCGAGATCTTCTTGGTCATTCCATCTATTTGTCAGGTGGTCGCTCCGATCTGTTCGATCAGTTTAAACCGAAAGCTGTTCGCGCTGCTGAAAAAGCGGAAGAAGCCGACTTCGTTCTATCTTTTGCAGACAGTAAGGAAACGGCGCTCGCCGACCTGCGGGGGCGAAAGGCTAGGTCAATGACTGTCAGCTTCGTTCCTGTTGCCGATATGAACGCTGCGTCAGTGGTCTTGGCAGAGTTGGCGAAGCACGGTCCAGTCGAAGCAGCGGCATTGGTCGATCTCGGTCAGTCGAGCAAGTCGCTGGTCGTGACGTCTTCCATTGGTGATCCGGCTGAAATTCCAGCTATCGCTGAGATCAATGACGAAGCTGCGTTTTGGTCGTGGGCATCAGTTACGGTCTCGGAACGCGCCCGCGCGATGGAAAGCGTTCGCTCTGGCCTTTCTACGGGAGCGGAGCTTACGGCCGCTACAATGGCTCAGAATTCCCATCAGGTACCGTACAAGTCCGCTTCTAAAACGAATAAACCAATTACTATGGTGCCGAAGGAACTGGACGAGGCGACTCGTTCTGCCCTGAACCGCTTGGTCGAAAATTTTGAAGACGTCGACAAGCGTGTCTCTATCGAGTGCGGCATTCCGCTGGATGAATTGGGCGAGAGGCTTTCTCCAGAACAGATCGATGGTGTTGGTCTGGCAATCCACGCGGAAGAGCGCGGTCGTGCGTTCCTGTTCGCGGATAACACTGGCGTCGGTAAAGGACGTGCCCTTATGGCGCTGGTCAAGCGTGCGGCTCTGCAGGGACGCAAGGTTCTCGTGCTTACTGAAAAGGCAATGAATCTCTCAGACCTGATGCGTGATCTCAAACACATCAACGCACTCGGCGATGTCAAGCCAGTGGTCATGAACCAGGACGCTTCGCTGATCGATGAATCTACTGGTAAGGCGTTTGAACTCGGGGATCGCTCCATTCTTGAAAAGGCAATCGCTGATAAGACCTGGCCGGACGACATCCCTGTCGTCTTTGCTACCTACAGCCAGTTCAATCAGTCGCCAGAAGATTCGGCACGTGCTGCGTGGCTACGCGAAGTCATTGATGCCGAGACGCTTGTGGTGGGCGATGAAATTCACGTTGCGGCAAGCGGTAACTCGAACACTTCCGAAAACATTGCGCATGCAATTGAGGCATCCGGCCCTCCAGTTCTTTCGTCAGCCACATTCGCTGGAGACGCTCGGGCGATGGCATTCTTTGAACGGCTGTTCCCGTACGGAATGAGCGGCTCTGAAATTGCTGCGATGATGCGCAAAGGCGGTGAGCAGTTCATGGAAGTTGTCTCTTCTATGCTGGTGACCGATGGCGTCATGATCCGTCGTGAGAAGGACATGTCCAAGCTGGAGATCAGCCAGCATCTCGATAGCGAACGCGTTGAGAGAAATCGCAATCACATGGACGCTTTGGCCGCTGTCATAGGAGAGATGGCTGTCCTGTCCGGTGAGATGGACCGTGTTGTCAATGCTCGAAACAATACTGATGGCAGCCTTTTGAAGGGTATTCAGCTTAAGCGCATGGGCTTCGGCTCTCCGCTTTACACGATGATACGGCTCTTCTCGGCCGCGCTTCTTGCTGAATTTGCCGCTGAACGGGCCGTAACCGCCCTGCAGAATGGCGAAAAGCCTATCGTCCTCGTCGAAAACACTATTCAAGGCATTCTCAAGGATGCAGAGCTTGATGGCGGTGACGCTCCTGACTTCAAGGACGTCATGAGACGCATCCTCGGCCAGCTAACCAAGATGTCGTACACTGATGACGATGGGGGTCTGAACCGTGTTGATGCTGCAGAAGGCAATGAGGCCGTGCAGGCTACGCTTTCCCACATCAACGCTATGATCGATCAGCTTCCTGATTTGCCAGCATCGGCAATTGACGTCGTTAAGGGTAAAATTCGTGATGCTGGGTTCTCCTGTGGGGAGATCACGGGACGAGTGCTTGAAGTGGTCGACGGCAAGGTTGTCCCGCGCAAGGAGCGCAACGTCACCAAAACCAAAAACTCCTTCAACGCTGGCGAAGTCGACGCTCTCGTCATCAACTCAGCTGGTAGCACGGGCATCGACCTGCACGCCTCGCGCCGTTTCAAGGATCAGCGCCGTCGCGTGATGATCGAGCTACAAGGGCCTGCATATGTCCTGAAGCAGATTCAGGCTTATGGTCGTGTCAGCCGTTACGATGAGGTTGTCCCATCTCGTGTTGAAGTCCTCTCCAGCGGACTTCCTGTTGAAGTGCGTCTTGCAGCTATGAGAAACCAGAAACTGCGCCGTCTCTCGGCAAACGTGACATCAAATCGTGACAGCATCTTCCTGACGAAGAACATTCCAGACTTGATCAATTCGGTCGGCGATCAGGTTGTCTCCAAATATGCGGAAATGCGACCAGATCTCGTAAAGAAGCTATGTCTCTCATATGTCGACGAGGAAGGCGTTGTGAATGTTCCTGGTACTGACGAAGATGTCGAAAGTGAAAGCCGTCAGGACAATGACCGTTCGGCGAACGAGTTCATGTCTCGCCTCGCGTTGTTGCCAACTGATTATCAGGAAAAGGTTCTGTCTGAGCTAACAGCCGAATACGAGCTGCATATCGCAGAACTTGAGGCTCGCGGCGAAAACCCGCTTCGTCCGAAGGAACTCGAAGGCATGGTTCACATTCGTGATGCACGTCTCTTTGAGGGCAATGAGAACTCTGCTGCAGTTACGGCTTTCGATGGCCCGATGCACATCCGTGATGTCGTTATCGAACGAGTTGCAGAATCCATTCGTTCAGAAGCGCTGATGGAAGCTGTTGAGGCTGGTACCGAGGTTTACGGTGAAGTCGAGAAGGCTGCTGACAACATTACAGAAAGCCCAGAAGTCTATCTCGAAATCTACATGCCAAAGAACATTAGAACTGTTCAGGAGGCACTGGAGAAAAACAACCCGAAGCTTATGCAGATCAAGAGCGATATGGAAATTACGGCGGCTGCATTGCGTGCGCTGATCCCAGGTCGTGAGGTTGAGCTTGCTCATGGCCTCGATGCGGAAAAGGTCAAGGCTATCGTAACTGCTGTATATGCGCCGCCGTCTGGCTATCATCACCTCCGCAGCCAGTACACAGTTTCGCTTGCCATTCCAGGTCAGACACGCATCACGTCTGTTCGTTTGAGCACGCTTTTGCAGGATATGCAGGTCGCTACTTTCGAAAAGAACGGCGGCGTTAAATTCAATGTATCTGACGGCCTGACGGGTTCGGATTATGACAAGGTGCTGGAGAGGTTCGAAGGCGCATCAGCAAAGAAACTGACGCCTGCTCGTATTCTCTCGACCAACATTTTCCGTGCCGTCCGTTTGGCGACCAAGTACAATCTCGGTCAGATGATTTCCTACGTGGACTCGGAAGGTAATCGCCATCGCGGTGTTTTGGTAAAAAAGAACTTTGAATCCCATCTCGAAAAATTGGCGGTTCGCCTTGACGGTGTTGAACAGGCTCTCAATGCGCTTGTTGATAAACGTGCCGAGGTCACCAATTCGGCCACTTCTTCAAAGAATGCGTTGAAAATCTCTCCATTTGGACGTGATACGTGGAATCTTACCATCCCAGCTCCGCGCAATAGCCGTGCAGGGCGTAAATGGCCATCTGAAGCATTTAAAGAGCTGTTTGAAAGCGGAGAATTGACCAGCAACACTCATTCATCTGTAACGATTACCAGCGTTGATGATTTGCGTGATGTGTTGGAAATTTTGAATAATTCTGGGATTAACACGTTCTACGTCGACAGCAAATACCGCCGTGACTTTGTTGATGAAAACGAACATCAGGCTAAAGCCCTGGAGATGTGTGCATGAGTATTTTGGAAAAACTCGGGGTTAAATTAACCTCTATTTCCTCACCTACGGGGGACGGGTATGCCCTTTCCTATCGTGACGATGTCAAATTGTCTGTTTGCATAATCGTTGGGAATGATGAGGGCACTTTGACATATTCTTCGGCGACAAGTTTCAAACAGTTCCACGTCGAAGACGCCATGGGTCTCCTTACGGAAAGCCCGACAGATAGTCGTGCACATGCACCGTGGGCGTTCGCAATGGTTGGTGGTGATCGTGTCGATGATCTTATGGATCAATTGAACCTGCCGTTTGAATTTCGTGAAGAGGCAAGAAGTGAGCTTGCTGAGTTGATTTCGAGCGAAAAAAATCGCGTGAAAAACTTTGACCACAAAGGTCTCGATGCTATTGCCAAAAGCTATCAGCAAACTAAAGCAGCTTACGAATTCTATGCTGGCGATAATGATCGCGCCCTTATTCGGCGTCAGGCTGCGGCGAGCTATCCGATCCTAGCCGACCTTTTATCATCGAATTTGACTGCAAAAATGGCGGTGGACCGTAAGAAGCCAATCGCTGATACGGTTGTCAATTTGCTCTCAAAAATCGTCGACGCTTCAATTACGAAGCCAGTTCTCAAGCGCCTTTCGACGGCCGACACCATTCCGAACGGTGTGAAGCTTTCGTCTGTGGTTCGTTTGATGTCGCTGGTTCCGCCAGATTGGATACCGACCTCGGGCCAAGACTGGCGCTCGTTTTGTCAGGTCGCCGGAGGTATATTCGAAGATCTGGCTGCTAGTGATCATTCTGTGGGGCCTATGGTCAAATCAGCACAAGGTAAATGGACAGACTTTTGTCAGCGCGTAATCAAGAAGGCGGGTATTGAGCAGGCCAAACTTGAAGAATACTTCCGCATTCACCTTACCATCCCCGAGAGCCTTGATGTAGATATGGCTGATCCTGAGGAAGACTTCCGTCTTGCGATGCGAAACACGGCTGACATGCTTGAGGATTTCAAAAATTTTGTAGTCCTCCCCCTGTCCGCCCATGGTGGTGACAGTGACGAGGTCATGGTAACTCCAGAGATGGGTATTGCCGCCCGTGCAGCGGCATTCGAGATGATCATTGCTGGCAAATCACTGACCGACATCGCAGATCAACAGCGTCGCTTCCACCTTGGCCGCAATGACATCTTGAGTGGCACGGCGCAGATTGAGGCCGAGAACCGACAAGAGCTGAGACGCTCGATAGAGGCCAACACTTGGCCTGGTTTGACTGAGCCTGTTCAGGCTCCCAACGGCCTGTGGCTTGTTCCCCTTCGCAGTACGATTGAATTGCAACAGGAAGGGGCAGCAATGAACCACTGCGTCGGTGGTTACACCCGTGTCGCAGAAACGTGCCAATCGTTCATCGTGTCGGTTCGTTCGTTGGATGAAAATGGGGCTATAGAACGCCGCCATTCGACAATCGAATTCGACTCCTTAAATCCTTCAAACGACATGCTGCGTGTTAAGCAGAACATGGCTCATGGAAATACAGCCGCAAGTCCTAAGGCAAAAGACGCCACCGCTTGGTACATGTCGGCAATCCTCTCGGGACAGGTAAAGCTCAACCGAAAGCTGATCAGCGCCTTCCTCGACGATATTCCGATCCCTGATGATGGTATTGAGAGGCTCTGTGGTTATGACTGGAAGGACCGCGACACCCTGAATCTAGCTGTCATGCCCTGGTTCCCGTTCGTGAACAAGAAGTATCAAGAAATGAACCTCGATGGTTTGATGGACTGCGAAGAGGTCGCGCCAATTTCTGGGATGATTTCCCCTGATCCTGTGGCCTATCGATTCCGATAAGCGAAAGCCCGCTCAATGCGGGCTTGTTCATCTATACCAAACTGGAGAAGATCCCTTCCAATTCGGGATCGAGAAGTAATTTTTGCGCTTCCTTGCATTATCAAAAAACTCGCGCATGCAACCCTTCTTAGGAGAGGGTGATAATGTCTGGCGAGTGACATTTTCCGTTTGCGTACCCGTCAGACCACCTTTGGTTTGTTCGAGTAGCATAATCGTCAGCAGGAAGGGGATTTCCGCCGTAGCGTCACGATAGCTCCGCTCTTTTGCAAATGGATCGCTTCCTGTCAGAATGTCGATTTCATCATTGAAGCCAGGTGGCATCGTAACTTCGATGCAGTTCATGATCCGGCTCAAACTCGCATCTGCCGTTGAATTCCTACGCGATCTGGCAATTTTGGAGATCTGCGCCATCGTCTCGGTGTCAAACAATGCTACAGCAAATGCATGTCGAGCATCTACACCGTCCGTGGACCAGCCAGTGACAGCCAGCATGAGGTTCTCGTCGAACTCATGAGGAGTTACGAGGCAACCAGTTTTCACATGCTCATTGCCTCCATGACCGGATCGAGTTTCAAGGCCCCACTCGTACCAAACAGGCGATTTGGGGCGCTGGATGAAATTGAGGCCACGCTCGATGGCATGTGGATCGTTGTTCAGAAGTTGTCTGATCTCAATCGCCGACTGCGTGTCTATGACATTTTTCTTCGAGTCCTTAAGAAGACCAGCAATCTGCATGTGCTCGTCGGACCCGAAATTTCTCATGCTGCTCTTATAGAGCATGTCGGCGAGTAGATTTTCAGACAAATTAGTACCTCTTGACGCGACGCGGACGCTCGTCGAGTTCCTGGCAAGTTACGCAACGGATACAATTCGGCATTGCATGGCGGCGTTCTTCAGGAATTTCATCACCGCATTCGATGCAGTAAATGTCATCAGGTTCGAATTTCAATTCCTTTTTAATGCTTAGAAGGCTCTTCTGTACGCGGGCCAACTCGATGTCACTTGCGCGATCTGCATCATCCATTCTTAATTCTCCGAATTCCTATCAAAAACATTTGGGTTCCATTTGTTGGATGGGCTGGAAATTAGGTCGTAATTAAAGGAAGGTCAAACAGAAAATCCATAATTAAGCAGAACAAGCCCAAATTGTCGCAGATAAAAGGTGGTATTCCATATTTATCAACGCATTAAACGAGGCTTTTTAGTAAATTATTTTGTGGGAATTCCGATGATTAGGGTTATCCCCTGAAATTGACGCCGACGCTCCTTGCCTTCAGAATTTGGGAAGTGTGTTTTTATAGGTGACCTATGCGTGCGACTTTTATCGCAGTTTCGTTGGCAACTTTGGTTCTCGGCGGTTGCAGTTTTTCGACCCCAAAGCAAAATCATCTTGGTCTCGTGGCGGCACCTCACGGAGTGGTCGTCGATAGCAAGAGCGCTTCCAATCCTGCTCCAATTGCCTCGACTACCAGGCAGTCGTGGAAGAGGACTGGCCTACAAAAGCAAGCCGAGTTGAAGAGCATCGACCGCGACGCGCCGTACTCCACCTCGAAGTAATTGGCGTTTCACCATCTTGACAGATGATTTATGCGTCAATTGCTTTCAAGGTGGATGCATAACCTCATTGGATATAAGTTGAATGAGCAAGCTATCTACTGATTTCATTTTGGCAACGCCCTCGCGGTTCAATTGGTCTTGTATCGGCGATCTGGACAAACTCATTGTCTATCCAGAACCGTCCGACGACGATCTCTATGATGCTAACTATTCCCCCGACCACCTTGTCGCCAATGGCTTGGTGGTTCCAGAGGATGAGGAGGAGGCCTATCGCTTCGCCGTCGCCTCCTTCAAGGGGACGGCTGGTCATGATGAGTGGAAGCAGCAGTTTCATCCGCAGATGACTGTATTCTGGCCATGTACGCCGACAGTCGACCCTCAGGCGGCCGCGAATGCCATGTACGCGGCCGGATTGAGCTGCGTTTTGATTTCAGGTCAGGTAGACGACATCACAATGATATCCGGTTTCGCATTGACTTCTGGTGGAGCAGACCTGTCGGATCATCTGGCAGCCGCATATATCTGTAGCGGGCAGACGCCGCCGGTGGTTGTTACCCAGCGCGCACTTGCTCTTGACAGACCTAAGGTAATGGAACCGGAGTTGAAGGAAGCTGCTGAGAGCATTAGCCAATATCTTAATTCCACGATCACTCGCTTAAACGAAACCCTGGAGGACAGTAGGGGGCTGCAACCATAATTCTTGACTGTTGTCGGGACCTGTATATAAGTGGCTTGTTTCATAATTCGCCTCATGGCGTGGATGGCCTTAATTGCCCTGTTAAAAATTCATAAAGGCAAAAAGAAATAAGTTGCCATTTTCTTAAATATGGCTAGATTTGTGAATAGTATTAAACGGATATGTCTGATTTGCACAGTATGCTTGATAGCTGCTCGACCAAGAACCGCAGATGGTTCGTTCGTCGCAGAGACGTGGCTACAGTGAGTGGATTATCAAGGTCATACTAATGTGGATCATGCATTGTCCGTTTAATGCACAGAATATCTGCCCTATGTGTCAAAGCATGGTGCAGATGCGCCATTGAGGTGCTTCATAGCAAATCAATGACAAATTTGGATCCCCTCAATGGCGGTGGGGACATAATTCGAAAATGAATTATGAAACAAGCCAAAGCTGGTCTATCTAAAAGGGAAAAACATGTCAGTTGGTTTGATCATTCGTCGGCGATTTAGCGTTATTGGACATCCGGTCGGATGGCTTCCAACGCGCTTGCGCATGACATGATCTAAGACTGATCACTGTTAAAGCAAAGGCTGGGGCTTCTACCGGAAGGTACGAAGCCCCAGCCTTTTTTATTGTCTTGAAACTGGAGAAAGCGATGCGACGACGACGGCGAAAAAAGGCTCGATTTAGGAGCGAAATGTTTGATTTTTAGCTTGGGAACGAACTTCCCGAGAAGCCTTTTTGCATGCTGATTTTCCATGTAAGCGTTTGAAAATATTATCTTTTTTTATTTTTGTTGTTGACTCAGGTTTTTGTGTCTGGCATAGTCAAATCATCGAAAGAGCGAAAGCCCTTTCTAAGCCATTGTAGCTCAGTTGGTAGAGCGTCGGTCTGAAGAGCCGAAAGTCGCGAGTTCGATCCTCGCTGATGGCACCACAGTTTCATGGTTTCGATTATTTGGCGCTGGTGCAGCCGCCTTTTAATTGAGATTGCGTTTGTAGCTCAGCTGGATCAGAGCGTCGGTCTACGAAACCGAAGGTCACAGGTTCGAATCCTGTCAAACGTGCCACTTCTTTTTATGACGATCTGGACAAACGTCATAAATAATTCGCGCACGTGGTCCAAGGGATGTGGCATCGGTCTACGAAGCCGATTTATGCAGGTTCGAATCCTGCCGTGCGCTCCACCTTAAATGCGGCCGTAGCTCAGTGGATAGAGCGCCTCGCTCCGAACGAGGAGGTCGGGAGTTCGACTCTCCCCGGTCGCGCCATTACATTCCGTATTGATTGTTGAGTTCGCCACTACTGTAGTTTTTCCCATGCATAATAATTATGCGAGCCATTCCTCCCATGCATAGCTAGTGTGCGTTTTATTCCATAGCAAATATTCAAGCCAAAGCCCATTTATAATTCAGAGGATTATTCATGTGAGGAAAAGAAATGAACATTCGTAAAAAAGTAACTCAGTATCTTAATCATCGCCGTGCTGTTTATCAGCTCAGTCAATTGGACGACCATCTTCTTGCCGATATCGGTATCTCTCGTTCGCAGATCGATAACGCTGCTGGCGGTCGCTAAAGGCATTCTCTTCAAATTCAAACGCCCTGAACTCGATGTCAGGGCGTTTTTCGTTGGCGCAGCATCAGCGAACGGCCGCCTGCTTGGCAATGTAAGGGATGTCAGCGCGTGAAATGCCGAGATCGGTCAACTCGCGGTTGGAAAGCGAGTTCAGCTCGTTCACTGTGTCACGATATCGACGCCAGTTGTTGTATGCTCTCATAATTTTCATGGTATTATCCTTCTGTTTACAAATTCATAGATAATCAATGAATCACATTAATTAAATGGATGTTTGCGCATGGCTGCTCTGTGCGTAGGGCCTGGGTCATTGTAATCTGCGGCCAGCTTCGGCGTACTGTCTTTGGTTGCTTGGCTTGCGCAAACGTAAATGCCGCCTTTCCATGACAGAACGCATCTTGTCATGGAAAGGGAGGGGGCTTTCAATTGTGAAATAATTACGAGGAACCTCGTATCGGGTTTTAAATCGAAAATCAATCGACGACACGAATATAAATCAAAAATAATTCTAGGTACGGGTATGGGCGTCTCGCTCTTTTTGTTCATTGGAGTTTTTCAGTGGAGTGCCTTGCAACAACAAGCATTAGCCTTGTCCTTAGATCGACGGCGGCAAACTGAACTGTGAACTGGATGCATCAGGCTGAGAATTGCTCCCTTTTTATGACAAGATAGCAATCTGTCATTTAGAAGGTGCTATGTTCTTGCTTCTTTCCATGACAGACTATATGCTTGTCATAGAAAGGGAGCAATATGACCACTCGCGAAACCGCCCTAGAATTGTTGAAGGCTGCTGATGGCCCTCTGACGATGGCCGATCTCAAAAAGCATGGTGTCACGAAGACCATCATGCGTTCTCTGATCAGGGCGAATGAGGTCGAGAACCCAGCTTGGGGTGTCTATCGTCTGACATCGTTCGAAACGAATGTTCATTCAGACTGGGCGCTCGTTGCTAAGAAGTACCCGAGGTCGGTGATCTGTCTTCTGTCGGCCGCTTCATTTCACAACATGACGCAAGAGCTTCCAGGGAAGCTGTCGGTCGCAGTGCCTAGAGAAATGGGGGGTAGCCCTTCAATGGGTGCTAACCAGTGGATGCTTGAGATCGACACGTTGATGTGGCGAAACCCAGATATGTTTGAGATTGGTGTCGACGACCACGTGATCGACGGCGTCAATGTCAAAGTCACATCTCCAGAGAGAACCCTTGTCGATCTTTTCAGATACAGCACGTTTAATCCAAGCATGCGCATGGATCAGGTCCGAATCACGGATGAGATGTTCTTGGAGTCGTTGAACCGAACGAATTCAGAGAACATGAAGCACTTTTCATTTGATACGGTTGCTGCGATTGCTCGAACTTTTAAATGTTACGAGGCGATCCGCCCATATACGAAGACAGTTCGTTATGTGCGCTCAGAGGTTCCTTCCTTCTAAATCTCCAGACACTTCCGGCTTGTTCATTTCATGGCCGTCTCTCACCTTGAATTCAGGAGAGAAGATATGGCTGAGACTAAGAATATCGGAGCGAGCGTTTATGACAAGCTGAAGGCCCAGGCTAAGGCGTCTGGTCTTGATATGCAGTCGCTTGTTCGTCTGTACGCCCAGCAGCGACTTCTCTATCGGATTTCCGTCTGTGACGCCGCCTCGAATTTTTGTCTCAAGGGAGGTCTGATGCTGGCCGCCTATAACAACGGCGATGTCCTGCGTCCCACTGAGGACATAGACTTTAATGGCTTCGGGGAAGGCGGCATCGAAGAGATCGAGAAGACGATCCGTATGGCCATTTCGACGCCTGTTCCAGATGACGGTGTTACCTTCGATCTCGATACCATGAAGACGCTCAAGGATCGTGAGGGCATCATTCCTGGTGGCAAGGTGGTTTTGACAGGCAAGGTACATACTGCCCGTATTCAAATCCGCGTGGACGTTGGCTTTCAGAACGTCATAACGCCTGACGCCGTGCCAATGGAGATCCCAACGTTATTGCCGGACGTCGTCCCCTGCCCTGTTATTGCTGGGTACCCACTTGAGACCATTGTCTCTGAGAAGCTTCATGCGATAGCCCAGTTCGGCAGCGATAACACCCGACACAAGGATTACTATGACATCTGGCGTATTCAGAACTCATACGAGATAGAAGGAAGTGTCTTGTCGCGGGCTATCGCAAATACATTCGAGCACCAAGGCCGTGTCATCGATCCAAACATGCCGGGTTTGTCAGATGAGTTCGGTCGTGAGAACGAGCGCGCATGGCGTGCATTCCTGCGTAAGACGAACCTCAAGGACGACATAGACCTCGTCGCTGTCATCGCAGAAATGCGCGAATTTTTAATCCCCGCAATGTCCGAAGACACCGCTACGGATGCACGATGGATGCCGTCAGAAGGTTGGGACGGTCTGAAGGACGAGCGTCTACCTAGCTTTGCCTAATACGACCACGTTGTCCTTGTAGGACTTGGCAAGGTCACCAGCTTCGTTTGCTGTGAGAGGGTAAAACTTGGCTACTTGGTTCGGTTCCACGCGCCGCTTCACTTCACTTTCGATAAACGACCGCCGCCCCTTGGCGTTGATGCGGTCGGCCATGAACTTTGACGAGAGTTTCGCGGTGAAGGTAATGTCTTCCTTCTTTTTCCCTGAATAGACTTCCTGCTTCTCGATGCTGTCAATGATGCCGAACTTCTGGAGGGAATCGAATGCTTTTTCGACTTCCATCAAAGAGGCCCGCCAGCGCACCCTGATGTGGCCGAAAGAACGAGCGATCTCGGCCGCTGAGAGTTGGATCGTATGGCTGTCATCCGTTGTGTCAGCCAGCATCAAAGAAATGTACTTGAAAATCCACCGAGGCAGGGACCCCTTCACCTGCATCATCCAGTCGTAGTTGATCTGCTCGAAAGCGAGCGACTTGATCGCCTGAACGAGTAGCGGGTTGAGCTGAACAGACGCCGTGCTTTCGGGATCGCTCGCATCCGAAAACTTCAAGACAGGGTAGGCAGCGGCCGACAGAACGGGCTTCGGCTTGCGGCTACCTTCCTCGACGATCTTCGTGATCTCGATATTGCTCTTGTTCAGGATGATGAGCGCCTCCTTGACCTCCTGCTTGCTGAAGGTGTGGCCATGGCGCATGAGTTCCCGATGAATGGCATAGATCGAGAACGGTATCTCAATTTGGTCCTGATGGACCTTCATACAATCAGCCGCCATCCTGCGAATGACGTCTTCAACAAGCTGTTCGCGCTCGCCGGGCAGCTCGTCGCGTTCACTGCCATCCTGCTGGATCACGCGTGCAGGGCTTACAGTCACGCGATATGGCTCGCCGTTGAAGGTGAAATCCTTTTTGATGGCGACCAAATACGCCGTGTCGTCCGGCCGCTCAACGCGGCTAATGAAACGCGGGGCAAGGTCGTATAGGGCAGTGCAATTGGTCTGGTTCTGTTCTAGCAAGGAGAACAGCGATGTCTGAAGGTATTCAGTCACTTCGCGCTTCTCTTTCTTCGCCTTTGCATCAGAAAGAATTTTGACGTTGTTCTTGAGCGTCAATTCACCCGCAATTTGATTTCCCATAAATTGTTCTCCGTATGAGGAGTGCTCATAAATAGATCCGAAGGGGCTTTCAAGTAGAATCTATAAGCGCTCCTAATACCTACCTATGCGCCTCTTAAACCTACCTGGTTGGCGATACCTTCCATTTCAAAGACGTAATCCGATTCTTTCGGAATCCGAAATCGAGAAAGAGGTAAGTAGGCTTGTTGCACAGGAAATCAGGCCTGAAACGCCAAGTGCCTCCTAAACCTCCCTATCGATCAGGAACTTTGAGGGGTTTGCGATTCGAAGTGCCTCTTAAACCTACCCTCTGCGTGCATTGCACAGTCCAGAAGAGGAATCAGAGACGAGTGCATTTCCGAATCATGCGCCCGCTAAACCTCCCTAGTCGACCCCATTTCTAGCTGTAAACCGGAGCGCCTCCTATACCTACCTACCTTGGCACCACGGCTCGGAGTGTTCTCAAGTGCCTCTTAGACCTCCCTGGTTATTGGGGGCGCACGCGTGGCCTCTTATTCCTCCCCATCGAGCGCATTCCAAGGGCGGTTGCCATTGAGCCTTTGATCGTGGCCATCAATGCCGGTGGGTGGCCGTCAGGGCATGGAAGCCAAGTGCTCCTTAAACCTACCTGTCACCGACCCAAGTAGCTGAGGTTACCGCCAAGTGCCTCTTAAACCTCCCCTCCGCTACCCAATGGCTGCTCATAAAATGTGCAAGTGCCTCTTAGACCTCCCGGCTCTAACCTTTGAGGGGCGGCGTGAGGTGCCAAGTGCCTCTTATACCTACCTGCTGATCGGGCACTTCGGGACCCTGTAACCCAACCGTCTCTTAAACCTCCTCAAAATGCGGGCAGGTCAGCAGCGGCGAGGAATGAATGGCGGGAGCATCTTTGGAGAGAGCTACGGAGACATCGCTGCTAGGCAGGCGGCCTCCCAACTGCTCCTTAAACCTACCCACAGGCCAGCACCCGCAAACTTCAGGTGCCTCTAAAACCTCCCTATCGAGGCTCAAAAAAGTGCAATCTGCCTCATAAACCTACCCCAGTGCCCGCAATACCTCCCGATGACTCCTGCGACAAGAATCGGGTACCCCTTTGTGACAATCGCATCATTGTACGCAGGAGATAGTGATTTGAGAGATTTCTGAGGCTGGAAGCAAAGAAGCCCGACGTGTTGGCGCACATCAGGCTTCTCTTAATAGGGTTGGGTTTTGACCACCACAAGCAGGTTCGAAACTAGCCCACACATCGTTGGAGAGCAAGCACTTTCGGTGACTCCGGAAGCACGAATTTTTGTGCCTTGAGACACCAATTGCTTGCCAGGAGAGGCGTGCTTTTGCGTCTCCGAAGGGTGGAGCTATGTCCGCAACGTTACCAGCGGAGCTAGAGCCATATATCATTGCTGGTTCCCCTGCAGAGAGCCTTCACGCAGCAACAGCTGCGGCGGCACGGGGCGAATTCGGCTATGACATTGTGGCCAAATTGGCGGCTGTCATTGCGCGAGGCGATGAACCTCGTTTTGCAAAGACGAAGCCAATCCCTCTGCATGTCCTAGAATACATTCGTCAGCGCCAAGATTCGATGCCTCCGATGCAGGCGATCTATGTCGGCTATAGAGAGGGACTGTGGTCTCTCGAAGTCGCGGAGGCGTTCTGTGAGAACCAAATCGCACTGAGCGAGGCAAAGAAGCGGCCTGCTCCACGTGGAGTCTATCTCACTCGAAACCGTCGCAAGAAGCGCATCCTGCCAAAGACTGACGGTATGTTCGTGCCGAAGATGTCGCTCGACGCGCTTTTGGACGGCTTTGTCCGCGATGGGGCTAAAACATGCCTCGCGTTGTTGCTGTCAAAGGCAGGCAAGGCAAAGACCTTAATTACATACACGTGCTCGATAGCGATGCAGTTGGGACGGACCACTCGCACGATCCGAAACTATTTCATCGAGCTGGAGCAAGCCGGACTTATCCGCCGAAGGCCAGGGAAGTCTCCTAACACTGTTGAGATCAGCTTTTCAGATGCCTGCAGGCCGGAGCCATACAAAGAGCCATTGGACGTCAAGGCGTTCAAGTTAGCTCGCCGCACTACAAACCCCGTCCTTCGTCAGCTGGCCGATGCGCTGACTGTAATGTCATGGAAGGCGCATGAGGCAGAACTGTGCCCAGAAGGGGGGCGGAAAGAAATTTCCGCCTTTAACCCAGATTCTATTCTGAATCGGAGAGATGACACCCCGAAGGTCATCCGTAACGGGGTAACTACCCACTCTGCATTGACGACTTCGCGCCCGAAACCGTTCTTCAGACGGCTGTCTGTTCCAGTTGATAGGTCTCAGGCTCAGGAAAGGGCTAGTTCGGATAGTTTTTCGTCAAGGAGAGATATTTCACCCATCGACAGTTCGCGTCCTTCATTTAGGGAAGCTACGAGGAGTGCCGAACTTTCAGCCACCCCGAGAAATGCATTAACGGCAGGGCCTCCTGAGTTGGTAGCTTTCAGGTCTTGATGCAACATGAGGGCACTTATGATCTTTGCGGGCGAATCTTCTTGCTCCTTCAGCCTCATTGCGGCGGAAAGGATATGATCGGGTACGTCACCATGAAGGCTGAAGACTACTCGCTGGTAAAGGTCCACGAGCCGCTCGTTTGCGAAAGCAGTCTGGTCGAAGCTGGTTCCGAAAAAGTCACCTTCAGCAATTTCGCCTTTGGTAGGGAAGCGGGTCACGTTCAGTTCGCAAGCCAGCGTGTCCGCGAATTCTTCAGCTCGCTCTCGTTGGTCTGCTGCGAAGAACGCCGTGTTCTGTTTGTGCCGTGGGGTTCCGAGAAATGGCTGGACGATCAGACCTGCATCATGACCCTTCGCTTCCGTCACGATCCATGTAGGCTCTGGAGTGGTTCGAAACACTTCCCCCTTAAAGAGCATCAGGTTTTCAGTTGCCTTTGACAAATTCGACATCAGTTCCTGCACGTCATCCGCCTTGAATGCAGATATCGGTTGAGGGTTTGGATAATCAGCACTGATGAGCGGGATCGACTTATCGAGTATTTTCGTCAGACCTGCATCGCTGCAATTCTGGAGAATTTCTGCCGCCTCTGTGTAGAAGCGGTCGTTCTCGACCCTCCTCCAGTAGCTGTTCTCGAAGTCCTTGATGTCGACGATCTTCGGAATATTTCGATTGGGACCTCTATGGAGGATCGTCACCCGCGCATAATCGAGAACAGAGTTTTCCTCGATTGAGTCAAGTTCGCGGATCGTGACGTCGACGGAAAGGAAACCGAAGGCTTGCTTTCGAGCGGGCTTCGCAAGCGGGAGTGTAGCCCGAAGGCTAATGGTCTTTTCCGTCATAGTGGTCCCTGTCATTACATCTTCATCGTGTTGGTGTTTTCGAGCTTTTCTTTCAGCACGGGACCTGCGCCTTTGGTCCAAGAGACCAGATCTTCAACGGTGAACCAGCCGTAGTTCGCGGTATTCGAACTGGGGTTGAGCCAAAACATTACCGGGTGATCCGTTGCCGTCTTCTCATCATCGAATGCCCAGCGTGGAGACAAAGCAAAATAGCCGAATTCGCCACGGTCTTTGACAGTATCAAGAATCTCATAGATGCCAGTTGCCTTTGCAGCTTCCATCAAGCGCTTGTGGTCAAGATGAGCGTTGAGGACGTCATCCTTCACGGCTTCTGGTATCAATGAAGGAATCGACAGGTTGAGGCCTCCCCCGCCGAAGGGAGTTGCTCTACCGCCCATATGGGCCGCGAAATCGCCTGCAAGTAGTGCAGCGTGCAGTTGTTTAATGAACGCGCGGGATTCATCAGAGAAACCTGCGACCTCGAATCCTCCGCTGTCGAAGGCTCCGTTCATCTTGGTGTCAGATCGTATGTCGCTTTTCCCGCTAGGCTTTTCATCAGGATAGCCGAAACGAAGCCGCGCAACGGTGCCCTTGACCTTGCTGACGCGATGAGTATCGGTGTTCCATTCGTAGTAGGTCTCGATTTTTGACGATGCCACGGTCAGGCGACGCACGCGTTCCTTGGTATAGTCGTCTGCTGCCATGGTGTAGCGACCAATGCCGTCCTGTTCAGTGACAGGAGCTTCCAGGAACATATGGATGCGCTCGATGCCCCATTCGTGTTCGGCGCAATGGTCGGCCTCAAGGTGGACCGCATATGCGTTGCCATTTTCGTCCTTGATCAGCTTTACGCTCTGTGCTCGCCGCATATTACCCTCGCCTTCCTAGTTTAAAATTAGAGTGGATAGAAATTCTGCAAATTACCACGATTTTCTAAGTCCGTGAATTTAGTCAATAATTTTTACAAATAAACCCTTGCCAATGTGGGAACAAATCTACAACATCATAATTGTAGTGCTGGACAATGGACGTTGTTGGCGCTTCACCGATGGCATGGCCCTGGCAATTATTCAGTTGCCAGGGCCTCTTCCTTTCCGCTTGTTGCTTACAAAGTGCCTCCCTATCGTGATTTCACGGATAGGAGTCCTAGTCGTGGAACTTATATTTGAATTGCCAGAAAATAAGGTTATCGGCGTGCAAGGGCGTGTCAATAAGGCGGCCTTGCGCGCTCGCAAGAGCGGTTTGCCTGTTCCTACTATGAATGTGGAACAAGTGATTGAGCGTGAGCATTACGTTCACGACGCCCTAGCACGGATCAACGGGAATTCATCTCAGACTCGACGTGTAGTCTCTCGAATGGCAGTTGTTAGATTGGCAAACTTTTCGCCTGACGTGGGAGATTTTTCTTTCGTTGGCTCTCGATATTACAAGCGAAATAAAGAAGGTGATGTTGTCACTTCGAATTTCGGTTGTATTCCAGTTGAAATTGGATGTCGAGACAAGCTGTGCTGTGACCATTGCGGCTATAGCCGTAATCGCTCTATCTCGTGGGTTTTGCAGAACAACAAAGACGATAGGCATTTTGAAGTCGGTTCGAGCTGCGTAGAGGCCTTTACGGGCTATCGACTTGGCCATGCGTTTCATGAAGGACTGCAGGAAGTCGGCAAGATTTTGCATTCGATCAAGCAGTTCGCTGATGAAAATCCTGAAGCCGATCCAATGGCTTTTGATGAGGACGTGCGCCTTGTTCTCGCGGTTGCGATCCGACATGTCAGCGATCATGGGTTTGTCAGTTCCAGCCAGGCCAAGCTGGATCACATTGACGCTTCGTGGCGGCATGTCATGACGGATCTCGTAAAATATCGTCGAGATGACCTCGGTGATGATGAGATTTTGGTCACGGAGGCGGACTTTCTCGCGGCCGACAATCTCGTTCAGCATTTCGTCAACAATTCCGACCGAGATTTCAATCGTAATGTCGTAGCGGCAACGATGAAGAAGTATGCCAGCATGCATGATGTAGCCATGCTTACCGCTGCAGCCAGCTCCTATATTGAAAAGCTGAAGCGTGACCAAAAAGCCGCCAACGTTCGTTCACTAGTTGAACGCTCGCTACCCGTACGTGACGTCGGTGAACGTTTTGAATTCGTCGGCAAGGTGTTCAGTGTCAAAGAGTTTGAAGGGCATTATGGCACGGTCAGCTACATCACCATGATAGATGCCGATAACAACCTCCTGAGCTGGAAGGCGAGCGGCACCTCAAAACTGGACCAAGGGGAAGCGTATGTCCTTCGTGGCACCGTGAAAAAACATCGTCTGTGTGAGCGGGGATATTTTGAAGGTATTCCTGAAACGGTGATCACGCGGGTGGCAGTAGAGCGAAAGCTAGGTCCAGCTTCGTTTATGCCAGCAAACGATGTGTCCACATTGTCGGCGGATGACGAGGACGCGCTCGAAAGCCTGCTCGGCACGATGAATTTTTGAGGAATGCGTTTGATCCTTGCAAGACGAAGAATGATTTTACTCTTAGAACCCCGCCTAGGTGGCGGAAGCGAAAATTGGAGACGATGATGGCCGGAGACAATGCGAAAGCATTTTTTGCATATCAGAGGGAAATCAACACAGTGATGCAGCAGCGTTTTGGTGTGACCTATTCTGAGGTCAAAAATGACCTGCATGACGACAATCAGCTGCTCAAAACATCGTTCGACAAGGGCGTTGGTGCCGCTGATCTCGCGCAGGAAATTGGCTATCAGTCTGGCTTCAAGTCGGTAGACGAAAAGGGAACTGACTACGCTACCGGATACAACCGCATGAAGGCGGCTCTCTTACAATTCGCCTCCGAAGACAATCAATTTCGTCGGGGCAATGAAGGGACGCTGTTCCTGCCTTATGATGGAGGTGTTGCCACTCTGTATCCAGTTCATAAGGATGACAGCAACCGTTGGGCGTTCCGCGCAGAATTGCGTGATGGTGCAACACTGACGCCGTCAATGCTCGAAATCGTCAACGAAGGTGTCGTTCGCGAGAGTTTTGATGGTTGGGATATCGAAGCTTCGACTGACTGGGTTCAGCGCAATGTCGTTGCAGTCGCACTCGACGCATCTTCTCAGTCTGATGAAGAAGAGCTTGCTTCTCCAGGGTTCTACCGGTAAGAAATACCTGCGGACCGCAAGACCGTCTCAATATCTCTCCCGTCTGTAACTCTGACGATTACAGACGGGTTATTTGCATCTAGCGTTCCCATCACCTCTACGCCTGGAATGCTGTATAATCTTTCTAATGATGGCTGATCGAAGGACTCCAATCGATATTCGGTCCAGCCATCATTGAAACGCTGGCCTGTGATCTCAACCTTGTCTTGGGCGACAGCGATCTCGTTTGGCTCCGAGTACCCGCTGAAGATTTCATCGATCACCCCGAGGGCGGACTCCCGTGTAGCACCAGATGAGCTGACAAATCTCCAGGCAGCGCCTTCTCCTGACACCCATCCTGCGACTGCCACTTGCTGCGATGCGTCTTTAACGGCAACTGCGATAGCGGGTGCCTTGTACTTTCCAGCGAGCTTGTTCAGCGCGTTGACATCCATGTTCTCAAGGTGCCACCCGAGAACCATACGTTTGTCGTCTGCATCACCAGTGATGGCTACCGTCTTCGTCCCAGAAGGGGTTTGGCGCGGAACGATCCATTGCTGGAGCCAATCGTCGTCCTTGTCCCAGAGAACGATGTCTCCAGTTTCGGATCTCCGAGCTGGAATAACTAGAACCCATGACTTTTTTGATAGCGAAATGTAGGATGCTTCATCCGGCCACGATCCTTGAGGGGCAGTGTGAGCAGTCGACATCGACATCAATAGACCTAGCAACGCGAAGGTACAGCGCATTTTTACTCCAATTCCGATCTGAGACTTCTCAGAAGGTATTCTTTGTTAGATAATTACTCAATAACACTGGTGCCGGAAGGGCTTAAAAATGAACATCGATAAACAATTTTCTCGTATTACAAGGCGAGGATTCATTGGAGGACTAGGCGCATCGATGTTCGTGACGAAAGCATTTGCTCGCGTCGGATGGTCCGCATCGCCCGAATTGTTAAACGCATTCAAAGCCATGCCACATGTGCAGGATGGGCATGTAGCGAATGTGGTTTATGTTCTCACAACGCCGTGGTGTCCAAAATCGCTAGAACTATACGAAGCGAGCAGAGGTGTGATTGCAAGCGGAAGGGTGACTTTCGCATGGATACCATTTTCTGGAGGGCAGCCGGAAGGTAGTAATGCCGTGCAGCAGATTATGGCTGACCCGCGCGCTGCTCTTATCCCTGATATGTTTCAGCCTATAAAGATGGGGTCAACGAAAGAGGAAACGCCTTTAGCCGACAGACAGGATTACCTTGTAGCGACGACACTGGCTTCATTAATTATCAGGGATACTGGGATGGGGATAAAAACGCCTACGCTTGTATATTCAATTGGCTCTCAAGTCAGGATTATTCCTGGTGCGATTGATCGGGGCGATATTGAAACTGTCGCCGATTTTTCGACTTAGAAATGATGATTGCGAACGCCGTTTTGATAAATGAAATTTGCCGAGCAAGTTCTTTTGGAGGCGTCCGCAATTCAAAGCGAATTAAATCGGTATTATTCGAGTCCGAAACATTGGGACTGCATGGAGCCGATAGCGCGACCAGGAGGGCATTGAGTGACTTTACCTTCGTTTGCCAGATAGCTTGCAATGAGTTCTTGATCAGTAGGATGCCCTGGTTTCAGTTTGTATTTCTTGCGTCGACGACGCTGAGCCATTCCGTTGGGGTGGGGAGATCGAGAATTAAGGCCCTGCATGCTTACTCCAGTACGGTTAGATGTTGATGATAGTTGAGGCGCTCAATGCGCATGAAGGCTTTAATACCCCCTTTAATTCCGTAAATCAAGCATTTTTCCTTTGAAATTCGCATTAATCTTCTGTGTGGACCGAAGATTTCGGATAATTAAATAAATGCTTGAAGGATTACAATTGATTAGTCAGAATCGTTGGAAAGGCTGTTGCCGGTGGATGTGTGGCTTTAAAATTCATTCCATAGGCTGTTTTATGAAGGGGATTCAATGTCCCAGAAACAAATGCGAGGCCCTGAGGGCAGGCAAGAAATTAGGGCTATAGATCTCGCTAGAGACGCACGGCCACTAAGCAAGAAAATTGTCGATTGGCTGAAGGTGCCGCAAAATCTGGCAACTTTTCTGCTATTTTTTGCTGCGCTCGCATTTATCATACCAGCCGTCGCAGATTTATGTCTGATCTTTGCGTGTTTATTTACGTGGTTTGGTTTGAAGCAAGAGGAGACCTCTCCACTCAAATTGCCTATTCAATCAAAAATGATGGACGCTAATGAGCGACACCCTGCCACTTCTAAGCCTTCGATAGCACAGGGCATTTTTTTCTTAGGCAATGAGCTGAAAACGGCAAAAGAAGTTTGGCTTACCAACTCTGATTGCCGTCAGCATTTTCTTGTTTTGGGTACGACTGGTGCTGGTAAGACCGAAGCCCTGCTCGGCTTCGCAGCTAATGCTGTCGCTTGGGGTTCCGGTTTTCTCTTTTGTGACGGTAAGGGTGACGTTGCTCTCTTTTCGAAGGTCTATGCTTTGTGCCGTCGTTTCGGCCGCGAAGACGACCTCCTCGTTCTCAACTACATGACAGGCAACCAGGACATCGGCGGCGGTGGCGGAAAGCTCATGTCCAACACGCTGAACCCGTTCGCCACTGGTTCTTCGGATACGCTCACTCAGATGGTTGTCGGCCTTATGGACGACGCTGGCGGCGACGGGGCGATGTGGAAAGGTCGTGCTGCTGCTATGTTTACGGGTGTCATGCGCGCTCTGACCTGGCTGCGTGACAACAATTATATCGACCTCAACGTTTCAGAAATTCGCGACCATCTTCAGTTGAAGCGCATTATCGACTTGGCAGATAAAGACAAGTACCAAGAGATGCCGCCTTCAATCCGCAAAAGCATTCGTTCATATATGACCTCACTTCCGGGCTTCCAGGAAGACAAGGGATACAAACAGTCTCAGACTACACTTGACCAGCACGGCTACCTTGAAATGCAGTTTACCAAGATACTTGGTTCTCTTGCTGACGTTTATGGACACATCTTCCATACGCCGTATGGTGAGATCGATATGGCTGACGTTGTTCTTAATCGCCGTATCCTTGTTATTATGCTTCCTGCCCTCGAAAAATCACGAGACGAAATTGCCAACCTCGGCAAGATCGTCGTGGCCACGTTGAAGGGCATGATGGGTGGTACCCTCGGTTCTGAAATTGAAGGCACTTGGGACTCCGTCGTTGTCAATCGCCCAACCAACTCGCCTAGCCCGTTCATCGTCGTTCTCGACGAGGTGGGTTATTACATGGTCGACGGTATGGATCTCATGGCTGCGCAGGCTCGTTCGCTTGGTTTCTCTCTGATCTTCGCGGGTCAGGACATCAACGCTATGAAGAGCTTGAACGAGAAGGTTTTTGGTTCGGTGCGCGGTAACACCAACACCAAGATCATCATGAGAACTGAAGACGAAGACACTGCAGAACTTGGTGTCAAAGCTGCAGGCAAAATGTGGCTAGCCCGCATGAAAAACTTTGATGGCAAGCCTGGAGAAGTTGGCGGCCGCTCTTATCGGGATGACATGAAGGCTGGTGCCGAAGAAGTTGATCGCATTAATCCGCTCGACCTGAAAGATCAGGACGAAGGTGAAATGCACATCATTCATAAGGGCTGGGTCGTTCGAGCAAAATCGTTCTACGCGAATCCAGAAGGCGCAGTTAACAAGAACAATTTGAAGCTGCGAGCCAACTATTTCATCACAGTGGCAAAACCTGATCGCGAAGAGATCGAAAAACAACAGAAATTACCTGAAATTATCGCAAAAATGGCTGACCCAGAATTTGCGAAGCAGGTCAAAATCATGGCTGCCAATGCGATGCAGAATATCGCCACGGATACTGACATTGGTATTATCGCGCATTCGCTGAAGGAAATTGAAGCCTCCAAGCGTGCCCCAGCTCACCGTGCAGATATCACCTGTATCGCTTACGCGAAGCTCAACGCCGAGAACCGCAAGACGTCACAGGCTTATGCGCGTGAAATTGGTGCGGCTACTGGGGCAGGGGTGCCTGGTGAGCACAGTGTCCCACAGGACATCGAGAATATTCCGTTCGACGATGGCGCAAAAGTTCCTAGCGAAAGTCGACCTGGAACCGCTCGTCGTTCACGACCGGAATCTATGCCCGAAGAGTTTAGCCCTGAGCCGGAAGAACAGGGTCGACCGCCATTTGCTTCGCGCCCGAGGCCGATTAATAGCGGTATGAAAAAGGATGTTCCTCATGGCACTGAGGTCGGGGGAGATATTCAGAAGATGACGGATAGAATGTCATCAAACCAAAATGTCCTAAAAACCTTGGCAGCTCTGAATTTTGATGAAAAAGTAGAGACTAGGGAGAGCGTTGATAATTATATCGAAGAAGCTCTTTCGTCGGATGATGGTGATGAGATTGAGGATGATTTTGATTTCACGAAGAGTGATATCGCGACTTCAGCAACTGCATCCGCTTCGGCCGTACATGTATTTAACGATGACGGAGATGACGGTAAGGACGACGACGGTGGTGACGGTTCTTGGGACCCGAACAGTGCGCCTGTAGAAGACTTCCTGACCTCCCTTCTGCAGGATGAGGACGATTAATAATGGTCACAGGTATTGGTGCCGCTATGGCTGGCGGCAAGCGGGGAACAGGGGCGGAACGACCGAGGCAGCACGCTGATTGGTATCCGACCCCTGACGAAGTGACAGAAGTGCTTATCCCTCATTTAAACCGGATTCAGGGGCCAATATCCGAGCCTTGTTGCGGAGATGGCGCTTTAGCAAAAGTTTTGGAACGGCACGGCCACGAGGTTATCGGCACTGACTTGCACTATCGAGGCTATGGCGTCGGGCACGGGCCGGAATATGACATCATGAAAATGGAAAAACTCCCAGCTCCAAACGTAATTACAAATCCGCCTTTCAATATTGCGGGGCCTATTATCAAGCATGTCCTTTCTTTGAAGCCCGATTATATGGCGATGCTGCTTAAAGCGTCGTTCTGGCACGCTAAATCGCGACATGCATTATTTGAACAGCATCCCCCTTCGAAAATAATTGCACTTACATGGCGTCCGGATTTCATGAATTTAAAACGTCCAACTATGGAAGTAATTTGGTGCGTATGGGATCGTGGTCATAATGGCCATACAGAATATGTCTTGGCCAAAAGGCCTCCTAAATCTCGTAGAAAATCTTCTGAAGCCTAATATTTATTGGGTTTCTGGTTGACATATTTGGATAGAAAAACCAGCATAAGAATGACACTGGAAATCCACATTTTGCAAGGTTTTGAAATGGCTCATGAAAATGGGAAAATAGCCATTCTATTTAATGGCCCTCCGCGTGCTGGTAAAGATACTGCCGTAAATGCCCTCGTCGACACGATTGTTGAAGACTTCGAAATCATTAAATTCACAGGCCCTGTCAAAGACCTCACGCACCGTAATCACGGCTTGGAGTGTGCTCAGGACGCATACGAGATCAACAAGGATACGCCTCTGCCGGAATTTGGTGGCAAGACTCCTCGACAGGCCTACATCGACACATCGACCAATCTTAAGAAGGTGAGCGGCATCAACGCCGTGGCCAAGCTGTTTGTCGAAGCCATTCATGCCTCTAAGGCGTCTGTTATCCTCAATCCAGACGTCGGTGATGACATGGAGGCACTGGCTGTCGCCAATTCACTTGGTAGGGAGAACGTGCTGGTTCTGCGCATTCACAAGGACGGCCATGATTTCTCGAATGACTGTCGGACTTGGGTGCAGTCTGACGAACTCACGATCATCGACATCGTGAATGAAGACGGCAAGCGTCGTGAGTTCGAGTCTGAAGTGGCAGCCCGTGTTCGAGGCTTCCTAGAACGCGTGCTTGAGAACCGTAGCGTCTACGCTGCTTGATGTGACTTGTCTTCGTGGCGATACATCAACCTGATGTCGCCAACGGAGCTTCCTGATCTCTTGAGGGCTGCATAAGCAGCCGCCTCGCAGGCCAGCTGTAGCTCACCTTCGAGCCTGTCAGCGTAACGATGTGGGATACGGATCTCCTTCTTCTGGCCGTCGTACATTTCCTTCATTAGCCATTTGTAGAGAGCACTGGTCGGTTTAGGCCAGGTGATCCATGCTTTCCCAATCTCGCCATAGACCCCGATCTTGGTTCCCGTCTCGGGATCGTTGATGACGAATTGAATCTCTTGGTGAGATGCGAGCCACTTCTCCCCAGCCTCATTGGCGGCGTCAATCGCTTGCTTGTATATTGACGACAGGAGCTTGTCCGCGAGATCAGTTAGTCCCTCGCGTTTTTTTTCTCGCTCCTTGATGGCTTCGCCGATTAGCTCATCTGCCTGATCGCGGGTGAGACCACGGTTGCGATGACTGATACCAGTTAGCTTCTGCAGGAGGAATTGCTGACGTTCTGTCGCAGCCAACATGCCAAAGTTGCTGAGGCCGACATTCCAATATTTGCCGCCTGATCCATATCTTGCCATGAAGCAAAAAACTCCGCATTTGAATGTGCGGAGTTTTAAATCACATCACTTGATATTTGTCAATCAACCGAAGGTAGGCAGGCGAGAAATATCATATTTACGGCCAGGAAGAACAAAGACCGTTGGATGGACGACAGTCAGTTGTTCAGCGATGATTTGACCCAGCTTATTCCAGTCTCCTCCTCCGAGATCGGCTCCGATCATGGGCATTGATACCTCGGAAAATCCTTCTTCGAAACTGGTTCCAGGGATGCCATCTTCTGCGGCTTGATTAACATGCCTCATACAGGATTCGAAGGCTTCATAGCTAACGTGCTGTTTCCCGTCCCGTCCAAATGTCGGCTGCGTTAGGCAATTTCCGATCAGCACTCCACGTGCTTCAACCCAGAGTACTGTGCCAAGATAGAGATTATTGTTCTTGAAAGCTGAATAATAGGCGTTTGCCGCTTCGGGGTACAGGTTCTTCAGGACCCCAGCGAAACCACTGCCGAAACCACCCTTCATGTTGCATCCATGAAGAATTACCTTCGGGTTCGATTTAAACAGGTCGCCTTCTATGTATTTCAGAGCCATTCAATCAGTCCATTACGAGAATGATGCGATCTTGGTCAGTGCAACCGGAAATTTTATTCGCGGTGTCGGCAAGGTCAGAAGGTGTGACACTCTGACCGTTCAGTTTGAAGAACCTCGGGCCGAGTACCTTTACATCTTGCCCGTCTTTGATAAGCAAATCAATGATTTCTTGAAGGTTCATCGGACGAACCTTCTTGCCTGAGCGATTAGCTTCGGTGACGATTGCTGCAGCGGAACCAAAGACTCGATGCTGAGTAAAGGCTGGGTAGATTTCTCGCTTCTGCTGAGGCTGTACGCTTTTTATGGCTTTCTTGCGCGGCTTTCTCTTCTTAGGGTTATCCCCAGCAAGGTATTCGGATGGAACTCTGATGAGGATTGTATCGTCGACGACTTCTGTCCCAACCGCTTGCTGGGAAAGCTTCACTTCCTTCAATCCTAGAGTGGTGGTTGCGGCCTCAAACGCATGCTTTTTGTCGTTCTTACCTTTTGCAGCGGGTATCTTTATGCGACCGTTTTCGTCCGCGTAAATGATAATGCCTTCTTCAGTAAATCGAGCAGAAACACGGTCACCTTCTTTGATCGAAATTTGCTGCGCCATTTCAAGTGAAATAGATATTCGACCATACCAACGGCTACCGTCGCCACGAGCCGTAATAGCGATTGTTCCATGCGATGTTGGCATTATTACCCGCCAATTCAGAGTTATTAACACTAAGCTAGCCCTGTAAAAAACGTTTCCGCAAGTGGCCTTGCTAAAATAATTTCAATTTACATCTGGAAATTTGACCTCTTCATAAATAGCAGTCATGATTTCGAGGTGAAAATGGGGTCGAAAAATGAAGAAAGAAATTCATGATTTGATAGAATGCGTCAGGGCGCTTGGCATCGAGCTGACCGGAAATCCTGCTCCGAAATGCATTCGAATTTCTGGCGACACCAGTGAGTTTGCGGACAAGCTGAAGCAGGTTCAAATTGCACTTGAAGCCGTGGATGCATCAGGTGCGGTGTCTGACGGGAAGGATGTTACTGGTCCAGAAGGTATCAATGATCCTGTCAAGCTTAGAGCAGCTATTGATGGGCTGCTCCGTTTCGTGCAAGTGAAAGGTGACTTCCTTGCCGAGGCTGACGCTATCGTGCGTGACGCTCTCAATCTTGACCAGCCTGAGAACACAAAATCGAAAGGTGGTCTGCCGTCGTTTACGCCTTCGCGAATGAAAAAACGGCGTGGAACGTATAAGCCTCGCCTCAATGTTTTTCCTGAACGGCCTGGGGAAGCGAGTCTGAATGATTTAAAGAAAATCGTTCATGAGATTTCTGTTACCGAAAGTCTTCTTGGTTCGACCATTGCAAAACCAGTTCAGTCTGCGCTGCGATCCCAGGCGAAAGCTTTTGGCAGGCCGCCTGGAATGTAATTTCACTCAATGGCTCCGTTTATAGAACTCGGCATCGATGAGCGGAGCCATTGTGATAACCGCAAACAACGTTGGGAAGCCAATTCCTGAAATCATAGAAGCTGCAGTTATTATCGATCCAATAACCGCATATGGAAGTTTCCAAGAAATTCCAGATTTCTCGGTTTGGCTTCGTTGAACGATCCGAAAGCCTTCGTTCATATCGAGGTGATCCTCGGCTTTTTCTCGCTTCAGAAACTCCGGTATTTTGTGAACTGCAGATGGCTCTAAAGTTGGTTTGGACGGCAGAGCCGAAGTCGCACCTTCGGCTGCATTTTTAACGTCGAGGGTCTCTTCATTGAGAAGCTTCGTGAGTATCCCTTTCATATCCATCATGTCGTCAACGGGCGATGCCGATTTCGTTTCATGAGGGGGTAACGGGACTATTGCGTTGGCTGTCTTGAGTTCGGCCGTCGCCGCAGGTTTTGCGACTGGGATGGTGACAGACGTATTTCTCGCCTTCATAGCCATCGCTTCGCGAACGTCCTGTTCAGCCATTGCGAAGTCTTCTTCGGAGAAGAGAGGGGAGTTCAGACTGCGTGTCATGCTATTCTCCTCGTCTTCTCTGAAGGATTAGGCGGCCTCTGGCGATTGTAGCAACGGTTCCATGTTCTTCTGGGTCTGCTTGAGCCATTCCATCATTTTGCGCTTGTGGACGCGGGTCGTGACCATGTCGAAGCCAGCAGCCTTTGCGATCTTGTCTGATTCATGGACGATCTGAACCATGTCGAGGTTCATCGCCTTGCCATGTTCGAAGAGGCGGCTGTCGCAGTAAGGAATGTCAATTATGGTTAGCTCGTCGCGCTGAGCCATTGCCTGGATTTCCCTGTAGCTTTCGCTGTTGGTATAGGGGTCAAAGCCGCTGTAACCCACCATCTCGTTGAGAACGATGAAATAGTTGGCGCAAACACCAAGAGTGTTGCGGGCGTCCACGATTGCCGACAGTGCCGAGCGAAGGGCCTGCTCGTCGGGCGAAGCGCATGCAACGAACTGGATGTGGATGCCGTCTTCAACGGCGAGCTGGGTAATATCGCAGTGGCGGACCCAAGCCAGCAGTGAGGACGTGACGTTAGCACCGAGATCGGTCAACGACGCGCCCTTGGTCCATTCGATGTAGGCCGGATTGAAAAAAGCTTCAGCCTGATGTGGTCGACGGCTAATGTCCTCAAGATCGGGTGTCGCTGAGAGCGAAACATTGATGCGATCCTTGCCCAGAACGGACGACAGTTTGCGCTGATTGTCGACTTCGATGACCTGAAGCGGGAAGCCTCCCTTGTCATATATCAGGGTCATGATCTGCGCGATCATGGACTTGCCGACGCCGCCCTTGTCTGAGCCGATAATTGTGCTGATCTTTTTGGTCATTACTCGTTCCTTGGTGTTGGATATTTCCTTTAAATTGTGCACCACACATTTTCTATGTCAATAAAAATGTGGACAAGAATCAGGAAAATCAAGAAAAAACGGATTATTGCGACAAATTCTCATCCCGCTTACAATTTTTGTCGAAATAAGGAGTTTTCATGCCGACCGTAGACTTTGGTTCCGTCACATTATCCGTTGATGCTGACCGCATAGAGGTGTTTTTCCCATTCGAACATGGTGAGCTTAGAGGGATGTCTAAGAGATTTAAGGCTCAATTTAACGGGGACAGAAAATCGTGGGTGATTATTCCGAGCCTGACGAAGAACACCGAAGAGAGTGTTGTTGAGGCCTTCGAAAAGGAATTGTGGTCGCATGCTCCCAATGGCTGGCGAGAGGCGGTAGGGAAGTTCTCCGCTTTTGCATGCGTCTCAAAGAAATATGCGATCAAGTTTGGTGCTGGTGGTCTTCGGATCACACTTCCAGACGGTCATGTTGCGAACTGGACGCTGCATGAGATGATGAAGCGCAAGGGGCGTCAGCCGCGTGAGACGACCTGGAATATTCCAGCGCGTGACGCAAACGCCAAGATCGTGATGCCTCTGATCAAGCGCATGGCGGATGAAGATAAGGCTGTCTTTGAGAAAGCCACAGAACCCTATGTCGGTCGCACGACCAAGGGAACCCTGCACCTTCATCCGGAGGAAGCGGACCAACTCGGCCTTGTCGTTGGCAATATGGTCTTCGCTGAGTTCTCGTTCGTGAAGGCTGCTGATCCGACAATCGTCCCGATGCCCATCCATTGCTGGCCATTTCTCGTCACCGCACGCACCGATAAGCCAGGGCAAGGGTACGATGAGTTGCAATATGGCGTCGAAATCACATTGACATATCCAGAGACTGGCAAGGGGCATTCAGCCGTTCGTAAGATGATCGCGGCAAATGGTGAAGGATATCCGCGCCGTCTTGATGCGCCTGACGTCCTCGGCAAATGGCACTCAAGAAATCGTCGATGAATTCATAAAAAAGCTGGCTCCCGCCAGCTTTTTTATGTTTCAGGTATGGACGATCAATACGGAATAGAAATGTCCTCATTATCGAATACCATGATCTGGAACTCACCAGTATCGTCGTTTGTCGACGCGCCAGCGCTCTCATAGGTATCCTCTGTTGCCACGCCAGTTTCAGCGTGAAGGATGGCAGCTTCAGCGCCCAGATCTTCCTTTTCGACCTTTGCCTTGCCCAGTGTTGACCATAGCTTTGAAATCGCCAAACGGGTTTCAGCTTCAATCAGGCTGATCCGGCTTTCCTTTGACCCTGTCTTGTCGTCCTCGTATGTCACTCCACTCGGCACCGAGACCGGAACCTGACGCGTGCGCAGGTTGTTGGCCCGCAAATGCTCTATGGCCTCTGGTGGCGTCGACATGAGAATCGCAATCGCACTTTCTAGTGCATTTTGCTCTTCAATCACGCGACGAGCATCATGGGTCCCGAGTGCGTCTTCGATTTTATCGACCTTGCGACCCATGGCGAGAGTTTGTGGCAGCGGCGTCGACAATTGCTCCAGCGAAACCACGGAACTTTCCATGTGCTTCTCGATGGCGTTACGTAACGCCTCGTCGCGATCTTTTAGATCAGCCCTTACGAATGAATGCCCTGTTTCACCAGATTTCGTTTTCCAACGATAAGATACGATCCCCCAAGCTACGCGACGGTCGATTTCACCCGTTTTGTCATTCATGCCAAGCTGCTTCATGAAGTAGCAGACACGTTCTTGAGAAGCGAAGAGATCGTCACAGACATCCGCCGCAATACGAGAGTCCAGAATGCCATGCGAACGACGCATAGCTTCCCAAACTGAGCCTGTGTTTGCCTTGACCAGGTCTTCCATGTTGATCAGGTCGTCGACGATCACTTCCTCAGGGATAACCGACGACAGGCTAAACCAGATGGGAGCCATACCTTCACGATACACCGGACGCAGACGACCGAGGAACTGCAGGAGTTCTTCCTCGCGGTACTGACGCTGGATCATGCGCCCCCACTTACCTGGAAACATCGGTACGGGCATGTTGATGTCGTGGCCGGAGCGCATCTTGATGCGTTGCGTGCCAGTTGGAATTCGCAATGGTTGGTTATCGCGGCCGAGGCCTGTGCCAAGGCTGTCGAATGGCTTTTCCGGCTCATCGTCATCATAGGTCAATGCCGCAACCAGACCATCAAGCGTGCGAACTGGTAGCTCCATGCGGCCTACCGAGATTGCTGCAGAATGGTACTTTGCAAAGTCGAGACCGCGCATAGCTCCAAAGTGACACCAATCGACGTTGTGTGGGCCTTCCCAAGCCATGTTGACAGCACGTCGGACGAGGATCGATCCACCAGCAACTGTGCGGCTCCATCCATATAGAGCTGATACTGCGCTGATTGCGCGGCGAATGTTCGTCAGAATTTTCGCTGACGCCTGCTTGTCTTGTGCAGATGCACTAGGTGCTGCGATTACCGAGGAGTTCGAATAGGTTCGATCTGCGATAGCAACCGTTCGCACGTTAAGTGCGGCGGGAATGTCGTGAACTTCGACTTCTTTGCCCGACCAGATTTTGCTGATCATTTCAGGAGCGGCAGACGCGTCAAGAAGGAGCATTGGGCGGTTTACCCAGTTTGGGGTGTCGCGCCACGAAATGCGGATTTTTGGATGCGGTTCGCCATTGGGCCGAACATCTTCCACGTACTGGATACGATAGTCTCGGTCGCCTTTAGTTTTGCGTTTAAAATTCGGACTCAGTCGCTCATTCTGGTATTCTTCCAAGCGCATGAGGTAGCGTTCCTCGACGATTTTCCAGAAACGATGCTCTTCACGAACCTGTACGCCAGTTGGCTGGGAGCAGAGGATGCGCAGTTCTTCCATATCGATGTCTGGCGTAATGTCACCGTCGCGTTGTAGAGACGCTCCGCAAGTGCGAAGTGCCGCCTTTATCCATGTATATACTCGCTCGGTTTCGATTCTTCGCTGTTCTGGGGTCAGCGATTCGGGAAGATTTTTTATAATCTCCAACTGTGCCTTAAGGAGTTCCTCAGCAGGGTCCTTATTGGTCAACAACGCACGATTTACAATGCCCGCTGCTTTCAGGCGCAACGGGTTGAACGACGTTGGATCTTCTCCAGCTTCTTTCTCCTTTTTTGTGAGCTTTGGCGGCTTACGTGGGGAGGTGAAGATGTCGAGATCAAATTCAGTCGTGTGCAGGAAGAGATGATGGATGCGTTCGTCTGCCACCACGGCGCGGACGTGCTTCAGCTCGTCAGGAATGTTTAGGGCCAAGAACGCGTGCGGCAAGAAAACGACGTGAGAGTTCTGAATCTGCTCTTTCTGCGTGATGGCGGGGCATCCTTCGTAGAAGGGGCAAAACTTGGTATCCATGATCGTTTTGCCGTTATCATCCTTCTCTTTAGTTGGGATATCAGCCTTGCACAGGCGTGACGTACCCATGCCTGCAGCCATAGCGATTTCCATCTTCTCTTTCATCTGGCAACCAGCGCGCAGCTTGCCCTGATAGAGCATGGTTGTCAGGCCTGCATTTTTGGCATCCCGACGAAGTTCTTCGATCTTACCCGCGAGAGCATCTGCGTGGATCAATCCCATTGATTCTGCCTGAGCACGCAAGTCTTCATCACTCAGAGTGGGATCGAGGTTCAGCACCTGAGAACGGTGGCGGAGTTCTTCGATGTTGTCGTAGGTGGGCAGGAGGAACAGCACGGGGCAACGGCCTTGGTGTTCGATCTCACCGTCTGAGCCAAAGATCGTATATTCTTCCTTGGTGCGCGGGTCTTCTGCGACGAACGAAATGCCGCGCGACGTCTTACCAGCACCCGTAGGAGCCTTGAGGATGTGGATGCGTGATTCGCGACGATCCATGTCGTAGACTTCATCCCAGAAACTGTTGAACGCCTTTAAGAGGCCGTCCTGAACGCTTTTTGCGATCCGTGTACGGTCTTCTTCGATTTTGCGCTCTTCGAAGGCTTCTTGGCTGTGGCCGAGCACTTCAATTCGCATTGGACGCCTTTGGTTAGGCGCGTTCGGATTGAAATTTGGAGATGTCGGATCGACGAAAGGTGGCAGAAAATCGAGAGAGTCACCTTCAGGATTGCGAGGCTGCGCAGGCACATAGTCACGAGCGGTAGACGCAATGATATAATCGCCTTGGCTGTCGCGAGCTGGAACGAACGGCTTGATTTGGCCAGCCTTCATCTTCTCGGCAGTACGATTTACCTTGGACTTGGCTTCGCGAATAAGGTTGTTGCCTTTCCAGCGGCCTGAGCATTCTGCAGTGTCTATGAATTGTTGAACGACAATCTTGACGAGAGTTTCTCTGCCCTGAGGTGTTGTCGATGTTCCTGGGTTTGCCGTCACGATACGGAAAGCGAGGCGTGTCAGATAGGCTTCACGACCGTCAACAACCTTGCCATTTTCATCTTCAGTCCAGTCCTTGGCACCCGCAGCGGCACGGATCTTTGGGACGTTGATCTGGGCATCTTCATCCCATTCCCATGTCGCCATGGGTCCGTCAAACGAAGCAGACTTCGAAAATTGACGTAGGCTGTCGACGGCATCGAAAAAATCGTTGATTTGCTGCGAAGTTACGAGCGGTGCGTCTTCAGGTCCGAAGAACTGAGGATTTGCGTCGAGCCATTGGAAGTAGCGACCAGTTTTGTGGTGCTTGCCATAAAACGTCATTGGCTTGCCGTCAGAAATGACTTCGAGGCCTTGATCGACATTGTCTGGATTTTCAGGTGTGTCGAATGGCACGAATTTTGGCGAGCGGTTTGGAATCTCGTCATCTGGGTCATGGCGATAGACCAGAGCGATCTTGGGCCAGTTACCAATACGACGGAATGGCGTGTAGCCGAACATCTTGTCCGCCAGCTCCTGAACCTGACGGCTCAGTTCTGGCTCCACAATATCGACGTCGAGTACGAGGGAGTAGCCACTACCAGCCCCGAGAACGACAGCCACGTTGAGGCTTGGACACTGCGCGGTCCACTTATCGAGTGCAGCATCGGTCGGGAGCTGGGTCGCCAGTTTGTGATCTTCCGACCACTTGATCATTCGACCGTCAACGGTGCCAGGACGACGATTGCCGTCGATCTCCTGAGGGAAAATGGACCAGCCCGCTTTGACCATGTCGCGAGCGACCGCGCCAAAGATCGATTCATTGGGTCGATACATGTGCTCGACCGCTGTCTCGAATTCCTTGTCAGTGTCAGAAGGGAGGGCCGCTAACAGCTCCTCCGGAATTTCGTCCTCGTCAAACACGGGGATGTCGTCGAGATTTTCATCATCAAACTCATCATCAAAACCCATGTCATATTTGTCGTTATTCAAGAAGTTATCTCCGAATTTACCCTTGGATAAATGCCCAATTAGTGCTTGTTTGTCAATATTTTTCCCATAATAATTATTGTGTTTTTCGGGGATTAATCGATAATGCCTGATAGTGAAGCTTTATGGAAGATTGAATGTCGGAGACTGCAGGTTCAATTTGGGACGATGAGTCGTGGGATGTCGAATGCCCGCCGTCTATCCCTTTGAATCTATGGGAAATGGTTCCCGAGGAATATCGCCGAGAATTTATTATCGAAGCAGCTTTCGCTCTGCGTCGAGGGATACATCCTATCGATACATTTGAGGAAATGCTTGAGGAAAAAGGCATTCAAAAACAGGTCGTTGAGGCTCCTGCTACGCCCAATTTCGACGATGATGAACCAGTTAGGCCGACAGGTCGGATGAGTTTTGGGAAGGCAAAGCCGACCGCAACTGCGCCGATGGAAAAGCCGAATGAGAACCCATATTCAAGACAAAATGGCAACGCCATGCCCCAGCAAAATAGCGCGGCTGCTAAATTGTGGCCTGGGAAACCTGCAATTAATAGTTTGGCTTCACGTCCGACAAATACGACGTCTGGCACAAATCTTGGGTTAGGTAGACCAAGTACAAATTCTATAAAGCAACCAGCTTCGAGACAGAATAATTTCGACCGCCCTGCCCCAACCGGATTGGCATTGAAGAAAAAACAACAAATAATTGTAGATGATATTGGCGATACGTTCTGAAGGAGAATTTCGTGAATTTCAGAATGCCTTTTGTTATCTCAACATTTGCTCTCGTAGCTGGATGCTCGGTCGGTATGGATGTTCCTGTCCCTCCGGCTAACGTCGGCCCCTCGGTTCAAGCTCCAAATGCTGGATGGGAACCGTATCAGATGCCCCAAAAGGATGAACCAGAAGTGCGTCAGTCGAAGGGCTGGAGAGGAGACTCGGCATGGAGATACCCACCCGCCACTGGTTCGCAGGACGACCAGCTTACGGTAAAGCCTGTCCCCGACATGGAGCGCAGCTCTCTTCCAGATGTTCAAGCTGACAGCGGAACCAACGAGTTCGCAAACGTCGCCTCAGAGAAGTCGCTTTGGGTGGATCGGCATGTGCCTGCGACCATGCGCGAGAGCTTTGATCGTGCTGCCACCGAGGCTGCATATCGCGGTTCCTCCACGGTCGTAGACGAGGAAACAGGCAATCAATTTGCCATGAGCCGAGTTTGGCAGGCTGGCAAATGCTCGGGGATTGACGTCAGTTTGCTGTCCCCAGGAGGAAAACTCCCAGTGATTTCAAGGGGAAGCACAGAAGTTTGCTCCTAGCAGGCAGCTTGTCAGTTTGTGTGTTTCACAAAGGGCTGAGTTGATAGTCTGTGAAAATGATAGGTTGAGAGGAACCGGAATATGAATACTGATGGCCCATACGTGATCGAGCATGGAGATGTCTGGTTCCGCGAAGGGCCGCGAGCGGCTCTCAGCACGGGCCTGCGACACGTATGTGATGGCAGCGGCGAACTGGCTATCGCTTACGCGGGTGACGTCATGCTGCACATGGGCAGTGCCAAATCGGTCGACGCGTGGTTCAAGAAGAAGGGCGCGCAGTACATGCTGATTGAGGATAGCGATCCTGTGGAAATCGTTCGCTTTCCTGTCTGCGATGAAACCGTCGCTGAGATGAACCGGATGACGGCGAACCCCAATAGGGTTTCAATTCTACTCGATACACTGACCAAAATTGGTGAAGTGAGGCCGGACTTGCTGAATCGTCCTCCTTCGTTTTAATTGAACGCGAGGTTGCCTCGCGAGGACGTATATGCGTTACCGTAGATTTGATGATTTTGTAGCGAGCGATTTCTTCCGTCGCTCTGAATGGGTTAAAGAATACGGCGTACGAATTTATGTGCGCAAGCCAGTGGTAGCGCTCCATTCAGCGGATTTCGAAATTGCGAATGCAGAGGCTGACAAACCAGGTAATGGTGGTTTCACGAAATTCTTGGACGAGTATGAGCAAAAATACAGGTTCTTGCATGAGAACGTCATGAATGAACGTCTGCTGGCCTATCTCCTCAGACGAGGGTATCGTCAAGTTGGACAGGCAGATGGCCTTGGCCTTCCGACGCTAATTCATGCGAGCTGCTGGCATTACTACGATGGCGAAAGAAAATAGTGCTTATCCACGTTTTGGCCGATTTTGGCCGATGAGTTTTTATGCCATACTTCACAATAAGTTATTGGGAGGGTGGAATGAATTCAGTATCGACAATAGTCGTGGGCGGGAAACTTCATAGACCCTTTCCCAGCTTTCCATCTCAATTGATCACAATTGATCAGCTTGTAGCCAACGATATTCCATCCTTTCATCCAGTTTTCTATATGCACACGAGTGGTAATGATCTGCAGGATCTTAATATCGTTTTGAGGCAAAAGTTGCTCTATGCCTGTTTATACATGGACAATACTATGTATCCTGCTGGCCTGCCTATATTTATATTTTCCGATGGCAGAGGTGGCGCAGAATACTTTGCAGCCCCTCTTGGGTGGCATGAGGAAGCAATTATTGGGTGGATGAAGGCCTTTTTTCATAGTCCTGTTTGGAATGAGATTGGGTTTGAGAGAGTAAATAGAAAATACATCCACGCAGGACATGAGAATCTAGTTCAGTTTATACTGCATGATTGTATAAGGGATGAAGTTAAAACAATAAGACAACTTTACCCGCCACTCGGATTTATACTTGCTCTTCACAAAGCGTGGGGACGTGATTTGAATGTCCATAAACAGGCAATGTTTGACTACAACAGACTTTTCTCAATATATTCTATTGATGAACTTGTTGCAAAATCCCGTATTTGGTCGATGGAAGCCGGAGAAGAAATTGCCGCAAGCGATCTATACCGTAAATGACTTGGTTTCTCTGTCAGATGCCGATGTTCAGACCACTTGTATGGGTGAATTGGACGGTTTCTGGCGCGATGCAGTAAAGCTTCGGACCTCGGATTTAAAGGCAAATATTGGTCCGATGTCTTTCCGAGCAGGATTTCTTCTAACTCCACAATGGTGGAGATGTCCTGCGTGTATGAGAAACAAAATTGAGATAATGAGAAAAACCAATGATGGGACTATCCACTGTCGGTTGGTTCATCATCATGATCATATAGCTGACATCCTGAATGAGAAGGGTGTCCCATTTGGTTTTAGGAGAAGGTTTCAAACTGTTGTTCTTTGTGAAGGATGCAATTTGGCAGACGCAAAAGCAAAAAAAATAGTTACTGCTCCTCGTTGGTTCTCCTTTGACCCGTTCGATATCAGGCGGTTTATAAAATGTAATGATGATGGTTCTGTGGATATCTGCAAATACTCTGTTGAAGATATCTGGGGTACTAGAAAAATGAAGGCATTTGTGAATCTAGTCGAAGTTATTTGCCGCCATTTAGGAGATTGTCCCCTCCCCGATCCATGGGGTAATGGTCCAAATTATTACACGCCCTTCTGTCGCAATTCAAAGATGATCGAAGGTGAGCCTTACGTTCAGGACGGCTACCATCAAAGTTTTCGTGATGCGATTTATCGAATCGGATTTACAATAAATGATGTTGCCTCTGATTTTGCGACATTCGCCGCAAGATCAAGAGGTACGACCAGAGGTTAGTGACCTCAGCAGTTTACGCTGCGTCCCGGTCAACAGCGTCAAACGAAGGGCCAATGATGGCGTCCTCGACAATGACTGTGGCGCGACGTTTGCCGCCAAAGCTGTCGATGCGGGCAGTGCCGTAGATGTCGACATAGCGGCCTTCACAGGCAGACAATGCATCACCGAGTGGCGTGCCGATTGCATTCCACATCATGGCCTCAGTTTCGCTCCCACCTTCTGAAATGAAGAGCTTCACGTGGAGTTCTTTCATGATGCGGACTGACTTCACCAGACCATTGAGAACGGCCACGCGCGGTTTCGGATTTTTCATGCCGAATGGTTCAAGCGTTTCGAGTGCCTCGACCAGTGCAGGGTTCAGTGCGCCTGCCTTGAAGGCAAGGTCGATTTCCGTTGCAGGATGCTGGAATCCAATAGCGCGCTCGCACAGGAACTTACGCAACTCATCGATGCGCTCTGGCAGGACCGTCAGGCCTGCCGCCGCTGCGTGACCGCCGCCCTTGAGCAGGATGCCAGCTTCACGAGCTGCAATGACCGCCCCACCGATGTCGAACCCGTCAACTGCGCGGCATGATGCCGAACCGCCCGCGCCGATAATGACAGCTGGCTTGTCCAGCGCGTCCTTGACCTTGGAAGCGACCAGACCAACCACGCCAGGATGCCAATCTGGATTGTAAAGGACGATCACACCATCGTCCGCACGCTGTCTGCCCATTTCGATGGCATCCTGCATTGCAGCCTTTTGAATGTCCTGTCGTTCCTTGTTGGTCTCGACCAGCGCCTGCGCGATCTGCTCGACTTCAGCTTCATCGTCAGACCAGAGCAGGTATGTTCCCTGACGGGTGTCACCGATGCGGCCAGCTGCGTTGATGCACGGGCCAAACACAAAGCCACAGGTCGTAGCAGTATAACCTGCGTCACCGTTGGCGATGTTGAGAGCACGAATGCCTGGAATGCGTTCCATGAGCGGAAGGCCGACAGCGACATATGCGCGATTGAGGCCGACCAGTGGAACAAGGTCTGCAACAGTACCGAGGGCAACGATGCCGAGCCATTGCATTAGATTGATCTCAGGACGCTCGGTCGTGAAATATCCGCGATTACGCATCTCGCGCTGAACGCCAACGAGAAACAGGAACGCCAGCCCTGCTGTGCAAAGATAGTCGAACTTGCGATCTTCATCACGACGCTTCGGATTAACCAGGATGCCGGGAGGATCACGATCATCAGGTTCGTGGTGGTCGAGAATAACAATCTCAAGACCGAGTTCAGAAGCGACTCCGAGTGGGCCGTGCGCCGTGGTGCCGCTGTCGAGGCAAAGGAGATATTCGATGGCTTCTTCCGTGTGAACTCGGCGGATTGCATCTGCATTCGGGCCGTAGCCTTCGGCCAGTCGGTCTGGGATGTAGTATAGGACTTTGGAGTAGCCCATGCTGGTCAGCCAACGAAGCACGAGTGAAGTCGAGGTTGCGCCATCGACGTCGTAGTCGCCATAGATCATGATTTTCTTGTCAGCCTGAACAGCATCACAGAAGCTTTCAACAGCTTCTTTCATCGACTTCAGATGATAGGGATCAGGCATTTCCGTGCGGATGGCCGGAGAGAAAAAACGTTCAGGATCGAATCCACGAGCCAGAGCAACACTCGTTGCAATAGGATGGACGCCTTCAATCGCAGTGCTTTCAACGAGTTTCTTGATTGCCCATGTACGGCCTTTTACGGATTTTTCTCCGCAAAATTGTGCGTTGTCGCGATCAATAAGCATATTCACTCCAATCTAAAATGTTGACAGCTTTTTTAGATTATTGCCCAGTGGAAGTCAAATTATTCAGCTTTTTATTTTTTCTGGAGACAATGATCTCTGCGGCTGTTGATGCGTGGACCTTGCTTATTTCCGCGCATACTTCCCCGCTTAGAGTGATGCGCGGTCGCATTTTAGCGACGCTCTGGAGATAAGCAGTCGAGCGCGTCCAGATAGAGAGAAAAATACGAAGATTATTAGCAGTCGAATTTAGCGATCCGTCAGCCAAAATATCTTTCACGATACCCACCTTCAACGGCGGCCGTTTCCCTTTCGCAGGAAAAGCTGCTGGGTATTTTTCTATCAGTTCACGACGCATTTCCTTGTAAATACGGAAGCGCTTCGAAGTTTTCATTTTTTTCATATTTAACGCTCTTCAGGCGGGATCAGGCTTTTGCCACCACGCCGTCTGTAGACCTTCGGCATGGCGTTGTTCTGATTTGGTTGTTCCGCCCTCTGTGCAGGAGCGGTTGATGTTTGCGGTTGTTGAGATTCAGGGGGTTGCTCTCCACCCGCCCACACGACCGCTCCTGTTGGTGCTTTCGAGATTTCGGAGAGGTATGGAGATGGTGACTGGCTCTTGCCAAACCGGAACTTGGAGAAGGTGATGTCCACGGCCCCCTTGGAGCGCGTTAGTGCGACGTAAAACAGTCTGCGCTCTTCCTCGGGATCGTCAGATCGATGATGAGGCATCAACGATGCTTCAGCGCCAGCGATAACGACGTGACGCCATTCAAGGCCCTTGGAGGAATGGACAGTGGTGATCGATATGCCTTCGCTTTCCGACGTGGAACTCTTCGCAGCCATTTCGTTGATGTGACCGATGAATGCTGTGGCACTGTTGAACGTCGTTGCTATGCCTGCGGCCGCTTCACAAGCATCTGACCACAAGGCGGCTCTTTCTCCGGTTACACCCTGAGGTGGTTGGTCTCCGACTAGTCGACCGACAGCACTGGCGGCCTCCTTTGGGGACGAGCCTTTCATCGTGTTCACGAGGTCTAGAACGCCCTTGAAGCGGGCGGCAATGCGACCAGGCTGTCCTTGTTCGATAGCATTGAGCACGTCTGCAACGGCTGTGACTTCCGGCAACTCCCAGAAGCTCTGAGTCCCAGATAAAGAAAATGGGATTTGGCGCGCTTCAAAGGCCTGCTGGATGGCAGGTGTGACGGAGGAAGTCCGGATCAGTACGGCGATGTCTCGTGGCTTCGCGCCCTGTTTCAGATAGCGCTCAATGGATGAGGCAACCCATTCAGCCTCGTCCTTTTCCGTGCGGAATGGACGAATGCGAACGACAAAGTTCTTATTATGCTGGCGAGATGGTTTCAGCACTTTGCGAACGCGGTTGACGTTATTGGCGATGCTGACATTGGCCGCCGCAATGATTGCTGGATCGCATCGGTAATTGACGACGAGTGTGTAGGTCTTTGCGTCCTTGAAGAACTGGGAAAAGTGGACGGTGTAACGGACGTTGCCGCCGCGCCATCCATAAAGTGCCTGATCGTCATCGGCGACCGCCCAAATCGTCGTTCCTGCGGCGGCAAGTGCTTGAAGAAACTCTACCTGAGATCTGTTAACGTCTTGGAATTCGTCGACCAGCGCATGCGTAATGCGAGTTCGAATGAAGTCTATAACCTCTGGTGAGGTGCGCATTACCTGTAGAGAACGGGTGACTAGGTCGGAGAAATCCAGATCGCCCCTTCTGGCCAATTCATCTTCATAGGTTTGGTAGTGCTCGGCTGCGAGGCTCAGAATCGAATTGCCCTTGCGGATCGCTTCAGCCATCGCATCCTCGGGCGAAACAAGGGAATCCTTCCACCTGCCGATGACGTCGGTAAGGTCTCCATCGTCCGCATCCCAGACGATGCCTGCCTTGGCGATCAGTTCTTTCTGCGCGCCTGGATCGAGGACCTTGAAGTTCTTCTTCAGCTTCGCATTTTCGTTGAAACGTCTCAAAAGTCGAAGGCAAATGCCGTGAAAGGTGCCGATCCAGGCGGACGAGGGAGCATTTTTGCCCAACCGAGCCTTCAGCTCTTCGGCGGCCTTGTTAGTGAAAGTCGAAACCAGAATATGTTCGCTGGCAATACCGCGAGAACGGAGAAATGAGTGTCGGGCGACAAGAGTGCTGGTTTTGCCCGTGCCAGGTCCTGCCAAGACGATGGCATGACCTGAATTGTGGGACGCAGCCGCACGTTGTTCCTGATTTAGTCCCGACATATTTACCCCGGTAAATTCTCGATAATTAATATGCTGTGGGCATAAAGAGAAAGTGTCAACTGATTTTGCCTGAACGCTTAATTCCCCTACATGCGTCTAAAACTGGAATCAGAACAAAAATTAAATTGCAATTTCGCAGGATTTTTGGCATTTATCGCCGCGAGTAAGAAAGAGGTGTTCATGCTTGGAGCTATCTGTGGTGACGTGATTGGTCGCCCATATGAATTTGAATATCCGATCCGCACGAAGGAATTCGATTTGTTCCGTGACGGATCACGTTTCTCCGATGATACGGTGTTGACCGCTGCGATTGCACATGCTGCGATGTCGGGAATAAGCTATGAGGATGCTCTCGTTGAATTCGGCCTGCGTCATATAGAGGACGGTTTCGGCAAGGGCTTTAAGGCATGGCTTCTTAATCCACAACGTACTCAGGGCGATTCATTCGGCAACGGTTCTGCTATGCGCGTGAGTGCTATTGGCTGGCTCGCTGGCAGCGTCGAGGAAGCAATCAAGATGGCAACCGAAAGTGCCATGCCGTCTCACTCACATCCCGAGGGCATCAAGGGCGCTGTTGCGGTGGCCGTGGCCGTGCGTCTGGCGGTCGAAGGGCGTCACGACGAGATCAAGCAGGTGATCGCTGACCTTACTGGCTACGATCTTGATCGTACGGTCGACGGTATTCGCTGGAACTATCCGCGTTTCAAGACCACCTGCCCTGACAGCGTGCCGGAAGCTATCATCTGCGCACTGGAAGCGACCTCGTTCGAAGATGCGGTTCGCAACGCGGTCTCGCTTGGCAACGATGCTGACACGCAAGCTGCCATCGCAGGCGCTATCGTGGAACCGAAGTTCGGCATTCCTGATGACATCGTGCACCGTTGTACAGAAAAGCTGTCGCAAGACATCCGTGATGTGCTGGACAGGTTTCTTGCCCGCACAAAACCTGTTCGCGAAGCCGTCAAACTGCAGATGTCTTGAAAATTAATTTAAGACGGGAAAGTGGGTGGAAAAATTAATTCCGTCCACTTTTTTCTTGAACGTTTATTATTCTGATGACACCCTCATTAAAACGCATATACGCATTTATGAAGGGCAGAAAATGTTCTCCAACGTTGATGAATCTATTAAGGCTCTATCGGAGAGCTTTCATAATTATCGTACAGTAATCACGGCTCAGAGTGGCCGCATGCATGATCGCCTGATGGAGTTGCGAGTTGAGCGTGTGGCGCTTAGCGCAGAAGACGTCCAATCAGAAATTGATGTCCTGAACTTTGAAGACGATTTTCTGATTTCGTTCGCACGGCAGTCCAACGATATTCAGGAGATGCTCCACGAGGCGCTCCGCGCTTATGAAGAATCCCTGTCCAAACGAGTTCCGGCAAGCCGTCCGGTTGTTCAGCAAGATCAAGACGGTTGGTTTGGTCGACTGATGGGGCGGCAGAAGCAGGTGGTTCAAAATGAGCCTCAATTAAACGATGCAGACTATGAAGAGTTCAAGGCTCTCGTAGACCAGCGCCTTGGTATTGTTGCATCGTTGATTCATGAACTTGAAACGATGAAAACAGCAGGGGCATCCTCCCTGTCCAAATGGATTTTCCATTTCAAGGAGCGTGTCGTCGACTTGAGCAAGCAAGGTCATGAGAAAAACTTGGTTGAAATCTCGCTCTACGAGAGCCTAGTTTCAGTCCTGTCTCATCATGCTTCGAAATATGCTGCGCATCCTTTCAAGCTTGCCAACATGGAAGTGCCTGACGTCAAAACCTCTGATCAGCTTGAAGAAGAGATTGGCGCTGCGCTTTCGGAATCGCTGCATGAGGCGTTCGCGCTCTAGGCGTTTTCTCTTGCCGCTTCTTTCAGGAAAGTCTTAGCCCATGCTTCGAATGTTTCACCATGGGCAACGCTTTCCATTCCCTGACGGATGTGGTCGGGGATGTTGATTTTCTCCCTGCCCTGCAGATTTCGAATTGCTCCTGAAATGGCCTGCCAGACGTAAGCGTCAACGGGCTTTTCCTGTTTTGAGGCCCATTGATTCAGGATGATCGCTACTTCCTCGTGACGGAGGCGGCGGCCGTGAATGCGTAGCCTGGTTCGGTAGTAGTCGTGATGCAGCGAGTATGGAAAACGCGCGTGGCTGGCCCTGAACCCGAGATCTGGCAGGGAGGCCATCACCTGATTTATGATGTCTTCTACATAATCCAGTTCTTCAGCTGATATTTTAAGCCTGTTCTCGTCCATAATCGCACCCATGATTTCCTTTATGTTGGCGGCGCGACCGACACGAGGCAATCAAATTTTGTGAATTTCGAATCTCTTCAATAATCTGTGAGAAATCGAAGGAGCTTTGAAATGGCGAGAAATGAATGGGAAAAAGGTGAGTTCACCATACCATCAGCGGAATGGGCTGGCTTTAAGGCGAAAATTCGCGAGGAGATGAATGAACTTCATACCCGCCAGTTGGAGATTGCTAAGCAGTTGTATGATTGTTTGATCGTGCTCGCCAAAGGCCAGAAGAATTTCGACATCAATTATGCTGGCTTTGAGGAAATCGAAAAGCTGCGACTGCCAGAGAATCCTTGGGCGGTAAAGCCAAATAGAAACCTGTCCAGGCAAGACGAGCTGACTGTCGTGTGGGCACTGAGCGAATATTGCCATAAGACGAAGAAACGGCGACTTGTTCGACCTACCCAGAAAATGTTTCCGAAACTCGGTAATAATGTCACTGAGTTTTCGAATATCAACTGCTCCCTGACGTTCGACAATACGACCAAAAAGGTTTATTGGGATGTTCCCCAGAATAATCACGCCTGCGATGACGCAAGGGATACGGCACTAGGAAAAATTTTCTTCAAGGCTCTGGATGGCGTTAAATGGACCCGAGGTTCTGGTGGTCGCGTATGGGGCAGTGATGAATATCGCGATGATGCCAATCGCGAGTACGGATATGGCGACAATTCTTATGAGAAGGGAAGCTGGGGGCCGAAGGAAGATAAGTCTATTCCAAGCAAGGCGGCTCAGGCCACTCGTGCCTATAATATCTACGACACATTTAGGAAGTAGCTGCCATGTCCGATCTTGAAATTGCAAAGCCGTACACTGACGCCGTCCACAAGCGAAATGATATGCAGGATGCGCAGGCGAAGTTGGTCCACGACAACCTTCTTGCGTATGATCGTTTCTTTGATCTCGCGGTGACGCTGACACCAGAGAAGGCGCGGAAAGAATTACCCAAAGAAGCGGCTATCGTAGACAAGATCGAGGCAGGAGCTTTGGCAGTCAGTGAGGCGCGCAATGCTATTTGGGCCGCGATGAATGCCTGCTTGATCGAGAAGATGAAGATTGTTTCCAAGCAACCAGTAAATCGCTCGCGCGGTGAAGCGCAGCTCATGGTGGATGCGCTGCAGGAAGTAGGGCAGTTCCGGATCGAGTATTTGGATGGGATCGACAGCAAGTTCGATACCTTGATCGAGCATGGGCACGGATTTCAGGCGAGAGATAAGGACCGCTTGATCAATCGCCTGATTGTAGTTTGGGCGAAAGGATATGGTATTCCGATTAAGGAGCTGAAGCCCAAGGTAGAAGAGTGGGCGCGTGCTGCTCAGGCCGCATCCGAACAGCGCAACGACTTCACATTTCGCTAAGCTCAGAGTCAGCGTCTGGCAGGGGCATGCCGAGATCCTTCTCTGCATTGAGAATGCCAGCTGCGCGCAGCTCGTTGATATCAGGCAGATCGTCGAAACTCTTGAAGTCGAACTGCTGCAGGAATTTGTTGGTCGCTACGAACGTCAGTGGATTGCCTGGCGTTTGACGTCGCGGCCCCGGCCTGATCCATTCGGACCAGAGGAGCAGATCAAGGATTGCTTTCGCCACTGTAACACCGCGAATGCGCTCAATCTCTGGGCGGGTGACGGGTTGAAAGTAGGCAATGGTGACCAGCGTTTCGAGTGCCGCATTGGTGAGCCTTATTGGCTTGCGCAGAAACTTGCGACAGAGGTCAGAAAGCTCAGGCTTGGTTCTCAATGTCCATCCGCCTGCGACTTCGATGACCTGTAGCGAACGCCCCTTATACTCGTCCATCAGCCTCCGTAGCGAGGCTTCGACATTGACGCCTATCGGTAGCCGCGTGCGTAGGTCATCCAGAGAGACCGGGTTCTTAGATGAAGCAAGGATGGTCTCGACCAAATGGTGATCCTGAATGTGCTCACTCATTGCCGATCCTCTTCACGTAGATTGGCTCCATCAAGTCCGATTGCTTAATCTCTGCGATCCCGCTGCGCGCGAGTTCGAGGGTTCCGATCAGACTGGTGGCAATGTTGGATCGAAGACGTAGACCGGATGCCTTCGGGATTAGGTCGACAAGGTTGGTCCATTCGCTGGGCATTTCGACCTTGAGACGCGTTATGGCCTCGTCGACTGACGCGAGGTCAAAGGGCTTCAGGATGCGTGGCTCGGCGACGAAGTCTTTTTCTTTCGGCGTTGGATAAGCGGCGAGGAATTCGTGGAAGGACACAACCAGACGGTTGCTCTGAACCCCTGCCCCGCCTGCACCACCTGGACCAAACCAATCCTTGTTCAGCATGATTTGCTTCTGGATTTTATCGGCTGCGGTTTTCACGGCATCGAGGCGCTTCAAATGAAAAGCCAGGGCGTCTTCAGAGAGTTCTTCCTTGCCGTCAGACTTGGGTTGTTTGAGCAGGATGCGCGACTTCAGGTAAGTCATCCATGATGCCATCACGAGCCAGTCGGCCGCGAGTTCCATTCTAAGGGCCATGGCCTTGCCGACGACGGCTTCAAACTGTGAAACGAGTTCCAGGATATCAATTTGCAGGAGATCGATCTTCTGGGAGCGTGCGAGTTCCAGCATTGCCTCAATCGGGCCTTCCCATGCTGAAAATCTGACAATGAAACGCTGATCGTCCTCATCGACAATCTTGTCTTCCAGAAACTCCAACCTACCGATCCCTTTCAAACAGAAGGGGAAGAGCTTGCACCCTCCCCCTGATTTCGTTCCAGGCAGAGGAGCCTTAGAAGCGGATTGCCAGACCGACCGTGGACTTCAGGTCCTTGATCGTGACGTCGTCGTTCTTCAGGCGTGACTGGCTGACTTCGGTGCGGACAGAGATGTTGTTCTGAACCTTGGTTTCGACGCCAGCGCCGAAACGAATGCCGTCAAAAGTTTCCTTGCTGCCACCCACCTCTATGTCAGCGCGCTCGTAACCGACGAGGCCATAGCCGAGATACCTTGGCGAGAACTCATAACCAAGGCGACCAGTCGCGCCATAACCGAGGTCCTTCTTGATCTTCTCGCCGCCGACTGACATGTCGAAGCCGCTGAAATCCAGGTTGCCTTCGCCGCCGAGGTAAATCTTGCTGTAGGTCTTGCCGTAGCCAGCGTTCACGCGACCCGAGAACGAGCCATCCTTCTCGCCATCGATCTTGGTGTTGCTGTAGAGACCATCAACGCCTGCGTAGAAGCCGTCGAATGCGCCATCAGCAAAGGCAGGAGCGCTTGCCAGAATGAGTGCGCCAGCTGCAATAATGAGTTTCTTCATTTAATTAGTACCTTTCTCACATCATGCCCTGCATGCACCTTTCGCTGCCTGGCGATGATTAATGGTTCAGGACTATATAAATGGTGTCAACTTAATTCGGCACGTTGTGTCCGGTAGTGTTTCAAAGTGACATTTATGTCCTTTTAGGCCACATAAACCCAAATAACGGGTCATAAATGGCCTCTTACAGACTGCTCGTTGGATGATTTCTTCCTTTCAACACGAGCATATATCATCGGACGCGAGCTTCCTCTGGAGATGAAACATGCGTTTGGATATCAATTTCGACTATACGATCTCATTTGTCCGTTACAGGCATCAGAACCCTGATGTGGCTTATGGTCGTTCGAATGTCGAAGTCGAAATTCGAGAGCTGTCTCCGAGCGAAGCACCATTGGTCGCCAAGATCGGCCAGAAGACAAACTCTATTCAGGATGGAGCCAAAAATTTCTCATTTAAAAAAGGCGAAGAGCCTCGTGAAATTCGATTCGTAGATGGGCGATATTTTGTAGAAAAATACTCGGTCGAAGAATTCAATAAGGGTCTTGAGAAAGGTTTCGAAGGGACTCTCTTTGATAAAGCCCATCCTAAGGTGTCGAGGGCTTTTGAACGTGAGATCAAGTACACGACGGGCGAGCAAATTCTGGCGGCCCAGCCATTTGGAGCACCTCATCGAACCATCAGTGACGACAAGGGTGCTCGAATGGCAAAAAGCCTCACGAAACTGGCCGAACAGCTTTTGATCGTCGATGGTGTTGTTTATGAAGAAATCCCCGAACCTGTGTTCACGATTTGTAAATACACCGACAAGCCTTCGGTCACATGTCGTGGCCAAAATTCTTTCTCTCGATTTGATTATGAAGAGCACTCAATCTACGGCCTACTTTCCGACAGAAGCGATACTACGTGTAATATCAATCTCGCACACAAGCATTCTCAAGGGGAAAATCGTAGAGAAATGCCTCACATAGAGGTCTTTGATCCCACAGTTTTTACATACGATGGCGACAACCGAGACACGATGCTTTTGGCGGCTTCTCTCAGAAATTGTCTGGACAAAGACGCCGCAAGCTTGTCTTTGCCGTACCTTCAGAAATGGTTTGAATTCCGTGATGCATATGAAGACGCAGGAAACCGAGTGACTGACAGGTTGATTGCGGCAGTAAAGGAATTTTGTGAGATCGAGCTAAGCGATGACTTAGTCGAGGACATTCGCATTGGGGCAATACGTGAAGGTGATGATCGCATGTTCAATCACCGAGTGAAGAGTGAGGACAATCTTCACTCCGCTCGACAAGGAGTTCTTCGTGATGACCTAGATGGCATAAAATCTGCCGCTGAAAAAATTCTCAATCGCTGGGATAAAAGAGACGAACATGAAACGTGGCCGATCCTGTCAGGACCTATCTCTTCAATTAGCATCGGACAGAGGAGTGTGATGGAACTCGGTTCAAAAGGGCATGTAGTTGATTGCTGTAAGCTCTCAGGAATGAATCTCGATGCAGCGACCAGAGCAGTCGAAAGTGGCAAGCGGATAATTGCATCTATTCACGCCTACGCAACAGGTAATCATGCGGTCGCTACTCTTGATGAGAATGACTTCATCGAGATCATTTCTCCGATTGATGAAAGCCTGCGTGTGGAAATGGAAGGCCATTTCGCTGAATTCGTTCGCGTCACCAATGAGGCCAGGCTCAAGGAAGAAGAGATGCTGGCATTCGAAACCATCAGCCTCGGGAGCTAATTAAATGCGCTTTGAAGTCCCAACTCATTATGAAACGAAATATCTCCTTCCGAAAAAGAGAAATGATGAAACGGCTGTGTTCTCGACGGTGGTCGCCGTTGACATTCGTGAGGTTCCTGCGGATGAAGCACCTATCGTTCATGTTCTTGGTGAGATGAAGCCGGAAATAGACCCTAACAGTTCGTTTCAGTATCGTGCACGATACCAAATGATCGACGGAAAATCTGTCGAAGTGCGCTCAATTGAAGGTGAGCTTTACGTTCAGATCGCCACTGTTGATATGCTTATGGAGCAGCTGAAAAGTGCCAAGAATGACGAAAATAATGTGTTTTCAGGCGGAACTTATGGTGGTCGATCAGCTGGTTTGTTCGGAGACAAGCGGTACCAAAAAGAGACATTGGCTTACTCGAACTTCCGGGACTATGAAACTGCCAATAAAATAAACGGCGTGAGAAAGGTAAACTCACTCCTGGATGACACGACGCAGGCACTGCAGAAATATGCCGATGAACTGGCGATTATCGATGGTTTTGTCTATGAAAAAACTGTCGAGCCTGCGCTTTTGCTGACATACACGTTCGAAGGCAAGTTGCAGCTCTGCTTGTCTGAATCCCGTAAAAACCAGCTCTCGAAAACCAGGTATTATCTGCAAAGGAACGAGGACGCTTCTGGCATGCGGTTCGGCTTGGATGAATTGGATCGCGCGCTCGTTGAGGGCAAGCGGATTGCAGATGCTGCCGGGATTGAGTTTGTCAACCGGGTAGTTATTGATCGGATATCCCCATGGGAAATCGAGTTCCGTGGTGATATGGAGATGCTTTATAATACGGCTAAGAGTTTCGTCCATCATGTTTCGAAAAACGTCCGCGCCCTTGATAAGTATCTGGCAACAGCTTGGTATGATATGAGTATGGCGGTAGCGAAACATCATCAGCCGACAGCTGAAATGATTGATGCCATGAGGCGCGTGGAAGCCGCTAATTTGGATTCATTGGTTAACGACAGAGGGAATTCGGAACTCTCGACATTCAAGCACGACGTAAATTATGCCTGTCCAGCTAACTTCGTTAAGTCCGTTGCAGAGGTCAAGGAGGCGCTGCGTTTATGGGATAGCAGAACCCCTGGCGCTCTTGAATGGTTCGATACGAGCCTGAATGTTCTGCCTACTTACAGCGATAGCGAGCGAGCTTGGGAGGTTGTCGACTGTCATACGTTGCGCGACCTCGCGCTGGAGTATGACACCGATCTCTCATAGTACCTGACAGCTGCCTTGGAAGGACGAGGCAACATTGTAGTTGTCAGTCCGATCAAGGGCGGCACCGAAGGCTCCAAGGCGATAGTGCTCGTTGAGACAAACGACAATGAGCCGAGGGTTGCTTCTTACGTCACCCGCCACGGCACCAAGCTTTCCGATGAGCATGGCACGCTTGCGCTTCAGCACGTCAGTAAGGGTCTGCAACTGGCTGAGGAGCAGAGTCTCAACGCGCAGTTCAGCCTGTAAGCAAATAGCCTGCCAAGCTGACAACTCGGCAGGCTGTTAAACTATCAGACGAACAGGTTATCAGGCCGCCCTAAGCGGCCTTTTCGTTTTCCTGCTCCTCGGCGATCTGTTCGAGCACGGTTGGAACCATGGCCTTTGCGATCTCGGCAAACATTGGAATGATGACCGAGTTGCCGAATTGCTTGTACGCCTGCGTATCCGAAACCGGGATGATCATCTCGGCCTCACCTGGGTACTCAAAGCCCATGAGACGTGCGCACTCACGCGGTGTGAGGCGTCTCGGGTTCTTGCCCTCCTGATGGATCAGGATCTCAGCGCCATCCTTGTAGTATCGAGCTGTCAGTGTGCGGGCGATGTCATTAGGGCCATGCATGCCGTAGCCGAAGCCGTTGCCCTTCTCCTTGTGGAGAGCGGCATGAGCCTGCAGGTATGCCCATAGACCGTCAGTCAGCGTGTATTTGTCATGGACCACGCCATCGGTTGCAAATCGATCATCGCCTTCAGGAGCTTCGCCTGGCGCATGTAGAATGTCTCCAAGCACGGGCTGGCGATTGGTTCTGGTGTTGACGGTGTCGAAATCGAACTGGAAACCGTCGCGGAAGCCGACAATCGCGATGCGAGGACGACGCTGCGGAACCCATGGCGTGCCTTCCATGATCTTCCATGCGATTGTATAGCCGAGTTCTTCCTGAAGGACGTTCTTTATCACCTCGAAAGTGCGACCCTTGTCGTGAGCAGCGAGGTTTCGAACGTTCTCAAGCAAGAATGCCTTCGGACGCTTTTCCTTGATGATGCGCGCGACGTCGAAGAACAGGGTGCCTTGTGTTTTGTCCTCGAAGCCATGGGGTGTGCCAGTTGAGTTTTTCTTCGAAACTCCGGCCAGTGAAAACGGCTGGCAATTATGGACAATAACGCCCTCTGCAACGTAGGAATTATCTTCTTCGACCTCGATATTGTAGACGGTAGCAGTTTCACCTGTCTTTTTGACGGACTTCACCTTTACCCAAGCATAATTCCCCTCGATAAATGTGAGGCCGTGATTGGTTGGGGCAAGCGTCGTGTGGTACTGAGCGCGCTGATTTACATTGCGTCCTTCGATCACCTTCGTGGGAGGGACGTTGGATCGCTTAACCGTCGCGACTCGACCGTAAACATTGCGAGCCAATCTCGCCATTTGAAGTGAAAGCGCTCTGTTGATGGATGTCGCCGAATATTTTTCAGAGTCCTTGTGCTTGTAGCCATCAGCGTCCATCCAGCCATTCCAAATCTCCTTCTGTGCGGATAGGGGCAGCGAGAAAATTCGTCGTGGAAGTTGCTTGCCGTCAGCACAGCGACCAAACTGAGCCAGAAATTCGACAAAATCCTTCGAACAAATGTGGAATTTAACGACGGTTCGCTCTGTAACTCTCGTGCAAGAGAACCCCGCCGCCTTAATAGCAGTTTCTAGATTGTCGGCGTCCTCTGTGCCAGTGCAAATTAGCACTTTACGAATACGAGAATTTTCTCGCCCTTCTTCTGTTCTTGGATAATCGGCGATCCATCCATCGCCTAGCCATCGACCTACAAGGTACCAGAAAGCGTTGCCGCTGAAAGGCTCATCGCCTTGGCTAAGAAATTCCGTGTCTACAGGCAGTGCGGCGTAGTGATCACCAGTTAGATCTTGTGCGGCGATCCATTCAGGCTCGCCAAATGTGTAATCATAACCACGACGAGCATTGTTCCATGAACGCTGCTTCTTGCGCACGTAGAAAGGATGTTCATCAGTCGTTTTGAACGATGGGATGCCTGTTATTTTGACGTCATAAAGTTCTGCATCATCGCGGCGCATGGCAGTTAGAACCTTGCGCAGCCGATGCTGATGAGTGGCGACCATGTCGCCAGCTCTGATGTCTTCGATAGGACGGAAGCGAGTCTCGGTCTCGATTAGAGTGCCAGCAGGGAAGCAGGGAAACCCTCCAACGAGAATGTCGTGGTCAGGAATTTCCGAAGCTTCGACCTTAGTGATGTCACCAGCGACGGGATGCCCAACGCCGTAATTCGCCATGTAGGTTTCAAGCGCGTTTTGGTTCCATTCGCTCGTAAAAACGCATTCTCCACCTGCATTTTCGAAAGCCTTTCGAAGGCCGCCAATGCCAGCGAACAGATCGATAAAACGAAATTTATTCTGACTTTGATGTCGAGGCTCGGGCTGAAGAGCCTTAAGTTTTGTCGTAATTTCGACTGGGGTCGGCTCAGCGCCGTTCTCCCACTTCTTCAATTGGGCGGATTTAACGCCTAATTTCTTGGCGATAGCGGCCGTATTCTGCCCAGTGGCAGCGCGAAGCAGAAATGTTTCTGCATAAAATGGGGAAGCGTTTTCTGTACTCATACATAAATGCTTCCCCTTATTTCAATTTCTGGCAACAGGGAAATAAGGAATAATTAAAGGAATTATGCGTTGCCTGCTGGAATCATGTCCTCCAAAGGAATATTTCCATCGGAAAACGCCTCTTCGACCTCATATTCATAGAGGTGCGGCATCACCAGTCCCAACGGAATTTCCAGAAGTTCCATTTCATCGAGGTTGATGTAACGGTCATCGCCTTCATCCTCCATCTTGAAGTATGGACCGATAGGCTCGTTGTTCATGGCTTTCTGGATCAACATCGTGATCGGACATGACTCGGGTCCTGCCCCTGGAAGGTCTGGTTCGACCTCGATTGCCTCGGGGCGTGGCGACGTCGTAGAAACGATGGTCAAGTGGTTTGCATCCTCGTTTGAGGAGAAGCGCGCATAGCTTGCCTCATTGCGGATTTGAATCTGCTTCATCGCGGACTTCCGCAGCACAATCGTGCGACAGTCGGCAGTGAAGACGAAGAAGCCTTCGGAGTTCTCCGCCGTTTCTATCTCTTCGGTGAGCACCTGGAGATCGCCTGATGCGATACGATAGCGCCGTTCGTTGCCAGACTTAAGTTTCAGTATGACGAACCAGCGCTCAGGATCAGGATCGATGCCTGCGTCGACGAGAACCTGCAAGTGATCTTCCGATATCATGCGAGCGCGCATTTCTTCCAGCGAGATGCCTTCCTCGTCGAAGGCTTCTACGTGGCCCGCAAGCGTAGGGTAGATATCCTCAATGTCACATTCGAGCGCATCGGCGAGGGCGCAGACAGTATCGAAATGCGTGAATCCAATACCTCGTTTGGCCATGGCGACCTCAAGCACGTCGACGTCTAGCTGTTCAGCCAGCTCGTGGATGGAGGTCTCGGCATTCTCGATGAGCTGGGATAATTTATTCACAATAATTCTCCGCACTAATTACATATTTATGGTCGGTGTGGGCGCGGTGTGGGTCAATCGAAAACGTATGCTCCGAAGGAAATATTCGCCTTTACATTCGATGTTTTGCTAGTAAACTTTCGACAGAAATCGCGGGGTATCGCGGTGCCATTTCGTAGAATATTTCTTTAACGCCCCGCGCTGGCAATTTTTCGCCCGTGTCAGTCGCGAATTCAAAGCCAGCTATCTGCTCTACGCCAATCCCTGCACGATTATGTTCCAGAAAAATTGGTGCGATGTGTCGCATATAGTCCTGGTTGGTAAGATGGCTTAAATCCACGATCCAGTAATCGATCTTGTTCATCGTCTTTGTTCTTTTATTCAGATCGACCATTTCGTTGTAGAGCGTAGCTTGATCCACTCTGGTGATGTGAGAACGATGTGCGTGTAGATCTCGTGCAAATTGCAGCTCGTCTTCTTCGGCTCGCAACATGCTGCGCGCAATTCCGTCGTGAAACGACATGTGGCACTTAAAACATACGATATAGAGGCCTTTTAATTGTTGCACTCCAATCGAGATATCTTTTTTGGGACGGTACCACTCCCAGACCTCATGGCATTCGACCTTATCAGCTCGATTATGGGTCTTCTCTGGAGCCATTCGATCCAGGAACTCTCCACTTCGTTTGCCGCAGATGACGCAACGATTGTCGGTCTTTGCGTAGTTGGTGGTGCGAATATAGTCCCACGTGACATCATCAAAGATCGTCCTGAGGTTCACCTTTTTTACGGTGTCCGGCTCCTGTGGGTAGAAGCGAAGTTTGGGTGGCTCCTGCCTGAAGGCGAGGGGCAGATATCGATCAAACGGCTTCAGATCGGTGTTTGCGGGGACGAAATAGCGCCCTGCTTTGGCGATATTAGGATCGTACTGGGCACCAATCGCCTTGGCATGAAATCCGAGGTTCTTCGGTATCGGAAGGTAGATGGGTTCGTGATACGACGCCTTATAAGGCAGGAGATGCTGATCAGTCGCCTTATCTTTCCTGATCACGGGAGGCATGACGATGGGGCGCTGTCGCCTTGCTTCATCCGCAAGCCCTTGTATAGCCGTGATCGCGTGGCCGATACCGTGCTCCGTGACAATCGGAAAGCGCTTCAAGTCTGAAACGATTGCGTGCATCTGCTGGCTGAGTTCCTGTGGCATCTCATCATAGGACGCCTTGTTCGCTGCCAAATCTTGCAACCGCTTGAGCATCTCTTGGATGCGCTGGAGCACCTTCTTTTCGGTCGACAACACATTTTTCAGGTGCTTCATTTCTTTTGCATTTTGTAGGTATTGCTTTTTAAGAAGCGGCAGGCGGCGGTTCCATATTTTCCCGGAACCTATTTCCCACATATTTTTGGCCAAGGGTATGCGCGCCCAAGAAGGGCCTTTTGCGCTTTCTGTGATCGTATTTTTCAGCTGGAGATTGATTTCGTTGGTATTCTTGATTTTCTCGCTGAGATTTTGGATTCGCGTGCTTATGGACGCCTGACATTTATTGGCTATTATCGAAATTTGATTGACCGCGAATCTTATATTATTCGGCTGCTTCATCCGCCGATTCCCTTGACTAAATATTTTCCTTTAATTAAACCGCTAGCACGATCAGAAGAAAACCACACAGAGTGCTTGACCACTGATCGATAAATATGTCCTCATCTATGGATATGAAAACGAGCAGGATGCCGATGCTAACTAGAAAATTGCTGGGAATTATCTCTGCGGTCACATTGATGGTCGGGATTAACAATGCGAACGCACAGGATCGCAGCAATCCCTTCGTCGCGCCTCCGACCGAGGCCGAAGAACAGGCTCGTCAGGACGAACGCATGCGCAATATTGTGTGGGAACTGCAACCTGAGCTGAAATCTCTAATCATGCAGGACGTCTCTGCTGCGCAGGCGTCTCTGGAAATCAAAATGCGCAGACGTATTGATGCGGCGATCAAGGAAGTGTCAGCAGATATTGCTAAGCAGGTCCCTGCGCCTTCCGCCGGTGGCGAAAACGGTGGTTCTGAAAGTTCGCCGGTGGCCAGCAATATCCCAGAAAATTCCAAGTTCATTTCTTGCGTAAATGGAAAGGCGCTTTATCGTGACAGCAACAACACACTCTTCCAAGTGGCGGAAAGCGGCGACGGCATCAAGCATTGCTCTAATTAGCGCTGTCCTGGCTGGCTGCACGTCTTCGCTGCCGAAGCCAAACACGCTTCCCTCGACAAAGGCAGAGCAAGGGAAAATCGCTCAACAGTTCGTTGACGACACTCCTCTCGCCATCGAGCGGATCAAGGTGCCGAAGTCGTCGATGAAGGCTGTCTCGGTAGGTGCTCCGCTTCCGTCGCATATCGCCTCGATGCCTATTGATGTGAAATTCCCTGCCGATAATGAAGCGACGCTTTCTTCGCTCGTACAGACACTGAGCGCTGTGAATGTTCAAGTGGCGTTCCAGTGGAGTAATCCGTCTCAGGGTGAGGATATTCTGAAGCGCAAACTTCCCTTTCTCGCATTCCAGGGCACGATTGGCGAAATGATGTCGGCCCTTCGAACGGGGCTTGGGATCGTGACTTGGTATGAAAATGGCCTGATCTACATTTCAAATCAGGAGCGATATGCGATCACGCTGCCGCAGAATAAGGACATACTTGATTCCGTTAAGGATGAGATCAAGAACCTTGGCGCGGACAATATCGTCGTTTCACTTCGAGGCGGTAAGATCATCTACACGGCGTCGCCGACGACACAGGACCAAGTCATTGGTCCGTTCCTTAATCGAATGGCTCGCAACCTTGCTGTCGTCAACCTTCAGGTTGCGGTTGTTAGCCTTGCATTGAACGATAAGTCCGATACTGGCTTTGACTGGAACAAGTTTCAAATCGCCCTCAATAGCACTCCTAAGGGCATCGACGATCTGACGCGTAGTAGGGATACCAGTACTGGTTCGAGCGGCAACAATAACGGTAACGGTAACGACAACGGCAGTGGCAGTAGTGAGACACGCGGTGAACCTGGCGACCTCGTAGGTCATGCAATCGACCTGACAAACGCTGGCCTTACGTTGTCTAAGACCAATCTTGGTCAGGTGTTCGGCACATATGGAGCGGTGACGGTCGCAGGTGCAGTGAACTTCCTTTCGAATTTTGGAACGACCAACATTACCCAGAACGTCTCACTGAAGACGCTCTCTGGCTCTGTGGTGAAACTTCAGTCCGGTCAGGAAGTCCCGTATGTGAAGGGCGTTTCCAACACAAACAATGGCGATAATTCCATTGGCTCGACCGAGACTGAAAAGGTGGAGACTGGACTCACTATCGAGATGAAGCCGCACTACGACTCTGATGCAGAAGTCGTCACGGTCGATGTCGACGTCAAGCTCGACGCGATCCTTGAGTTCGTAGAGCTGAAGGCTGGCAATCAGATCGGCACGCTGACGCAGCCTCTGGTCCAGAAACAGAATATGAACGACATCGTTCGTGTTCAGGCTGGCCGCACGGTGGTTATCGGTGGTCTCCAGTATGACAGCGATGAAAGCAAGGGCAATGAGCCTGCCTTCTTGCGCAAGCGCCTGCAGGATACAGGTCGCTCGGATAAGACCGCTGGTGCTCGTAGTCGGAATGTCACGCGCAACGCTCTCTTCATCATCCTCCGTCCAACTTTGACGGTATACGAAGCGGAGCGGTGACATGGCAGCTAATCGAGACAACTGGGTGCCGCTCAATGCCGTTGTTGGCTGGAACGAGGGCGTTGGAACCAAGAAGGACGCGGCTGATATTGCCAAGGGCTACATTGCCAAGCGCTTTACCGCGTCTGGTGCCAGCTGGTATGCAGTTGCTCCATTCCTTGGCGGCTATTTCTGGGAAGCTCAGGAAGGTGGTCAAGGCAAGGGGTATATTGAGTCCGTCATAGAGGCGCTGACCGAAGACCCTTCAAAGCAGTATTGGTTCCCGACAGGCGACCGTGCATTCCGGGTAATGATGCGCGACGGCAAGCCGATTGGCATTTTGCTATCTCAACGCGAGAGCCAAGAAGTCTTTGCCTCTGGTGTTCCTCCCCTTCTTCCGAAGTCGAAGATGTACCCTGCGCAGCGCAAGGGCACGGCAACGATGGCCGTGGGCATGGCAATGAGTGGTGCGGGTGCGCTTTATTTCATTTCTGCGCTGACATTTTATGCTCTCGTCGCAAACCCAGGACCTTCGGTTCCAGCCGCAAACTTTGCGGAGATGCCGCATGCACAATGGAATCGGGTAGCCAACACCAAGGTGACTGAGATCGTGTCCAAGCTGGAATTTAAGGACAATGATTGGAACGCAGTGATGCGTGCCCATGATGTTCCAGGTTTGCAGGAATTGAAGGACAAAACGCAAAGCCTGCTCGATAAAGTGAAAGAAAATATCGAGCCGATGCCTGTGGCTGAGCCAGATCGTTTTTCGAACCTTGATGCCGACCCAGTTCCGCCACCAGCTGGTCCGCAGCCTGAAGGAGCGGCTAATGATCAGACAAAAGTTCCTCCGGTTGCAGGTAGCATCGAAGCCCTCAAGGAAGAGATTGCTAAGAAGAATGCTGCTCAGAACGCAAACGATGTAGGGCAAAATGGTGGAGCTGATCAGATTACTCCTGCCGCTGAAACGGAAGGAGAGAAAAAGTGAAATTTCGAACCGCTATAGGTGTCGGCCTAATTTTCTCTTCGTTTGCATTTTTTGGCGGTGGAACCTTAATTATTAGGGACGCAACGGACGCACAACTTCGTGCAGAACGGCAGATCGCGGCCACAGAAAGACAGTGCCTCAAGCTGCTAAATACGCTTCCGAATGCAAAGGTAACGCCAGTTAATGGCGATGTGACTGTTACAATCGGTAAGATTATTGAGCCTCGCAAGGCTTTAACTGACGCGACAGTGGCTGCTTTGATGTGCCCAAACAAGACGCTGGCTGATGTCTGCTTGGGAGATAAATGCCCAGGAGCAACGGATGGCGAGATCGCGCTCAGACTTAGATTCGTGAAGGGAAAGTAATGCACTCTTTTTTCGCATGGATTTGGAATTTTGATTTTGACAATCCATATCTAAAGGCCTTTGATTGGATATCGGCTGTTGCAACCTTGCTATATGGAATTTGGGCGGAAAATACGCTTATTTCCATTGTCGGCATTTTGGGCTGTGCAATGGCTTGGTATCGTCCCGTCAGTCGTTATCAGCGCTGGCTCAAGAGGTTCGTTCAGAAACGATGAAAGGAAAATAATCATGGTCGATCTAAATTCGAAGAACGTTCGTATTCTGGACTGGGTGCTTGCGCTTGGCGTCCTTGGATACGGCATTTATTCGCATTCATGGATTATTGGCGCAATTGGTGTCGCTGGCCTCTGGGCAGCTTGGTACCGCCCAGCCTCGCGTATGTCGGCTTTCGTAAAGCGGGCAAAGAAGTAATTCTGACAGATTGAGTTTATTTATGAAATCGGACCTGGCGTCGAAGTTCTTAAAAAAGGTTGGATCGGTCTTTCGCCGCGACAAGGCGGTTGTGATCGATAGCACTGACCTGCTTGAACTCGACGCCTCAGAAGATACCGAAGCAGTCGATGGCGAAATTCTCACCCTCGACCCCATTGATCTGAGCCAGTTTAGAAAAGCGGCCGACGACCGACTTCGTGAAATCTGGGACGGACCCGCGTTTGATGAGCCTCGCGATGCTCTTGCTGGCGAAATAATAATTCATGGTGATCTAGACCAGCGTGAGGGTGATTACGCGAGTCAGGGGAGCATGCTGGCGCTGCCTGCCCCCGCCCCTATTCTTGCGGGAACTTCTTCTGCTGATTTCGATGCAATTTTGGTCGACAATGATCAGGGAGAGAGATTGGATGAAGAGCGGGAGCCGAAGGCCGACCTCTCTTTTTCTTCTTCTTCAGAGGAAGACGCTTCACACGAACCTGCATTACCGATCATTGATGAGAAAGAGGAAGCAGGGTTTCCGGTAGATCCAGTCCCAGTTTCAAAGAAGCTTTTCCGTCCCGATGGCTCGGAGATGGGGCAGCATCGTTTTGGTCAGTATCTCGTCGAAAAAGGGCTGGTGACGAGCACGCATCTGGACGCGGCCTCTCGGGAGCAGGCGGTCACTGGTGATCGAATTGGTCAAATCTTGGTCAGCAACGGCCTTCTTTCGGATTCTGATCGGGTAAAGGCAATTCTAGCGACTTCGTCTGAGCGCATTGCACAGGAAAACGTCACCCGTTCGAAAATTCCGGTCGAAGTCCTTGAGGACATGCAGATCATTATTTCGGCTGAGACGGAGGACACTCTTTATGTGTCCACGGCGACTGACGAAGCGCGTGTGCTTGAAATTATCCGTGAATATTACGGTTTAATTGACGTAAAATTTGTTTCCTACGACCCGTCGCGTCTCGCTGGCTTTATTTCTCAAATGCAGAAGACGACCAATGTCGTCGACACTTCGAGCACAAAAGAAAACATGCTCAATAGAATTCTCTATCGAGCACTCGGGGAAGCTGCGTCAGATATTCACATCATGCCGCGCCGCAAGTCCTATTCGATCATGTTTCGTATCTTGGGCGTCCTACGCATCGTTCATGAAGGTCCGCTCGATGAATATAACACCATGCTTGCCCAGGTTAAGGACAAGGCCTCGATGGACTTGGCCGAAAAGCGCAAGGCTCAGGATGGCGGTTTTAATATCGAGTATGCGGGTAAGGGCATTGATTTTCGTGTGGCTACTAACCCAATTGCCGATGGTGAAAAGGTTGTACTGCGCGTTCTTGACCCTGATCGCGTCCAGCCAAGTCTTGGAAAGCTCGGTATTACCGATGTCGCCAAGTGGAGAAAGGGATTTAACCAGCAGCATGGTCTATGCCTTATCTGTGGTCCGACCGGTTCAGGTAAGACCACGACGCTCAACTCGTCGATCAAAGAAATTAATCGTTTCGAGAAGTCGATCTATACCGTTGAAGACCCCGTTGAGTATCGCATCCCATACGTCACGCAGGTGTCGGTCAACCCAGCCGTGGGCCTTACTTTTGCTCAGGCTATCCGCGCTTTCATGCGATCTGACCCTGACGTCATCGTCCTTGGTGAAGTGCGCGACGAAGAGACCGCACGTAATATGGTCAAGGCTGCCGACACGGGCCACCTGGTTCTCGCTACATTGCATACTGGTTCGATTGTCGGTGCCGTCAGCCGCCTTCGAGACCTTGGTGTCCCGCCTCGCGAGTTGCGTTACCTGCTCCGCTCGGTTCTTGTCCAAACACTGGTCCGTACGGTTTGCACGGAGTGCCGTGGAACAGGTGAGGGTCATGAAGGAGGTAAGTGCCTAAAATGTCATGGTACCAAGTATACTGGCCGCACAGTGGTTTCTGAATGCGAGTATTTTGAAGACCCAACCGAGGTCGACAACATCATTAATGCGACTGAGCAGAACGTAAAACGCACATGGCCGACTATGGTTGAGGATGCCGTAAAAAAAATGCGTGCAGGTGTCACGGACGAATATGAATTGGTTCGCGTGTTCGGCGCGGCAGTTGAGCCATATCTTCGCGGTGACAAAGACATTCAGGAGATATCCTCATCATGATGGCGTTGATAGTAGTTGTAATGGCAATCGCACTCTCGGCTCTCGTCGTATTTGGCGGAGTGAGTTACTATAGCCACGATATAGGTGTGAGAACAGAGACAGCTGCTGTTGTAAGGGCGAACTATGAGACACTTGTAAGCGGCGTCCTCAATTACAAGTCTGTGAATAATGGTCTAATGCCAGAAAATATAGATCAATTGGTTGGTTTTTTGCCGAACGGCAAGATTCCTCAGTTTCCGAAATATTCACGTGACGTGCAGCCTTATCAATGGAAAATAGAAGGAGACCATTTATGTCTCTACCGAACTCCTTCTAACCAGATTAATGTCGGGGTAGATCGAGGCATTTGGACATTTGCTAACTTGTTATCCAGGTCGCAGACAATCAAGGTTGATACTAATTGTGTTGATGCAGTGCAGGGAACGGCAACGACTGAGAGCGTGGGGTTTAATTACCCATATCTCGCTATGAGGCCCTCTATAGCACTAGTCTTTAAGGTAAACTGATGGCGGTATTTATTGCACGCGTTGTGACGGACACGGGGATTAAATCAATCAAGGTTGATGCTCTTGATTCCCAAGAGGCCGAAAAAAAGGCACTTCAGCAAGGTTCCCAAGTCCTTTCCGTTAAGCGTCGTTGGAATTTCGACCTTTCGACTGGGATGAGCGCAGGTGAGCGAAACACATTTATGTTGCGCTTGTCCTCCATGATTGGCTCGAAGATGCCTGTCACCAGAGCATTGGATTTGATGGCGACTACATTTACAGGCCGCATCCGGAAATGTGCTCAAGGTCTGATGGCGCAACTTGAGGCTGGCAATACCCTAGCTGATGCAATCGATAATGACCGCAAAAATTTTCCAGTCGCAACCGCTGCTCTCGTGAAGGCAGGTGTTCAGGGAGGTGAGACCTGGAAGGCGTTGCGCGACGCCGCCGAGTTCGAATACCTTATATCTGGCATTCAGAAAGGCGCTGCCAAGGACATTGCAGCGGCAATTGGTACTTTTATCGTTTCTGCGGCTCTCATGCTCAGCTCCGTCTATTATTTCGGCCCTCAGGTGACGGACAACCCAATGTTCAAGCAATCTGATGCGGTTAACGTCGACTGGATCGAAACTGTTGGCAAGGTTCTGTGCGGCATTCAAATTTTCATTTTGGTAATCTTCGCACTCTTTCTCTGGCTCGGCACTGCAGGACGTGCACTTGCTCCAGATTTTGCAGATAAGCTGATCCTGAGGGTCCCTTACTACAAGGATCTCGTCCTTTCGCGAAACGCATATGTTGTGCTCTACAAGTTCGGGTTGCTAGTAGCGTCTGGCATTCCCATGGAAGAATCCTTGGCTCTTACTGCCGAGGGATCGCCAAGAGGAGCATTGAGAACGGATATCGAGCGATCACTTATTTTCATTAGAACCGGTAAAACATGGGCTAACGCATTGGAGACCTTGCATCCAACAGACCGTGCCGCGCTATCTTCCTCGACAGACCGAGAGGACACGGCAAGAACGCTGGACATGTTGGCTCGCCAGTATCGAGACATGTATATGTCCCGCATCAAATCGTTTGCCCCAGCCCTACAGATGGTCGCCGCTCTCTTCATGACGGCAGCGGGGGCGCTTTTATTCGGTTTGGTTATTTTGCCGATGCTCCAGTTTTCTGCTGGGATTTAAAAAAAATGTAAAAACAAGATGTTAGAAGAGACACCAACCAACCCAAAAAACCGGAACTTTGGTTTTTTTGGGTTGGTTGGTGGTTCTCCTCTGGCAAGCATCAGCAGAACGAACGGCGGGGATGATAAGCCATTTCTGGTATTTGCCCTACTGACCTAGGCATTGTCCTCCAGAGCCACGTCTGTAGCTATCCAATTCGAGCGAACGTCCACACCTTTGGATTGCTTCTCGCTGACCCCATTCACTTGAGCAATCGACACTTCGGGCACCTAGGTAACTTTCAGGGTCGCAATACGCGCACGCCTTTCCGGTAAAGACCCTGTTTTCAATGATAGCGATGCCTTGTGAGCAGTATTCACTCGCATACCATGGGCCTGATGATCCACCCTGACCGTCAGTTTGGTACGGGACAACGGGGCGTGTCGCCTGCTGCTGCGATGCCTCGTTTTCTTGACGCTGTTCCTCGGCGGCTCTCTGCCTGTTTTCCATGAAAGCGTCTTGGTTCTGTTGCCTCAGCTGGTCTGTTTCTTGCTGCCTATTGGCGGCTGCTTTCTGCGAGCGCTGTTGTGTCTTTTTAGCTCGCAAAGACCAATCCGTTTTCTTGTTCGGGGCTACGTCTGGAGCATGGTCTGGCGAGGATTTGAGAGCCGGGTCCGGCCGAGCGTTTCGCTTGGCCTCCTCCATCGCTTTGTTAGCCTTCACATCTCGCTCAATTTTCTTGTTTTGGCACTGCAGAATGAAAGCGTTGTAGATCTGGATTTTCTCGTTCTCGGCATTAACGGCTTTGAGACACAATTGAAATTTGTCCCAGTGGTCATTCATGCATTGTTCCCATCCTGGTCCCTTCTTACACTCGTTGATCTCGCAGTGGTTCGAAGTACGAAGCTTAAACTGCTGGAAGTTGGATTCTGGGCAATTTCCACTCTTTGCTGCCGCAAGCAATTGATCAGGTGTTTGTCCAAGCGCCGTCGAAGCTAGCCAAAACCAGAAAAGAACTACGCCTACGAGACGCATTGTATACCCTCCCTCATTGGTGGTGAACCTGTCGATTAGGATAGCACTTCTGGAAAGGCCTCGGTTCTTGTCGACGATTACCTCTTTGGATGGAGCTGGGTTCGTAAAAATACATCCAAGTTAGGAACAGCGGCGCATGTTCGCCAAGCTTGCCAAGGAATAGAGTGCGGAACAATCTAGCTAACGCGGGGAGTGTCGAATGAGCAAGCTGCGTCTTAGGGGGTGCTTTGTATCAATCGCGGTGTCGTTGCTATTCCTTAGCCCATCGAAGGCTGGCATGGAGGAAGACGCTGCAGGGCCGCTTGAGCTACTTGGCCTGGCGATAGGCTGCCCAGCGGCAGCGACGCAAGAGGAAGATCGTCTGATCCAGCGCACGTATAGCTATGGAGGCGACCACCGGGTCTTCTCAGCAAACCTTCAGCTTAAGGACGTGACCCCTGATGGGTTGGAGGACACGCCAAGACGTCGCATTGAAATGTATCGGGCAGCGACAATGCGTAAGCATTACACGGAAGATTCCCGAAGACCTATATGGGAACCCGCCAACAGTGCAAAATGAATCCGCCTCTGTCCTGACGCTACGTGTCTGCCCAGATAGCGTAGTTGACGTGACTGATGCGCTCAAAGAGTTGCTACGCCTCAACAAGAAATAGAATTTCGCACCTATCTCCCAAGCAAGGTACTCGGCGATTTGCGTTTGCGACATTGAAGAAGACAGACACGGGACTTTGAGGCCGACGACAACAACTGCTGCGACGCGTATTTCCCATTTGAAAAAGTGAATATCTCGGTATAATTAAAATTACTCGCCCACGGTGCCCTCATGAGAGCTGTTGCGTCAAAGACGACGTGGGAGAGTCTAAACCTGTCTAAGGAGCCTTCAAAAGAGGCTCCTTTTTCGTTTATGGTGCGAATGATTGCTTTATCTCTGGTGGCGGTTCTATCACTGTGATCAAAAGAGATCGGCCCGTCATTTTTGCCAGTTCTTGAGCATGGCGCTGCAGAACGCGCTTGCATTCGCCAAAACATTCTAGTTCGATCTTATCGCCGTCGAATGTTCCAATGCGGCCCCAGCCTTTTTCGTAGGCCTTGGCCAAGAACGCGCTTTGAATTTCGTCACCCGGTTCGAATGAATAATGACACGAGAAGATGTGCCAACAGGGATGAGCATCCCCAGCATCCTTCAGCCATTTGTCAGCCTTCTCGTCCAAATCTTGCTTTGCCAGGCTAAAATAGATGTCGAGGTCTTCGGGTTTGTCGGTGCCATTGTAGTGTTCGAAGAAATCAAGATGGCCGTGGCTGAGGACGGTATGAATGTCTCCTGATGGAGAAATCCATCCGAAACAATCGTCCTTGAGGAAAGGCCTGATTATTGTAGCCAGCTCTTCGATCTTGGTTTCGACCTCGGAGCTGTGTCGAGTACGAGCGGCTGGTATGCCTGGTCGCGTAAATCCTGCATTTCTGTTCATCGAGTAGCTCCGATTGATCCATACGATTGTTGTTTGTCGGCCTGCATAGCGGAAATGGCAAATTGTCATCGTCCAGTCAGAGGCAGGAGGCAGCAAGAACCTTTAGCGGATCAAAATCCGCCTTAAAGATATCTTTTCAATCAGAAAACGCCGGAATGCGTGTGCCGCAACCCGAGGTCGGTCATTTGTTTCTGTCGGCGTGTTTTCCAGATAAAAAACGCCGATAAAAGTCATTTTACAGAAATGTTCAGAAAAAAATGTAAGTGAAATTTGTTGACCAACTTAGACGACGATTATGTTTTACAAAATCAACGGCTTAGAAGCGATATAAATACTGATTTGAGCGCTTGACGGTGATTAAAATGGGGCGAATTCTTAAGCTGTCAGGGTGACAAAAACAAAGAAACCGCCCCGGCAAGAAACATCATCAGGCTTAATTGTTAGCCTATTCAGGAAGGAATAATCATGTTTCAGCTTATTGTAGCCGTCATCTCCATCGCCCTTATCGCTGCTCTCGCTATCGCTTCGATTTTCTACGGCGGCGACGCATTCACGAAGTCCTCGGAAAAGGCCAACGTTACCACGCTCATCAACCAGGGACAGCAGATTGCTGGTGCGGCTGCCTTGTACAAGACTGAGCATGGTGTTGCTGTTGCAACTGGTGCTGGTGAAACTCCGATTGACGATCTTGTGTCGGGTGGCTTCCTTGCTCAGGCTCCAACTGCTGGTAAGATCGCTGATGGGGCATGGAACATTGCGGCAGCCTCTGATGGCAAGCTTTATGCAGTAGTAGCATTCAAGGGAACTGCAGCTGCAGAACTCTGCCGCGCTGATGATGCTGCAACTGCAGATGTCGATGAGACTGGCGAAGTTCTGAAGCAAAATGGACTTTGTGTAACTGCTGACAGCACTGCTGGTACCGTTTCTTCGACAACTGACGGTACTGCCGCTACGCACTTCGGTTTCCCGCTCTAATTTGATTTGGGCTGGATTTTGGGGAGGGTCGGCAAAACCGTCCCTCCCCAAAATTGTTAGGTGAGGTGCTATTTATATAAGATAAGGAATAGCAAAATGTTTCAGCTGATAGCCGCAGTTATAGCCATTTTTCTTCTAGGTCTGTTGGTCCTCGCAGCAATGTATTATGGCGGAGGAGCGCATTCGGATGCGAAAATCCGTGCTGATTATGCTGGTAACATGAATACTGGTTCGCAAATTGAAGGTGCGTTGCGTCTATATTTTAACGATCACGCAATGTATCCGCCTTCAAACCTTGAGAATGAAGAATTGCTTCAGTTTCTGGTGGATAATAAATATTTGAAGGAAGTTCCAGCTGGCGAGTGGACGGTGAATCCTCAGACTCTTTCACGACCGATCAAAAACCAAACTATTGACGAGTGTTCCTCAATGAATCGAGTTGCAGGACATGACATTAGCGTAGCGGATTTGGCAAGCGAACCCTACAAGGGTTGCCCACCATGCTCGGGAGCGGCGGGAACTCCTGAAGAGATTTTGGCCAATAAATATAAATCATGGCCAGTTTGTCAGCTTATCAACTAAGTTTGATTATGTAAGGCAGGTCATTTTAACCTGCCTTTTTGTTTGTTATTATTTCTTCATTGGGTTGGTATTTAGACATTTTACTTGTATGCCACTGAGATATCGACAGAGGGGTTCTCCCTGTCACTTCAAGTAATCCAAGCGGGACGGTTGATAGGACTCATTGCTTAAAGGAGCTGGCTGAGAGGTTTAGCTCCTTTTATGTTTCCAAGCTTGTCGGGTATGACTCCTTAAGCACTCGGAAGCCAAAACATTCCCGCGACGAACGATGTGAGCTGCGGTCGGTTGTCAATCCGCCAGCGTTTCCACGGATAATGGTTTCAACCAGAGTGCTTCAGGAATTGGTTTGTAGCGCGGAGGGTCGGCGTATCCGCGTGCTCGACTGATGGGGAGGTATAAAGGGCGGTTGGACCACAGCCCTTTTGTTTTCAGTATGCGCAGATTGCGGTCGCCCGATGGGAGCCTGCAGACGGATTGATTGCCCAGGAACAAGAATAGGACTGTGTATCACGGTCAAGTTTCGAGCCAATCAGTGGCTCGCTACCTGCGGCCGAGCAACTGCCAGCCACGACCTTTGCTGTGGGGCCATATGCGCTACAGGTAGCTACGCATTCCGCACCAGAGCAGGACGTCGACACTTCCGGAAGCGGACTGAGCGTAACCGATGGGGTTGCAGATCCAGTGATTGCGAAAGAGATTTCGTTCTGATTGCCTTCAATCCGGCCTCCGCCACTAACCGATACCGTGTCCCGAGCGAAATCGGTTATAGAGGATGAGGCTGTGATCATTATGTTCGGCCTGCCACTCACGTAGAGCATGCCTCCGTTGATCTTGAAGACTGGCGAGGCCAAAGGAGCGACTGTCGCCGTCTGGTGTATCTTCACGGTTCCGCCTGCGATGCTCACAGGCGTCGCCGACGCTGTGCCATATACGAAACTGTTTTCTCCGATCAGAACCGTGCCTAGGTCGTTCGTGATAGGTCCGACTTCTGAGTTGATGATGTCGAGAATGCCTTTTGGCTTCACATTCAGAGCTGGGAGGTGGTCTCCTCTCATTTTCACGTTTTCAAACTTTACGTCGCCCGTAATCTCTATCGGAGTAACTGTTCCGGTAAAGGTCAGATTGCTACTCCCACTTTTGTTGACAATAGAAATGCGCCTACCGTCGAGCTGGTTGGTGACATTATTGATTTCGTTGGTCGTGACGTTGACGTCCGTCTTCAGATTGATCGTGGAGTCGGATGGGCGATTGTAGGCAATGTTGTTGAGCGCGTCGGTCAGTTCCTCGGCCGAATTCACATCAATCGTAGTGTTGCCTTTTACGGTACCGAAGATGGGCATCGCGAACCCACCGTTTGCAGTCAGATTGAACGTGCCACTGGAGCCAAGGGACACTTCAGTACATACGAGGTCAGTTTCGGTATTCGGCGCAGGAGCAAGCAGATAGGCAACCACATTGGCGTTTCGGATTGCCGTCAGGATTTCTGGAGCCAGGCTGGGCGGTGCTCCTTCGGTTATATAGTCTCTACCATTAGCTGCTTCGAAGGCGTAAGCGCCCTGTGCTCCAGTCGGTGCCACGGCGCAATAGGTGATCTTTTTATCGTAGGCGGTGCGGCGGAAAGGGATGAATGAAGGTACTTCATTCGAGACAGCGCCGTTCGTCAATTCAACGGGAATCATGATCTTGCCATCATGAGTTTGAAGGCTCCCGCCAATCATATGGCTCATTTGAAGCATTTGCGCTTGAGTCTTTTGAATGCCAAGCGAAACTTCTCCCGATTTAATAAGGGAAAAGATGCTGTAACCAATGCCTGCGGCAAGGCTTATGGTAACAATCACGATGATCAAAAGCGCAATCATGAAACTCTCCGAAACGGCATCTACCTAATTTACGGCCGAAAAAGCTGTTAAGCAAAGCGCAAAACGTTTTAGATTTTAATGCGACGGAGTTTGAATCTCAAAATTGTCTGACGGGAACAATTCAGAGCGAATTCGTTGTGTCAGATGCACCCACAGGCAGGCTGTATCTTCCGCATCGCCTCCAGCTGTGTGAGCAGTGCCTGTTCGTTCAATCCCCATCATCTCAAAAGCTTTATTGAGGCCGATTGAGGATGTCGCACCAACCATCATGCTGAATTGCTGGCCAATGTTGTGGTACGCCTCGGAAAAGGGGTTTTCGATCTGCTTCCGCATGCAGTCGATTATTATGGCTTCGCGGTCATTCCCCCAAGCCATCCATGCCTTTGAAGCAGACCCCCAGTTCTTTTTCAGGGTATTGGCTACATCAACAAGCGGCCTTCCCTGCTTGCGCATGCGTTGCGGTGTGATCCCCGTCAAATTAGTGCAGTATTCCGAGATGGTTGAATATTCCGGCTTCACCAAATACGAATCTGTCTTCTTGATCTCTAGTCTCTCGACGTCTACCTCTGAGAGACCAATTTCGATAATCTCCGCCATCTCGCCCTCAGGCGCTTGGCCTTCCCAGCAGGTCAATTCGAAATCAACAACGAGAACGCGATCCTTCCGGACCTTGAATTTTCCAAGCATACGAACTCCAAACAAATCTGTGTGTTTCACACATGGTCACATAGGCATTGGAATTTCCAAAGTCTAAATTCTCTTAATGATATTTTTCGCTCCCCATTGACGAGAGCTGCAAAAAGTTCGAAATAGCATTTGCGCGTAATCTGATAGGAAACAATCGCGTAGGGAGTCGAAAAATGAGTGCAGTCCAACAGTCGAAATCGACGGACGCAACGCTCACTCTTCCCGGTCCATATAAAATCACCACATCTTCAAACGGTGATATGGCGAGCATATCAAGGTCCGGAACCAAGAGTGTTTCCGTCAAGACATCTTCCCTGGAAGGGATCAAAAGCGTTCTTACAAAATTCTGGCCAACGGGGAACGAGAAAATTGCCCCGGGCGCTACGATGGTCCTGATGGACACATTCTCAGGAGACGGGGCCAGAATAACGCTTGGTAGCCTTCTCGATCTTGCAAGGGTAATTGACGATCTCGAATTGATCGGAACAACTGCATCCAGCCAGGCTGCACCTGAAGAAGCGCCCGCAAAACGCAGAGGCAGACCTCCGAAAGCTGAGGAAGCAGAATCTTCCGCAACCGCACCAGCACCCTCAGCTCAAGCTTCTGAAGCTCCTAAAAAGCGCCGTGGACGTCCCCCCAAGAGTGCATCAACGGCACCCGCAGAGCCGAAGACGGCTGATGCTCCCAAAAAGGGCCGTGGGCGGCCCAAGAAGGCCGCCACGGAGGCTCAGGTAGTAGAACAAGCTTCACCTCAGTCGGCTCCTCAGAAACGGGGCCGCAAGCCAAAGGCAGCAGTCGCTACAGAGAGTGCGGCACCTGGCAAAGCTCCCAGCAGGCGAGGGCGTCCTCCAAAGGCTGCCACATCGTCACCGCTGTTGAGCGGAGCACCGTCATGGTTTGGAGGCCAATTCGAGCCGAGGTACGATGGCAAGACGACAAGTGGTGGTCAGTTCTCGTTGGAGAAGGTGCCGCTCAAACTGGAAAAGCCAGGCTCCAGGCATGTGATGGGAGTGGCTCAAGAACCTCAGGATGTCATGGCATGGGGTTATGAAATCCGCTCCAGCGGAACTCATGTCGCTTGGGTGATAGTCTCGGGGCCAACTCAATTGCACATCGTTAGCGACGATGGCACCCAGGCTGTGCCTCAAGCCTCTATAGCCGATGTGATGGCGACGATATCAACGAGGGCACCTGCGAGTCGGAAGGCCGCCTAACCGAAGAGATTGAACTCTTGAACTCCTGCGTCGGGTTCGTCGTTTCGAGTATGGCTCTTAACAGCAGACAGCAGTCGAGAGCCATACTCCGAAATCTGGCCTTCTGAAATCGATTTAAGGTTCGTGAGATCTTCGATAGAGGTCGGTTGGGCTGAGATGATCTCTTCCAGCGCCCTATCCGTTATAACAGCAGATCGATCAATTCCGTACTCGGCCGCAATATCCTCTCTGAGGCGCAGCAGGTCATCGAGCATGTTCCTCAAACTCTCAGGCAATCCGGCACCTGCCTTCTTTTTTGGCATCAGTCTGCGCTGGCGACCCATTGGAGTTAAGTGGACAACGTCGTTGCCCTTTATGAGGCCAAAGGCTTTCTCGCCGAGTTCGAGTGTGCTTAATTTGGTCGATTTCAAATATCCTCCAGCCACCAGCTGACGCGCCATTGACTGCCATTGTTTCCGATTAAAATCGGAACCCAATCCAAAGGTGGCTATGTCCTGATGGTTGTTGGCCATCACGCGTTCGGTGGTAAGCCCCTGCAGAACTTCAATGAGATACCCTGCCCCGTATTTTTGTCCGGTCAGGCCAACTGTTCTGACCAATAGATTGCTTGGCTTGGTCGCATTGTAAGTGACAGCTGGATATATACAGCGATCACAGGTGCCACATGGCTCTGGGAGATTTTCACCGAAGCATCTAAGGAGCGTGGTTTTCCGGCAGTCAGGGCTTTCAACAACTCCCTGCATCATCTGCAGTTTTCTGATGCTCAGGATCGCCTGCTGTCTTTCGGTCGAGTTTTCGGCGCTGTCTTCCAATTTTACGCGAAGATGGCGCATCTGATGAACGACGTCTTTTGGCGAATAGAGAAGGACAGCCTTGCTCATCTGACCGTCGCGTCCGGCCCTACCGATCTCTTGGTAATATCCTTCCGCAGTAGGTGGCATCGTTGTGTGGATAACCAAGCGAATGTCGGGTTTGTCGATGCCCATACCAAACGCGATAGTCGCGACCGCAACGACGGGCTTCTCATTCAAGAACCTGTCTTGGTTGGCTCGCCGCACATCGGGGTCCATGGCTGCATGATATGGGATCGAGTTAATGCCATTCTCAACCAGTAGAGAGTGAAGTTCCTCGACCTTTCTGCGAGACGAACAAAATACGATAGCGTTCTCGTCTCCGTTATCTCTCAAAAGCTCAATAACCTGACTCGCCTCTTCAGTCTTGTCTTGGATGTCAATTGCGATGTTCGGGCGGTCAAAACTTTCTACGAATTTCCTAGCTTCTGTAATGCCAAGTCGCGTCGCTACTTCTTCCTGTGTGTCTGGATCGGCAGTCGCAGTAAGTGCAATCCTCGGAACATCAGGAAATAAATCGAGAAATTTGCCAATGTTCAGATAGCTGGAACGAAAATCGTGCCCCCATTGGGACACACAATGCGCTTCATCGATAGCAAAAAGGCCAATCTTTGCAATTGACATGAGGCGCTTAAAAGAAGCTAGGCTCAGTCGTTCGGGCGATATATATAGAATGTCGAGATTATTTGCCGCTAGCGCCGCCTTTATCTCATCGATTTCTGTCCAGCTGCTCGTAGAAGTCAATGCGGCTGCGCGTACACCTTTCTTACGAAGTGTATCTACCTGGTCTTTCATCAATGCCAATAATGGTGAAAGGACGACTGTTACCCCATCGCGCATAAGCGCAGGTACCTGATAACACAGCGATTTCCCTCCTCCCGTTGGCTTAAGGACAAACGCGCTATGCCCATTGGCAACATGATTGATAATGTCGTCCTGTCCCGCTCTGAAGGTTCGGTAACCAAACACCCGATTTAAGACCTCGGAGGCCTTTTCTCCTGGGTTCTTTGCGCTAAAAGGAGGTAAAGGGAGCGATTTCTGGGCAGAATTGTGCGATGTTTCCCTATTGTTCTCCGCTTTTGCGGATGGATTGAACGATTGGGAGGCATCAGGTTGCATTTTTGACTGTTTCCACTGGTTATTTGGTCTGCATTGGTTAAAAGCGGTTGCCGCTAGCTGATGTATAACCTTCAACAATGCTCGATGGGATAGGCGCAATTGTCAATCTTGGAGGGGTGAGCTTCATCAAAAGGCCTCAAAACGCGCGTTGGGTGGGGATTAATGGCCCTCGAACGGTTAAAATCACCAAAAAAATGAACAAACCTAGGTCTTTTCACATATTTGCCTCTTGAAGTTCGAAAAAAAGATACATATAGAAGCCATATGAATAACCGAGAGACGCCCTGAAAACGAATGATCCACCAAGAGATCGATAGGGCCGACTTGGAATTCTCAAGGAAGCCAAACAGAGTTTAACGTAAGGATCACTCACATGGCAGAAGAAAAAACCACTACATTCGACCACCTGATGAATTTCATGACTGCATACGTGCAGCATAATCAGGTCAATCCGCAGGATTTGCCGAACGTTTTCGAGCGCGTGAAGAACGTGGTTTTTAACGTGGCAGGTGAAAATGCTGCGGCTGTGGCCCCGTCTGGCGCTGAGACGACCGCAGGAGCTGAACAGCCTGCTGCTCGTCGCGGTCGCAAGCCTCGCTCGTTGGTGGTTGGTGAAGTCGCCCAGGAGACATCCAGCGAAAACGCGGGTGCTGAAGGTGGCGAAGAACGCTCGCAAGAAACCCTGCCGTTCCTAGCAGTGGTCGGCAGCGAGCCTGTCCAGAAGCGCGGCCCCGGTCGTCCGAAGAAAAATCCCGAAGTCAGCTACCCTGCTCCGGCAACAGGCGAAGGGCAGCAGGGATATAAGTTCGCGCACATCAGCCGGACGCCGTTCAATAATATGGACCCCGAGGATGCCATCAAGCCGGACTCCATTGTTAACCTGATTGATGGCGTCGAGCAGACCTTCATCAAACGTGCTCTGGCAACGAAATACGGTATGACGCCGGAAGAATATCGCGCTCACTTCGGTCTGCGCCCTGACTACCCTGTCGTCGCTCCGAATTATGCGAAGAAGCGTCAGGAGATTATGAACAAGACTATCGCCAACCAGCGCGCCAAGGCAGAAAACGTGTCATCGGAAAGGGTTTCCGAAGAAACGTCGGCTCCGCGTCGTCGTGGTCGCCCGCCGAAGGCCGCATCGGCTCCGAAGGCTAACGAAGCCAAGACCGTGAAGCGCGGCCGTCGCCCAAAGAGCGATGAGGCCAAGGCAGCCTAAAGCCTAGGCAACCCAAAAAAGAAGGGCCTCTCATAGTATGGGAGCGCCCTCTTTTTTTATTCAAAGTGCTAACAGCTATTGCTTTGGTTTCGTTTCGAAATTCACTTCCCTTTTAAGAAATAGTTTGCGGCCTGCTCTAGGCTTCCTCACTAATTTTTCTTCTTGGACTTGTTCTGTTCCTTGTATTGGATCACCCTTAATCGAGTACATCGTGGGGTTTTCTATGTCCGATGAAGAGTTGATTATCGAAGAAGATATCGAAAGCGTAAGTCCGCAGGCCAACGATGCCAAAGCGCGTGCGCGGGCGAAATCTATCGTCTCTAAGGCCATTCTATCATCTGCACAGCCGCTTGAATTCCGCGAGCAGAAGGATCGCATGCTGATCGGCATTTGGTATGCGGCGATGAACACGCTCATTGAATGTATGCAGGTTGAGGACGTTCTCTTGGTTCTAGCAGCCAAGATGCATCAGATTACAGGAACTGGCGATAACGCATTGTCCCCTCCCCGCACAATTTCCGAGAAGGCCATGCAGTCGTATATCGACTCCGTTGTCGAGGCTGGCATGACCATTATCGAGTGCCTGGAAAAGGCACAGGAGCAGCTCGAAGAAGAGGAACTTGACGAGCTGTTCCCTGAGACGGTCTTGGATGCCGCCACTGTTGTCCTGCAGAAAGCGTGGGGGCCAGACCATCTTCGTCGGGCTATCCAAGAGCAAACCGCTTTGTTGGTTCGTGGTGTGATACAGCCTTCGAACTTCATGGAACCCTTGAAATATATGACGCCTGCAACTCCTAACACTGCCAAGGCAGAGCCTGTCGAAGATGCGGTTGCCGTTCACGATTTTTCAGAAGCGCCCGCTAAACCTACCCATGTCATCGAGTATGTCGACCCCTCGCCCATCGTGATTAAGCGACGGCAGATCAACGAGAGAACCGTCACTGCCTACATCGCCAATGACGTGTCCTCAAAGGGACTTAATGGATGGGCCTGCTGGGTGTCGTCTTCTGGCAGCGACCGAATGGAAGAGACACTTCATTGTGGAACTGTGCAGGATCAGAGCGGCCATAGTGGCTGGGTTCAGGCACTCCATGAGTGCCTGTCGGTTATTTGCGCGAATACAAAGTCTGCACGTGGGCAGATTGAGCTATATTCCAAGGACTTCATGAGGGCGATTGAAGGTCAACCTGGTATGCGCATGCCGCATCACGAGGAGTTGTGGAAGGAGATCGACGCTGCAATCGAACATAACAATATCGATTTCAAGTGTTCCGCATTTACGCTGACCAAAAATTACGCCGAACGCTGTGACATGAAAATCCGGATACTTTTGTCTGGAGAGTGATGATTAATGCTTGCCGATGGCCGATTAATTGAATCAACATTGGTTAACTAGGAAACTCTAAGAAGGCTACTCTTATGCCAGAAGAGAATTACGTCATTGTTCTAGACAAGGATCGCGATTTTTGCCGCCTGTTCCGGTCTAATTCAGAAGATGTTCCTGCAGGAGAAATCCTGTGGAGCGGAATGGGCTTGCGCTGTGGTTACGACGCGATGATCCGCTTGAATAAGGAACGAAAACCAGTCGAGATTTATTCGGTTTGTTCAACGAAATCCAAGAAGGGTCGAGAGGTTTTCAAGCTCATTAAAGGGCAGCCGAAAAAAGAGATTCATGTGATCTCAATTCATGCCGAATACAAGCCAGCCCGCGATGAAATAAAGCGTTTGACTGAAGAAAGGAACGCTGCCGAAGAGGCTGAAAAAGCTCATGCTCGCGCAATTATGAAGCGCGTTGGCATTCATTCGAAACGCATCCCAAAATGGACTGCCAGGGATCTTGAATATATTGCGTGGCTGAAAGAAACAGGGAAAATGGCGGCTTGAGCTGGAGATAAATCGGTGCAACAATTTTTAAGCACTGTTTTATAGCTAGGACCAATTCAATGCCGAAAATGAAACTATCAATTGCACTTGCCGCTGTTCTGGCGCTCGCTGGCTGCTCTTCAACTGAAATCTATCCGGTCCATTCTGCTGATAGCCGCGCGGAGTTTAATCGTGATTACGAAGCTGGCTATCGTTACCAGCACGGCATTGGCGTTCCTCAGAATTATGAGCTTGCTGTTTCCGCTTATAGGCGTGCTGAGAAGGCTGGTGACGTCCGTGCCATGAACAATCTCGGCGTCATGGCTCTTCGAGGACAGGTTGGTGGGTTTGGCGGTTCTGGAGCTTCTGGATATTTTTCGAAAGCTGCCAAGGCTGGTAGCTCGAACGGCTATTACAACCTAGCGCTCCTGCAGGAAGTTGGCCGTGGAAAGCCAGACTATGCTGGCGCGTTGCGCAACTACAAGATCGCCGCAGAGATGGGTAATGCCGCTGCTCAGGTCCGGTTGGCACAGATGTACCAGAGCGGTATCGCTGTTCCTGCCGACCCGAGTGTAGCGAAGTCGTACTTCGACATGGCCGCCATGGCGGGAAACAGCGAAGCGGTCGAGAAGATGAAGGCTGTCCATGGCCGCACGCTCACCGAGGTCGACATCGCTCGTCTAGTCGGTAGCGAGAATTGTGGGTGCGAGCACCCGTCCGAGAAGGCCATGGCTGGCCGTGGCATGGTTGATCTTAAGGAGCTTGCAGAACGGGGCGATGCCCCTGCCCGCTATAATCTCGGTGTCCGTTACCTGAAGGGCGCAGGCGCTCCGAAGAATGCCTCTGAAGCGGCTCGCTATTTCACGATAGCTGCACGTCAGGGCTATGCCCCTGCACAGCGTCAGATGGCACAGATGCACCTTCGGGGTGAAGGCGTTGCGCCGAGCAAGATTCTAGCGCACGCATGGTTGAACCTCGCCGCCCGCTCCACTGGCGCGGATGGATCTGATGCTCGGGCCGAAATGCAGAAGCTTGAGCTTTCCATGACTTCCTCCGAGATCAAGGAGGCTCAGAGCCTGGCGCAATCTGGAGCACTTAGAGGACGATGAAGAGAAGAGATTTCCTGAAGTTCGCGCTGGTAGGCATTCCGTTTGCCACGCAGGCCCAGTCGTCTCCGATCTCCTGGATTTTGGAAACGCTGTCTGAGGCATCTTCCAATGTCCATGTATGTGGAGAGCAGGATGCTGCTGTGCGTGGAACGTTGAAGAGATTGAAAGGTGTTAGCTTTCCGGCTTCAGGAAAGGTCCTTGTGGTCAACATTCCGTCTGGAGTAGTGACGGCCTACACGAATGGCGATCCGGTTATCGAAAGCCGAGCTGTGGTGGGCATGGACATGACCCCTACCCCAGAAATGTCGACCCGTATCACCTATGTGCGGCCGAATCCGACGTGGACTGTGCCGCAGAGCATCATTCGCCGAAAAAACTGGAAGAAGAAGCTCGCAAGTGATCCCTCGTTCTTTGAAGAGAACGGGTTTGACATCGTGGTGAACGGTCAGATGATGTCTCCATCGGAAGCATCACAATATGCAGAGTCAGCATCCTCATTCATTCAGCGTCCGAGTCCATACAACGCGCTTGGACTGCTGAAAATCGGACTCCACAATGCGGACGGTATCTATCTGCATGATACCAACGAGCCATCCAGATATGATTCCGATGTGCGCGCTGGCTCTGCAGGGTGTGTTCGTATTGAGCATGTTCGCGATGTTGCGGCCTGGGCATTGAACAGGACACGCGAGGATATCGACGCATTGATCGAAGGCGACGACATGACAGATTACACCCCGTCTGATCCGATCACGGTTATCCTTGGATATTGGACTGCGTGGCCGGATGGTGACGGCATTATTCGCTACTACCCAGATATCTATGGTCTGGACGGTGAGGGAGCGAATTGCGCGGGTGTACCAATGCGAGATCCAAGTGATGGCTACCCACAATCTTCGTCGCCGAACGGGCGCTTGATCTGGCGTGAATACTGAGGAAACGTCTATGTTTGAACAGACATTAAAGGCCGCTGGTTTCGCCATAAATCTTGTTCTTTTGGCCTTCTTTGGCATTTTGTCGCTGATTCTTACGTCCCATGGATTAAGCTTTTTGGCTGCTGCAGGTGGCCTGCCAAGCGCTTCCTCAGTAAGTTGGGCGCTGATGAACCCTATTGAGGTCATAAACAGTATCGTTTTAGGAGTGACCACTGGTTCGATTTTCAGCGCAGCTATCAATTATGGTGGGGCTTGGGTAACAATAATCGTCGCCATGGGTGCATGGTGGATGACTGCTCTCGGCCTTCGTTGGCTATATTTTTCGATTTTGAGAGCAGTTTCTAGCTGATCATTGTAGATGTCCTAGGCTTTTTAGAAGGACATCTGCAACTGATCCCCCTCTTGTTCCAGCACGCATGATGGCTCGATTTTATAATCGAAAACCTCTTCTGCCCAGTCCGCCCAATCGCGAGGAACACCTATTTCGAGCGCTTTCTTGATTGTCATGAAGCGTGAATTCGCTTCAGCAAATGGGCGATCAAGAGCCTCTGCGCATTGTTCTCGCAGCATGGCCACATCTTCTTCATGGAATGAAGCCTTATTGGAATAGTAGGCGTCTAGCAGAATGCGCGCCTTGAAATCCGTTAGGCGGGCGTCTGTGAAATTTATCGCCAATTTCTTTTCCCATGTATCTGCCCGATGAAATGAAGTTAACAAGGGCTTATCTTTGTCGCTGATGAAGCCGGAATAGATCTTTTCTTCCGAAGTCATGTTTTCGAGGCGTGGATGCGCATGGCCTCTGTATGCCTCTACTGCCTGTTCAGCTAAACGTCCCCCCTTGATTTCTTTGGCTTTCGCGATTATTGATTTGGTGTCAATGGATGGATCGATTGCTCTCGCAGTCGTTTCGTCCAAGAAAATCGGAGCCATGTTGCTTTTGACAATCGGGAACGGCGTGTCTTTGGTGAACAAGGTCGCCCTTATGTCGTCGACCATATCCGGTATGTTTTCTGCTCTGAGATCAGCTAGAATCCATCCTTTCTGGTCGTTTGTTCCCAAGACTGCGCAAGGAATAACTTTTGCTTCTGAGAAAAATTGGAACAACAGCAGAGGTTTGCCGTTCCTATATGCGCCCGATAGCAGTTCTTCTTGCCGTGCAGGAAGGCCGCAGCGCATCAAAGTGTGCCAAGCATTCGGTGTAGTGTTGCGAACAAGAGCCGCGATTTCGAGTGTTCCATACGAGTCAGCCAAGGCATCGTGTGCGTCAAGTTGGATGCCGTTTGCCTCGCAAAGTTTCTCCAATCGCCAGGTAAGCTTGCCCTCGTCTCCCATTGGGACTTCTAAGGCGTTCTCATTGAGCGTTTTTGCCAGACGAACAAGATGGAATACATCCAGCTTTGATGTCTTTTTTCCTGATGAAAACCAAGGATTATTCAGATTTCTGAAGAGAGTTGTACGGATCAATTCGTCGTCGAATGAAGGTCCGCGAAATGTTACCAATGTCCTTTCCTGTCCATATCCAGGAACAAGAAATTTTTCCATCTTGCGTGCAGCTTCATATTCGGAAACACCGTCCTCGTTATCGAGGTCTCTGGCTTGCATTTTAGTGACGGTCAAAGCCGTTGGCGATGGCACTACCCATGGAAGCCGCTTAACCCGGAAATTGATTTCTTCACTGATATTGAAGTCCAGATCAGTCTTTAAACCGCCAAATTGCGTAATTTGCCCGTGGCGGATGTCTGCATCCGTAGCTTCAGTATCATAGAAAACGAGGTCTGACATGAATTCACTCCAGCATTTACATCAGAGTCCAATGGAAGTTCGCAATAGGCAAGCAGTAATGTCTAAGTCGGGGTCAGCATTACCCAACGTTATCGCGCGAGTTGTTAAGTGGGATGCTGATGGCGCTGCGAAGGTTGAGATTCTCGCTGATGCGCCTGGAGTGCGTGAGGGGCAGGTTTATGTAGCCCGAGTTCGTATAGTCCCCGTTGGTTTTCAGCCGAGCGACTTCTCAGTTCTCAAGAAGTATGGCCTCAGGCTCGGTGGTATTGTCCTTATGCGAAAGGCAGAGGTGTCCGAAGACGGCATCCTCTCAGTGAAATCTGTCGAGACCATCGTCGCCCGCGAGACCGACAACTTCCCTGTTCTGCTCAACGATGCTGCAGTGTGCATCCTCCCCCCGAAACAGGGGACGAAGATGGTGGATCGGGCAATCGTCGTCATAGGGATGGACAAATCCAAGACCAATGACCCTGTGGTTGATTTCAAGAAGAACCAGATGGGTGAACTCGATAAGGCCTGTCAGTTTGGTGTCGCTGGAATTGTCTTGACTGGTGAGGATGAGGAGGGTGAGGTCTGCGAGACCATGATTGGCGGGGACAAGCCTCGTACTGCTGAAGAATTGATCGCCTTGTTTGAAGAGACGGTGCCATCGGCGATGATCGATGAAGCGACGTACTCCAGGACGGCTTGGCGGGTGGCCCCCTACTTCCACATCGAGATTGACCCCGACAGATCTTCCAAGCTGTCGGCGCAGCGTCTTAATATCGACTACGGCGAAGGAGATGAGCTTTCGTGGACGCGTTCGAACGTCGTTTTGCGAACGCTTGGGAATAGTTGGCTACTCTGCGATGCATCAGCTGGTGATGACGTTATCCGGCAGGAAGCAGGCCTTCTGTTGGATGTCTTCGAAGAGGCCTAGGTTAGCCAATTCTATTTTCGCTTGGCGTTTGCCGCCGACACTCACATACTGAAATGGTCAAGGGTTGCCACACGTCCTCTTCGAGGAGTGTAAAAGGGCGACCTTTGTTTGATGGTTCTGAGTCCTCGCCAAACGAGATCCCATACTAGCTATCCAATCGCTGGAGATTTTTGTCCGCGCGATTGGAATGGGTCTTGATCGTCCGAGGTCGAGGTTCTTTCGCGAACAGCCCAATCGGAGAGCGTGTGTCGCTCATCGGAATGCTCGCTTTCCGTCTCCCTCGTGTTTCTCCAGTCGCTTTGAACGATCCCCTCCTCTGACGCTTTGGTTTGCTGTCATCGCCTGGATCGGAAGCCCCTCCCCTATCGCGTTTAGCGCTTTTCGGATTTGAAGCCTCAGTTTGTCGGAATGTTAGTTTGCCAATCGGGCAAACTGGGAAGCAGGCAACCTGTTAGTCTGATAGTTTGTGTGGAGCGCTCGGATTTCGCTTTCGCCGTGTATTCTCCAAGAACGATATGGCAACGCTTATCGCGCGTCGCGTCGTAAGAGAACGCCAAGCGTTCATTCCTTTCAATCGTAGACGTTCTCATTGATCGCCTTTTCGGATCGAGGACATCTTTGGGTCACATGCAATCATTGCTTCTCTCAGAATGCCAAAATGGCACCCTGGTAAGCTCTTAAACTATCAGATTGTCAGAGTGGCACTTTGTGCGTGCGACCCTTAGCTAGGCTCACTGTTTGGCAAAGTGTCTGTAAACGGGTTTTGCAAAATGCCAGTTCAGCAGAATGTTTGCTTGTGAAGCTGTTGGCCTGTCGGATTGAGAGGAGATCAAACTGCCATCTTGGTAGCCTTTCATTTTGCCAGTTTTGGACCTTACGAAACTGGTCGACTATTAAAATCACAGAGTGCGAGAAAAGCAGTCACACATTCCCACAGACAACCAAAAACCGCCTTTGCCAACTCATCAAGCTAGCAGGATGAGAACTTACCAGAGTGCAAAAGTGTCTGTCTGATAGTCTGGGAGGCTGTTTGCCTGCCAAGAAATCAGTCGGTTGGTTTCATAAGCAGTGCCTTTGGGAAATTCCAAAATTGTTCGAGTGTCAGCCTGCTAATGTCTCAAGTTGATAAAATGATAGTTTGGCAAACGGGGTATTTGGGAAACTGCCTGATTGTGAAACTGCTTGTATGCTGGTTTCGCTGTTTGATCGTTGTGTTGTTCCGCAGATTGGCAATTTGCGGGCCTCTCAACCGGAGAGACTGATAGCTGCGGTCATTGTCAATTTGATAGTTTGACTGCTGGAATTCATCACAGTTTGATAAAATGTAAGGCCTGCTCATGAAAGGAGCGCTGACCCGATGAACCCTCAGGCCTGTGCCCTCGAATGCCTGATAATTATGATCAACTTGTCAAACTATCAAACTAGCAAATTCAATAAAAACAAGGCGTTAGCTATCGCAGCTTCGATAGGTTACGATTGATCTGTTCCGGTCTGTGTGTGATGCACAAACTAACAGACTACCAGTTTGACAGAGCAGGGGGGTGTTGTTCGGCCAGTTTATGAGGTTTCGTCTCGATGAACCTGGCAGATTAGCCGAGTGGTAGGTTAGCAATCTCGCATATTGCGGGTTTGGCATTCTGCCCGCCAACGAAACTGACAGGTTGGTAGTTTGATAGGCGGTCATTTTGCGTCTTTTCAAGTTTGATTTTTTGACAAGTTGGTATGCTGTCTGTTTAAGAAAAGCTCGGGCTACGAGGCTATCTGTTTGGCAGAAGGGCAGGGTGGCAGTCTGTGTGTCTGGGAAAATGGTATAGACGTAGCCTGTCAAACCCCGAAAATGAGAAACTGCCAATCTGTTAGTTTCACAGAAACGCAAACTATCAGGTTTGGATTTTGCCAGTTTGACAAGAGAGTAGAATGACAAAATCAGAGACTGGCCAATTGCCAATCAAATGGAATGTGTGATTGCTGGTTTGTGCGAATGATCGCTTCGGAGATTGGCAGATTCGCAGTTTGTGATTCTGCCCAGTTAACAGGTTGCAAATGACGCAAACCCTCAGTTTCGCAGTTTGTCTTAGTGATTGAATGATATTTTATCGGTCTAGCAAACGCACATAAAATCAACGTGTTACATTGCTAAACTGGTCGCCACACAACTTCGGAGCTTGTGAGGTTAATAATTTGTTAACCAATTGGGATTCTCATAGCGGGGAATTCGCGGTATTTGAAATGTGAGGATCGGCCTTTTGATTCGGGTGAAACAAAAATGGAGGGAAGGCTCGTTATGAGCGGCAACAGCCAAACACTTGCGACGAACCAGCTAACCTCTTCCGACAAGAAGAGTGCGTTCATGAATCGTGAAAAACCCAAGTCGAAGCTGGACATACTGAACTCGGGCCTGGCCGAGCGTATGCGGCAGGCACAGCATTATCCAGACGCCACGCCTGGTGGCACAATCGCCGAGCTGCAACGCATGACGGAGATGGCGGCGGCCGAGACTATTGGTCAATCTGTTCCGGCCCCGCAAACTGTTCAGCCGCCTGCGCCACAGGCCCGAGTGGAGCATCAGGCTCCCGTCGTTCAGCAACAGGTTCCGGTGGAAGACAGGGCATCGGTTTCTGTGCCGGAAGCGCCTGTGGCAACGCCAGCCAAAAGGACCAAGACAAAGTCGGAGAAGTCATATTCTCTGGATGACAGCGATCATCAATTGATCGCACGACTGTCGCGAACCGAAGCCATTCGCTTGGATCGGCGAGTTCCGACGTCAGAAATCCTTCGCCACATGATCGCTTACGCGAAGGCAAATATGAAAGACGATCAAGTCGTGCCTACGGATGATGGTTTGGGCCTTCACGTTCAAACACCTTGAAAGGAAATAAGATGACCAGCATCGTTGGTATCTTGGGACGTAAGGGTGGCTCTGGCAAATCTTTGCTATCGCACCTGCTGGCTCATGGGGTGATGTACATGGGCGGCTTCTCTGTGATGATGATGACGGACGTCCGCACTGCTCGGCCACCAGAATGGGTTGATGCGCGGAAGTATATGCTCGCGAGCGTCCCTCAGAGTAGGGACATTAAAGACATCATGGTGCCAATTCTGACTTATATGGAGGCGGTGCCCAATTCCGTGATGGTCGTCGACGGCGGAGCCAATCGCCGCAACATCGACTTCGTCGTTTCTGAACTCTGTGACATGATCCTGATCCCAACAGGATCTGGCGCTGAGGAGATGCAGGTCGCGGAGGCGGATTATTTCGAGTTGGCGAACTACTTCGAAACAAAGGGGATAAAGAAGGATATCTTTATCGTCTTGAACAAGTGGCCGGGAGAAGCCCGTAAGCGGCACGCTCTGGAGAGTAAACCGCGCATTCGGGAAATGATCCATCGTTGGGACAGGATGGGTATTCTTTTGCCGGAGGTGTTTCCCTACATCCAGTCCTTTAGCGACATGGCCGATGGGCATGACCCGAAATATACTCCTCTCATTGATGGGAAGGCGCGGGACTTCGCCCGATTGATCACAAATCGTTTGGGGTTGGATATCGAGAGGGATAAGGCCGAAGAAGAGGCTCGCAAGGCTCTGGCTGAAAACCATGATGAGAATTCGGCATCAGGCACCGAGCCAGTGCAAACGGCCGAAATCGACGAGCCAGTGAAATCGGAGGCAACTACATCCGAGGAGCAACTCTCTCCTGTCGATATGAGCGAACAGGTCCGCCGTCAGTTGGTGGATCAAGTTCATGAAACTCGGCCTGATCCGGCTCCGGCCAATCACTATCCTGAATTAATGCGGCGGACTGCATAATTCGGCTATAAATACGCTTGTTTAGGGCTTCCGCTGACCACATACTTGGTCTTCGGAGGCCCTAAACATATGAATATAAAAACCAAAATAGATAAAATCCTGGCGGAAATAGCTGCCATTTCGGAAGAAATACCAGAATCAAAGCAATTTGGTGATTTTCTTTCACGTGCAATTTCGGCCTCGGCAGATCGTGCTGCCCTTTGGGATTCGCGTCTCTCTACGGCTGCAAGATTGACGGTCGCTTCAAGCGCGATGGATTACGTGTCCTATTTCCTTTCCAGTGGTGGCGATCTGACCTCAATTGCGGGCAGATTGAACAGGCTTGTCGACCAAGCGCTTGAATTTGCGCCTTTGCAGTTACCTGAGCACAAGCATCAAGACGGCGTAGGCGCACCTGACTTCTGGAACGGTCCTGAAGGCGGCCCTTTCACATATTTTGATAAAGATTATCCGCTGATGCTGGTTCGTCGGCCCCATCTTCCTGGCGGAAATTGGACTCTGCTTTATTCCAATATTCCGGTTTCATTCGGTGCGACTTCAAGCGAGGCGGCTGCGAAGGCTGACGCCCTGATTGAATTGCGAGAAAATGCACTAACTCCCTGCCACACACTCGATACTTAATGTCGAAAATATTCCTTTAAAAGGCCGAAATCTTATTCGGCCTTTTAATAGATCGAGAGACGCCCGAGAACTTACTGGGATGGAGCTTCTGGTCCACGTGGGCCGTAATTGAAGGCCCTGTCCTTGGCGTTTTCGAGGATGTTCTCCAAACCGACCGTTTCCCTGTATGGAGCAATTGGGTCTGGTTTCGGATGAGGGGGTGTTTTCTCAACGGCGTTCATCAAAGGCTTTTTCAGCTGATCCGGAAGTGCGTTGATGATTTTTTCCGAGAGGATTTCCCATGGCTCACGGTCTGGATCGTCCATCATTCCCTTCAGGACGCGATCACAGGCTTGCTCGATGGCGGCAGAGATGCGCGGGTCGAGAAGGGCAGGGGGGCTGGCTGCGATCCATTCCTTGCCTTTGCGAGTCAGGTTGAGATCCTCGTCGACGAGGCCCCGGCTCATGAACTTGTCGATGTGGTTTGCCCAGGTCGATGGTTTGCCCAGTCCAGCTTCGACTGCATGCTGCAAAAGCACTGTGTCGGCACGGCGAACGGTAACCTTGCTCTCTGGCCAAGTTTCCTGACCGGGGTACTGCGGGCCAATTTCCCGACGCCATTCCAGGTTCGATACGTAGGTCGCGACCTCTTCACTGAATCCTAGCTTCTTCAGATGGGTGCCAGCCCGCTCGCCAACGCCAAACTGAAGCTCGTGAACCTGGCCGCTCTTGATCATGTCTCGGGCGATGAGAGTGCGAAGGCCTTCGTCGTGTCCCTGCTTAACTGGATCACGTGCGATTTCGGTACGACCAATCGGGTATGGAGCGTCGTGAACGTCAGTGTCGGGCTTGTCGGGAATGACATTCTCATCGAACTTGTAGCCAGACTTCTGGAGGGCCTTGGCGACCTTGCGCAGGACTGATCTGGAGATGCCGCGAGAGTTGGCGCGTGGATACGACACTCTTCCTGCCTCATAAAGGCGTTGCATGGAGGTGGCGGCTTCTTTTGGCGACATGTCCATCTTGTCGCCCGCGCTCACCATGATGTCTCCAAGGTTGCCTGGGCGGCCCTGGGAGCGTTCGCTGCGCTCAGAAGCGTCCAGAACAGGAAAACGCACGGCCTCAAGCTTCTTGGCGGTCTGGAAGTCGAGAGGGGCCTTTACGTCGCAGTCTGCGACCCATGGGCGGCCTTCCTTGGCCGGAGCCACCAGGCGAAGCCTGACGACAGGCGGCTGTTCCTTTTGAACCAATCCGAGAAGAGCAGTGCCAACACGGCCGACAGCGACCCCGTCGCGTGAAAAGACCGAGCCGATCATTCGATCCACGATGGCTCGCGTCCTGCCAGCAATGGCATCTCGCTTGAGAACATTAGATGCGCCCTCGATAGATTCCAGGACGGACTCTTCATCCATTCCCCTCAGGCGAACTCTCAGTGGGTGTGCTTGAATATCGGCGATTAATTCTGCCACGTCCCATGCGATTACGTCGCCTTCTTCGTCGGCGTCCGTTGCGATAAATACGCGTTCTGCATTTGCAGCTTCGTCGCGGATTCGCTGGCCGATTTCAGGCTCACGCAATTTGCGCTCGAATTCTCTAAATCCGCTGTCGATCCCGACAGGGGTCAGCCTGTCGGGCATTGAGTAGAGGTGCCCTTTCGTCGCTTGCACACGAGCGTCGATGCCGACGCTCTTTAGAATTTCCTGTATGTGCTTGGCCTTTCCTGGGGCCTCAATAACGAATAAATCGGGCATTTAAAACCTATTTACTTGGAGAAGATTCGCACCACCTTTTCGACTGCCTGTGCGATGATCTTGCGCATCTTTTCCATCACCTGATCCAGGTTCTTCTGGAAGTCTTTTGCGAGATTTTTGTCTTCATTTGTACCTGAAATAGGTTTGTTCCCTTTTTGCAGGCTGTCAAGTTGAGCATTGAACTTCTGGCTGAATTCTTCCGCATCGAAGCGGTCGCCGTGGCTCTTCTCAAGCTTGGCAAAGCTTGCTCCGGTTTTCTCAACTGCCTCGGTCATTCTCAGGCGCGCGTCGGTGACGTTTTCCCACTGAGCATTGAATTCAGGATTACTCATGGCATTGTCCAGCGCCAGCTTGGCTTGAACACTGGTGTTTTTGCCTTCCTGAATATCTGAAACCAACTGAGAAACAGAGATATTTTGCGCAGTGGCCATTTCAGCAAGCGCTTCGCCGCCGAGGCTTTTCCCGAACGTTTCATTGAGTATGCCGACTTCCTTGTCGAGAGCTTTGATGCTGTCCGACATTCTATGGAAATTGCTGTTCAACTGGGATGCTCGATAGTTCAGGACGCGCTCCGACAGACCTTCTTTCGCGACCTTTCCGCTATTTCCAGTTTTGGAGAACATCTTGGCGAGAAGACCTGCGATACTAGGAGCGCCGCCGCCTCCCATCTGCTGCTGCATCTTTTCGGCGGCTTCAGCGGCCTTCTGAGCCTTTTGCTTGTTCTTGACCTCTGTCTGGTACAGCTCCTTCGCGCGAAGCTTCTGAGCGTCGCCTGAGTATCCAAAATCGCCTGCTGCCTTTAGGCATGCGGCGTAAATTGGATTGTTCTCGTCGAGTTCGTCCTCAGGCTTAGCTTCAGGGCTGGCTTCCGATGTAGCTTCTGGGGCCTGCTCTGGCTTCCCTTCATCTGCAGCAGGCGTCTCTGTTGACGTAGCCTGTTCGGTAGGCACCTGCGGTGCCTCGGCCTTGGCCCTTTGAGCCTCAAGGAATGCGGCTTCGATCAGCTGATCTCGCTCACTCTTTACGGGCGCGGCTTCAGCAGTAGGGGTCTGTGTCTCTGGGCTTACTACAACAGTTTCGTCATGGACGGCATCGCTGTCGGCGGACTTATCAAGAGGTCCGCTGACGATGTGAGACTCTTCGTCAGTCTTTTCGATTGCTTCTTGAACCGCAAGGTCGCGCTTTGGAAGTCTCATTTATGCAGTCTCCTATTATGGCAATTTTACGGAAATTTCCCTCCAATTATCGGAGGGAAATTTCCTTTCGGGTGTTGTCATTCATAATAGAAAGCTGGTTTGCAAGAATGAACCCGATTTTTTCGAGCATTTCATAGGACTCAAACTGCATATATGTCTGAACAGCGACCATGTTCTTGATGCACTTCAACGCATTTGTCGAAGTTTTATCACAAGCGCCGAGGCGTTCGGAGTCGAGGAGGAAATTTCTCGACATGATTTTCATCCAATCGTGATTGCTGATTCCGGCATTGTCAAAGTCAGCATTCTGGAATCCTGGCATCTTTTGCACGCTACCCTGCGCCCAGTCGAGAAGTTTTTTGTCCTTTTGCGCCACGCGATTGCCAACATAGTCAGAAGCGACGCTGGTGGCGATGGCAGAACGACTAGCGTAGCTGATATTCTTCGCAAACTGTTCTGGGCCGTCACTCGCCTTCCTGTGTTCTAACTCCGTCAGAGGGGAGCCTGCAAATGCGTTGATCACAAAGAGCTTAGATGCAGCTTCTCTTTCAGGGGTATATGTCGAAACTGCACCATCTTCTTGATAGAAAACCGATTCAGCCGCGCTTATATCCGCATTTGGTTTTTCGCCAACGGCCGAACAAAGACCCAAATCCACATCCGTTTGGGAGGCGTATTTGCAGTGCGCTCCCAGACGAGCGGAAATCGCGACGTCCCTGCCGCCCTTGGAAGGGCCTTCCTGACCCAAGAGGAACTTATCAACCTCAACAGCAAGCTGGCGGGCATATTTCTTCGCGCCTTTACCAGCGGCACCACCACGAGATCCGGTGATCACGCGGCAAGAGTTGGAACCTGATTCAGCATCACGAATTGCGTCAATACGAGCCTGCTCAATCGACTTAACCGTCGCACGGTCGTCCTGCTGGTCTGCAAGTGTATGTTCTGCGCCGCTCTGTTCGCGCAGATTACCCGAGAGCTGACCAGTCGAGAGCTTCATTGCTTCGATGATCGCGAGTTGCATGGCCGCCAACTTCTGGCTGAAATGGTTGGCCAGATTCTTCGCGTTGCCGTTGGCATTGCTGTGGTCATAATATTTGCCGCAACAACTGCTTCCGGCCGTTTGGAAGTCAACACTCAGTGACGTGCCCAGACCTGCCGGATTCGATTGATTTGGCTGATTAGAACCACCTGTCGTACCCGTCGACTGGGCAAAAGCGGTGGACGCCATTCCGAGGGAAGCAACGAGTGACAAACCAATTATCTTCTTTAGCATTATATGCCTCCTTTTATCCAATAATCACCGAAACAGCTTGCTCAGTGAAGCTCTTGAATTAATGTCATTGTCATTTAGAGCGTCGAATTTAGCAAATTTAGCGCCGTAAACCGTCTCTGCATTCGACTTCGGATTATTAAACGGATTTCCCGTCTGGGCGTCCGACATCGTCATTTCAGGCATAAAACCGCCGTAGTCGGCGGTCTGGAAAGCATCGTTGCCGAATGCTCCAGCAACCTGTTCTGCCACTGGAACGGCTGCATTACAGGACCAGTTTTGCAGCTGATTGGAGAGATTTCCGAGCGATGGGGGTTTGAAGAGAATGTCTGCGCCAGCATTCTGGAAGAGCTTGTCAAGGCAACTCATCCCTGCAAAGCCCGTCATGCCTCCAGTGGTCTGTGCTATACTGCTGAAACCGAATTCGTCACTGGATGCAACCGAGACAATATCATTGACATGCTTGTTTGCTTGATCGACCAGGCCTTGAGCGATTTCAGGTTCACAGGTTCCGTCGACGCCTGTCGCACCCGAGGAATTCGAAAAATTGGCGGTAGATTGAGACCCAAGCATCCCCCCATTGGGGGTGTAACTATTGATAAAAGAGGATAGGTTAAACCCAGCGCCTTTTGACATCGCTTCACTTAGAATGCTTCCGATATTCGGGTTTGAAGAATTCAGCTTTCCTGTTCTGAGAAAATTGTCGAATTCTGAGGTCCCAACAGTCATAGCGCCCGCAATCATAGAAGATTCATCAAGCTTGAACCCGCCAATTGTGCCGCCGAGGAACTGATTGGTACCCATGGCTACCAACTGTGACCATGTTGACTGAACGCTTTCAGCGGAAACAGGGAGGTCGGTTTGTCGTTCGAAATTCAGTAACTTTGCGCGAAGTTCGTCCGCGTTCGCCGCTGAGGAAAACATCATTGTTGATGCAAGAGCCAGAGAAAGCACAAATGTCTTTTTCATTTTCGACTACTCCTTCCGATTGGACTCAATTCGGTCGGCAACTGTGTAGACGGAGCCATTCCACCCATAAGCTGCAAACCCCTTCGAGGTTTCCAAAATTATATCGTTGTACCCGTCTCGTTCAGTAATAATGCGAGACGCGTCTTTCATTGTCGATGAGCTGAGGATCGCATTCCATTTTCCATCGGTTTGCTTGACAACTCGGACAGGGCATCCTGTTTTCGTTCCGCAAACGGACTTTCCGCTAAGTCTAAGGACGACGAGGTCCTTCTTCTTGGAAATAGGCGTCGTGGAGTATTCAATTTTTACTCCCCTGCCTGCGGCAAGCAACTTGCTTGCGCCTTCACCAAAGAAGGACGCATAGCTTGCTGTTTGAGCTGCGGGCACTTCCTGCCAGTCAATTGTTGTCCATCGCTCATCCTTAGTAGGTGCAAACGACTTACTAAAAACATCCCATTCCCATTTCATTCCGTCGACGACGATAGCGTCTGGCAGACGCTTACCGACCTGTACATCGTCAATTTTCGACGCATAACGGTCAAAAACGACGTTCCATCTTCCATCTGTGAAGTGGGAGATCGTTGTGCGGCATCTCTGCATATCAGCGTCACACGAGTTGGTGTGAACGAAGCGAGTGATAATTTCACCCACGCCATCGCTATCCAAATCGACAACAGCTGTCTGGATCGCAGCGCCGACGCGATCAGCAAGGTATGACGAGAACATCACATTCACGAGTTCGCGTTCACGTGAATTCACCTGCTCCCTGAGTTCGACAGGAGCGGCGTTTGCGGTGAAGGCGATAAGCGAAGTCGCAAGTGCTAGGGATAGGTGTCTGATCATTTAAAGAGGTCTCCGATACCGGGAGTTCCAGCCGAGTTACCATTTGGCATGCTGATGGACACAGGGAAGGAGCCTGGGTTGCTACCCAAGTTGATGCCGCTGAGAATTTCTCCCGGCTTCAGGATGCTACCGCCGTTGATGCCACTTCCGCCCATGGCCTTATTAAAAATCTGGGAAGCCTGCTCACAGGCGAGATTCTTGACCATGTTGAGAATGCCGTCGAGGCTCGGTGGCTTGAAGAAGATGTCCATGCCACCGCCCTTCATCAGATTGTCGAGGCAGGTGGTGGAGGCGAATGAGCCTGGTCGCTGCGAGAAGTTCTTGGTGGCGAGATCACCGAAGGAGTCTATGTAGGCCGAGCGCTGTTGATCAAGCACGCTTTCCACTTCAGGCGCGCAGTCGTTCGCCGCCATGGCATTGCCTGCAACCGAAAGGCCAACCGTTGCAGCTACAACTGCAATCTTTATTCGCTTCGAAATACTCATATGCCACCTCCAGACTTCATTTCAAATTCATTTGCAACCTCAAAACCAGCGCCTCGAATAATTCCCAGCGTTGATGCATCGACGATGCTATGGGCTACCCTCGGCCCGAGTGATTCAACCAAAGCTCGAATGTCTGCCATAAATAGCGGAGCCACTTTTTCTGAGCCGTCTGTAGCACCGCCAGCGCTCTCTTCGTCAGTCATAAGCTGGATTGCCCGAACTACATCAGGATAGTCGCGGGCGGCGAACCAAGCAAGAAACCGAATGCGCCTTGGCCGACCAAAATCAGCGAAAATATCGGCCTTAGAGAGAACGTACTCCAGAATTTCACGGCCGTTCTTTAGGGTCTCAAGTTCACGTACAATGTCGTTATCTTGATCTGTCGGCTTTAAATCCTGTTTGCTCATGCAAGAAGCGATGTCGTCCGGTAGGAGATCAAACCATTTTTCCATCGATTCTTTATTTAACCAGCTCATACGCTTGTTCCTTGCGACATTTCGCTTGAAGATAGTTCTATTAATTGAACATCTTGCAACAGTTCCAGGCAAGCATCTAGGAGAAAGAAATGGAAAACGTAACTCCAGCATACGGAAATAGGGTCGAACAGGGTGGTATTCTCGGCGATATTTTTGGACTTCCGTTTATGGCAGCCGATCAGGTCAGAGACCTTGGCGATGCCTTGACCCAGCTGAACGAGCTGACTCCAGCTCCAGTTCCAACAAACGACGAAACATATGAGCTGACGCCTCCAGCACCTAGCCCACGTCGTTAAATTCTACGGGAAATAAGCCGATATTCCTGGCAAAAAATAAAATTCGATAATTAAGCACAAAAATCGTTGACACAGCTCGGGTTTGATTTCACCTTTAAATCATCCCGAGCAAACATTTAAGGAGCTTAATAATGTCGGATGATATCACCTCTGAAGCCCAGACCATCGCCGTTGGCCAGCTGCGCGCTTTTATCGAACGCATCGAGCGTCTTGAGGAAGAAAAGAAAACTATAGCGGATGATATTAAGGAAGTATTCGCCGAGTTGAAGGGGTCAGGCTTCGATTCAAAAATCGTAAAAACGATTATTCGTCTCCGTAAAAAGGAAGATCATGAGCGCCAGGAAGAAGAAGCTATGCTTCAGCTTTACATGGACGCACTTGGCATGAGTTAATCGAGACTTTCTATCCCATCAGTTTTACTGGTATAGTGAATGCAGGGCGGCTTGTTAACACAGGTCGCCCGTTTTCCATTGAGAAGATAGATATGCCAAGTTTAGGAGGCATTACCTCCTTCCACGGGTCGAGGCGTCCTGTGCTGACCGGAATAAAAATTCTTAGTTTAACGGGATTAAGGGCGCTTGAGTTTTTAATTCTGATGTCAGGACAATTCAACGCGATCCAATCTTGGTTTTTAAGGCCGAAAACGATTGCTGCTGTCTTCCATTTAACCCCTCCGAGAGCCTTGTTATCGGTGTCTGACCAGCAGAGAACCGGATTTTTCTCGTAAAGGCTTAGAGCAAATCGACGCGCTGCCAAAGGTGTCAGATATAGGTCACCATTTTCATATTTCGCGCCGCCACGGACAATGAGACCATTGATCCACTGGATGAGGGGATGGCTTTCCATTTGTGAAGACATTGATGACCTCGTTTTTCATTCATTTATTATTCAATGGTTGCGGTAGGGGCCGCCAGCTGTAAAGCTTTGAAGATAGATTGATTAATTGGGAGTGTCATATGACGTCCGAAGCCTCGATGATTGCGGATCTTGCGAACATTTTAACTGAGGGCTTGGATGGCTCGTTCACGGTTCTACCGGCGACTTTTTATGTTGCGATTGTTCATCCAGAGCTAGGTCTTGCCGCTGTTGTCCCCACTGACAATGAGCGCCTTGCGCAGAATGCAGCCAGCGATCTTACGACCAAGGCAGCCATGGCGGGCATCGCCTGGCCTGCAGTTCATTTTGGCATCTCCCAATCGCGGGTAGCGCCCCCATGGTTGATCCGCGCTGGTGCAGGCACCATTGTCGACATCACAACCAGCATGAAGATGTTGTCGGCCGCTCGCCCAGCCCTTGGCATGCAGGGGGCCTTGAGCGTCATCAATCAACTGGTCAGCATCAAGAAGGCTGAGGAAGAGGTCGCGCTAAAAACGACCGGAAAGCCGAAGCGGGCGTTGGACGAAAAGATGCAGAGGATGCTCAAAGTCAGCATCGAGAAGGTTCTGCAGGACCGCACAGCCTATTTGGCTGGTGTCGAGATTGATGCAGACGACTTTGCGTCTCCAAGTTTCATGCTGCCCGCATTGCTTGTATCCGCTGGGCTTAAATGGGCCATTCCTGTCGCATCAAAAAAAGGGCAGGGCGGGTTTCTGATCACGATGGAAAAAGATGACAAGGCGGTATTGGGATATACCGTTACCAAGATAAATCACTCGGCTCCGCTTCTTCTTTTCGTGCCGATGGTCGATGTTATTAGACGCTCATTCAAGAATGGCGAATGCATCATGGATGAAGTCGTTCAAGAGTTTTCGGATTATCTTGATCGGAATCAGCTTGATAACAGTGAACTTGGTGACATGGAAATAAATGCCGCGTCAAAATAAGGGATATTGAGGTTGGAGATATGACATTAAGACTGCCTAAAAGCCAAAGTAGAGATAATGGATTTGGCGCAGAAGCAGACATGATCTATCGCGAGCAGCGCGAGGAGAGATTTCGCACTAAGGTCGCGATTCAGCAGTTTCTGAACCACAATGGTCCGCTGTTCCGTGCTTTCGCGAAGGCAGGTACTTCGATCAATGAAGTTTTGGATGGGGACGTATTGCGCGTACATGCATCCAACGCCATGAAGCTGGCGGTCTTGATTGCGGCCGAGATCAACAAGAAGTCGCCTGAAGAGGTGACAGCTGCAGAAGCAAAGCCGTTCCGCACCGACGCTGCTGAATACGTCGCCGATCTTTGGCTTAGCAACAAGCCTATCGATGTCGAAAAAGCAGCAAAGGAAATGGCGTCGGCAATCAATCTGGCTGACAAGAGCTGGGATTTCGACAGCTTCAAAGATGACAAGATGTCTGATGATGCATCCTTGATGATCTCAGCCGTATCTCTGGCAGGTTCCTTGTCGAAACTGGTTGATATCTACGATTTCCGTCTTGGTAAAGAAGAGGCTCTTGGCAAGGTGGTCAACTACGTTGTGAGAACGGCATCGAAGATGGCCTTCGATATCCTTCCTGGAGAAGTTCGTGACGCTGATCGCCGGAACGTGACGCAGACGCTTTCCCGCAATCTCTGCTCGCTTATGGAAGCTTGCTATGAGCGCAAGGCAATTGAAGTTGCCTCACATCTGGAAGGAAGCAAAATGACCGAGGTCCAGAAGGCGAAGTGGCTTGCCGAAACAAAGCCAGTCGACGATGTTCTCAGGTCATTTTCCGAATGGTCGACTTGCTTCGGAGCCTTCGCGTTGGCGGCCTCTCAAGGAATGAAGTCGCAGAACACTCCCGAAAAGGACAATAAAACGGGCCTTTGATGCCTTCACAGCGTAATTAATCTGATCCACACTGATTTAAGTGAAATCTACATGGATCAGATTAATGGACGCGATATTGCTCGACCTGTCGCTGGCATATTCGACATTGGAATATCCAATTTTTGCTACATTTATGACGCTGGTTTTATTCCTGACTGGCGCAATGTTTGCTAGCTTCACTGGTCTTGTGGTGCATCGTATTGGACATCTTTCAGAAGATGACTCGATCCTTTACGCAATTTCTTTTCCACCGTCTCGATGCGAGGAATGCAGCAGGAGGTTAGGGCTGATAGACCTCATTCCGGTGATAGGTTGGGTCGTCAGGAGAGGGCGGTGTCCAGATTGTCGATACTCGGTCCCCAAAATATATCCAATCATAGAAGCCATACTGGGTGTTTGCACGGCAGCCATTCCGCTCATCGTAAGGGATTTCGATTGGTGGGTTCTAAGCCTAGTCATTTTGCTCTGGGCTGGATTTCTGATCGCCTGGATCGACTATGAGCACCATATCATCCCTGAAGAGCTGACGTGGTTCCTGCTCTTCGCTGGGCTTCTGATGACGCCTGCGGTCTTTGACGTCTATGACCGGATCATTGGCGCAGCTCTATGTGCGGCGGCGATGTGGTTCGCTATGTTCGCTATTGGCATCGTGACGAAGGAAAATACGCATGCGGGAGGCGATGTCGCCTTCGCCGCTGTTGCGGGAGCATGGATCGGTGTCCAGTTTGTGCCGTGGTATCTGCTTATCCTGAGCGCGCTCTACATCCTCCACGCCTTCCCTTTGCGCTTAAGGGGGATCAAGTGGGTGCCGATGGGGCCGTCACTTGTCTTGGCTCTCTTGATCTCAATGTTGATTTTGCTCTGCTTATTTTAATCGGCTTTTGTTAATTTCAAGGTAATTCGCTTAAAATGTTTACGTTGGATTCTTATGGAGTCAGCGGCCTATTTTTGCGCGCCTGCTGACTTCCGGAACAAGCGGAAGCAATATGGCGAAGGAAACGTATAGAGGCGAATTTGTTAGTTGGCGTGGCGAGCAGAAAAAGGGCAGGCCAGGCTTCGCGAGCGTTCGCTATGAGTCCAGCGGCCATTTGATTGATGCTGTGGCAAGCGGCCCCTTTAGTCCGCTGATGCAATCTGGTGAATGGTTCCTGGCTGAGGGAAAGGTTGTTCAGTCTGAATTCAGAGGTCAGCCACAGCTGAAGCTTTTTCTTACTTCTGTGTTGCCCGACCTGCCACTCACAGAAGTTGGTGCTATCCAGATTTTTAGGACAACCTTCAATTTTGATCGGCATGCAATATCGATAGATGCGATAAAGGAATTCGTCGCTAAGCATGGTTCAAAAGCTGCACTGAAGGTCGAAAAGAACCCTCAATTGCTTTTCGAAATGTCGAAGAACCCAACTGAGTGCGGGCCGGAGATTCTAAAAGCCTGGAATCTTCGGGTTTCTGCGCGCGAGCCTTTTCGCGTATTGGAAGCGGCTGGTGTCAGCGAAGTAGCTTTGAAGTCAATCATTCAGTTCCATCGTGACAACACAATGAATATTATCAATTCCAATCCTTACGAATTGGCGGAATTGCATAAGGTTGGATTTCTGGAAGCCGACAAGATTGGCAAATACAAGAAAATCCCTAAAAGCGACCTTCGCCGCGTTCGTTCTGCGGTGAGGGAAGCTATTTCCGGCAATCGGATTGGGAATGGCAGTACCTATTCGCCTGTGAACGAATTGCTTGATCAGCTTCCGGTGAAGGACATCGAAGATAAGGTTGCCCTTGGCGTTCTCTTTTCGGATTCGAGTCTTGATGTGACGCAAACGTCAGAAGGCTTCATCGCGCAAGATGTTGTCATGCGCAACAACGAGATGTTCATCGCCACCAAAGTCAGTGAAATGGTCGAGGCTGGTCTTAAAGCGTCGAGCGATCACATTGATGATGTGTCAGAGAAGGTGCTTTCTCAGCAGAAATACGCTGTGTTTGATGAAATTCAGAGATCAGCCGTTATGACCTCTGCCAGAGAGCGTATTGCTATTCTCACAGGCGGCCCTGGCACAGGTAAATCGACAGTGACCGAGGCTATCGCCGAGATTGCGAGCCTCACGTCTTCAGGCCCGGTTATTCTTGGTGCGCCAACAGGTAAGGCCGCTGTGAGACTTATGGAGACGACAAAAAAGAACGCTTCGACCGTCCATAGAGTTCTTGGTGCTCAGGGCGGTGCCAGTGTCTCTTTCAACTACAACCGAAACAATCAGCTCCCAGCTGGATGCACGGTTATCATCGACGAAGCGTCTATGTTGGATGTGGAGCTGACTGCGGCCTTGTTGGAAGCTATCCCATCGGACGGCAAGCTACTGCTCGTCGGCGATAAGCATCAGTTGCCAAGCGTCGGCGCTGGTTATGTTTTAGGCGATCTGATTGGAGCTGAAGGAGTCAATGGGATCAAGGTTCCGGTCTCGGAACTGAGCAAGGTCTATCGTTCTGATTCCGTGATCGCTACGAGCGCTGCAAAGATGCGCGACGGCACCTTCAGTGCGGGGTTCTTGAGCAACGTAATGCGTGACGGCATCGTTATGTATGACCTGGATGGCCAAGCGATGGCAGACAAGGTCGTCTCGATGTTCAACGACGATCAATTGGATCGTTTTCAGGTAAATCATCTTTCTGAGATTGCTATTCTCTGCCCGCAGAGAACTGGAATTTGCGGTACCAATCAACTCAATGAGATGCTGTCGAAGAAGCTGAACCCACGCGGCGCGGCAATCTTTAATGACGCAACGAAAAATGGGCCAAATGGTCCGCTGCCGAGGGTTGGAGATCGCGTCATGGTCACGAAAAACGACTATGAGCACGACATCATGAATGGCGACATCGGAACGATTAAGTCTGCATCGAACGCGAAGAGCGCTGATGGTCGCCAGACCAAGGTTGTAAAGATTGAATTTGATTCTGGAAAAACGGTCGAAATACCTGAAAGCCGAGCGAGGGAACTGATCCTTGCCTATGCTATCACGGGTCATAAATCACAGGGAAGCCAGTACAAGGTCGTGATCATGCCGATTAGCCCTGATCATGAGCGCATGCTGGATCGCACGCTGGTCTACACTGAATGGACGCGAACGAAAGAAAAGCTGGTTCTCGTCGGTAATCGCGATTTGCTGGACGCTTCGGTCAAGAAGGTGACGGCGGGAGAGAGAAAAACCAGGTTGAAGACGTTTCTGAGTGAAAAACTCAGCTACATCAACGGTGTTGAAGCGAAGAAGTCTGCGGCTTCCATTGCGGTCTCAGGGAGTGCCATGTCTCGTCCGGCAGGAGTATCGCGACCTGCACCTTTGACGAGACCAGCACCTTTGGTTCGGCCTCCGGCATTGGGGCGTCCTGCTGCGCTGGGGCGGCCGACACCTTCTCCAACATCTCCTTCACCGGGGTTATCGCGTCCAACTGGAATGAACGGACCATCGAAGCCCATCGGCATGAGTAAGCCAGCGGGAATGGGGAGGCCTGCGCCTGCAGCATCTCCAACTTCTTCGGTTGCTCAAGGCGGAATGGGGCGTCCCGCATTCCAGGGGATGGGAAGGCCTCCGGTTCCTGCAAAATCGGCCGAACCGGAAGAAGAACCGTTGCACCCAAAATTCTAATTTCGGCGATTGTCCTTTAATTCTTGACCTCGAATAGTCCTTATTCGACAATGTATTAAATGGATAATTCGTCGTAATTAGGATTGAATATGTCACTAACTAGTTTCCTTTCCAGCGTAAGGTCTGCCTCCGATAGTCTTACGAAGAAGCCATTGTCTTCATTCTGTTTTTTGGAGACCGCAGACGGTGAGGACATCCTGATTGGGAAAGATGGTTCGATGGCATCGGTCGTTCGTATCGATGGTATCCAGCGAATTATTGGCGACGAGGAACTGGATTCCATTATTCACGACATGAACCTTAAAATGTCTCCTTATTTAGGCAGAGAGGGGCATTCCATTCAGGTTTGGTTCTGCCGTGACCCAGATCTCGCTACCCAGATGGTCAAGGACCTCGTTCGTCCTAGCCGTGGAGTGGCAAAGAAGCTCGGCCTCGATTTGGACGATCTGTTCCATTCCGAAGAAACGACTTTGCCAAAGCACGTCGTTTGGGAAGGGTTTTACATGGTTCTGTGGACTCGATTGTCCATTCTGACCAAAAAGGAATCCGAGAACGCTCGCGCCGATCTGGTGCCCCCAAAGATGATGCCATCATTCGCCGACGCGCAGGATTTTACGCGTGTCAGCCGTGCCATCAAGGATCGTCATAGATCGTTCGTGCGCAATTTCGTCAGCGATCTTAGGCAAATGCAGCTTCGTGCAGCTGTCCTTGAGACGAAGGAAGCTATTAAAGTCATGAAGTGGTCGGTGTACCCAGACCTCGTCGGGGCAGATTGGAAGCCAGCTATTCCAGGTACTACTATAAATATTCGTACTCCGGAATTTTCGGACTACGATGCGTCTCATTTGATGTGGCCGCGATTGGAAGAACAGATTTTTGACCGAGAAGGGGTGCGTATATCGCCTCGAATAGTCCAGCTCGGCTCAAAATATTTTGCTGGCATGGACATGGTCATTGGACCGCAGGAAACGCAGTCCTTTGGTCATCTTCTCAATCGCATGCTTGAGGACGAATTCCCATGGCGTGTCTCCTTCATGATCGAAGGCGAGGGGCTACGGTCGATGGACGTCAAGGCATTCCTTGCGTCGGTTTTCCAGATTACGAACAGTGACAATCGCCAGATTCACGAAGCCATCAAGGCCTTGAAGGCTGAACGACAGAGCGGAACCACCGTAACGAAGTTCCGAGTTTCGTTCGCGACTTGGGCCGATGTTGGTGAAAATGGTTTGCGGACGATTGAAGAACGCGCTGCGCGACTTCAGCGTTCAGTAGAAGCGTGGGGCTATTGCCATGTTTCTCCGCTGGTCGGTGATCCGATGGCGGCAGTCATGTCTACAACCCTCGGATTGGATGTCGGTTCCACGGCCCCAGCTGGTGCAGTTCCGTTGCCTGACGTCATCGCGATGTTGCCTTGGAACCGCGACGCATCTCCTTGGAGGTATGGCTCGGTTCTGTTCAGAACTCCTGATGGCCGTCCTTGGCCGTATCATCCTGGTTCCTCGCTTCAGGACACCTTCATCGACCTGATCTTTGCTCCTCCAGGCAAGGGTAAGTCGGTTTTGATGAACACCATCAATCTGGCACTCTGTCTCTCGCCGTCGTCGACGACTGGAACGGGTGGTGCCCAGCTACCGCGTATCGCGATCATCGATATCGGCCCTTCCTCTCACGGTCTGATTTCCGTTTTGCAGGAAGCTCTGCCGCCAAATAGAAAGCACGAGGTCGCCTACAAGCGCCTTCGAATGGATCATGAGCATTCGATCAATCCATGCGACACCCAGCTTGGTTGCCGTAAACTCTTGCCTCTGGAAAAGTCGTTCCTTCTGAACTTTCTGACAACGCTTGGAACAGAGCCTGGAGCGGAACGTGCTCCAGAAGGTTTGGCGGGTATTCTCAGCGTCGCTATCGACGCCGTCTACGAGAAATACAGTGATCGTAGCCGTAAAGGATCACCGAAGCGCTACAATGCGAATGTTTCTCGTGCTGTCGACCGTGCGATCAGCAATTATGCCATCCCGTATCAGCCAGGCGTCACCAGTTGGTGGGAAATCGTTGACGAACTCTACAAAAGAGGCGACACCCATACGGCAATGTTGGCTCAACGTCATGCCGTTCCTCGCATCGAAGATTTTCAGGCTATTCTATTTGACGATCAGATCACGGACATCCATGGTTCGGCAAAGACAATGACGACCGAAAAGGTCGTTGAGGTCGCAGCTCGTATTATAAATAGCGCAATTCGTGAATATCCGATCCTGCAACGTCCGACCAATTTTGATATCGGTGAAGCTCGGGTAGTCGCGCTCGATCTTGACGAAGTGGCTCCAAAGGGTGGTGGTCCTGCCGACAAGCAGACAGCGTTGATGTATATGCTGGCGCGATTTGTTCTGGCTCGCGATTATTATCTTAATCCTGATATCATCAGCGACATTCCTGAGGACTATCGCCCTTACCATATTCCTCGTATCAGGCGTATTAAGGAAACCCCGAAGCGCATCGTTTATGACGAATTCCACCGTACTTCTAACTCGGAAGCCGTTCGCGCTCAGGTCATGATCGATATGCGCGAAGGCCGCAAGTTCGGCGTGCATATCTGCCTTGCGTCGCAGATGCTCGAAGACTTCGATAAGAACATGATTGACATGGCGACTGGGCACTGGATTTTGGGCGTCGGCACCGAACGTGCCGTCATCGAAACCCAACGGCAATTTGGCCTCAACGAGACCAGCACCGCAATCGTTCGCAGCCGCCTCAACGGCCCTCGTGAGGGCGGCGCTCCATTCCTTGCAGTCCTGAAGCTCAAGGAAGGCCATCACGAACATCTGTTGATCAATACGCTTGGGCCTACCAAAATCTGGGCATTCTCGACGACGGCTGAAGACGTTGCTCTGCGTAATCGTCTCTATGATTTGCTTGGTGCCGTTGAAGCCAGAAGGCGTCTATCTATTCGCTTTAAAAACGGTTCCGCCAAGAGTGAGGTCGAACGACGAGTCGCGGTAATGATGGAGCGCGGCGGCACATCCGAGGATGAAGCTGAATCCGGCATCATCGAGGAGCTGGTTCAGGAAATTATGGCCATGAAGATGTAACGGCATTGAAAAGGGGTGGCACAAAGGCCTCTCTTGTTAGATGCGGGCTGTACGGCTACCGTCGCAGGCACCAGCGTAGAGAAGAGACATGAAGTTCGATTTGCCTGCTGGGCGGATGCCCATTGAAGCCCCAAAGCCTTTCAAGGTCGAATATCCGTTCGGGAAGCCTGGGGATGGCTTTCGCGCCCTCGCTCGTGAAGGTAAGGCGACTTGTGTGGCTTATCATAAGGGCGTTGACCCAATTCAATTGTCGGGCATCGAGCAAGGCAATCTGTATCGCTACGGCCCAGGCGATGAACAATACGAGACGTTGAAAGCGAGCATGCAGAAAGACGGCTTCCTTGGTGGCAATGGTCAGCGGATCATCATCCATGTCGACGAGAACCGAAGCTGGGTTGCGGAAGGTAATCATCGCCTGCGAGTAGCCTTGGAGGTCGAAGTTCCAGCGGTGGAAATCGAGGTTCGATATTTAAACCGTTGCGACGAGGATTTCCTGCTTATTCCTTTCGACCACAATGATCCCGAAATTCGGGTGTATTCCGATTAATATCCAGAACGGACGATCCTTTCTTAAATTCGATAAATCCCCCCATTCCCTGTGGATATTCGGTTGACCGAAACCTATTATCAGGGACAATATCTGGGACGAATTTAGGAGAGAATTTTGGACACCATTAAAAAAATAATCCAAGCGATCCGAGAAATTGGTTTTCGGAATATAATGCTCGCTTTTGTCCTATCTGCATTTATTAGCATTAGTGGCGGGTCAGTCGTTAGCCATTATTTTGGAAACAAGGCAGGCGAGGTCACTGATGTTTCGAAGGCAGAGGCTAAAGAGGTTGGGTACAGCGAGTTTCTGAAGCTGGTCAAGGACAATAAAATCAGCACCGCGAAAATTCAGTCCAGCAAGGTTGAAGCGGTCGGAAAAGATGGTCAGAAATATAAGCTTAATCATGATCGTTGGCTATTTTCGACGTCCTTTCCGAAGGATCTTGCGGATGCTGGCGTCGATGTGACTTTTCCTGGGCCGGAAGATAAGTCTGTTGGTGAAACTATCAGCTATGTGGTTGCCATAGCCTTCCAGATCGCATTCTTGACGCTCTTGGGCTTGGTGGCCTTCGTATTCCTGCGGAGTGCGTCTGGTAGCATGTCCAACTGGCCAGAGCTTGCGAAGGAAAACACCATTCGTTTCGCAGACATTGCAGGGCAGGACGAAGCGAAGTTCGAGCTGGAAGAAATCCGTGACTTTCTGTCGAATCCAGATGCCTATGAAGCGACGGGTGCAAAGCCTCCGCGTGGTGTCTTGATGGTTGGACCTCCCGGAACTGGCAAGACCATGCTTGCACGTGCTGTGGCCAATGAAGCGGGCGTGAATTTTTTCGCTGTCACAGGGTCGGATTTTTCCGCAATGTTTGTTGGCGTCGGTCGAAACCGTGTGGCGAAGCTTTTCAAGGACGCGCGCAAGCATGCGCCTTGCATCATCTTCATCGACGAAATCGATAGCGTCGCCCGGACGCGTGGTGGCAGCTCCAGCGATGTCGGACGCGAGCAGGACACGACCCTCAACCAGCTCCTGACGGAAATGAATGGCTTCAAGCCTCGTGATGGCATCGTCGTCATTGGCGCTACAAACCGTCTTGATGTGCTTGATCCTGCGCTCACGCGTCCCGGCCGCTTCGACCGCCATGTCTTTGTGAACAACTCGGATATGGATGGTCGCAAGGCAATTCTCGAAGTCCACGTGAAAGGGAAGCCTATTGGTTCCGATGTGGATCTTATGGTCGTTGCGCGCGGCACTCCTGGCTTTTCGGGCGCTGACCTTGAGAACCTCGTCAATGAAGCCGCTATTGTCGCGGCTCGGGCCAAAAAGACGGTGATCACAGCAGCTCATTTCGAGGAAGCACGTGACAAGGTCCTTATGGGCCTGCAGCGGAAGTCGCTCATTTTGGACGATCAGGAAAAAAAGCTGATCGCGGTCCATGAAGCAGGGCACGCTGTGGTGGCCACATTGACCAAGGGGTCTGATCGTGTTCACCAGGCGACGATCATTCCGCGAGGCGCTGCGCTCGGTCTGGTCATGCGTCTGCCTGAGCGTGACCGTTTCTCGGTACCGTTGAGCAAGCTCCTTGCCGATCTTGACGTGGCAATGGCAGGACGCGCTGCTGAAGAGATTGTTCTGGGTAAGGAGAACATCACCACGGGCGCTTCAGGCGATATTGATCAGGCCACGAGTCTGGCAAGGAAAATGGTCACCGAGTGGGGTATGAGCGAAGCCATCGGCATGGTCCGTGCGGTCGACGAAAATGGTAAGCCCACGGCTGCTGCAGAACCAGAAATCCGTAAGCTGATCGATGAGGCTTATGGTCGTGCCAAGACCTTGCTGGAAACCCATCGAGACGCGCTGGATCGCTTGACGCAGGCGCTCTTGGATAAGAAGACGCTTGATGGTACGGAGGTCACAGAGATCGTGACTGGCGTGGTGAATGATACCGCAGCCTGAAGATCTCGGGCAACGGGAAGGGCGCTGGGAGTGATCTCAGCGCCCTTTTTTGAGTCTGCTTTTCAGCTCACATGCGAGGGGCGGCACTAGTCTCAAGATTGAGTTCCGCCTCAGGCTTCACTGTCTCTGCGATGGTTCGCATGTGCTCGTTGATGGTCTTGCGCTCGTCGCCCGAAGGGTAGGGATCGCCCTTGTAGTCATCGCTCGCGTAACGACCATCTTCCACCCCGTGGACGAGGTAGTCTGAGCATCCGCCTCTCTCGCGAATCTCGTCGAATACCCATGCCTCGAAGGCGCGAGCAAAGAGTTCGTTCGGACGTCTATAGTAGTCTGACGAACCACATAGTTTCTGGGCTTGGACGTAGTAATTGCTGTCGCCTTCTCCGTAATCGGTAACGCGCCCGTCGTTTATCCGGGCAATCATGTCCTCGACGTGCTTAGCTCGCGCCCTTCTGCTATCAAGCCATGGACCGACTTCCTTGAGGTACTTCTTGTTCGTTCTTTCAAGCCCATTTTCAATTATATTTTTGATCGAGGTTTCGTGTTTTTCGATCTCTTTCGAGTAATTCTGGAAGCTTGTCGTCAGCCTTTCAATTATCTCTTCTTTCGTGAGAGGGCGTTTATAGATCGACTTCATCGTGTTGCTACACGCGTCGCCAACGGCCTCGGCGCGATGCGGTATGAGTCTTTTAGGCTCGTTGCCAGGAATGTTCCACCCAGTCGCAGATGGAATGCCACCTGGTACTTGCACTGGAGTGCCCGTGCCCAGCCAGTGATCGAGCGCATGTGCGAATTCATGAGCAAGTGACCCGGCTCCAGAGAGCTTTGTCATGTTGATGACGCGCTGACCTGGTTCGTAATGGGCGGCGTATCTTCCGCTTCCACGTGCGCCGAACGCCAGGCCAAGCGTGCCATCAAGCGAGAGTGCCTTTGGTTCCCATCCCATGACTTCAGCAAGGTCCATCAATGCCTCGTAGCCGAGGTTCAGAACCTGCTGGCGCTCAGCATTTGGGAGCCAATTTCCGAACTGAACGCCACGGAAGCCGAACGTTTCCAGAAAATCCTCAGGCGTAATGTTTTGATCACCACGGTCGTAAGTAAGACCTATACGTTCTAGCCTGTCGAGGTGAGGGCGCTTTGGTTCAATCTTCTCGCCGTCCTTCTTGGCAGCGCGCTTGGTGGCATTCTCCTTTGCCCATTCCCATGCAGCATCTTCGCTTTCGAAGCCGCTCTTCAGCACCTTCTTGGAGCGCAAGAGAGTGAAGCCGCCGCCCCAGCCCCTTACGACCTTCATGTTGCGCTTCCAGTCGTTTTCCTTGGCTGGGAAACCTGCCTTGATCATATCCTCCGCTTTGACAACATCCGACCAGCCCAGAGAGAGTGGGGTGCTCCTGGTCTTGTAGATCACCCATTTTTTATTGCCGAGGCTCTTTTCCTTGGCGTGGGCTTCGTATCGCCGATAGATATCCAAAACGTCTTGGACGGTTTTGCATGCAACCGCCATGTCTCTGACAAGACCAACCAGATCTACGAAGGCTTTGCGCCCAGCCATTGGTTCAACACCGGGCCAAGCACGAGGCTGTTGAGCCATCTGGTCGCGTATGATCTTAACCAGCGCGGCCGCCTTCGGCTCCATGCCGTTTTCGACCATCTGCTCATAATCGGGCTTTGGCCAAATGTTGTCTTTCTTGACGTGGAGAACAACTTCTTCGTCCGTCATGGATTCGACGTCAGCTCGCGTCATTGCATTGATGTGCCAGTCCTTGCGGGCACCCGCAATGAATTCGCCAGCGTCTTCGATTTTGTTCGGTTTTGTGGGTTCAGACATGACTGGCTCCTCCTATCACATTCCTGGCGCTCTGTTTTGAAGTTTCAGCTGTTCAGGAGTTGGCCATGCGTAGGCGTAGGTGCCCATGAAGTCTGAGAAGACGATGACATCGAAATGCTCATCCTTCTCGTCGTTGTATCCACGGTAGTGACCGATAGGAGATGTCCTGTATCCAGGGATGATGTTCCCCCCTTCAAAAGGTGCGTCTTGTGAGACCAGATCGGCATGCTCTTCGATAAACATAGCCAGAGGTTGACCTGCAGGCAGTTGCAGGCACGAGACACGTTCGATGGGGAAGCCGTCCAGAAGGTTTTCCATATAAGAGCCGAATAGCGCGCGAATTTGTTCGACCATGAACCGAGGATTCTCTCTGATTTCGAACCATCTTCCTTCATGATGGTCGGAATAGAGGTCCTTGAGGCCAAGGCTCTCGTAAGTCGGCGCGTTTTTGGCATTAATTTTGGCCATGAGATCCATAAAGGATAAGCCGTCACGAAGATCGCTCGATACAATGTCAAACATGCCAACATTGTATTTGTCTTCGACCTTGTCTGAGTCGCGCATTTGCTGGGCCGTCATGCCGATATCGATTATGTGCATCTCGGCACCTGAGACGCCGTGGCAGGCAGCATATTGGTCATTCAAAGTCTGCATGAATGAGCAGAGCGACCTACCGTCGTCGGTGACGCGAATAGCGGATTTTTGGAATTCCTCCAGCGGCATTGGACGGGAGCCGCCCTCGATGTTAACGACTTTCTTTTCGAAGTCGATGGAATAACGGATCGGTTCATTGCGGAACGGGTCACGAACCGCCCACATCCCGATGCCTTCTTCGTTTTCTGGAACTACGCAAATCGCGTTATTCAGCTGCTCATCTGAATATTGAACAATGTCGCCCTCCACATATGAGCCTTCCCAGTCTCCGTTGGGCTTTTGACGTAAAACGACGAGGTCGGAGAAAACGAATTTGGAGCATCCAGCGAAATTCATGATAGTGCCAATCTGCTATCTGTTTATTTCGATAATGCTTGCTCGTGTGGTAGCTTTTCACAAGGAATTCTATGCGTGAAATTCACTCCGTGATGTGATAAAAAGGCTTGCTCGAATTAAAGGAAGTTGAGAATGACAGAAATTACTGCTTGGCGTCTTTATCTTGACGACGATGCTGACGATGCACGCAGGCCGGATATCTCGGTCGAGAATCCTGGCTGGCGAATGCGAGCAGGACTGCCGAAGAACCCGCCATTCTTGCAGCATCTTGGAGACTGGGTGATTGCGAAGAATTATCAGGAAGCCATCGAAGCAATCAACGCATTGGGCTTTCCATCCTTCGTTTCATTCGACCACGACATCGCGAGCAAGGAAACGGGTGTTGATGTCGCCAAGTTTTTGATCAATATCGATCTTGATACTGGTGCGATGCCTGAAGATTTTGCCTTTGAGGTTCATTCGGCAAATCCTGTCGGACGCCGAAACATCATCATGTTGCTTGAAGGTTACCTAGCACAGAAGGAATGGCCTTCGAGTTCGCCTAAGTGAAAACCGTTCCTATTCAGGGGCGGTCACCGGAGTGGCTGGGACTTCCTTGTTTTCCTTCGAAGATGTGGCACATAGAGCCATCGTGCCAATCACAATTAGCATGCCTATCGAGGCCTTAATCGCTATGATCCAGGTGTCCGCAGCTTTTTGCTTCGGGGAATCGTCAAACATTTTTTCTCGTTTCATATTTAAAAACGGTGCGCCGTGCACGCTTTTTCCCATTCTATAGCAGATTGGATAATTTCCTCAATATTTGAATATTGCGGTTTCCACCTAAGTTCGCTTTCCGCAAGAGTGGTATCCGCAACAATTATGGCTGGATCGCCCTCGCGCCTTTCTCCTTCAATAATTTTGAAGTTATTCCCTCCAATTCTGCGGGCAATTTCCACAACTTCTCTTACCGAGGTGCCAACTCCTGATCCGAGATTAATAGTGATTGATGACTTACCTTCCTGAAGGCGCTGGAGCGCGAGGATGTGTCCATGGGCGGCATCTGTGACGTGAATGTAGTCACGGACGCAGGTGCCGTCAGTCGTCTCATAGTCGAAACCGTTGATCTGGATGCTGTCGGTGATCCCGATCCCTGCCATGGCTGCAAGCTTCACAAGGTGGGTAGGGCTGTCAGGCCATTGGGGCACACGTTGCTCCTTGTCCACACCAGCGACGTTGAAGCATCGGACGATAGCGTAGGTGAAGTTGTATCTCTTCTGTGCGTCGGCCAGAATGGCTTCGAATGAGGCTTTGGAATCGCCGTACGGCGTGTTTGGAGCCAGTGGATGGTCTTCCCGAACTCTGTCTGTCTTTGGTTCTCCGTACACCGCTGAAACGGAAGAAAAGACGAACCTGCAGACTCCAGCCTGGAGTGCGGCTTCGAGCAGTGCCTGCGATTTGACGGTATTGGTTAGGTAGGTCTGCTCAGGGTTGGCGATGGAGTAGGGGACTGAAGTCACGGCGGCCAGATGGATGACGGCCTTGATGTCGTGCGCTTCGATGATCCGGGTCACAAACCCGGTGTCTCCTATGTCGCCCATATAGAGCATTACGTCGTTATCAAGGGCTGATCTGCGGCCTACAGATAAATCATCCAGGATCACTACTTCTTGTCCTGAATTGATGAGTTCAAGAACCACATGACTGCCGATATACCCTGCTCCGCCCGTCACAAGAATAGTCATTGAATCACCGTATTTTTCAATTTGTTACAAACGTAATATGTCCGCAACGATTACGCCACTAATTTATTTCGCATTGAGGTTCTGGATTCCATCTTGACCTTGTATTATTGAAAATATCTTGGAACAAAAATATCTGCGCATCGCTAAATCGGCCGAAACAGACGGATCGATGATTGAATATTTTCGGGATGTGAAATAAGGAGCGCAGATATTTTTTGATAGGATCAGGAGCGTCACATGGTCAAGCCACGCTCAGGCGTGATGTCTTCAACGAATGATTTGAAACTTTGATCTACAAAGCCATGCACCGACGCAATGTCGTTCGCCCGTGCGCCTGCAGCCACCATGTTCGAAATCGTCGGTGACAGTTCGATTTCGCCTTCAAATCGCAAGGGATCGCCACTCCCATTGATGAAGTCATGAAGACCAAGAATGCCGCCTGTTACCTTGATTGGCGTGTTCCAATCCCTATGAACGATCTCCTCAATGGGCATGCTGAAGGACACCAGAGGGGTGAAGCCGAACGGGCAATTATCGATGGCGTAAACCAGATCCTCGACGTCGACTAGCGACGGCCTGGTGTCGTCGGCTTCCTGTTGGACCGTCTCCCATATCTGTTTTCGCTCGATTTCGAATGTGAATGCGTCGTCATCCAGTTCTCCACCGAGATCGAGATCATGAATTTCGAGAACGGCGGACTTCCATTCGTCAGTCGATATGTTGGTCAGTTTCAGGAACTCCAGAAACGCCCCGCTTGGCTTGATCGTCGTCGAGCTGCTCCGTTCTGACCAGAATGCTGTACATACCTCGGTTGGATCTGTCTGACCATCGGGCAGGGGCACATACGCGCAAATGGTGGTGATGCCTCTGACCGCATCAATCGGTCGACTGAGGTCGTGGGACCTGCCTGCTTCGATGGTGGCGTCGGAAATTGCCTCCGATGTCACCTCAGAAATCTCGTTGATGGATTTTTCTGGATGAAGCCGACGAAGAATGTCGACCATTGCGTCATTGACGAGATGAAAGGCTCGGCTGTTTTTTATCTCTGCCTTCCACTCAGCTCGTAATTCCTCCGACACGGTTGTGGGCTTAATATGGGACAGCGCTTTCTCTTTGTCGGCGGTTTTAAAGAGAGTGGATGCAACCTGATTGGCGAGCGATTTGCTAAACTGGCTTCTGTCATTCTGGAATGCGGCCGCGAAATGCTTCTTGGATGCTTCAATCAAGATGTCTTGAACTGCAGGCGAAGATAGGCAGATAGCAATATCGTTTTCGAAAATACGGGGAGTATTTCGAAATGAATCCAGATGAAAACTCGGCTTCCTAATGCGCATTATAGATATCCAAAAGAGCAGCGATCCTTGTTTAAAATCACTGCTCTTCAAGAAAGTTTCAAATAGTGGGCAGCAGTGCGTCTTCTTCGGTGTTTTCCTGATTAACGGAGTAGGCCTCAAAGACTGCTTCACCGTAGTTCTTGATGACCATTTCGTTCATGAACGCGACGTCTGCTTCTTCGGGTAGCGACGAATTTTCAGACGCTTCTTCCACCTTATAGAGAAGGTCTTCAATTTCGTTCCCGACGACATCGGGGTCCACCTTGCCCTGTTTCACTGCAAGCAGATAAGCCGCTTCTGGACGCGGAAAGGTGATGAAGGATTTCTCGAATAGTTCGAGAGCTTCGTAGCCAATGCGCAATGCGTGGCTGAGAGCCTTCCAGTCCTTACCCTGGCCTTCCTGAGCCATGCGAGCACGGCGACCGTAGTTTTGAACGACGTTATCGCAGATATCCTTTGCGTCCTTCAATTCGATGGTCGCCGCAGCAAGCTTGTTTGAGATCTTCAGATGGCTCAATTCCTTGCCGTCGACGGTCTTTCGGAACACTTCCGACACGTGAGGTGATTTCACTTCAGCGACGATCATATGGAGATAGGCACCGAGCACCTTGCGTGGTCCCTCTTCCTTTACCAGTCGGTCAAGGATGACCTGCACCTTTTGGGCCGCGTCCAGACGCTCGCCCTTGAGACCGTGAGACGTGGCCTGTTGACGGCAATAGCCAAGAAACTTCTGAGACTTGCGCGAGATAAGCAGGTCAGAATTGGCTTGCAGCTCACGCCAAACCGGATGGGTGTCGCCAATATGGAACTGATCGGGCGCAAACAGGATTTCGAGCGCCATCGGCTGCCCAGTTGTCAGCAATTGCATGTAGCGCAGAAGATCGTGTCTTTCGTCATCGACATCATCCTTTGTGTTTGCGCGCGAGTCATCAGCGCCAACGGCCTTCGACCAATTGACCTTGCCCAGAAGAATTTGTTCGACGCTCGGCTGCACTACCGACTTGATGTCCATATCGGACGTCTCGGTGTTGGTTCCGAACAAATGCGATCCATGGGTGACTCTAACCAAAAATTTCTGCGGCACGATAAACTCCTAACGATGCCCGCAATAAATCAAAAAACAAAGAAAATGTAAATCTACATAATTCGGATTCTTGCAAATGCCAATATTCCTCCGATTAATGTCGGCCTTTGTTGAGGGCGGAATTGGGAAAAAATAAATATTGATGCGCCCGCTATCATCTGATATTCAGGGCCTAGCAACCAAGGAATTGTCATGTTGAACCCTTTGAAGATTTTTGTGTTGAGGCGAAGACGACGTTGAGCATCCGCTCCGCCGTTCGGATTCACGCATCTATTTATCAAAGGAAAACATCATGAACTTCTTACAGCTTGCGGCTGCTCCAATTGCAGTTGCCTTTTCCAAATGTGCTTCAGTAGCGATTACCCCGGTTCTCAAGCCCAACCGTACTCCTGGCTTCGACTATCAGTGCAATGACGTCATGTCAGTTGCAGCATCTGCTGGCATGAAGCCGCGTGAGCTGGCGGACCTCATCGTGAGCGAGATCAAGTCTGATCCGATGTTTGCTGACGTATCAGTTGGTGGCCCAGGCTTCATCAATCTGAAGCTGGCATCCTGGTTCGTTGAGAAGCAGGTACTTAACATGCGGGCATCAGTCGACCTTGGTATTGAGAAGGTCTCGCCTGATCAGCTGGTTGTCATCGACTTCGGTGGCCCAAACGTCGCCAAGCCTCTTCACGTCGGTCATCTGCGGTCGTTCGTTATTGGCGAAAGCCTGCGGCGGATTCTGAAAGCGGTTGGCTATGACGTGGTATCAGACATCCACTGGGGCGACTGGGGTCTGCAGATGGGGATGCTTCTGCATCAGATCAGTCAGCAGTACCCGGACGATTGGGCGGCTGAAGCTGTTCCCGAATTTGACGTCCATGTGCTCGAAGAAATGTACCGGATTGCCAGCAAGGCGGCCAAGGAGGACGGGGCGGTTCTGGCAAGCGCCCGGAACCTCACTCAAAAACTTCAAGCTGGCGACCCCTATCTGCTGGCAGTCTGGAAGGAGATGCGGGAAGTCTCGCTGTCTTCGATCTCTGGCGACATCACAAAGCTTCAGGCTCACTTCGATCTGATGCTAGGCGAGTCGGATGTGAATGATGCGTTGCCAGCCATGCTTGCAGAGCTGGAGGCAAAGGGACTGTCGCGGGTTAGCGATGGTGCGCTAGTCGTTGATGTCGCTGAAGGCCAGCCGCCACTGATCGTGCAGAAGTCCGATGGCGCAGCCCTCTATGGGGCAACCGATCTAGCGACTGTCGTGCAGCGTACTAAAGGGATGGGCGCGTCGAAGATTCTCTATGTCGTCGACCAACGGCAGGAACAGCATTTGCAGTCGGTTTTCGAAGTGGCGCGGAAGGCGGGCTTTGATCATGGAGCCGAATTGGCGCACGTCGCCTTTGGAACCGTTAATGGCAAGGACGGCAAGCCATTCAAGACGCGCGATGGCGGAGTTGCAAAGCTGACCGATCTGCTTGCTTCTACCGTTGAGCAGGCGAAGGCTCGTGTCAGCGACGGCAATCAGGAGATTGCGGAGAAGATCGCCATTGGTGCCCTGAAGTTCGCCGATCTGTCGACTGATCGTATCTCGGGCTACATCTTTGATCCTGAGCGGATGACCGCGCCTGAAGGAAAGACGGGGCCGTACCTCCAGTATGCGTGCGCTCGTATCCGCAGTGTCGTAGCCAAGGCGGCTACTCTGCCATCGGCAGGCAACACAGGAGAGATTAATGTCGAGCACGAAGCCGAGCGGCAATTGTTGCTGACCTGCGTTGGCTTTCCAATGGCGGTTCAGGCGGCCTCAGACCGTTATCAGCCGAAAGAGGTTGCTGAGTTTGCATTCTCGGTCGCCCAGGCGTTCAGCCGCTTCTACTCCGAATGCCAGGTCGTATTCGACGGGAAGGTCAACGCATCGCGGTTGGCGATCTGCCAGTTTGTAGAGGTCGTCTTGTCCGAATGCCTTTATCTGCTCGGCATCGAAGTTCCTGAGCGAATGTGAAGTTGAACTCTGAATTTCACTGAAACTGGCTATTTCACTGGTTGGTGAAAATGGTGGTTTCAGTGAAATTTCCACCTATCACCAGAAACTAAAAACCCCAGCTCTCAAGGTGCTGGGGTTTGGGACTTATCCGGCTCCTCGTAGCTCGCGCCATTGGATGGAGTTGATGCCCGTGAATTATTGTGCGCTGGTTCAGCTTAGGCGTCAATTGCTTTACAGGCCCCCGATTTAATCCGTAGTTTAATGGCAATATCCCTCCAATTATAATTGAAAAACACATTTTCAGGGTTCTGGGCGGCTAAAAATGTTGGTGGTTGCTTGCTGGCCATGGTGAGAAGATCGACTTTGCAGAATTCCGGAGAATGAAATGACCCAAAATACATCTGAAAATATACTGGACGCCGCCCTTGTCGTGATCGGCAAAGACGCCACCGTCTGTATTCTTGACCTGCCAGAACGACTTCGCGGAACGAAATTCGAGAATGTCGGATTCGATGACGACGGATTTTTCCTTACTAGCGCTGATGGAGACAGATACGGCGTAAAAGACGGGATGTCGGCGGAGGATTACGAGCAATCGTGTTCGACTGGCCCATTTATGCTGCGCGAATTCGTTGGAGGCGAAATTCAGGCTGAGGAATACCAGGTTGACGCACTTCCTCGCACGCTTGGCATGAGTTTTGGAGCATAAGAGATGAAAGAAGGTGAGGTCATTGTAGGAACCGTTCGCGCCAAGCGGGATGACGATCAATACGTCGTTGTTCAGCGCGATGGTACTGTGCTCGATGTCACCTTCAAGGGCGATATCAAGCCTGCGATGGGCGGGGATGTTGTTGGACGTCTCCACTTTGACGATTTTGGCAAAGCTGAGATGCATCTGCGTGAGAGCGTTCTGGACGTGATCATGGAAGGCTCTCACCGCATCATAATGATGGGTAGCCGTACCGACATTACTGCACGCATGCTCGCCAAGCTTTTGGCTCGTTCGAAATCCGCAGTCGTTTCTCCTGGGACGGGGGTGTCGATTGAGCGTGCTCCAGTCAGTGAGGACGACCATTTGAATTGGGCGCTTGGGGCCTTCACGGACGAGGCGGCCCGCCGAGGTGTTGCATTGAACGTCATTGACGTTCAGGCGGTCGCTCGTTCCAATTGGGAAACATCATCGCTTCGTGACAGCTCGTTGCCTGCAGACGTGGAAGGCTCAATCAGAAGCTTGAATGACCTGACCGTCCTCCTGCGTGCTGGTTTCAAACCTTATTGCAGCCGCGTGACGGAAGAGATCACTGGCAACAAGGAAATCTCGCTGAATTTCATTCTGCCATACTCCCCGTTTGTGGGGCCTTCGGCCTATGGACGTGAAATCGCATCAATGGGCAGTCGAGCATTCCCACTGGTGAGTATGGACCTCGATGAGACGCGCAAGTTTTGCGCAGCCCGCACCATTGCACTCGGCCTGGCTCACAACTGTCTTGGTGCCTCTGAAGGACTGCAGGCGGACGTAGAAAGCTCTCCTCGTGCCCGCCATATCGCTGCTTGCTTTGCAGATGCAACGGCTGCGCTTTTGTTCCTTCGTGATGGTGGTCGAAGCACCGTTATCGCGGAGATGGCCGATCTCAAGGAGGCTTCACTGCACTACGGCCAGAGCCGTTTCCATACGACACCTGGCACGCTCAAGGACGGTGTGCTCGCACAGGCGACGCATAAGGCTTTGCGCGCGGCTTTTGCGGCTGACGTCCCGCATGATGCATCAATGAGAGACATCATCACGGTTGCGACAAAGATCGCAAAGAAGGTGGCGTTGCCTGCTAGCCGTTTTGGCTCTGAAGATGGGCGTGATGTCGCTAACGAACGCGAGATGAAGTCCGCAGCGCTCGTGGCCAAGAACATCGGCATCAGCTTTGCGAGCATGGACCCTGATCAGAGGCAGGCAGTCGAAGATCGGTATCGCTTTGAAATCCAGCAGTTGGTGAGTGAGTTCTCGTTGAATGAAAATGCCAGTGCCCGTTTGGCTCTCTATGAGGGTTATAACGTCCCTGACGACCTCAAGGGCGTATTCGATGAAGAGGCAGGGCATTTATATGCGCTGTCGAACACGGCCAATGAGGTGACGAAGAAATCTGTCATAGACAGAGATCGATTAGCTACTCGCATTAAGGGAAGGCATGCATCCGATCTGGAAAATGATTTTGTCCAGTTTGGAGAGTCGTTGCCTTCACCTCGTCTCTAGGGTCTCGGAGCCGCAGTAGGCTCGATGACGCCCTCGCGAATGAGCGTATTGGGGCGATAACGCCAAGCGCTGTATGACAGGCAATGGAACGGCTCTCTATAAAGGGCCGGATTTTTCTCCAGCATCTCTCTCTTCAGCTTGCGATGCTCTGCGTAATGAGCGCTGGCGTTTTCCACGGACATCCAGGCGGCTTTCAATTTACCGCCACGTTCAAGGTAGTCGTCGATCATATCCAGCAGGAAGAGATTGGGAGCCGACTCTTTGCGGATCTTAAGGAGATACCGTACAGCCGCCGCTTCATTCCCTTCGCCAAGTCGATCAGCGATGATAGCCAGCGCCAAGGCGGTTGAACGAGCTACACCTGCCTTGCAATGAACCAGGAGCTTTCCACCAGCATGTTCGCGTCCGAAGCTGATGGCGGCTTCAACGTGCTGTATAGCGGGCATCGCGACCGTGCTTTGATAAGTGTCCACATCCTCAAACATCAGCACCAATTGGTCAGGATGCGGCTTCTTGTGAAAGCGAAGACCGTTGCGGAATAATGGGTCTTCAATAGTAAGAACCGCGTCAAATCTTCTTTTGGCGCGAGTTGCGCCTGAAAGAGATGTCACAGAGATGTTTAAATCCAGATCGTCAGTCATTATATTGGCCTTCCGTATTGAGGGCCAATTTTAATGTAATAGCTGAATATAATTCAATGCTTTAATCTTGCAGATAGGGTTCGGAGCTAAAAAGTTCCCAAAACTTCCACCATTCATCGATGGTCATGCGGCCTGCAAATGCCGCTTTGTGAACTCTTCCCTCTGGGGTGTCGTCCGTCGTGTAGCCTGTTATGTAGAACGTATACCAGAAGGGGGTCTTTTCGGGATACTGTTGTTCTACCTCGGCCAACAGTTCCAACGCCTGCTCTCTTGGGTCTTTAGCAGGAGCAGGAGGATAGATCGGTTGCAGGCCTTCAGCCTTCATGGCCTCCAAAACCTGATCCGTCACCACCTCTTCTCCTCCGCCGAAGAGGAAATCGAGTGTGTTTTCGTTCTTTCCTCTCAGATGGGCAACTACGTCCGCTGCCATGGACCATGAGGACAAAATCTCGGCCGTCCGCTTTTTGGTGTCGTGCCATCCGACGTTGCAGAGTGCTCCATATAGCTGTTCGGCAAATGATCGTGTCTGGGCCGCTTCTTTTAGGCGTGCGGAGGATAGGATCGTGTCTGGGAGGCTTGGCTTCTGCCAGGTCCTATAGGAGGTTTCTTGCTCTGCTGGTTGGAACGAGATTTCAGAGCCGAAAATTTTCAGTCTTCCGACTGTGTAGCTTCCGTCTTTGTTTTTTATTCGCCAGAGGCGGCCGAACAAATCAGCAGGAGTAACTTCTTCGATACGTTCGTTGTTTGGGAGGAGAACGTTATAAGCCTCCACCATATGGCCTGCGATCCAAAGAGCAGTCGCCTTGCCATGAGATGAAGACCAGAAAAGCTCTCCATCCCAGCGCAAGACGCCGTTCAATTCCACGAATTGTCCCCTTGGCAAATTACCATAGGGGATTGTCTTCATGGACCTGCTTTTGAAAGGGTGCATTCGGGACCTGGCGGCTTGAGCTGCAGAGTACGATGAGATGTGTTTATCTCATTCGGTCCCGAATGCAATATAGATGGTGTCCTATTTAAGCGACACGCAGGGTAGCGTTACCTTCCTTTCGGGCGACGATCATTTCGTGGATACCGCTTTCGATGAACAAAGCTTCGATTGCGTACTCTGCCATGTAATCGATGCCGAATTCTTCCGTGCGAGCGACAACATCTTCCCATTCCATCTTCGTGTACTGGCAGAAAGCCTCACGAAACTGCTCCCAGCGCGGAGCCGTGAAAGCGCCGATGTCGTCCTCGGAGTCCATTGCCTCGGTGAGAATGCTGGTTGCAAAGCCCTGCAGAACGAGAGGAACCCAGATCATCGCGGCGAAGGGCTTTTCCAGGTCGCTTCGAGAGACGTAGCTCGGGTTGAAAAGAACCGTGGGGCCATCAAAATCAGCGAAGGTCTGGAAGGGGAGAGCGTCGTCAGCATAATTCTCTTCGAAGCTGATGAAAGTCCAGCCATGGAAGAAGGAAGGATTGAGGTTGGAGGCCGGGGTCAGGGTGGTGATGTTGGTGGTGGTCATTTGAGCTTCTCCTGTAATTCGGCGGTTCGTGCCGCGCTTGTTGATGAAGCTTTTAGACCATGTGCCAATTCCAAAAACAAATGCGCAAACGGCCAGGATATAAGTGAAAATCGGGCTATCCCAGAAGGGATAAGCCTGACTGGAATTCAATCCAATCAGGCTAATTACTCAAATTGCTTGGAATTATTTAACTTCGCTTCCATACACAGGAACCGAGGGGGTCAACAACAGCAAAATGCAGGAATTTTGAACCTTCTTTTTCCAGTTCATTCCTTCTGTCATCGCACCAATCCGAAATTCGGTTGAGATCGGAGTTGAATGGAAAGAATGCGATGCGCCGCAATCCGTCGATGGAGTAGAGAAGGCCCCATTCCTGATTTGAGCAGCACGCCATGGGAAGGAGCTTGTCCTCGTCTTCATCCCATACGGGTGTGAGACCAGTTGCCGTCTGGATTGCTTTAATCTGATCTGCCGGAGGCGTAGACGGGCTGTCTGCCTGCGCAAACATCGACTGGATGGCTTCGTTCCAGCTCGGCCTGGCCTGCTTTGCCGACGCTTTATCGATTCGTTTGATGGCGATGGTCGCTTCGTCTTCGATGGAAGACATCGCAATTAGAATGACGGACAGCATATTTTGCAGCTCGCCCTTCTTGGAACTGGTAGCGTATGCAGCCTTCTTGTTTGCCTCTGAGCCGATCTTGTACAGCTTCTCAAAAGTAGCGTGCTCTCTTGGAAAGTCGTTGATTTTGATTTTCTTCTGAGCGGCGATGACATCATCAATCACTTTCCGCAGAGTTGCACCGTTTGCGAGAACCAGATTGCTGAGCACCTCTTTCGTCTTCTGGCCCTTTTCAGGTGCGACACGGTCAGAAGAATTCAAACGCACTTGTTCGAGTGCGGAACGGATGAAATTTATATCTGTGGCCATAAGAAAACCTCTCCACGCCATTAGCGTTGTTGCCCAACAAATATTTAAAAAGAAGAATAGTCAACTATCTTTGTTGTGGAATACATGAAAGAGAGGGGCATTTCGCCCCTTTCTTTTTGGCAAAATTACTCTTCACCGACCAGTTTAAACCATTCTTCTTCGTCGATGACCTTCACTCCGAGATCGGTAGCTTTCTTCAGTTTGCTACCTGCACCAGGTCCTGCGACCAGGATGTCGGTCTTTGCAGAGACGGACGATCCAACCTTTGCACCATAGCGCTCTGCCATTTCTTTGGCGCTGTCGCGTGTGAGGCGAACGAGCGATCCGGTAAAGACGACTGTCAGCCCCGTAATCGAAGAACTGATTGTCTCAACGGGCCTGGAGGCTTCGACGTTGAGGTGCTTCACCAGATTGTCAGCCATGGCTGCAGTTTCGGCACCTGCAAAGAACTTCGCCAGCGATTCAACTACTGCCGTGCCGATATCGTTGAGTTCGGTCAGTTCAGCGATAGCCTTCTGATCGCCATCAGCTACGGCTTGAGCGTTGGCACGGAACTGCTCCCAGTCACCATAGTGACGAGCGAGCGCCTTTGAGGTGCTCTGTCCTACATGACGGATGCCGAGCGCATAGATGACACGCTGCAAGGGGATTGTCCGCTTGGCTTCGATGGCCTCGAAGAGCTTCTTCACGGATGTCTTGCCATAGCCTTCACGGTTCTCCAGCTTCTGCAGGCTTTCGGTATTACGTGTAGCGAGGGTGAAGATGTCCTCAGGCGTGTTGATAGGCAGCGCGTCGTCATTGAAGAAGGCTTCGATCTGCTTGTCGCCGAGGCCTTCAATGTCAAACGCATCACGCGAAACGAAGAATTTGAGATGCTCCTTGCGCTGGGACGGGCAGATAAAGTCGCCTGAGCAACGACGAACTGCGCTCTCTTCACCGGTTGCGGTGATTTCCGTCACAACAGCTGTCTGAAGTTTGCATGGACAAACGGTCGGGAACGAGAAGGGAACAGCGTTCTCTGGGCTGGAAGCAACCGAAACGAGCTGCGGCACGACGTCGCCTGCACGCTGAACAACGACACGATCACCGATCTTGAGGCCAAGGCGGGCGATTTCGTCGGCATTGTGTAGCGTTGTGTTGGAGACGACGACACCACCGACGTTGACAGGCTCCAGACGGGCAACAGGGGTAAGAGCGCCCGTACGGCCGACCTGAATGTCGATGCCGAGAAGGGTGGTGATTGCCTGTTCGGCTGGGAACTTGTGGGCAATTGCCCAACGCGGCGAGCGAGATACAAAGCCGAGGCGTTTCTGTGTGGCAAGGTCATCGACCTTGTAGACAACGCCGTCAATGTCGTAGGGCAGGCTGGCTCGTTCGAGTCCGATCTTGTTGAAATGTTCGATGATTTCCTGTGGATTGTCAGTGGAAATCATCAGAGGATTCACTTTGAATCCCCAGGTTGCGAACAGGTTGACCACAGCCGACTGTGCATCTGCCACCTGCTCGGATAGTTCACCCCAGGCGTATGCAAAGAAGCTCAGATTACGCTCGCGCGTGACATTGGCATTGAGCTGGCGAAGCGATCCAGCTGCCGCATTGCGCGGATTGGCATAGAGGTCGCGATTGGCTTTAGCGGCCGCTTCATTGAGTGCAAGGAAATCGCTCTTGGCCATATAGACCTCGCCACGAACCTCGACGATGGCGGGTACACCAGCAGGAAGCTTGTGAGGGATATCCTTGATCATCTTGGCGTTGGCGGTGACGTCTTCACCGATTGTTCCGTCGCCACGGGTTGCTGCGTAAGCCAGGTCGCCATTTTCGTAGCGGATAGAAAGGGAGAGGCCGTCGATCTTCGGTTCTGCCGTCCAACGTAGTGCAGTGTCATCAGAAATGTTCAGCTGACGGCGAACGCGAGCCATGAAGTCGTAGACGTCTTCTTCGGTGAAGGCGTTGTCCAGCGAAAGCATCGGACGGGCGTGGGTAATGTTGCGGAATTTGCCGGAAGGCTGTGCACCAACAGCGTCTGTGGGAGAGCCAGGGAGTTTGAGATGAGGAAACTTCGTCTCAATCGCGATGTTGCGACGCTTGAAAGCATCATACTCGGCATCCGAAATCTTAGGAGCGTCGTTTGTGTGGTAGGCGATATTGTGAGCGGCCAATTCTGCGGCCAGCCGCTTCAATTCTTGTCCGGCCTGCTCTTCAGTGAGTGCATCGATGGCGATTTGAGCTGTCATGAATTTCCTCTTGTTTGAAGCGCTGCAAAATTGGGCTGGGAAGTCCCAAACACCTATTCTATTAGCGCTGAAATTGCTTTGTAGGTAACATTTTTCTGCATGTTTATCCATCATTTTATTGTGGATTCAAACATTTTTGTTTATCGCAAAATATAAGAGGCGCAAAATGCGCCTCCTTCACTTTTATTGATCAATTGCGATCTATGAAGTTGCTGCTGCCTTGATAAATCCGCTGAAAAGGGGATGGGGGGCGAATGGGCGAGATTTCAATTCTGGATGATATTGAACCGCCACAAACCAAGGATGGTCCTTTCGTTCGACCGCTTCGACATATTTTCCGTCTTCAGCGAATCCGGTCACGAACAGGCCAGCATTCTCCAGTTCCTTGAGATAGGCCTGGTTGAAAGCATAGCGATGGCGATGTCGCTCTGATATGATTTCGTTGCCGTAGATGTCTGCGACTTTGCTACCTTCTTCGAGGTGGACGTCAGCAGCGCCAAGTCGCAGAGAGGCCTTCGATGGTTTTTTCGTTCCTTTTGGCTCTTTGAATCTGCTGTCGATCTTTCCAATGGCATGGATGACCGGAAACTCGGTCGAGCCGAATTCCTCAGACGAAGCGTCAACAATACCTGCGCTTCGCAGCGCTTCGAGGCAGGCAAATTGAAGCCCAAAACAAATGCCAAGGAAGGGGACGCCAAGTTCGCGCGCCAGCTTGATTGCCGCAATCTTGCCTTCCTTGCCCCGAGATCCGAATCCGCCGGGAACAAGAATCCCGTCGACCTCACCGATACGGTTGACGCCAACCTTTTCGATTTCTTCTGGATCGACCCAGTGGATGGTTGTTTTAAGGCGATTGGCTATGCCGCCATGGATGAGAGCTTCATTGAGGGATTTGTAGGCGTCCTTGAGTGTGGGCTTTCCGATCACCGCGATAGTGATGTCGGCCCGAGGATTATGGATGCGATTCGAAATGTCTTTCCACGTGTCGACCTTCAATTGAGGTGCGGGATCAATGCCGAATGCGGCCAGCACTTCTCGATCAAGGCCTGCATGGCTGTAGCTCAGTGGGATATCGTAAATGCTGGAAACGTCGAGCGCTTCGATAACGGCGCTATCGCGGACGTTGCAGAAGGTCGCCAGTTTGCGGCGTTCATCTTCATCAATGCGGCGGTCGGAGCGCACCAGCAGGATATCTGGCGAGACGCCCAGGGAACGCAATTCCTTGACTGAATGTTGGGTGGGCTTCGTTTTCAGCTCACCTGCAGAAGCGATATAGGGCAACAGTGTAAGGTGGATGTAAATTGCATCGCTTCTGGGTAGGTCATTTTTAAGCTGGCGAATGCTCTCGATGAAAGGCATCGCTTCGATGTCGCCCACCGTCCCACCGATTTCGCAGATTACGAAATCAAACCCCTCGTTGTTGGACAAGATGAATTCCTTGATCTCGTTCGTGACATGAGGAATCACCTGGACGGTAGAACCGTTGTAATCACCGCGCCGTTCTTTTTCGATGATCTGCTGATAGATGCGTCCAGACGTTGTGCTGTTGGCGCGTGACGCCGAGCGCCCTGTGAAACGCTCATAATGACCGAGGTCGAGGTCGGTTTCGCAACCATCGTCAGTTACAAACACTTCGCCATGCTCTGATGACGACATCATTCCTGCATCGAAATTGAGATAGGGGTCCAGTTTCTTGACTTGCGCGGAATATCCGCGAGCTTGAAGAAGGGCTGCCAATGCGGCCGATGCGATACCTTTACCGAGCGAAGACACAACGCCACCCGTAACAAATGCATACTTAGTCATGAATTGGCTTTCTTATACTGACCTAATAAAAAATGGTCGGCCATTAGGCAGAAAACCGCAACACCAAATCCTTGAAAAAATCGCCTATTTATGAAGGCAAATTTTCAACTGCTCGAAGCAGTCCGAGGCACTTGATGGCCGTGGAGGATCAGTCCAGAGGCTCTGGTTGGACTTGCTCGTAATTTGAAATCAAATTGTCTACAAGTCTCTTGGTTTCTTCTTTCATGTATGCCGTGGCATCAATAATTTCGCGTGCACGCATGAACTCCATCGTCCGGAATTGGCTGACGTCCGTCTTTAGGATAAGATTTGGCCTGTGTATCGCCGCTTTCATATCGATGAGCGTCTTTTGAAAAATCTGACTGGCTCCGTAAGCGGTCTCCATGGTCGACTTCATCGGGTTCAACGTGTTGGTTGTGCCAACGATATCCACACCAATCACGATGTCGACTTCGCCTCTAAGGTACTCGAAAGGCACAGGGTTGGTGGTTCCGCCATCAATCAAGGTGCAATTATCGCGGATAACGGGCGCAAACACTGCCGGAATGCACGAAGATGCGGCCAATGCTGAGAGAAGGTGACCCGACGTCATGACGTGGTCGCATTCTCCGAAAAAATCAGTGGCTATCGCTTTGAATGGTATGCGCAGCTGTTCAAATTGAGTCGGTATCGAAGAAGGCAGAAACCCCTCAAGTAGGCGTTCGATGTTGAATTTTATAACGGATTGTGGCCCTTTTGACATTAAGTCCCAGAGATTGCCTGATCTTGTCCTCCAGAATCGAGCGTAAAGGCTTCGTCTGCTCGATATTGAATCGATTGCATATTCTTTTAGCTCTCTGCCAGACATCCCCGAGGCATAAGCAGCGCCCATAACTGATCCGATGGATGTGCCGATCAGTAACGATGGCCTGACACCCAGTTCGTCAAGTGCTTCAATCACATTAATATGTGAAAAACCTCTTGCCCCTCCACCTCCGAAGGCAACGCCTATGCTAGGGGACGTAACGATTGGTGGGAATACATTGAGATTCATTCCTCAAGCCCTTTTTGATATATCAAATTGTTAGAAAATTTCGAGGCAAGGATGCCACGGCGATATAACATCTAATTCATTCAAGATATATATTCCCACTTTCTCTATGAATGTTTCAATGGTGCCTAATCGGCGAAACGGATCACGCAATAGAAACGAACATCATTTTTTATAATCTGCTAGTTGATTTTGTTTCCAACAGGGCTATATGGGGGAACTGTTTGGAGCTTCGGCTCTGCCTGCAAACAAGGATGTAAAATGACTGAAGACCATGCTGTGCATGCGCAGGACAGTGAAGCTATCGTTCACCTTACGGCGGACGTCGTTAGCGCTTACGTGTCAAATAATCCTGTTCCCTCAGGTGACCTTCCTCGGTTAATTGCTGACATCCATAGTGCCCTTACTGGATTGGGGCCGTCCAGCAATTTCAAGGCCCAAGCTGTTGAAGATAAGAAGCCTGCGGTTCCAATCAAGAAGTCCGTCACGAACGACGAAATCGCCTGTTTGGAATGCGGGAAGGCTTTCAAGTCTCTCAAGCGCCACCTTATGACACACCATTCGATGACTCCAGAGCAGTACCGCGACCAGTGGAAGTTGCCGCGTGATTATCCGATGGTTGCACCCACCTATGCAGCTGCCCGTTCGGATCTCGCAAAAACGATGGGACTGGGACGCAAGCCAAAAGTGGCGGCCTAGAAGCTATCTAATAAGACTACTCTTAAGGGGGAGTGCTTTGGCACTTCCCCTTAATTTTTTAGACAAGTGGTTCACTTTTAGTCTCATGCGGTTATCGTTGGCTTCGAGGCCTTTTCTTGTCTTTCATCGGTAATGACCGTAGGCTGCAAACGAAGAGCTAGGCCTTACACGATAAATGTCGTTGGGACTGCCTTTTCGCACCAAACGCATTGAATTGCCGCCTTAGGAATTCGACGATGACATCGAGAACAAATTCTCGGCTCCTGTATTCTGCTCATTCGACTGATCGCTCCATTACTCACGATTAATTAAATCGCGTTTCAGTTTTTCATCGATTTCGGGGCTTTGCTCTAAATCAAGCCTAAGCCCTTTAAATAATTCATAATATTGTCAATCTGATGGCGAATTTAAAGACTAGGTCAATCAGATTTAAAGTCTGGGATTGCTATTAAAGTCCCTCAAATCGTTGTCTGGCCCCTGATTTTAGCTTAAAATAAGGGTATCGCTTTAATTAGGAGAATATATGAGACATCTTTCCAAGACAATTTTAGTCTGCGCTTTATTGATGCCCGCAAATGTCCTTGCTGGTGAGATTCATTCTTCAGGGAAGGCATCTTGGTATAAATGCTGTGCTCGCACTGCCAATGGTGAGAGATTTAATCCTGATGGATTAACCGCAGCTCATCGCAGTCTGCCGTTCGGTACCAAAGTTCGTGTTGAGAATATTAAGACTGGCCAGGCCGTAGTCGTTCGTATCAATGATCGCGGTCCATTCGCGAAACATCGTATTATTGATCTGTCTCGCGGTGCTGCAAAAAAGATCGGACTAGTCAAGGCAGGCGTTTCAGACGTTCGGCTTAGAATCGTAAAATAAATATTTTGAGACAAATCATAAAAATAAGCCCCGAGAAATCGGGGCTTATTTTTATCCGTGGGCTTCTTGATCTGGGTGTTTGAAGTGCGACTTGACCCAGGTCGACAACTGGTCGAGATATGACGCAATCACTGGCACGACAATCAGTGTCAGAATTGTCGAACTGATCAGGCCGCCGATCACCGCATGAGCCATTGGGGCGCGCTGTGCGCCTCCGCCTGCCATGACCATTGCGAGCGGAATCATGCCAAAAATCATAGCGAGTGTCGTCATAATGATCGGGCGGAAACGAACCGACCCAGATTTGACCAGAGCGTCGACAAAAGGTGTTCCTCGGCGTGCTTCCTGATTGGCGAAGTCAATGAGAAGAATACCGTTCTTGGTCACCAGACCCATGAGCATGATAAAACCAATCAACGAGAACAGGTTGAAAGTACTGCCTGATGCCAGCAGGCCAAGAATAACGCCCATCAGGGACAGCGGTAGTGCGGCCATAATGGCAAGAGGTTGGACAAAACTTCCGAATTGCGACGCTAGAACTATGTAGATGAATATGATTGCCATGGTGAGGGCCATGATCATTGGGCCGATGGTTTCAGCCATGCTCTTGGCCTCGCCGCCGAACGAATGTCTATACCCTGCTGGAAGTTTCTCGGCGTTCAACATCTTCTCGACTTCTGCAGTCACTTCACCCAGTGGGCGGCCAGAGACGTTGGCCGATATTTTTACCTCGCGAGCCATATCTGCACGGCGGATTTCCATCGGGTTCTTGCTTATAACGATGTCTGCAAATTGATTCAGACGAACCATCTGTGTCGTTCCGTCCTCATTCTTGCGGTCGGTGGCTACAAGCATGTTCGCGATGTCGTCGAGATTGGATCGCTCGTATTCAGGTAGACGAACAACGATGTCGTAGGAGACCCCATCGCTGGCTGTCCACGTCGTTACGTCTTCACCCTTGACCAATGGCGGGATCGTTCCAGCAACCTTTGTCAGATTGACACCTAGGTCGGCAGCGCGGTCATGGCGCAGCTTTATCGAGAGGGCGTCCGAGGTCATCTCAGCGGAGGATTCGATCTCAATTACACCATCAATCTTGCTGATCTTGTCGATAATGCCTATTGCTATCCGCTCCAGTACCTTGTCGTCATCACCAAGGAGACTGATTTGGAGCGTCTTACCGCGACCGCCAACGCCTTCCTGTGACACTGAGCTTTCGATGCCTGGGATGAGGGCTAAACGATCTCGGACAGGGCCTTCGATGTCGAATGAGGATCTGGTGCGTTCTTTGAACGGTAATAGTTCGACTTGCACCTTACCTTTGTGTTTGCCGGAAGCGCCGCCTGTGTTGATCGTGGAGTAGGTCGAGGCAACTTCGGGGAATTCCTTGAGGGCGTTTTCAACTTGTTTGATTTTCAGCGTAGTGTAGTCGAGTGATGACCCCGTTGGGCCTGTTATTGCGACTTCGAAGCGGCCCTGATCGGCCTTTGGCGCAAACTCAACGCCCACCAGCTTGACCATGAACAAACTGGCAACGAATACGATCAATGTTCCGGCAAGCGTCTTCTTGCGATGGATCAGCGTCCATTTGATGAAGCGGACATATTGGTAGGTCAGGCGTTCAAAGGCATGCTCGAACTTCACAAAAATACGTCCAATCGGGCCGCGTTTGGCGTTTGGCTGAGAGGCTGGGTCATACCAGACCGATGACAGCATCGGATCGAGAGTGAAGCTCACAAAAAGCGAGATCAACACGGCGACTGAGACAGTTACGCCGAACTGGAAGAAAAAGCGGCCTACGATGCCTTCCATGAATGCGACGGGTAGGAAGACGGCGATGATGGTTGCGGTCGTTGCCAACACAGCGATACCGATTTCGTTCGTGCCGTCGAGGGCCGCCTGAAAGTGGTTCTTGCCCATGTGAAAGTGGCGGGTGATGTTCTCGCGAACAACAATCGCGTCGTCGACCAGAATGCCGATGGAGAGCGTCAAAGCGAGCAACGACATGGTATTGAGCGTAAAACCAAGCATCTGGATCACAGCAAAGGTGCCGATTATGGAGATCGGCAAGGTAAGGCCTGTGATGACGGTACTGCGCCATGAACCGAGGAATACGAAAACAATCGCAACGGCCAGTAGCGCGCCTTCTACGAGTGTCGACTGAACCTGCTCGACTGACTCTTCGATGGATAGCGAGTTGTCGGCAATGATCCGCAAAGTAAGACCGCTCTCGGCATATTCCTCGTTCAGGGATTCGACGACCTTTTTGACGGCCTTGGCGACTTCCACGGTGTTGGCTTCCTGGCTTTTGACAATGTCGATGGAAACAGCAGGCTGACCGTTTAGAAGGGCACGGCTCTCAGCGTCGGCAGCACCATCCTTAAAGGTTGCGATGTCACGAACATAAATCGGTAGGTCGCCCTTCTTGGCCACCACGAGGTCCATAAAATCGCGGGGCTGTTCAACACGACCGTCAACTTGCAGGGTCGTTTCCGTGAGCTTCGTCTTGATCGTGCCTGAAGGGAATTTCTGGTTCTGCTGACTGATCGAGGTAATTACCTGATCGACACTGAGGCCAAGGGCTTCGATGTCGTGTCTCTTGAGTAGAATTTCGAATTGACGACTTTGTCCGCCCACCACCGTTGCCTGGCCGACGCCAGAGACGACGTTCAGGCGCTTGACGATTTTTTGGTCTGCAATTTCGGTAAGCTCAGGGAGGGAGACAGTTTCTGAACTTAAAGCTACCGATATGATTGGTTTGTCTGTCGGATTAAACCTGACCACTCTCGGCTTATCGACGCCATCTGGTAGCAACTGCTCGATGGAGGAAACCTTGTCGCGGACATCCTGTGCCGCCAGCATCCCATCGACTTCGAGCTTGAATTGAGCCACGACGACCGAGCGCCCCTCGTATGAGGTGGATGTCAGCTCATCCATGCCGCTAATGCTGTTCAGTGTTTCTTCGATCCGTCGAGTGACGTCCGTTTCAACGGTGTCTGGAGAGGCTCCAGGATAGGTCGTGATTACAACGACAACAGGGATGTCGATCTTTGGATATTGGTCTACGCCGAGCTTCTTGAACGAGAAAACACCAATGATGACGATGAACATCATCATCATGACCGCAAAAACTGGGTGTTTGACACTGATTTTCGTCAGAAACATTGATTATACCTTCACAACCTTAACGCTCGCGCCAACGGACAGACCCCGAAGCGGGCGCGTAAGAATTAGGTCTCCGAGGGTGAGGCCATTTTTGATTATAACAATCTTGCCGTCGTCCCAATGATCGTCGACCTGAACTTCGACCTTGGTGATCTTGTCGTTCTCGATCTTCATGACATAATTTTTCCCGTCCTCATCAATCACCGATTCAACAGGGATCGCAGTCACGTTTTCAGCCGATCTGGTGATGATTTCGCCAGTGGCGAATGTGCCAGGCCATGCTTTCAGGTCTGGGTTCTGGACTTTTAGGAACACGGTGACAGATCGAGTGCTTTCGTTCGCAGCCGGAGCAATACGGATGACTTCGCCCTTGAGCGCGACATTCGAGACGTCGGTATTGAGTTCAACCTTGTCGCCAATAGAGACATGCGAAATGCTGCGGGTAGGGACCTCAACAGCGATTTCCAGCTCTGCAGTGTCGACGATGGAAAGCAGGTCAGCGTTGACTCCTACTGTCTCAGCTGGCTCGACCGTTCTTGAACTGACAACGCCGTCGTGCGGCGCTTCCAATATCGTGTCGATGGCCGCCTTTCGGGCTGTTTCGAGCTGAGCTTTGTTGACTTCAAGCGTGGTTTCAGTGGCCGTCTTGTCAGAACGAGCTTTATCTAGAGCGGCGGCGGAGCTGTACCCCTTGGCATTCAGCGTCTCCGCTCTCGCTAACGCCTCTTGGGCCGTGCGCAATTGCTCTTCGGCCGAACGGATGTTGCTCTGGCTTTGGGTAAGGGCGATGATCTGATCATGGTTTTCGAGGGTGACCAGCACGTCTCCCTTCTTGACCTTATCCCCGACCTTGAAGAACACGCTGTCGACTGTACCAGAAGACTTGGATCTGATAATCGTCGAATTCACAGGCTTCAGAGTGCCGCTTATGCGAACGCTCTCGGAAAGGTTTCGGAAGGCAATGGCCTCAACTTCAGCCTCGTTTAGTTCGAATACCTTCTCTTCGGTTTTCGTCGATGCGGCTGTATCAGCGACGACTTTAGGCGACATGAAGAAATATCCAGAATATGCAATGACGCCTGCGCCAATGACGGCGAGGCCGATTTTTTTAAACATATGAAACCCCAGATGATTTTTGCGCATGCACATATTTTCGGTGGAAAAGTACCGCAAAAAATACCTGCTTGCAAATGAATGGCCCGTGAATAAGCAAGGAAATGTGAATATCTAACGAAAATTTAATGATCTCGTGAATTATTGAGATTTATTGCCGCTTGCGAGGCACTGCGTGATAGTTGTCCAAAACACAGGGCAGGCATCATGTCGGACATACCTCTACCAGTCGAGATGATTGAGGCCGAGTGCCCGATGGCCTGGGCATCGGAAAATCTTGAGTTCTTGGGCGCAGGTGATACCGCCTATGTTTATAAACATCCTACTGACGAGACGATGGTTGTCCGTGTGTCGGACTATCCTGACGGTTGGTTTCTGTATGCGGAACAGGTGATGGATGCTTGCGACGATGACGAAGGCGAACCGTCTCCATTTTTCCCGAAGGTTTATTGGATCGGGAATAAAGAGAGCACGCTTATTGGCGTTTCTGAACGATTGGACGAAATCGAAAATGGCAGCGAGATGGACGAACTGGTGGAAGCTATCTCCGCAGCTCTTATTTGTCAGGATGAGAAAGCATGGGCACTTCTTGACGAGGAATTGCCGGATTTTAGAGAGTTCTCGCAGAGGCTCTACGCGCGCATAGATCTTAAAGACGGAAATATTATGAGAAGAGGGGGGCAGTTGGTGATCAACGACCCACTCAGAGCTATCCCGCACGCAATGGAAGAAAGCTTCAGGGAGCGACACAGCTTTTCAACAGGGTCAATTCTTAAGCCGTGATGCCGTGGTTCTAAGCGCCTTCCTTTGGCGATGGAGGATGTCATCAGGCGACCTCGCTCAAGACCTGTATTGCGCCGGATAGAGATGTTCCAGCTTGGTCGCTACAGCGTCCAGAACTCGTTCACACTTCTCTTCCGACAGATATCCTGCCTGGCGCAGCTTAGTCTCCATATCGATCCAATATGGTTCGCCATTGGCGGCCAGATGCGCGCCTTCCAGGTCATCGCTGACGGTTTCAGGTCCGAAGCCACCTGCGTAACCATAAATCTTGCCGTTAAGGCGCTCTGGCCAATCCGTAGTGCGAAGACCGCGACCACCGGAAGCGTCGAACAGAACGTGGTGGTTTTCAGCGGTAATCAGGCGAGCGACGTCGACATTGGCCTCGTTGTGTTGAGTGATCACAACGCCGCCAAAAGATCTGATGGCTTCATCGAGTTCGGCAACTCCAAATGGAGCACGCCCCAGATTGAAATTTAGCTGCACGCGGCCGAAATTCGCCGCCAGCTCTCTTACGTCATCGGTATCGGATACGAACGCATTGACCGCCTTCCCGCAGACGTGAAGAGCAGAATTGATTGGCTTCGTCCACGAGTGCTTGGCAAAGCTCTCAATGAACGACATCGGCCCGTAGCGCTCGTCCTTGTCTGCGGCGGTAAATGAAAGCAGTACACCCCATTCGATGTATGGATGGCGCTCAGAAATTTCGGCAATCCAATCGAAGCTTGTTTCTTCGTCAACGCCTGTCAGGGTGCAATACTTGAACATTCGATCAATCCTTTAGTTTTTTTCAGCCCGAATGCGATCCATTCCGCCTGCTGGATTAGCCTTTGGCGCTCCACGTCCGCGCAATGCCTGAGGTTCTCTTCGGGCACACCCACATCAAGTGCTTCCTTGGTCTCGGGGTCTTCAGGATCGAAACCTTCTAAGCATTTCAAGATTTCACATTCAAAAAAGTTCTTGAAATCTTCGTCAGAAGGTTCGCCGTTCCCGTATACGCTAGCTTTGATTGCCGCAATAGAGACCATCGCGGCAATCACGTCTTCAGAGAGATTGTATTCTGTTTCTTGTCATAGGAATAAATACGCAACCTAGTACGGGATGGAGTCGTCAAGGCCATCTGAATCCAAGAATCTATTCTTGGATTCATTCTTAGGAGCCTTAGCGACATCACTGACGGGGGTAGCCTCGCCATCAGAGGTCTCGGCGGCAGCTTGGCTCCCCTTCCGAAGTGGCAAACGTCCAAGACCACCACCAGCTTTGGCAGCGAACGGTGTGGATGCCGCAGGCGTTGCGGAGGTAGCCGGACGGGACATTGGGGATGAGAAGCCGCTCGACGTAGCAGGACGGCTGACCGGAGTAGAAGACTTGGCCACCGCAGGCTTAGCTTCTGAAGTCGCTGTTTCGTCAGCGTCGATGTCCATTGCGCCTATATCGCCGACATACTGAGGCACGATCACCTGAGCGTTGCCCTGGCGGTCGTAGTCGAGTTCACCCGTGAGATGAATTCGGGTACCAACGGCCACGGTTTCGAGGAATGACTGAGCCATCTGATTGAAGCAAAGAACCGTGTGTTGAACCGTCAGCTTCTTCACGTCGCCATTAATGCGTCTGAAGTTCCATGTTTCCAGCTTGAACTTGACGTATTTCTTTTTACCTGAAGTTTCGAGGACCTCAGGCTTGGCTATGATACTGCCAACCATAATTACGCGATTAATCGACGTCATAAATTTTCTCCACTATATCTTGTTGACAATGGTGATCCAAATAAACCATTTGCACAATGTAATTTCGTCGTTTTATGCGGATTTTTTCTTAGAAATACGCTCTTTGGTTTCCTCCTTTGTAAACTGAGCAAAAATTTGACTTGTCGAGCAATTGAGATTAGGTAAGCACAAACTCAAACTTGGACGACATTGATGCTGGCTACCATTCTCGCCGAATACGATTCCGGTATGGTTTACCCCAATGGGTATCGTCACAGTCAGGTTCTTGAGGGCGTTAAGAAGAACTTGGCCATCGCTCCGAAGTTCGTCATGGACCCCCATGCTACGGCAATGGCAGCCAATGTCGCTTTGTCGAAGCCTTCTTCCATTCTGGCAGCGCTCGGGTTTATCAACCTTGCTGCCAGTCCAATGTGGATTGAATTTCAGAATCCGGAACTGCGAAACGCCCTTGCTAATCTCGGTAGCCCCAATGTAAGGCCTGAGAACACCGTTGTTGCGTTAGAGCGAACAGGTTTCATGCTTCAACGAAAGGCTGACACCTTGGTAATGGACTATGTCCACACTGCCAAAACAAGCCAAAACCTGATGATTACGGATCTCGCGCCCATTCAGGCATTCTATTCGCTGGATAATTTGGAAGAGATAAAAAGCAAGTCGTTGCTACAACTTATCGCTTACTGGCGCAAGCAATCTGATACCGAACATGTGGGTAAGGGTCGTATCCGGGAACACGATAAGTTGCTCTCGAAAGATAAGGCCGAATTCTTTGCATATTCTGAACTGGTGGATCGTTTCAGTTGGCTACCCCATCCAGACATGACAACTCTCAGATCGATCATGGTTTCGATGATGGGAGAGGAGAAGACGACCGAAGTCGAAGTACGACAGGCTGCAGAGATGCGGCGCTTGTTCATTATGCAGATTCTGCCCGCACTGATTTTGCTGAACTGCCGCAATGCGGTGGACGTCGAAAAGGTGCCAGCCCCCGACAAGCTCAACAAGCAACGAGCCAAGAAGGGGCGGCCGCCCATTTCCGAGCATAATGTGGTGAAAATCCATTTGTCCGCGACGCGAAAGAGGGTCTACGAGGCTCACGGAGGAGTCAGCCACAATGTAAGAGGCGGCCTCGTTATCGGGCATTTCAAGGTCCGCAAGAGCGGCATTTTCTGGTGGTCCCCTCATTGGAGAGGCAGTCCGTCAGATTCCACCTCCCCGAAAACTTACGTCCTTACGCGCTGAGGCCCATTTCCTTCTCTTGGATTGCGAACACAGCATCGGCTGGTAAGTAAGCCTGCTGTAGTAGCGGCCACGCGTTTTCGACACTGGCTTCGCCGAAGGTGGTTTCAATGAAGAACTTGCTGCGCTCATCGAGGTCGAAATAGGTCTCTTCCGTCAGCCATTGGCGAGCAGTGAGCCTGCGTAGCAGTTCGTCGATGACCATCACTCGGTCGGCCTGTGCGCATGCTAGGCGGCGCATGCCATCGGCTTCCACTGACAGCGTCAGACGGTCATTGCCAAGCGAGATTGCCTTGTTGCGCTCAATAATGACTTCCGGGCTGTGATTTTTCGAAAGACGGACAGCTGCTGCTGCCTTCTCGCGGGCGAGCATCTTGATCAGTTGTTCGTTCGTTGCCTGGAAATCGGCATCGTCACCACGAATGAGCGCCTTCACGATGTCCTTGGCGACCTCCATCTTCTGATGGATCGTCTTGGCCTTCTTGTCGATGTCCTGAATGCTATTCACGACGTCAGAAAACTCGAAGCGGTCGTCGTCGAGTTCCTGATGGATCTCCTGTTCTGCCATCGTGAGCTGATTTTGGAGTTCCTCTCTCTTGTTCTGATAGGCTGTCAGGAAGTCGTTCCAGCCCTTATCGACCGTCACGGCGGATTGATAGATGCTGGCCGCGTACATGAAGTCGATCTTGTCTGCGAGCCAGCTATCCAGCTTGGAGACAACCGGATTGGCCTTGTAATTGGCAGTGCCGTAGCCGCGACGGAACAGATACTGGAACGCTCGGTCCTGATCGAACTGGGTCATTATCGCAGGGTGCGCTTCCTTGGCGTTGGCGTAGTCAGCACTCGCTTGCTTCAGCTGTGCATCGAGCGATTTGAGGGTCGCCTTCAGCTCCACGACTTTCGGTGCCTTCTTCAACTTTTCGAGGTTGGCACGGGTCTTGGAGTTAAGTTGTTCCTTCATTTCACTCGCGCGAGCCTCAGCGGCTTTGCGAGCGCTCCGCAATTCACCCAGGCGCGTTTCGCATTCCTTGATGGATGTAATGGCTTCATTGGCGCGGCTCATCTTGGCGTCGATCATTTCACCAACGCGCTGGATGGAACCGCGAGCATCATTGAGCTTTCCTTCGCAAGCCATGTGCCAGCTGATGATCTCATCAACGCGCAGTGCGTTCAGGCTACGGTCCAGCCGGATCATCTTGGATGCGGTATTCCAGAGTGTCTTTTCGATGTGTGACTTTTGGAAAATCAGGGCTTCTTTGAGACGTAGACCGCTAATCATTCAGCGAATTCCTTCCAGTTGATGAGCGCACGCCCATCGGTGTCGATTTCCCATTGAATCTCGCCAGTTTCGAGATTGAGCTTGCCAAGAATTGGCTTGGCGAAGGTTCCGTCCTCCTGCTTGCTTTGAGCAAAATCGACAAATTGTTTTTCAGGGATCAAGACGGCCCACGACGATTCCTTCTTGGTTTCACCGCTGTCCATGTCCTTCACATCAACCTCAATTGGCTTGCCACTCACATCGTCGACCGCCTGCAGAACTAAAAAGTGCTCTTCTCGCATCTTTTTGAACTGCTTCTTGCCCTTCGTGGGCTTTGCAGCAGGTTCTTCGATTTCTCGCCAGAATCCACTGGTCGCCTCTGCACCCTCGACAATTTTGAGGAGCGCATATTTCGGCTCATCTGGCTCCGGCTTGGCTACGAGATCAAATGGGAAGTTCTTCAGGTTATCCATCGACTGCTCAATGGAGCCGATTTTGGACAATGCGTCCTTGAGTGCTTGCTGGGCTTCGCCTTCAGTAAGGGGAGGGGAGCTTTCACCAAATCGTTCAGAGAACACGATAGGTGACACATCTTCGCTTTCCGGCTCTGCGGTGACAAGCGACGTAGCCTCTTCCGGTTTAGACTGCAAAAGCCGTTCAGTCTTATTTTCCTGATTGACTACAGGTTCATCAGGCGCAATTGGCGTTGTCTCCGCCGCAGCCATGGACTGTACTTCAGTAACCTTTGGCTCCTCAAATTCGTTTGCAACAGGCTCGCTCGGAATATCGATAGGTTTTACCGACGTGCGTAATTCTTCGGTGTCGACAGTTTCAATCGTATCGTCGATGACAGGAGTTGGTGGGGTCGGCAGCGGCGCTTCGTTTTTAGCGATATCAAGCGACTGGGTTTCGATTGGAGGTAGTGTCGTCACTCCTCCTGGAGCGGAAACGAACCCAATGGAAGCTACCGTCAACGCAAGCGCTCCCAATGAGCCTGCAATAGTGCGAGGCTTGGTTCTAATCAGCACATATGCCCGTGCCGCGAACTTGGTCAAAGCAGAATTCGATGGCTGATAATCAGCTACGTCCGGAATATTTATTTCCGGAATAATCGGCTTTTTCTCGCTCGATTTATCCATGTTAGTTTTTATTCCTGTCGCCATTAGATCACATTAATTCAGGAATAATGGGAACCTCTTTGGTGAGGATTGTCAACTCTATTTGCGCATTAAAAATGACCAAATTTAAAGCCGCAGCAGTCCCCCGTCACGGCTTAATTGATGCAAAAAAGCGGAATATCGTGAGAGGCGATACCGCCTTTTAAATCGAGCGGTCGAAGGTCGTGACACCGTGCTTAAGGCGATAAAGCCTCCCTGGACGACGTCGCGGTTGCGGCTCTTCGAACTCGTCGGTTTCCTCAATCAGATCGAGGTCCGCAATTTTGCGGCGGAAGGAACTCATGTCGAGGTCGACACCCATCACCTTGCTGTAGACCTCATGAAGCTTCGGCAACGTGAACTTTTCGCCGAGTAGCTGGGCGGGGAGGGTAGAGTAGGCACCCTTGCCGCGAAGACGTCGGATTGCGAAATCGAGAATCTCGTCGTGGTCGAACGCGAGGCCTTTGATCTCATCCACGGGGTGGATGGTGATTGGGTAGGTTTTAGAGGCGCTTCGGATCAGCTCGATAGGTGCTAGCGCGATAAAGGCAATCGAAGATGACCACCCGCGTGGATCGCGGGTCGCGTTCGCAAAGGTCTTCAGCTGCTCGAAATAGATACCGGAAAGGCCCGTCTTCGTCATAAGGACGCGTTCGACGGCGGCATGATCATCCTTGTCCTCATCGACGTGCACATAGCCGCCAATCAGCGCTTTATGCCCCTTGTAGGGATCGGCCGCACGTTCGAGTACGGCAACGTTGAGACCGTTCTCGGCCATGGTGAGAAGAACGATGTCCACTGTGAGGATTGGGCGCTGGTAGCCGTCGTCTGCTGTCGTCATTTGGTTTCCTATCTGATCGTGAAATCACCATAGCATCATTTTTTTCGGCTTGGAAGTTGTAAAGTGCAACTTGCAACTTACAACAAGTGGGCGTAGCTTTAGGTCATGGAAAGGAATCGACCTATGAACGCCCAAGACATCCTCGCACTGAAAACCATAGACGCATCCACGCTCTTCCCAGGCGATGAGGCATCTGTGAAGCGTGCGTACAGGAAGCTGGTGAAGGACTGGCACCCTGACCACAACGCCGCTGCTCAAGCGCGGGATGTGTTCAGCCATCTAACTGCGCTCAAGGACGCGGCACTCAGCCGTATCGGGGCAGGTAAGCCTAAGGCAGAACTTCTGATGGCGAAGGCCTTCATGAAGTCGGGGCCTGGTCTGACTGGCGGCTACAATTTCAAATATCTGGCCAAGCGCAAGGCGGACCTCGGTGACGTCTTCATTGGCAAGTCCTCGCTGGCCTACGAAATCCCTGATGGGTTCGATGACATTGCGGGCGCAGAGCGCAGTCGTCTCCAGAACTTCAAGTTCGGCGACGCGGCGATGGAAAAAGAGATCAAGCGGTTCCTGCCGAAGCAGAAGGAATATTGGGATCTAGGCCATAACGGCATCGTCTCGGTGATCGAGCGTCCAGTTGAATACATCCTGCTGGTCGATCTTCTAAACCACTACGATGGCAAGCTTCCTGCGGTTCATGTGGCCTGGATCGTGTCCAGCCTGATGAATATGGCCTGCTACCTCAAATGGGCTGGCCTCTGCCACGGTGCAATCTCGGCCGCGAATGTGCTGGTCTCGCCTCAGTGGCATTCGATCATGCTAGTTGGCGGATGGGGGTTTGCCACTGAGTTCGGCAAACGGCCTGCGGCCCTTCCAGAGCGCACGACTTCGCTTCTACCGAAGCTGGTGGTCGCTGGTGCCACGGTCGACGACAAGGTTGATCTTCAGCTCATTCGCGCAACTGCGCAGGAGCTTCTCGGTTGCCCCGGTGGTGGTGGCCTTCACATGAATGCGGATGTGCCTGCCGCGATGCGCGAATGGCTTCTGCTGCCCCCAGATGATGGGGCGTTCAAGGATTATGCAGGTTGGTCCACGTGCCTGGATAAAAGCTACGGAAAACGGAAATTCGTGGAAATGAACGTAACCCCTGCCGAGATTTACGGCATTTAACGAAGGAGTATGGCCATGGGAATGGGTCGTTGGAATAGTGGTGCTTGGGACAATTATGCCGCCAGTAATGTAGCTGGAAAAAGCCAAGCTCAGGTTTTCACCTCGCGCAACATGAAGCCGAATTATGATCCACGCGAGATCACGGTGCGTGAATCGCGGGACTCGGCCGATAATCCGAAATCGACGCCGATTATACTTGCATCGGATGTCACCGGATCTATGGGTATGATCGCTCATAATCTCATGAAAGATGGTCTAAATACGCTGGCCAAGGAAATCTATGATCGGAAGCCAGTCACTGACCCGCACATCATGGTGATGGCGATTGGAGATGCCAAGTCAGACAGTGCGCCTGCTCAGGCAACGCAGTTCGAGGCAGATATCTCACTAGCTGATCAGGTTCGCGAACTCTGGATCGAAGGAAATGGCGGCGGAAATGGGGGTGAATCCTACTCTTTGGCTCACTACTTCGCTGCAACCAAAACCGTCACTGACTCCTGGGAAAAACGTCGCAAGAAGGGCTACCTGTTCACTATCGGCGACGAGCCAATTCACGACGGTCTAACCAAGGGCGAAATCGCCAAGATTTTCGGGCACGATCCGCAGTCAAATCTTTCGGCCCAGGATTGCGTCGAGATGGCTATGAAGACCTACGAAGTCTTCCATATCGTCCTTAAAAACGAAGGCTACGCCTCCTCAAGCAATGGTTTGCCTGAAGTCTTGAGGCGCTGGAAGGAAATACTCCCGCAGCGTGTGATCCTGCTCGATGATTACACCAAGCTGGCTGAAGTCGTTGTCTCGACAATCCAGGTCATCGAGGGCGCAAACAAGGCGGCGGTCGCAAAATCCTGGTCTGGTTCGACCGCTGTAACGGTGGCCAATGCCATCGAAAACCTTCCTGCAAATGTTCAACAGGGCGGCGTTGTCCGTCTGGCCTCGTAAGAAAGGAGAGTCAAAATGGGTACTGGAAGATGGGATTCTAGCGCTTGGAGCAGTTATTCCACGGCGCATGTGGCTGGCAAATCATCAGCGGCTGTTTTTTCGTCGAAAAAAATGAAAGACGATTTCGATCCGGCGCAGATTAATGTCCGTGAATCGCGAGACTCCGCCGATAATCCGAATTCTACGCCAATTATCGTTGGCGTAGATGTGACTGGGTCGATGGGGATTATCGCTGATAATCTAATTCGCGATGGCCTCAATACGCTGGCGACAGAGATTTATGCTCGAAAACCAGTCTCCGATCCGCATGTCATGGCCCTCGCTATCGGCGACGCTTATGTCGATCAGTCACCTTTGCAGGCGACGCAGTTCGAAGCGGATATTCGGATTGCTAAGCAACTGCAGGAACTCTGGCTGGAGAAAGGCGGCGGCCCGAATGACGGAGAGAGCTATAATCTGGCTCACTTATTCGCAGCGGAAAAGACTGTCTCCGACGCTTGGGAAAAACGCGGAAAAAAGGGTTACCTGTTCACCATCGGGGACGAACCAGTTCTTGAACAAGTGACTTCGGACCAGGCTTCTAAATTCCTCGGACTGCAGACGCCTACGCTTTCGACCGAAGAATGCATTCGTATGGCAAGTGCCAAATACGAGGTTTTTCATGTGGTCATCAATGAAAAGCGTCGCGGTTTCGGCATCGATCCGATTGTCCAGTGGAAGTCTTTGCTGCCGCAGCGTGTGATCGTCCTCAATGATCATACGAAATTGGCCGAGACGATTGTCTCAGCAATTCAGGTCGCGGAGGGCGCGAAGAAAGCCGACGTCGCGTCAAGCTGGTCTGGCGGCACCAGCATGGTGGTTGCTGGCGCTATCCAGGACCTCGTCGAAGTCGGCGCTTCGACCGGAGTACGGCGTCTCGCCTAAGGGCGGGATGCAATCAACTCAGAAGGATTGAAGATATGACGAAGAACATGGCGCTTGCAGTTATCGGGTCGGCCTACGGCGACGAAGGCAAAGGTCTCATGACCGACATTCTGGCACATCAGGGAGCAGATATCGTGGTCCGCACCAACGGTGGCGCACAGGCTGGACACACGGTGACGACACCGGATGGGAAGCGCCATGTTTTCCATCACTTTGGTTCTGGGGCCTTTGCGGGCGTTGCCTCGCATATGTCGCAGTTCTTCGTCTCCCACCCGATGTTCCTGCTCAGGGAGTTCGACGACTTGAGAGAGATGGGCGCAAAGACGGTTATCACGACCGACCCTCGCAGCATCATCACCACGCCCTACGACATGATGATCAATCAGTTTATCGAGCAGCAGCGCGCTGGCGGCCGTCATGGCAGCTGTGGCGTTGGCTTCGGAGAGGCGATTGAACGCAGCTTGCGCGAAGACCTTCGCATCACTGTCGGCGATTTGTTCAGCGACAAGAACATCAAGGACATTCTGGTCAAAATTCGTTCGGAATGGGTGAACCCTCGCATGGCGTCTTTGGGTGGCTATCCCTTGTCCGAAGATCAGGCTGCCATCGTCGGTAACGACATGATCCTCGAACGCTTCATTCAGGACTGCGAGGACTTCAAGGCTATCGTTGGCATCCGTCAGGATAGCGACCTGGTCGGCAAGGTTCTGTTTGAAGGAGCGCAGGGCCTACTTCTCGATCAGGACTACGGCGCGTTCCCGCACGTCACCCGTTCAAACACTGGCCTCCTCAACATGGCGGCAATTGCGAACGAGGCGGGAATTGACAGTATCGACGTTCACTACATGACGCGGTCTTATACGACCCGCCATGGCGCTGGTCCGATGGCGCATGACGGTGAAGACATGAGCTACGTCGAGATCGTCGATCCAACCAACGTTCACAATGACTGGCAGGGGACGATCCGCGCTGCTCCCTTGGACCTTCAGGTGTTGGGGAAGGCGATTGCCCACGACATTTCCCGCGTCGCGGGGCAAATCGAAATCGATGCTGGCATTGTGATTACCTGCCTCGATCAGCTCGTGTCTGACGCCGTAGTTTATGAAACTGATAGTTTGGCAAACTGTGTGTCTGCGGAGCTGTTAGCCTGTGAGATTGAGAATTCTACTGGCTTTGTCGTCAAAGGCACCTCGTGGGGACCCACGAGAGAAAGCTATCGCGTCACGGAAATGAGCCTCAAAATGGTAGTTTGAGATATCGGTTATGGTTTCCGTTGCCGGATGGGGAGACGAGGAAGAGCGCGAGATCAAAGACGCATACCAGGTAGTTCGATCTGAGGCTGCAAGGCGGCGGTTCTCATAATCCCGAGGGCCTCCCGAACAATCTCGTCCTTCTTGGTGACCAGGATTTTGCATTGCAAAGCGGACTTGCCCTTAAGTGAGCCGTCAAGATCACGTAGTTCGGTGACAAGCCGATCAGGCAATTCAGCAATGGAGGCTATCGACATTCCCTTGGCAAAAGGGCCGTTCAGGCGCTCGGGGCTTAAGGCAGCTCTGCGTGCCTGGTCCGGCGTTTCTGGTTCACGACCATAATCCTGCGAGAAGGCCATATTCGTTTGACCGAGGAGGGTGTGCAATTTGATGATGCCGCCAGAAACCTCGTCCACAAAGCCTATATTGTGCACAGAATTATACATCGCCAGGCCGACGATATCGCCTTCTTTTATTTCCAATAAATCGGCTTCAAACATAGCGAAACACTCCAATTCAATGGAATTTTCGCAGAGGCGTTCGCAAAGAACACGGAATAATTGGAAATAAGAATGTACAGTCTCCAATTTAGTTTCATGCAACCGATTTTAATCGTTCAATTTCCGAATTATTAATGTAAATTGGTGGCAGCGAATGAGGTAACAGTATGAAGATTGATGGTCTAAAAATCTCTGTCGAAAACCGAAATAATACTGTCGTTACGCGATTTGTCCCAGAAGGGGAGGGATCTTACAGGCATATTAGAGCCACCTTGGATGATAAAAATCGCGGTTTCGTGGAACTTGTCGAAGGGAATGACCCTCCTGGCATTGATGGAACCGAAGTCGTTTCCATTATTAATAGCAATGATCAGCTTCTTGAGCGTCTAGCTCGTGCGATGGCGGTGATCCATTTTCGTCTATTTGAAGCCGAAAACTGGTACACAGGAATTGACAAGGCGCTAATTGAGCGCGGTTTCCAGATCGGCACTACTGATGACGGGCAGCATGTCTGGATGACCCAATTGGCCACGGGTGCAGTGGTCATTATTTCCAAGACATTCGATGGCGGCATACCCTCGAATGAAAGCGAAAAAGCCTGCGTTATTTATCAGGACATGCAGGGTAACGCCGTAAAGATCAAGGAAGCGGATATAAAAGATATTTTGAAGCTGCTCGACAACGACAGTCTGCGCGGTCTCGTTAGATATGGCGGGGAAGTCGAGATCGAAGGTATGCATATGGAGGGATACACCCTTCACTAATGGAAATTAAATTAGGCCGAGAATTTTTAAAGTTCTCGGCCTAATTTTGTATCAAGCTGAGAAAGCCCGTACTTCGTCGTAAGTCTTCCAAGGCGTATAAAATTCAGGCTTCGTGTCGGTGTATGACACCGCCTTGGTACGTATCTTGAATTCAAGCATCTCGTGCGCATCTGGATCGGCAAGGTACATCGGACCTTTGGCAATTCGACCACGGGAATGATCGCGCGCCTTCGCGTATTCAGGCCAATGTGTTTCGACGTCGATATTCTCGTCTCGCAGCATCGAGCAGACCTTGTGCAGGCCTTCATATGTGAACATGGCATCGATGAAGAAATGGTCAGGCGATGAAAATGTTATGATGTGCCCGAGTTTTGCGTCCGATATGTTTGCTTTGACATCGCGAGTGTGATCACCCTGTTTATCGCGTCGCATTGTGGACTTCAGCATCATGATAGGAGCGCCTGGATATTTTTCGTTGGCGATTTTTGCCGCAGCGAGAACGGCGAACATTGAGACTTCGAAACCCTCGCAGCCATAAATGTGATCGAAATCGAGCTTGGCTTTCTTTGTCGCGACATTATGGATAGTCGGGATTGTGCTGACTGTCGAGAGAAGGAACGCTGGCTGATACACGTTTCTATTTCTGAGGTCGACGGTCTCCGTAAGGCGATTTATTGCGTCATGTTTTGACAGCAAATCATCGTCGATGTTATTCGCGACAATAATTGGAACAATTTTCGTCATGTTGTCACTCCATAGGAATAATTCGCTCTGACTTATTTAGGTTGCCAGAGCGAATAGCTTGTGACCAACAAATAAAGCGCCGAGCCTACGAAATTCTCACAAAATTGCGCTTTCTCTTACCGCTTGTGATCAGGAATTCCTGACCGGAAGAAAATTGGACCTTCCAATTCTTAACAGGCTCACCATCGATCTTCACCGCATTCCCATCAACCAGTCGCCGTCCCTCGTTGTTGGTGTTGCAGAAACCCAGCTCGACCATGATCGAGATCAGGCCCCTGACTCCGTCTTGCGACTGCACGACTGTGACATCCTCCGGTCGTTCGCCGTTGAACAGTTGCACTGCGCGCTGGTTGCACCGTTCTGCCTCTTCCACTCCATGGACAAGTCCGGTGACCGCGTTGGCAAGTGCCTCCTTGGCGTCGTTGACCTTACCTGCGCAAAGAGCATCGACTTCCGCTGGAGTGAAGTCGGTCAGCATCAGTAGGAGCCTGTTCACGTCAGCATCGTCGACATTGCGCCAGAACTGCCAGAAGTCGAACGGCGATAGCTTCTCGGCCGTGAGCCATACGGCTCCATTGGCCGTCTTGCCCATCTTCTGGCCGTTGGCAGTCGTGAGCAACGGCGTTGTCAGCCCAAGCAGTTCCTTGCCGTCGCTACGTCGTGCCAGCTCGATGCCATTGACAATGTTACCCCACTGATCCGATCCACCCATCTGCAGGACACAGCCATGCCGCCTGGCCAGTTCCATGAAGTCGGCGGACTGCAGCATCATGTAGCTGAATTCCAGCATCGTCAGACCATCATCGAGACGACGCTTGACGGATTCCATCGAAAGCATGCGCGCCAGCGTAAAGTGCGCCCCAACGTCCCGCATGAACGAGATCAGGCCGACTTCCCCGAGCCAGTCCTTGTTATCGAGGACCATCAGGTTTCCAGCATGCTCACCGAGCACGGCTTCGATATTGCGACGGATGCCATCGATGTTGCTCGCTACGGATTCCTCTGTCAGCAAAGGCCTGCTTTCCGTGCGGAAGCTCGGATCTCCGATGAGTGTCGTTGCGCCTCCAAGGAGTGCGATGACACGATGCCCATGGCGCGCAAGGCGGCGCATGGTGATCAGCGAGAGCAGATGCCCTGCATGAAGGCTGTCGGCCGTCGCATCAAACCCGACATATGCGGTAATCGGGCCAGCCACGAGCTTGTTGTCGAGACTGACGAGGTCCGTGCACTGGTTGATCATCCCGCGTGCCTGCATGTCCTGAAGGAACGGGGAGGAGAATGTGGGTGTGAAGTTTGTTTCCGTAAGCATTGTTCTGAATCCCATATCGGCTGATTGGTAGTTTGGAAGCCGCTAATTGGGAGTCAGACCGCAAAATCGATGTCCCGATTAGCGGTGACATCGATGCATGTGAGATCGACGGCTGTCCGCTAGGTGAGCGGGCCGTAATAATAAACAGAAGAGTGGGTCACGATCTTGCACATGGGACCACCATAAAAATCACAGGTAATTTTGTCAATGTTATTATTCCAGAATTCGGACACCGCGTTTCGACTTGCAGCGTTCAGCGAGCTTCCGAAGTCCATTCCTGACCTTTGATGGCGCATAAATTGAGTTCATGACCACAGTACCAGTCTTGTCGGAAGAGGTAACACTCACGGTGCCTACGTTGATCAGGCGCTGAAAGACATTTACTGTATGGACGGCGTCAATCACCCTATAAAGCTCGACCTCATCTTCTGTGCGTACCATTACTCCATAACGGATGATCAGGCGTTCGCTGGTCAGAATAAATTTCTTGGTCGATTCCTGGAGGAAGCTCCAAAGAACTATAAGAGCCACTAACCCGGCTGGCGTAAATGGCGCAATATCTTGAATCTCACGTGGAAGGGGCAAGACAGCAATGAAGGTGCTCATCGCACGCAAAATGAAAGGATGGAGTAAAGCAGCCGCAAAAATGATCTCGATAAGAATTCGAGGGGTGAGTACGATGGCGAGTTTGCTTGGACCAGCCTGCCAATAAATCTTTTCGTTTCCATGCAGCATTATTTCGTTCCGATTAAGCTGTTTTGAAAACTATTATCGTTGAATAATTGGCTTGGGGCTACATTTTCATTTCGATGGTTTCGTCTTCGATTCCCAATGCCTCTTTCCATTCTTCGACATAATCGAAAGCACTGCCTGCGTATGGAGCGCGCTCAACTTTCCAGCTGATCCAGATGTTAGCAGCTTCTATTGCGCGGTCTTCTGGCATTCCGTGATCGATAAGCCATTGTTTCGCATCGGCCTCAAACTGATCGACAATCGCATACTGGCCATTCGTTGCGTAATATCTGTCGCACCCGCCATTCCCATCATTCTGTGCATGAATGACCGTTTTCCCGTTATGCGTGATTTCTGCTGTGAAACACGTCGTTTCCCGACTGGAAAATTTTGAAGTCGCATATTTTTTGATCCCCCAGGCGTCCATAGGATGTTCTGGGAGGTTTGGAAGCGGCTCATTCGAAATTGAGAGAAGGGTTGCAGGCACCTTGAATAAGGATTTTGCGCCGTCTTGAACGACTTCACATGTGGTGGCTCCGCCTTTGCGAACTATCCCATAAATGACTATGCCCTTGTTTTTAAATTCCACGCGGTCGTTCTTCATAAAAGTGGGCATCGCAGTCTCCGAAAATTCATAAATCCCATTAAAACAGGCGGCGAAAGAAAAAAGCAAATACGCAAGATTTAAGTATTTCATTTAGCGAGTGAATTTGTTAGACAAAAGGTATCCGACAGAAATGGATGGCATAAATTAAGGAGCGCGATATGCGAAATGAGAAAGCTGTCTTCCGTTAGGTAACCCCTAATGGAGGCATAAATGCACTATCATAATCCTCGGGCTTCGATTATTGGTCCGATCACAGTTCACGTTTCTGGCTTTTTGTGTTTGGAAAAGCGAACATACCCGAACTTGCCTTCGGCTGTATGGAACCTGGGTACTCGCAATCTGAGTTTTTCGGCAGATGCCCCATATGTCATCGATGATAGCGGTTACTTTGGGCCTCGCCGCAAAATCTGGTTCTACGATGGCTGTGGCGATCTGATTTCTCCGGCCGTTGTGAAGTTGGTGGCAGACGAAATTCGCGCAGAGCGACGTTTCGGATTCCGCAGATGGGCCAAGGAACATGTTTCGGAGGATCACTTCCGCCGTCTGCCTGTTCCAAACATCAACAAGCCCAAGCTTCGTCGCTCATGGGACCGCCATATTCGCACCACGCAGGAGCGTCGTCTGAATCTTGAGGTCAAGGATGACGATATCTGCAGCGATCTCGGCATTCGCATTCGCGGCCGCCGTGCCAAGCTACCCAGCTACTACGACGACATTCCTCATGCTCGTCGTGGCGACAACTGGAAGAACTATCGGAAGACACGGTGGAAATAATGGAGAGGCGGCGTTCCGGCGTCGCCTTCTCTCTTTAGAATGATGGATATTGAAAGCTCGGATTCGAGAATTCGGACGTAATTACCTGCCTCAACGGTGCTTCATCTCGGTTCATCAGTTTCCAAGTCGTGGCGTTATCGACTGATGTTGGCACCATTGCTACCAGACAGGCATCCACTTCCCAGATGTCATGCTCCTGACCTGTCAAAGCGCTGAGGTCACTTGTGAAAATTACGTCGTCTTCGTCCAATATGAAACCCAAACCATTTTCCATAATTGCTTCACGCAGGTCAGTAGAAACAGCCGTGTACATTGGTTCGTTCGGCATCCTGTAAATGAATCGGGTATCTAGAATGTCGAGTGGTCGCTCCAGATACAGGTTTCTCTCGCCACCTTCGTAAATGTAGCTTTCTGGTGGCAGGCCAAGAGCTTCAAATGCTTCCCAGGTGTCGGATGAGTGTTCCGCTAAAAAATCATCGACCGTTTCGAAAATTTCGCCAGAAAATGGATCTTCAATTTCCATATCTCCGTAATGCTGTCTGATTTGTTCCGCATTTCCAGTGTCAAAAATTTCGGTATGCGGTACCCAGATGCAGAATATGTTCTTCCCATATCGTGCTGCTGTGTTGATCGACTGCGACAGAAAAATCGAGCGAGAAAAATTGATCTGGGCACTTTCCTGTCCATGATACCACCAAGAGCCATTCTGCATGGTTGTCATCTCACATAGCCATCCCGTTCACAGGAATATTCCAACCCTGTTCAGGGTCCCAGTCGCCAACTTCCATTCCGTCGCGAGCGGCCACAATTACCGGACTGATGAACTCCTTTACTTTCTCGACGACCTCAAAGAATTCCATGTCGGCTCCGTGCTTCGAGAGTTTGGTGAAGTCCTTCCATTGCTTTTGCATCATCGGCAACCTGGCGTATTTCTCGCTTAGGCCGTCGAACTCCTCTGGGATCGGATCGCCATGTTGTGCGAAGGTGTTGGCGACAGCTGCCGACAGTTCCGCGCCTTCGAAGCTAAAATGCGATGAGAGCCGCCATATATCGAAATAGTCCTTGATGCGTGTGTTTACCGAGCCATGGCGGTACATGGCGTGCATTTTCTCGGCGATTGTCGTCTCGGCCGGATAAACAGCGATCATTGGGGGATTGATAAGAGAAGGGAGGACTGTCGGGATTTCCATCAGTTTCGCGTGGGGCGTGATCGCGTTGCCGTAGCCAATGTCTATGAGCATCCGCACGCGGGTTTTTCCGATCATTGCCAGCATCATGATCTTGCCGCCTGGAACGATCCCGTCGCGGTCGCGCATGGTCTTTATGTTCTCGGTGTCGAAAACCAGCCCGTCCTCGCCGTTATGGCTGTTGCAGATGCCTCTGATGGTGTTGGCGAAGTCTTCGATATTCCGTCCTTCCTGCATGCCGTTGAAGTCCAGATCGTCGGTTGGGCGGGCCATGTCGCCATCAAACAGCGCGCTCAGGAGAATGCCGCCCTTGAGGCAGAACTGGTCCCGTTCGGCGCTCTCGCTGATGAGGCTGATAAGGCGGTCATAGGCATACCTGCGTAGCATCGTCTCCATCGGAACTCCGGTGGATTTCGATGTGTTCTTGAGCTTCGCCAGCAGGCTTTCGGACGGGTTCTTCATGGGCATCTCCTCGACCCATGAGACCTGATAGGCCTGCAAGGCTCAAACGTCAGAAGACGCGATGAAATGAAAAGCCGCTGGAGTAAGTCTGTACGAAGCTGATGAACTTCTCTGTGGCGATGTCGCTCATTTCGAGCTGCATTGCCATCGATCCGAGTGCAGCGGTTTTTCCGTCATTGGCCTGCAGATAGGCACCGAGGCACTGGAAGGCATGTTCGTCGACAATACGCTCGTGTTGGTCCTTGAGGCTTGGGTTGTGGCGTGAATACCGCCACATGTCGACGACCGTCCGCTCTGGATTGGTAAGCTTCATCGGAACGCCGCGAAGCTGGATGGTTTCTACACCCACTTCGACGTCGATTGATCGTGTCCAGTATAGCGTCTCGAACTCAAGATAGAAGTCAGCGCCCATTTGCGGTGGCCTTTTGTCAGACGGTGGAAGGCCTATCCAAAGCTCGTTGGGTTCGACTTGCGTGATGTCGTGGATACGTGCGGCCGAGTACAGGTTGAAGATCACGTTCGGAGCGCGCTTGGCGACGAGCAGGTGGTCATCGAGAATGTGCGGTTCGAAGTCTGGACGAATGTAGATGCCGCGAACAGGGGAGGTGAGCAGGCCCCGCTCTGTAAGACGTCGCACTGCCATCTTTGATATACCCATGGTTTCAAGCTCGCCTAGGTCGTAAAGGCGCTGGTCATCGAGATGGCCAACGATCTGTTCGAGTTTGGAAACTGATGCCATGGTGTTACTTTCTGCGGAGTATAATCGTTTTACACCTCAAAAAGTAACATTGCCATAGGCAAGCCACCAAGTGTAATGACATCCGGTGCTTAGCTGGTGAGTGCGAGGCCCTATAGATGATTGAAATTTTATCAGACCAAACTGAGGCCAACGAAGCTTATTTTGCTTGGGTCAATGCGCTTCAAGAATGCAGCACCAGAATTAAACGGTCTTGGTGGATTGAGAACACGGCAATAACATTTCACAATCACGGACATGGAGAGAACGGTGAAATCACGGACCAAGTGATGTTTGCTCTCAGGTCAGACACCGCTAACAACATTGTCAAAATATCGCTCCCAAAAACCGCGCAGGCGGACAACGGGCCTCATACGATACTTGGACGAGATCGTGATGGTTCGTTGTTTCTCTTGCGGGATGGCCGCTTAAATTCAAACAACGTATCTGCAGCAATCATAGACAACTTTGAACAGCTGACCAAACTCTCTCCGGTTGAAGTCAAGGTCGATGGACAACGGTCCTTGTGGAGGAAATGGTTCAAGGTTGCGGATCTCTCTCTTACGCCTGATGAGATCGCTTCGCAGACCGTGGAATTCGTGACAGCCTGTGCCATAGCACGATATTCCAATGTCGCTCTCGCTGAGAACAAATTAGCTGGGTCGTTCTCGCTAGGCCTTGGTGAGAAGGGCAAAACGTATACGGCAAATTACGTGGTAGGCAGTCGGGAGGTCCTGGCGCTTCATGGTTTTGTATGGGAAGCGCTGAAAAAGAAACTGGGGAAACGCCTGGAGAAGATGGGATTAAACGGTTTCGAAGTCGATGGCCTCATCCAGGACGCCAATCTGCTCATCGAAATTAAGACAGGTATCACGCCATACGACCTCTACACAGCTGTCGGTCAGCTAGCGCTTTACCCTCATCTGATTGGCTTACCATCCGACATGATGCCGATCTTGCTCGTGCCAGACCTGGCCGAGGTGTCTGAGCCTATGAAGCAAGCACTGCAGCAACACGGCGTTGAACTCTTTACCTACTCGGTCGATTTCAAGGGTGCTAAGCCAAAGGTCACTTTTTCGACGGGCTTTTTGCAGCGTTGCCGAGTGGCTGTATCCGCTCGGTGATCCTACTCATCTCGGATGGGGCCGAATGCAGTAATTTCGGCATCAAACCTGAACTTTATTCCCTAAAATAATTAACGAACGTCCGACCGCATACTAACATCGAGTGTGTTAGCGTGCGGCTTGGTTGTTAGCATTATGGATTAATTGGGATTGCATCACTTCCCATTATTCGCCTTCTTTCATGGTTGTTTCGTTCTGCTCAATTTCAATTTCTCGGACCCACTCGCGCCATATCGCGACCAAAAGCGCCATAAGAACGGGGCCGAGGAAAAGCCCGAGGAAGCCCATGGTCTTCACGCCGCCGATCAGGCCGAAGAAAGTTGGCAGGAACGGCAACTTGATTGGTCCTCCGACGAGTTTCGGGCGCAGCGTCTTGTCGACGATGAAGAGTTCCACCGCGCCCCAGACAAATAGCGCCGTGCCAGCCATGGGAGCGCCGCTGCCGACGAGGTACATGGAGACCAACGTGAATGAGAGGGGAGCGCCGCCTGGTATGAGTGCCATAAAGGCCGTCAGGACGCCTAGAGTGATCGGTGAGGGTGCTCCAGCCAGCCAATAGGCGATACCAAGCACGATGCCTTCTCCGATGGCGATTACAGTCATTCCAGTGACCGTCGAGCTGATCGTGGCAGGTACGACGCCCGAGAAACGCTCCCATTTCCCCGGCAATACGAATTCTCCGACCTTGTTCACCTGTGTCGCAATGGATGCGCCGTTTCGATAGACGAAGAATAGGGTGATCAGCATGAACAGGAGCGAAAGCGCCAAGCTGAAAGCAGTGCCGCCAGCAGCTAGAACGGTCTTTGAGATATTGCCGATGTTCGACCCGAAGACTGCTCCTAGCTCATTGAAAGCGCCAGGTTGTCCAAGATGCTGTGTCCATAGCTCGCTCAAATTGGGGCCGATGGACGGGAGATTTGCTATCCAAGCGGGCGTTTCGGCACCGACCTTGTTCACCTTGACGAGCCACTTCACCCATATTCCGAATTCGGCAATTGCATAGCTGAGAGCCATTGATATCGGGCCGACGATGAAGGCCACAATGAAGGCTATTGCAATCGATGCGCCAAGCGTTCGACGACTGCCAATAAAAGTGAGAAATTTCTCGTAAAATGGCCAGCTCGCAAAGCCTATTACCAGTGCGGCCAAGACAGGAACGATAAACCCGTAAAAAAAATAAATCCCGGCTGCTACGACGAGGACGAGCAACCAGCGCGCCATTGAAATTGGACTGATGATGTATTCCTGCAAACGAGAATTTGCTGCCACGATGTGCCCCATCGTTTGATTGATGGGTTAATTGTCGCTCAAATATTTTTCCATTAAAACTGTTTTGCGAAATCACTAGGAATTTGTTTGAGCAATCAATCGCTTTCCCAGCGCTGCGTCGGCAGGAAGATCGGAAGCGTCGCCAATAATTCGTCCGTGGCGATTTAGTTGTTGTTTGCGTTGAGAGTAGCGGATAATTCTCAGAAGAGAGCAGGGGGTAACATGATGGGCGACGTGCAGAATAATTCGGGATTAAAAACGGTTCCTATCTCTGGCAGAGATTTCGATCTCAAGGATCGTTTCGAGAAGGCCATCTATGACGCGCTGAACGAAGAAGGGCAGATCGTTTTCAGTCAGACGAGCGAGCTTGGCATGCCTCGTATGGATTTGATCGCCGTTGTTGCGACCTGCGACGGCCATGATCTTGTTCTCGGTACTGCTTGGCTGGCGTATCCGACTGACGAACGGTTGCAGGTTCGCATTCGCTCCAGACTGCCTGTTGAGGTCGCCTGTGCGCGCTATGTGCCAGCTCGGAACTCAGAAGGAGAACGGGTGATCGATGTCCTTGAAAGGCGCATGGGTGCTACCGATGAACACATCATCGATGCTTTTGGCGACGGCGTGAAGTACCTGTTCCGCGAGGCTAATATGAAGGATGCCAGCTACCTGCTGCGCGCAAAGGTTGATGGGGACGATGAGACGCGCCTGATCGCCGCTTATGCGAATTCGGAAGGCGAAGTCATTGTCGGTTTTGACGTGCCGATTTCAGAATTCCAAGATTGGGTGAACGCGACCTTTGGGCCATCATTCCGGCTGTGAAGGACGGCACTACCGCCGCCCTTGTCTTCGTCGAAGATTGGCTATCAGCCTATTGAGCGGCCGCTGCTGCCGCTGTCTCTTTGAAGTAATCGACGCCCTTGTGGTCGGGATTGATTTCTCCGAGGGCTTCCCTTGCCTTCTGCCCAGGGTACTCCGCATCGATGTAGACGGATGTGCCGTCCAGTGATTTGTTGACCAGGACAATCGTGTCGAGAACCTCCGTGAAGGTCGCTCGCTTGTCCTCAGGTCCAGCGATCATCAGCTGCAAGCCCATGTCCTTGAAGAAGGTCAGCAAGGCCTGGGTGTTCGGAACGTCCAACTTGTTAAAGGCTTCGTCAAACAGTGCGAGACCCATACCAGTAGGTCTGGCATGCCCGTTGTGACCGGGGAAGTAGGCGCTGGCGAGGGAGGCCGCGATGGCAACGTAGAATGGTGCTTGCGCCTCACCACCGGAGCCTTTGACCGCCCGCGTTGATAGTGTCGTTCGTCCGCCTGCCGCGTCGGTCATGATGATCTCGAAGACGAAATACTGACGGTAGTCAGCCAGCGTGTTTGCGTCCTCGGCTCCTTCGATCATGCCTTCGAGTTCAACGACCGCATTGGCGATCTCTTCGTCGTCAAGCGCAACGGGGTCATCATTTGTCTGGCCACCGATCTTCATCGCCAGATCGTGCATTAAGGCAAAGCGCTGATTGACCTCGGATTCGAATGAATAGGTCTGTCCGGTGAACCTGTGACGAGACAGGAAGCTGTTCAGGGTGTCCATACGCTGATGGACCTTGTTGAGCTTTTCGGCCAGACGGGTGAGCAGGTCTTCCTTGAGCATCCGCCGCATTTCATCGGCCGCCTGGGTACAGGCCTCGCGGTGCTTTCGTAGCTCGTTGTTCTGAAGGCGGGATTGCTCGCCCATGACCCACGCATATCCGATGGTCATGTTGTCGGGGTCGATCTTCGGAACTTCGGTCTCCCAATTGGCCGAATACTCCGCCATTTCGCGGATTGCGCCTGCCTGCTCCCTGCGAACCTCGGCTTCGGTATTCTCCGCGATGGCCTTGTGGTCGTTGCGCATTGAAGCCAGCCAGGACTTCGGGTCCTTCCGGTCTTCCTCGCCACGGCGGATGTCGGCACGGATGCGCTTCAGCGTGCCAATGGCGTTCGGCTCGTCGATCTCGGGATCGAATTCGGGGATACGTTGAATTTCAGGACTGTTGAGATTCGCCCATGATTTTTTACGCTGTTTGATGGCAGTGCGGATTTGTTCCTGCGCATGATCGAGCTTCGCGCGAGCAGAGGCGACTTCGCCTTGAAGGCGCTCGACGTTTGGTTCGATCTCTTGGGAAATCTCGGCCTGATAAAGTTCGCGGTCGCGCTCCATCGCCTCGATATCGTCGAGAAGTTCCTTGGCCTCGGCATTGCCAATCGACGACTTGCTCTGATGGAGCGCTGTCAGCCTCTGCTTGGCCGCATTGAGAGAGTGTTCGAGATCGAAAGGAGACTGACCGTTCTTGATGATGTCGATGGCAATCGGGATGATTCGCGATGCCTCACGAAGCAATTTCGTCGTGGTTCGGAGTTCGTGCAGCCTCTCGCGGATTGGAGCCAGGTCGTTACGTAACGCTTCACTCGTTTTCTCGCGGGCATTGCGACCGAGTACGAGTTCACGAAGGTTGCGTTGGACGGACAGTCCCATTCCCGATGAAGTTTTACCGTTACGCATGACCCCTCTGTCCAGGTGAGTGAGGTCCGCTTCGGTTTCAGCTTTGCGGAACGAGCCAATCCGGACAGCAAGGAATGCCGCCGCGTGCTCGTTCTCTGTAGTTACCGCTTCGAGGATACTTCCTGGCGGCGTGTGGAGAGAGATCGAGTGTGTGGCTGTGGTTTTGACCAGCGTACAGCCAGAATAGGCGTCCCGATCTTGCCACATGACGTTGAAAGCCTCGTCCAGCCGTTCCGGCTCAACGATGATGGCCTCGCGTCCTCGTCCAAGCAGAGATTCAATCGCGTATTGCCAACTCTCGTCGGACACATCAACGACATCGCAGAGGGGGATCGGGTCCATATGCTTGCGCGCGAGGGTGCCGAGCAACTTGGTTGCCTGCGGAGACAGGATCGCGTTGCCGCCACCGCTGCGGCTCAACATCTGTTCGAGACGTTCAGCCTGCTCCTGTATGGAGCGCAACTCGTCCATCAGGGAGTCGGCCTTCTCGTGCAGAAAGACTTCAAGGCCCTCGATACCAAGAACGATGTCGACAAGCTCTTGAATCTGGCCGCCCTTGGCCTTCATGGCTTCGGCGGGGTCAAAACCATCCAGCATCAGGCGAGTGGCTTCCTTGGCCGCCTCCAGCGCATGAGCTTGTGTCGGGGTCATGAGGTTCTTGATCGGCACCAGCTGCGCGATGGAAGTCAGGGCTTCGCGTAGCTTCTTGTAGCGTTCCTTGGCGTCATTGGCATCGCGCTCGGCCAGCTTGCTTTCGACTTCAATTTGCCGAAGTCTTGCGGCTTCGTCACCTGCCTGGGCGAGCGAGCGCTTTGCACGAATATCGTCGTCGAGTTCCTTTACCCATTGCCTGCGGGTAGCGAGAGCGGAGCGCTCGGTGGAGAGTTCCTGTGACTTACGAGAGAGGATTTCCTTCAGGGCCAGCACATCGTGAGCAGTGCGGCGGGTTTCGGCGACTGCCGAGGTGAACCGAGCGGCCTCGCTGCGCATGCGGGCGCGACCCCAGTTGCGGAAGCGCTCTGACAGGCGGGTAATCCGGCGAAGACGCGCTTCGACATCTTCAATGATCCGTTCGAGTTCCTGCCATGTGTTGATCGAAGTGCGAACGCGCTCGACGTCCAGAGGGTCTGGCTCCAGGACAAAGTCCCTGACGAACGTGGTGGGGTCGAAAATTGGACGGAATGCGAGCGCGTTGGAAAACGACCGCAGGAAGTGGCGTACATTGGGAGTGTGACCAGCGCCACGCATGACTTTCAGCACGTCATTCGTGAACTTCTCGGCCGACGTGCGGTACTCTTCCATTTGAGGATGGTTCTTGCGCATGTTGGCCGCAATCTCGGTCCATGGAGCCAGTGTTTCGCGTGCGCCGATGCGACGCTTGGCGTTCTCGACTGAATAGGCGTGACCAGGAACGATGAAACGAGACAGCACGTCTTCGCGTGAATCGCCTTCGCGCGCCGACATTGCAATGCCTATTGTCACAGGCTCCTTGGTTTCCTCATCACGGAAAACGAGGGCGAGAACTGTCTCGCAGCTCGAACGTAAAGGCTTTCCGCCTTCTGCTGGATCTTTGGTGAGGCCGAGGCAGTATTCCAGAACCGAACGAGCAGAGCGGCCGCTGGCGCTAGGGTTCAAGTTCAGGCGATTCTGGTTCGCTCCGGTGATGATGGTCTGGATGGCGTCCTGAATGGAGGACTTACCAGCACCAGTCGGGCCGACCAGAGCAGTTGCACCATCGATTTCGATGTCTTTCGCATCAATCAGATACCAGTTCTGCAGACAAATGCGGGTCAGAAGATGCATTTCATGCCCTTTCCGCTTGAATTGATAGGTTGTCTCTTTCGCCAAACCATGAACAGAATTTTGAATTCGAAATCTTGGAGACGTACCTGTGGCAGGAAAATCGGTATTTGGACAAACTGGCCGAGAGCATTACATGAAGTTTAGGAATCAGGTTGATAAAAACTCGCTTCAAATGCTTGACCGTTACATCTCTCGACTGAATCGGAAAGGTGCGGGGTTGTCCTACCATCTTTCTGACGGTCCTAGTCTTGATGTAAGCGTTATCCGCTTCAGGTTGGCCAACAATTTTAGCATGAGCGTAGAAGGCACTTTGCATTTGGGCGTAGTAAGCGTCGACGGAGAAACCTATGGTATCGCTGATGAATTTCAGGTGCTGATTAACAGAGTTGCCCATGATTTGACTACACGGAGCCTCCATAAAGATTACAAGAATTCCATTTCCTCATCGTCGGAGAATTCGCAATCACGGAAGCCATGATCGAAATTAGATTCTCAATTTTGTAGTTGTTTGCCATGTAATGTTGCTGATACAATCTTAAACAACAAACTTTTTTGAGGTCATCATGAGCTTTGCTAACAAGCATGTAGATAAGACTAAACAGCAAATTCATGACATTGCCGCCAAGATCGAGAGCAACACTTTCACCATGCTCGAACTTCTCGTTAGGCGTGAAAATATGATGGGCGCTTCGATCAAGGTAGGGCTGATTGACGACGATGCTGAGGCGGGGCCGACGATCTATTTTTCCAACAAGAGCAATTTCTACAAGCCAATTGAAGGCAAGCTTAAATTCGGCGCGCTCATCGTAAACGACACGCAGTATGTTTCGCTCGAAGACCTTCAGGCGCTTGTAGAACATGTCGCCCATTCTCTCACTACTCGCCACTAAGGGTAAGCGACAAGACATAAGGTGTCTGCAACTTACGGGTTTCAGTCATCTTTCGTCTCCGATTCGAATAAAGACTCAAGGTCGACATCGGGCATTTCGTCGTTATTGGCAACGACCGTTTCGAGTGGCTCCACTTGCTTTATTGCAATCGGCTCCGGTTCTGGAGCCTTTGGCTTTCCAGGTTCTGGTGCTGCCAGCCAAAGCTTGAGATCTTCGATGAAGCTGTCTGGCGCAACCACATTCACGCCAGGCATGATCATCAACGGAGAGACCCTTTCCACACGATCACGTTCGCCCACACGCACTACGCCGTTGCGCTGGAAGTGGCGCAATGTATCGAGAAGGGGGCGTTCATCGGGCGGGGAGGCTTGTGTAACGCTCTTGATGCGGTCGATCAGGTCTCCAGTGGTCGTTTCGACAATGCCGCCTTCCTGAACGTCCTGATTGTTTACGCCTTCTTCCCACATGAGGCGCAAAGCCAAGAGCACCACAGTCTGCTCCTTGCTCAGGCGTTGATACGCGGCATCGTAACGGGTCTGATCCTGCGGAACGGAGAGCGCGACCATCTGGTCACGTGGAGATACCGTCAGGCGATACCCCATACACGCGAAATAAACCTCGAAGTAGGACGAGTAAGCTTTGATCAGTTCATACGTCCGCCCAAGCCCAGGCGACGAAGCATAGATACACTGTCTTGTCATCAAAGCTTGGGTGCAGCGGATCATTTCATCAGCAGTGGGGCGCTTTCCCGCAATAGAGCCACCCTTCCAGTCGCCTTCTAGGATTTGCTCGAACTCTTCGATGAATGTCGACATCTTAAGCTTTTACCACCTTCTTGGACCTGATGACAAAGTCCTGGCATTCGATCCAGTCGTTGTGAAGTCTTGTCTCAAGAAATTCGAGTTCATACTTCTTGGCTATATGGCCGTCGAATATGGACCTTATTTCACGCAATCTTTGGAAGCACACGAAATCATCAACCGAGTCGATCCTGATCTCTGATCCCTTGATTGATACTTGACCGCCAAGCGCTTGTTGAATGAATTCTGATAGCCGCTGTGGCGTCACGCGTGTGCGCTTTGTGTAGTCGGCCTTGGCCGCAATGAACAGTTCGAGGGCAGGGTCTTTCTTGTTTTCGCGAAGGCCCGAAATTTCGATAGGCGGTTTTTCGCGCCGTGGTGTTGGGATGTGAGATGGCCCGACAGGCAGATAAGTGGGCAGGAAAGGTGCCTGCAGTAGCTTTTCCTCCGCGCTTTCAGGTATTTTCGTGAGCGCTTTCATCGTCTCAATGATGCGCGCTTCCGCAGAACGTCCGATACGGTCCATGTAGCGGGCCGTCGTCATTATGCGCTTTTCAATGCTGGCGGCCGTGCTGTCTATTGCCGTCAGGTGGCCTTCGGTTCCCTCGAAAATAGCAATAATATTGCTCAGGTCGGCCGAAACCGTGAGTTCTCCCTGCAGGGCGTTCTGCGCGCGGCCCTCACGCCAATAGGCTTCGCCCAGCGCGAACAAGAGCAATGGATCATTCAGCATCTTCTGTGCTTGATGAATGATCGTGCCTCTGAAACGAAATGGATTGTTTTTGGTGTGCAGCGTCTTGAAGTCGGCAATCAGATGACGTTGCACGAAGTCTTCAAAAAAATGTCGGAAAATATCGCGAAGATTATCCTGACGGACAATGCGCTCCTCAACTTTGCGCAATGACACTGAAACCATGCGCATATGCGCCATAAAATCGCGAGCACCACGGAGAGCATTGCGAATATTTTCCGAACGCTCGGCTGGATGGCTGGCAGCACTTTCCAATGAAGTCAAAACGGCAATCACTGCGCCGCCATATGTGCGCGTATCGCCTCTTTCGATTCCCGCAAGCACGTGAAGCAAGCCGCTTGCATCAGGATCGAGATCGACCATACGGATGTACCGATCCTTGTGCTCGATCATCCAGCCAGTGTCGACTAATCGCTGATAAATAGTGCGCGCACGATCTTCGAGCGCGGTCGCCCGCTCCTCTTCCTGATCCACAGTTTCATGGTTGCTGTATTCCCAGCGAGTGAGAAAATCTCCAATTTCCTGAATGACTTGCGCCCTTCTCGGGGCCTCAGCGGCCAGCGAAAAAGTCTTCTCATGCAGGTTCAAAAGGAGATCGGCATAGAACCTTCGTGAAGGCGACGCCAGCGGCTTAAACAGATCGGACGGTAGGACGTCAAACAATGCCATTTAACTGATTTCTGTTCACCTTAGACGATTTTAGGAGAGGATCACCGTGTTGGTGCCCCCTCCGTGCGCGGACTTTTCCTGATACATGACCTTACGAACTGGAGATTTATATTCCTGATATTCCCCGTTCCTAAAATAAACTGTGCTGCCTGCTGGAAGCTCCTTAAGCTTCTCGATCAGCTCTTTCACAGTCATTGGAGCACCTGATGTACAAGGACCAGCAAGGTTCGCTTCATGGTCAAGCCCAAGAATGCAGTCTTGGTCTCTTACGTCAATGACGCGTGCACGCCAAGTCAGAAATGGAATTTAGCCCCCGTTTTTTGAGGTGATTAGGAAATGTTCCATAGATGGAGTCGGCTTGAAAGGCAATAGCCTTCAGCCGGTGGTTTGTCGCCCTAATATTCCAAGTAAGTGCCTTCGGGGGAGGGGAATGGGAAAATCGTGGTTTGCAGTCAGTTTGATGGCAATACTTCAGCTTTGTTTGATCAATATGGCTGAAGCGAGGACCACGTATATTTTCCGCTATCTCAATGGTGGTGCTGGAGTTATCACGGAACAACCAATTCCGGTTTTCTCCATGCGAATAGATGGGCGAGGGCCGTTCACTGTTGGGAAAGTCTGGACGGCGACAGCAATTGCAGAAGGCATTCCGGCTGGTCCTGTCCGATATATGATGTCAGCAGGTCCGAACTGGTTGTCCATTAATTCAAACACGGGCGTCATTGTTGGAACTCCACCCGCTCCTGGGCCTCATGGGGAGGCCGTCTTTGTCGCCTCCGATGGTGTGGTCAGCAAAGAAATCAGCCTGATCGTTGTGGTCAGCGACCCCTTACAAGTTCAAAAGATACCTGACATTCTCCAGTTTCCAGATGCAACTATCGACAAAAAGATTGAGGTGTCCGGTGGGGCGGGAAGCTATTCCTTCAAGTGGAATGAGGACCACGATACTCAGCCCCCGACGTGGCTGCATCTGAGTGAGGACAAGGGGGAACTAACGGGTCTTGCGGAGGAGGGCGTATGGGACCTGTCGATAGAGGTCTCTGACCGGGACGGTCGCAAGGAATACGTCGATCTCAAGGTAGATGTGATCAGGGGGACAAACTGGTTCACCTATCTCAAGGGAGGTAGCGTGCAGGCTCAACAGATGGCTCTTGGCTCGAATGGAGAAACATTCATTTCTGGTACGATTAACTCTAATCCGACAAAGACATTTATCGCGAAGGTCGACGACGAAGGCGTCGTCGAGTGGATCAGAACGAATGAAATTCCACTTAACGGGCAAGCATACGGGCTTGTTGCAAAAAACGGTTCGATCTACTTATCTGGCACTGTCATTGATGATGGCGGTTCAGGTCGTCGGTTCCTGATCGCAAAGTATTCCCAATTTGGAACTCGCGAATGGCTCAGAGCGATCACCTCCTCTGGAGACGGCCAGTCAATTGCAGTTGGTGACGACGGAAGTGTCGTCGTGGTCGGTTCTAACTACTCCATCGCCAAAATGTCGGCCAATGGCACGGTTCTCTGGTCCAAGAATTTTGGGGGCATGGGTAATGACGCGAGAGCCGTCACGATAGACGGCTCGGGAGCGATTTACGTAGGTGGCATGACCTATAATGGAGGCAACGGCCAAGGCGACGTATTGCTGGCCAAGCTTGATGAGAACGGCCAGAAAATCTGGGCGCGGACATTTGGCGGCCCGCTGATGGAATATATCAGCAGCCTGACAATTGGAAGCGACGGTGCGCTCTACGGGACAGGCTACACGAGCCATGCAGGCGACATGGACATTCTTGCGGTTAAATTCACAACAAGCGGCAATCCTCTTTGGTACAAGAGAATTGGAATGAATCCCGGACAAGATATCGGGCACCACATCGTTTCGGTGAGTGACGGCAGTGTCTATATCGCAGGTGAAGCGACAGTGGGGAGGTCTAACGATCACGAAGCCGTTTTTGTTCAATTGTCGCCTTCTGGGCAAATAATGCGAGCACGCCGTTTTGGTAATGTGCTTACGGATCGTGCCTACGGAATAGCTGCTACGCCTCGCGGTACAGTTTATTTAAGCGGTGTGAGCACGGCTTTTTACGATGAAGGCGGCACCCCAATGGCATTCGTTGCGAGATTGTCCCCGCAATTGCCGAAAACGGAAAATTTGCCAGCCAGCGTCCAGTATCGAGACGTTTCATTTGGGATTTCAGATGTGAATTTTGGCTACAGCGACAGGCCTGGCTGGAACACATCTGACCTAGGCTGGTCTGCGACATCTCTCGACAGATACGGTTCTACCAATGGCGGACTTTCATTCCAGGACTATTCATTTGAATGATTGTAGTAGCTGGCTCATGGCTCGGAAATGAAAGTTCTATCCATGAACTATTGCATCATTGTGGATATCTTCAGGGTCGACAGGTGCCGCTATTTTGTCCATGTTCAGCCCGTTTGAGGCTGTCAATTTGGTGCTTGATTGCACGAACTGAATAAAGGGGAATGCGTAGCGTCTCGGTATTGAAGTGCACATGCCCGTTTGCCACCAACGCCTGCACGAACTCTTTCCTGATCCCGAGTTCGTTTGCTGTCTCCTCGATGTCGAGAGAGGTCCGCCGAAGGCCTTCCTTATATGGATTCAGCCGCCAATGAAGGGCTTCAACCTCCTCACGGATGTTCGGCCCTTCTTCCATGACATGTGAGAAATCACTGCCGGATCGAGCAATGCCAGCCAGGCAATGTGCGATCCCATTGAACCATGCATCATTGTCTTCGTAGTTCTCTTCACCGCCGCCATGGCCGCGAATATGCTGGATTTCGACATCAACGCCGCGCTCTGCAGCCATTTCAAGGACTGGATCGATCATGTCCTTGTAGTCGTCCGACTTCATGAGCGTATTGCTCCCAAAATCGGCCAGCGGCAGGAAGTCGGTCTTCAGAATGACACGAGACCCCTTCTTGCCAAACCGGATAGCCTGAAACAGACCGTGGAAGGCGGCCGATAGCTCGCCATCTTTGGAAGTCGTAACTTCGTCGACAGGCATTCCTTGCATGATGAGAAAGCCATTGGCTCGAATGACGAACCCCATGCCGGAGGAAATCCGGTCGTGCGACGCGTCGGTATAGACCTTGATAATATTCTCGATATTTGGGCGCTCTGTCATCAATGACTTGCCTCAAGGAGTTGAGGGCAGGTGACCCTGCCCAGGTTCCGGTTACAGCCTTGGTTTGGCTACATGCTCTGGGCGAAGACTGTCCGTTGGCTCATTCAGGCCGATTACGACCTTCGGAGTCTTTCCGTCGAACTCGATGGTGCCAGCAACGACGTGCTCAGCGCGATTGACCTTCGCAGTGCGCGCCACGAATGCGCCATCGTTCTCGAAATGGGTTGCCCAGACGAACTCAACAGCCTCGCCTTTCAGGGCAGCCCTAACAGCATTTTCCAAGCGCGGAGGCATTGAAGCCATCTTGAATTTTTCGTCGTTGATTTCGCCAGCGAAATCATTGAATCCCATTCTCAGGTCAACGCTAGCGACCGCATCACCATCAAGGTTCTTAAAGGCGCGAATGATGGAGACTTCACCGTCGTCAGGATCAATTCCCAAGGCGTATTTTTCGAGGTAAGTTCCCGTGGCAGATGTCGCCGACCACTTGCAATCTTCAGATGGAAGCCACTTATCAACCTCAGCGTCCAGTGCTGCCCTGCTTTGTTCGAGTTGGTTAGCGTTTGAAACCTGCTCAAGGAAGCCAGCAAGCTTGTCAGCACCGTTGCTGCGATAATTGTCAAATTTGGTCCTGTTTCCGTCGAACGTAACATTGAATTCGCCATTATCAACATCAACCAAAACGGTGTTGCCGTCATTCAGGTGGATGCTAAAGCCTTCTTTACCTTCGGCCGTGCGCATTGGTTGGAATGACGCGTCAGGCAGGACGGCCTTGGCACGCTTATATGCCTCGATGAAAAGCGGATGAGTGAGGAGTTTTTGAGACTTGACCGTGTCGGGTTCGAACTCGTGGCCATGCTCTTTAAGAGCCTTCTTGATATTTAAGATAAGGGTAGCTTCAGTATCGACGTCCTCAAGAGCATTTACAGTCTGGAATTCCCAGCCGTCTTCAAGTTCTGTTTTCTCGACGTGCCAAAAGCTGACTGAAGCTCCACTCAGTGAAGTGCTAGATGGCAGTTGAACAGACACCACGGACTTTTGGCCATGATCATCGATAAATTCCATCGAGTGATCCACTGACCCATCTTCAGCTTTGGCGAACACCGCCTTGAGGCCAAGGGATTTCAAAAAATCCGAATGCGCTTTTTGAAACTTTTCTGCGATATTGCTCACGGTTTTCTCCTAGTTGATCATCTCCTACAATTTAAGCGAACAGATCGCAAACCAAAAATTCGATTATTTCCGTTTTTCTTGGTGCAATTGGATCATATCAGTCCTGCGTAGCCTTGAGGCTCGCATTGACCACTCGCATTTTTTCGCTGAAAATAAACGATCACAGGAGCAAAAATGACTGCGAACGTTCGAACCATTGAAGCCGCCAATAAACGCGCTGAGGAACTTAATCGTGACGAGAGCGTAATTCCTGCCGGACTCTACTGTTACAGCCGTAAATCTGGTTGGAAATACTGTGCGGATGGAACTCCATATTTTGAAACCGAGATTTGTCCGTATTGGGCTTCAAACCCGGACAAGGATGAGCAAGAGAGTGGGTACTGCGCTTTCTTAAAGGCTGGGGACTGGGAAGCGGAGGGCATTGGCCTGCTGTGGGATCAATGCAAAGAATGCGGCATTAACGAAAACATCGAAGCGGTTCTTGAAGCTACTGATGACGAATTAAAAAGATATGCAGATGACGAATCTCGTTGAACCTATCCACCAGGAAGAAATATTCGACGGTCGGATAAGATATTTTGCCTCTCCGGTCTATCTGAAGACGCACCAGCCCGATATGCCATGGCATGTTTTTGATGATCTACTGAAATTGCTTTCAATTGATCAGGAAGCATGTACGCATTTGTTGCGTAAGCTGCGGGGTGACTGGCCCGAACCAATTACAGTCGCTACGTCTCAAGGTCTTTTGACGATTGCGCCGCACTTCATGGCTGACGGCATGCTTGAGGCAATAGGCCGGAGCCGAAAATTCAGGCCAGAGAATTTCCTGAAAATCAGGGGTGCGTATCGACGTAATTTGACTGCGGCCGTGCATAAGATGCTGCCGCATTATGGTCCCATCGAGCGAATGTATTTTGTTTTGAATTGTGTGAACGAATAGGAGAGATCATGAGACTCAAGAGAATTCTTATTGCGTCGGTGGCAGCGATTTTGGCCTCACCCGTATCGGCTAATTCGAGTGATGTTCGTGACGAGATTTATCGGGTTCGGGATTTCAACAAGGCGCTTGAAGGCGAAGTTCATATCTCCTCGTTTGTCTTTAACGACATCACAGGTGACGGAAACTATGGTCTTGGTGATACGCCTGTAGTCGACGTCTATGTCTCGTTGAAATCAGAAGATGGTTCGGGCATGCTTGTGCCCACAAATATTGATGGCTTTGCCAATTTTACCGCATCATCCACTCAAGAAGCCCCGCAGATCAAGCTCCCTGGAACATACACGTTTGAGGTTATACCGCCTCCCGGCTGGAAGGTGACAACGGGCAATGCGCTGCAGACTATCGAGATCGAGGATAAGATCGGTTCTCCAGGCGGTCTGGTGGCGAAGACTGTGCCGACGCTTGTTGGCATTTCTCGGGAAGGTGCTGGATCGGCAGGCCCTCTATCGCCGCATCCGCTTGTCAGAGGAAGTGGGAAGCTCGCTTTATCGCCTGAAACAACGGCCACGACCAAGATTGGGTTTGACGACATCATCGGGTCCATCGGCATCAAGAAAATGCCCAATGGGTATCACGGCCTGAATTGGCAGAACTGGGTCGTCTCTCATCAGCGCTTCTACAAGGGGGAAGGCTATATCAACGGGACGACCTCTGGAGAGTTCATAGCCTACAACGGTTCAGGGCACCCAATGGCGGTATCTCGCGACAAGCCGTTCGATTTTGTCGGTGGGCACTTCACATCCGCATGGCGGGAGGCTGAAGGCGAGATTGTGCATGTGAAAGCCTGGCGCGGTGACGAACTGGCTTATCAAGACGACGTCAAGCTATCTCGTTTTGGCCCTGTGTTTTTCCAGGCCAACTATGACCAGGTTACGCGGATCGAGTTCAAAACGGATCACTATTGGCAAGTGGTGACCGATGATCTGCAGTTCAGGCTGGATTGACCTCTCAATCAGCGGCGCGGGGCAGCTGCCTTGTCGCGATTGCGCGTGACGTCTTCGATGTCACGCCATATTTGCCGAGCCACATGCTTCAGGTTTTGAAGATCTTCGAAGGTTTTGGGCAGGTCGCCGTCCCGCAGCCACTCTCTAACAGGTCTGCGATCTGGGCCGACGCGAATGCTGGATGCGCCAGCTTCGATCAACGGACCAGCGATTTCAGGTGAATGCGTCACGACCATGAAGCCGAGGGTCTTCTCGGGCAGGTTCTTGGCGAAATCAGCGAAGACTTCGCCGAGCGCCTTGCGATAGCCCGCACCGAGGCCGATGTCCGGTTCGTCCAGGATCAACCAGTGCAGCTCGTTGCGTTCGCGGGCATTCTTCAGGCCTGTGAGAGCAGTATGCACGGAATTGTTTCCCGTAGAGTCGTCTTGCTCGCTACCGAACATCATGCCTCGCACGATACCGGAGTCCGTCCGCATATCCATGCCGACGCGCATGGCGACAAAACGCTGCTTGTCTCTCTTGGCAATCGCCTGGAGCTTGCCCTGGATGGCTTTGCAAAGAATGCTCTTGCCGCCAGCGTTTTCGCCTGAGATCACCCAAACGTCTGGCAACTCGCCGTCTTCAAGGAGGATCGGGCAGGGGCTGTCCTCACCGAAGAGATCGGATTCTGCGGCAACTTCGAGAATGGCCTTCGGTGAGTAATCGTTCATCGCTTCCTTCCAAACAGATGATCCAGCTCTTCCTCGCTTGCCTCGCGCGGCTCGTCCTTCGGCTGTTTCTCAACGAATTCCGGATGCTTGCTTTCGTCGATCACGAACCCAAAAGGCTGCCATCCGTTCGAATATTCTTCACGCGGGACAACGAATACCTTGGTGTCAACGGTGATTAGTCGGCCGTCCTCATATCGAGAGCGTTCGCCGCCTCTGGAGGCAGTGACTGCCGTCAGCTTGTTTCCATCCTCGTCTTCGAAGCTTCCAGCAGATATACCGATCCAGTCGTTCGCATGTTTTGCTAGGAAAAGCTGCTCATCACGTACACGAGACTGCCCAGGGAGAATTTTTATCCCTGTGACCATCTCATATTCGTCTGGGTATCCATTGATAACTGCTTCAGTCGCCTGTCTGATTTCTCTCTTGGTGAAGAACTGAGGGAGAGAAACGATGACTTTGTTGTATTCCCCGTCTTCCTCATACCAACCGTCGTTGTTGCGATATGGTTCTGGAATGAGTTTGTTGAGTTTTGCGTAGACCTTCATCCCGCCATGGCCAGCAGTGGAATGTTCGTAGATGCCAGCCTCGGCATAAACGGTTGCTCCTTGGGACTTGCCCCACGGTGTTGACGTCGAGCTGCTGATCTCTGTCCGGCCCAACGCTTTCTTTTCGTCCATGTGCGCCGCAATATCTGCCATCTCAGCTTTGAACGCGTCCAAGTCTTTGACGTTGCCGAGATGAGAATAAAAATCTCGCTCAGACATTGTAGAGATATCGCGTTCCTTCCCGAAGCTGTCGGCAATGGCGATGAAGAATTCACCGCTTCTTCCTGGTTTCATGCAATATGTGGACTTGCCTACTGTGGCGGCGGTTAGCCCGTCTGCAGTCGTTCCGTAGGTGACCTTGGTCGTCATGAATATCTCCTGTCGCTTTCAATCATCCTATGGAACAGGCCTGCAAGAAACAAATTACCCTAGGCCACCTTCTTCGACAGGCGAGAGGCAGCGTAAGGACCGATATTGCCGTCCTTATAGTGCTTGCGGCAGACCGAGACATAGCGGTTTTCGGCACCGACTTCCACAACAGGGCCGGACTTAACGATGGTACCATCCGGGTTATATCGCAGGATCATGTTTGCCTTGCTCCCGCAATGGCAGGTTTGCTTCTGCTCTGCCAGCTTGTCAGCCAGTGCCAGAATGGTAGCAACCGATTTGCTGAACAGCTCGCCCTGACTGTTGTTCTTGAGGCCGTATGCCATGACAGGAATATTCAGACGGTCGACGATCTCGGATGCCTGATAAATATGTTCGGGCGTCATGAATTGAATTTCGTCCATCAAAACGGCCTGCACGGGGTTCTTGCGGTGCTCTTTCTTTACGATCTCGAAGACATCGTCTTTTTCGGACAAAGCGGTAGCATCTTCTGAGAGGCCGAGACGCGATGAGATTTTGCCGACACCAGCGCGATTATCGATGGAACTCGTGAAGAGCAAAGTGCGGCTGCCATTTACCGTATAATTATGGTTGGCCTGCAGGAGCGCGGTGCTCTTGCCCGCATTCATGACGGCATAAAAGAAATGGAATTTCGCCATTTATATTCGTCCCTGATTTTTCGATTAAATCTATTTTGTGGGAAACAGATTTTTCTTCAAGGACGAATAATGTCTCGTCATCAAATTTGACATCAATATTTTGAATTTTCAGGCCAGCGTGTTCAAATGAAGCACGAATTTGGTGGAGTGATGGAATGGGCTGGGCAAACGCGAGCTATAAGGATGCAGTCATAGAAGTTATTGGTACGCCTGTCGCCAATGGAAAGTCGGCCGCACGTCTGATTACTCCCGTTGCCGATCTGTCTGATGATCGCGCACGGCACTTCGTCGATACTCTGTCAGTGAGTTTGCATGCCAGGAAGACGGAAAGGCTTTGAACCGTGCTCTGCTGTCGGGTGATCAGTCTCATTCTGATTGGGTTCGGTCGCTGGATGGTGCCTTCGTCTGGGCCTTCAAGAAAGACATCCTTCTATGGCGCGGCGGCGAGACGTCTCCGTATGGAGAGCCTAATCCGGCATATACCTCTACGAGCCTGGTCGAGAGGCAGGCCCGTCAGTTCAGAAATCGTGGAAGTGGCGCAATCGCCGCCATCGTGCTTCCGGCAGGCTCTCGGATCGCGCTTCCCAGCTATGTTTGGGGCGCAGGAGACGATGAACGCACATTGGGCGTCGTTCGTAGGGAGGTCGAGATCCTCCTGCCGCGTGGAACCCAATTCGGGCACATTGCTACTGTTGACCCATTTGAGGGTAAAGCGAACTCCAGCGCGCGTGTTCGTGTCATGAAGGCCATTGTGCCTAACTTCGAGCTGGCTATGGAGCAGGAGAGTTCTGCGGTTCCAGCGCCTGTCTGAACAGGGTTTCCAGCTTTTCCACCAGCTCGTCGCCTCGATAGGCGTTGGAGAGATCATGAGCATTGATTGGGCGGTGGTTGACGCATTTGAAAGGCAAGCCTGACAACTCAGTTTCGTTGAAGCGTTTCAGGAAAGCGTCTGGGGCAAGCGGTCCATCAAAATCCCACAAGAGGTCGTCTTTCAGCACCGCCGCGTGATCGGCCCTGTTGTCGGGTCTTACGAGCACGACAATATCGCCACCGATGACCTTCTGAAGCGCCTGTGCTGTGACAACGCATCCGCCGTCGAAAGGCCCGCATTCAGCGGTCCCGACGATCTGCTCGTAGAACTCCTCGTGGATGGCTTCGATGCGTTCTTCCCATTCAGCGACGTCCATGGCGGTTATCGCATTGCTGGGACTTCAGCGGGTTCTTCCGGTTCATGGCCCCACAAGTTGATGACGTTATGAACCGTATCCAGCTGATCCCATTGCTCGCCAGTCAGGTTGTCGAGAGGGGCGTGAATGTCATTGACGATGGCGCATGTGGCAGCCCAAATCGCTCTGTGATGGTCCTCGGGAATAGCGACTGCGTAGCCATCTGGGATTTCGCCATTCTGTACCCTGTCGAGATCATTGAAAATTTTCATTGCGACCGTGTATTCGTCGTCTGACAGGTCGAAGTCGATATCGATGGTTGAATGGCTGGTCGCCGCAAGGATCGCTTTGCGGTCAATGTCGGTCAATTGCTCTATCCACTGCATGGCGTGCCCCTTGTCCTGTTTCATGGATTATTGGCATCTGCCTTGCAAGGTACGAGGATTTCGTTCGTGATTTGCGTGCCGATCAATCTACAATGGTTTTCCAATGTAGGGAGACAAATATGGTCAAGAAAGTAGCGGTGCTGGTCGTTGAATTTGAAGACGACGAAAATGACATTGAAGACACCTCTGGCCTTGCAACGTGGGTTGAGGCAGCAATGGGGCGTAGCCGTAATGTAGATGTTACTGCTTACTCCACCCCTGAGGATTTGGCGGCTGATGTCAAAGATGGCTATAGCATTTATTCGAACCTGAATGATGCCCAACCTGTCGCGTCCGTTCAGGACACACTTGCGCCAAAAATCTAAGGTGCGCCGACATGGATCTGACAGTCGATGACCGCGACAACATTTATTCGATTAGAAGCGAATTTGGTAATAATGTCGTCGCCAAGGCTCTGTCAGATCAAGCGGTCAATTATTATTTGGCGGCTGATGAAAGCAAAAAAGATGAAACTTATTTCGAAATCAGAGATGCTGCTGGATATGTTCGCCACGTATTTCACACGAACGCCTTTACCAATGACGGTTCCTTCGACCATTGGTTTGAGCTTCCGACCTTCGGAATACCAGAACTCGCACGCAGACAAAGAGAGCTGCGCGTAAAGTGGCATGCAGAAGCCGCCGCTATCAGTGACGAAGAGCATGACGCCATTGAAGCTGAGAGAGATCGGGTTTCCGACCTAGAAGATGAAGGCTTCTACGGACGAACCGTAGCCTACACCCCTGAAATGAAAGACTGAATCTACATCCGTTTTGGAAAGATGCCCAAAACCGGAAGGTCCGTATTCGGTCTTATGGGTGAAGACAACGAAGATGGTGTTGATCCCTGGCGACTGGAACTCGGCAACATGACCCATGAGGCGGGCGTTTGCGTGTTTAAGGCACATCGACATCCAGATGTGCCGGATGCCTTCGTGCTGATCCAACCGCATTTCGAACTGGCCCGTTACAATGTCTCCAACGCAGTAGAACATCTGTTGGCAATCATTCCTGATGCGGAGTCCCTTCAGGATATTCCGGTTTTAAAAATCCACGGCGATCTTGTTACGATCAAGGGCGGAGATAAGACACTAAGAGCAGATTTGGGGAGCGATGGCGAGTACCTGCTCGATACGGGTAAACATCATGACGTCGAAAAAATCGATATTTCCCGTGTTTGGGCATCTGAACGCGTCTCGGTAACTGAATTGCTTCAACGCTATCGTCGTTTTGACGACAACGGCGGCTTGAAAATCTGAAGGCTTGTTGCCATCGGATTTTTCCGATACAACCAGAATACCTAATTGGGAGATTTATGCGCAGCTTCTTAGATCGTTGAATTCTGCATCAGCAGAGTGGCCTGCAAAAGGCTGTAACGGCTTGCGCCAAAATTCCTCTCCTTTTTAGGAAAAATCCAATGACATTGAAGATCATGTCGCCACGGGCTGGCGACTCACGAAACCTATTGCGTCCCTGTGCAACTCTGGCTTCGAAACGGAGGCGATCATGAACGTCTCTCGTTTTGAACGCCGAATCCTCGAAATGCTTGCTCGTGGCGGCCGTATCCAACCGGAAAAAGACGACCGAGGTAAAATCATCGACGTCGACTTCATCACTCGGGAAGGCTGGTTCATGGAGGGGGCGAATGTGGAGACGTTCAAGAAGCTCCGCGCCAAGAGGCTGATCGCCTCGCTCAATGGCAGTGCTTATCGCATTTCGAAGCACGGAATACTAAGCCTGCAGACTGCTCGTAAGGCATGAGGCTGTCGGCGGCCTCTGGATATGTCTGGAGGTCGTTTGCTTCGAATGGCTCTATCGTGGTCGAATAGGCACGCACCAGAGCACCGTAATGACCGAGAAGACCATCACTCTCTATCATGGAACTACCCTCGATAGCGCCGAACTCCTGATGCAAAACGGATGGCAGCCAAATAGCTTCGCCTCAGGGAGCCAGTGCGGGCAGATGCGGTACCTTTATCTCACGACGCACCCAGAAGATGCGCTTTGGTTTGCGAACGAGAAGGGTTCGCAAACGGTCCTGGAGATTAAAGACGTCCCCTATTCCATGCTCAAGGTCGATCCTGAAGACGGCACTGGCGACACCATCGAAGAAGAGGTCGGTTCGCCTCATGGAATGCCTGGCAAGGTCGTCCTCACCAAGGCAATCGATGCAAGTGCTTTTGAACTCTACGGGGTACCCAAGCCCGCTTTCCGCTAAGAAGCCTTCGCGGTATCCCTGAACTTTTCAGGGTGCTCTTTCTTCAGCTTCTCGATGTAGTCCAAAGCAATCTTCATGCCTTCATCGTCAGGAAGCTGAGCGCCCTCGGCCCAGAACTCGTAGCGACGATGAGGTCGTTTGGGTTTGATGTATTGGACTTCACCCATCTGGTCGTAGGAATAGGTCTCCCCAACGTGCATTACCATCACGAAGACTGGTGGCCTGTTTTCGATCTGCGTCGGATCAACGAAGATCGGAGCGTGATTGTCCAGCTTGCTGGGGTCGAGGGTTCGCGCATCGATCCGCTTTGCGTATTTGGGCATCGCCAGATAGGGGCATACCTGCAATGCATATCGCGCACATTCATAATGCAATGGAGAGTCGTAGAAGACACCGTCTTCGGTCAGCGAGCTTGCAGGACCTCCCACGGACCAGCGCCCTCTCAGGAGCTTTTTCCCGCAAATCGCGCAGAGCTGTTCCTTGATGTGCTTTCTGCGGATTGTGTGATCATTGATCGTGAAGTGCGGTTTTCCCTCGTTGTCGATCAGCACATTGGCTGGAATGGGATATCCTCTTTTGTCACGGCGAAGATCGCGCATGCGATCTGGGATAGGTACTTCATTCCAGTGCATAGATTTCTCTGTACGATATGGAAGATGGCGGTAAGCCCGCGATCAAACCTTTCTCAGGGAGGGATTCCTCGCGCGTCGTTTTGGGTGGGGTTTCGGCTTCATTTTGATACCCGTCACTTCGAGGAGAAGAAATACGACGTTGGGCCATTGAAGCTCAATTGCCGTATTCACACCTTTGGCGTCATGGAATGAGCCGCCGACGAAGATTTGTAACTGGAATCGATTTTGAGGGCATATTGCGGGTCGACAAATCTTACAGCGGCTCTTTCGAGCATGTTGCGGGGGTTGTAGGAATTGAAGACTTTACCCTCGTTCGTGAGTTCAAAAAACACATCGCTCGCGCAGCCACCTAATCCAGCAAAACCCAGATCATGGTTAGTAACTTCTCCGATGAAGACGATTGGCTTCTCATCTCCCCACCTCAGAGCCGCGTGAGTTGCGGCTTCGGATGCTACTGGCCAAGACATCAAAAGAATATCTGAGCCATCGCCATAAACTTGAACTGCCCCAACGGCATCAATCTTTTCGACATCGAAATACATGCCTTCATTGTGTCCGTCATGACCTGATAGCAAAGTGGTCGCTTTTATCTCGACCCCTTTTTCGGAAAGGAGTTTTGCAAGGAGGCCATTGCCTGCAAAGACTTCGAGAACACGGCGACCGTCAATCCAACGGACCAGATCGTCGATAAACTGAGGATCGAAAGTCCCCCAAGAAATTGGTTTGTTCATGGTGCCTCACCAAAGCAATGTGGTGTCATCATGATGCGACTGAACGCGAGACACTAGCATAATTCGGAATAACTGATCTCCTTTAACGCGTGACATCGATGCCAAATAGCGAAGGGATAAGGGAGGCGCAAGGCCATATTAAAAATGCGGGAATTATTCCTTGAATTATTTCTAACCTTTGATAGAACCGTCATAGATTTAATAGCCAGGCAGTGGGGCCATGAAGAGCAATTTCACATTGCCTGATTTAAAGGCATTGACACCGACATCTGAACGACCGGACTTCGATTGGACATCTATCGAGAGCCTGTGCGAAGAACTGGCAGTCCTGAAGAACTGTAAGCAGGACAGGATTTTCCATGCGGAGGGCGATGTCGCCACTCATACGAGGATGGTCCTCGAACAGCTAGTCAGCGGCAAGCCTTGGCAGGCCATGTCCAAGGATGACCAGTTCAAAATGTTCTGGGCGGCGGTGTTCCACGATATCGGCAAACCAGGCACGACTGAAGAGGATGCCGAAGGGCGCGTGACTTCGGTTGGTCACTCAAAGCTGGGCGCTGCGATGACTCGCGATCTGATGCGGGCTGCTGGCCTTGATCTCGTGCTGCGCGAAGAGATTTGCACCATCATCACCGCGCATCAGCTGCCGTTCTGGCTCTATGAACGCGAGAATGCCGCCAAGATGGCCTGCCAGTATTCGCTATCAGCGGTCGCTTCTCAGTTGCTAGCGCATGCGGAAGCAGACGCTCGCGGCCGTATCTGTCAGGACCTGAGCGACCTGCTCCTCAAGATTGATCTCTCCAAAGAGGTGTTCGAGGAGATGGGGGTCTTGGAGAAGCCCTTCGAGTTCGCGAATGACGAAAGCCGTTTCGCGTACTTTGAGAAGGATGATCGTAATCCATGGTATGCGGCACACGAGGAGTTTCGCTGTGAGGCCACGCTTGTCTGCGGGCTGCCAGGCACTGGCAAGGACATATGGATTTCCAAAAATCTGAGTGATCTGCCCGTCGTCAGCCTCGACCAGCTGCGAGATGAACTCGACGTCGATCCCACTGGCAATCAGGGAACGATCATCCAGGCTGGATTGGAGGAAGCACGCAAGTACCTGCGGGCGTCGAGAGATTTCGTCTGGAATGCGGTCAATGTGACCAAACTGAACCGAGAGAAGGTCTCTCGGCTTCTGCGGGACTACAACGCGCGCATCCGGATCGTCTATCTTGAGGTCGAGCCATCACGTCTTCTCCGTCAGAACCATGAGCGAAAAGCCACTGTCCCCGTGGACGTGATCAATCGTTTGGCCAGGAAACTTCAGCCGCCATCAGCTATTGAAGGGCATACGGTCGAATGGCATTTCGAAGGCCAACTCGTGAGCGTCAATGGCGTGCGAGCCAGAGAAAAGTCGCCAAATCCGGCGATTTGAATTTGCGTGTGGTTCCTTGTTTGTCTCGTAGGTAGTCTGAAAACAGACAACAAGGAGTCACACATGAAAAACGAAGACCAATGGAATGAAAGGTTCGGCGACACCGTTGATAATGGCGGTACGACGCTATTTGAAACCTATGGCGATAACCTGAAAAAGGTTCAGGCAGCTGATCCACTTACGGTATGGACTGTCATTGAAACTGAAAATGAGAACCAATATCTCCGCCCAGGATTTCATGTGGTCGATATGATCGGATACGTAATCTCCGAAAATCCCATTACGCAAGAAGAACTAAACTCCGGCGAATGGGACCCTGTGCTCTGGCTGGATCGAGCTGAATTAGATTTAGATGACTCTAATGCCGACGATCTAGGCGAAACGTCGTCATTTCGCCCCTAAATAGCTGTCGCGATGTTTTGAATAATTAGGCAGAAGTGACGGCTAAAAAATAAGACACAGACTGAGGTTGAATTTGATTTTGTCACAATTTGCTCGTAATATTTGGAAAATTGCCAAATAAGGGGATGAGAGTGCGTAAAATATCAGCATTTATTATATCAGCCGTCGCGCTTGCCATGAGCACTGGATTTGCCCAAGCTGCACGTGGGGACAACAGCGAAGGTCAGGGTGGTGGTGGCATTAAAATTGAATATTACCATGCCGACCCGTTGAGCCGCACAACTGGTAACAGCAATGTAGCGTATGACTGTCTAGTTCAGACTTGGGTTCCGCAATCATTGACTTGCAGAGGGAGTGACGCAAACGAACAGTTCGTGGATTTTTCGAATGATTGCCGTGTAATTCCTGGCCACATGCAAGATTCGATGGGAACCTGCTATAAGGATGAATCTGTCGTTGAGTTGTATTGTAAGGATGGCGGAACGCTCGAATACGTCTCGTCATATTTCGATAAAAAACTAAAATACCGCAGGGTAAATCCAAAAAAGCAAATGTGCAGGTATAAATATGTCCCAGCCCCGGAGCCTGATCGAGGCAATTACGGAAACCGGATGTAGTTGATTTTGGCAGGGCTTAGGTCCTGCCTTTTTCTTTGTCGGTTGCTGATAATAGATATTTTATAGCTACAAAATCAGTAGCGGTGACGGGACAAGATGAACATCAAAGATTGGATGGCTGGTAGCGTTTTTAAGAACAAAGACGGCACGCCGCTTGTTTGGTTCCACGGCACCGATTCCGAGGTCGACTTCAACGTATTTACAAAAACAGACGACTATTCAATTGGGTTTCATTTCGGGAACGCTGATGCCGCAAATGACCGCATCAATGAGATGTTTCGAATGGTGCCAAGGGATGAAAATTCGGGCGTCATAATTCCTGTCATCTGTCGCGCCCAAAGCCCGTTGAGGCTACCCGATCTATATGAATGGAGCCTAGATCAAATTGCGGACGCGATGCTGAATTGCGACCTAATCGACGACGTCGAGCACGAATGGTTGGTGCAGAGATGGAGACCTGAAGACGTGTTCGCGATCCTTGAAGAGAAAGGCTACGACAGCGTCGTCTACCTCAATGAATGCGAGCACAAGGAAGGAGAGGTCGACTCCATTTTCGTCTGGCGGGCAGAACTTCTAAAAAGTCCATATGCAGCAACTTTTGACCAGAATGACCCGCGACTGCTCCCGCAGAACAAGACATCAGAAGCCGATATAGAAAATTGGGAAATACTGGCCTCTGAAATAGAGGCTGCGAAGGAAGAATATCGGGACTTCGTCAATCAGTCTGCTGCGATAATTTCACCCTAAGGAATTAACGGTTGAATTCATCAAAATGGGAATGTAAATATCGAAATTGAAAGGTGGGTAATCACGACCATGCGTTCAATTCGACTTACTTCCTCAGTTCTAAACCCCTGGAAATCTATAGCCGCTGCTGCGTGCGGGATCATCGTATTTTCAACCCTGATTGCTACGGCATACGCCAATAGCCTCAACGCTTCGCTCGACCAAATAGATGGTAGGATGGACCGAATGATGGCAAGCCTGGATCGGTCAATCGCAAAGGCAGACAGGATCATTGCAGAATTAAGGGAACAAGGATATCGGCTGGAGCAGATAACAACAGAGAACGAGATCGGACAGCCGCTTACCAAGATCGAGGAACGAAATTGGTTGAGTGGCGGTGCCATGTGATCTGAAGGCGAGGCTGGTCTCTAGCCTTCAGATCTGATTGTCTCGCTGCGTTAGATTGGCAAATGGACCGCAAAAGGCTCGTTGCGATCTTCCTTGCGCGATTTAACGGAAGGACGCTTAACTGCCCGAGAGGCTTCCATCGCCGCAATGGTGGCTCTTAGACGGTCGCGTTCGTCCAACGCACGGGTCAATGCCGCACCAAGACCTTGCCAGCCGGATTCGGATTCATCTTCCTGGGCAAAGTCCGTTCGTAAGCAGATTACAGATTCCACGTAGGTCGCTGCTTCTCTGTCCATCGCGCGGAGCATGCAACGCTCCTCGTCAAGGCGGCTTAGGTAATTGACGAGGATTTCGGGATCGATCCGTTCCCCATCGTTTAGACGTTTGATGAGTTTTTTGAGGGCGCGATTAGTGACGTATTCAGTCATGCTGTACTCCATCAATTACGGTTGAAAATCCGTAATTCTGTTTAGGCTCCCAAATATCTGTTTGACAGTCAATCGAAAGGTCGATTTATTGATGCAAATATTATTTTTTGTGAGGGAAATATCCTGGTCGGGGTTCTACAGGTCTAGCACCGAAATTGAACCGTGCTTATCAGCGTGATGACATTCTCGCCAACACGCATTGTGATATTTGCAAGCGAAAGAAGAAAAACCTACAATGGTTTTCTGCCTGAGGAGTGCAACGAAAAATGGAAAAGCAGTGGCAGGACTTCTGTCAAAGGCAGGAGGAAGAGGAAGAGCAACGACGTCGGTTTGTGTCCGGCGACTGGTAAGGAGTAGGTCATGAACCTTGAGAAGGCGCTTAAGAAAGACGAGGAGTTCCTGGCACTGCTCAAGGATGAGGGCTTTGCCTGCGCGGCCTATGAGAGCTTCTGCAATCAGGTGTATATCGACGAGCAGCGCGAGCGGTTCTCATGCTCGTGGCGCTATGCTGGTGGCATGATTGCGGAGATGCGCGATGAGGGTGAGGACTATCTCGACTACTACCTTGGTGATTTCATCGAGCGCACTGGTCTTGATCGGGTGCCCTTGCACAAGGACAAGGTTCAAGAGGTCTATAACCGTCTTGGTTGGCGTCTGCTGACAGTCGAGGATCAGGTTCAGGACTTTAAAACGGCTCTTGAGCTATTGAAAGAAAGACGCTCACTTCCGAAAGCGGAGACACCTGATTGGTATGCAGCGATTAAGGGGTACATGAAGGACTGGGATACCAAATGTTCAGGCGATGACCCCGTATCTGTCGTTCATCGGGCAGCCAATGATGGGCAGGTCACCAAAGAAGAATACCACTTCCTGCATGATCGCTTTTTTATCGAGTCCGAAGCTGCCGACATTCTTGTGAAACAAGGTGTCGTGAAGAATAAACGGCTAACCGGATTATCCGGTTGACATTTCTCACGTGGGTTGTAACTCAAGATAGAACGAACCAGGAACATCGATTGCAGACAATTTCCATTCCATATAGCTGTAGCGCTGAAGATCGAGATTTTATCGTCTCGATCCGCCGTACTTATTCAGCTGCGGTGCGGACTGGATATGCCAATGCGGTTCTTGATGGAAAATCGCTCAAGGAAAAGGAATTGCGCGAGTTTGTAAAAGCTCGTTTCGCGGGTGGAAACGTTGACGCATGGGTTTTGCATTGCGCGACGCTGGAAGCGCGGGATTTGCGCAAGATCGTGCCAGATGGGTCGATGCTGTTCGGTGGTCGCAAAGACTTCGAGCGTCGCATCAAAGGGCTGATCAGCAACGATGAGTGGAAGGTGAAACGCCTCAGGCCGTTCTGCTCCAGAGGCGATAAACAATACGCAGGTAATAGGCATTTCAAACTGGCTAAGGATGGGTTGAGCTGCACTTTCTCGATGCTCATGCCGCGTGTAACGGGTCGGAAATTGCAGTGGCGTGTGGTTTGCCTTGATCTGGCTCATATGCATGGCAATGCTGGTGAGATTATTCGCCCGGCCGCACGGCTCGCGGCGGAAAAGAAGATTAACATCACGTTCCGCATCGACGATCAGAAGCTTCATGTGACGATTGATCCCGAGGATTTGCCAGACCATCCAGAGCGACGTCAGCCGATCAAGGCCGTTCCAGGTCGTGCGCTTGGAGTCGACCTCAATCCGAACATCGTCGGGATCAGCGCTGTTTCCAACGCGAAAGATTCAACAAAACTGAGCGAGACGCAGCTCTTGGAGCATCAACTCGTGCAATTCGATCTGCCGTTTGATGCATCGGCCGAGACAGTGCGTGAGACACTGGCCAAGGTTTGTGACAGAACGATCCGCCTGTGCCGCAAATGGGGCGTTGGCCTGATCACCTTCGAGAAAGGCTTGGGCAAGCTGCGCAGCGGCGGCAAGAACAAAGCTCGGAACAGGCTGATCAATTACTGGGCCAGGTCATTGCTGATCGCAA